>ENA-OUPA01000019-OUPA01000019.1-human-gut-metagenome-genome-assembly--contig:-NODE-19-length-137788-cov-12.2174_pt1 | contig 137788 bp, 118 predicted proteins | sample MGYA00237939_ERZ548770 | MGnify/ENA primary metagenome ERZ548770 (study PRJEB26490, sample SAMN05356877) | human gut metagenome | biome: terrestrial biome; feature: human-associated habitat; material...
GGACGAAAGATAGCCTTTCACACCGTCCCGGGTCTGCGGCACAATTTCTTCACACTGCGTCACCTGTAACTGCTGCCCGTATTTTCCGCTTTGCCACTCGCCATCCAGAATCATGCTGACTTTATCGGTTTGGGGCAGCTCATAGCCTACTGCCGTAAACCGGATCAGATGATCCCTGTGCTTATACGCACTGCGAGCCTGCTGCGGAATACTCTGGTCTGAGGTTTTCACACTGATGACACAATATTTGCTGGACGGATTGTAAAAGATTGTCCGGTCATAAACACCGGTGTAGCTCAATTCCTCCACCTCCTGTATTTCTGTTGTTTTCCATTTCTCTGTCCTTTCTTGGAATCAGGCAGCTTTGAGGGCTGACTTCTTCACATAAAATCTTCTCTGCTCGGATACCGTGACAAACTCCTCGTAAATCTCCGGATGCTGCATCTGCAGGCGATAGAGATTTTCCTTGTTGATCACCGGTTTCCGGATTGGGTTGTAAGTGATGGTATAGTCGGTTCCATCCCGGCTGTAAGCAGCCGTACAGCACCGGCCCATCTCATCTACAATCTGCCCCTGCAACCGTTTCATTTCATTCTCAACCTGCTTTACCTGAGCAGCCAGAGCGGATTTCTCCGCCTGTAATTCCAGATAACGCATGGCGCCGGCCGCACCGGATAAGCTCAGCTCAATCGCCGGTGCATTAGGGTCCGCGCTGCCGAAATGGTTCTTCACGCTTGTCAGAATCAGATCGCCGTCCTCCACATAACGGGGCGGCTGCCTTGTAAGAACGTGATCGTTCCAGAATTCACTTTCCAGAGCAATCAGTTCTTCCTCATAATCCCGGTCGCGCTCGATGTGCCGGATGATGGTTTCCTGCTCGCTGTTGCCATAAAGACAGCAGTAAAACACATGGTTCAGATTCATTACGGCCATATAATGGCGGCCCTGGATTTCATAATTGACGGGAACGGTTTCCACACCTCCCGCCCACCAGTGGTCTGTCGCGTTATAATTTGTGGTCTTGATCTCAAGGATGGCCGTTTCGCCGTCCGGCAGGGTAACAAAATAATCCACATCCGCCAACATAAAGGTATGGACGGGATGATAGAACATCTTTTTCACCTGGTAGATGGCGTATTCCGTTCTTACATGGAATATCTCCGCCACCAGATCCTCCAGCAGATGTCCGATTTTTTTCTGTACCCAGTTGTCCTCCGGGTCCTCATACGACACGATTTTGAGCTTGTCGTAATACAGATCCCTGGCTGTCGCAAAGGGAGAAACACCGAGAATTGCGGCCGCGTCGCTGCCGCCGATTCCCCGCCTCCGATATTCCAGCCATACATCTTCCGGCAAATCCGCCGTGTCCACAAGTACGCGCGGCTTATAGGTTGTTGTTCCTTCTGGCATATCATGCACCTCGTTTCTGTATCTGCCTGTACTTTCTGGGCGGTACATACACGATGCGCAGAGGATACTTTGCTCTCTTCCTGGCCTCCCTTCTGAGCATCTGCTGCTTGAATACAGCAGGCCTTGCGGTCCGTTTCCTTTGGTGTCGATGGTTTCGTCTTTTCATTCGCGTTCCACCTTTCTTTAAAATATTTATTCCATAAGCCTTGCGGCTTGATGGCAAATTAAAAAAGCGAGAATGAACACCATACCGCGTTGCGGTACTTTTGTCCGCCAATGGCAGACCGGTATCATTCTCGCTATTTTCTTAGGGCAAAAAAGCCCTGTATATAAAACAAAAAAAGCCAGCCATATCCTGCGCCGAGCGCAAGAATACTACTGACTACTTACAAACAATTAACAGCGTGTGCAATGTGGGGAATCCCACTTCATGTCCTTTCGGATACGCACAAAAAATCAATTACAAGGGCATTATACTACCATATATTGAGTTTGTCAAGATTGCGCACACCAAATATAGTTATTCAAACTTTTATGCAGAAAACGAGGGGGGCGAGCATGTTTATTAGTGAAAGGGCAAGCAGGACAAGCAAGCTCTTTGCCGCACCTTGACAACTGAACAGCCTTCCCCATGAGTTATACAGGATCTGCGGACAGTGTGCCACGATATGAGCACGCCCACGGATGAAATGACGCATAGCGCCGGCCTGAAAATACGCGGCTGAAAAGGGCGCAGGAAATGGCATGGAAAGAAGGCGAACCTATTTTTAAATCAAAAACCTATAAATTAGGCGGTACAGGGCGAAGGGGATTCTTCAGCGAAAGGACTATAATGAGAATGTCGTGAGGATTCCGGTGTCCATGTGTACCGCCGGAAAGGAGGTTAAAATGGCGGATTATATGAAATCGGTACACAATTCCCCGGAACGGAAATTCTTAACGGCATCGGACGTCGCTGAAATCCTGAATGTCTCCAGAAGTACAGCTTACCGGATTATCCGCAGGCTCAATGATGAACTGAATAAAGCCGGGAAAATCACCGTAGCGGGAAAAGTCTCCGCCAAATACTTCTATGAGAATACATACCTGTGATTTCAGAAGCGGCATATCATCACGGCTACTTTTTCAAAGAAAAGAGGTGAACGATATTGCCGACCTACAAAGACGAAAAGACCGGGCTTTGGTACTGCAAGTTTGTATATAAGGATTGGACAGGCAAAAGCATCCAGAAAAAGAAGAAAGGTTTTAAGCTTCAGCGCGAGGCGAAGGAATGGGAATTAGAGTTCCTGAACAAGTACAGCGGTACTGTCGATATGAAGTTCCGCTATTTTGTGGAGATTTATCTGGCGGATTGTAAGGTTCGCCTGAAACCGACCACATATCCCGGAAAGGAAAATATGTTCCGGAAACACATCCTTCCGTACTTCGGGGAAATGAAGCTGAACAAGATCACGGCTACGACAGTCAGACAGTGGCAGACTGTCATGATGTCGAATCCGAAAAAGTTCAAAAAAACCTATCTCAAATCCATTAACAACCAACTGTCCGCCCTGTTCAATTACGCTTGCAAGTATTACGGCCTTCCGGAAAACCCGGCGAAAGTATGCGGCTCCATGGGAAGAAGCAAGGCGGATAAGATGGATTTCTGGACGCTGGATGAGTTTAAGCGGTTTGAGGCTGCCATCAGCGACAAGATCATCTCAAAAACCATCTTCAACCTGTTATATTGGAGCGGTATGCGCTCAGGCGAACTGATGGCGCTAACGCTGGGGGATTTCGACTTTGAGGCGCAGGCAGTTGAAATTAACAAAAACTACGCTCGATTAGACCGGGAAGATTTGATCTTAGAGCCAAAAACACCGAAAAGCAACCGAAGGGTCAGCCTGCCTACTCATGTATGCGAGTTAGTCAAGGATTATGCCAACCGGCTGGTTGACTACGAAGACGGAGAACGGCTCTTTGAGGTAACCAAAGGGTTCTTATACCACGAAATGGAACGGGGCTGCAAGAAAAGCGGAGTGAAAAGGATTCGTGTCCACGATGTCCGTCATAGCCACGCCAGCCTGCTGATCGAGATGGAAATCTCGGTTCTTTATATCAGTGAGAGGCTCGGGCATGAGGACATTCAGACCACACTTGAAATTTACGCCCATCTGTATCCGAACAAAAATGAGCAGATTATGGACAAGCTGAATGCCCTTTGTGCATAGGGCGCGGGATGTACTTCGTGTACCTTTCGTGTACCCCGGGGCATAAAGGAACCCCGAAAACCCAGTGTTTATGCGGGTTTCCGGGGTTGTGGTTATTACTCCCACTCGATCGTTGCCGGCGGCTTGGACGTGATGTCGTACACCACGCGGTTGACGCCCTCCACCTCGTTGATGATGCGGTTGGAGGTGCGGCCCAGCAAATCATAGGGCAGGTGGGCCCAGTCGGCTGTCATGAAGTCGGTGGTGGTCACGGCGCGCAGGGCCACGGTGACGCCATAGGTGCGGCCGTCACCCATGACGCCCACGCTGCGGTTGGCAGTGAGCACGGCAAAGTACTGGTTCACGCTGCGCTCCAGGCCGGCGTTGGCCACCTCTTCCCGGAAGATGGCGTCAGCTTCCTGCAAAAGCTTCACTTTCTCCGGGGTGACCTCGCCCATGATGCGCACCGCAAGGCCGGGGCCCGGGAAGGGCTGGCGCCACACCAGCTGAGAGGGGATGCCCAGCTCCAGCCCCACGCGGCGCACCTCGTCCTTGAACAGGTCCCGCAGGGGCTCCACCAGGCCCTCAAAGCCGATATCCTCCGGCAGGCCGCCCACGTTGTGGTGGCTCTTGATGACGGCCGCCTGACCGGTGCCGCTCTCCACCACGTCGGGGTAGATGGTGCCCTGGCACAGGAAGTCCATCTTGCCCAGCTTCTCGCTCTCCGCCTCGAAGACGCGGACAAACTCCTCACCGATGATCTTCCGCTTCCGCTCCGGGTCAGTGACGCCGGAGAGCTTGGAGAAGAACCGGTCCGCCGCGTTGACGCGGATGATGTTCATGTCAAACTCTTTTTTGAACACCCGCTCCACCATGTCCCCCTCGTCCTTGCGCAGCAGGCCGTGGTCCACGAAGATGCAGGTCAGGTTCTTGCCGATGGCCTTGTGCACCAGCATGGCCGCCACGGAGGAGTCCACCCCGCCGGAGAGGCCGCAGAGGACCTTTTTGTCCCCCACCCGCTCCCGGATGGCGGCGATGGTCTCCTGGGCAAAGGACTTCATCTCCCAGTCACCGGCGCAGCCACAGATGTTGTACAGGAAGTTGTGGAACATCTGCTGGCCCTGCTGGGTGTGCTCTACCTCGGGATGGAACTGGGTGGCATAGAGCTTTCTCTCCCGGTTTTCCATGGCCGCGGCGGGGCAGTGGGCGCTCCAGGCGGAGGCCACAAAGCCCTCCGGCAGCTGGGAGATGTAGTCATTATGGCTCATCCAGCAGACGCTCTCCCCCACGTTCTGGAACAAGGGAGAATCGTTCTTGAACTGGGTCATGGTCTTGCCGAACTCCGGCACCTCGCTGGAGGACACCGTGCCCCCCAGCAGATGGGCCATCACCTGGGCGCCATAGCAGATGCCCAGCACGGGGATGCCCAGTTCAAAGACCTCTTTGGAGCACAGGGGGGCGTCCTGGGCGTAGACGCTGTTGGGGCCCCCGGTAAAGAGGATGCCCTTGCAGTCCCGCAGCTCCTCCGGATCGGTTTTATAACTTTTGATCTCGCAGTAGACCCCCAGGTCCCGGACCCGGCGGGCAATGAGCTGGGCGTACTGGCCGCCAAAGTCCAGCACCACTACCCGCTCGTGGGCGTTGTTTGCCATGTGTATCCCTTCCCTTTCCCTTTGGCTTGTTGTAGGGCTATTCTACCACACTCCCTGTCTTTTCGCAAGCCCGGCAGCTCGCTTCAGGGGCGGGGGATGCGGGTATAGTACTCCACGCCGTCCTCATGGTCCACCCGGGCGCCGTTACGGAGCTGCACTTTCAGCGAAGCGGGGTTATCCTTGTGAACAGAGAGGTAGATCTCCTCTTCGGGAACGACCTTCCAAGCCTCCTTCAAGGCCAGTGCCAAAGCCGCCGTGGCGTATCCCCGGCCCCGGTATTCCTTGCGGATCCCATAGCCGATGTGGCCCGCACCCTGCCGCAGGGCGTCGTTCAGGCGGTGGCGCAGGTTCACCAGGCCCACATAGTCCCCGTCATCGTTCTCCAGCACATAGACCGTGTCAGGCACATAGCCCTCCGGCAGGTCAAGGCCCTGGGAATTTCGCTTACGCAGCTGGACATAGGCCCCAAACCCCTCCCGATCCAGGCCGCAGGCCGTGTTAACGAACCCGTTCTCCTCTGGGAGAAAACTCATCTGCAAATCGTAGGCTCGTTCCTCATCCGCCTCCCATAGAGGGACCAATCTCATACAAAGCCACCCTTTCCCGTCTAAAAATTGCAACCAGTATATCACAACTTTTTCAAAAAGGAAAGAAAATTTTTCTGTCACCCCTTTGAGACGGCATAAAAAAGGAACCGCCCTGCCGGACGGCCCCTTTCAAATTTCTCTTATTCCACGGTGACAGACTTGGCCAGGTTGCGGGGCTTGTCGATATCGCAGCCCTTCATGCTGGCCACATAATAGGCGAACAGCTGCAGGGGCAGGATGGACAGGCTGGGCAGCATAAAGTCCGTGATCTTGGGCACGCAGAACTGGAAGTCCGTCTCCTGCTTCAGGGCTTCTTCTTTGTCCTGCACCGTAATGCCCAGCACCACGGCGCCCCGGGCCTTCACCTCCCGCACGTTGGACATCATCTTGTCAAACAGCTTCTCATAGGTGGCGATGGCGATGACCAGGGTGCCGTCTTCGATCAGGGAGATGGGGCCGTGCTTCAGCTCGCCGGCGGTGTAGGCCTCGGAGTGAATGTAGCTGATCTCCTTGAGCTTCAGGCTGGCCTCCAAGCTGGCGGCGTAGTCCACGTTGCGGCCGATAAAGTACATGTCGTGGGCATTGAAGTACTGAGAGGCAAAGTATTGGATGGTCTCCTTGTCCTGCAGGCACTCCGCCGCCAGATCCGGCAGGCGCTGCAGGTCTGCCATGTACTGGGCCATCTCTTCCTGGGAAACGCTGCCCAGCTGGTCCGCCATGTACAGCACAATCATATAGATCACCGCCAGCTGGGTGCTGTAAGCCTTGGTAGAGGCCACGGCGATCTCCGGCCCGGCCCAAGTGTACAGCACGTCGTCGCTCTCGTTGGCGATGGTGCTGCCCACCACGTTGACGATGGACAGGATGCGGCAGCCCTTGGCCTTGGCCATGCGCAGGGCGGCCAGGGTGTCGGCTGTCTCGCCGGACTGGCTGATGATAATGACCAGGGTGTTCTCATCTAAAATGGGTTCCCGATAGCGGAACTCGGAAGCCACATCCACCTCCAGGGGGATCTTCAGCAGGCGCTCAAAGGCATACTTGGCCACCACACCCACATGGTAGGCCGTGCCGCAGGCCACGATGCACACCTTGCGGATGTTCTGGATCTGCTCCCGGGTGAGGGTGATGTCGTCCAGGACGATCTTTCCCTCCCGGATGCGGGGGGAGATGGTCTTGCGCAGGGCCTCGGGCTGCTCGTAGATCTCCTTCATCATGAAGTGCTCATAGCCGCCCTTTTCCGCCGCGTCAATGTCCCACTGGATGCGCTCGGGCTCCTTCTGGATGGGGTCCAGCTCCTGGTTGTAGAAGGCAATGGACTCCCGGGTGAGGACGGCGATCTCCCGGTCCTTCAAGCGGTAGATGTCCCGGGTGTAGGAGAGGATGGCGGGCACATCGCTGGCGATGAAGTTCTCCCCCTGGCCCACGCCAATGATAAGGGGGCTGTCCTTGCGCACGGCGAACAGCTTTTCCGGGCAGTCCGCGCAGAGGATACCCAGGGCATAGCTGCCTTCTACCCGGGCGATCACCTTCTGGATGGCCTCCAGCACATCCCCTGTATAGTAATATTCCAGCAGCTGGGCCACCACCTCGGTGTCCGTATCCGAGGCGAACTCCACCCCCCGGCCCATCAGACGGTTTTTCAGCTCCAGGTAGTTTTCGATGATGCCGTTGTGCACCACCACGAACTTGCCCCCATCGCTGACCTGAGGGTGGGAGTTTACATCGCTGGGGGCGCCGTGGGTGGCCCACCGGGTATGGCCAATGCCCACTGTGCCGGGCAGGCTTTTGCCTCCCTCCAAAATGCCCTCCAGCACGCTCAAGCGCCCTTTGGACTTGACCACATGCAGGCCGGTACTGTTGTACACCGCCACACCGGCGGAGTCATACCCCCGGTACTCCAGCTTCTGCAGGCCGTTTAAGAGGATGGGTGTCGCCTGCTCCTCTCCGATATATCCTACGATACCGCACATTGCGTCTCGCTCCTTTCTCAGCCCGAGTTCTTCCCGGGCGTTTTGCTGTTACTAGCATAGCAGGCCCTTTGGCCCATTATGCATGCCCGCCGCCCTTTACCGGTAAATGATATCCTCCCGGGCGGGGCCGTTGGAAACCATGGTGATGGGCACCCCGATTTCCTTCTCAGCAAACTCCACATACCTGCGGGCGTTTTCAGGCAGATCCTCATAGCGCTTGATGCCGCCAATATCGCACTTCCAGCCGGGCAGCACCTCCAAGATGGGCTTGCAACGCTTCAGCTGGGCCGTGGGCGGGAAGCTGTCAATGCGCTTGCCGTCCAGCTCGTAGCCCACGCATACAGGGATCTCATCCAGATAGCCCAAGGCATCCAGCACGGTGAAGGCCACCGCTGTGGCCCCCTGGACCATACAGCCATACCGGGCGGCCACCAGGTCCAGCCAGCCCATGCGGCGGGGCCTTCCGGTGGTGGCGCCGTACTCGCCGCCGTCGCCGCCCCTGCGGCGGAGCTCCTCGGCCTCGTCGCCAAAGATCTCGCTGACAAACTCCCCGGCGCCCACCGCGCTGGAGTAGGCCTTTACCACGGTGACGATCTCCCCGATGGCGTAAGGCGGAATGCCGCCGGCGCCCACTGCGCCATACCCCGCCAATGGCGAAGAGGAGGTGACCATGGGATAGATGCCCAGGTCCGGGTCTTTCAAGGAGCCCAGCTGCCCCTCCAGCAGGATGGTCTTGCCCTCCTTCACGGCGTTGTGCAGCAGGGTGGTGGTGTCCGCCACATAGGGGGCCAGGGCCTCTTTATACTCCATCAGCTTCTGGTAGATCTCCTCCCGCTCCAAGGGCTTCTGGTGGTAGAGCTCAGTATAGAGCACGTTCTTCAGGCCCAGCACATGGTCGATGCGCTCCATCAGGGAATCCTTGTCATCGAACAGGTCGCTGACCTGGAAGCCAATCTTGGCGTACTTGTCAGAATAGAAGGGCGCAATGCCGGACTTGGTAGAGCCGAAAGACTTGGCGGCCAAACGGGCCTCCTCCATGCCGTCCAGCTCCTTATGGTAGGGCATGACCACCTGGCACCGGTCGGAGACCAGCAGCTTGGGGGCGGGCACGCCCCTCTCCACCACGGACTGCACTTCCTTAAGGAAATTTTCCACGGAAAGGGCCACGCCGTTGCCAATGATGTTGGTGATGTTCTGCCGGAACACACCGCTGGGCAGCTGGTGCAGGGCAAATTTCCCGTACTCATTGATGATGGTGTGCCCGGCGTTGCTGCCGCCCTGGAACCGCACTACAATGTCGGAATCCTCGGCCAGCACATCGGTAATCTTTCCCTTGCCCTCGTCGCCCCAGCAGGCGCCTACAATCGCTTTAACCATAATACTTCATGCCTTTCTGAATGATTCAGTCTGGGGGTCTCCCCCCTGGGTCGGATGGGAACAGGCGGCTTACACGGTGATCTCCGCAGCCTCCTCAGCTACATCTTTATATCTCTCCAGCACGGGGGCCACCGTCTCGGTGAGGAACTCTTCTGTCTGCACAGGAGCCCGGCCCACATACTTTTCCGGCTTCACAATGTCGTGAAGCTCCTCCAGGGTGACGCCGAAAATGGGGTCCCCGGCGATGCGGGCCAGCAGGTCGTTCTCGCCGCCCTGCTCCTTCACCACCTTGGCAGCCTCCATAGAGTGGACCCGGATGCGCTCGTGGAGCTCCTGCCGGTTGCCGCCCCGCTTCACCGCGTCCATCATAATGTTCTCTGTGGCCATGAAGGGCAGCTCCCGCAGCATGTGCTGCCGGATGACCTTGGGGTACACCACCAGGCCGTCGGCCACGTTCTGGTACAGGTTCAAAATGCCGTCCACCGCCAGGAAGGCCTCGGGCACGCTGATGCGCTTGTTGGCGGAGTCATCCAGGGTGCGCTCGAACCACTGGGCGGCCATGGTCATGGCGGGGTTCACCGCGTCAGCGATGACGTACCGGGCCAGGGAGGCAATGCGCTCGCTGCGCATGGGGTTGCGCTTATAGGCCATGGCCGAAGAGCCGATCTGCCCCTTTTCAAAGGGCTCCTCCACCTCTTTCAGGTGCTGGAGCAGCCGGATGTCGTTGGAGAACTTGGCCGCGCTCTGGGCAATGCCGGAGAGGATGTTCAGCATCTGGCTGTCCAGCTTGCGGGAGTAGGTCTGGCCCGAGACAGGGAAGCACTTCTCATACCCCATCTTCTGGGCGATCTTCTCATCCAGCTGGCGGCACTTCTCGTGGTCCCCCTCAAACAGCTCTAAAAAGCTGGCCTGGGTGCCGGTGGTGCCCTTGCAGCCCAGCAGCTTTGCCTTGGAAAGCTGGTACTCCACATCCTCCAGGTCCATCAGCAGGTCCTGCATCCACAGGGTGGCCCGCTTGCCCACGGTGGTGGGCTGGGCAGGCTGAAAGTGGGTAAAGGCCAGGGTGGGCAGATCCTTGTACTCCCGGGCAAAGTGGGAAAGCACCCGCAGCACCCCCACCAGCTTGTTGCGGATGAGCTTGAGGGCCTCAGTCATAATGATGACATCGGTGTTGTCCCCCACATAGCAGGAGGTGGCGCCCAAGTGGATGATGCCCGCCGCTTCAGGGCACTGCTGGCCGTAGGCGTAGACGTGGCTCATCACATCATGGCGGACCACCTTCTCCCGCTCCTGGGCCACCTCGTAGTTGATGTCCTCGGCGTGGGCTTTCAGCTCGTCGATCTGCTCCTGGGTAACGGGCAGGCCCAGCTCATGCTCCGCCTCGGCCAGGGCGATCCACAGCTTCCGCCAGGTGCGGAACTTCATATCCGGGGAAAACAGGTATTTCATTTCCCTGTCCGCATACCGGGCGGACAAGGGGGATTCGTACACGTCTCTTGCCATGGCTTGACCAAACCTTTCTTCTTTGAATTCCCGAAAAACACAGTGAGTCCCGGGGGATGGGCCTTCTTCCCCACCCCGCGGGACCCTGCTATACTCCTGCGTTACTTGCGCAGCCCCAAGCGGCGCATCATTTCCTCATAGGCCTCTTCCACGCCGCCCATATCCCGGCGGAAGCGGTCCTTATCCAGCTTCTCGTGGGTATCGCTGTCCCAGAAGCGGCAGGTATCCGGAGAGATCTCGTCCGCCAGGATAATCTGGCCGTCAGAGGTCTTGCCGAATTCGATCTTAAAGTCGATCAGGTCCACCTTTACAGACTTGAAGAAATCCACCATAAGCTGGTTGATCTTAAAGCTCATCTGGGCGATCTGGTCCAGCTCCTCACGGGTGGCAAGGTCCATGGCCAGGATGTGGTAATCGTTGACCATGGGGTCGCCCAGCTCGTCATTTTTATAGCTGAACTCCAGCACAGGGCACTTGAGAGCGGTGCCCTCGGGCAGGCCCAGGCGCTTGGAGAGGCTGCCCGCGGCCACATTGCGGATGATGACCTCCAGGGGCACAATCGCAACCTTCTTCACAGCGGTCTCCCGCTCGTTGAGCTCTTCGATGTAGTGGGTGGGGATGCCCTCCTTTTCCAGCATGCGGAACATGAAATTGGACATCTCGTTGTTGACCACGCCCTTTCCCACAATGGTGCCCTTTTTCAGGCCATTGAAGGCGGTGGCGTCGTCCTTATAAGAGACGATATAGACCTCGGGGTCCTCCGTCTTATAAACCTTCTTGGCTTTCCCCTCGTACAGCAGTTCCTTCTTTTGCATGGCAGTAAAAACCTCCGTCCAGCAGCGTTTCATTTTCCCTTTTGTCAGAAGGGAAGCGCCCGCCCTTTGGCAGCAAGGCCCAGCGGGCAGTCCCATACGCTTCAATTTTAGTAAAAAGTTGGGCCGATGTCAACCGTTCGGGGAAAGATTTTCCCACCCGCCCCCGCTTCCAAGGCAGCGGGGGCGGGCAAGATGGGCGAGGGGGAATGTTCACAAAATCGCAAAAAGAATTTTTGAATTTTTTTCTTGTAAAATTCGCCCCTCTATGGTAAAATAACCCTATGATTTTGCAAGATTCCCAAATCAGACTTGCAGTATGGAGGGAAAATACTATGTCTTATGTCAGCGAGCAGCTGGAGCTGCTGAAAAAGAAAAATCCGGGCGAGCCGGAGTTCATCCAAGCCGCCACCGAGGTGCTCACCTCTTTGGAGCCCGTTATCCAGGCCAACCCCCAGTATGAGGTCGCAGGCATTCTGGAGCGCATTGTGGAGCCCGAGCGCCAGATCATGTTCCGGGTGCCCTGGGTGGACGACAACGGCAAGGTCCAGGTAAACCGCGGCTTCCGGGTACAGTTCAACTCCGCCATCGGCCCTTACAAGGGCGGCCTGCGGCTCCATCCTTCCGTCAACCTGGGCATCATCAAGTTCCTGGGCTTCGAGCAGATCTTCAAAAACAGCCTGACCGGCCTGCCCATCGGCGGCGGCAAGGGCGGCTCTGACTTTGACCCCAAGGGCAAATCCGACCGGGAAGTGATGGCCTTCTGCCAGAGCTTTATGACCGAGCTGTACCGCCACATCGGCCCCGACACCGACGTACCTGCCGGCGATATCGGCACCGGCGCCCGGGAGATCGGTTACATGTACGGCCAGTACAAGCGCATCCGCAACGCCTTTGAGGGCGTGCTCACCGGCAAGGGCCTGACCTACGGCGGCTCTCTGGCCCGCACCGAGGCCACCGGCTACGGCCTGCTGTACTTCACCGCCGCCATGCTGAAGAAGAACGGCTATGACATGGCCGGCAAGACCGTGGTCATCTCCGGCGCTGGCAACGTGGCCATTTACGCCTGCGAGAAGGCCCAGGAGATGGGCGCCAAGGTGGTCACCATGTCCGATTCCACTGGCTGGGTGTACGATCCCGAAGGCATCGACCTGGCCGCCATTAAGGAGATCAAGGAGGTCAAGCGCGCCCGCCTGACCGAGTACAAGAACTACCGTCCCAACAGTGAATACCACGAGGGCCGCGGCGTGTGGAGCGTCAAGTGCGACATCGCCCTGCCCTGCGCCACTCAGAACGAGCTGCTGGAGGAGGACGCCAAGCAGCTGGTGGCCAATGGCTGCATCGCCGTGGCTGAGGGCGCCAACATGCCCACCACCATCGAGGCCACCAAGATCCTGCAGGAGGGCGGCGTGCTGTTCGCCCCCGGCAAGGCTGCCAACGCCGGCGGCGTGGCCACCTCCGCTTTGGAGATGACCCAGAACAGCGAACGCCTCTCCTGGACCTTCGAGGAGGTTGACGCCAAGCTGAAGGGCATTATGGAGAACATCTTCAAGTCCGCCGACGAGGCCGCTGAGAAGTACGGCCATCCCAAGAACTACGTTATGGGCGCCAACATCGCCGGCTTCATCAAGGTGGCCGACGCCATGCTGGCCCAGGGCGTGATCTAAGGGGTTGCACCCCGGGCAAGTCCCGTCCCGTTTCCATGAAGGTAAAAAGGACATCCAAGGGTAAAAGCTTGGGTGTCCTTTTCCATTGCCTTCCCTGATGCCCCGCAAAAATCTCACGCCTGTTCTTCCATTTTCCCCCCATTTGTGGTATGATATCCCGGTAACCAAAACGGCCTGGGCGGGCAGTACCGCCAGTAGCGCCCTGGGACGACCAGCGCGCCGGGAGGCCCCCGGCAGGCGATCCCACGGCCCAAAACGGACAGCCCGCCCGGGCAACATAGCCAATATAGATTCCCCGCAGCACAGCGCCCTGTGCCGGGCCGCGGGAAAGGCACGGAAAAACCACGGAGAAGGATCGGTGAGGAACCGCCCGCGGTTTTTCTCCGGCCCCTCTCCTCTGAGAAGGGAAGATCGTTTTGGAAGATACAAAGCAAACTCAGGCTGCCGGGCCCCAAAAGGGGAACGCTGCCTGGGACAAAGTAAAAGCCTACGGCAGGCTCTACTTCGTAGACGCTATGAGCGCCATGGCCCAGGGCCTGTTCGCCTCTCTGCTGATTGGCACCATTATCTCCACCCTGGGCTCCCAGCTGGGCGTGCCCCTGCTGGAGGAGATCGGCAACTTCGCCAAGGAGATGGCGGGCCCCGCCATGGCCGTGGCCATCGGCTACGCGCTGAAAGCCCCGCCCCTGGTGCTGTTTTCCCTGGCGGCAGTGGGCAGCGCCTCTAACACCCTGGGCGGTGAAGGGGGGCCGCTGGCTGTGCTGGTGCTGGCCATTATCGCCGCGGAACTGGGCAAGCTGGTGAGCAAGAAAACCCCCGTGGATATCCTGGTCACCCCCCTGGTGACCATCCTCTCCGGCTCGCTGCTGGCCTATGTGCTGGCGCCGCCCATTGGCACTGCCGCCGCTGCGGTGGGACAGCTCATCATGTGGGCTACGGATTTGCAGCCCTTCCTGATGGGGATGTTTGTCTCTGTGCTGGTGGGCGTGGCTTTGACCCTGCCCATCTCCAGCGCGGCTATCTGCGCTGCCCTGGGGCTGACCGGCCTGGCCGGGGGCGCCGCCGTGGCGGGCTGCTGCGCCCAAATGGTGGGCTTTGCGGTCATCAGCTTCCGGGAAAACCGGTGGGGCGGCCTGGTGGCCCAGGGTCTGGGCACCTCCATGCTGCAAGTGCCCAACATCATCAAGAACCCCCGCATCTGGATCGCCCCCACTCTGGCCTCCGCCATCACCGGGCCTTTAGCCACCTGCATCTTCCGCCTGGAGATGAACGGCGCGCCGGTCTCCAGCGGCATGGGCACCTGCGGCCTGGTGGGACAAATCGGCGTCATCGACGGCTGGGTGAACGATGTGGCCAACGGCTTGAAAGCTGCCATCACCCCTATGGACTGGGTGGGCCTGGTGCTGCTGTGTTTTGTCCTGCCCGCCGTGCTCTCCTGGGTCTTGAATCTGGGATTGCGCAAGCTGGGCTGGGTGAAGGACGGCGACATGAAATTGGACGTATAAACCGATCCGCCCAAGCTGAAAAGCGGACCTTCCCAAATGGGAGGGCCCGCTTTTCCCTTTATTTGTGATAAGAGGTGTTTCCCAAAATCTGGAAGCCCCGGTAAATCTGCTCGCACAGCATCACCCGGGCCAACTGGTGGGGAAAAGTCATGGGGGACATGGAGAGCCCCTCCCCGGCCCGCTTCACCGCTGGAGACAGCCCAAAGGAGCTGCCGATGACAAAGCTCACCGCCCCCGGGGACTGCATGGCCCCCGCCAGCCGCTTTGCCACTCCGGGGGAATCCACCGGCTTCCCCTCAATGCACAGGGGGTACACCGTTCCAGACGTGTGGCGAAGGATCTGCTCCCCCTCTTTTTCCAGGGCGGCGGCGATCTCCGCCTGGGAGGGGCCGCTGGGCAGCCGTGCCTCCGGCAGCTCGATGAGCTCCCACTTGCACAGAGGGCGCAGGCGCTTTTCATACTCCGCCACAGCGTCCCGCCAATAGGCTTCCTTCAATTTTCCCACGCAGATCAGCTTGACTGCCAGCATGCCGCGCCCTCCTAAAAGATGATTGCTTTTCCCTCCTGGTTTTCCACGGGAGCTACCCCCAGCCAGAAATCCGTGCCTTGGGAGAGCCCCGCCCCACAAAGGGACGAGAGGGCCGCTTCTCGGGCCAAGGTGGGGGTGTTGTTCTCCCGGCTCAAATGGGCCAGCAGGAACCGCTTGGTTCCCGCCTGGGCCAGCTCCGGCAGGAAGGCCGCGCACTCCCCGTTGGAGAGGTGGCCCGTCCCCGCCAGGATGCGCCGCTTGAGATAAGCGGGATAGGGCCCGTTGCGGAGCATCTCTTTGTCGTGGTTGGATTCGATGACCACGAACTCCGCCCCCAAAAGGTGCTCCCGCACACAGCCCGTCAGCGCCCCCAGGTCCGTTGCCAGGGCAAATTGCCGGCCATCTTCTGTGCGGATGCGAAACCCAAGGGATTGGGCGCTGTCGTGGGGGGTGGAAAAGGGGCGGACTGTCATCCCCGCCAGCTGGAGCTCCTCCTCCAGAACCCAGCGTTCCACTCCCTCCAAGGAGGAGTCCATGGCCAGAAGGGTCCCTTGGGAAGCGAACACCGGGATGCCGTACTTCTTGGCAAAGACACGCACCCCGGCGATATGGTCGCTGTGCTCGTGGGTGATGAGAATTCCCTGCACGGCTAGGGGGTCTATCCCACAGCGTTGAAGCGCACCCGTCAACTGACGGGCGCTGCGGCCCGCGTCCAACAGCAGGCCCGCGCTGCGGGTGCCTATGTAATAGCTGTTCCCCGTGCTGCCGGAGAACAGGGGGCACAGCCTGGCCATTTCCCTGCTCCTTTCTTCAAAACAAAAGAGCTGCCGCCCAGCAGCCGCAGCTCCATCCTTCCTCGTTTCAGGCTTTTCAGCCGATCTTGTCCATCACCTGGTCCGGCTCCTGGCTGCGGTAGATATCCGCCCCCAGGTCCACCAGCTTCTCTACAATGTTCTCATAGCCCCGCTCGATATATTTCACGTCTTCCAAAACCGTGGTGCCCTCTGCCACCAGCCCGGCAATGACCATGGCGGCGCCGGCCCGCAGATCCAAGGCGCGCACTGGCGCACCCTTCAGGTGGTCCACACCCTCTACAATGGCCACCTTGCCGTCCACGGTGATCTGGGCTCCCATGCGGCGCAGCTCATCCACATATTTAAAGCGGTTGCTCTCCCATACGCTCTCATTGACCATGCTGGTGCCGTGGGCAATGGACAGCAGCGTGGTAATCTGGGGCTGCATATCCGTGGGAAAGCCCGGGTGGGGCATGGTCTTCACATTACATTTGCGCAGGGGCCGGTCGCACACCACGCGAACCGTGTCGTCCCCTTCTTCCACAGTGACGCCCATTTCCACCAGCTTGGCAGAGATGGACTCCAGGTGCTTGGGCGTTACGTTCTTCACAGTTACGTCCCCGTGGGTGGCCGCAGCAGCCACCATATAGGTGCCCGCCTCAATCTGGTCGGGGATGATGGAATAGGTCACGCCCCGCAGCTTCTGCACCCCGTGGATTTTGATGGTATCCGTGCCCGCGCCTCGCACATCCGCGCCCATGGTGTTCAAAAAGTTGGCCAAATCCACGATGTGGGGTTCTCGGGCGGCGTTTTCAATGATAGTCAGGCCCCGGGCCTTGGCGGCGGCCAGCATGATGTTCATGGTGGCCCCCACAGTGACCACATCCATATAGACACTGGCCCCATGCAGGTCCCGAGGGGCGGAGACGGCAATCATGCCGTTATCCAGGCTGTAATCGCAACCCAAAGCGGAAAAGCCTTTCAAATGCTGGTCAATGGGGCGGATGCCGAAGTTGCAGCCGCCCGGCATGGGGACCACCGCCCGGCGGCACCGCCCCAGCAGAGCGCCCAAAAAGTAATAGGAGGCGCGGATACGCCGTGCCACCTGATCCGAAACCGTATCCGTATCCACTGGCCGGGGATCAATCTCCACAGTATGGCGGTCCAGGTACTCCACCTTGGCCCCCATGCTCTCTAAAATATAGGTCAGGGTCTTCACATCGGAAATATCGGGAAGATTTTCCAGCCGGCAAGGGGAATCCGCCAAAATCACGGCGGGAATAATGGCCACTGCCGCGTTCTTGGCCCCGCTGATATTCACTTCACCGGTCAGGCGGCAGCCGCCTTTAATCACATATTTTTCCAAGTTTACACTTCCTAACACCCTCAATCGCAAAGCGGCTGAGAGGCTTCTAAAGTCTTCGGGAATAGTATTTGACTGATGACTATGATAATACATTGGGGCCAAAAAGTCAATATCAGGCAGCAGGGCCGCCGCTTCTCCGGCAAAGGTTCTCGAAAAAAGACACGTCCGTTCTTTTTCCACAACGCCTCTTCAAAAAGGGACAAGTCCCCAGAAAAAGCGGGAAAACCCGCCCTTCTCTCTGTAAATGGCGGAAAAGCGCCCCGTCCTTTTTTCCGGCTTTCCCCCGCAAGGAAGCCGCCTTTACACAGCGCGGCCTCCCCCGCTGGAACTGCACGGAACCCGCTGGCTGGCGTCTTACTTCTTTTTCCCAAAAATCACGGGTTTCTCCTCGCCCCGGCGCAGGCGGCCAATGTTGGCACGGTGCTTCACCAGCACTGTGCCCCCGATAAAGACTGCCGCCAACGTGGCAAACAGCACATAAGCCAGGCTGTGTTCTCCGTGGCTGGGCAGGGGGCTTCCGGAAAATTCCGCCAAAAACAGGAAGAGAAAGGTGAACACTGGGTACAGCGCCGCGCAGACCACAGAGGCCAGCGAGACAATGCGTTTCCAGGCAAAGACAATGGCAAAGGCCAGCAGCACCAGCAGGAATACACGCCAATCCGTCAGGGCAATCATGGCCGCAGAGGTGACCACGCCCTTCCCTCCCCGAAAGCCATAGTAAACGGGGAAGATGTGGCCCAGCACACAGGCCATTCCCGCCACATAGCGGGCCACGTCATAAAACTCTACGGACGCTGGGGCAAGCCATGCCACAAAGGCTTGAGAGAGCAGCAAAGCCGCTACGCATTTAAGGAAATCTCCCGCGAAGGTGAGCACGGCGGGCAGCTTGCCCACGCTGCGCAGCACGTTGGTCATGCCTGCGTTGCCGCTCCCGTACTTTCGGATATCCTCCTTGTCCTTAAAAAACCAGGTTAAAATGATGGACCAATTGATGCTTCCCAGCAGATAGCCAGCAACCGCCGTGAAAACCAGTGCCAAAACCTCTTGCCCCATTGCCAAACCGCCTTTCTAACAGAAATTCGTATACGAGATCCAACCCGTTCAGTCCTTTTCTCCCCTCTCCCGGATGACCATGCGCACCGGGGTGCCCTCCAGGCCAAAGGTCTCCCGGATACGGTTCTCCAGGTAACGCTGGTAGGAAAAGTGGAACAGCTCGTGGTCGTTGCAGAAGCAGATAAACGTAGGGGGCTTGGTGGAAGCCTGGGTCATGTAGTAAATTTTCAGCCGCTTGCCCTTGTCCGTAGGGGGCTGCACCCGGGCGGTGGCCTGGGCCAGGATATCGTTCAAGGTGCCGGTGGTCACCCGCATGGCGTTGGAGGAGGCCACCCGCTTGATCAGCTCGAACATCCGGTCCAGCCGCTGGCCGGTCTTGGCGGAGATGAACAGGATGGGGGCGTAGGACATGAAGGAGAAGTCCTTCTCCAGCTTAGCCCGCATCTCCTGCATGGTCTTGTCGTCTTTTTCCACGGCATCCCATTTGTTCACGCAGATAATGCAGCCCTTGCCCGCCTCGTGGGCGATGCCCGCCACCTTAGAGTCCTGCTCGGTAAAGCCCACCTGGCCGTCGATGAGGATAAGGCACACGTCGGCCCGCTCCACGGCCATCTCGGCCCGCAGGTTGCTGTAGTGCTCGATGGCGTCCTCCACCTTGCTCTTCCGGCGCAGGCCGGCGGTGTCGATGAAGGTAAAGGTGCCGTGCTGGTTCTGGATGGTGGTGTCCACCGCATCCCGGGTGGTGCCGGCAATGTCCGAGACAATGCACCGGTTCTCCCCTGCCACCTTGTTCACCAGGGAGGACTTGCCCACGTTGGGCTTGCCGATGACCGCCACCTTGATGACCTCTCCCTCGTCCTCCTCTTCCACTTCATCGGGGAGGACGTCGCAGACGCGGTCCAGCAGGTCGCCGGTTCCGTGTCCGTGGACAGAGGACACCATCACCGGGTCCCCCAGGCCCAGGTTGTAAAACTCGTAGAACTCGGCGGGGGGCTCTCCCACCGAGTCGCACTTGTTGACGCACAGCACCACCGGCACCCCGCTTTTCAACAAGATGTTGGCCACATCCGCGTCGGTAGCGGTCACTCCCGTGCGGATGTCCGTGACGAAGATGATGGCGCTGGCGGAATCAATGGCGATCTGGGCCTGCTCCCGCATCTGGGTCAGGATCACGTCTTTACTGGCGGGCTCGATGCCGCCGGTGTCCACCAGGGAGAAGCGGCGTCCGCACCACTCCGCGTCGCCGAAGATGCGGTCCCGGGTGACGCCGGGGGTGTCCTCCACAATGGAGAGCCGCTGCCCCACGATTTTATTGAACAGGGTGGACTTGCCCACGTTGGGCCTTCCCACAATGGCCACGATTGGCTTTGCCATGTTTTCACCAATCCTTTCTAAAAAGCGGGAAAACCCGCTTGCAGTTCTTCGTTTCTAGCGTACCAAGGAGACTCTCATGCGGGGGCAGCCAGCCGCCCCAGAGCCCTCGGGCTACCGGTGCTCCCAGGAGCCTTCATAGGGGTTAAAGCCCGGGGTATCCGGCTGGGGCAGGCCGCAGATGGCGCACACCAAGGCCTCGCCCGTGCTGCCCACCCGGCGGCAGGGCACCCCCAGGCTGGCGGAGAGCTGCTCCATGGTCATATCATCCAGGAAAACATCCTCCCCTGCCCGCATCATATTGGTAGCGAGAAGCACCTCATCCCCCAAGTCCCGGCCTTTCAGGTTCTTCAAAATGTCCTGGCCGGTGAGAAGCCCGGTGACGTTCACTGTGCCGCCGAAGAAATCGTTCTTCACCGGGATCAGGTCGATAGTAATATTATGGCATTTCTGCCGCAATCCGTCAAGGAGCTGGTCCAGGAACCGGAACCCGCATTCCCCGGTGGGGATGGTCACATGGCGGGGAGAATCCGGCAGCTCCAGGTCCTCCAGGGCCCAGTCAAACTCATCCTGGAGGTTGCGCAGCATGCCCACCCCGTTTTCAATCTGGGGGAAGTCCTCGTAAAACTCCAAAGGCGGGATGGGCCGCCCAGCCAGCAGGTACAGCTCATCCGAGGCGTACACCCTGCGGGCGCCCCGCTCCTCTTTCCACTTGTTCCCCCACCGTTCCAGGATATCCAGCACCTCTCCGGCTGTCTTTTGGTTGTAGGGCTCCAGGGGGTACAGGCCCTCCCGGTAGCGGGTGAGGCCCACCGGCACACAGGCCACGCTGAGGAGCCCCTCCCCCAGGGACCAGAACTCCCGCAGGGTGTGCTCCAGGGCGGGGCCGTCGTTGACGCCGGGGCACAGCACGACCTGGCAGTTGAGCTGGATGCCCCCCTCCGCCAGCCGGTACAGGTGGCGCAGGGAATCCCCCGCGAACCGGTTGTGCATCATCTTGCACCGCAGCTGGGGGTCCATGGTGTGCACCGACACATTGATGGGGCTGATGCGCATTTGCAGGATGCGGTCCACTTCCCGGTCGTCGATATTGGTCAGGGTGATGTAGTTGCCGAACAGGAAAGAGAGCCGGTCGTCATCATCCTTAAAGTAGAGGGTTTCCCGCATCCCCTTGGGCAGCTGGTCGATAAAGCAGAAGATACACTTGTTCCGGCAGGAGCGCTGCTCGTCCATCAGATAGGTGGCAAACTCCAGGCCCAGAGAGGCGTACTGGGGCTTGACCAGCTCCAGCTGATAAGGCTCTCCCCCTCTTGTCAGGCACAGGCGCAGCTCCCGCTCCGTCTCGAAAAACCGGTAATCCAGCACGTCCACAATGTCGTGGCCATTGATGCTCACAAGCACATCCCCCGCCTGGATGCCCGCCCGTGCGGCCCGGCTGCCTGCCTCCACGCTGTCGATCCGCACCGCCATGTTCCATGCCTCCTTTTCCGGCCGCTTTTGCGCCGGTAAAAATAAAGAAGGGAGCGCTTTGCCCGCGTTCCCTTCTCGCCTTTGCCGAATTTACGCTTCCTTCTTCACAACGGCACGGCCATTGTAGTAGCCGCAGTTGCCGCAGACTCTGTGAGGTGACTTGTACTCGCCGCACTGGGGGCATCTCATCAGGGCGGGAGCCTGGAGCTTCCACACATTAGAGCGCCGCTTGTTCTGCCGCGCGCTGGATACTTTCCGCTTGGGTACTGCCATGGGTGCACCTCCTTAAACACTTTATAGAATCTTTCCGCGCTCGGGCCGCCGCACTGGGCGCCAGTCCGCCGCGGACTGGATCTCTTGAAAAAACTGTCCGCCGCTGGTTACAACAGCTCCTTCAAAACCGCAAGCCGGGGATCCACGTCCTCCCTCTCACAGCCGCAATCCCCTTCATTCAGGTCTTTGCCGCAGCGGGGGCACAGCCCCTTGCAATTGGGGGAACAGAGAAATTTGCTGGGCAGGTCCAGCAGGATGTCCTCGGTGACCAGCTGGTCCACATCCAGCGTCTCATCGGGCACCACCACAAACTCGCCGTCGTCGTTTTCCTCGTCGCTGAGCTCGCGCACCAGCACATGGAAAAAGCCGGTCTCCCGTTCCTGAGTTGTCGTTTTAAAGCAACGGTCGCAGGGCATGGTCATGGCGTAGCGGGCCTTTCCGCGAAGCTCCACTGAGCCCGGCGAACCCTTGAGCTCCGCCCGAACCCTTACCGGCGCACAAAACGGCTTGACACCGCCCAATTCCATACCGGAAAGATCCAGCTGGCACTCTAACACGCCGCTGCCGGGAAGATCTTCTCCCCGGAAATATTTTCGCAGATCAATGGTCATACGCTCACCCTCATGCCGTACTGATATATTATAATAAACCGCACATTGGTTGTCAAGGATTTTTTGCGCCCCTTCCTGGGAAAACACAGTGGGAAGGACGGCCCCAGGGACCGCCCCTCCCACCACTTTAGTAAGCCTCTTTCACTGCCTGCGGCTTATTTGGCCACATATTCCGCCACAGAAGCGGGGATCTCCTCGTTGGCGGCGGAGATGGACAGCACAAAGTTGGCGCCGGACTCCTTCTCCAGCTTCTTCAGGTCGTTCACCAGCAGGTCCACTACCTCAGCGCCGGTGCCGGTGATCTTCAGGGTGGAATCCACCAGAATGTCGGTGACATCATAGTTGCCGGCGCAGATGCCAGCCAGGAAGCCGTACAGGCCCTTTCCGCCCTTCACATCGTAGGCGTCAATGTCAATCAGGCGGGCTGCATGGGAAATATCATAGGTCAGCTTCAGGCCCTTTTCCACCACCACCACGTTGCCGTTGGACTTCTCCAGCGCGGCGTTGGCCATCTCGATGAGCTTCTTGGTCTTGCCAGAGCCTTTTTTGCCAGTCAAAAGAGTGATCATAATACAACTCTCCTTTATTTTTTATATTGCTTCCGCCCCAGGGGAGCGGGGGACAGCGAATGGAATAACTCAGTGGGCCAGGCGCTTTTCCAGCTCTGCCTTGGCCTCTTCATAGCCGGGCTTGCCCAGCAGGGCGAACATGTTCTTCTTGTAGCTCTCCACGCCGGGCTGGTTGAAGGGGTTGACCCCCAGCAGGTAGCCGGAGATGGCGCAGGCCTTCTCGAAGAAGTAGATCAGCTGGCCCAGGGTATCCTCCGAGAAGTCGGAGGCGTGGATGACCACGTTGGGCACGCCGCCGTCGTTGTGGGCCAGCACAGTGCCCTCAAAGGCTTTCTCGTTGATAAAGGCCATGGTGCGGCCCTCCAGATAGTTGAGCCCGTCCACGTCGGCGGGGTCATTGCCCAGGGTGATCTGGTGCTTGGGCTCGTCGATGAGCACCACCGTCTCAAACAGGGTGCGGCGGCCGTCCTGGATGTACTGGCCCAGGGAGTGCAGGTCCGTGGAGAAGATGACGGAAGCCGGGAACAGGCCCTTGTTGTCCTTGCCCTCGCTCTCGCCGTAAAGCTGCTTCCACCACTCGTTCATCATGGCGTAGCAGGGCTCATAGCTGACCATGACCTCGGTGCACTTGCCCTTATTATACAGAATGTTGCGGATGGCCGCGTATTTATAGCAGTCGTTCTCCTCGATAGAGGGGGCGTTGTACAGCTCCATAGCCTTCTGAGCGCCGCCCATCAGGGCGTCGATGTCCGCGCCGGAGACGGCGATGGGCAGCAGGCCCACAGCGGTGAGCACAGAGTAACGCCCGCCCACGTCATCGGGCACCACAAAGGTCTCGTAGCCCTCTTTGTCGGCCAGCTGCTTCAAGGTGCCCTTCTCCTTGTCGGTGGTGCAGAAGATGCGCTCCCGGGCGCCTTCCTTGCCGTACTTCTTCTCCAGCAGCTCCCGGAACACCCGGAAGGCGATGGCGGGCTCGGTGGTGGTGCCGGACTTGGAAATCATGTTGATGGAAACGTCCTTGCCCTCGCAAATCTGCACCAGCTCCTGCAGGGCGGTGGAGCTGATGGAGTTCCCGGCGAAGTAGATGGCCGGGGTGTCCTTGCGCAGGTCGTTGTACTTATCGGACTTCAAAAACTCGATAGCGGCACGGGCCCCCAGATAGGAACCGCCGATGCCGATAACCACGAACACATCGGAATTGCCTTGGATCTTCTTGGCCGCAGCCTTGATGCGCGCAAACTCTTCCTTGTCATAATCGGCGGGCAGCGTAACCCAGCCGAGAAAATCATTTCCCAGCCCCGTTTTGTCCGTCAGCTGCTGGTGGGCAGCCTTCACCAAGGGCTCCATGGCCCCGTACTCGTGCTGGGAAACAAAGCCTTTCAAATATCCGTCTTCCAATTTCAGCGGCATTGCAAAAGACCTCCTTGTTGATTCTTAAGGCGCTGTCCCGGCGGGAAGGGTGTCTTCTCCCTACAGGCGACAAACCGGGAGAAAGGGCACGCCCCCTTCCCGAAAACAGGGTGCGCCGCTCTTTGTGCTTCTATTCTACAATAACTCGGAGCAATTTGCAAGTTTATAGGGCAGGCTTTCCGAAAAAGTTCCCCCCGGGCTCCCTTGTGCCCCTTAGAGGGTGAACAATGCCTGCACCAGGTGGGAGAGTACCCCGAAAAAGGTCACCTGCGCCACATCCTCCCCGGCGGTTATATCCACCTGGGCCATCACGCTTCCATCGACGGTGCAGGTCACCTGTCCAATCACGTCCCCGCGGGTTACGGGGGCAGTCAGCTCCTCATAGGCGACTGCGGTCTCCACCTCGCCGGCCTCCCCCGCTTTCAAAAGCAGGGTGGGCATCTCCCCCAGCACTGGTTCCACCTGGGGCTCCATGCCCCGGGCCACGGGGACGGGCTCCAGAACAGGGGCCTCCGGCACGGTGGCTTTCCAGCCCGCGAAGCCGTAATCCAGCAAAGCGGCGGCGTCCTGGAAGCGGTGGTCGGTGGAATCGGCCCCCAGCACCACGGCGATGAGGGAAAGCCCCTCCCGCTCCGCAGTGGCGGTGATGCAGCTGCCCGCCTCTCCCGTGGTGCCGGTTTTCAGGCCGGTAATGCCTGGGTAGCTGCGGATGAGCTTGTTGGTGTTCACCAGCTGGGTTTCCCCGCCCCGCACGGAGTCCATCCAGGTGAGGGTGTAGTCAAAGACTTTCTCGTGGCGGATCAGCTCCCGGCTCATCAAGGCCACATCGTAGGCACTGGTGACGTGGCCTTCCTCATCCAGGCCGTTGCAGTTTTTGAACACGGTGTCGTTCATACCCAGCTGCTGGGCCTTTTCATTCATTTGGGCCACAAAGGCCTCCTCGCTGCCGGACACGGCCTCCGCCAGCACCACGGCGGCGTCGTTGGCGCTCATAATCACCGTGGCCTTGATGAGATCGTCCACGGTCATGGACTCCCCCTCCTCCAGCCAGATGTCCGAGCCCCCCATGGAGGCCGCGTGGGCGGAGGCGGTGAGGGTCTGGTCCAGGGAGAGCTGGCCGCTGTCCAGGGCCTGGAACACCAAGCAGAGGGTCATCACCTTGGTGATGGAAGCGCAGGAGCGCAGGGCGTGGGGGTCCTTCTCAAAGAGGATCTGGCCGGTGGAGGCCTCCATCAGCACGGCGGAGGGAGCGGTGACCTCCAGCCCTTCCGCCCGGGCGGGCAGGGCGGGCAGCAGCAGGGCGGCGGCAGTGAGCAGGGAAAGCGCGCAGAGCCTGAGTTTTTTCATAGGGATCATCCTTTCTGTGGTATAGAAAGGATATGTTCCCCGCCGCGAAAAAAGACACCCAAGGCAAGGCTTGGATGTCTTTTCACTCCGTTTTTTCTTTTCCAGCACGCCCCACAGGGCAGGGGTCCGCTCCATGGGAGAGGCTCTGTCTTACAGTTTCTGCGTGCCGCCTCGGCCGGTGTTTGGCGGTGCCCACCGGGCACCAACACCCTCGCAAACTTTTACTTGTCTCTATCTGACTCGAGCGCGGGCCGCTTGTTCGCCTCTCCCCACAAACCACGCCGCCCTTAAGCGGCGTGCGCGACTTGAGTGCCCAGGCACTGGGCCGCGACTTGTCCCGCGCGGCCACGCGCTTTACTCGCTTCACGGCGCTTTCTTGACCCGCAGGTAAGCCCCCGCCTCCACAGGCAGGTCTGTTTTCCAGCGGACCACCATCTCCGCGTGGGGGGCCACCTGGATGGCCTCGCCGTCCTCGTTGTACAGCTCGTCCAGCGTGGCGGTGAAGGGCTCTCTCCCCGGCTGGAGGATATCCACCTCCTGGCCCCGGAAAAACCGGTTGCGCTCCCGCAGGGTGACCAGGCCGTCCTCCCGGCCCTGGCACACGGCCACCAGCTCGTAGCCCCGGGCGTAGTGGCTGCGGTCCAGCGTCTGGCCGGGCTCGCCCCCAAAGTAGAAGCCGTGGGAGTAGGGCCGGTGGCTGATTTTCTCCGTCTCCGCCAAGATGGCGGCGGGCAGCGGCTCGCCGGGGTGCTCCCAAGCGAAATCAATGGCCCGGCGGTAGGCGGCGGTGACGCAGGCCACATAGTAGGCGGACTTGGCCCTGCCCTCAATCTTCAGGCTGGTGATGCCCGCGTCCATCATCTGGGGGATGGCGTCAATCATCCGCAAGTCGTTGGAGTTGAAGAAGTAGGCGCCCTTCTCCTCCTGGACCAGGCTGTACACCTCCCCCGGGCGCTGGGCCTCCACCAGGTGGTACTCCCAGCGGCAGGGCTGGGCGCACTCGCCTCGGTTGGCGTCCCGTCCGGTCATATAGTTAGAGATGACGCACCGGCCGGAAAAGGACATGCACATGGCCCCGTGGACAAAGGCCTCCAGCTCCAGGCCGGGGTCCACCCGTTCCCGGATGCCTTTAATTTCCGAGAGAGGCACCTCCCGGGCCAGCACCACCCGCCTGGCCCCCAGCTCCCAGCAGACCTGGGCGGCGGCGTAGTTGACAATGCCCGTCTGGGTGGAGATGTGCCGCTCCACTTGGGGGGCCACCTTCCCAGCCAGGGCCAGCACCCCCAAATCGGAGATGATAAAGGCGTCCACGCCCATATCCTGGCAGGCGGTGAGGAAGCTAGGCAGCTCCTCAAATTCCCCGTTGCGGGGCAGGGTGTTGCAGGTGACATAGACCTTCACTCCCCGGGCGTGGCAGTAGGCCACCGCCTCCCGCAGCTCCTCCTCCCCAAAGTTCTGGGGGGCCGAGCGCATGCCGAAGCTCTTCCCCGCCAGGTACACCGCGTCCGCGCCATAGCGCACCGCGGCCTCTAAGCGCTCCCGGTCCCCTGCGGGGGAGAGCAGTTCTGGTCTCACTCTTGTCATAAACTCACTCCGTCAGGCCCGCCAGCTGCATATTGTAGGCATGGTCGTCCGCGTTGGTGGCATAGTAGGCGGTGCCGTCGGCGGCGTGGCAGAAATACAGGTAGTTGGCGGCGTCGCCCTCGGTGTTGGGGTTCAGTGCCGCTTCAATCGCGTCCAGTCCGGGATTGCAGATAGCTCCCGCAGGCAGGCCCTGAACCTCATAGGTGTCGTAATTTCCATAAGAGAGGGCCCCCGTCTCCGGCACGTCCTCCGCCCGCTGGTAGGGGTAGTAGATGGTGGAGTCGCACTCCAGCCGGTAGATGCCATACTCCCCGCCAAAGTCCAGGCGGTTGTGGAGCACGGCGGAGACGTTGGCCATGTCCTGGGTGTTAGCGGCCTCCCGCTGGATGATAGAGGCCATGGTGACAATCTGATCCAGCGTCATGCCAGAGGCGGCGATGCGCTCCTCCAGGTCGGCGGTGCGGTTCTGGAAGTTGTACACCAGCTTGCCCACTACAGAGTCGATCTCCTCCCCCTTGTAGAAGTCATAGGTGTCGGGGAAGAGGTAGCCCTCCAGCTTGTAGTACTTGCCGGTGGAGCTGGCGATGGGGGCGATGGCGTCGTAGCCGTCGAAGTCGCTGGAATTAACCGCTGTCAGGAAATCCTCCTGGGAGCAGACCTCATTTTCCTCCAGCAGGGCAGCCACCTGCAGCACCGTCATACCCTCGGGGAAGGTGACGGTGACCACCTCGCGGGTCTCGTTGCCGCCCTGCAGGGTGCTGATGATATCCTGGTAATCCATGTTGGTCTCCAGCTGGTAAACGCCGGGCTGGAACCACCCCAGCTCCTCCTCATCCACTGTCACGTTGCAGAAGAGCTGGAAGAACTCCGGCTCCTTGATGGCCCCCGCGTCGTAAACGATCTGGGTCAGCTCATCAATGGTGACGTTCTCGGGGATGGTCACCTCGGTGGTGCCTTCCGAGCGACCCACCGCGAAAAAGTCGTTCGATCCGGTGATCAGGTAGCTGGCCAGGGTGAAGGAAACCAGCAGCACCATGCACAGCCACACCAGGGAGAACACCCGGCGGTTTTTCCGGGCCTTCAGCCTATCCCGCTTTTTGTGGGCCTTCTCCTCCTGACGGCGCTCCTTGTCCGTAAGGAACGCCTTGTTGGCAGAGTACTCCGGCCGGGGCGGCTGGCCCCGGCGCTCCTGCACGTCAATGCTGCCCGTGGCCAGATCCCGTTCATCAATGTTCAGCTTAAAATTTCCTGTGCCGCGGCTCTCTCCGCCGCGGGGATTCTGTTCGTGGTTCATTCGCAACCTTCCTTTCCGGGGCCTTGCTCCGCACAAAGGACCCCTGCCTCTGTCACCAGCCGGGCCACCTGCCTGTCAAAGGGCCCCCGGGGCAGCCTGGGCAGCAGCAGCCCTTCAAAGCACACCCCAACAGCCTCTACCGGGCGGGACCCCAAGAAGCGGTCATAATATCCTTTTCCATAGCCCAGGCGGAAGCCCGCCCTGTCAAAGGCAATGCCGGGCACCAGGCACAAAGCCCCCTCCCATTCCGTCAAGAGAGGGCATCTCTCCTGGAGGGGCTCCCACAGGCCAAAGCGGCCGGGAGCCAGGTCCTCCCGGGAAAAGACACGGTAAAAGGCCATGTTTCCCTGTCCATCCAGGCAACGGGGCGCATACACGGCCCTTCCCTGGGCCAGTGCGCAGTCCAGCAAGGGCCAGGTGTCCACCTCGCTGCCCTTGCTCAAATAGAGAAGCAGCCGCCGGGCCCGCCGGTATTCCGGCAAAGCAAGCACCTGCCTCTGGATGGCCCGGGACCTCTCCTCCCGGCCCGGCAGGGCGTCTCTGCGGGTCAGCAGCTCCCGGCGCAGGGGGGCCTTTTTCTCCATTACCCCTCCCACTGGATGGAGGCGCGGATCTCCGCAGCCTTTTCCTCCGACACCAGCGCGGCAGCCAGGGCCAGGCCAAACTGGGTGGCCACCCCCATGCCCCGGGCGGTGAGGAATTGGCCGTCCCGCACCACATAGCTTTCACTGAGAAGGGCGCCGCCCTCTTCCAGGTCCTTCTGGAAGCTGGGGAACGCCGTAGCGTTTTTTCCAGCCAGCAGGCCCTTGTGGGCCAAAATAGAGGGCGCCGCGCAGATGGCGGCCACCAGCTTGCCCTGCTCCACGCAGCTGTCGATACAGCCCTGCACCGCGGGGGAAGCCTCCAGGTTGTGGGTGCCGGGCAGGCCGCCGGGCAGCACCATGGCCTCCAGTGCGGAAACGTCCACCTCTTCCGCGGCCAGATCCGTCTGGACACAGATGCCGTGGGAGCCGGTCACCCTCTCTCCAGTGACGCCGGTCAGCTTTACTGTAAGCCCAGCCCGGCGCATCACGTCCACAGGGGCCAGGGCTTCCACCTCTTCAAAGCCTTCCGCCAAAAACACAACCACCATCGCAAACCATCCTTTCCCGTCAGACGGCTTTTCAAGAAAAACCGTACCGTATCACATAATAGATCACATACACCCAGCTGAGCAAGCCGTGGACAATGGCCCACCCCACCGAGTGCCAGTTGCAATAGCTGATGACCATGGCAAGCACGCTGCCAAAGCTGACGCCCTTCCACACGGTCTTTTGCACCACCGAACGCTTTCTGTCCTGCTCGTCCATAGGGCTCTCTCTTCTCAAGGTTTTTCCAGCAGAGGCTCCACAGCCGCCAGCACCGCCCGGTGGATCTCCTCCACGGGCAGGGGCTCCCCGCCCTTCGCGCAGGAGACCACCTTCCAGCCCAGACGCTTCCCGGCATAGCGGGCGCATTCCCCGCAAGAGCGCAGAAACGCCAGGTGGCTCTCGTGGATATCCTTTTTCCCGCTGTCCCCTTGGTAGCGCTGCAGCAGCAGCTTTTGAGAAACTTCGATGGGCATGTCCAGATAGAGCACCAGGTCCGGCCGGGGAATGCCCAGCTTTTGATACTCAAAGTCCTCCACCCAGGCCAGGTAGCCGTCCCACTCCGCCCGGGGGAGCTTTCCCATCTGGTACACCATGTTAGAGGTGGCGTACCTGTCGCAGAGGATGAGCTTCCCCTGGCGGTAGTCCCCGCCCCAGCCCTTGCGGAAACTGGCAAAGCGGTCCACCGCGTAAAAGGCGCTGGCGGCATAAGCGTTCACATCCTCCGGCTCGGCGCCGAATTCCCCGTTTAGGTACATCTTCACCAGCGAGGAGGAGGGGGAGCTGTAGTCGGGGAAGGTCACCGGGCGCAGGGGCACCCCCCGGCAAACCAGGGCCTCTGCCAGCAGCTTGGCCTGGGTGCCCTTGCCGCTGCCGTCCAGCCCTTCCAGCACAACTAAACTCATGGGTTCCCTCTCCTTTCCAAGGCCCGGCTTTCTGCCCCTTTCTTTTTAGTATGGGACGGCCGGGCAGAATTTTACAGCATTTTGAATCTTTCCCGCACCTGGGCCATCTGCCCACAGGACATCTTCCCCTCGGGGCAGGCGCCCCGCAGGCAGGGCGGGCCTGCCTTTTCAAAGAGATGGGGCGCCACGGCCTTCACCTCTTTGAGCATCTGGGTGGCCAGCTCCCGAATCTCCCACTGGGCCCGGTTGCAGCACCGGTGGGAGAAGAAGTTCAGCAGAGAGCGGGCGTTCATGGTGCAGATCATCTTGGTGGCGCAGGCGTTGGGCAGCACGAAGCGGGCATCCTCAATGGCCTTTTTCTCCGCCTTGCGGGCGGCGGCCTTCTCCGTCTCTCCGGCGGCCAAAAACGCCGCTTGGTGCTTCTCCTTCAGCAGGGCGGTCAGCCGTTCGTAGTGTTCCTGGTCCTCCTCCATGGCCCGCAGGAACTCCTCCTTGGCCTCTGGCAGGGCCTCAATCTCCGGAGGGAGCACGAACTGGAAGCCCTCTTCCTTCACATAGCGCTGGCTCTGCACGCTGAAGGAGGCGATGCGGTGCCGGGTAATCTGGGCCAGCAGGGACCGGGACACCCCCTCGATGCCAAAGGTGAAGCTGGCGTGCTCGATGGGGCTCTCGTGTCCGATGGAGTTGAGCATCTCCAAAAAGGAGGCGGTCTTCTCCTCCGTCAGCCCCTCATACACTGTGTCGATGTCCGCCGCGGCATAGCACAGCTTGGCGGCGCAGGCCACCGTCTTCTCCGGCTCCGGCGTATAGGCCAGCAGCTTTACCTTCATCCCGCTCATCCTTTCCGACATAGAATCTCATAATCTAAAATATTATACCAAATTCACCGGCGCTTCACAAGGGCCTAATTTCACATCGGTCCCGCAAGGTGCGAAAAGGCCCCGGTGTCCCGGGGCCCAAGGTCACTGTTCTGTCTCCTCTTGCGCCTGCCACAGCTCCCCCTCGCCGGCCCGGGCCTGGCTCCAGTAGGCGTCGAACGAGGCCAGAAGCTCCTGCTGGGTCATCTCCCCGGCAAGAAACTCCCGCAGGGCCTGATTGGCCGTCTCCCGCCAGCCCTCCTGGGCGCGGTACATCAGCGGCTCCTGGGCATAGAAGTACCAGTCTGCCCGGCGGACCATCAGCAGGTTCACAGACAGGCCCGTCTCCTCCAGGGAGGGCTCCAGGTCGGCGGCAGTGGTGTGGATGGGCACCGTGCCGCAGGCCTTGGCCAGGTGGGTGTTGTTGTCCCCGTTGGACAGGTAGGTGAGGAAGTGCACGGCGTTGCCCACATTCTCCGCGGAAGCCGCCACGCCAAAACCGGTGAACTCCAGGCTGGTGATGGCCGTGCCCGTGGTCCCCCGGGGATAGGCGGCCACGCCCCAGGTGCCCTCCTCCATGGCCCCGGCGATGTCCTCCAGCCGGTCCTGGCCCGCCAGCAGGGCAATGGCCTGGCCGCTGGTGAAGGCCTCTATGGCCTGGTCCTCGGTCCAGTCCAGGGCCTCTTGGGGAACGGCGTCCCGGATTAGGGCAGAGAACTGCTCCGCCGCCGTGGCAGCCTGCTCCAGGGTGAAGAGGGTGTCGTTATCATCCACCGCGGAGAGGTAAGAGACCGCCGGGTCCTCCATGCGGCCCAGGCTCACGGCGCTCCACAGGATGGAGTCGAACAGGTCCACCAGGCGGTCCTTCCCGCCGAACACCAGCCCGGCCGCCCCCTTGTCCTGAAGCTTCTGCTGGGCGTCGGCAAAGTCCTCCCAAATGCGGCAGTAGACCAGGCCCTCCTCCTTGCCCTGGTTGAACTCCTCGAACCAATCGCTGCGGTAATAGACCAGGTCCTGGTTCAAGGTGGCGGGCAGCAGATAGGCAAAGTCCGCGCCCATAGAGGCCACGGCCTGTTTGGCCGCGGCTGTCAGGGTGGAGCGCTCCTCCCACACATCCAGATAGGGGGAGAGCTCTGTGAGAAGGCCCTGCTCCACCGCGGCGGGCTGCTCCTGTTCCGAGAGCTCCACCAGGTCCACCTCGCCGGACTGGAGCATTTCCATAGCTTCCTCCCCGCTTTCCACCGTGACGATCTCAATGCGGGTCTGGGGGAAATCCGCCATGTATTTTTCCGCAATCTCCTCCAGGGCGGCGGTGCGCTCCGTGCTGAAAAAGCGCTCTGCCACCACCAGGCTGGCCTCCTCCCCGTCGTTCTCCAAGCGGAGCTGGTTGGTTTCCTCCAAAGTGGAGGAAGCCGCTTCCTCTGGGGAACAGGCGGTCAAAGTTCCCGCCGCCAGCAACACGGCCAGCAGCAGGGCCCCGGCCTTTTTCCATCTATGTTTCACAGGCTTCGCCTTCCTTTCGCTGTGGACTGTGCTCCTATTATAGCTTTTCAAGGGGAAAATTACAAGGAAAACCAGCCCCGGGGAGAAAACGAAAAGAACGGTCCCTTTTTCGGGGACCGTTCGCAAGCGCTTTCTCAGACTTTGTGGATGTAGCCGGCCTTGCGCTCCTTGGGCTGGGGCAGGGGGCCGGCGGCGTAGCCCAAGGCCAGAGAGCCCACGCCCCGCAAATCCTGGGGCAGGCCCCACTCCCGCAAAAGGGCTTTGCCCTCTGGCAGCTGGAACATCTCGCGCTCCCCGTGGATCCAGCAGGAGGCAAGACCCACGGCATGGGCGGCCTCCATCATGGTGCACAGCACGCAGGAGGCGTCCTCCACACAGGTGCCCCGGGCCGGGTCCGCCAGCACCAGCACAATGGTAGGCGCGCCGTAATAAGGGTCCCCCTCCATGCCCCGGGCTTTCTGGTTCAGCTCCATCACCGCCCGGCGGTAGGAGGGGCTCTGCACCGCCACAATCACCGGGGACTGCATCCCCATGCCGGTGGGGGCGTAGGTGCCCGCCTCCAGCACAGCGTCCAGCTCCTGGGCTTGAATCTGCTCGGGCTTGTAGGCCCGCACGCTGCGGCGGGTCTTTAAAAGCTCCAACATCTTGTTCTCCATGGGACAAAACTCCTCTCTTTCTAAAAATAGCTGGTCCCTTTTGTTTTCAACAGGTTTCTCCCTCCTGGGGGAAAACCTCCGCCGCGGCCATCAGCCGCAGCAGCAGGGCCGCCGTGCCCACGTTGTAGCCGCAGCAGCCGTACAGGCACTCTCCCCGGCTGTTCACCAGCAGCACCAGGGGCAGCCGGTCCGGGTCCAGGAACATGCGCCGGGCCAAGGCAGGGACCACCTCTGGGAAATCCCCCCGCCACACCTGGGCCCCGGGCAGGGCCTGGAGGGCCCTCTGCAAGGTGGGGTCCTGCTGGTGGGAGAAGTCCTCCACCACCAGGCACAGGCCGCAGCCGCTGGCCTCCAGGGCGGGGGCGCTCTCCCGCAGCTCGTTGAGGATGTGCTCCGTGGGCTCCCGGCTGGGCTCCAGCAGGCACAGCACTGTAAGGCCGTGAGAGGCCAGAACCTGACGGCCCGGCACCTCCCGGCCTGCCTCCTCCCACAGGGAGAACTCCGGCAGGGGGCAGCGCTGGAGCATGTCCTCCGCCCGCCCCTCCCGGAAGGAGAGGGCGCAGGCTTGCCGCTGCCCCTCCTCCAGGGACACAGCCCGCCACCAAACCAGCTGGGAGCCGCTGGGCAGGCGGTTCACCGTCCACAGGCGGTATTCCCCCGGCGGAAGGGGCAACTCCTCCTCCATCCCCGTAGCCAGGGCGGGGGCTGTCACAGGCTGCCAGCCCTGGGGCCCCTTGCGGAAGAGGGCGTAGTCCTGGCTGGGCAGGGCGGGCCGGTCCGCCGGGGCGGCAAGGGCCAGCCGGGCGGCGGGCTCCCCGCCCCACAGGGGGTGGAACGCGCCGTCCTTCCAAAACCAGGGGGTGCCATCCTGCAAATAGGAGGGAACCCCTAACGCCCGGCAGACGGCGCAGAACAGCATCTCCCTGCCAGCATCCGTGGCACTCCCCAGGGAGAGCATCCCCCGGGGGGTGCCCCACAGGGCGGCGTAGCAGTCCCCATCCAGGGAGACACGGGACTCCACCCAGGCCCACAGGCGGGAGGGGTCCTGCCGGGCGGCCTCCGCCTCCTCCGGGGAGAACTGCTCCGCCAGCAGCTTATGCCAGGGGGTGAGCACCTCCAACCCCACGCGGGGGGACAGGAGCCCCTGCCGGAACGCCTCCTGCGGGAAGCTGGGCTCCCAGCGGAAGGCGGCCAGGGTGTCCTCTAAGACGGCCTCCGGCACCTGGCCCGCCCGGTCCTTTTCCGTCAGGGCGGACCACACCCGGCCCTTCTGGCCGGTGGGCGGGGCGGGGCGCTGTTCCTGCCATGCCCGGGACTTCTCCTCCCGCAGGGCGGCGGCCCGGCCCAGGCAGGCCTGGCGCGCCTCCCGCTGTTCCCGGCGCAGGGCGGGGACGGAGACATCCCCGTCCGCCGGGGCGGCAAAGTCCGCCTCCCCCTGGGGGGCCAAAGCCCGGCCCAGCACCACTTGCACCGACTCCCCCTCGGGGGGCACCAGGACCTCCCCCAGCAGCCCCGGGGCTTCCGGGTCCCAGGCGGTGAGGAGCAGGCTGCCCCGGCCCACCCGCAGCTGGGCCCGGCCGGCCTCGTCCGTGGTGCGGCGGGCCACCTCCTGGGGGGCGGCCATATTCATCACGGAGAAGGCAACCCCTGCTCCCTGAACCGGGGAGCCCCTTCCGTCCCGCACCTCCACGGTGAGGAGCTTGGCCCGGCCGTAATGGGCGGTGCGGTTCTCATAGGCCACCCCTTCCCGGAGGTCCCAGTCCAGGGGGTCCAAGCCGGGGAACAGGAAGGCCGCCTCCTCCCGGCTGCCTGCAACGAAGGACCGGGCGTGGACCATCACCGCCCGGCTGGCGGCGTGGGTGAACCAGCCCCGGTCCAGCACGGGCTCCGGCTCGCAGGCGCCCAGATACCGCCAGGCGGCGCCGTCGAAAGCCTCCACCCAGGCGTGGTTGTCATCGCAGTGGGACCACCAGGGGGCGTACACCTGCCGGGCGGCGATGCCCACGCTGCGCAGGGCGTTGGTGAGGAAGGTGGACTCCTCCCCGCAGCGGCCCCACCCGCATTGATACACCTGCAGGGCGGAGGCGGTGCGGTCATCGGTGGAGCGGTAGGTGGCCTGCTCCGCGCACCAGCGGTTCACCTCTAAAATGGCCTCCTCCAAGGGAAGGCCCTTCACCCGGGGGGCCAGCTGGCTGCAAAACAGCTCCCGGCAGGGGGAGAGCTCCTCGTTGTTCACCCGGGGGCACAGCACCTCCCGCAGGAACAGGGATTCCGACAGGGCGGCGCACCAGGGAAACTCCCGGCGGGCGGCCAGGGCCTGGCGGGCGGCCTCTCGGAAAAAGCGGGGGGAATAGTCCCCCAGGTCGGCGCTGGGCAGGGTGGCGTACAGGTAGGAGAGCAGCAGGGCCTCCTCTCCGCAGAGGGAGAGCTCCTCCTGCAGGGCCGCCCACCGGGCGCCCAAACGGGGCTTTCTCCGCTCCAGCTGGGTGTTCACATAGTTTCTCAATTCTTGGGACCAGGGCATAGACAGGGCTCCTTCTCTCTTCCAATTACTCCTTCAGGGTGATCTCCAGCACGGTGTCCACCGGGTCGGGCAGAACGGGGTCCGGCCCCAGGTTGGCAAACACCACGTCCGGGTAGTTGGCGCTAGTCCAGTCCCCCGCCAGGGAGACCTCTGCGCCGGTGGCCAGATAACGGGCCCGGCTGACCTTCTCCCGCTGCAGGCCCATCAGGGGCATGGGCCCCACCGAGCTCTCGAACAGGTGGTAATAGAGCTTGTTGCCCTTGCGGGTGATGCGGCCGTTGTCCGGCTTTTCCATGCCGGCCTTGCCGCAGCCGTAGATGCTCTCTCCGTTCCGCTTCATCCAGGCGCCGATCTCCCCCAGGATCTCCAGGGACTGGGGCGGGATGTTGCCCTTGGCGTCGGGGCCCACGTTCAACAGCAGGTTGCCCCCCTTAGAGACGCACTCCGCCAGCTTTTTGATGAGCATGGGGGCGGGCTTGAAAAAGCGGTCCTCCGCGCAATAGCCCCAGTGGTTGTTCATGGTGATGCAGGCCTCCCACACCATGTCCCGGCCCTGTTTGTCCTGAATGCCGGCGGGGGGGATGATTTGCTCTGGGCTGACGAAGTCCCCGTGATAGGGGGTGGGGTTGCACTCCCACAGGGAGCCGAAGCCCTCTCCGCTGACCTCCAGCCGGTTGTCGATGATCACATCGGGCTGGAGCTGGCGCACCATGTTCACCAGTTCCGTGGCCCTCCAGGCCTCTCCCCGCATGACGGCGTTCTCGTTCTCGTAGGAGAAGTCGAACCAGAGGAGGTCCAGCTTGCCATAGTTGGTGCACAGCTCCCGCACCTGGTTGTGGAGGTACTCCACATAGCGGCCAAAGTCCCGCCCTTCATTGGAGTAGGCGGGGTCGTCCCGCATGGGGTGGTGCTTGTCCCCATAGTGGGGGTAATCCTCATGGTACCAGTCCAGCAGGGAGAAGTAGAGGCCCACTCGCAGGCCCTCGGCCCGGAACGCCTCTAGAAATTCCCGCACCAGGTCCCGGCTGCACTTGGTGTTGGTGGACTTGAAATCCGTGTACTGGCTGTCGAACAGGCAGAAGCCCTCGTGGTGCTTGGCGGTGAGCACCGCGTACTTCATGCCCGCCTCTTTGGCGGCCTTGGCCCACTGCTTGGGGTTGTAGTCCACCGGGTCAAACTCATAGAAATAGGGCATGTAGTCCTCTTTTTTGATGCGCTCGTCGCTGCGGACCCACTCTCCCCGGGCGGGGATGGCGTACAGCCCCCAGTGGATGAACATGCCAAAGCGCGCGCTGGTGTACCAAGCCATGCGCTTTTCATAGGCTTCTCGGTCAAAGGTGTACATAACTTTCTCCTCTCCGAGCGGGTCTTGCGCCGCCCATTCATTCTAAGTATCACTATACCACAGGGGCGGCGGGAAGAAAAGAGGGAAAATCCCCGCCTTGCGCGGAAGGGGAAAATCCGCTATACTGATAGCAGCATTACAGCGCCTTGGGCATGGGAGGTCTTTTATGGAAAAGCGGGTTTGGAAGGGGCTAAACGGCCTTCTCACCGAGAAACGGGTGGGCATCGCCTGCTGCGTGCTGCTGGGGCTGACCCTGCTGCCGGTGGCAGCCCTCTCCGTTTACAACCACCCCTGCTCCGACGACTACAGCTACGGCCTGTATGTGGCCCAGGCGGTGCGCAGCGGGGGCTCCCTGTGGGAGGTGCTGGCCGCCGCGGCCAAAGAGACCGCCGAGACCTATCTGGACTGGCAGGGAACCTTCTCTGCGGTGTTTCTCATGGCCCTGCAGCCCGCCGCCTTTGGGGAGGGCTTTTACGCCCTGACCCCCTGGCTGATGGCGGGCTCTCTGGTGTTCTCCACCTTTTTCTTCTTGAAGGAGGTCTGCGTGCGCCGCCTGGGCATGAGCGTGTGGGCCTGGCTGACGGTCTCCTGCGCCCTGAGCTTTTTTCTGGTGCACTTTGCCCCCGACCCCTTCGAGGGCTTTTTCTGGTACAACGGCTCTCTGTTCTACACCTTCTTCCACAGCCTGATGCTCTGCGCCCTGACCTTTGCCCTCAAATTTCTGCGGGCTCCCACTTTGGGGCGCTCTCTGGCCTGCGGCCTGGCGGCAGGGGCGCTGTGCTTTTTCCTGGGCGGGGGCAACTACCCCACCGCCCTGCTCACCTGTGTGCTGTTGATGGGGGGCTTCCTCTGGACCCTGTGGAAGGGGCTTCCCCTCTCCCGCAAACTGGGGACCCTGGCTTTTTTCCTTCTGGAGCTTATGGCCTTTGGCATCAGCATGTTGGCCCCGGGCAACAGCGTGCGCCAAGCCCACTTTGAAAACCGCCCCGGCGCGGTGAAGTCCATCCTGCTGGCCCTGGGGGCCGCCGTGCGGAACATCACAGAGTGGACCACCCTGCCCCTGCTGCTGGCCCTGTTGTTTTTGTGCCCCCTGTTCTGCAAGTACGCCCAAAAGCTCTCCTTCCGGTTTCCCCTGCCGGGGCTGGCCCCTTTGGGGGCCGTGTGCCTGCTGGGGGTGCTGCTGACCCCGCCCATCTACGCTATGGGCGGCACTGGCGCCGGCCGGATGGAGAACCTGTACTACGACGCCTTCTGCCTGCTGGCGGCTGGGGTGGCCTTCTACTTCTGCGGGTGGCTCACCCACCGGCCCGCCTTACAGGGCGCGCTCCAGCGGGCGGGGAAGCCCCCGGTGGCGTTCTTGCTCTCCCTGCTCCTGCCCTTCTGCCTGACGGTGGCCTGCCTGCCGGGCTTCACCAGCCTGACAGGGGTGAGCGCGGGGCTCTCCCTGCTGCGGGGAGAGGCCCAGGCCTACGACGCCCAGGTGGACGCCCAGGTGGCCCTGCTGGAGGACGGGACCCTGCAAAACGTGGTGGTGGAGCCGGTGACCGTCCGGCCGGAGCTGCTGCTGCCCACCTCGGTGCCGGTGCTCAGCCAGGACCCGGAGAACGCGGTGAACCAACGGGTGACCACCTTCTACGGCAAGGAGAGCGTGCGCATCACCGGGGAAAACTCTTGATGGAAACAACGAAAGGACATCCAGGCTGTTGGCTTGGATGCCCTTTTTCTTTACAAGAACAAATTTGCGGCGGGTGGAAACAGGTTTGGTGTATGGGAACCGTGGCTGCACTTGCTTAGGCTAGAAAGGCCGTAAGGCTCCGCCTTACCAACCGCAGCTTTTGAAAAAGCTGGCAAAACTTTTACTTGTCTCGCCAAAACTCAAGCGCGGGCATTTGGGCCAGCGGCTCTCAGAAAACCCCGCCGCCCTAAAGCGGCGGTCTCGGCTGCCGCCTCGGGTGCTGTCTGCCAGTGGCAGACGCCCAGCACCGACCGAGGTGGCAACGTAGACCGGTCCTGAACGGTCCCCACCGGGGACCAGGACCGCGTCTTGTCCCGTGCGGTCACGCGCCGCGACTTGAGAGCCCAGGCACTGCGCCGCGAATTGTCCAGTCCGGCTACGGACCCAAGCGCGGGCCGCTTGCCAGCCGCCCTCAGAAAACCCCGGCGCCCTTAGCGCCGTTCGCGACTTGAGAGCCCAGGCACTGGGCCGGACGCTTTGCGGATCTCCGCCCGCTTGATCTTGCCGCCGATGGTCTTGGGCAGCTCGTCCACATACTCGATGACCCGGGGATACTTATAGGGCGCGGTGGCGTGCTTGACGTGGTTCTGCAGCTCCTTCGTCAGCTCGGGGGTGCCCTCATAGCCCTTGGCCAGCACAATGGTGGCCTTGACCACCTGGCCGCGGATGGGGTCCGGCGCGCCGGTGATGGCGCACTCCACCACCGCCGGGTGCTCCAGCAGGGCGCTCTCCACCTCGAAGGGCCCAATGCGGTAGCCGGAACACTTGATGACGTCGTCGTTGCGGCCCACAAACCAGTAGTAGCCGTCGCTGTCCCGCCAGGCCACATCGCCGGTGTCGTAGTAGGCGCCGCCCAGCTTTTCTTCTGTCATCTCCGGGTTTTTAAAGTAGCCCGTGAACAGGCCCGTGGGCGGGTTGTGCTTCACGTCCATCACGGCGATGGTGCCCTCCTCGCCGTCCTCGCACAGGTTTCCGTCAGCGTCCACCAGCTGGATGTCGTACAGGGGAGAGGGCTTGCCCGTGGAGCCGGGGATGGGCTCGAACCACTTAAAGTTGGCCAGCATCACCGAGCTTTCCGACTGGCCAAAGCCCTCGTACAGCTTCAGGCCGGTCAGCTCCAGCCACTGTTTAAAGACCTCCGGGTTCAGGGGCTCTCCGGCGATGCAGCAGTGGTGGATGCTGGACAAATCATACTTGGTCACGTCCTCCTGGAGCATGAACCGGAACATGGTGGGCGGCGCGCAGAAGGTGGTCACCTTGTACTTTTCCAGGTGCTCCAGCAGGTGGCGGGGGTTGAACTTGGCCTCCATGTCGTAGCAGAAGATGACGGCCCCACAGACCCACTGGCCGTAGATCTTGCCCCAGCCGAACTTGGCCCAGCCAGAGTCGGAGACGCTCATGTGCAGCTTGTTCTCCTCCACCTGCTGCCAGTACTTGGCGGTGACAATATGCCCCAGGGGATAGGAGAAGTTGTGCTGCACCATCTTGGGCATGCCCGTGGTGCCAGAGGTAAAGTACACCAGCATGGTGTCATCCCAGCGGGTGGCCTCCTCCCCGGTGGGGCGGGGGAACGCATCGGAGAACTTCTCCATCTCCTCGTTCAGGTCCAGCCAGCCCTCCCGCTTTTCCACCACCAGGATCTTATTTTTCAGAGAGGGGATGTCCGGCTGGGCTGCCTCCACCTGCTGGATGACAAAGGGGTCGTTGACGCAGACAATGGCGCAGACCTGGGCGGCGTTGCCCCGGTAGACGATGTCCTTTTTGGTCAGCTGCAGGGTTCCGGGAATCAAAATGGCCCCCAGCTTGTGCAGGGCTGTGGCGCAGACCCAATACTCCCACCGGCGGCGCAGGATGAGCATGACCACGCTGCCCTTCTTCACCCCCAGGCTTTTGAAGAAATTGGCGGCCTTGTTGGAGAGGCGCTTGATGTCGGTGAAGGTGAAATCCTTCTCGTTGTCCTCCTCATCGCACCAGACCAGGGCCTTTTTCTCGGGCTCCTCTTCGGCCCAGGCGTCCACCACGTCAAAGCCGAAGTTGAAGTTCTCCGGCACGTTCACCTTATAATTGGCTTTGAAATCCTCGTAGGAGTCGAACTCGATACGGGGCAGGAATTTTTTCAATAAGTAGTCCACGGGTAACACATCCTTTTCCATCCTGGGGGTTGCCCCCCTACTTGAAATCCAAAAGTGATCGAGTAAGCTAAAAAACCCAGGAAATAAGCCATTTCTGCTTACTGCGACGTTTGCACCAGTAAGCGGGAAAGCTGCATCAATAAGCTCCTTACTCATGCACCTGCATGAATAAGACCCGCATAAAACCTGGCTTTTTCGCCTTACTGGTGCATTTCCCTCTCTCAAGCCCCTACTTGAAATGAGAAAATGAGCATCTAAAGAAAAAAGCTAGGAAACATGCGGCTTTCACCAGATGCTCACATGAGCATCTTAGAAAAGGGGCGGGCTCTTAGATGCTCACCTGAGCATCTTGGCAAACCCGCATAAACACTGGATTTTTCCCTAAGATGCTCATTTCCCTCTCTCAAGCCCTGGGGCAACGGCTTTTGTGCTGTCCCAAGAGGGGGACATCCGTCCCCCCTTTTTGGGAAGTAGGGGAAGGCAGGGGCTGCGCCCCTTGCAACCCCGGAAGGTCTTGGGGTTTCACCCCAAACCCCACAAGTTTTTTGAAAAAAAACTTGACTAAAAACTTTTCCTTGTCTCCACCCAACTTACGCGGAGGGACCCGCCCTTGGGTCACGCAAGAAGGCGGCTTGTCCAGTCCGGCCACGGACCCAAGCGCGGGCCGCTTGCCAGCCGCCCTCAGCCAGCTCCGGCGCCTTTAAGCGCCGTGCGCGACTCGTCCCGCGGGGTCACCCGCCGGTCACTCTGCGATGACGGTGACAAACCGGGCCTTTACGTCCCCGCCGCAGCGCTGGCCGTGGGGAATGGTGGGGTTGAAGTAGATGGAATCCCCCGCTGTCAGGGTAAACTCCTTGTCCCCAATCACCACGATCACCGTGCCCTCCAGCACCAGGTTGAACTCCTGGCCCGAATGGGTAATCAGCCCCGCGGGCTTGTCGCTGGGCTCCAGAGTGACCAGCAGGGGCTGCATCACCTTGTCCGCGTAGCGGTAGGCCAGGTCCTCAAAGTGGTACTCTGGGTTGCGGTTGACCACCCGGCCGTGGCCCCGGCGCACAATGTGATAGGTGTCCAAACGGGCGGGCGTGCCGGTGAGGATCTCGGCAAAGTCCACCCCAAATTTATTGGCTACCTCATAAATCAGGCTGATGGGGATATCCTTCCCATCCTGCTCGTAGCCCCGGTATACCTCTGGGTCCACCTTCAGCTCTGCGGACAGGCGCTCTACGGTGTAATCGCTGGCTTCCCGCAGTTCCCGCAGGCGGGAGCCGATCTCATTGATCTCATTCATGGTACCCGTCTCCTTTGTTTTCAGATTTCGACATCTCTCGATTTTGCTATTATACCACTTTAAATCGCTATCCGTCAATATTGGCCCAGCAGGGCCGCGGCGTTTTCCACCTCCTTGGCTGCCTGCTCCGCTTCCAGGTACTCTGAGGAGTAGAGGATAACCCCCTGATACCCGCCGTTCAGGGCCGCTTCCGCCTGCAGGGCGATGATGTTGTCCCGCAGGAGCCAGGTGCCGCCGTCGGCGTCTGTGCCGGCCTTGTACAGGGCCAGCCCTGCGTAGAGCTCCAGCCCCTGGTGCCGGGGCAGGGCTGCCCACTCCTCCAGCGCCTGTTGGTAGGGCAGGGCCTCGTTCTCAAAGCTGTAATACAGCTGGGGCGCCAGGTAGTCCACATAGCCGGGCACAGCGGCCCAGGTGGCCACATCCGCTCCCATCGCCTCATCGTTTTGCATGTTTCCCTGGGGGGAGATGCCGAACACCACCCCCGGTTTCACCGCCTTGATGCTCTCATACACTTGGGACACCATCGCGTTGATGTTGGCGGCCCGCCACTCCAGCAGGGGCAGGGGCTCCTCCACGCTTTGGGCGTAGGCCTCATAGGCGGCGCTGTCCAGGGCGGGGTCTTCCGCGGGGTAGAAATAGTCGTCAAAGTGGATGCCGTCCACCTCGTAATTCTCCGCAATCTCCGCGGCTCCATCTGCGATGAGGGTCCGCACGGCCGGGTAGGCCGGGTTCAGGTACACCCCGCCGCCGTATTCCATAAAGTACTGGGGATACTCCTCCCCCAGCTGGACATAGGGGTTGTTCTCCGCCAGGGCGGCGGGGGTCTCCGCCGTCTTCACCCGCAAAGGGTTCAGCCAGGCGTGGAACTCCATGCCCAGGCTGTGGGCGGTCTCAATCATAAACTCCAGGGGGTCAAAGCCGGGGTCCTGGCCCTGGGTGCCGGTGAGGATGTGGGACCAGGGGTAATACTGAGAGGGGTACAGCGCGTCGGAGAAGGGCCGCACATGGACGAACATGGCGTTGATTCCCTTTTCCTGGGCGGTTTGGGCGATCTGCCTGTAATTTTCCTCAAAGGCCTCCTGGGTGTGCTCCGCGGTGTCCAGGGAGAAATAGGGAACCCACACCCCCACCAGGGTTTCCTCCTCCGCCTCCCCGGTCTGGGAGGCAGGGCTGGCGGAGGGAACCGCGCTGGAGGACGCCTGGCCGCTCTCCTTCACAGCCCGCTCCCCGCCAAAGAGCCACACGCCCGCCACCGCGGCCAGCAGCGCCGCCCACAGCACCAGGTAACAGTATTTCCGAAGATGAAGCTTCCGCATAGGCCGTCCTTTCCAGCGGCCGGCCTTTCTTGACAGCCGCCGCCATTTGGGGTATGATCCCTAGTAGGATACTGTATCTCTATGCGCCCCCTTGGGGGCCTATGTTTCCGAAAGGAGCCTTTCCCGTGAAATCCTATCGTTTTCTGCTTTTCGACGCCGACTACACCCTGCTGGATTTTGACAGGGACATGGAGCGGGCCTTCCAGGCCACCTACAAGGCCTGCTTTGGCAGCCAGCGGCCCTACTCCCCCCAGCTGCTGGAACAGTATGAGGCCTGCAACAACCGCTGGTGGGCCAAGCTGGAGCGGGGAGAATGCACCAAGCCCCAGCTCTACAAGGGGCGCTTTGTGGACTTTCTGGAGGAAACGGGGCTTTCCGGAGAACCGGAGGAGATCAACCGGGCCTACTTTGAGAATCTGGGTCAGGGCGGGGCGCTGCTGCCCGGCGCTCTGGAACTGGTGCGGGACCTCTCCCAGCGGTATAGGCTGTACATTGTCACCAACGGCAACGCCGCCAGCCAGCGGACACGGCTGGAGCACTCCGGCCTGCTGCCCTATGTGGGGGACGTGTTCGTCTCGGAGGACGCCGGGGCCGCCAAGCCGGACAAGCGTTACTTCGACTATGTGTTCTCCCGCATCCCCGGCTTTGAAAAGGAGAAGGCCCTGCTCATCGGCGACTCCCTCACCTCGGACATGCGGGGGGCGCAGAACGGGGGCATCGACGGGCTGTGGTACTGCCCCCTGGGCGGGGAGGCTCCGGAGGACCTGTCCATCCCCTACCGGGCGGAGAGCTTTGAGGCCATCCGGGAGCTGCTGCTGTGAGCCCTCCCCCCTCCGCTCTCTCATAAAAATTCAGAAAAGCATGGGCTGCCGCCTTTTCAGCGGCGGCCTTTTTTCTTGAGACATGCTTCAAAACCGTAAGGTTTGCTTTCTGTTTTTGTAAGGCGCTTGTCGGAAACTTGTAAGAATTGGGGCCTATACTTTTCCTCGAACGAAACGAGAGGCGTTTTCAAACGTGGAAAAGGAGAAATGAAGTATGGCGCTTTTAAACGTGAACAGCCTGAAAAAGGTGTACACCACCCGCCTGGGCGGTGCCAAGGTACAGGCCCTCTCCGGGGTGAGCTTCACCGTGGAGGAAGGGGAGTTCGTGGCCATCATGGGCGAGTCGGGCTCTGGCAAGACCACCCTCTTAAACATCCTGGCGGGGCTGGACAAACCCACCAGCGGCCAGGTGTTTTTGAACATGCGGGACATCGTCTCCCTGAATGAGAAGGAGATTTCCGCCTTCCGCCGGGACCACCTGGGCTTTGTGTTCCAGGACTTCAACCTGCTGGACACCTTCTCTTTGCAGGACAACATCTTCCTGCCCCTGGTGCTGGCGGGAAAGAAGTACGACGAGATGAAAAAGCGCATCGACCCCATCGCCCACCGGCTGGGCATTTGGGAGTTGCTGCAAAAGTTCCCCTACGAGGTCTCCGGCGGCCAAAAGCAGCGGGCGGCCATTGCCCGGGCCATCATCACCTACCCGGAGCTCATCTTGGCCGACGAGCCCACCGGCGCCTTGGACTCCCGCTCCGCCGGGCAGATACTGGACATCTTCGCGGATGTCAACCACAGCGGCCAAACCATTTTGATGGTGACCCACTCGGTGCAGGCGGCCTGCCGGGCCGGGCGGGTGCTGTTCATCAAGGACGGCCAGGTCTACCACCAGATTTACCGCGGCGCCATGACCGACGACGAGCTGTACCAGGCCATCTCCCGCACCCTGACCGAACTTGCCACCAGCCGGGAAAGGAGCGTGGCCGTCCATGGGTAAGCGGGGAGTGGGCTTCTACTGGAAGCTGGCCTTTACCAACCTGAAGGGCAACCGGCGGGTGTACCTGCCCTACCTGCTCTCCAGCGTGGGGATTATTATGATGTTCTACTCCATCAACGCCCTGGGCCAGGGCATTGACCAGGGAGCGCTGTACGGCGGCACTACCGTGGCCAGCATGATGGGCCTGGGGGTGTTTGTCATCGGGCTGTTCGCGGTGCTGTTCCTGTTCTACACCAACAGCTTCATCATCAAGCGCCGGAAAAAGGAGCTGGGCCTGTACAACATTTTAGGTATGGAGAAGCGGCACATCGCCCACATCCTGTTCCGGGAGACGCTGCTTCTGGCGGCGTGCTCCTTGGCCCTGGGCCTGGGGCTGGGGATTGTCTTCTCCCGGGTCCTATTCTGGCTGCTGGGCCTTTTGCTGGGGACAAATCTGGCCGTGGCCTTTGTCATCCCTGTGTCCGCTATCACCAGCACGCTGGGCTTGTTTGGGCTTATCTTCCTGCTGACCCTGTGCTACAATCTGCTGCAAGTAAAGCTCTCCAAGCCCATTGAGCTGCTCCACGGCGGCGAGACCGGCGAGCGGGAGCCAAAGGCCCACTGGTTTCTGGCGGTGCTGGGTGCCCTGCTGCTGGGCGCGGGCTATACCATGGCCGTCACCATCCAGGACCCTCTCTCCGCGCTGGTGTTCTTCTTTGTGGCGGTGATTCTGGTCATCCTTGGCACCTATCTGCTGTTCATCACCGGCATCACGGCCATGCTGAAGCTGCTGAAAAAGAACAAGCGCTTCTATTATAAGACAAATCACTTCACCGCCCTCTCCGGCATGCTGTTCCGCATGAAGCAGAACGCCGCGGGCCTGGCCTCCATCTGCGTGCTGTTCACCGCCTTGCTGGTGACGGTGTCCACCACCTTCTCCCTGTACACCAGCATGGACGGCCTGCTGCGGGCGCGGTATCCCCGCAACGTGCTGGTGTCTGTCTGTGACGCCAACCAGGAGGCCAAGGACATGGTGCGCTCCGCTGTGAACCAAAAGTCCCAGGAGCTGGGCCTGGCCCTGGAGAATGTGGTGGACCGGGAGGGCTGGAACATCACCACCGCCCGGGTGGGCAACACCCTCCACACCCAGGAGGTTTCCTTGGAGACTTGCGCCGTGGTGAATATCTTCACGCAAAGTGAGTTTGAGCGCTTCTCCGGCCAACAGGTGGATTTGGCGGAAAACCAGGTGCTGCTCTTCGACCCGGCAAACACCTTCCCCGAGGAGGACACCCTGCACATCGACGATAAAACCTATCAGATCGTCCCCTCGGACTACGTGATGCCCGAGGCCTCCACCCTGGCCCAGATTTATGAAATGTACTACCTGGTGGTGCGGGACGAAACGGTGGTGGAAAACATCCTGGCCCCCAGCGGCAGCGACACCTTCCCCATCTACTCCTACGACTTTGACGTGGCCGGGGGCGACCCGGAGGACATCGCCGCCTTGCGCGAAGCTCTGGGTACAGTGGACTTCTCCGGCCCCGGGGTGGAGTACGAGGCCTTGCTGTTCGAGGACAGCGCCACCTCCCGCCAGAGCTTTATGGAACTGTACGGCGGGCTGTTCTTCCTGGGGCTGTTCCTGGGGGTGCTGTTCCTGCTGGGCACGGCGCTGATCATCTACTACAAGCAGGTCAGCGAGGGCTACGACGACGCCCGGCGGTTTAACATCATGCAGAAGGTGGGCATGAGCCACAAAGAGGTCAAGCAGAGCATCCACAGCCAGATTCTGCTGGTGTTCTTCCTGCCCCTGGTGATGGCCGTGCTCCACCTGGCCTTCGCCTTCCCCATGCTGCAAAAGATTTTGCTGGTAATGGGCCTGAACAACTTCCCGCTGATCTTATGCTCCACCCTGGGCTGCGTGGGGGTGTTCGCTGTGGCGTACCTCGTCATCTACGCCCTGACCGCCCGCACCTATTACAACATTGTGGAGAGCGCCAGCTGACGGTTTACGAAAGGAGGAACCTCTCATGTTTTCTGCACTGTGGGATATTTTTTCAAGCCTGGTAAGCGCGTTCTTCCAGGTGGTGGGGGCTCTTGGCCGGGGGCTGCTGGATGTGCTCTCCGCCCTGGCCTCGGCGGTGCTGTGGCCCATACGGGCCGCTTCGGGGATCTTGTTCGGCAACTGGGACGTTTCCTCCCAGTGGACGCCCCTGTACCTTTCGGCCTGCGGCGTGCTGCTGGCCGCCCTGATCCTCTTCTTCCTCTGGGCCCTGTGGTCCAACCACAAGCGGAAAAAAGGAGACTAAAAAAGGCGCCCCCGCAGGGCGCCTTTTCTCGTTCCATACAGCTTATTTTACCACGATATTGACCAGCTTGCCGGGCACATAGATCTCCTTGACAATGCTCTTGCCGGCGATCTCGGCGGCAACTTTGGCATCGGCCTTGGCGGCGGCCAGGGCATCTTCCTGGGAGATGTCCGCGGCCACTTGCAGCCGGGCGCGGACCTTGCCCCGCACCTGCACCACAATTTCCACCATGTCATCCTTGCACTTGGCCTCGTCAAACTCCGGCCAGGGCTGCTGGGCCACCAGGCCCTCTCCCAGGGCGTTGGCCGCCCACACCTCTTCGGTGACGTGGGGGGCGAAGGGGTTCAAGAGGATGGTGAAGATCCGCAGCTCTTCCTTGGAGATGCTGCCCTTGGCGGTGACCTGGTTCATCAGGGTCATCAGGGCCGCAATGGCGGTGTTGAACTTCAGCACCTCGGTGTCCTCGCTGACCTTTTTGATGGCCCTGTGGAAAGCGCCCTCCATGTCGGGGCGGATGCCCTCCTCCCCGCAGAGGATGTCCTGCAGGTTCCAGTAGCGCTCCACCAGGCGGCGGCAGCCCTTGATGCCCGCGTTGGACCAGGGGGCGGCCTTCTCAAAGTCGCCAATGAACATCTCATAGAGGCGCATGGTGTCGGCGCCGTACTCATTGACGATGTCGTCGGGGTTGACCACGTTGCCCCGGGACTTACTCATCTTCTCGCCGTTCTCCCCCAGGATCATGCCGTGGCTGGTGCGCTTGGCATAGGGTTCCGGGGTGGGCACCAGGCCCTGGTCGAAGAGGAACTTGTGCCAGAACCGGCTGTACAGCAGGTGCAGGGTGGTGTGCTCCATGCCGCCGTTGTACCAGTCCACCGGGGACCAATACTTCAGCGCTTCGGGAGAAGCGAAGGCCTCATCGTTGTGGGGGTCCATGTACCGCAGGAAGTACCAGGAGGAACCAGCCCACTGAGGCATGGTGTCCGTCTCCCGCCGGGCGGGGCCGCCGCAGTGGGGGCAGGTGGTGCTCACCCAGTCGGTCATGTGAGCCAGGGGGGATTCCCCGTTGTCCGTGGGCTCATAGGACTTGACCTCGGGCAGCTTTAAGGGCAGCTCGCTCTCCGGCAGGGGCACCCAGCCGCACTTCTCGCAGTACACCACGGGGATGGGCTCGCCCCAATACCGCTGGCGGGAGAACACCCAGTCCCGCAGCTTGTAGTTGACCTTGGCGTGGCCGATGCCCTTCTCCTCCAGGTACTGGGTGATGCGCTTCTTGGCCTCTTCCACGGTCAGGCCGTCCAAAATGCCGGAGTTGACCATGATGCCGGTCTCGCAGTCGGTAAAGGCCTCCTTCTCCACGTCGCCGCCTTTCACCACCTCGATGATGGGCAGGCCGAACTTCTTGGCGAACTCCCAGTCCCGGGTGTCGTGGGCAGGCACGGCCATGATGGCGCCGGTGCCGTAGGACACCAGCACATAGTCGGAGATGAAAATGGGGATTTCTCTGCCGGTCAGGGGATTGATGGCGGACACGCCCTGGAGCTTGACACCGGTCTTCTCCTTGGCCACCTCAGTGCGCTCAAAGTCGGACTTGCGGGCGGCCTGCTCCTGATAGGCCTTGATCTCCTCCAGGTTCTGGAGCTTGTCCGCCCACTTCTCCAGATAGGGGTGCTCCGGGGAGACCACCATGTAGGTGGCGCCGTAGAGGGTGTCGGGACGGGTGGTGTAGACGGTCAGCTTGTCCCCGGCGGTGGTGTCGAAATCCACCTCTGCGCCGGTGGAGCGGCCAATCCAGTTCTTCTGCTGGGTCTTCACCCGCTCGGGGTAGTCTACCAAATCCAGGTCGTCAATCAGCCGCTGGGCGTACTCGGTGATTTTCAGCATCCACTGGCTCTTCACCTTGTGGACCACCTCGCTGCCGCAGCGCTCGCACACGCCGTTGACCACTTCCTCGTTGGCCAGCACGCACTTGCAGGAGGTGCACCAGTTCACGTTCATCTCCTTCTTATAGGCAAGCCCGGCCTTGAACAGCTGGAGGAAAATCCACTGGGTCCACTTGTAATACTCCGGGTCGGTGGTGGAAATTTCCCGGCTCCAGTCAAAGCTGATGCCCAGGGACTGGATCTGCTTTTTAAACCGGGCGATGTTCTGCTTGGTCACCTCGGCGGGGTGGACGTGGTTCTTGATGGCGTAGTTCTCGGTGGGCAGGCCGAAGGCGTCCCAGCCAATGGGGTACAGCACGTTGTAGCCCTGCATCCGGCGCTTTCTAGCCACCACGTCCAGGGCGGTGTAGGGCCGGGGATGGCCCACGTGCAGCCCCTGCCCAGAGGGGTAGGGGAACTCGATTAAAGCGTAATACTTGGGCTTATCGCTGCCGTTCTCCGCGTGGAAAACGCCGGCTTCCTCCCATTTTTCCTGCCATTTGGGCTCTATGGCCTTGTGGTCGTATTTCATCGTTTCTCAACCCTTTCCCCTACTTTCTTGAAAGAAAGTAGGCAAAGAACTTTTACTTCGCGCACCGCGCTTTTGGCGCGGAACTCCAGTGGAATTCGCTCACGCGCCGCCCGCGCTTTTCTCTTTATGGATCAGAAACCTGCTTTTGGAAAGAAAGCAGGCAAAGAGCTTTCATTTCGCGCACCGTGCTTTTGGCGCGGAACTCCGGTGGAATTCGCTCACGCGCCGCCCGCGCTTTTAGCTTTATAAATCCAGAAGCCTGCTTTTGGAAAGAAAGTAGGCAAAGAACTTTTATGTCGCGGGGCGCTCGTTCCCTCGCTTTGCATGGCGAAAACCGCCAGTCCGGCGCCCGCGTTTTCCAGATTTATCCATTCGCATTTTGAGTATCTATCTGCAACCCACTTCACAGGTTTTTCCCAATCTCTTCTACAATTTCCACCACCCGTATCTCCCCGTCCGCCAAAATCTCCCAAATGGGAGGCTGACCGGCCGGGTCCAGGGCGAGGCTCCAATAGCGCTGCGCCAGGCGGCGGTTTTCCTCCTGGTTCACCGTGGCGTCAAAGCACAGATTGGCGTTGCCTACAAACTTTCTGCCCCGCACTTGAAGCTTGACGATATGGTACGTGGGGCGGCCCAGGCTGGCGAAAAACGACGCCCACTGCTGGGCCTCCTCCCTGGTTTCCGAAACGTACAGGCAGTGGAGCCGGGAGGGATGTTGGGGGAACTGCTCCCTGCGCACCTGTTCCAGGGCCAGCTCCCGCAGGGCCACCATCGTGTGGTGCTCCAGCGGTTTCCCCGCCCAGGCACCGGGGTTCTGGTAGATTTCCTCCACCAAGGGGACCTTCTCCATCACCCGGCGGTACACGCCGCTGGGGTAAGTCTCATCCAAGCAGAGAACCTGCCCCACGGTCATGGGCCGCTCGGTCACCACATGGTAAGCAGTGTATTCTTTCACGGCGAATCGCTCCTTTCCCGAGAGCCGTCTTGTTTTCCCGTGGCCCCGTTTCTCCGCGGGCCGCCGGGGAAAATGCCCGCCGCTACCTTCGCAAAGGCCGTCCCGGCCTTGGGGAACGCAAGAAGCCGGCCTGCTCACTCCGAGCACGGACTCCACTCCACTTTCTTTCCGTCCGCCCACAGGCGGTCCAGGTCGTAGAAATCCCGGCCCTCCTGGGTGAAGATGTGGATGACCACACTGCCCCAGTCCAGCAGAATCCAGGAGTTGGAGCGGTAGCCCTCCACCCGGGCGGGGGGCAGGCCCTCTGCCTTCAGCTTCTCCTCCAGCTCGTCGGCCAAGGCACGGACATGGGTGTTGTTGTTGCCTGTGGCAATGACGAAGTAGTCCGCCAGGCTGGAGATGTTCTCAATCTCGATCACGCTCAGCCGCTCCGCCTTCTTGCTGTCCAAAAAGGCGGCGGCCTTGCTTGCAAGCTCTAAAGAGGTCATAGGCTCTGCTCCTTCTTCTGCTCTAGGGTAAAAATGGCGTCGTTATACGCCTGAATGGATTCAGCCGCCACTGGCAGGCGCTGTTCCATCAGCTCGTTCACGGTGAAGAGGATGCCCTCCACCATGGCCTCCTCCAGGCTGCGGTCCGCGGCCCTGCGCATCTCCTCCACGCCGGGGTAATCCCGGTCGGCAGAGATGTAGTCCGCCACAAACAGCGTCTTTTCCAGCAGGGACATATCCCTCTTGCCGCTGGTGTGGCAGGCCACAGCGGACACGATCTCCTCATCGGAAACGCCCAGCGCGCCCCTAAGGTAGGCCGCCCCAGCCAGGGCGTGCCACAGCTTTCGGTTGCGGCTCTGGGTTTTGGTGAGTATTATACCAGAATCCCGCAGGATTTTCAACTGCTGCTCCGGCGGGGTGTCCTTCATAATGTCGTGGAGGATGCCCGCCAGCCGGGCCTTTTCCACGTCGGCGCCGTAGCGCTGGGCCAGCCGGGCGGCCTCCGCTGCCACGCACTGGCTGTGGAAAAACCGCTTGTCCGTCAGGTGGCGCTTCACTTCCTGCTCATACTGTTCAAAGGTCATGTGTCGTTCTCCCTTCCTTCTCCGCGCTCCACCACCAGGGTGAGCAGCACCAGGTCGCCCTCGCCGGTGTTCTGGATGCTGTGCTCCGAGCCCTTCTTGCAGATGTGGCACACGCCGGGCTCCAAGGGCTCCTCCTGGCCGTCGCAGATTGCCAAGCCCGTGCCCAGCAGGACGAAGTTCACGTCGTCGCTGGCGGGGTGGCTGTGCAGGCCGATGCTCCCGCCGGGGTGGATGCGGCAGGAGATCAGCTTGCCCCCCTCCCCGGCAAAGAAGCGGGCGGACATCTCCCCCGTGCCCTCATACCCGCAGGGCATGGTCATCTCTTGGATTTGGTTGAAATCAATGCGCATAGGAATCCTCCAAAGCTGCTGGGCGGCATGACATTTCCCCATCCCCTCTGGAAGGCCCGCAAAGAACAGGAAAACCGGCTATTTTACCCCCGGTACAGCCCATGCTCCCCGATATAGGCGGCCACGGCCTGGGGCACCAGGCCGCTGACGTCCTCCCCCCGGGCCACCGCCTGCCGCACCTGGGTGGAGCTGACGGGCAGATAGGGGATGTGCTCCAGAAAGCACCGGGCCTTAAACTGGCCGATGTACTCCAGGGCCTTTTCCCGCAGGGCGCCCAGGCCGTCCGCGCTGCGGGGCGTGGTGCACACCGAGGCCAGCGAAAAAATGGTCTCCGGACGGTACCAGCGGTCCAGGGTAAGGAACATGTCCTCCCCCATCAGCAGGTAGAACTGGTCCTCAGGGAAAAGGGAGGAAAGCTCCTCCAAGGTCTCGGCGGTGTAGCTTTTTCCCTCCCGGCGCATCTCAATGTCCGAGAGCTCCAGCCAAGGCTTTTCCTGAATCGCTAACCGGCACATGGCGCAGCGGTCCTGGGCGCTGGCCAAGTCTGGGGCGGCCTTGTGGGGCGGCACCCGGGTGGGGATGAGCAGCACCCGGTCCAGCCCCAGGCCCCGGCGGAACTCCTCCACAATGTGCAGGTGCCCGTTGTGGATGGGGTTGAAGGTGCCCCCGTAAATGCCTGTTTTCATCCTGGGCCTCCTGTCACCGGGGCAGGACAATTTTGGGGTCCTTTTTCTTTTTGCGGTACAGCACAAACCGGCTGCCGATCACCTGGACCACATCGCTCCCCGTCTCCTGGGCAATGGCCTCCGCCGCCTCCCGGGAGGTCATGGGGCTGGACTCCGGCAGCACCCGGCCCTTGATCAGCTCCCGCTTTTCCAGGGCGTCGTCCGCCTGCTTGACAAGCTCCGGGCTCATGCCGGACTTGCCCATCATCAAAATGGTATCCTCGTTCACCGCCAGGGAGCGGAGGTAGGCTCTTTGCTTGCTCGTCAACATAGTTTCATTCTCCTGTATCGTTACTTTTCCCGGCGCTTGTACACCACAATCTCCGGGTCGCTGCCGTTGTCGCCGTACTCGCACACCAGCAGCCAGTTTTCATCCGCCGTCAGCCCAAAGCACCGGCCGCTTCCATCGTGCTTGCAAAGCTGGTTTCCCAGGTAGACCCGGCCGTCCTCCCAGAACTTGATCTTCTGGCCGCTTTCAAGCGTGTATTCCAGATTGATGTAGGAACCGGGCAGGGCGTTCAGGTCCGTCACCCGGTCCATGCCGGGGACGTGAAGGTCGTTAAACTCTTTTATGAGCTGCTCCTTCAAGGCGCATTTTCCGGAAAAGCAGCTGCCGGGGCTTTCGCAGCCCTGGGCTTTGCAGCACTCCCCCAGCACGCAGGTGCCCCCAAAGGGCTTCCCGCCGGTGGCGGCGCAGCCGGGGCAGCTCTCCACAGCGGGGCACTGGGCGCAATCCAAACCGCAGTAGTTTTTCATGGCTCACTTCCCACCTTTCAGGTACTCCTTCAGCTTCTCCTCAAACAGGGCGAAGGCCTTGCCCCGGTGGCTGCGGGCGTCCTTTTCCTCGTCGGTCATCTCCCCGAAGGTGCGGCCCTCCTGCTCAAAAATGGAGTCGTACCCAAAGCCGTTCTCCCCACGGGACTCAAAGGCGATGGTGCCAAAGCACTTGCCCTCGGCCTCAATCTTGTCCCCATTGGGGAAGACGCAGCACACGGCGCTGACAAAGTGGGCGCCCCGCTGCTCCACCGGCACGCCCTGGAGCTTCTCCAGCACAGTCAGGCGGCGCTTGCCGGGCTGGGCGAACCGTGCAGAGTAAATGCCCGGGGCCCCGTCCAGATAGTCCACGCACAGGCCGGAATCGTCGGCCACGGCGGGCAGGCCCGTCTCCTTGCAGGCTGCCTCGGCCTTGATAAAGGCGTTTTCCATAAAGGTTTTGCCGGTCTCCTCCGGCTCGGAAAGCTGGGCGGTCACCACCTCAATGCCCATGGGCTCCAGCATCCGCTTGAACTCCACCACTTTCCCCTGGTTGTGGGTGGCTATGACAAACTTCATGGTTCTTTCCCCTTTCTCATTCCTCGTCCCGCTTGCGGCCAAAGGGCCAGAAGCGGCGCTTTTTCTTCTCCGGCTGGGGTTCTTCCAATTCTTCCTGAGGCTCCTCCGCTCGGGACTCCTCCAGCATGGCGTCGATATCGGAGAGCAGGCTCTCCTCGGTGAGGGGGCGCTCCTCCAGCTGCTGGAACAGCTCCTCGCCCTCCAGGGCGTCCTCTCCGGCCTGCTCCTGCTCTTGCAGCACCTCTTCCTCCTGGCGCTGCTCTTCCAGCTGGGCAGCCGCCCTATCTTCGGCAAAGACGGGGGTGTCGTCTCGCTCGTTGTCAAACAGGGCATTGGCAAAGGCATCCGGGTCAAAGGGCTGCAGGTCGTCCACCTGCTCCCCCACGCCGATGAACTTCACCGGCAGGCCCAGGTCCTGCATAATGGGCAGCACCACGCCGCCCTTGGGGGTGCCGTCCAGCTTGGTGAGCACGATGCCCGTAATGCCCGCGGCGCTTTGGAACTCCCGGGCCTGGTTCACGGCGTTCTGGCCGGTGGCGGCGTCCAGTACCAGCAGGGTCTCCCGGTCGCAGCCGGGCAGCTCCCGGTCGATGACACGGCTGATCTTCCCCAGCTCGTCCATGAGGTTTTTCTTGTTGTGCAGCCGGCCGGCGGTGTCGCAGATGATGACATCGCAGCCCCTGGCCTTGGCCGCGGCGATGGTGTCAAACACCACGGCAGCGGGGTCGGCCCCCTCCTGGTGTTTGATAAGGGGCACCCCGGCCCGGTCCGCCCAGACCTCCAGCTGCTCGATGGCAGCGGCCCGGAAGGTATCCGCCGCCCCCAGGATGACGGACTTGCCCTCTCCCTTCAAGCGGGAGGCCAGCTTGCCGATGGTGGTGGTCTTGCCCACCCCATTGACGCCGATGACCAGGATGATGGAGGGCTTGGTGCCGGCGTGGAGTTCATTGTCCCCCTGGAGCATTTCCGAAACAATGGCCTTCAGCTCCCCCATGATGAGGCTGGGGTCGGTGATGCCCTTTTCCTTGATCTTCTTCCGCAGCTGGTCGCAGATGTACTGGGCGGTATTCATGCCCACGTCCCCCATGACCAGCAGCTCTTCCAGCTCCTCGAAAAGCTCCTCGTCAATCTTGGTGAAGGAGTTCACCATTTGCGTGATCTGCCCGCTGATATTGTCCCGGGTCTTTTTCAGGCCTTCCCGGATCTTGTCAAAGATGCCCATGTATTCCTTCCTCTCTTGTTGGGATCAGTTCTCGTTTATGTGCCGAACTCGGCGGCCTCCTCTGTGCGCAGGGCCAGCAGCTTAGAGATGCCCTGGTCCTGCATGGTCACGCCGTAAAGCATGTCGCTGCCCTCCATGGTGCCCCGGCGGTGGGTGATGGTGATGAACTGGGACTGGCGGCTCATGCGCCGCAGGTACTGGGCGAACCGCGCCACATTCACGTCGTCCAGGGCGGCTTCAATCTCATCCAGCACGCAAAAGGGCGGCGGGTTGACCCGCATAATGGCAAAGTAGATGGAGATGGCCACCAGGGCCTTCTCCCCGCCGGAGAGGGACTCGATGTGGGTGACGATCTTCCCCGGCGGGTGGACCTTGATCTCAATGCCGGAGGTGAGCACGTCGCTGTCGTCGGTGAAGGAAAGCTCCGCCGCCCCGCCGCCGAACAGCTCCCGGAAGATCTGGCCGAAGTTCTGGTTGATCTGGGCAAAGCGCTCGGTAAACTGCTGGCGCATGTGCTTGGTCAGGTCCTGGATCAGCTCCAGCAGCTCGGCCTTGGATTTCTCCACGTCATCCACCTGGCTCTTTAAGAACGCATACCGCTCTGACACCTCTTGGTACTCCACCACGGCGCCCACGTTCACCGCGCCCAGGGCCTTGATCTTGTTTTTCAGCTCCGCCAGGCGGCGCTGGGCGGTGGGAAGGTCCTCAATCCGCTCTCCCACCTCTTCCGCTTCCCGGCGGGTGAGCTCATACTCCTCCCACATGCGGGAAAGGATGGCGTCGTACTCCTTCTGCAGGTTTTCAGAGCGCTCTTGCAGGCGGGCCAGCTCCCGCCCCACATTCTCCCGCTGGGCGGTCACCTCTCGCTCCCGCTCCCGCAGGCTTTGGGCCTCCCGCTCCAGGCCAGAGCGCTGTTGGGCGATGGACTGCAGGCTTTGCCGCTTGGCCTCCGCCTGGCCTTTCTGTTCCTGTGCCCGAACCAGCGCGGCCTGCCGCTGCTGTTCCAGATGCGTGTTTTTTTCCCGCAGGGCGTCCATTTCCTGCCGCAGCCGCAAAACAGCCCCGGCGGAATCCCTCTTGCGCTCTTCCAAACCCGCCACAGCGGCGGCCAAGGCGTCCCAATCTTTCTGGGCAGAGAACTCTCCCAAGCGGATTTCCTGAATGGTCTGGGAGATCTCGTCGCAGTGGGACATCTGCTCCTCCCGGATGCCCGAGAGGCGCTGGCTTTCCGTCTCTGCCTGCCGCACCTGGCCCTCCAGCTGGGAAATGGCGGCGCGCACCGCCTTCTCCCGCTCTCCCAGCTCTTGCAGCCGGCCTTCGGAATCGCTCTGTTCCTTCTCCAGGCCGGCGGCGGTTTCCGCAAGCTGTTCCAGTTCCCGGCTGACCCGGGCCCGCTCTGAGGTGATGCGGATGCGCTCCTCCTGGGCGGAGGAAAGCTCGCCCCGGGCGGCATCCAGCTCCGCCTCGCAGGAGGAGAGCTCCCCTTGCCGCTGGCGGTACTCCTGCTGGGCGGCCTCCGCCTGCCGCTGCAGGTCCGCTGCCTTTTCCCGGATGCGCTGAATTTCAGAGGCCCGGCTCAGCAGCCCAGAGCTGCGGCCCTTGGAGCCGCCAGTCAAGGAGCCTCCGGCGTTGACCACCTGGCCGTCCAGACTGACCACCCGCAGGCGGTAGCCCGTCCGCTTGGCAATGGCCGCGGCGCTGTCCAAATCCTCCGCTACAGCCACCCGGCCCAGCAGGCTGTCCCGGATGCTGCCGTACTTCTCCTCGCAGGAGCACAGGGTGTTGGCCATGCCCACGAAGCCGGGCATCCCTTCAATCTCCCGGGGGCTGTACACACTGCCCCGAATGGTGGTCAGGGGCAGGAAAGTGGCCCGGCCCCAATCCCGCTGCTTCAGCAGCCGGATGGCGTTTTTGGCGTCCTGCTCCGTCTCCACCACAATGTGCTGCATCGAGGCCCCCAGGGCCGTCTCCAGGGCCACGGCGTACTCCCGGGGCGTTTTCAGCAGCTGGGTGACCGGGCCGCACACCCCGGAGAGCATCCCCCGGCCGGCCTCTTTCATCACCTGCTTCACACTTTGGGAAAAGCCCTCCAGGTTCCGCTCCAGATCCGTCAGCAGCTTGGCCCGGCGCAGCTGCTCGTTCCCATCCAGAACCAGCTTATCCCATGCCTCCTTGGCCTGCTGGGCCCGCCTGCGGCGGCTCTCCAAACGCATTTCGTAGCCCTTAACCGCGTTCTCCCGGCCGGAGACAGCCGTCTCCGCCGCCTGGAGCAGCTCCTCCAGTTCCCTGGCCTCCTGCTGGGCAGAGGCCAGGCGTTCCTGGGCCTGGCGCGCGCTCTCCTCCACAGCCCCGGCCCGGTGGCGGATCTCCACCACAGAGGTCTGGGTAGACGACAAGGCAATGCGCTGCTCCGCCAGAGAGGCGTTGTACTGCGCCAGTTCCACCGCGGCCTGCTCCATCTGCCGGGTGGCCTCATCGGCTCCCTGGCGCAGTTCCTCCAGCCGCTGGGTAAAGGCGAGAAGCCTGTCCCGGCTCTCCTGAATCTGGCGCTCCTTCTGGGCCATCTCCTCCCGCTTGCCAGAAATCTCTTGGTCCACGTCCTGGCCGGAACGGGAGGCCTCTTCCACCTGGCCCTCCAGCCGGCGGAGGTTCTCCCGGTTGTGGGCGGCGTCATTTTCCAAAAGGCTCGCCTCCCCCTCTGCCCGAACTGCCTGTTCATCCAGGGCAGCCGCCTGGGCGCGGGCCTCCTCCATCCCCACGGTGCACCGGTTTACCTCCCGAAGGTTTTCCTCGGTGCGCTGGGCAATGGACTGGATCTCCTCCTCCAGCTCCCCGTGCTGGGCCTGGGCCAGGGAGATTTTCTCCCCGTGCTCTCGCAGCACCCTGCCGGAGCGGTCCAGGGTCTCCAGCCAAATGCCGATCTCCAGGCCCTTCTTCTCCTTGTCCAGGGCGATGAACTGCTCCGCCTTTTCCGCCTGGAGGCGCAGGGGCTCCACCCGGCCCTCCAGCTCCGAGAGGATGTCCCGCAGGCGCACCAGGTTCTCCTCAGCCTTGTTCAGGCGGCGCTCAGACTCCTCTTTGCGGTAGCGGTAGCGGGAGATGCCCGCCGCCTCCTCAAAAATCTCCCGGCGGTCCTCGGAACGGGCGGCCACGATGCTGTCGATCTTGCCCTGGCCGATGATGGAATAGCCGTCCCTTCCCAGGCCCGTGTCCATAAAGAGCTCGTTGATGTCCTTCAAGCGCACGGTGTTCTTGTTGATGAGGTACTCGCTCTCCCCCGAGCGGTAATACCGCCGGGTGACGGCCACTGTGTCGTTGTCGAAGGGAAGGCGCCGGTCGGCGTTGTCGATGGTGAGGGTGACCTCGGCAAAGCCCAGGGCCTTCCGCTGGGGGGTGCCGTTGAAGATGACGTCCTCCATTTTCGAGCAGCGCAGCGTGCGCACGCTCTGCTCCCCCAGCACCCAGCGCATGGCGTCGCTGATATTGCTTTTTCCGCTGCCGTTTGGCCCCACCACCGAGGTGATGCCCCTTTCAAACTGTAGGCTGGTCTTGTCGGGAAAGGTCTTGAACCCCTGCAATTCCAAAGATTTTAAGATCATTGAGCCAGCTTCCCTTTCTCATTTCTTGTTTCCTGCCGTTCCAGAAGGAAGCTGCCAAAGGGCAGCTCCCGGTCCGGCGCAAAGCGCACCCGGTAGCCCCGCTGTGCCAAAGCCTCCACATTGGCCCGCCTCTGCCCTGTGGCGGCGGAGAGCTGCCGGGGGCACACCCGCACCTGGTAGGCGCCGGGCCCCTGCCGCTCCAGCTCCGGCAGCAGCCGGGACAGGAACCGGCGGCTCTCCACCAGCTCCCGGAAAGCGGGGTGGTAGGGCCCCTCCACCCGGCGGCTCTCCACAGCTTCCTGGGCGTGGAGCCCCACCCGGATGACCCGCACCCCCGCCTCTTCAAACAGGGGCAACAGCCGGGCGCAGAGCTCCACGGCCTCCTCCAGGCTTTGGGGCTTGTACCTGCCCTGCTGGTACAGGGTGGCAAGCTGGGTGCCCTTCAGCACCACCGTGGGGTAGATACGGGCCGTGTCCGGCTTTAGGGCGATAAGGGCCCGGGCGGTTTCCACATCCTGTTCCGGGGTGGAACCATACAGGCCCGTCATCATCTGCAGGCCCAGCTCCAGCCCCGCGGCGCGGATGAGCCCCGCCGCCCGGGCGGTGTCCTCCGGGGTGTGGCCCCGGCGGTTGAGGCGCAGCACCTCCCGGTCCATGGACTGGGCCCCCAGCTCCACGGCTGCCATGTGGTGGGCCTTCAGCAGGGAGAGCACCTCCCTGTCGATGGCGTCCGGCCGGGTGGAGCACCGCAGCCCCCGAAAACCCAAGCGCTCCACGGCCTCCTTGGCGGGGGCCAGCAGGGAGAGCATATACTCCCTGCCGATGGCCGTAAAGCTGCCCCCGAAAAAAGCGATCTCTGTCTCTCTCACCCGCTCTCCCAAGTGAACGGCGGCCGCCTGGGCGGTCTCCCACACCTGCTGGGGCGTGGGGGCCTGGGCCCTCCCGGTAATGGCCCGCTGGTCGCAGAAGCTGCACTGCTGGGGGCAGCCCACATGGGGTACGAAAATGGCCACGTTCCCCATCAGTAGCCCATCAGCTCCAGGGCTTCCCGGGCGGCCTGCTGCTCCGCCTCCTTCTTGGAGCGGCCGCCCCCCTTGCCGATGACGTTGGAGTTCAGGTGCACCTCCACAGTGAAGTGCTTGTCGTGGTCGGGGCCGCTCTCCCCGGTGACCACGTACTCCAGCTTCTCCTCCGGGTTCTGCTGGATGATCTCCTGCAGGGTGGTCTTGTAGTCCTTAAAGGGCTTCACGCTCTGGGCTTTTGCCGCTGGGGCGATAAACCGCAGGATGAACTTCTTGGCCTCCTCCAGGCTGCCGCTGTCCAGGTAGATGGCGGCGGTGGTGGACTCGAACACATCCGCCAAAATGCTGGGGCGCTCCCGCCCGCCGGAGTGGCGCTCCCCGTGGCTCAGGCGCAGGAAGTCCCCCACATGCAGCGCCTTGGAAAACCCACACAGGCTGCGCTCGCAGACAAGGCCGGCCCGGGTCTTGGTCAGCTGGCCCTCTGGCAGCTGGGGGAAATGCTCGAACAGGTACTCCGCCGTGACGAAGCCCAGCACCGAGTCGCCCAGAAACTCCAGCCGCTCGTAGCTTTTGCACTTGTGCTCGTTGGCGAAGGAGGAGTGGGTCAGGGCGGTTTCCAGCAGCTGTTTGTTTTGAAAGCGGTAGCCAATCAGCTTTTCATAATCTTCCAATGGCCGCATGGCCTGTCCCCCTCCTTACCCTTTTTTCGAGACCGCTTGCCCGATCTGCTCGATGATGCCGGACTGGGTGTAATCCCGGCTCAGGGCCAGGGCGCTCTTCACCGTGGAGGCCTTGGCGCTGCCGTGGATCTTGAACACGGGCTTGGAGCAGCCCATGATGGGCGCGCCGCCGTACTCGTTGTAGTCCAGCTCTTTTTTCATCTTCTTCAGGTCGTTGTAGACCATGGCCGCCGCCAGCTTGCCCTTCAGGCTGCCCATAAACACGCCCTTGACCTTGTCCATCAGAGCCATGGCCACGCCCTCGTACAGCTTTAAGATCATGTTGCCGGTAAAGCCGTCGGCAACCACCACGTCCGCCTGGTTGTAGGGGATGTCCCGGGCCTCGATATTGCCGGTAAAGCGGATGTCCGGGCAGGCCTTCAGCAGGGCCAGGGCCTCCTGCCGGAGCTGGTCCCCCTTGTGCTCTTCCGCGCCCACGTTGGCCAGGGCCACCCGGGGGTTCTCAACGCCCATGACGTTCTTCATATAGGCCGAGCCCATCAGGCCGAACTGCAGCAGCATCTCCGGGCGGCAGTCCACGTTGGCGCCCCCGTCGATGAGCATGAAAAAGCCGTTACTGCCCGGCATTACCGGGGCAAAGGCCACCCGCTTGACGCCCCGCACCCGCTTGACGATGGTGGTGGCCCCCACCACCAGGGCGCCGCTGTTCCCGGCGCTGGCAAAGGCGTCGCCCCGGCCCTCTGCCAGGGCCCGCAGGCCCACCGCCATAGAGCTGTCTGTTTTCTCCCGGATGACGCTGGTGGGCTCGTCCTCCATGGTCAAGATTTCCCCGCAGGGGAGGATCTCCATTTTCGCCAGGTCCTGCGAGAGGCCCAGCTCTTTGGCGCAGGCCTCCAGGCGGGCCTTGTCCCCGGTGAGGAGGATATCCACCCCCAGATCGGCCCGGGCCTGGGCGCAGCCCAGCAAAATCTCCTGGGGGGCGTTATCCCCGCCAAAGGCGTCTACAATGATCTTCATACGTTCTCCTCCTCTTGCGCGCTCACAGCGCTTTCTCGCAGGGGCTCGTCCATCTCCCGGCAATAGGCCTCCAGGTCCCGCAGGCCCCGCCGGGAAAGGGCCCCGTACCGCTGCCGCTTGTCCCGGATCTTCTCGGAAAGGGGCGGCAGCACCCCAAAGTTGGCCCCCATGGGCTGGAAGTCCTTGCCCTCATAGCCAGAGACATATCGGGAAAGGGCCCCCATCATAGTGGTTTCCGGCAACAGCAGGGTGGGTTTTCCACACAGCCGCCGCGCCATGTTGATTCCCGCCAGAATGCCGGAGGAGGCGGACTCCATGTAGCCCTCCACCCCGGTGATCTGCCCGGCGAAGAACAGTGTGGGCCGCTGGCAGAGGGAATAGTCGCCCGCCAGCAGGCCGGGGGAGTTCAGGAAGGTGTTCCGGTGCATGACGCCGTAGCGGACGAACTCCGCGTTCCGCAAGGCGGGGATCATGCCGAACACCCGGCGCTGCTCCCCAAACTTTAAGTTGGTCTGAAACCCCACCAGGTTGAACAAGGTGCGCTCCCGGTTCTCTGTGCGCAGCTGCAGCACTGCCCAGGGCCGGTGGCCCGTGCGGGGGTCCCGCAGGCCCACCGGCTTCATGGGGCCGAAGCGGATGGCGTCGTGCCCCCGGGAGGCCAGCACCTCGATGGGCATGCAGCCCTCGTAGACCTTGGGGTCCCGGGCGTCAAAGCTGTGGACCGGAGCCCGCTGGGCCGTGACCAAGGCCTCTTGAAAGGCGTCGTACTCCGCCTTGTTCATGGGGCAGTTGAGGTAGTCCCCCTCTTCCCCGTCCTGGTCCCCCCGGCCGTAGCGGGAGGCGGCGAAGCAGTGGCCCATGTCCAGGCTCTCCCGGGTGACGATGGGGGCCGCCGCGTCGAAAAAGCTGAGGCCGCCCCCGCACAGGGCCTGAATCTTCTCGGAGAGGTGCTGGCTGGTCAGGGGGCCGGTGGCCACGATGGCAGGGCCCTCCGGGATCTCCGTAACCTCCTCCCGCACCACGGTGATAAGGGGCTCCCCCTCGATGGCTTGGGTGGCCAAGCGGGAGAACTCCCCCCGGTCCACGGCCAGGGCGCCCCCGGCAGGCACGGCGGATTGTTCCGCGCAGGCCATCAGCAGAGAGCCGAACCGGCGCATCTCCTCCTTTAAGAGGCCGGCGGCGCTGTCGATGCGGCTGGCCTTGAGGGAGTTGGAGCAGATCAGCTCCGCGAAATCCTCGCTTTGATGGGCCGGGGAAAATTTCTGGGGCTTCATTTCATAGAGGGTCACGGGGAAGCCCCGGCGGGCCAGCTGCCAGGCGGCCTCACAGCCTGCCAGGCCCGCCCCCAGGACGGTCACGCTCTGATGTTCCATATCAGCCCTCGTCCTCCTCAGCAGGGCGCTTTCCAGGGAAAGTGCAGCCGGGGGTGACGCAGTACAGGGTCTTATCCTTGCTCTTCTTCTGCATCAGGGTTTTGCCGCAGACAGGGCACTTTTCCTTGCTGGGCGGGTCCCAAGAGACAAAGTCGCACTTGGGGTACTCGCTGCAGCCGTAGAACACCCTGCCCTTTTTGGACTTGCGCTGGATGATCTTGCCGCCGCACTTGGGGCACTCGGCGCCAGTGTCGTTGACAATCTTCTTCACGTTCTTGCACTCAGGGTAGCCAGGGCAGGCCAAGAACTTGCCGTACCGGCCCACCTTCACCACCATGCGGCGGCCGCACTTCTCGCAGATAACGTCGGTCTCGTCCTCTTTCAGCTTGATCTTGACCCCGTCCATCTCCTTTTTGGCCTTCTGCACAGTCTTATCGAAATCCTCATAGAATTTCCGCAGGGTCTCCACCCAATCCTCGTCCCCCCGCTGGACGGCGTCCAGCTCGTCCTCCACCTGGGCGGTGAACTTCACGTTGACAATTTTGGGGAAGCGCTCCTTCATCAGTTTGGTGATAACCTCTCCCAGCTCTGTGGGCTTGAAGGCTTTTCCCTCCCGGGTGACGTACTCCCGGGTGGTGATGGTGGAGATGGTGGCCGCATAGGTGGAAGGCCGGCCAATGCCGTTTTCCTCCAGTGTCTTGATGAGGGAAGCTTCGGTGTAGCGGGGCGGCGGCTGGGTGAAGTGCTGGTTGCCCTTCAGGTCCTTCACCTTCAGCTTCATGCCCTCTTCCAGGGGGGGCAGGTCCTTGCCGGCCTTCTCCTCCTCGTCCTTGCTCTCCTCATACAGGGTGGTAAAGCCCTCGAAAGCCACGTTGAAGCCGGAGGCCTTGAAGATGTAGCGCCCGGCGTTGATGGTGGCCTGGGTGGTGTTCATCACGCAGTTGGCCATCTGGCAGGCGATGAAGCGCTCCCAGATGAGCTTGTAGAGCTTGTATTGGTCCGAGGTCAAAGAGCTCTTCACCTGGTCGGGGGTCAAGCTGATGGTAGAGGGGCGGATGGCCTCGTGGCCGTCTTGAGCATTGGCACGGGACTTGAAATGCCGGGGCTTACTGGGCAGGTACTTGCTGCCCCAGCGCTCTTCAATATAAGAGGCGGCGTCCTTGATGGCGTCCTCAGAAATGCGCAGGGAGTCCGTCCTCATGTAGGTAATCAAGCCGATGGAGCCCATCCCCTCAATCTCTACGCCCTCATACAGCTCCTGGGCGGCCTTCATGGTGCGCCGGGCCTGGAAGCCCAGCTTGCGGCTGGCCTCTTGCTGCAGGGTGGAGGTGATGAACGGCGGGGCCGGGGAACGGTTCTTCTTGCCCTTCTTCACGGCGGTGACCAGAAAGTCCTCCTTCTCCAGCTCCGCGAAAAGCTTGTCAGACTCTTCCTGGGAATTGATCTTGATTTCCCCGTTCTCGTCCCCATAGAAGGCAGCGGCAAACACTGCCTTCGAGGGCGGCGCCGTCAGTTTCGCGTCGATGGTCCAATATTCCTGGGGCACAAAGGCCTTGATCTCCTCCTCCCGGTCCACGATCATCCGCACTGCCACGGACTGCACCCGCCCGGCGGAAAGCCGGGGACGGATGGTTTTGGCCAGAAAGGGGCTGAGGGTATAGCCCACCAGCCGGTCCAGGATGCGCCGGGCCTGCTGGGCGTTGACCAGGTCCAGGTCGATGGCCCGGGGGTGGGCCATGCCCTCCTCCACACCGGTGCGGGTGATCTCGTTGAAGGTCACCCGGTCGGGGGCGTTCTCATCCAGGCCCAGGATATAGGCCAGGTGCCAGGAGATGGCCTCCCCTTCCCGGTCCGGGTCGGTGGCCAGCAGCACACCGTCAGACTCGGCGGCCGCCTCTTTCAGCTCTTTAACCAGCTTCTCCTTTCCCTTGATAATGCTGTATTTGGGCTTAAAATCATTTTTCACGTCCACGCTGAGGCGGGCTTTGGGCAGGTCCCGCACATGGCCGTTGGAGGCCACCACCTCATAGCCCTTGCCCAGATATTTCTGAATGGTCTTCGCCTTGGAAGGCGACTCCACAATCACCAATTTCGACATGCATCTGTCACGCTCCTTTTTCCTCCGCCCCCCTACCGGAGGCGGTTCTGCAACCCCGCCCGGCCAGACAGGCCGCCCGGGGGATATCCATTTTACAATACTCCGGCAGGGAGTGTTTGTCAAATGTAAATTTGCAAAAAAGCCCCGGACCGGCCCATGGGCTTTTTTACAAAGAAGGGCGCTTTGGTGCTCACGTCCGGCGGTAGCGCTTGCCCGGGCAGGACTGGCACAGCCCCTGCAGCTCCAGCTCTGTCAACAGCCCCAGCAGCTTCCCGGCGGGCAGGCCAGTGCACTCTTCCAGCTGGGCCACAGAGCGGGGACGCTCTTCCAGGGCGGTAAGCACCAGGGCCTGCTCCCCAGTGAGGGCCAGCGTGCCGCCGGTGTCCCGGCTTTTCTGGGGCTTCTGCTCCCCCAGGCAATAGCGCCCACCCGGGCAGGCGCGGCACACACCGCGCAGCTCCAGCTCCGTCAGGACCCCCAGCAACTTCCCGGCGGGCAAGCCGGTCTGTTCCTCCAGCTGGGCGGCAGATTGGGGTTTCCGGGTCAAAGCGGCCAGCACGGCCTCTTCCAGCGGGGTGGGCGGCTCCTGCCCCGGGTCTGCCAAGGCGGGAAGGACCTCCTGCTCCTCCAAATCCTTCTGGGGGACGAACAGCGGGATGACCCGTTCCTCCTTCCAGAATCGGTGGCTGTATTCCATTAAAATGTCCTCGCCCCGCTCCACCGCCTTGGCGCCGTCCTCAATCAACCCACGTCCGCCGGCAAAGGCTGCATCCCCACAGGCGCCCGGCCAGACGAAAACATCCCGGTTCTGATCCTTGGCATGGGCGGCATAGAGCATAGTCCCGCTCTTTTGAGCGGCCTGGAGCAGCAACACCCCGCAGGCCAGGCCGGTAATCAGGCGGTTTCGCACCTGAAAGGTGCCATAGCTGGGGGTCTGCTGGGAGAAATACTCCGTCAGCAGGGCCCCGCCCCGTTCCAGAAGGCTTTGGCGCAGAAAGGCATTCCGGCTGGGGTAAGAGCTGTTCAGGGCTACCGGAAGCACACTGACCACCGGCCCCTCTCCGCTCATGGCGCCCAAAATGGCCGCGGCGTCAATGCCCACCGCTCCCCCTGTAACCACCGCCGCGCCTCCAATGGCCAGCTGGTAGCTAAACTCTTTCGCCTTTTCCTCCGAAACCTTCTGAGCCTTCCGGGCGCCCACCACCGCGATAGTTGGCTGCCGGTCCACGTCGGGCAGGCTCCCTTTCCCATACAGTACCGCAGGAGGGTCAAAAATATTCCTCAGCGCCAGGGGATATTTTTCACACTCCGGGGTAATCACCTGCCAATTTACCCGTTCGGCATACTCCAGCTGCGCCTGGGCCTCCTCCAGGGAAAAACTGTACAAGGCGGCCGCCTCTTTCTCCCGAATGCTGGGCATGCTGTTCCAAGCCCGGGGCCCATCCTCGTAAAAGCCCCGCACCCCTCCGGGCCAGCTTTGGTGGATCCGCCAGGGCATAGGGCTGCCCTCCCCAAAGCCACGCTGTATCCAAATCCAGTACACCCGCTCATCCATGAGCCCGCTCTCCTTCCTGCCCTCGGGCCAGCTCCCACAACAGGATGGTGGCAGCCGCCGAGGCGTTCAGGGACTCCGCCCGGCCCGCCATAGGGATAGTCACCCGGCTGTGGCACAGGGCGATGGTTTCCTCTGTCAGACCGTTCCCCTCATTTCCAATAAATACCGCAAATTTCCCCCGGGCAAGCCCCGCCTCTGTCACGGGGCAAGCGCCCTTCTCCGGCACAGAGGCCAGCAGGGTGTATCCGTCCCCCCGCAGCTGAGAGCACAGCCGCTCCCGCTGGGGCTCTTCCCACAGGCTCAGGCGGAACACCGCCCCCATAGAAGCCCGCAGGGCCTTGGGGGAGAGGGGGTCGCAGCACTCCCCCAAAAGGCACACCTGTGAAACCCCCAGCGCCTCTGCCGTGCGGAGGATGGTGCCCAGGTTGCCTGGGTCCTGCAGGCCTTCCAGCACTGCGCAGGAGGTTTCCCGCCGGGCCGGGGGTTCTTGCAGGCTGCGGGGCCAGCGGCATTGGCAGAACACCCCTTGGGGATGCTTTGTGGAGGACAGCAGCCCCGCCACATGGTCCGCGATCCGATAGCTTTCTCCGCTGGCTGCCAGCACGGGCCGCAGATAGTGGGCATATTTTTCCCGGGCGCCCTCTGTGACAAAGCACCGCAGAATCTCCACCCCAGAGCGGGCCGCGTCCTCACAAAGGCGGGCCCCCTCGCAGAGGAACTGCCGCCGTTTCCGGCGCTCCCCCGCAGAGGACAAAAGCTCTGCCGCCTCTCGCACCACTTTGTTTTGCCGGCTGGTAATGGCCTCCATCCCGCCGCCCCCCTTTCCAAATCTTCCACATCGAAGGGGGAGGACCAGCCCGCCGGCAGGCCCTCCCCGTTTCCCAGCGGGAAGCGCCCGCAGGGAAATAACAGGAACGCCCAAGGCAATCCCTTGCCTCGGGCGCACTTTCAGCTTTTTTATAACGCAGCCTTGGCCTTTTCCACCAGGGCGGTGAAGCCGGCCGGATCGGCAATGGCGATCTCAGAGAGCATCTTCCGGTTCAGGGTGACGCCCGCCTTCTTCAGGCCGTTCATAAAGGTGGAGTAGTTGATGTCGTTCATACGGCAGGCCGCAGAAATACGGGTGATCCACAGGCGGCGGAAGTCGCGCTTGCGCTGCTTGCGGCCGATGAAGGCGTAGTTGCCAGACTTCATCACGGCCTGTTTGGCCATTTTAAAGTGGCGGGACTTAGCGCCCCAATATCCCTTGGCGAGCTTCAATACCTTTTTTCTTCTCTTGCGCGTCATCATCGCGCCCTTAACTCTAGCCATTCCTATACCATCCTTTCTTATGGTGAAACCAGGTAAACTTCAAAAAATCTCTGGGGCAATCCCCTGCAGAGGGCAGCGGCGCGGCCCCCGGGGCCCTGCCGCCGCAGCGCGCTGTCCTTTAAAGAAAAGCGCTGTTTCCTCTCTTATTTGTAGGGCAGCATCCGCTTGATGGCAGCCACGTTGGTCTTATCGGTTACGGTGGTGCCGCGCATGGCACGCTTGCTCTTGGGGGTCTTGCCATGGCCGTTCAGAAGATGGCTGGTGTTGGCATGGCCGCGAATGACCTTTCCATTTTTGGAAAGCTTAAAGCGCTTCTTGGCGCCGCTGTGCGTTTTCAGTTTCGGCATTGTACGTTCCTCCTTAGGATATTTTGAAACAACATTATTTGGCGGGCTTGGGGGCCAGGAACATCAGCATGGTCCTGCCCTCCAGCTTGGCGGGCTTTTCCACGTTGGCCACCTCGCTCATGGCGTCGGCAAACCGGCGCATGATCTCCAGCCCCAGCTCAGGGTGCCCCATCTCCCGGCCGCGAAACCGGATGGAGGCCTTCACCTTGTTGCCCTCGCTGATAAAACGCAGGGCGTGGTTCTTTTTGGTCTCAAAATCGTGGGTGTCGATATTGAGAGAAAGGCGGACCTCCTTGATCTCAACGACACGCTGGTTCTTTCTCGCTTCCTTTTCCCGCTTGGCCTGCTCAAAGCGGAATTTGCCGTAATCAATGATCTTGCACACCGGCGGGTTTGCCTGGGGAGCGATTTTCACCAAGTCCAGATTTTTCTGCTCTGCCAGCTCCATGGCCCTGCGCAGGGGCATAATGCCCAGCTGAGTGCCGTCAGAGTCGATAACGCGGAGCTCCTTGTCCCGGATCTGTTCGTTGATCTGCAGTTCCTGTTTGCTAATGGGTAGCACCTCCATCACACGTTGTTCTCAAGCTGTTCGGCAGCAGGCAGCGGACAAATAAAACGCGGGCAGAACTCCTTCTGCCCGCAAATCAATTCCCATTTCCACAGGGGCCTCTATCCAGAAAGGCCCTGCGCAAGAGCGCGCTATTCGGCGCCAGACCTCCTGCCCCTGGGGTATTGACCTGTGTCAGACGGTACTGCACGGGTGGGAGCCGCTGGCCCCGCTTTGTTTTACCGAGGTATTATTATAGCCCCTCTCCCTCCCCTTGTCAAGGGGTTCGGAAAAAATCCCGCGGGGAAGGCAGGGTGCTGGGTCAATGGATATCGTAGACACTGCGCAGGCGCAGGCCCTCTGTGGAGCCGGAGAGCACCTTCACCCGGGTCTCCCCGGCGTTCATATCGAAATAGTTGTCCGAGAGCAGCAGGTCCTCGTTCTCGTTCTGGATCTCCACGCTCTTGGCGTAGGCCTTGGCGGAGACCACAATTTCGTTCCCTTCCACCCGGCAGGAGAGCTGGGGGTCGGCGTAGTGGAAGTACTTGGGCAGGGAGAAGATCACCGTGCCGCCGGAGATCCGCCGCCCCTGCTCAAAGAGCTCGTAGCTGACGTAGTCCTCAAAGATGCCCACGTCGGGCAGCTCCACCTTGTCCAGCCACACGCTGGTCAGGGCAGGCACAGAAAGGGCAATTGTCTCCTCTCTCTGGATGTTCCCGTTCTTGCCCCGCAGGGCCCACTTCACCGTCACCGCCCGGTCCTGCATGGTCTCGTTGGAGACGGACAGCCGGATGCTCTTCTCCATGTCGTAGGGCTCGGCGTTGACGTTGGGCTCCTGGGAGAGCATGCCCTCCTCGCAGCAGGAGAGCAGCACCGGCGCGAAGAACCGCTTGGCGTAGTAGTGCAGGGCCTTCCAACGGCCGGTGTAGTCGATGGAGGCCCAGCTGGCCACGGGCCAGCAGTCGTTGAGCTGCCAGTACACGGCGCCCATGCACACGCCCCGGATGCGCCGGAAATGCTCCACGCCGTAGCGAATGGCCTCGCCCTGCAGCAGCTGAGAGGCGTACAAGGCCGTCTCAAACTTGGTGGGATAGAGGAACATCTGCTGCAAATAGGACATGATAAGCATGCTGCCCCGGGCGCAGCGCTGGTGCTTCTCCATCACATAGGAGAACAGGTTCCAGTCCTGGGGCGCGGCAAAGGTCTTTACCGTGGCCATGCAGGGCAGGCTCTCAAAGCCGAACTCGGACAGGTAACGGAACTGGTGCTTGCGGTACTCCGCAAAGGGCAGCTGGCCGTGCCACACGCTCCAATAGTGCACGTCCCCCCGGGCAGGGTCGTTGGGGTCGTCGAAGCCGCCGCCGGAGGAGGGGCTGGCCGGCCAGTAAAAGGTGTCCGGGTCCTCCTTGAGAAGCACCTCGGGGATGAGGTACTCGTACATGCGGATGTAGTCCGCCTTCTGGCGCTTGTTCAGCACCCACTCCCCCTGGTCCACGAACATCTCCATTTCGTTGTTGCCGCACCACAGCCCCAGGCTGGCGTGGTGGCGCAGGCGCCTGACGTTGTCGGTAACCTCAGCTCGGATGTTCTCGGCAAACTCAGGGGTCAGGTTATACACGGCGCAGGCGAACATGAAGTCCTGCCAGACCAGCAGGCCCAGCTCATCGCAGGCATCATAGAAGGCGTCGCTGGGGTAATGCCCGCCGCCCCACACCCGGACACAGTTGAAGTTGGCCGCCACGCACTGCTCCAGCAGCTTGCGGGTACGCTCCGGGGTGACCCGGGAGAGGATGTTGTCCTCGGGGATGTAATCCGCGCCCATGGCAAAGATTTTCACCCCATTGACCTGGTGGGCGAAGCTCTCGCCGTGCCCGTCCTTTTCCCGGGCGATGGTCATGGTGCGCAGGCCGATGCAGCGCTGCCAGGAATCCAATTCCCTTCCGTTTGAAAAGGCAGTCAACTTTACAGTGTAAAGAGGCTGTTCCCCATAGCCGTGGGGCCACCACAGCTGGGGATGTTCTATCAGGATTTCTGCGGGAGAACCTTCGTAAAGAGCGGCGTTGCCTTGGGGGTCTGTCACCTTTATTGTATAGGAGATATCCTTTACAGACACAAACTCGTACGCAGGACAGATGGAAAGGGTCACACGGCCGTGCTCATGGCGCTGGCGCACCTGCACGCCAGCGAGCTTAGCGCCGTCTATTCCCAGCAGGGAAACCGGCCGCCACAGGCCCGCGTCCGGAAGGTGGGGGCCCCAGTCCCAGCCAAACATGCAGTGGGCCTTGCGCAGGTTGGCAAAGCCCTTCATGGCGTCCGAGCTGCCCTCCGCCGGGTTTTGCCGGTAGTGCTCCCGGATCCATTTGGTGGGGGAATAGAGCTTTACCTCCAGCCAGTTCTCGCCCGGTTTCAGGATGCCCCCCACCTCAAATTGGAAGGTGCGGTGCATGTTCTCCACATGGGCCAGCAGCACGCCGTTCAGGCGGATATCCGCCACCGTGTCCACACCTTCAAAGCGGAGCACCTGGGTGGGGCAGTTCAAAATACCTTCCTCTGGAACAAAGCAGACCGCGTAGAGAAAGTCCTTCTCCATCAGGGCCAAGGCCGCATCCTCGTTGTCCCGGTAGTAGGGGTCCTCCATTTTCCCCGCCGCCAGCAGGTCCGCGTACACCGAACCGGGCACTTGGGCCGGGACCGCCTCTGCCAGGCCAGGCATTTGCAGGCGCCAATTCTCGTGCAGTATCTGGGTGATCATTCCCATCGTTCCTCCCATCATCGTTTGCTATCCAAGCCGGATTGTTTCATCATATCCAGCCCGCCTTAGGATGTCAAGAGTGGATTTTGTATTTTCGAGCGCTTTCCCTGTTTAAATGCGTGGAATAGAGGATCAGCTCTCCCACTGGCAGCCCGGTAACCTCCTCCATGGCATAGCCGTACAGCCGCAGCTGGGTCTCGTACCGCGCCCAAAGCTCTTCCATGCTGCGAACCCGGTCCGTCTTAAAGTCGATGATGTGAAGCGCCCCTTCCTCCATAAAAGTGCAGTCCACCGCGCCCTGAAGGATGATCTCCTCCTGGGCGGCGCCCGTTCCCGGCTGGACCAAAGAGGCGGGCACCACCGCGGTAAACCGGCGTTCTTTTTCCACTTGGGAGGAGCGGAGCACCCGCTTTCCCAAGGGGCTTTCCAGGAACTTCCGCACCCGGGCCAGATCCACCACAGCGCCCTGCTCGGGGGTAAGCAGGGCCATGGAGACCATCCGGTCCCGCTCGGCCTCTGGGCTTTCCAGCGCCGCCGAAAAGTCCGCGAACTGCATAAAGGCGTGAAGGGCTGTGCCCCGTTCGGCAGGGGTCATGCCCTGCTCCCCCAGCCAGGCGGGCCGGGAGAGGGTGATCTCACGGCTGCCCGCCTGCTCTGCCGCCAGCTTAGAGGCCGCCACCTTGGCGGGCACCCCCACCGCCTCCTGGTGGGGATAGGTGAAGGCTGCCCGCAGCCGAAGGCGCTCCAGCAGCGCCAGATCCGCAGGTTCTGGGGTGCGGGCTTCCGGAGCGCACGTCTCCCCTTGCGGCTGATACTGGCTTATTCCCACTCTCCACGGGGTGTAATCCTGCCAGAAAACGCACCCCGCCGGGGCGCCGGACCGCTGGCGCAGCTCTCCCCCATCCGGGTGGCACAGGGCGCACAAAAGCAGCCACTGGGCCGCGTTCTTCCCCTGGCGCACCGTATAAGGGGCCGGGCCCCTCTCGGTAAGCTCCAGGGCCAGCTTCGCCGCCGTGCGGGCGGGGTCCTCCCAAGAGCCCACCAAAATCAGTTTCTCTTTGGCCCGGGTCAGGGCCACATAGAGCACCCGCAGCTCCTCCGCCGCAGAGGCCCGCAGGGTCTCCAGGCCAATGGCCTCCCGGGCGGTGGTGGTAAACCGGGCCGAGCGCTTCTGGTCTCGCAGCTTCACCCCCAAGCCCAGCTCTGGGTGGAGCAGCACCTCTGCCCTCTGATCAGAGACGAAATTCCGGCCGCACCCGGCCACAATGCACACGGGGAACTCCAGCCCTTTGGACTTGTGAATGCTCATCACCGTCACCGCGTCCCGTTCCTGCAAGGGAAGCTCCGCTGCCTGCAGGTCCGAGCCGCTCTCCTTCAGCCGGTCCAAAAAGCGCACAAAGCCGGACACGCCGTGGTAGCCGGAGGACTCATACTCCCGGGCGTAGCGCTCCAGAAGCCGCAGGTTCTCCAACCGCTGGGGGCCGTCCTCCATGGCCTGGGCCAAATCGGGGAAGCCCGTCTTTTGATACAGGTAGTTGAGGAACCCATCGGAGGGCATGGTGGCCGCCACCGCCCGGTACTCCCCCAGCTCCCGCAGAACTTGGCGGCAGCGGGTGTCCCCCTCCGCCGCCCGCAGCAGCGAGAGGTACACGCTCTCCTCCCGGTTCTCCAGGCGCAACCGGGCCATGTCGTCCGCGGAAAAGCCGTACAGAGGGCTCATCAGCACCGCCAGCAGGGGGATGTCCTGGTTGGGGTTGTCGATCACCCGCAGCAGGGACACCATCACGCCAATCTCCGCGGCCTTGAAAAAGCCGCCGGAAACAGAGGCGCGGGCGGGCACACCCCGGGCTTGGAGCTGTTGGGCATATCCATAGGCGTACTGGTTGGCGCTGCGCAGCAGGATGCAGAAGTCCCCGTAGCCCGCCGGGCGTTCCCCCTCCCGGGTGGAGACAGTGAAGCCCCCCTCCACCAGCTCCCGGATGCGGGCGGCAATCCAGGCCCCCTCCGCCTCCTCGGGAGAGGCGCCGCCGCTGCGGGAAATAAATTGCAGCTCTGTCTCACAGCCCTCCTTGGGGGCATAATCCGCCCCGCAGACCAGCCGCTCCTCTCCCGTGTAGTCAATGTCCCCGGCAGCCTGGGTCATCAGCCGGGAAAAGACAAAGTTCACCGTGTCAGTAACTTCCCTGCGGGAGCGGAAGTTCCGGTCCAGCACAATGTAGGCGGGGTACTGGTCCCTCTGCCGGTCATACTTCTGAAAGGCCCTTCTGGCCCGGAGGAAAATTTCCGGCATGGCCCGGCGGAAACCGTAGATGCTCTGCTTTACGTCCCCCACCATAAACAGGTTTTTCCCGTTCTGGGACACCGCCCGGAACAGGGAATCCTGCACCTCGTTGATATCCTGGTACTCGTCGATCATAATTTCGTCAAACCGGGCGGCCACCTCCCGGGCCGCGGCGGTGGGCTGCCCATCCTCCCCCAAAAACAGGCGGATGGCCTGATGTTCCAGGTCGCTGTAATCCAGGAAGTTGCCCTCCCACTTTTTCTCCGCGTACCGCTGGGAAAAGCGCAGGGTCAGTTCCTGCAGGCTTTTTACCAGCGGCGCGGTCCGGGCGGTCTCCTCCCAGCAGGCCTCCCGGTTGGCGGAGAAGTATTTTCCCAGCTCCTCCGCCACCCGCTTGACCTCTTTGCGAAAAGCCTCCAGCCGGTCCTTCAGCGGGTCCCCGTCATAGCCCCGCAGGGCGCCCCGCCGGGCCGGGGCAAAGCCGCAAGCCAGCTGGGAAAGGCCGTCCCAGTCTCCGGCCCGGGCCAGCTCCTCCATTTGGGAAAAGGCGCTCCGGTCCTTTTCCAGGGCCCCGGCATAGGCCCGTTCCACCGCTTCCTCCTCCCGGCACTCCTCCAGCGCCCGGGAAAGCAGCCCCACACAGTGGGCAGACGCCTCCCCGGCATAATCCAGAATCACCCTCTCCCAGGGGGAAATCCGCTGCCGGTCCGCCTCATCGGGAAAGTACACGGCCACCTTCTCCGACAGCCACCGCTCGGGGAAGGGATGGCTCTGCATAAAGCGGTAAAGGGAGAGGACCATGTCCATCAAGCGGCGGTCATCCCGCTCTCCGGCGAAGGCGTCGGCCAGGCTGCCCACCGAACCCTCCTCAAAGGCCTGGGTGAGCACCTCATTGAGAGAGGCGTTGATCAGCTGTTCCTCCTGCTTGTCGGTGACGATCTTAAAATCCGGGGAGAGGTCCAGCAGGTGAAAAAACTCCCGCACCATCTCCGCGCAAAAACTGTCCACCGTGCCAATGTGGGCCTGAGAGAGCAAAATGCTCTGCCGCCGCAGGTGGGGGTCTGCGGGGTTTTCCCGCAGCATCTCGTGAATCCGTCCCTCCAGCCGGGCGCGCATCTCCGCCGCCGCGGCCTTGGTAAAGGTGACAATGAGCATCCGGTCCGCGCTGGTGGAATGCTCGGGGTCCGTCAGGCGCTCGATGGCCCGCTGCACCAGCACCGCCGTCTTGCCAGAGCCCGCCGCCGCGGCCACCAGCACAGTGCCGCTGCGGGCTGCGATGGCGTCCTGCTGGCTGTCTGTCCAACGCATTTCAGCCATGGGCTTTTCCTCCCTTCTGCAACGCCTCCTCCATTTGGGCCAAAGCCTCCTGAGAGGTGGTTTTGTCCTGCTTCACGTTTTGGCCGTCCAACTCCCGGCCGCACACCGGGCTGTAGGGGCAGTAGCGGCAGCTGTTCCGGCCGGTCAGGGCGGGTTCGGGTTCCACCCGGCCCTCCAGCAGCTCGCGCCCCATGGCGGCGATCAACAGCTTGGAATACTCCAGCACGGTGTGCAGCTCCTGCCGGGAAAGGGCCGAGCTGTACCGGCCCAGGCTGCCATCCTTGTTCAGAGAGGCGGGGATGAACCTCCCCCTGGCCCCGGCCTCCATAGCCTGGATGATCTCCTGGTCGCTGAGCACCACGCCGCTCATCTTCAGCTGCTTGTCCGCCTCGGCCTTGATCTTCTCCTCCCTGGCGCCCCGGTCCACCGAGACCGAGGGCTCTGCCGCGGGCATGTAGAGCACCCCGGCAGGCAGCTCCCGGCCGCTTTCCACCAGGGCCGCCAAGTACACCAGCATCTGCATGTTCAGCCCCAGCAGCACATCCGGCAGGCGGAAGGATTTGTGGCCGGTTTTGTAATCAATGACCCGCACATAGCGGCAGCCGTCGCTGCCCAGGTACACGTCCACCCGGTCGATGGTGCCCCCCACTGTGACAATCCCCTTTCCGGTGTCAATGCGCAGGGGCGGGTAATCCCGGCCAAAGCCCAGGCCCCATTCCAGGTGTTCGGGGACAAAGCGACTTTGGGCCAGTTCTTCCTCCACATGGCGGATAAGCCGGCAGGCGGACTGGGCCAGCCGGGAAAGGCGGTACTTTTCCCGGCCGGAGAGCAGCTCCATACCCCCCATGTTTTCCTGGGCATAGGCCTCTATCAGCCCCTGTACACGGCTCAGGAGCTCCTCCTCGGTCCATTGCCGCCGTTCCTCCGCTGGAAGCCGGAAGATTCTCTCGAAAAGGTAGTGCATCAATGTGCCATATTGAAGCACATCCACCTCAGCCCGGCGGCGCTCCTTGGCGTTCAGGCCATAGCGGCAGAAGTATTGAAACCGGCACTGGTGATAGGTCTCCACCTGGGTGGGGGACAAAAACAGCTTTTCCCCAAAAAGCTGCCGGGCCAGCGCTTTGTCCTCCAGCCGGGCCAGCCGCTGGCCCGAGGCCCTCTCCAAGGCCTGCACCCGTCCGGCATAGGCAGGGTCCCCCGCAAAAAACAGCCGCAGGGCCCCGGCCTCTCCATCGCCGGCAGAAAAGCGGGCCGCCAGCCGGGAGAAGGCCGCTTCCTTGGAATTGGCAAAGTACTCCCCAGGCAGGCCGCGCAGGGGCAGCAGGCTGGGAAAAATGGACAAGAGGGCCCCTACCAGCTCGCTGGGGGCCTTGTCCTCCCCTCCGGCGGAACGGGGCCAGCTGACATACAGCCGCTCTGCGGGGAGGCAGGCCGCGGAGTAGGTCAGGTACCGCTCCTCCATGGTGCGCTGCTCCAAGGGGTCCCCCAAGGGCAGCTCCCGGGCGATCAGCTCCTGCCGTTCCGCGTCGGAGAACACCCCGCTGGGCTGGGGCGCCAAGGGGAACTCCCCCTGAGCCGCCCCAATCAGGAACACCGCCCGGGGCGAGGACTGGCGCGCCTGCTCCACCCGGCCAAAAAGCACCTGGTCCACCGTTTGGGGAATTTCAGACACATCCTCTCCGGCAATCACCTCTTGCAGCAGCTGAAAATACCGCTGGCGGGAAATGGGCTTTTTCCCCAGGATAGAGCGCATCTGGTCCAAGATCTCCATAAGCAGGTCCCACACGCGCAGCTGCTTCTGGGCCAGGGCCCCCTCCCCCGCCTCCTCCAAAGAGAGGCAGTAGGCGGGCAGGTTTTCCTCCATCCCATAGGCGGTAAGCAGCAGGTACACCGCCTGAGAGAGCTCCTCGCCGGTGGTCTGGCGGGTGCGGGCAGCAAAGCGCTCCAGGGGTCCAATCAACCGCTGGCGCAGCCCATTCAGGCGGGCCAGCTCCTGCCGGTCCTCTTCTTCCAGTTCTTGGCCAAAGCCCCGGGGATGGCGGACAAACTCCTGCCGCCAGCCAGGGCCGGAGACCTTCCACAGGTAGGCGTAGTTCTCCAGGGCAGAGATCTCCTCCGCGGTAAAGCCAGAGACCCCGGTTTTCAGCATCTCCAACAGGGACTCCGTCTGATAGCCCCCCTGCACCGCCTGGAACGCCCCCAGCACAAAGCGCATCACCGGTTCGGCGTCCACCCGGGCGGGCTGGGAGACAAAGCAGGGGATGTCCCGCCGCTTCAGCGCCGCGTCCAGGCAGCCGTAATACCGCTCTGGGCTGCGGCAGATGATGGAGAAGTCCCGGTAGCGCCAGCCCTCTTCCATGACAAGGCTTCGGATGGTGGCCGCCGCGAACTCCGCCTCCTCATAGGGGTCCCGGGCCTCAAAGACGGCGATGCCCTGGTGGTCCGGGGATGTCATCCCCTCCCCCGGGGAGAAGAGCTGGGCCTCCACCAGCTTGAGGTTCTCGTTTTGAAAGCGGGGGGCGCCTGTCAGCATCACCGGCGGCACCAGCGCCACGCCGTTCTCCTGGGCGGCGGCGGTGAGCCTGCGGCGGGTGCGGTCCACCAGGGCGAACAGGCCCGTCCCGGTCTGGTCCAGGCCATCGGTGCACAGAGCCACCACCACCTTCTCCGCCCGGCGGAGGATCTGGGTCAGAACAGCCAGCTCTTGGGCAGTAAAGCCCTCAAAGGAATCCACAGCCACCAGGCTTCCCTCAAAAAAAGAGCTGGCCTCCAGCGCCTGGGCCAAGCGGGTCAGGTCGTCCCGAGAGTCCAGGTAGGAGGCTTCTACCAAAGCCTCATATGTACGGTACAGCAGGGCGATCTCTTGCAGTTTTTTGCCCAGGCCCCGCCCGCCCAAGCCCCGGGCGGTATCCAGCAGCTGCTGGGGCGAGATGCCGCACAGCTTCATCTCGTTGACTGCGGTGAGCATCCCCTCGGTGATGCGCCCGTTTTTCGCCGCCGCGCCGTAGACCTCCAGCCGGTCCTGACACTCTTCCACCGCTATGGACATGAGGATGCGCCGCCCCCCCTCGCTGAGCCTGCGCCCCACGGCCCCGCCCTCCCTGCGGAAGACAGCCTCTGCCAAGCGGGTAAAGCTGTACACAGAGACAACATTGGCCCCCACGGGTCCCGCCAAGTGGAGCATGGCCTTCTCCGTTTCAAAGGTATACTGCTCCGGCACCAGCAGGATAGCGCCGCCCTGCCTCTGGCAGCTGTCGGCCAGCATGCGGCGCAGGTATTCCGTTTTTCCGGACCCAGCCCGGCCCAATACAAACTGCAACAATGAAAATCTCCCTTCCTTCTCCTTTGAAAGGAGCAAAAGGCCGCCCCCGCATCCCGCGGGAAGCTCTTTAAAGGGTATTATACCACATCCCCCTGCCGCGAAAAAGCCCCATCAGCCCCGCAGCCATTCCCGCAGGGCCTCCCACAGCTCCACGGCCTTGAGCTTGACCTGGCATTGCTGAGAGTCCTCCACCAGCCTCCGCTGCTCCTCCGGCAGGGAGAGCAGCGCCTCCTCGCCGTTGGCGGCGGGCAGGCACAAGCTGGGGAACACCACGCACCACCAGTTCTTCCCCGCTCCCTCTCCCAGAGTGACCCGCAGCGTCCGGTAACGGCCCGCGGGCAGGCGGAAGCTCTCATAGTCCCGGGTGGGAAAGTACATCTCCGTCACCTGGGCCGTTGCGGAATAGCCCATCCCCTGCTCCCGCAAAGTGGCCTGGGCTGTCTTTGCGATGGACTCCAGGTGGGTGCACAGCCGGGCGCTGGCCTCTTCCATAGTGCGGGCGCCCCCATACCAGCGGGCTGCCTCCTCCAACACGGCGTCCCGGACCAGCAGCTTCACCGCCTGGTCCTCTTCCGAGTCGGAGTTGGCCACCACATGGAGGCGCACAATGTTCTGGGGCAGCTCCTCGCTGGCGGCGGCAAAGGGGAAAAAGCCAGCCAGCACCGTGAGGAAAAAACCGCAGGCAAGGGCCCGGCCTAAAATCGCAGTTCTTTTGGTAAGTTCCCATTTCATAGCAAAGACTTCCTTTCCAGTTTCTGGAAGGAGTATGGGCGTGTTTCCCCCCGCTTATGCCGCCCATTTGACAAGGATGCTATAATAAGAGCTGCGAAGCGAGCGCTCGCCGGGCCCGGGCGGGCGCTTTCAGCGGAATTGACCACGGGCCAACCTCACCGCAAGGAAAGGTGCTGCTATGCTGGATATCCTATTGGACGCTCTCATCGACACCCTGAAGACATTGCCCTTCCTGTTTGGGGCTTACCTGCTCATCGAATTTTTGGAGCACCGGGCCAGCGAAAAGCTGACCGGGGCCCTGCGGCGGCTGGGGCCCTTTGGCCCTGTGGGCGGCGCGGTGCTGGGCCTGGTGCCCCAGTGCGGCTTTTCCGTGGCAGCGGCCAATTTCTACGCGGGGCGGCTCATCACCCCGGGCACCCTGATGGCGGTGTTCCTGGCCACCAGCGACGAGGCCCTGCCCATCCTGGTCTCCCAGCCGGGGGCCCTGCCGGACCTATTGCTCCTGCTGGGGGTAAAGCTCGTCTCCGGCGCGGTGTTCGGGGTGCTGACCGACCTCATTTGGAAGCGCCTTCCCCACCGGGCGCCGGAACACCCCTTTGAGGAACTGTGCAAGGACTGTGACTGCGAGCACCACGGCATTTTCCGGGCAGCCCTCACCCACACGGTACGCATCGCCCTGTTTTTGCTGCTGGTCAACCTGGTGCTGGGCGGGGCCATCCACTTTGTGGGGGAGGAGCGCATCTCCCAGGTGCTGCTCTCCGGCAGCGTGCTCCAGCCCTTTGTGGCGGCGCTCATCGGCTTTATCCCCAACTGCGCCTCCTCCGTCATCCTGACGGAGCTGTACCTCTCCGGCTCCCTGTCCTTTGGGGCGGCGGTGGCTGGGCTGTGCACCGGGGCCGGGGTGGGCCTGGCGGTGCTGTTCAAGTACAACCGCCACCTGAAGGAAAACCTGCTGCTGGCGGGCATTTTGTACGGGTCCGCTGTGGCCACGGGCCTGGTGTGCGGGCTGCTGTTTTGAGGGCGGAGCATGGGCTCTGTGCCACCCCAAGAGGGGGACATACGTCCCCCCTTTTGGGAAGTAGGGGAAGGCAGGGGCTTCGGGTCTCGGCTGCCGCCTCGGGTGCTGTCTGCCAGTGGCAGACGCCCAGCACCGACCGAAGTGGCAACGTAGACCGGTCCTGAACGGTGCCCACCGGGCACCAGGACCCCCGCATCCCTGTAAGGTCTTGGGGTTTCACCCCAAACCCCACCACCTTTGAAAAGGTGGACGAAACTTTTACTTGTCTCCACCCAACTTGCGTGGAGGGACCCGCCCTTGGGTCACGCAAGAAGGCGGCTTGTCCAGTCCGGCCACGGACCCAAGCGCGGGCCGCTTGTTCGCCGCCCTCAGCAAGCCTCGGCGCCTTTAAGCGCCGTGCGCGTCTTGAGAGCGCAGGCACTGCGCCGCGACTTGAGTGCCCAGGCACTGGGTGAGAAAAAGTTGAAATTCTTCCCCTATCCTATCCCTTATGAGAAAGGAGAGCGGCCCTATGCCATACCGGATCTTAGTGGTGGATGACGAAGCGGATATTGTGCAGATGCTGCAGGACCTGTTCACTATGAAGGGCTATCAGGTGCTGGCAGCCACCGGCGGAAAGCAGGCCCTGGCACTCTGCTCCCAAAAGCCCGACCTGATCTTGCTGGACGTGAACATGCCCGATATGGACGGCTTTACCCTGTGCCGCCAGATCCGGGACTTTGTCAGCTGCCCCATCCTGTTCCTCACCGCCCGCATCGAGGACGCGGACAAGGTGAAGGGCTTTGCCGCCGGTGGGGACGATTACATCTTAAAGCCCTTCTCCTCCCAGGAGCTGCTGGCCCGGGTGGCGGCCCACCTGCGCCGGGAGGAACGCCGCCAGGGCCAGGCCCAGGTGAAGTTCGACCAGGGGCTGGTCATCGACTACGGCGCCCGGTGCCTCTACCAGGACGGCCAGCCGGTGCATCTGGCAAAAAAGGAGTTCGACATCGTGGAGCTGCTGTCCATGCACCCCTCTCAGGTGTTTGACCGGGAGCGCATCTACGAATCTGTCTGGGGCTGGGACAGCGAGGGGGACAGCGCCGTGGTGGCCGAGCACATCCGGCGCATCCGGGCCAAATTTGCGGCGGCGGGCTGTGGGGACCGCATCGTCACTGTGTGGGGCGTGGGCTACAAATGGCAGTGAAACTCTTTCAAAAGAAAGCCCCCTCCGGCGGCAGGGCGCCCTGGCGCCGGCGCGTGTCCCTGCGGTGGGCACTGGTGCTCACCACGGTGCTGTGCGCGCTGGGCGCTTTTCTCCTCATCGCTTTGGAGAGCTGGGGGCTGGAATGGGCCAGGGACGCCCTGTACCTCAAGTACATCACCCCCTACTACGCCGACGAAATGGAAACGGGAGAATATTACTCCGTTTCCCCGGACGGCACCCTCCTCTACGTGGAGGCCACCATGCCCTACGCCTATGTGGACCCGGACACCGGGGAGATTTACCCCATCGAAACCACCTCCCCCACCCTGTTTATCCCGGCGGGGCCCCTGCGGTTTTTCTACAAAAACGTGGGGCAAATCGCCGTATGCGCCTTTGTCCTCACGGCGGCTTTGGCCTTCTTGATCGACGCCTGGTGGTTCTACCGGTGGAAAATCAAAAAGCCTTTGGCAGTGCTGAACAACGCCTCTCAAAAAATCGCCCAGAACGATTTGGACTTCCATGTGGAATCCCCCAGCTCTGACGAGATGGGCCAGCTGTGCCAGTCCTTTGAGACCATGCGGGCCTCTCTGGAGGCAAACAGCCGCGCCCTGTGGGACGCCGTGGAGGAGAGAAAACGCCTGAACGCCGCTTTCTCCCACGACCTGCGCACCCCCCTGACCGTGCTGCAGGGGTACAGCGATTTTCTGCTGGACACGCTGCCCTCCGGGGACCTGTCCCCGGAAAAAACGGTGGACACCGTCTTGACCATGAAGCGCAGCCTGGTGCGCTTGCAGCGTTATGTGGAGAGCATGAACTCCCTGCAGCGGCTGGAGGACCTGCACCCCCACCGGACGGAAGCGGGGTTTTCCAACTTGTGCGGCCAGCTGGCGGAAACCGGCGCCATCCTGCGGGGAGAGGGCCGCTTCCAATTCTTCGCCCAGGGGGAAGGGCCCCTGTTTTTGGACAGCGAGCTGCTGTTCCAGGTGTTTGAGAACCTGCTCTCCAATGCGGGTCGCTACGCCCAGCAGATGGTGTGGGCCCGGGCGGAGCTCTCTGAGGGCAGCCTGAGCCTGACGGTCTCCGACGACGGGCCGGGCTTTCCGCCCGAGGCGCTGAAACGGGCCGCCGAACCCTACTACCGGGGCGAAAAGAACGCCCCGGAGAGGGAGAACCACTTTGGCCTGGGGCTGTACCTGTGCCGGGTGCTCTGCGAAAAGCACGGAGGCCGCCTGGAGATTTCCAACCGCCCCCAGGGCGGGGCCCAGGTGACGGCCCGCTTCAACGTGGGCCTCCTCAGGAAACGTGAGCTTTGAAACAGAAAGAGAAGAGCCCGGAGCAGCAGCTCCGGGCTTTTTTGCCGTATCTTAAGAAACACCGCGCTCCTTCCGGCCCTCCCGCTGGGAATACAACAGGGAAGCGACTGCCGCCGCTGCTGTGGAGGCGATGAACACCAGCGCCGTCCAGGGGCTGGGCAGGAACAGGGAAAGCAGGCTCAACACCCCTGCGGCCATAAATGCCCTGCCGCCGAACCGCTGGCTTTTGGCCCAAACAGCGCCGCTTTGCAGGCTCCACTTGGTGCGCACGCCAATCCAGTGGTTCCGCTTTAGATGGGGCATGGCCGCCCCCAGGGCCACCAGCAGCAGCGCCGCAAGCAAAAGCAGCACCCGCAGGCCCAGCTCCGGCACCTCTCCCAAATCCTCCACCATCGCCCAAGAGGTGTAGAGGATCAAACCGTTCAGCATATTGAACGCCAGCAGCAGGATGAGCCCGGCGATCAGGGCGATGCGGCCGGCCTTCTCCGAGCCCTCCGCCTTGACGCAGGGGGTGAGCCAGCTGCACAGGAGGAGCAGCCCGCCCATCACGAAGGTGATCACTGGGAAAATAAAGCACTCGTACTTGCTGCCCCAGCGGTCCACTGTCCCCTCTACGCCGTAATGGACCGGGATGGTATCCGGCAGGAAGGCCATGCTCACCGCTGTGACCACCAGCGGCAGCAGGGTGAGCGCCCCGCAAACAGCCATCAGCCCTGCTCCCAATTTTTTTCGCCGTTCCATACGTCCCCCTCCTCTCTGCCCCCTATCATACACTTCCCCGCCAAAAAGTCAAGGGAGATTTCCCTCTCTTTTGGAGAGAGGACCAAAGCCCCTGTCCCCCGGGAAAAGAGGCAAAAAAGCCGCGCCCCCTCCCCCGCAAAGGGAAAGCCCGCGGCTTTTCTAAAGCGCAGCCCGCCGTTCACTTGTCCGCGTAGTCCCAGCCCCGGTCCAGGGGGCGGGCCAGATACAGGCGGCCTTGGCCTTCCAACTGCTGCATGCAGGCCCGGGCGGCCTCCTCTGTGGGAAAGAGCCCGAACACGGCAGAGCCGCTGCCAGTCATGCTGGCGCCAAAGGCCCCCGCTGCCTGCATCACCCGTTTGATCTCCCGCACCTGCTGGAGCTTCATGGTCTCGTCGAACCGGTTGGCTACCCCTTCGCCAATGCGGCGCAGGTCCCCGCCAGCCAGCAGGGAAACCATTTTTTCCGTGGCTCTCGCCCGCGAAAGCGGGAACTGGTCGATCAGGGCGTAGGCCCGGGGCGTGCTCATCCCTGCGGGGGGCTTGCACAGCACCAGCCAGCACTCTGGCAGCAGGGGCACCTTTTCCACCTGTTCCCCAATGCCCTGGCAGCGGCAGGCCCCGCCCACCACACAGAAGGGCACGTCGGCCCCCACTTTGGCGCCCAGCTCCACCAGGGCCTCCAGCGGGAGCCCCGCCCGGAACATCTGGTTGAGCCCATGCAGCACGGCAGCCGCGTCGGCGCTGCCGCCCCCCATTCCCGCCCGGCTGGGGATGTACTTGCGGATGTGGATGGAAAGGCCCTGCCCCGTGATGCCGCAGCGCTCGAAAAAGTACTGGGCCGCCCGAAAGGCGGTGTTCTTCGTATCTACGGGAAGGTACTCCCGGTTGCAGAACAGCCGGATACCCGGCTTGTTGATCCTCTTGATCTCCACCTCGTCCCACACAGAGACACTGTGCATCACGGTGTCCAGGGTGTGATAGCCGTCCTCCCGGCGCCCTGTGATATCCAGGGTCAGGTTGATCTTTGCGTATGCCTTCAGTTTCATCGGTCGCTCCGTTCTGTCCTCCCGGCCGGAAAGAGCCCGGCCCTTCTTCTCTCAAGCATCCTCAAAAATGCAGCAGCCCCCACCGCTTGATGTCGATGACGTGCTTGGGGCACATCTCGTGGCAGCAGAAGCACCGGATGCAGTTTTTATAGTCGATGACCGCTTTCCCCTCTTGGATGCGGATGGTGTGCTGAGGGCAGCTCTCGGCGCACTTGCCGCAGCCCACGCACTCTCCCCTGCGGATCTTGGGCGTGGGGGTGGCCACTTTTTTCGCCACGGGCCGCAGGAACTTGGGCAGGCGGTCGATAAAGTCCGTGCTGGCGGCCTCCGCCTTTAAAAAGTCCGGTTGGGCCAGGGGCTCAATCCCCTCTTTCACCAGCCGGCACTCCTGGGGAGAGAGGGGCCCCAGGCCCCTCTCATGGGCCTCCCGCAGCATAAGGACGCTCTCGGGCTTTAAGCCAATCAGGGAGGTCCCGCACACGTCCAGGGCGTAGGGGCTTTTGCTGGCCCCCAGCACCCCCATCTGCCGTGGCTGCCCGCCGGTGGGGCCGTTGCCCTCCATGGCCAGGATGCCGTCCATGATGCACAGGTCCGGCGCAAGAAAGTCGCACAGGTCCACCAGCATCTCAGAAAAAGCCTGCTTCTCTGGAAAACGGCAGTGGAGCTCCGGCTTCTGCAGGCCGGGCACCGCGCCGAACAGATTCTTCACCGCCCCGGAAAAGCCCACCATCCCGTGGGTCTTCAGCTTGCACAGGTCGATGAGGTAATCCCGCTCCAAAAAGGGCTCCGCCACAGAGAGCTGGCGGCAGCGCCGTGCCCGGGGCAGGGTGACCTCCCGGCTTCTGCATTCCGTATACAGGGAAAAGCCCCACTCCCGCGCCATGTCCGTGTAGCCGCAGCCACGGAAGATGGCCTTCATGGCCGCAGGGGTATAGGGGCCGCCGGGGCTCTCCGCGATGAGGACCTCTCCCCCGGCTTTCTGGACACACCTGCCCACAGCGGCCACCAGGGCCGGGTGGGTGGCGATGGCCGCCCCGGGTTTGGAGCTCATCACTAGGTTTGGCTTGAGCACCACCTTCATGCCGGGCTTTATCTCTTCCCACACGCCCAGGGCGGTGAAAGCCTCCTCCACCTGGCGCAGCAGCTCCTCCGGATGGTAGGCGGCGCACCGGGACAGCCACACCTTCTCCCCAGTCATTGCAGCTCCTTGAGGAACGCTTCCATGCGCTCCAGGGCCTCGATGATGTGCTGGGTGGAGTAGCAGTAGGAGATGCGCACGAAGCCCTCGCCGCAGGCGCCGAAGGCATCCCCGGGCACCACCGCCACCCGCTTGGAGTGGATGAGCCGCTCGCAGAATTCCATAGAGGTCAGCCCTGTGCTCTTCACCGAGGGGAACACATAGAAAGCGCCCTCGGGCTCAAAGCACTTCAAGCCCATCTTATTCAGGCCGTCCACAATCAACCGGCGCCGCATGTCATACTGCTGGCGCATGTACTCAATGTCGTCATCGCCATTCTTCATGGCCTCAATGGCGGCGTACTGGCTCATGGTGGGGGCGCTCATAATGGCGAACTGGTGCAGCTTGGTCATCAGGGAGATAATCTCCTTGGGTCCGGCGGCGTAGCCCATGCGCCAGCCCGTCATGGAGTGGGACTTGGAAAACCCGTTGACCAAAATGGTGCGCTCCTGCATGCCGGGAATGGCCGAAAAGGCGGTGTGCTTTTCCTCCCCATAGGTGAGGGAGGCGTAGATCTCGTCGGAGAGCACCATCAGGTTGTGGCGCTCCACCACCTGGGCCACGGCCTCCAGGTCGCTGCGGCGCATGACAGCCCCCGTGGGGTTGTTGGGATAGGGCATGATGAGGAGCTTGGTCTTATCTGTAATCTTCTCCTCCAGCTCCTCCGCCGTCAGGCGGAACTTGTTTTCCGGCTTGGTCTCAATGATGACGGGCACGCCCCCCGCCATTTCCGTGATGGGGACGTAACAGACAAAGCTGGGCTCGGGGATGAGGACCTCATCCCCGGGCTCGATCAGCGTGCGCACGCACAGGTCGATGGCCTCGCTGCCCCCCACGGTGACCAGCACTTCGCTCTGGGGATCATACTTCACATTGTAATGGCGCTCCAAAAAATTGGAGATCTCCGCCCGCAGCTTGAGGAAGCCCCGGTTGGGGGTGTAGCTGGTGCGCCCCTTTTCCAGGCTCTCGATGCCCGCCTCCCGAATGTGCCAGGGGGTGTGGAAATCCGGCTCTCCCACGGAAAGGGAGATCACGTCGTCCATCTCGTTGGCGATGTCGAAAAATTTCCGGATGCCGGAGGGCTTGATCTGGCGGACCGTGCGGTTTACCAAAGAATCATAATCAATCACAAAGGTTGCTCCCTCTCTCGTCAATTTCTTCATAGTCGCTGGCGAACACCACGCCGCCGTCCTTGTATTTTGTCAGCACAAAGTGGGTGGCGGTGGAAAGCACCCCATCAATGGTGGCCAGCCGCTTGGAGACAAACAGAGCGATGTCCGACATGGTTTTACCCGTGACCGTGACGGCCAGGTCATAGCCGCCGGACATGAGGTAGACGCTCTCCACCTCGGGGAAATTCATCACCCGGCCGGCAATCTCGTCAAAGCCGGTGTCCTTCTGGGGGGAAACCCGCAGCTCGATGAGGGCGGTGGCCTGGGGCACCTCGGTGCGCTCCCAGTTGATGAGCGCGTGATATCCCTTGATCACACCCTCCTTCTCATACTTTTTGATGGCCTTGACCACGTCCTCTTCCTTCTCGCCCAGCATTGCCGCCAGCTGCGAGGTGGTGAGGGTGGCCTGGTCCTGCAAGATCTCCAAAAGATGTTCCATTGCCATATAAGTTCCTCCTTTGCACGATTTCGGTCCTATACGATCCTATCCAACCATGAAAGCCCCCAATTACTGCAGCGGCAGCAAAATGGGCTTGTGCTGCTCATACACGGCAAAGCGGCGGAATCCCGCCTCCCGCAGCAGGTCCATGCCCGCTTCAATGCCCTTGCCCAGGTCTTCCGCGCAATGGGCGTCCGAGCCCAGGGTGACCAGCTCGCCCCCCAGCTCCCGGTAACGGCGCACCAGGGGCAGGTCCGGCAAAGCCCGGCCAATCTTCTGGCGCAGGCCCGAGGTGTTCACCTCCAGCGCCTTGCCCGAATCAATCAGCGCCCGGAAAATGCCGTCGATGGCCTCTTGATGCTTGGAGAGGTCCACCGGGATGCCGTGGTCCCCCTCGATATAGCGCAGAGGGTAGGTGAGATGGCCCAAGGCGTCAAACTGCCCCCAGGCGATGACCTCCCGCTCCTCCTCCCAATAGGTGGTCAGCAGGGCGTCGATAAAGCCGGGCTCCACCTGGGAATAATCCAAATAGAAAAAGTCCTCGTAACCCCGGATGTTGTGAATGGAGCCAATGACAAAATCGTAGTCACGGCCCTCAAGGGCCAGGGCGGCCGAATCCGGGTCCTGGTTGGGCTGGCCCAGCTCGATGCCCTTGTAAAAGCGGGTGCGCCCCCCCTGGGGCACCTGCAGGCTCATCTCCGCAAAGGCCATCTCCACCCGGGGACGGTAGCGGTCGGGAAAATTCTGACACTCGCAGTGATCGGTGAGAGTGTGGGCCCACAGGCCCAGCTCCTGGGCGCGCTGGCGCATCTCCAGAACAGAGTCGCTGCCGTCGAACGAACAGCGCGAGTGGTTATGACAGTCGCAAGCAAAGCGGTATTTCAATGCCGGAAGCACTTCCTTTCCCGCCCCAAAGCCGCTACAAGGCCGCCAGAGGCGTCTTAGGGTATCTTACCACAAAACCGCGGAAAAGGAAAGGCAAAAGGAGAAAAACAGCCCCACGGCCATTCCACGCTTGACAGAACAGGCGAGATAGGCCATAATTTACCACAAAGACGTACGCACTGGAGAAAGGAAGGGTATGCAATGGAACGGACAGAAAAGGCGGTCATCACGGTGATCGGCAAAGATATGGTAGGTATTTTGGCAAAGGTTTCCGGCATCTGCGCGGAGAAGGGCGTGAATGTGCTGGAGGTGACCCAGTCCATTTTGCAGGACATGTTCGTCATGGTGATGCTGGTAGACATCACCCACGCCACAACAGAAGTGGCTGGCCTGGCCGACGAGTTTGACCAGCTGGGCCAGGAGAACAACTTGAAGATCCATGTGATGCACGAGGACATTTTCAACTCCATGCACCGGATCTGACCCGGCTGTGCCGGAGGAAGGGCGCGGGCAAAGGGCCCGGTTTCCTCCCCCGCTGCTTTTGCCATCACTCTTGGAAAGGAAGACTGCTTTTGAATACCAACGAAATCCTAGAGACCATCAATATGATCGATAACGAGGACCTGGACGTGCGCACCATTACCATGGGCATCTCCCTGCTGGACTGCATCGGCCCCGATGTGCACAAGGCCAGCCAAAAGGTCTATGACAAGATCTGCCGCTATGCCCAGCACCTGGTGAAGACCGGCGAGGACATCTCCCGGCAGTACGGCATCCCCATTATCAACAAGCGCATCTCCGTCACCCCCATCGCTATGGTGGCAGGGGCCTGCCCCACCGCCTCCCCCATCCACTTTGCCAAGGCGCTGGACAAGGCCGCCCACACCGTGGGAGTGAACTTCATCGGCGGGTACTCAGCCTTGGTGCACAAGGGCTTTGGCCCCGGGGACTACGCTTTGATTGAAAGCATCCCCCAGGCATTGGACGAGACAGAGCTGGTGTGCTCCTCTGTGAACGTGGGCACCACCAAGGCTGGCATCAACATGGACGCCGTGGAGAAGATGGGCCGCATCATCCGGGAGACCGCCCAGCGCACCGCCGACCGGGAGTGCATCGGCGCGGCCAAGCTGGTGGTGTTCTGCAACGCCCCCGAGGACAACCCCTTTATGGCCGGCGCCTTCCACGGCCCCGGCGAGCCGGACTGCGTCATCAACGTGGGGGTTTCCGGCCCCGGCGTGGTGCGGGCCGCCATCAAAAAGCATGGCGGGGGCAAGAGCCTCACCGAGATTGCCGAGCTCATCAAGCGCACTGCCTTTAAAATCACCCGCATGGGGCAGCTGGTGGCCCAAGAGGCCAGCCGCCGCCTGTGCGTGCCCTTCGGTATTGTGGATCTGTCCTTAGCCCCCACCCCGGCCATTGGCGACAGCGTGGCCTACATTTTAGAGGGCATGGGCCTGGAGCAGTGCGGCGCCCACGGCACCACCGCCGCTTTGGCGCTGCTCAACGACGCAGTGAAGAAGGGCGGCGTCATGGCCAGCTCCAGCGTGGGCGGGCTTTCCGGCGCCTTTATCCCCGTCACCGAGGACGCCGGCATGATCGAGGCCGCCCGCTCCGGCTGCCTGACGCTGACCAAGCTGGAGGCCATGACCGCCGTGTGCAGCGTGGGCTTGGACATGATCGCCATTCCCGGAGACACCAGCGCCGAAATCATCTCCGGCATCATCGCCGACGAAATGGCCATCGGCATGGTCAACTCCAAGACCACCGCCGTGCGGGTCATCCCGGCGGTGGGCAAAAAAGCCGGGGAGGAGCTGGACTTCGGCGGCCTGCTGGGCAAGGGGCCCATCATGGCCGTGAACCCCGCCAGCCCGGCGGAATTTATCCACCGGGGCGGGAAAATCCCCGCGCCCCTTCAGAGCTTGAAAAACTGAGGCGGCCTGTCCTTGGCCAGCCAGGGAGGAACCTATGAAGCGCGAAAAGAGCTGGCGCCGGGAGGACGGCTTTCTCCTGCGGTCCGGGAAACAGGAGGACGCGGAAGCCTACTATTCTCAAAACTACTGCCCCCTGGATGGGGAGGCGGCCCGGCTGACTGGCTGCAAAACAGCCTTCACCCGGGAGGAGGTCACCCAGTTTTTCCTCCACGCGGTGGAGGCCGAGGACAGGTACTTGTTCCTCCTTCTCTCTCCCGAAGGCCGCATTGTGGGGGAGACAGCCCTCACTGACATTGATACCCAACTGCACAGCGCCAATTTCCGCATGGCCATCTTCCAGCCGGGGCTGCGAGGCAAGGGATTGGGCACCTGGGCGGCGCGGGCCACCCGGGACTTCGCCTTTGCGGAGCTAAAGCTCCACCGCCTGGAGCTGGACGTGTTCTCCTTCAACCCCCGGGCAGAGCGGTGCTACCGCAAGGCCGGGTTCCGGCGGGAGGGCGTCCGGCGGGACGCTGTGGTGGACAGCGCCACCGGCGCCTATGGGGACGACATCCTCATGGCCCTGCTGGAGGAGGAGTGGAAGGCTGTCAAACAGAACGAGACATAGAACCACGTAAAAGAGCGCTTTCCCGGCGCTCTTTTTTGTTTCCTCGGGGCAGGGCGGCCTGGGTGCAAAGGGGAGGCGGCCGGCGCAATTCCCTGTTGATTTTTGAAAAAATATGATATAATACTAGAAAACCGTCAAAAACCCATCTACACTTTTTTGGAATCGAGGAATGCTATGAAAAAGACCACCCATCCCAAGCCCACCCGGGAGCAGCGCCGCCAGCGGGCCCGGGAGGTCCGGGCCCAGGCCAAGCAGGATGTGCGCAGCCATCCCCTGCTGTTCACCACTTATGTAGTGCTGCGGGCCTTAGTGCTGTTGGTGCTGGTGCTGGAAGCCCTCAAGGGTGACTACTACAATGTGTTCCTATGCGGGCTGACCTTGGTGCTGTTTATGATCCCCACCTTTGTGGAGCACCGGCTGCATATTGATGTGCCAAACACCCTGGAAATCATCATCCTGCTGTTCATTTTCTCCGCGGAGATTCTGGGGGAGATTCAAGAGTATTACCTAATCTTCCCCTTCTGGGACACCATGCTTCACACCATGAATGGTTTCCTGATGGCCGCCATTGGCATTGCCATGGTGGATATTTTAAACCGCAGCCGGAAATTTAAAGTGCGGCTCTCCCCTGCCTTTGTGGCCCTGGTTGCCTTTTGCTTCTCCATGACCGTGGGGGTGGTGTGGGAGTTCTTCGAGTACGGCATGGACTTGTTCTTCCACACGGACATGCAGAAGGACACCTGGATCAACACCATCTACTCGGTCAGCCTGAACCCCGAAGGCCGCAATGTGGCCCAGCAGGTGATCGTGGACAGCGTGGTGGTCAACGGGGAAACCTGGCCCGGCTACCTGGACATTGGCCTGCACGACACCATGAAGGACTTGTTCGTCAACTTTGTGGGCGCGGTGATTTTCTCGGTGATTGGCGCGCTGTACATCATGGACCGGGGGAAGGGCTGGTTTGCCAAGAAGTTCATCCCCAGGCTGAAAGTGGACGAACTGCCGCCCCCCTCGGAGGAGCCCGGCCTGCTGGAACCCCTCCCCTTAGGCGAGGGAGAGGGCACGGGGGCCTCCCACCCATCCAGCCAGCACTGCCCCTTCTGCCGCATTGCGCAGGGGGAGGCGCCCTGTTACAGAATTTACGAGGACGAGTACTCCCTGGCCTTTTTGGACACCGCCGGGGACGTGGAGGGCCACACCCTGGTCATCCCCAAGGTCCATGTGGAGACCATCGACCAGTGCCCCGAGGAGATCGCCCTGCAATTGGCGGGCACTGTGCGGCTGGTCTCTGAACACTATGTGAAGGACTGCGGCTATGACGGGGTGAATATCCTCAGCGCCAGCGGGAAGACCGCCCAGCAGAGCGTGCCCCACCTGCACTTCCACATCCTTCCCCGGAAGCAGGGGGACGGCTTGAACGCCTGGCCCCGCCTGGGCAAGGACCATCACGACCTGCAAGAGGTGGCCCAGCGCCTGCGGATCGCGCAGCCGGAAAACCCCTGACCACAGCTTCCCCCTATCGTCTGGATTCTCACATTCCCATCAGAATAGAAACTAGAAACAATTGTAAGAAGGAGGAGTTTTTCAATGAAACCCATTATCACCACAAAGCAGGGCGCCGTGCAAGGTACCCTGAGCCAGGACGGGAAGGCCCTGATCTTCCGGGGCGTGCCCTATGCCCAGCCCCCGGTGGGAAGCCTCCGCTTTGCCCACCCCCAGGAGCACGAGCCCTGGGAAGGCCCGCGGGACTGCACCCAATTCTCCCCCCGGTGCCCCCAGTGCGACCTGACCGCCATGGACTTTTACAGCAAGGAGTTCTATGACGAGATGGTCCCCCCAGAGGATGAGGACTGCCTGTACCTGAACGTGTGGACCCCTGCGGACGCCCAGCCCGGCAGCAAGCTGCCCGTGCTGTTCTGGATCCATGGCGGGGCCTTTATGCACGGCTGCGGCAGCGAAAAGGAGTTCGACGGCGAGGGCATGGCCCGCAAAGGCGTCATCCTGGTGACGGTCAACTACCGGGTGAACGTGTTCGGCTTTTTCGCCCACCCGGACCTGGAAGCCGAGACCCCAGAGCACGTCTCCGGCAACTACGGCATTTTAGACCAGCTTTTCGCCCTGAAGTGGGTGCGTGAGAACATCGCTGCCTTTGGCGGCGACCCGGACAAGGTGACCATTGCCGGCCAGTCCGCCGGCTGCATGAGCGTTCAGGCCCTTGTGTCCTCCCCTCTCTCCAAAGGGTTGCTGCGGGGCGCCATCCTTCAGAGCGGCGGCGGCCTGCGGGCGCTCCACGAGACCGCCCAAAAGGAGCAGCTGTGGGATGTCTCCCGGCGGCTGATGGAGCACCTGGGCTGTGAAACCATCGCCCAGCTGCGGCAGGTGCCCTGGGGCAAGCTGCGGGACGCCGCCTACGCTGTGCAGGGAGAGGGCCTGAGCTGGACGCCCCATGTGGACGGCTGGCTGCTGCCCGCCACCACCGATGCCCTGGCAGAGGCCGGGGCTATCCATGACATCCCGTACATGATCGGCTCCACGGGCAACGACATCGGCGACGGGAAGCTGCTCCAGGAAAGCGGCGCCCGCTGGTGTGAAAACCAGCTGAAGCTGGGAAGAACGCCCGCCTGGTTCTACTATTTCGACCGAAAGCTGCCGGGGGACGGTGCGGGGGCGTTCCACTCCTGCGAGCTGTGGTATGAGTTTGAGACCATGAACCGCTGCTGGCGCCCCTGGGAGGACTGCGACTGGGAGCTTTCCCAGACCATGTCCAGCTACTGGGCCAACTTCGTCAAGACCGGCGACCCCAACGGCCCCGGCCTGCCGGAGTGGAAGGCCTACACCGGGGAAAACACCCAGCCCATGGTTCTGGCGGAACAAGTGGGGATGAAGGCGTAAGCCTCCGGGGCCCCTTTCATAGCAAAGTCAAAAAGGACGGCCAAGAGCTCTCTTGGCCGTCCTTTTCTGCATATTCACAGGGAGAGATGATCCCCTGGTTTACTTGATCTCTTTGCTCGCCACTTCCTGGCGCATCTTTTCCACGAAAGACTCCAGGCCCATAGAGCCCAGGTCGCCGTCGGCGCGGTGGCGCACGGAAATGGTGCCGCTCTCCGCCTCTTGGTCGCCCACCACCAGCATGTAGGGGGTGCGCTGCAGCCGGGCCTCCCGGATCTTATAGCCGATCTTCTCGTTGCGCAGGTCGCACTCCACACGGAAGCCGGCCTCCTCCAGCTCCTTCTGGAGCTTCTGGGCATACTCGTGATGGCGCTCGGAGATGGGCAGCACCACCGCCTGGACAGGGCTGAGCCACAGGGGGAACTTGCCCGCGAAGTGCTCTGTGATAACGCCGATGAACCGCTCGATGGAGCCCAGCACCACCCGGTGCAGCATAACGGGGCGGTGCTTCTGGCCGTCCTCGCCCACATACTCCAGCTCGAAGCGCTCGGGCAGCTGGCTGTCCAGCTGCACCGTGCCGCACTGCCAGGTGCGGCCCAGGCTGTCCGCCAGGTGGAAGTCCAGCTTGGGGCCGTAGAAGGCGCCGTCGCCCTCGTTGACCTCGTACTCCTTGCCCATCTCGGTGATGGCCTCTTTCAAGATCTCCTGGTTGTGCTCCCACTGCTCCACGGTGCCGATGTGGTCCTCGGGCATGGTGGAGAGCTCAATCTTGTAGGAGAGGCCAAACACGGAGTACACCTCGTCAAACAGGCGCACCACGTTCTTCAGCTCGTCCTTCAGCTGGTCGGGGGTCATAAACAGGTGGGCGTCATCCTGGGTGAAGCACCGCACCCGGAACAGCCCGTGCAGCGCGCCGGAAAGCTCGTGGCGGTGGACCAGGCCCAGCTCACCCACCCGCAGGGGCAGGTCCCGGTAGGAATGGGGCTGGCTCTGGTAGACCATCATGCCGCCGGGGCAGTTCATGGGCTTGATGGCGTAGTCTTCCTCGTCGATGACGGTGGTGTACATATTGTCTTTATAGTGGTCCCAGTGGCCGCTGCGCTCCCACAGCTTGCGGCTGAGGATGATGGGGGTGGAGACCTCCACATAGCCGTACTTCTTGTGGACCTCACGCCAATAGTCGATAAGCAGGTTCTTCAGCACCATGCCCTTGGGCAGGAAGAAGGGGAAGCCGGGGCCCTCGTCCCGCAGCATGAACAGGCCCAGCTCCTTGCCCAGGCGGCGGTGGTCCCGCTTCTTGGCCTCCTCCAGCATTTGCAGGTGCTCCTCCAGCATAGACTGCTTGGGGAAAGCGATGCCGTACACCCGGGTGAGCATCTTGTTCTTGGCGTCGCCCCGCCAATAGGCGCCGGTGATGGCCGTCAGCTTCACCGCTTTCACCATGCCGGTGCTCATCAGATGGGGGCCGGCGCACAGGTCGGTGAAATCCCCCTGTTTGTAAAAGCTGATGTTCTCGCCCTTGCCGGCATGCTCCGCAATGAGCTCCTCCTTGTAGGGCTGGTCCGCCATAAGCTTTTCCGCCTCCTCCGGGGGCAGCTCAAAGCGCTCCAGGGGCAGGTTCTCTTTGATAATCTTTTTCATTTCCTCTTCGATGGCAGGCAGGTCCTCAGTGGAGAGGGGCTGCTCCAGGTCGAAGTCGTAATAGAAGCCATTTTCAATGGCCGGGCCAATGGAGAACTTGGTGCCGGGGTACAGGCGCATCACAGCCTGGGCCATGATGTGGGAAGTGGTGTGCCAATAGGCGTGCTTGCCCTCCTCGCTGTCAAAAGTGAGGATTTCCAGGGAACAGTCCCGCTCAATAGGGGTGCGCAGGTCGCAGGCCTGCCCGTCGATCTTGGCCGCGCAGGCGGACTTGTACAGGCCCATGCCAATGGACTTGGCCACGTCCGCGGCGGTCACGCCCTGCTCAAACTCCTTGATCTGTCCTTTTAAGTCGATCTTTACCATAGCGAACTCCTTTCCGCTGGGGAAGCAAAAAACGCCTGCCCCAGCATCATTCTGGGGCAGGCGTCCGGCGTTGCGATAAATTTGCCGGGAACCCGCGGTTCCACCCGGATTCAAAGCGTGGGAAAAGCCCTTTCCCGCGCTTCCTCATTGGGCCTGTAACGGGGCCGTCCGGCGTCCCTTAGGCGAAGCTCGCGTTCGGGAGCAGCTCAAAGGTGGTGGCCTTTCCCAGGCGGGATCGCTCCGCCGGCAGGGCGCTTTCAGCCAGGGCGCCCCCTCTCTGTTCCCGGCAAACGCCGGGAAAGGCTTCCTTTTCACAGCATTTTATTTTACCCTGTTATTATAAAAGGAGCGCGGGGGAAAGTCAAGCCACCGCAAGGAAAAAACAAATTGTGACCAAGGCGTTAAGAAAAGATTACAAATTTCTTGACAACTGCCCCCCGGTGGGACTAGAATAAAATAAAGTGCATGCGGCACTTTTTATATAGCATATTTTCCTGTTTTTCATTTTACCCATTCTCTTTATTGAGAGTTTTTCCATAAAACATGCCTGCCGGCCCTGCCGGGCCCGCAAGCGCCAATAAAGTCTGAACAGCCAAAATGGAACATGTTAAAATAGCCTGCAAAGCCAGCCGCCTGCATTTTGCCGGGGGAGGCCCCCGGTTTTACCCTACCCGAAATTTTACAAAATAATTCTGTAAGGAAAAGGAGGTGCCCGATTGGGCCAGATCGCAGTGTGGCTGTGCATCGTCATCGCTATCCTGGCCGCTGCGGCAGCAGGGACAGCGGCTTTCTTCTTGGGAATGACCTACCGCAAAAACAAGGCCGAAAGCGAGATCGGTTCTGCCGAGCAGGAGGCCAAGCGTATTGTAGCGGATGCTGTTAAATCCGCAGAGGCCAAGAAGAAGGAAATCGTGCTGGAGGGCAAGGACGAACTGCACCGCCTGAGAGACGAATCGGAAAAAGAGCTCAACAACCGGCGCAAGGAGATCCAGCATCAGGAAAGGCGCGTGCTCCAAAAGGAGGAAAGCCTGGAAAAGAAGCTGGAAAGCATGGAGCGCAAGGAGAGCCAGATCGACCAGAAAAACAAAAAGGCCGAGCAGCGCCTGCAAGAGGCGGAGGCCGTGAAAAAAAGCCAGTTTGACATGCTGGAGCGGATCTCCTCTTTCACAGTGGAACAGGCCAAAGAGTACCTGCTCAACAACCTGGAGTCTGAGCTGACCCACGAAAAGGCTGTAAAGATCCGGGAGTTTGAGCAGCAGACCAAAGAGGACGCCGACAAGAGCGCCCGGGAGATTATCGCCCTGGCCATCCAGCGCTGCGCGGCGGACCATGTTTCGGAAGCCGCCATCAGCGTGGTGCCCCTGCCCAACGACGAGATGAAAGGCCGGATCATCGGGCGGGAGGGCCGCAACATCCGCGCCATTGAAACCCTGACGGGTGTGGACCTGATCATTGACGACACGCCCGAGGCCATCACCCTCTCCAGCTTCGAGCCCGTCCGCCGGGAGGTGGCCCGCATTGCCTTGGAAAAGCTGATTACGGATGGGCGCATTCATCCCACCCGCATTGAGGAAACCGTGGAAAAGGCCCGCCGGGAGGTGGAGTCCACCATCAAGCAGGAGGGCGAGCGCGCCGTGCTGGAAGTGGGCGTCAACGGCGTCCACCACGAGCTGGTGAAGCTCTTGGGCCGGCTGCGCTACCGCACCAGCTACGGCCAGAATGTGCTGAACCACTCTTTAGAGGTGGCCTATTTGGCGGGGATGATGGCCTCTGAACTAGGGTTGGACCCCACCGTGGCCAAACGGGCCGGCCTGCTGCACGACATCGGCAAGGCCCTGGATCACGAGATGGAGGGCTCTCATGTGCAGATCGGCGTGGAAGTGGCCCGGAAATACCGGGAGAGCGAGGCGGTCATCCACGCCATTGCCGCCCACCACGGAGATGTGGAAGCCAAGACGGTCATCGCCTGTTTGGTGCAGGCTGCTGACGCCATCTCCGCGGCCCGCCCCGGCGCCCGCCGCGAGAACCTGGAAAACTACATCAAGCGCCTGGAAAAGCTGGAAGAGGTGGCCTCCTCCTTTGACGGGGTGGAGAGCTGCTACGCCATCCAGGCCGGCCGCGAGATCCGCATTATGGTGCGCCCCGAAAGGGTCAGCGACGAGCAGATGACACTGCTGGCCCGGGAGATCTGCAAAAAGATTGAGGCAGATTTGGATTATCCCGGCCAGATCAAGGTGAACATGATCCGGGAGAGCCGGGCCGTGGATTACGCCAAGTAAACCGCGTTATTACCGTACAGGGACGTACAGTGTGCGTCCCTGTACGTTTTTCTACAGGATTGGGAGGGGAAATGGCAATGCGCAGCGAACGGGAAATGTATGAGCTCATCCTGGGCTACGCGGAGCAGGACCCCCGGGTGCGAGGGGTGATCTTAAACGGTTCCCGGGCAGACCCCAACCGGCTGCTGGATTCGTTCCGGGACTATGACATCGTCTACCTGGTGACCGACGTGGGGCCCTATAAAAGCGGGGATATCTCCCCCGCCTTTGGCGAAATGCTGGTGATGCAGCGCACCGATGAATCGGAGCTGTATGACGAACACCTGCCCCACGCCGCTGTCTACCTGATGCAGTTTGCCGATGGCAACCGCATAGATTTGACTGTGGCCAGGCGCGAGGACTACCGGGACTACTGCTTTGACGACCGGCTGAGCATGGTCCTTTTGGACAAGGACGGCTTCCTGCCATCCCTGCCTCCCCCGGCGGACCTGTCCTACGGGGTGGAAAAGCCCAGCGCCCGGGTGTTTCAGGAGTGCCGCAACGAGTTCTGGTGGACGGCGCCCTACGTCTCCAAGGGGCTGTGGCGGGGCCAGCTGCTGTACGCCCAGCACCATCTGGAAACCTGTACCCGAGAGGCCCTGCGGCTGATGCTGTGCTGGCAGGCCGGCGCCCAGCAGGGATTTCCTGTATATCCCGGCAAAGCGGGCGAGGGCCTGAAAAGGTATCTTCCTCCCGAGGTTTGGGAACGCTACTGTTCCACCTATGTCCCCTGCCAGCGGGAGGCCCTGTTCCAGGCGCTTTCCACCGCCTGCCAGCTGTTCACCCAGGCCAGCCGGAAGACGGCCGAAACCCTGGGATATTCCTGGCAAGACCGCTGGGACGAGGCGGTCCCCCGGTTTATGGAGGAGACCCAGAGGAACATCGCCGCCCTGCCCCTGGCGGAGGGCTGGGGGGAAGAGCTTTCCCGGCAGATCCAAGCACACGAGAGGAGAAAGGAGCAAGAGTCTTGAATATTTTGTGCATCGGTGACGTGGTGGGCAGCGTGGGCTGCCAGTTTTTGCGGGCCCATCTGCCCGCCTTAAAAAGGGCCAAGGGAATCGACCTGGTCATTGCCAATGGGGAAAACTCGGCGGACGGCAACGGCGTCACCCCTGCCTCGGCGGAATACCTGCTGGACAGCGGCGTGGACGTGATCACCACCGGCAACCACAGTTTCCGCCGCAGGGAGAGCTATGAGCTGTACGACACCTGCGAGACGCTGCTGCGCCCGGCCAACTATCCGGCCGCCGCGCCGGGCCGCGGCCTGTGCGTGGTGGACATGGGCCGGGTGCGGGTGGCGGTCATCAACCTGATGGGCACGGTCTATTTGGAGAGCCTGCGCTGCCCCTTCGAGACCTTGGACGCCCTGCTGAAGACCCCGGACCTGCCCAAGCTGTGCATCGTGGACTTCCACGCGGAGGCCACCGGGGAAAAGCGGGCCCTGGGCTTTTATGCCGACGGCCGGGTGACGGCCCTGTTCGGCACCCACACCCATGTGCCCACCGCCGACGAGTGCCTGCTGCCCCACCACACGGGCTACATCACCGACGCGGGCATGACCGGCGTGGCGGACTCCGTGCTGGGGGTAAAGCCGGAAATCATCATCGGCAAGCTGCGCACCAAGATGCCCGCCCGGTTCGACCTGGCCAAGGGCCCCTGCAAAATGGACTGCGTGCTCTTTTCCGCCGACGAGCGCACCGGCCTGTGCACCGGCGTGGAGCGAATGACCATTGCCTGAGATACTCGATACCATTTTGCAATAAGGATTACAGTTTCGCAACTCTCCTTGACAGGGGTGGCCCGGCTGCTATAATGAAGGCAGAGGAACCTTCTATCACCGGGAAAGGAGCTGCGATTGATGGAAAAGATGAGACCCACAAAGAAAAAGCCCCTTCTGCTGGCTGCGGGATGCCTGGCGCTGGCCGCCGTGGTGGTGATCGCGTTTTTCGTTTTGAGACCTGCGCCGAAAACGCTTTATCACTTCCAGCCCGGCCAGGTCACAGAAGTGACCCTTCAGCACAATGGGGACATACGGGATGTGACCGACCCTGCTCAGATAGAAGAGATTGTGGCCCTGCTCAACGGGTTTACCTACCGGACCTCCCGAGACGTTGCCCCCGCTACCGGGTGGGAGTATCATGCCGTCCTGTCCACGGACACCTGGGCTTACGATTTCACCTTCTCCCCAGGCACCCTGCGCATTTGGAACGATGACGGCAGTTCCACCATTTATTCCGGCCCATCCGGGTATCTCCAGCCCCTGGTTGACATGGCGGACGGTATCACCCCTGTCATTTCTGGAGAAAGCCTTGAGCCAGAGGAATACTCCTGCCGCATAAGGGCGGAGGACATCACCCATCTCTATATAGCAGACTTGACAGAGGTGAAAGAAATCACCAGCCAAGAGGATATCCGGCAGGTGGTAGAGCTGCTTAATAGCTTTCCCTGCCAATCCATCGAGGAAGAAACCTACGTTCCCACAGATTGGTGGAGTTTTTCCATGGATGGCCACAGCGGCGCTTTTTTCAAGGCCTACTTCACCGCCGATGATGTGCGGATATCAGACAACACCTACCACGGGCCGGAGGGCTACTTCCAGCCCATGATGGACATGATGGAGACAGCGTCTTCTCTACCGGTGGAGTCGGCCGCCCCCGATGTGAGCAGCCCTTCCGCGTTGAATAATACTTCCCAATCATCGTAAAGCCAGGGCGCTGTTATATCATCCCACGAAATCGAACGTTCCTGGAAAGGAGAGGCGCACCATGAAAAAACAGCTCTCTCTTCTGCTGGCCAGCCCGGCCACTTCGACCCCCTTCTGGCACTGTATGAAGACGGGGTGCCGCTGTAAACTTTGGTTTTTCCTTTGTTGCGTAGATACAGGTGATAAACGATGCAATCTGAATCGAACCCTGCTTTCCGCAAACGTCTGTTGAAAGCATTGGCCGCCCTAGGGATCTTCGCCTTTTTGCTGTGGTGGGTCCTGTACAATTTGTTTTTTGACAAGCGTTTGTTCCACATCGACCCGGAACAAGTTATCGCCGTGAGACTGAGCGTTACTTACTACTATGAAGAGTTCATCACGGACCGGGAAGGGATTGAGGAGATGGTGGACCTTCTAAACGGCTTTACCTACAGGCGAATGGATGCCGCATACGGGCAGTTTGCAGGCGCCGGCGGGCCCGGGATCGGGATTTATCAGGAGAACGGCGAGAACATTGGATTCATCTTCAACCCCAATGCCGTGCGGTTTAGCTGGGAAGGGGTCCAAGTCGCTTATTACGGCCCCGATGGGTACTTTCAAGAGCAGATCGACTATCTTTCTGAAAGGGTGGGACGCGATGTGGCACTCAAAGACCGGCCCCGTGAAAACTGAAAAGCCCGTACAGCGCCGCCTGATCCGGGCGTACATTTGCCTGCTTCTGGCCCTTTTGATCTTGGCAGGCGTCTTCGTCTGGCGCTACACTGCCACCCATGTGTACTTCATCCTCCCTTCCTCTGTCAGCTATATCGAGGTGCAGAGCGTCACCTCCTACGCAAAGCTGGAAGAGCGGGAGGAGATCGAGGCGGCGGTCCGGCTGATCAACCGTTTTGCCTATTCCTCCCGGGAGGAGCTGCCGCCCCTGGGGGGCGAAGGGGTGCGGGTCACGGTGCACTACTATGGCGAAAGATTGGCTTTCAAAGGGGTGAGGTTCAGCCTCGGCACCGACCCGGAAACGGGCCAGGACTACCTCCGCAAGAACAATGAGGACGGCAGCATCACGGAGTATTTTGGCCCTCCGGGCTATTTCCAGCCCCTGCATGACCTGTTGGAAGACGGCGGAGCCTGAAGATCCACCTGTTTTGCCCCGCCCTGCCGGGCCCTTCCGGAGGGGCGGGGCATTTTAGACGAGATTTTCAGAAATCAGCGGGGAACGATTGTATTTTTTAAAAATCTGTGATAAACTAGTTAAAAGATATGCCATCTATCTCTTGAAGGGTGTGTTTACCGTGATTTTAGGTTCCCAACTGAAAAATGCCATTATATCCGGTTCCAACAACATTTCCAAGTACAAAAAGCAGATCAACGAGCTGAACATCTTCCCCGTGCCCGACGGCGACACCGGCACCAACATGTCCATGACCATCGGCGCCGCCGCTGAGGAGATGCGGAAGCTGGAGGACTCCGCCACCGCCGCCCAGGTGGCGAAAAAGGCCGCTTCCTCCATGCTGCGGGGGGCCCGGGGCAACTCCGGCGTCATCCTGTCCCTGCTGTTCCGGGGCATCTCCAAGGGCCTGGAGGAGAAGGAGGAGATCGCCGCCCAGGACCTGGTAGAAGCCCTGGAGCTGGGCGTGGAAGAGGCCTATAAGGCCGTGATGAAGCCCACCGAAGGCACCATCCTCACTGTGGCCCGGGTGGCCGCCGAGCGGGGCCGGGAAGCCCTGGAGCTGGGCAGCGACCCCATCCAGGTGTGGGACGCCGTGTGCATGGGCGCCGCCGACGCCCTGGAGGAGACCCCAGAGCTGCTGCCCGTGCTGAAAAAAGCCGGTGTGGTGGATGCCGGCGGACAGGGCCTGTGCCTGATCTTCGAGGGCATGCTCAGTGTGTTCCGCAGCGGCATTGTGCTGGAGTGCGGCCTCTCCGAGGAGGAGAAGGCCGAGGAGACCGCCGAGTTCTTCCGCAACGTGGCGGCGGAGTTCGACAGCGAGATCAACTTCACCTACTGCACGGAGTTCGTGGTGGGACGGGATCCGGAGGTTCAAAAGGACCCCCTGGACCTGCGGCTGTTCCTGGAGACCATTGGCGACTGCGTGGTGGTGGTGGATGATGACGAGATCATCAAAACCCATGTGCATACAGAAAATCCCGGCGACGCTTTGCAGGCCGCCCTTCAGTATGGCCAGCTGCTCACCGTAAAGATTGAAAACATGAAGGAACAGCATCGCAAGGCCGCAGAGGAGAACGAGGCCCAGAAGGCCGCTTCCTCCCAGGCACAGGCCCAGCCCGAAAAGGCCAAGCTGGAGCCCCAGGAGCCCACCGAGGAAATGGGCTTTATCTCCGTGGCGGCGGGCGACGGGCTTAAGAGCCTGTTCATGGACCTGGGCTGCGCCAATGTGGTCAGCGGCGGCCAGACCATGAACCCCTCTACCGAGGACCTGCTGGAGGCGGTGCTGGCCACCCCCGCCAAGAAAGTATTCATCCTGCCCAACAACAAGAACATCATCATGGCCGCAGAGCAGACTGTGCCCCTGGCCACCGACCGGGAGGTCATCGTCATCCCCACCCGGACCATCCCCCAGGGCCTTTCCGCCATGCTGGCCTTTGACCCGGACTCTGACGCTGAAACCAACCAAGAGGCCATGCTGGAGGCTGCCGGCAACGTGGACACCGGCCTGGTGACCTTTGCCGCCCGGGATTCCGAGTACGGCGGGCACACCATCCGCCACGGGGACATCTTGGGCCTGAAAAACGGCAAGCTGGAATATATCGAGAAGGACCCGGTCAGCGCCTGTGTGCGTGTGGCCCGTTCCTTTGCCAACAAGCACACCTCTTTCATCACACTGATCTATGGCGAAGGCATCACTCAGGAGCAAGCCGAGGAGGCCAAGCGCACCCTGGAGAGCAAGCTCCACTCGGATGTGGAGATCACCCTGGTCAACGGTGGCCAGCCGGTGTATTTCTTCATTATCAGCGTGGAGTGAACAAGGCCCTTATACCGGACCGCATGAAGAAACCTTTCTTTCCGGAAAGGTTTCTTTTTGTCCGCCCAGAAGACGGAAGGGAGGCGCGTATGAAGCTCTATATCACGGGGCCGGTGGGCAGCGGGAAAACCACCCTAGCCCGGCAGCTCTCGCAAAAAACCGGGGTCCCCTGCTTCCACCTGGACCAGGTGGCCCATGAGCCGGACCCGGACCGTCCCGGCGGCAACCGGAAACGGCCGGAGGAAGAGCGGGACGCAATGTTCCGTTCCATTCTGGAACAGGAGGACTATATCCTAGAAGATACAGGCCGGGCCTGTTTCATTGCAGGGATGGAGCGGGCAGACCGGGTTGTATTGCTGGAGCCCCCTCCCCTGCTGCGGCGGAAACGGGTGGTGGCCCGGTGGCTGCGGCAGAACCTGGGCCTGGAGGCCTGCGCCTACTGCCCCACCCTTGCCATGCTGCGCAGCATGTTCCGCTGGAGCCGGGAGTATGAGAACGGCAAGGACGGGGTGCGGGCGCGGGCAGCCCAGTTTCCGGAAAAGCTCATCGTGCTCCGCAGCAAAAAAGACATCCGGCGCTGGATGCGGGGCTTGGAACACTGACTGGGAGAAAGGAGGTCCGCCATGCCATCCCTGTTTGAAATGGACATCCAAAAGCTGAAGGGCGTGGGGGAAAAGCGGAAGAAGCTCTTCGAGAAGCTGGGCGCCCCCACCGTGGGGGACCTGCTGCGGCTCTACCCCCGGGCCTATGAGGACTGGAGCCTCCACACGCCCATTCGGGAGACTGTTCTCAACGAGGTGGCGGTGGTGAAGGCCACGGTGCTCCACAAGCCCACAGAGACCCGGGTGCGGGGGGGCATGACCCTGTATAAGACCCGGGCGACCGACGGGGAAAGCGACATGGCCCTGACCTTCTTCAACAACAAGTACATCCCCTCCATGCTGCGGGAGGGCCAGGTCTACCTGTTCCGGGGCAAGGTGACAGGCACCCTGCTCCGGCGGGAGATGCTCTCCCCAGAGTTTCTGCCAGAGGCCAAGGAGCTCCGCATCCAGCCGGTGTATCCCGCCACGGCGGGGCTCTCCTCCCGCCAGATCGGCGCGGCGGTGCAAAACGCCCTCTCCCTGCTGCCGGAGCGCATCCACGACCCCCTGCCGGACAAGCTGCGGGAGAAGTACCACCTGTGCACCCTGCGCTACGCTTTGGAGACCATCCACTTTCCCAAAAACCAGGAGGAGATCACCGCCGCCCGGTTCCGGCTGACCTTTGAGGAGTTCCTTGTCCTGCAGCTGGGACTGCTGCGCATCAAAAGCGGCAGGAAGCAGGAGAACCTGCACCCCATCCCCGGGGAATTCCCCGAGGGCTTTGCCCGGCTGCTGCCCTTCCAGCTGACTGGGGCCCAGCGCCGGGCCATCACCGAGGCGCTGGAGGACATGGCCGGGGATTCCCCCATGAACCGGCTCATCCAGGGGGACGTGGGCAGCGGCAAGACCGCAGTGGCCGCCGCCCTGTGCTGGGCGGTCATCCAGAACGGCATGCAGGCGGCCTTGATGGCCCCCACAGAGATCTTGGCGGCCCAGCACTATCAGTCCCTCAACGCCCTGCTGGAGCCCGCCCACATCGCCTGCGCCCTGCTCACCGGCTCTGTAAAGCAGGCGGAAAAGAAAAAGATCTACCAGGCCCTGGCCGATGGGCGCATCCAGCTGGTCATCGGCACCCACGCCCTGCTTTCGGAAAAGGTGGAATTCGCCAACCTGGGGCTGGTCATCACCGACGAGCAGCACCGGTTTGGGGTGGGGCAGCGGTCCGCCCTGGCCCAGAAAGGCGTATCCCCCCACCTGTTGGTGATGAGCGCCACCCCCATCCCCCGCACCTTGGCGCTGATGGTCTATGGGGACCTGGATATCTCCGTGCTGGACGAGCTGCCCCCCGGCCGGCAGAAGATCGAGACCTATCTCATCGGCCCAGCCAAGCGGGACCGGGCCTTCGGCTATGTGCAGAAACACCTGGACCAGGGCCGCCAGGGCTACCTCATCTGCCCCCTGATCGAAGAGGACGAGAGCGGCATGCAAAGCGTAACCCAATACGCCGAAATGGTGGAAAAGGCGTTCCCCAGTGCCTCTGTGGGCGTGCTCCACGGCAAGATGAAGCCCGCGGAAAAAGAGCGGGTGATGGCCTCCTTCTCCCGGGGGGAGACCCAGCTTCTGGTTTCCACCACTGTGGTGGAGGTGGGCGTGGACGTGCCCAACGCGGTCATCATGGTAATTGAAAACGCGGAACGGTACGGGCTCTCCCAGCTGCACCAGCTGCGGGGGCGCATCGGCCGGGGGCAGCATCAGTCCACCTGCATCCTCATCACGGACGCCCAGGGGGAAGAAACTCTCAAGCGGCTCAAGCTGTTCCGGGACACCAGCGATGGATTTCAAATTGCCGAGGCAGACCTGAAGCTGCGGGGCCCAGGGGACTTCTTTGGCCAGCGCCAGCACGGCCTGCCCCAACTGAAGATCGCCGACATGACCACAGACATGGAAGTCCTGCGCCAGGCCCAGGCCTGCGCCAAGGAGCTGCTGGCCCAAAACGCTTTGGAGCAGCCGGAGTACAAGGGCCTGCGGGGGGAAATCCGAAGGCTGTTTGCCAAAACCGGCGGCGAAGACGTGGTGCTGTAAGCTGCCGCCGGGCAGCCAAATGGCGGCTGTCCTTCCCGAAAACAGGAAAACATCGCGCAAAAAAGGGCCCCCAAGGGGCCCTTTCTCAATATTCCGCGGCGGGCAGCTGGTCACAGATCCCGGTGGCGGCGCACCCGGCGCAGCTGCTTCTGTTTTCTCCGGTACAGCAGGATCAGAATGATATACACAATCACCAGCAGCAAAATGATCCCCATGATGAGCAGGAACCAGGGCGAAGTGAGCACCGAGGTCCCCTGGCTGATAAAGGAGAGCATCTCACTGCGGGAAACGGACTCGGCAGCCACCAGCGGCACCGTGGCGATCACCTCCCCGGCGTAACTCATGGTGGCGGTGCCCACCTGCTCTCCCTTTTCAATGGGGGCCTTCACGCTTTCCGGCTTATCCGTTTCCACAATAATGCTGGAGGAGTCCACACTGTCCGGCAGGATTACGGACACATTCTCCCCGGCCACCAGCTGCAGGGTGTCCTGCTTCCAGGCGTATTCCAAGGGCACGTCTGCCAAAACCTCCCCCTGGGCGGCAATGGTCTTGCTGGAAAGATTTAAAAAGGCCCATCGGAACAGGGAGGCCGCATCCAGCATTTCCCCGTGTACATCCGAATCCACAGAGGGGCACCCCAGGCAGCAGACAATGTAGGTATACCCCTCGTAAGTGGCAGAGGCCACAATGCAGTAGCCCGCCTGGTCATGGGAGCCGGTCTTGATGCCGGTGGCATAGGGATAATAGTAAGAGCCCCCATCCGAGGCATAGTTGGTCAGCATGCGGTTGGTGGTGTTGGCAGAGCGGATGTCCTCCGGGTCCTGCTGGGGGTAGTAATTGTAGGTGGTGGTTCCGGTGATCTCTGTAAAATAGGGCAGGCCCATGGCATATTGGGTTATGGTGATCATATCCCGGGCACTGGAATAGTGATTCTCGTTGTGCAGGCCATGGGGATTGGTAAAGTGGGTGTTGGTACATCCCAGCTCTGCCGCCTTCTCATTCATCAGCTGGACAAAATAGCTGCGGCCGGTGTAATCGCTGCCGTCAAACCCCTCTTCTCCATAGGCGGGGGCCACATAGCCGGCCTCCGCACTGGCCTGCGAGGCGCTGGAAGCCTCGGGGTCGTCGGCAGAGGCAGCCTCCTCTGAAGAGGGAGATGCCTCAGAGCCCTCCTCCCCAGAAGCGCTTTCCTCTCCAGAGGACGCGCTCTCTTCCTGAGAAGAGGTGTCCAGCTTGCCCTCAGCGTAAAGCTGGTCCACATACTTGGCCAAGGTCAGGGCGGCGTTGTTGCCGGAGGGGACCATCATCAAATAGAGCATATCCAGGCCCGTGAAGGTCTCTCCCACGCTGAATTCCGCCACAGAGCTGCCGGTGCCCACCAGCTCATCCACCACGCTTTGGGGAATGGTGATGAGGGTGTTCTCAAGGTCAGGGATGGTTTCATAGGCCACAATATACGTCATAATCTTGGTAAGGCTGGCCATGGGAAGCTGCTCGTCGGCATTGTTGCTGTACACCACCGTATCCGTATCCAGGTTGAGCATAGAATAGGCCTTGCAGTGGGGGCCGTTGGGGTTGTTGGTCAAATCCTGATCCCAGCTGTATTCAAAACCCTCGGCCGAGGCGGGAAGCGCCATGGCGCTGAGCAGGCAGAACACAGACAGCAGCGCCGCGGCAAATCGCTTGAGTTTCTTCATGGTCCAATTCCTTTCTATCGTCTATCGCTGTCTCCCCACCCCGCCCAAGCAGGGCTGGGCCCTATGCCGCTTTTGCCGCGGCCTCTCCCACAAGGCCAAGGAGTGGAGGCATCTCTCTTTTCATTCCCCGCCAAATATGGTACAATAGCAGGGAAACCAGTTTACCATAAACAGGAGTCCTTCCCATTGTACCCTATTTCACAGAAAAAGGAAAGCCTTTAATTCCTGCATTTTCCTGAATTCTCACAATTTTCAAAAAGGAGGCCTCTATGAAGCTGTTCCACACCTCAGATTGGCATTTGGGCCGGATGCTCTATGGCCGCAGCCTGCTTCAAGACCAACAGTGGTTCCTAGAGCAGGTCTTTCTTCCCGCTGTAGAGCGGGAGCGCCCCGCCTGCGTGCTGATTGCCGGGGATATCTACGACCGCCAGATCGCCCCCACAGAGGCCATCCGCCTGTTCGACGCCACCCTTTCCCGCCTGATGTCGCTGGGAACGAAGGTCTGCGTCATCTCCGGCAACCACGACGGCGCCGGCCGCATGGCCCTGCTGAAGCAGGCTTTAAGCCGCAGCGGCGTCTACTTTGCCACCGAGCTCTCCGACGCCCTCGCCCCCGTGCTTCTGGAAGAGGGGGGAGAGCGGCTGCAGCTGTTCCTCCTCCCCTATTTCGACACGGCCCAGGCCCGGGAATTTCTGGAGGACGGCTCTCTGCGGGGAGAGGGCCCCTGCATGGAACGGCTGCTGGAACAGCTTCTTCCCCTGTTTGACCCAGAGGCGGGCCATGTGCTGCTCTCCCACTGCTTTGCCGCCGGCGCCCAAACCTCCGATTCGGAAAGCACCCTGTTTGTGGGCGGCAGCGGCCAGGTGCCCCCCTCCCTTTTCGACCCCTTCGATTACGCCGCCCTGGGGCACCTGCACGGCCCTCAGCCGGCGGGGAAAAAGGGCCGGTACTCCGGCTCGCCCCTGAAATATTCCGTGGATGAGGAGCGCCAGCGGAAGGGGTATATCCAATTGGAATGGGACGGGGCAAAAATGTCCCAAGAGTTCGTCCCCTGCCCGCCCCTGCGGGACGTGCGCCGGGTGAAGGGCTTGTTTGAGGACCTGCTGCGGGCCGGGGAAGAGCACCCCTGCCAGGATTATGTAGAGCTGGTGCTGGAGGACAGCGCCCCTGTCATGCTGGCGGCAGAGCGGCTGCGCCCCTTTTACCCCAACCTGCTGTCCGTAAGCAACCTGTGGATGGCCGCCACTGTCACGGGGGAACGGGCCGCCAAGCTGAAGGGACAGAACGAGTGGACCGTGCTCACCTCTTTCCTGAAAGAGGTGTGCGGCACAGAGGCGGAGCCCCAGGACCTGGCCCTGTTCCAGGAGGTGCTGGAGGAGCTCCGCGCGGAATGACGGAAGAAAGGAGGGCGGTGAATGCGTCCCCTGCGTTTGCTGCTGCAGGCCTTCGGGCCCTATTTGGATCGGACGGAGCTGGATCTGACCCAGTTCCAAGAGCATGGGCTGTTCCTCATCACCGGCCCCACCGGCGGCGGGAAGACCTCCCTGCTGGATGCCATGAGCTTTGCCCTGTACTGCCGGGCCACCGGCGGGCGGCGCAGTTTTGCCGCCATGCGGTGCATGAGCGCCCCAGAGGACCTGCCCACTCTGGTGGAACTCGACTTCTCCCTGCAGGGGGAGACCTACCGGTTCCGCCGCAGCCAATACACCTACCGCAAGCGGAACAAGGAAACCGAGCTGCGGGAATCTCACGAGTGCTTCCAGTGGAAGGAGGGGGACTTCCAGCTGCTGGAAAGCGGCAGTGAAAGCGCCGTGCGCCGCCGGGCCGAGGAGCTGCTACATCTGACCTGTGAGCAGTTTTCCCAGGTGATTGTACTGCCCCAGGGGGATTTTCTGCGCCTGCTGCGGGCCAATTCCAAGGATAAGGGAGAAATGCTTAAGACCCTGTTCTCCGCCGGGCTTTGGCGGCAGGTGACGGACCGCCTCCACCAGCGGACCCGGTCCCTGGAGGAGCAGACCGGCCGTTTGTCCGCCATGCGGGAATCCTTCCTGCGAAAAGAGCAGGCGGAAAGCACGCCAGAGCTGGAGGGAAAAGCCGCAGCCCTGGCCCAGCGGGAACAGGCCCTGCAGCAGGAGGCTTCGGACCTCTCTAAAACACTGGAGGAATCCCAAAGCCTGCTGCAGGCCGCAGAAACCTACTCCCGGCTGGAGGCGGCCTGCCAAGAGGCACAAACGGCGCAGGAGCGGGCCCTGGCCGCCTGGAAGGAAACCGAGCGGGAAGCGCCCCTGCTCCAGCAAAAGCGGGAACAGGCCCAAGTCCTGCGGGAGCAGGCTGTGGCAGTAGCTCAGGAGCAAACACAGCTCTCTCAGCAGCGGGAAGAACTGCACAGGGCGCAAACAGCCGCGGCACAGGCCGCTTCTGCCCGAAAGCAGGCCCAGGCTAAGAAACAGGAACTGGAGGGGCTGCAGCGCCAGGGCGAGGCCCTCTCCCTGCGGATGGAAAAAGGGAGGGCCTTCTTAAAGACCTGTGAGGAGGCCGCCGCGCGGCTTCCCGCCCTGCTGGAGCGCCGCCAGGCCTTGGAAAAGCTCACCGCTGCCTGGGAAGAGCTCTCCCGCCGGAAGCAGCGGGAGCAGGAGGCCCGGTCCGCCTGGGCTGCCGCACAGCGGGGGGAAGAACAAAAGCAGCTCCTGCTGGAGACGCTCGCCCAGCGGCTGGAGCGCCAGGAAGCCCTGCTGCGGAAAAACGCCGCCTTGGACCTGTCCCATCGCCTGCGGGAGGGGGAGCCCTGCCCGGTGTGCGGCTCTTTGGAGCACCCCGCCCCCGCCCAGGGGGAGGAAGCCGTCCTGGCTCCCCAGCAGCTGGAGGCCCTCCGCCAGGAGGAGCGGACCGCTCGCCAGGCCCAGGTGCAGGCCGCCGCTTTGGCCGGCTCCCGAAAGCTGGAAGTCCAGCAGGCCCAAGAGGCCTCCCGGCAGCAGCAGGCCCTTTGGGAAGAGGCCTCCCGGGCGGAAGAAGGGCTTTCCGGAGAGGAGGCTGCCCGTCAGCTAGAGGATCTCAAAGCGCAAGCCGAGGCTGCCCGGCGGGACGCTCTCCGGCTGGAGGCTGCCAAAGAAAAGCTGCGCGCCCTGGAGAAGGAGCGGGACGCCTGCGCCGCCGGCGGGAACGCCCTGCGGGAGCAGCTTTCCGCCCTGGCCGCCCAAGGGGAAGAGCTGGAACGCCAGGCGCAGGCGTCCCAAAAAGCGCTGGCCGGCCTGGACCAAAAAACCTTGGAGGCCGCTATCCTGCAAAAGCGCCAGGAATACGATTTCAAAGAGAGGGAGGCAGCCCGGCTCCTCAAGGAGGCCCAGGAGCAGGAGGCCCAGCGGGAACGGGCCAGAACTGCTCTAAGCCTCTCCCAGCAGGCCTTGGAAAAAGCCCAGGCCCAGTGGAAGGCTTTCCCCGTCCCCTGGAAAGAGCGCCCCCTGATCTCCGCCCTGCGGCAGGAACATCAAGCCCTGCGCGAACAAAGCCTGGCCTGCCGGGAGGAGCTGGGCAAGGCCTCCAGCGCCCTGCAGGCTCTGCGCGCCTCTCTGGAGGAGGTGCGCGGGCTGGACCGGGAGCTTTCCCAGCTGGAGGGGAACTACGCCCGGGCAGCTCGTCTCTCCAAACTGCTCTCCGGCGCGAATCCCCTGAAAATGCCCATTTTACAGTATGTGCTCAGCGTCATGCTGGAGGAGGTCCTCGTCAGTGCCAACCACTTCTTCGCCGCCCTCAGCCGGGGGCGCTACGCCCTGCGGCTGATGGAGGGCCCCAAGGGGGGCAACGCCCTGGGGGGGCTGGATTTGGAGGTGCTGGACGGCGCCTCTATGCTGCCCCGGTCCATTGAGACCCTCTCCGGGGGCGAACAGTTTTTGGCCTCCCTCTCCCTGGCTTTTGGGCTTTCAGACGTGGTGCAGAACCATTCCGGCGCGGTGCGGCTGGACTCCCTGTTCATCGACGAGGGCTTCGGCAGCTTGGACGGGGAAACCCTGGACACCGCCATGAAAGCCCTGGCCGCGCTGCAAAACAGCGGGCGGCTTATCGGGCTGATCTCCCATGTTTCCGAGCTGAAAAACAGAATCCCCTGCCGCATTGAGGTCACCCGGGACGCCGCCGGGTTTTCCCATGCCAGCCTCCGCGCGCAGTAAACCAGCTGGCCGCCAGGCGTTTCAAAAAGCGCGGGCCCGCCCCCCGCAAAAGGATCAAGAAAGGATGGCGCTTACTTATGAAAGTTACATTTCTCTACCACAGCTCCTACTTTGTGGAGATGGATACCTGCTGCCTGCTGTTCGATTATTACCAGGGGGACATCCCCCAGGTGGACAAGCCCCTGTATGTCTTTGCCAGCCACAGCCACGGGGACCACTTTTCCCCCGTCATTTTCCAGCTGGCCCAGGGTGGAAAAGAGGTCCACTATCTGCTCTCCGATGACATCTCTCCCCTGCAGGTGCCCAAGGAGCTGAAAAGCCAGGTGACCTTCCTGGCGCCCTATGCCTTCTGCCAAGTGGGGGCGGTCCAGGTGGCCACGCTGCGTTCCACCGACATGGGGGTGGCGTTCCTCATCCAATGCGAGGGAAAGCGCCTTTACCATGCGGGGGACCTGAACTGCTGGGTCTGGGACGGGGCGCCCCGGTTTCAGAACGACCAGATGCGGGCCCTTTACCGCCAGGAGCTGCAGCTTCTCTCCGGCGGCAAGAAGATCGACGTGGCCTTTGTGCCCCTGGACCCCCGGCAGGAGGCGGACTTCGACCTGGGGATGAAGTACTTCTTCGAGGTGGCCGGGGCAGAGTATGTGTTCCCCATGCACATGTGGGGAGACTACTCTGTGGTGCCGCTGTTTAAATCCACCCCCACATACCGGGAGTACGCGCCCCATGTGATGGACGTCTCCCAGCCCGGCCAGACCTTTGAGATTTAAGCCGGGGACAGCAAAAGCGCCGGGGGACCTTCCCCGGCGCTTCTTTTCCCGTTCTATCCTGTTTTACCGCATGTGGCGCGGGACATACTTTCCCCGGCCCCGGGAAGGCGCCTTCCTCGCGGGAGGGGCCTGCCTTCCCGCTGAGGCTGCGCCGCTGGGAACTGTTTTTTCCAGGGGCCGCCCCTCCGCCGCCTGGGCCTTCACGGGGAGCTCCTCCCCCTTTGCCGGCGGCGGGACCGCTTTCCGGCGGGCAGGCTCCTCCGGCTTCATGCGCAGCAGGCGGGCCAGCGTGTGGCCCTTGGGAAGCGCGGCCACGTCCTCGTAGCCCACGCCCTTAAACAGCACCGCGCACAGCGCGTAGACCAAGATGGCGACCAGAATGGCCGGAATCACGGCCACCCGGGGGCTGACCACCCAGGTGAGCAGCCAATAGGCCCCATAGGACACCGCCCCCATCACGGCAGAAGCCAGCACCAGCGGCAGAGCGGTCTTTACCACGCTGTCCATCTTGGGAAGGCTGCTGCGGAGGGCAAACACATTCAGCACCACCATCACCACATAGGAGACCACCGTGCTGATGGCGGAGCCCATGGCCGCCACCTGGGGGATTCCAATGAGCACATAGGAAAGGACAATCTTTACCACACCGCCCACCGCCATGTCAATCACAGGCCGGGTGGCCCTGCCAAAGGACTGCAAAATGGCATTGGTGGTGAACAGCAGGCCGCTAAAGGCAATGGCCAGGCTGAGCATGGTCAGCAGGGGGGCGGCCTCTTCCGCCACCTCTGGCTGGTTGTACAGCAGCAGCTGGCAGATGGGCCTTGCGAAAATGGCCATGCCCACAGAAGAGGGCACCCCGATGAGCAGCGTCACCCGCAGGGCCATGGAGGAAATCTTGTCCACCTGGCGCTGGTTCTTGGAGGCGATGGCCCCCGAGAGGATGGGCAGAAGGCTGGTGGAGATGGGCACCACAAAAGCCCCCGGCAAATCGAAGAACTTGCGGGCGTGGCCAATGGTACCGTTCCACCAATCGGCCATTTCCTGGGTCAGGCCCGCCCCGTCCTGAAGCCGCTGCAGCAGGATGGCCCCGTCCACCGTGTCCAGCAGGCTTAAAAAGCAGGAGCCGATGGTAATGGGAACCGCAAAGCGGATCAGGCTCATCAGCATCTGCTTGCGAGAGGTGAGGATGGGCTCCTCCGCCCAGGCCTCCTTCTTATCCCGGCGGCTTTGAACAGCCTTGAAGCCCAGCAGGTACATGGCGCCCAACGCGGCGCTGATGGAGACACCCACAATGGCCCCCACCGCCGCCCAACGGTCCGGGTCCTCTGAAACATTCTGAATGATGTAGAAGGCCAGCCCCACGCCGATGATGACCTTTGTCACCGCCTCGATAATTTGAGAGGTGGCAGTGGGCACCATGTTGGAACGCCCCTGGAAATAGCCCCGCAGGGAGGATTCCAGGGAGATGAAGAACAGTGTGGGCGCCAGGGCCATAATCGCGTAGTTGGAATCCGGGCTGCTGTACCACTGGGCAATCTGATCCGCGCCAAAGAACATCACAAGGCAGCCGAACAGCCCCAGCAGGAAGAACAGCCAAAAGGCCACAGAGAACACCCGGTCCGCCTCCCGGCGGCGCCCCTGGGCGTACGCCGTGCCCACCATGCGGGAAACCGCCACCGGCAGGCCCGCTGTGGAGAGCATGAGGAACAGCCCGAAAATATTGTAGGCAATGTAGAAGTGGGACATGCCCTCTGGGGCCACAAAGTTGGCCAAGGGAATGGAGAACAAAAGCCCCAGCAGCTTCACAATCAAGGTGGAAGCAGAGAGGATAGCCGCCCCTTTCATAAAGCTCCGTTTGTTGTCTTGTGCCATAAGCACCCCCTGTAATTTGGACAGGCCGCCCTGGCGGCGGCCGTCCTGATCCCTCTTATCAATCAATAAGCGTATTGTATTATTTTACCCCAAAGAGCGGGAAAGGTCAACTTTCCCACAGAAAAACACCGGAAAGGAAGAGCCATATGCAGGATGAACGCGGCCTTTTATTTACCAGCGGGCAGTTTGCCAAGCTGTGCTCTACCACTAAAGAGACCCTGTTCCATTACGACAGCCTGGGGCTGCTAAAACCCGCCAGGGTTCGGGAAAACGGCTACCGCTACTACACGGCCTCTCAGTTTTTCGACTTCGACCTCATCGCCGTCCTCCGCTCCGCGGGGTGCTCCCTCAGCGAAATCCGGGAATACATGGCGCACCGCGAGCCTCACGCCTTTGTCCAGCTGCTGCGGGAAACGGAGCGGAAGCTGCTTTTCGAGCAGCGAAAGCTGGAAAAAATGCGCCGCACCCTGCAAAACGGCAGAAATGCCGCCGAGGCCGCCCTGGCCGGGAAAACCGGCGTCCCCTGGCTGGAAGAGCTGCCCCAGGGCTTTTACATCGCCACCCCTGTGAAAGGGGAGATGAACACCGTGGGGGACGTGGTGCGCAACATGCAGGACCACATCACCTATTGCGACCAGAACCAATTGGGGGAGGAGCTTGCCATGGGTTCCATCGTCACAAAGGAATCCCTTTTGCAGGGCAGCTTTTGGGAAAGCTACTACTCCACCCGCATTTCCCAGCCGGTGTGTTCCCCCTGGCTGTACCAGCGCCCGGCGGGCCTCTACGCGTGCATGCTCCACAAGGGCCCTTACGAACGTCTGCCAGAAGCCTCCTATCCCCTGCTGCTGAATTTTATCCAAAAGCAGGGCTGCCGCATCTGTGGAGACGCCTTTGAAACCGACCTGCTCAGCTATCTGGGAACGGAAAACGAAGAGGATTTTATCCTCAAGCTGGAAATCCAGGTGGAGAGGCTCTAGCCCTTCAAACCCTCCTCGATAGATGGGAAAAACGCTTTGAAGGCCGAGGGCAGGGCATACCCCTCCCGCAGGTCCCCCGCGGTAACCCAGGTGAAACCGGGCGCCTCCCCTGCCACCCGGGCTGTCCAGGCTGTCATATGCCACTCCACATGGGAAAACACATGCTTGGCCCGGGGCCCAGGGGACAGCCCATCCACCAGCTCTACCCCCTGGGAGAGAAGGAACTCCCGCGCCTGGTCCTGGGTCAGCGCCCCCTCTGTGGAAGGCAGCTCCCACAGGCCGGCCAGCAGGCCCTTGGCAGGGCGCTTGCGCAGGGCCATCTTTTTCCCGTGGAACAGCAGAAACACCGTGCGTTCCTCCACGCGGCGGGGCTTCGCCTTGGCCTTTACAGGCAGCTCCTGGGCTACGCCCTGGGCAAAGCCCAGGCAGACCTCCCGCAGGGGGCACAAAAGGCATTTGGGAGCCCCGCCCGGCAGGCAGACCATGGCCCCCAGCTCCATCAGGGATTGATTAAAGTCCCCCACCCGGGCGGGCAGCACCCCGGCCAGTTCCCCTTCCATCCGGCGCTTGACCTTGGGGTCCAGGATATTGTCCCTGCGGGCCAGCACCCGAGAGATGACCCGCAGCACGTTGCCGTCCACCGCAGGCACAGGAAGCTGAAACGCAATGGAAGCGATGGCCCCGGCGGTGTAGTCCCCCACTCCCGGCAGGGAGCGCAGCGCTTCAAAAGAGGCGGGAACCTGCCCTTGATAGCGCTCCACCACCACCTGCGCGGCCCTTTGCAGGTTGCGGGCCCGGCTGTAATACCCCAGACCCTCCCAGAGCTTCAGCACCCGCTCTTCGGGGGCAGCCGCCAAAGCCTCCACTGTGGGGAACGCCTCTAAAAAGCGGTCATAATAAGGCTTTACCGCCTCCACCCGGGTCTGCTGCAGCATGATCTCCGACACCCACACCCGGTAAGGGGTGGGGTTTTCCCGCCAAGGCAGCACCCGGGCGCTGGCATCATACCAGGCAAGCAGCCGCGCGGGCAGCTGGGCCAGCCGTTCTCTGTCCTCCATTGCTCTGTCTCCTTCCCTGTAAAAGGGCCTCCCGCGGGAGGCCCTTTTTCAAAAGGAGTATACCACAGAAGCGCCCCCGGCGCAATCCTGCGCTTCTGTTCTGGAGAAAGATATGGTATACTGGAAACATCACAACAAAGGAGGCTTTCCCCGTGACCCCATATTCCGCCCATCAGCTTTCCCCTTTCCTCCACCCCCACGGCCGCACCTGGTTCGACCCCTCCATAGGGGCCCTGTGGTTCAACTGGACCTGTTCCGGGTTTACCATCACCTTTACCGGCAAAACCCTTCGCGCCAAAATCCTCGCCATCGGGGACGGGAAGGAGTCCGACGGCCCGGTGGCCTATCCCTGCCTGGGAGTGGCTGACGAGAACGGAGAGCTTTCCCAGCGCTTTCGCTGCACCGGCGGCCCCCTGTGGTACACCCTCTTTTCGGGGGAGGAGGGAACCCACACCCTGCGGCTGACAAAGCTTTCGGAGAACCAATTCGGAAGGACCGCCCTGCTGTGCCTGGAGGCCGGCGGGCAGCTTCTTCCCGCCAAGGCCCCCAAAAGGCGGCTCTCCATGGAGTTTATCGGCGATTCCATCACCTGCGGCTTCGGCAACGAGGCGCCCCACCGGGACTCCCTCTTTGACACAGGGGAGGAAAATGGCTGGGACACTTGGGCGGCCAGGGCGGCCAGAGAGCTAAACGCCGAGTTCAGCATGGTCAGCGTATCGGGAATTTCCGTGGCAAAGCCCAAATACCCCAAGGACTCCTTCCCTTCCATGGAGGAAGTATACCCCTATACAGACCTGCTGGGCGCGCAGAGGTTGGAGCGGGAGCCGGAGCTTTGGCAGTTTTCCAGCCATCCCAAGGACGCGGTGGTGATCAACCTGGGCACCAACGATGTGAACCCTATCCGCTTTTACAGCGACCTTGGCGCCGCCGGCGAAGAGGAGCTCTGGTTTTCCCAGAGGTACCGCGCCTTTTTGGAGCAGGTGCGGCGCTTAAACGGGCCACAGGCACAAATCTTCTGCACCCTGGGCCCTCTGGAATACTACCTCTATGACAACATCAAGACCGTGGTGGAGGAATACAAGCGGGACACCGGCGACCAGCGGGTGAAGTGCTTTAAGCTGATCGGCGTGAACCTGGAAACCGAGGGCTGGGGCGCCATTTCCCACCCCTCTATGAAAACCCACCTGCGGCTTGGAAGGGAACTGGCGGCCAGGCTGCGCCCCCTGTTGGGAGAGGGCTGTGGCGCCTAATTGGCAAAATAAAGACGGAAAGACCCGGGGGATTTACAAGATTTTTTGTTGAAACAAGTGCAAAATCATGTTAAAATGAGTATAAATTACTTTGGGAGGCAGATAGTTATGTCCATTGACGTATTGCAAGCAATTGCCCAGGCCCAGGCCAGCTGGCAGCCGCCCCAGGTGCCCGAGGACATCCCCCAGGGGGACATGCCCGGCGACAAGGTCTGGATCGGCCCTCAATCCATTGAAAAGGCCAACGTGGCGTTCCGGGCCGCGCTGCCCATGCTGCAAGAAGCCCTAAAGGCAAATCCCGCCCACAAAGCCGTAATCGCCGTCACTGGCGGCAGCGGCGTGATGAAAACCTGTGTCTCCGCCCTGTTCACCTATTACCTCAAGGAGCTGGGCATCGGCGCCTACACCCTGTCCGGGGACAACTATCCTTGGCGCATCCCCGTGCAGAACGACGCGGAGCGCATGCGCATTTTCCGCATGGGCGGCGTGGAAGGGATGCTGGCCCAGGGGGTGTACAATCCAGGAAACGCTGCCATCCTGAAGGAGCTGCAGCTGGCGGACCTGGACTCCGAGCCCAAAAAGCGGGAGGAATACCCCTGGCTGGCCGCCTATCAGTCCGCCGGGCGAGAGGCCCTGAGCGGCTATCTGGGCACCGAGCTGGAGCAGAACTACGCCAAGCTGGAAAGCGTGCTTGCCCAGTTTAAGGCCGGGCAGGAAAAGATCTGGCTGCGCCGCTTGGGCAACGAGGACACGGACCTGTGGTACGATGAGAAGGACTTCTCCCAGATCTCCGTGCTGGTGTTGGAGTGGACCCACGGCATCTCTGGAAAGTTCGCGGGCGTGGACGTGCCCATCCTGCTCTCCAGCACCCCGGCCGAGACCCGGGAGTACCGCCTGGCCCGGGGCCGCAACGCCAATGCGGATACCGCCTTTATCACCATGGTCATCGAGCTGGAGCAGGCCAAGCTGGAGGCCCGGGCCCAGTCTGCCAAGATCATCGTCTCCAAATCCTGCGAGCTGCTGACCTACGACCAATACAAGCAGCAGATGGCTGCTGGGAGGTGACTGTTGTGAAGATCAATCTGGGACCCATGCTCAACGCCTATCCTGACAGCCTGGGGGGCACCCTTTCCGACGCGGTGGCCTTTCTCCAGGAAAAAGAGGTGAAGGGGGCCTTCTCCTCCTTCTATATCCTGCCCAGCCTGTTCAACACCGACTTAGACCGGGGCTTCTCCGTCATCGACTACGGCATCAACGGGGTCATCGCCAAAGAGGAGGACCTGGAAGCGCTCCAGTCCATGGGCATCGACCTGAAGCTGGACTTCATCCTGAACCACCTGTCCGTCCAATCCCCTCAGTTCCAGGACCTGGTGGAAAAGGGAGACGCCTCTGCCTATAAGGATTTCTTCATCGACTGGAACAAGTTCTGGGAAGGCTGCGGCGACTTGGACGAAAACGGCGTCCTGGTCCCCCGGCAGGAGTACATCAAGGACATGTTCTTCCGCAAGCCCGGCCTGCCCGTGCTGGTGGTGGAGTTCGCCGACGGCACCAAGCGCCCCTATTGGAACACCTTCTACCAGCAGGTGGACGTGGACGAGAACGGCAAGAAACACTATCTGGGCCAGATGGACCTGAACATCAAGTCCCCCCTGGTGCTGGATTTCTACCAGCAGACCCTGAAAGCCCTGGCAGGCTACGGCGCCAAGATCGTCCGGCTGGACGCCTTCGCCTACGCGCCCAAGGAAGTAGGGGCCAAGAACTTTCTCAACGACCCCGGCACCTGGGACTTCCTGCAGCAGATCACCGACATGGCCCAGCCCTACGGCGTGGCCCTGCTGCCGGAGATCCACGCCAGCTATGAGGAGGGCACCTACAAGATCATCGCCCAGAAGGGGTACATGGTCTATGACTTCTTCCTGCCGGGCCTAGTGTTGGACGCTTTCGAGCAGAAGTCCGGTGAAAAGCTGGCCGCCTGGGCCAATGAGATCCTGCAAAGCGGCATGAAGACTGTGAACATGCTGGGCTGCCACGACGGCATCCCTGTGCTGGACCTGAAGGGCCTGCTGCCAGAAGAGCGCATCCAGAGTTTGATCGACACCCTGGTGAAGCGGGGCGGCTTTGTAAAGGACCTGCACGGCGCCAAGAACGTGTACTACCAGGTGAACGCCACCTATTACAGCGCCCTGGGCGAGGACGACCGGCGGATGCTGCTGGCCCGGGCCCTGCAGCTGTTCATGCCCGGCAAGCCCCAGGTGTGGTATTTGGACCTGTTCGCCGGGAAAAACGACTACGCCGCTATGGAGCGGGCCGGGGCCGGCGGCCACAAGGAGATCAACCGCACCAACCTCTCCAAGGAGGCCATGGCCGCCGCCCTGGAGAAGCCGGTGGTTCAGCGCCAGCTGGAGCTGCTGAAGCTGCGGGCGGACTGCCCTGTGTTCCAGGAAGGCGCCGCCATCACGGTGAAGGCAGAGGGTTCCGCCCTGACCATGGCCTGGGAAAAGGGCGGGCAGATCGCCGCTCTCAAGGCCGATCTGGCGGACGCGTCCTTCACTCTCACGGTGGTGGATGAGGCCACTGGCAAAGAAGTGTACAGCATGAAACAGTAACTTCTCTTTTGAATACAGAAGGGGCCTTCCCGCGGGAGGGCCCCTTTTGGCTGTGGCGGAAAGGGGCCCTTGTCCTTCTTTTCCAGAAGGGCGGACCTTTCCATTGCGCCTGCCCTCCGGCTGTGGTATGATCGCCTCAGAACCAAGGGCCACAGAAACCATCCGCAAATGACAGGAGGAATTCTCTATGAAACACAAGGTACGCGTCACCGTCTTGAAGAAAAACCTGTACCCCGAACTGCAGCAGGCTTACTGCGCCGATCCCCATGCGGGGCCATGCCCCTGCTATCACGAAGGGGATGTTTTCGAGTTTTACCGCGACGGCAGCCGGGATGATTTCTGGCACATGGGCGTGAACACCCTGGTCCGCACCAAAGGGGACCCAAACACTGTGGCGGGCGGCCCCCAGCTGCCGTTCTTCTCAGAGGCCTGGGACGCCATCGCCCGGTACATTTACACGGGCTTGCAGGGCGGCTCCATCATGCAGGGGTGGATGAAGGAGGAAAACACCATGATCGCCTGCTGCTCTGACGGGACCCGGCCGGTGGTCTTCCAGATTGAGCGCATCGACTATGAGGATTGAAGCCGCCGCTTGGGAGGAACTGCCATGTCTAACGAAAAAATCTTTCAAATGAATTTGCAGAAAGTCTACCCCCTGCTGGTGGCCAAGGCGGAGAAAAAGGGCCGCACCCGGGCAGAGGTGGACCAAGTCACCTGCTGGCTGACGGGCTACAGCCAGGAACAGCTGGCCGCCCTGCTGGAAACCGGCATCCCCTATGGGGACTTCTTCCGCCAGGCCCCCTCCCCCCATCCCAACCGGGAAAAGGTCACCGGGTCCGTGTGCGGGGTGCGCGTGGAGTCCATCGGCGATCCCCTCATGCGGGAAATCCGCATTTTGGACAAGCTGGTGGACGAGCTGGCCAAGGGCAAGCCCATGGAGAAGGTGCTGCGGAAATAGGCCCCGCTTCCCGCCGGAGGGCAAAGGAAAAAATTCTGAGAAAAGCCCTTCCCGTTTTTTCAGGAGTGTGATAGAATAGGCAGGATATCAGAAAAAGTGGGGAGATCGTCTATGAATTTGAAAGCAAAAGCGAGCAGGCTGCGGCAGCACCCGCTCATTCAGGTGCTGGCCCGCAACAAGGGAAATCCGCGGACACTGGTGCTCATCGAGCCCCTGTGGGGGATCCCCTACAACCTCATCTCGCCCTTCGCCACGCTGTATATGTACACGCAGGGCGTCACAGACGTGCAGATCGGCCTCATCCTCTCCATCACCATGGTCATCCAGGTGTTTTTCTCCTTTTTCGCCGGAATTCTGGCGGACAAGCTGGGGCGGAAATTCACCACCATGATGGGGGATTTCTTTGGCTGGTCGCTGGCCTGCCTGGTGTGGTGTGTTTCCAACAATTTCTGGCTGTTCCTGGCCGCGGCCATTCTCAACTGCTTCGAGCAGATCAACCAGACGGCGTGGTACTGCCTGCTGATTGAAGACGCCCAGCCCAAGGATTTGGTGGGCATTTACACCTGGGTCAACATTGGCGGGCTGGTGGCCATCTTTTTCGCCCCCCTTTCCGGCCTGTTCGTAAGCTCCTATTCAGTGGTGCCGGTGGTGCGGGTGCTGTACCTTCTCTTTGCGCTGACCATGGCCACCAAAACCTTTATCACCTTTAAGTTCTGCCGGGAAACCAAGCAGGGGCAGATCCGCCGCTCTGAAACGAAGGGCACGTCCGTGTTCCACATGCTGGGAGAATACCGGCACCTGATCCCCCGCCTGCTGCGGGACAGGGCAGTGCTCAAAGCGGTGGCCATCTCGGTCATCCTGTACATCACCAATATGGTGAGCACCAACTTTTTCAGCCTGTATGTGACCCAGCGCCTGGGGCTTTCGGAAAACTTTCTGGCCCTGTTCCCCATTTTGAACGCGGCGGTTATGCTGGTCTTTATGGTGGGCATTCAGCACCGCCTGAGCGCCACAAAATTCCGGGCGCCGCTGTGGCTGGGCCTGGCGCTGTACGCGGTGGCCGCCCTGGCCCTCATCTTCTCCCCCGCCGACGGCCTGGGCTTTGTGCTGCTGTATGTGTTCGCCGCGGCTGTGGCCGCCGCCCTAGTAAATCCCCGCAAGGACGCGCTGCTTCAGCTCAACATCAACCCCCAGGAGCGGGCCCGCTTGAACGCCCTAATTATGGCCTCTACCATCGCCCTCTCCTCCCCCTTTGGGTACCTGGCCGGGTGGCTCTCCAGCATAGACCGCCGCCTGCCCTTTGTCTTTACCCTCCTTCTGTTTGTAACGGCAATGCTGATCGTAAGCCGCATCCAAGAGCCCCAAGTGCGGGAAGAAAACGCCTGAGCGCACAGTCTGCCTGTTTTGGCGCGGCTCGATCTCTCAAGCCCGCGAAAGGAAATCCCCATGACGTATGAAACCATCATCCCCGGCAAATTCATGGCCCGTCCCAACCGGTTTATCGCCCATGTAGAGACCGCGGCGGGCCTGCAGGTGTGCCATGTGAAAAACACCGGCCGCTGCCGGGAGCTGCTGGTCCCCGGCGCCACGGTCTATCTGGAGGAATCCGCCAACCCCAGCCGCAAGACAAAATATGACCTTGTGGCAGTGGAAAAGGGCCGGCTTCTCATCAACATGGACAGCCAAGCCCCCAACCGGGTGGCAGAGGAGTACCTGCCCCAGCTGTTCCCGGCCCTCACCTCCTACCGGCGGGAACGCGCCTGGGGCAGCTCCCGGTTCGACTTCTACGTGGAGGCCGCAGGAGAGCGGTGGTTCATGGAGGTGAAGGGCGTCACCCTGGAGGAGGATGGGGTGGCCCTCTTCCCGGACGCCCCCACCCAGCGGGGGGTCAAACACCTGTGGGAGCTGATCCGCTGCCAAGAGGAGGGCTTCCGGGCCTGTGTGCTGTTCGTCATCCAGATGGAGGGCATCCGCTATTTCACCCCCAACCGCCGCACCCATCCAGAGTTCGCCCAAGCTCTGGAAGAGGCCGCCGCCCAAGGCGTGCGGGTAGAGGCAGTGGACTGCCATGTGACCCCCTCCTCCCTCACACCCGGGGCCCCGGTGGCCCTCCGCCTAAATGGGTAAAACAAACAGCCGCTGTGGAAGCATCACAGCGGCTGTTTTCTTTCACATTCCTACCAGGCAAGACAGCTGGGCTCATCCACCGTTTGCAGAAGGTGGTCCTTCTGGGGACGGAGGGTTTCCGGCTGCACAGCCCAGGGCACGGCAGCCCCGGCACTCTGGTTTAGCAGCCCGCCTGGGGGCGGCCCTGCGCCGGCCCATCACGCTTAATTCCCAACCAGGAAGTCCAGCACGTTCCAGCCGTCGGAACTCTGGGCTTTATAGAGCTCGGTATAGCCGCAGTTGGTACAGCTCACCGTGATGAACTTCTTGTTCTGCACGTCGAAGAGCTTGGCAAAATTGCCGCCCGTGGCTTGAAACTGGTCGCTTTCATACTGCGTGCATCCGCACTTAGGGCACACATACTGCATCTTTTCCATGGAATATCCCATCCTTTCCCACATATCATACTGGAAATCCCTTTCAGAAAGAAGGGATTTTTTCTTACAGGAATCTTAAGGCCCCAAGCCCTTCCCCGTCAAAATACCCAGCGCCGGGAATCATTTTTTATAAATTTACATGAACGGAAGAAAACAGGAATCGCCATATTATTATTTTCAAAAAAAATACAGAGAGTTTTTATTGACTTTTCCATTCTTTTCTCCTATGATAGACATAAAGAGACGGGACCGTGACCGCAGGCATCTTTTGAATATGGGAGGCGTATAATGAAACAAGCATATTTCAGGCTTACAAAAAGTGAAAGCGAGATTATGGATCTGATGTGGAAGGAGGGGCGTCCCCTTTCCCGTTCGGAAATTATCGACCTTACGCCGGACCGCAGCTGGAAACCAGCTTCTATTCACATCCTTCTCAACTCCATGCTGGATAAGGGCGCCATCGAGGTGGCCGGCTTTATCCAGAGCACCAAGAACTATGCCCGCACTTTTATCCCTACTCTGACTGCCGATGAATATGCCATCCTGCAGCTAAAGCACAGCTCCACATTCAGCGAACAGTCCGCCTTCCGCCTGATCTCCGCTCTCGTGGAAGACATTGATGACCAGAAGCTGTTGGACCAGCTGGCCCAGCTTTTGGATCAGCGGAAACAGCAGTTGGGCTGACGTCTCTCCCAAACGCAAACCCCCAGCAGGCATACGCCCGCCGGGGGTTTTCATTTTCTTTTCTTTCTATTTTAGATGGACAGGATGGCGGAAACCCGGTACATCTTCTCATCAAAGGTGCGGGGCATATCCAGGGCCTCGGTGATATCAAAGTCCACAATCTGCTCGCCCTTCATGGCGACCACGCGGTTGCCCAGGCCGTTTTGCAGCAGCTCCACAGCGTGATATCCCATCCGGCTGGCCACCACACGGTCCCGCAGGGTGGGGGCGCCGCCCCGCTGCACATGGCCCAAAATAGTTGCCCGGCTCTCAATGCCGGTTTCCTTCTGAATGCGCTCGGCCAGCTCCTGGGTGTGGCCCACGCCCTCTGCCACCACAATGATGTAATGGCGCTTGCCCGTGGACTGGGCCAGGCGAATCCGGTCCAGAACGTCCTTCTGGAAATCATAGGGGATCTCCGGCACCAGGGTGGTCAGCGCGCCCACGGCCACGCCGGTGTTCAGGGCGATGTCGCCGCAGCGGCGGCCCATAACCTCCACCACGCTGCACCGGTCGTGGGACTCGGTGGTGTCGCGAATCCGGTCGATCATCTCCATAGCCGTGTTCAGGGCCGTGTCATATCCAATGGTGTAATCCGTGCAGGCAATGTCGTTGTCAATGGTGCCGGGCACGCCGATGCAGGGAATGCCCGCGCCGGTCAGGTCCCGGGCTCCGCGGAAAGAGCCGTCGCCGCCAATCACCACCACGCCGTCAATGCCCTTTTCGCGGCACATGTTGGCGGCCTTCTGCACGCCTTCGGGGGTGTTGAACTCGGGGCTGCGGGCGGTGAACAGGGCCGTGCCGCCATGCTGCATGATGTCGGACACGCTGCGCATGTTCATTTCCTTCAAATCCCCATTGAGCAGGCCATTGTAGCCGCGCATCACGCCATAGACCTTCATGCCAAAGCTCAGGCCAGAACGCACCACTGCGCGCACCGCGGCGTTCATGCCGGGGGCATCGCCGCCGCTGGTCAATACTGCAATCGTTTTCGCACCCATTGTCGATTCCTCCAAGTATTTGAAATCGGGCTCATTGCCCATACTTCTGACGTTATCGTTATTATTATACCAAAGGCAGGGAATTTATCAAGTGGCTCCGCCAAAATTTTACATAGAAAGGCCGCTTTTCTCACGGCTTGGGGCCGTAATAGGCCACATTCTCCGCGCCCAGCAGCTCTTTCAGGGCCCGCAGCAGCGGACGGTTGATCTCCACCCGGAATTTGGCCGGAGCCCGCAGCAGCTTGCCCGTGTCCTGAAAGGTCAGGTACAAGTCTGTGGCGCCCCCGTCAAACACGGCAATATACCGCATGGCCTTGTCATAGCGTGGGTCCCGCTGGGAAGACAGCCGCAGATAAAGGCCCGGCCGCACCGGCTTGCCTGCCGGCGCCTTCACAGAGACCGGGTCCGCGGGCTTGCCCAGGCTTTGGCACACCAGCTCGGGGGCCTTGTCCTCGGTGAAACTGAGCTTCCCCTGCACCTCCACCACAGCCCCCTCGTACAGCAGGCTGCCATATTGCTCCAGCACCTTGGGGAACACCAGGGCCGTTATAGCCCCGTACATGTCCTCCAGAGAGACAAAGGCCATCTGGGCGTTGTTTTTGGTGGCTTTTTTCCGCACGCCCACCACCATGCCCAGCAGGGTGACCCACTGCCCGTCCTGATAACGGCCGGTCTCCCGCTCTCCCGCGCTTTGCAGGATCTCGTCCATCCGGGCGTAGCCCCCCTCCTGATAGAGCCCCGCGTAAGCCGCCATGGGGTGGCCGGACAAGTACATGCCCGTGACCTCCTTCTCCATGTTCAGCTTGTCCGCGGCGGAAAAATCCTCCGTTTTTTCCAGCGGGGGTTCCCCGCCCTGCGCGGAGCCCGGAGCGTCAAAAAAGCCCATCTGCCCCTCTACGTTCCGGCGCTTGTCCGCCTCTAGGGAGTCCAGCACCCGCTCCACGGCAAGGAGCATCTCCCGGCGGTTGTTGCCCAGGCCGTCCAGGGCGCCGCATTTGACCAGGCTCTCTATGGCCCGGCGGTTCAGGTCCCGCCCCGCCATGCGCTTGCAGAAGTTGTAAAAGGAGGTGAACTCCCCGCCGCCCCGGCGCTCTTCCACCATGCGGGCAATGACGTTCCGGCCCAGGTTCTTCACCGCCAGCAGGCCAAAGCGGATGCTCTTGCCCACCACCGTAAAGCCCATGTCGCTGTAATTGACGTGGGGCGGCAGCACCGAGATGCCCAGGCGGCCGCACTCTTCAATGTACTCCGCCACCTTGCCGGTCTGGCCCAGCACGCTGGAAAGCAGCGCCGCCATATATTCGCAGGGGTAATGGCACTTCAGATAGGCCGTCTGATAGGCCACCACCGCGTAGCCCGCCGCGTGGGGCTTGTTGAAGGCGTAGGAGGCAAAGCTCTCAATCTCTTTAAACAGCTCCAGGGCGGTCTGCTGGTCCACGCCCCGGCGCAGGCAGCCGTCCACCTCCCAGGTGCCGTCCTCCCGCTGCTGGCCGTGTAGGAACACCTCCCGCTCCCGCTCCAGCACATCGTGCTTTTTCTTGGCCATGGCCCGCCGGACAATGTCCGCCCTGCCCAGGGAGTAGCCCGCCAAATCCCGGAAAATCTGCATCACCTGCTCCTGGTAGATGATGCAGCCGCCGGTGGGCTCTAAAATGGGCCGCAGCAAGGGATGGCGGTAGTGGACGGACTCCGGGTTTTTCCGGCTCTCCAAATACTGGGGAATGAACTGCATGGGGCCGGGACGGTACAGGGAGATAATGGCAATCAAGTCCTCCACGCAGGCGGGCTGGGCCTGGACCAGCAGCCGCTTCATCCCCGGGGACTCCAGCTGGAACACCCCCTCCGAATGGCCCTCTGAAAGCATGCGGAACACCGCCCCGTCGTCCTCTGGGGCGGCTTCTATGGAAAAGCCCGCTTCCCGGCGGCGCACCAGCTTCTCCGCGTGGTCGATGACAGAGAGGTTCCGCAGGCCCAGAAAGTCCATCTTCAGCAGGCCCAGCTCCTCAATGGCGGTCATGGTGTACTGGGTGACCACCGCGTCGTCATTTTTAGAGAGGGGCACATAGTCCATCACCGGCTTGTCGGTGATGACCACCCCCGCCGCGTGGGTGGAGGCGTGGCGGGGCATGCCCTCCACCTTGCGGGCCATGTCCCAAAGCTCCTTCACCTGGGGGTCGGCCTCCACCTTCTCCCGCAGCTCTTTGGACTGCTTCATGGCCGTGTCCAACGTCATCCCCAAAGACAGGGGCACCAGCTTGGCCACCTGGTCCACCTTGTTGTAGGGGATGTTCAGCGCCCGGCCCACGTCCCGCAGGGCGCCCCGGGCGGCCATAGTGCCAAAGGTGACGATCTGGGCCACATGGTCCGCGCCGTACTTGTCCACCACATAGCCGATGATCTCGTCCCGGCGCTCGTCGCTGAAGTCGATGTCAAAGTCGGGCATGCTCACCCGCTCGGGGTTCAAAAAGCGCTCGAACAGCAGGTCATAGCGCATGGGGTCCACATTGGTGATGCCCACGCAGTAGGCCGCCAGGCTCCCCGCCCCAGAGCCGCGCCCCGGGCCCACAGGGATGCCCACGCTTCTGGCATAGCGGATAAAGTCCCAGACGATGAGGTAGTAGTTCACATACCCCATCTGGGAGATCACGCGGATCTCATACTCCAGCCGGTCCCGGTACTCCTGGGGAGGGTCCTCCCCATACCGGCGGATCAGGCCCTCCTGGCACAGGCGGCGGAAAAATTCCAGGTTATCGCTGCCGTCCGGGGTGAAGAAGGCGGGCAGCTTGGTCTTGCCAAACTCCAGCTCCACCTGGCAGCGCTGGGCGATCTTCACCGTGTTGTCGGCGGCCTCGGGCACATCGGGGAAGAGGGCGCGCATCTCCTCCTCGCTCTTGAAGTAGAACTCCTCGCTGCCGAACTCCATAGCGTTTTCGTCCTCTATGGTGCGCCCCGTCTGGATGCACAGCAGCACGCGGTGCATCCGGCTGTCCTCGGGGGCGATGTAGTGGCAGTCGTTGGTCGCCACCAGGGGGATGCCCGTCTCCCGGGAAAGGCGGATGAGCTGGGGGTTGATGCGCTTCTGCTCGGCCATGCCGTGGTCCTGAAGCTCCAGGTAAAAATTGCCCCGGCCAAAGATCCCCTCATACCGCAGGGCGGCCTCCCGGGCCCCCTCATAGTCCCCCCGGGTCAGGGCCCGGGGGATCTCCCCCGCCAGGCAGGCGGAAAGGGCGATAAGCCCCTCGTGGTGCTCCCGCAGCAGGTCCAGGTCCACCCGGGGCTTGCTGTAAAAGCCCTCCACCCAGGCCTTGGAGACCAGGGCCAGCAGGTTGTGGTAGCCGGCCTCGTTCTCGCAGAGCAGCACCAGGTGGCGGTTCTCCCCGTCCAGCTCGTGGACCTTGTCAAACCGGGTGCGCCGGGCCACATACACCTCGCAGCCCAAAATGGGCTGGATGCCCCGCTTTTTTGCCGCCTTATAAAATTCGACCACGCCGTACATACAGCCGTGGTCGGTGATGGCCACCGCCGTTTGGCCCATTTCCTTGGCGGCGTCCAAAAGCCTCTCCATGCGGCAGGCGCCGTCGAGCAGGCTGTATTCCGTGTGTACATGCAGGTGGGCAAAGGCCATAGGCCGCTCCTTTCTCCCTCAGTCCGAGCTCTCTATAGAGGCCAGGTAGTCCTCCGTCACTTCCATCCAGAAATAGTACTCCATGCCGATGTTCTCCTGAGAGGTGCCCCAATAGCACTCCTCGCAGACCAGATAGGTGCCCGGCTCTTGGGGGCACTGAAAGGTGCTTGAGGTCTCTGTGTAGACCCGCCCCTCCCCGTCGTAGATGGTGAAGGAGAATCCCCCGTTCTCCGAGCGGCCCTCGAACAGGATGGAGGTGCTGTGGCCGAACACGATGGTGGGGGCGCTGTCCCCCACCTCGCTGGGGACCAGGCGCCGCCCCTCGGTCCGCTGGCCCTTGGAGGTGGTGTAGATCTGGTTCTCCAGGGGGGCGGTCTCCACGCCGCCGCTTTGCAGCGTGACGGTGCCCACCTCCGGCGGGCCGCTTCCAATGCGCCCCACCAGCAGGTACATGGTCAGCAGAATCAATCCCACCATCAGCACGGCTCCGCCGTAGACCGCCAGCTTCATGCGCCAGCCGCCCTCCACTTTCATGCCATCCACCCGCTTGCGCAGCGAGTCCTTCAACGCCAATCCAGTTCCCCCTTTCGCAGTTTGTTTCTCACAGCAGGCTGTCGATGCCCCGCTCTTCCAAAATCCGTTCTCCCAACTGCAAAATGCGCTGGAGCCGGTGGTTCACGCCGCTGCGGGTGAGGCCCAGCCGGGCCCCCAGCTCCCGCAGGGTCATGTCCGGGTGGTCCAGCCGCAGCTGGGCCAGCTCCTGCAGCTCCTCAGGCAGGCTCTGCAGCCCCCGGGTGTCGCTGATGGCGGCGATGGCCGCCACCTGCCGGGCCGAGGCGGAGTAGGTCTTGTCCATATTGGCGGTCTCAAAATTGGTCTTGCGGTTGATATCGTTCTTGACTTCTTTATACATTTTCACCTGCATCAGCTCCATAGCGGCGGCCGGCGCCCCCAGGTAGGTGAGCAGGTCCTCGATGGGGCCGCTCCCCTTCAAGTAGACCACATATCCCCCTTTTCGCCCCGCCACAGAGGGGGAAAGGGGAAAGGCCTCCACTTCGCAGAGCAGGGTGTACAGGTCGTTTGCCAGGTTTTTATAGGGCACGGCAAACTCCAGGTGGTACTCCTTGCGGGGGTCCGTAGCGGTGCCGCAGGTGAGGAACGCCCCCCGCAGAAACGCCGCCGCGCAGCAGCTGTTTTCCAGGTTGGCCCGGTTTAGGCGCAGGCTGGTCTCCTGCCCTGTGTGGCCGAACTCCTCCAGCAGGGCCAGGCGGGAACCCCCGTCCGGCAGGCTGACCCGGTAGGCGGGCTTCCGCCGCCGGCTTACCCCAAACGTCAGCTCCCCAGAGATCCCGGCTCCCGCGGCGGCCAGCTCCAAAAGCCGGCGGGCCACGGCGCCGTTCTCCGTGACGAAGGCGGCCTCCTTCCGCGTAAAGCACCGGGAGAACAGCCATGCCCCATAGCACTCTGCCCGCAGGCAGCACTCCCGCTTGAATTCCACCTTGCACAGCTCGGTCTTGATGTCGGATGAAAAGGACACGGCGCCCCCTCCTTTCCAGAATGATCGATCCGGTCAGTCCACCCTCTCCATCAGCTCCAAAAGCCAGCGGGGCGGGTTGGAAACTCTGGGAATCAGCTCCCCGTTGCGGTACTCCGCCACCTCTACAAAGCCGTTGTCGTTGTCGAAAAAACGGGCCTCATCGCAATAAGGGAGAACCCGCAGCACGTCCGTAAAGCGGCTTTGAAAGCGGCGCTCCACGTCCGCCTTGGGAATGTCGTGGCCGCCCTTGGCCACCCGGTTGGCAATGCGCCCCAGGCTTTCCTCCATCGTGTCCAGGCCGATGTAATACAGGCGGATGGTGTACCCCCGTTCCTTGGCCCGGCGGATGGTGCGTTCCGTCCTCGCGCCGGACAGGGTGGTTTCCTGGGTGAAGCTGATGCCCTTCTCCAAGCACTCATCAATTTTGCGGACAGCGGCTTTCCCGCCCTCCACAGGGCTGCCCAACTGGGCCGCCAGCTTGTCCACGTCGATAAGCAGCCCCAGGTCGGAGCGCTCGGCCTTCAAGGCCCCGGTCAAGCTGGACTTGCCGCAGCCGTTCACCCCGCCGATGATGGTGTACAGTTTCATGTCTCTCTTCCTTCTGCTACAGTGCTCTCTTTAGAACTTCTGCATATCCCGGTGGGTCACGCTGGCCTTCACGCCCTGTTCTGTCAAGTGGTCGCACATGTACTGGGCCAGGGCCACGGACCGGTGATGCCCGCCGGTGCAGCCCACGGCGATGACCAGCTGGCTCTTGCCCTCCTTGGAGTACAGGGGCAGTAAGTAGTCGATCAAGTCTGTGAAGCGGCTGACAAAGCCCTGTGTCTCCTCCTTCTCCATAACGTAGTCCCGCACAGGGGCGTCCAAGCCCGTCAGGGGCCGCAGGGCCTCGTCATAGAAGGGGTTGGGCAGGCAGCGCACGTCAAAGACCAGGTCCGCCTCCATGGGGATGCCGAACTTGAAGCCAAAGCTGATGCAGTGCACGGACAGGGAATCCTGGGCGCTGGAGAGGAACAGCTCGCTGATGCGGGCCTTCAGCTGGGCCGGGGACACCAGGGAGGTGTCGATGACGTAGTCAGAGCACTCCTTCACCGGCTTGAGCATCTCCCGCTCCAGCTTGACGGCCTGCTCCAGGGCGCCGCCCATCTCGTCCGCCAGGGGGTGCTTGCGGCGGGTCTCCTGGAAGCGGTTGACCAGCACGCTGTCCGAGGAGTCCAAAAACAGGATCTTATAGGGCTTTTTGTCCCGCTTCAGAGACTCCAGCGCCGTGAAGAAGGACTTGAACAGCCCCCCACCCCGGGTGTCCGTCACCACGGCCGCCCGGTTGCGTACCCCTTCGGACTGGATGCACATGTCGTAGAACACGGGGATCAGCGCCGGCGGCAGATTGTCCACGCAGAAAAAGCCGATGTCCTCCATAGCGTGCATGGCCCGGGTCTTCCCCGCGCCGGAAAGGCCAGTTACAATGACAAATTCCATATCGGTTCCCCCTTTACTGTTCCCCGGTCACCCGGACCTCTGTCTCCAGCCGGATGCCCCGCTTTTCATACACCTCTTCCTGGATCTGCCGGATGAGGGCCAGCACGTCGGCGCAGGTGGCCCCGCCGGTGTTGACGATGAACCCGGCGTGCTTCTCGCTGACCTGGGCGCCCCCCACCCGGCGTCCCTTCAAGCCGCACTCCTCGATGAGGGCGGCGGCAAAGGCCCCCTGGGGCCGCTTGAACACGCTGCCCGCGCTGGGCATGTCATAGGGCTGCTTCTCCTTGCGCCGGGCCATCAGCTCCTCCATCTTGGCGGCGATCTGGGCCGGGTCCCCCGGCTGCAGGCGGTACTCCACAAAGGTGATGATCTCCCGCCCGCCGGTGTAGCGGCTGCGCCGGTAGGAGAACTGGAGCTCTTCTCCAGAGGCGCTGCCCTCTTCCCCCTGGGGGGTCAGGTGGCAGACACGCTCCACCACGTCCTTCATCTCGCCGCCGTAGGCGCCCGCGTCCATATAGGCCGCCCCGCCCGCGGAGCCGGGGATGCCCCAGGCGAACTCCAGGCCGGAAAGACCCCTCTCCCGGGCAAAGGCGCACACGGAAGCCAAAGAGGCCCCCGCTCCTGCCCGGAGGAGGCCCTCTTCCCGCTGCTCCACCTTTTTGAAGTCCCCAGAGAGCAGCAGCACCGCCCCCCGAAAGCCCCTATCCCCCACCAGCAGGTTGGAGCCCTTCCCCAGCAGCAGGAAGGGGAGGCCCTCCTGCCCAAGGGCTTTCACCAGCCCCTTGAGCTGGGGCAGGGTCTCCACCGTGATGAACCGGTCCGCCGGGCCGCCAATCTGAAAGGTGGTGTGGCGGCTCATGGGCTCCCCCGCAACGCAGGGGCAGCCCAGCTCCCCAGCCGCCCGGTCCAGAAATGCATAGCAAAGCTCCATAGGCTTCTCCTCTCACTTCCTCCGCTCAAAGATGTGGGTGTAGCGGGAAAGGTAATCGTTCAAACGCTCCGCGGAGGCGTTCAAGATCAGCTCTTCGGGGAAGTCAATCTCCGAAAGCATCTCCAGGGCGTGGCCGAAGTCCCCCACATAGGCCTCAAAGTGGGCGTCCGAGCTGACCACAATGGGCACCCCGTGCTTTTTGCAGCAGAGGGCGATCTTCTTGCAGTTTTCGATGTTCTGCCTGCGGGCGTCAAAGCTGTGGTTGTTGATCTCCACCAGCTTGTGGTTCTCCCCAAACAAGGGGATGACCTTCTCGTAATCGTAGGCGTAGAGGGGGTCGCCGCTGTGGGCGATGATGTTCACCCGGGGGTTCTTGGCGATTTGGCTCCACAGGTGGGTGCACTTCTCCACGTCCGGGTTTTCCAGGCCCGGCAGGCCCAGCCGGTGGATGGAGGCCACCACCCAGTCCAGCTGGCCGGCGTAGCTCTCCCCCAGGTCGGTGTTGCCTTCAAAGTCCAGAATGTTGGTCTCCGCCCCCACAATGGTGAGCACCCCTTTATAGTGCAGGGGCAGCTCGTGCAGGCTGGAAAAATACCAGTCCACCGGAGAGCCTGGCATGACGCCGGTGTGGTCCGTAACAGCCAAAGCGTACAAGCCCTTGTCCCGGGCGGCGCCCACCATCTCCGAGAAGGTGCTGTGAGCGTGGCCGGAAAACAGGGTGTGGGTGTGCAGGTCGGCTATGATAGTATATGCGTGTTTCATCAGATATCCAGATCCTTTTTGATAGCCTCGCCCTGAAGCTCGCTGACATCCACTCCCAAGCTGGAGAGCAGCTCCTGGGCGGCGTTGTAGCCCATTTTCTTCTGCCGGTTGTTCATGGCGGCCACCTCGATGATGACGGCCAGGTTCCGCCCGGGCTTGACGGGAATGGTCATCACCGGCACCCGGATGCCCAGGATTTCGGTGTACTCGCTGTCGATGCCCATGCGGTCATAGAGCTTGGTGGCGTCCCAAATCTCCAGGTTGATGCACATGTCGATCTTCTCCGACATCTTGATGGCGCCCATGCCGAAAATGCGCCGGGCGTTGATGATGCCCACGCCCCGCAGCTCGATAAAGTGACGGATATTTTCCGGGGCCCGGCCCACCAGGGACTTGCTGGACACCCGGCGGATCTCCACGGCGTCGTCCGCGATAAGCCGGTGCCCGCGCTTAATCAGCTCAATGGCGGTCTCGCTCTTGCCCACGCCGCTGTCCCCCACCAGCAGGATGCCCTCGCCGTAGACCTCGATCAGCACGCCGTGGCGGGTGATGCGGGGGGCCAGCTCCACGTTCAGCAGGGAGACCAGGTCCGCCACCACGTTAGAGGTGGAATCCTTAGAGGAGAGCAGGGGAATGTCATACTTTTCCGCCGCGGCCAGCATCCTCTCGCTGGGGGTGATATCCCGGGCCACAATCACTGTGGCCGGCCGCAGGGCGAAGAAATGCTCAATCGCCGTGGCCTTCTTCTCCTCCCCCAAGCTTTGCAGCATGGCCATTTCCGAACGGCCCAGCACGGTAATGCGGTGGGGGTCGAAGTAGTCACAGAACCCGTAAAGCTCCAATCCGGGGCGGATCACATCCCGAGAGCGGATGAGAATTTCCTCCGCGTTTTGGGGCAGGTGCATGGCCCGCAGGCCCAGCTCCTTGATAATCTTTGCCAGGGGGATGGTATACTCTTCCGTCATGCGCATGCATCCTCTCTTTCAAAGCTCTGAGGACCTGGCTGCCGCCAAGTCCAAAAGCCAAAATTCTCTACATTCTTTTTTATTATAAACGATTCCCCTGGAAAAATAAAGAGCGGCTTTTTCCCCGGGGGATTTCCCCCCGCAAAAAATTTTTAAAAAACCGAAAAATACCTCTTGCTTTTTTCGATGGGCTGTATTATAATAATTAAGCTGAACAGCGAAAGCAGCAGCACACCATATCGCGGGGTGGAGCAGTTCGGTAGCTCGTCGGGCTCATAACCCGAAGGTCGTAGGTTCAAATCCTGCCCCCGCAACCATAGGAAACATTAGTTTTGATTTATTATCATCAAAATTAATGTTTCTTTTTTATATTTAAACAAGGAGGTAATCGCATGATTGCAAGCAAGCTTAAACTGGGCGATGAGGTGCGAGTGATTGCACCGGCTAGAAATCTAACAGAAGTGAGGCAGGATGTACACCATCATGCGGTTGACTTCTGGAAGGAAAAAGGATTTCATCTTACATTTTCCAAGAATAGTCGAGAGGTTGGAAAATACCACTCCTCCAGCATTGCGTCACGGGTAGAGGATATTCACGAGGCATTTTGTGATCCAAATGTAAAATTGATTATAACTTGTCTTGGTGGTTTTAACTCTAATCAGCTTTTACGACACTTGGATTACGAACTCATTGGGAAACATCCTAAAATTCTCTGTGGTTATTCCGATATAACTGCTCTTCATAACGCCATCTATTCTAAAACGGGACTTGTTACATATCACGGCCCACATTATGGTACCTTTACTTTTGACCGGGAATCAAAATACACTCAGAAAACTTTTTTTGAGTGTATAATGAACGAAGAGCCCATTGTTGTCACTCCCTCTGAAACAGCTGCAAAATATTATACAATTCAAGAAGGCATGTGTGAAGGAACAATCATTGGCGGTAATCTTTGTACTTTAAATCTCTTACAAGGGACGCCTTATATGCCTGATATTCGAAATAAGGTGCTGTTTCTGGAAGATGACAATATTATGGGAGATTATTTTTGCTACGAATTTGATCGAAACCTAGAGTCTCTTTTACAGGTAGAAGGAGCAGAAACGATCAAGGGAATTGTCTTTGGACGCTTTGAAGATAGTTGTGGTTTGAACGCAGAAGTAATAAAAGATATTATTCAAGATAAGATAGCTAAGAATATACCTGTCATTTTTGGTGTAGATTTTGGTCATGTTTATCCAATGATTACGTTTCCGATTGGTGGAACTGTTCGCATTTTGGCAAATCATGAAACTGCTGAAATGATCATTTTGACTCACTGATTGAGGTAACAATATCTCTGTCTTTTGATAGTCTTAATTTATAAGCGCGCCTTAAGTGAATCCGCCAGTAAAAACGGTCAACTATGACAAAAACCCCAAGTTTCATACCTGGGGTTTTCTCTTGCCTTTTTGTGGGATGCCCCCATCGCACTCCCTTAATTCAGCAGTATCTGTTGTATAGATAACACTGTTTTTCTGAGAAATCGGCAGCAGAAAACCACCCTCGCGCCTTGCGGCTCTGGGGTGGTTTTTGCTTTCTTTTGGGAGTTGACCCAGATCTGACCCATTTTGGTTTGGCCGGAATCTGGGTCAAATTCTGGAGTGGATACCATCGGATAAGATTGGAGGTAAGGTTTTCCGTCCAGCCAGGTGGCTTCTCTCCTACATTTTTCGCTCTGCTTGCCGTGGGCTGCCATTTCGCTCCTTCTATCTAATGCTATGACCTTCGGGAAAGTTGATATGGTGTCATTTATAACCAGGAAGCCACCCGGAAACCCATGGTTCCTAGGGTGGCTCTTCCCT
>ENA-OUPA01000021-OUPA01000021.1-human-gut-metagenome-genome-assembly--contig:-NODE-21-length-135876-cov-7.65395_pt1 | contig 135876 bp, 117 predicted proteins | sample MGYA00237939_ERZ548770 | MGnify/ENA primary metagenome ERZ548770 (study PRJEB26490, sample SAMN05356877) | human gut metagenome | biome: terrestrial biome; feature: human-associated habitat; material...
TGCCGAGGGCGTTGCCGCCCAGGGCGATGACAGCGGTCTTGCCGTTGCCCTTTTCATATGGCATAGAATTCTCCTTACCTGTTGGCCTCATCATGAGAAGTACGCAGGATGGCTCGGCACAAAAGCCATCCTGCGTACTTACTTTATCGAGCGCCACGTAGGCGCAAAAGATAAGATTGGGTTTATTTTTACCGCAACTACCCCTAATCCGCCCTAAACCAGCGGCCCTGGAAGTCATTCTCCAATCGCGGGTTAACCTCACTTGGAGGGAGGCGGTTTCAGTCGCCCTTCTAGTCAAAGCAACCACGCCGGCATCGGCTCAGTAAGATTAGAGGGCCTCTCGGATGATGGGCATCGACATACAGCGGGCGCCTCCACAGCCGCGCGACAGCTCCGCTCCCTCGAAGGTGCGCGCTTCGATACCTGCCTTATCGAGCAAATCGAGGGTTATTTTGTTGCGATCGTAGCAGACCACCAATCCTGGAGCCAACGTGAGCACGTTCCCGCCGAGATTCCACATCTCCCAAAAGCCCTGGATCTCATCTCCGTTGCCTACGGGAATAAGCCGTACCGAGGACTCACCAAGCGCATCGGCGAGCACCTTGCTCCAGTCGGAGCCGACGGGCTGCGTCCTGACGCCATCGGAAGCGGGGGTCAGCTTGCACACGTTCACATTGCCGCTCAGGAAGGGGTTGAACAGGAACGCGTCCCGATCGACCATGGTCAACATTCCATCGAGATGCATGGCATTGCGGCCGCGCTCCATCTCGAAGGCATAGACGGCCTCGAAACCTTTCTTGAACAGATTTGCGGCAACGAACTCGATGGCGCCGGGCTGGGTGCGCTCTGTGCAGCCGATGCAGACAACCTTATCGGAGAGGATGAGCACATCTCCGCCTTCGATGCCGTAGGGCGGCTCCATCGAGTAGAAATCCTGCGTGGGGTTGTCGCGATACTCGTCTGCGCCGCGATGAATGTATTTCATGAGCAAGGGCTCGCGCTGGCGGTAGGGCTTGCCCATGTGGGACAAAATGACGCCATCGGCGATGTTGATGCTGCTATCGCGCGTGAAATAGCTGTTGGGCAGCGGGTTGACGAGAAAAGATCATCGAGGTACGTAACAGCCCCCAGCGAATCCCCTCCATCGAATTCGCTCTTGAGAACACCGGTGTAAACACGCTCCACGAACTCATCGAGAGGAAGCCCATTGTGGTATTCCGCCAACCGATCGCGCAGCCCGATAGAGGGAATCGCAGAACGATCGAGGAACTCCTCGACAAATGCCGATCTCTCGCTCTCGTTTTTCATAGCCTGAGCGAGCATATCCTCTTGGTAGAAGATTTCGACGCCATTTTCTCTGAGAATACCCGCGAACGTATCGTGCTTGGCCTGCGCTTTCTCCAGAAGAGGCGTGTCCTCGAAGAGCATCTCCTGCAGATGAAAGGGATGCACTCGCTTAAGCTCATTGCCCGGACGATGAAGCATGACTTTCTTCAAAGGACCGATTTCCGAATTAACCTGGACCATGGTGTCCCCTATCTCAAAAAAACAATTCTCAAGGACGGCAAAATTCACTCTAGACCTTGGGACAGTACCAAGGTCTAGAGTGAATTTCAGCAGATTCTCCTTTTGCAGGACGGCAAGGAGATCGGCCTCTATCTACCGGCAAATAGCTGAGAGGAAAAGATATGTCCGAGAACGCGAGGCAAGACCGCAAGGCCCGTAAAATGAAAATGCCCACCTCATTCGCTATTTTGGGCATCCTGCTTCTTGTCATGGCCATCCTCACGATAGTCGTGGCCGCAGCAGGAGGTGAGGGCGTGCGCGAGGCCCTACCCCTTCCAGAAATCGCGGGTGAGATCTTGGCGGGTGGAGTGGTGGGCGTTTCTCGTGCCGCGATATTCGGCCCGTTAAACGTCCGACACGTCAATATTCCGCGCGCGATCAGTATCCAAGCATTCATTCACTGAAATCTACCACTTAACTCGGCCCTGATCTGCTATCGGACTTTGCGGACGCTCCATAGGAAACGTAGCAAGCGGAGATGATCAGAGGAGAACCTCAGAATCATCTCCGCCTTTTGAAAGACTCTTGTGACTGCAAACTTTAGGAATTATATGAAGTGCCGAGGGATCAAGTGCTGCATAGCTTTAGTCAACAATCACGTTTTCGGTAGTATAAGATGCCTGCGCATACCGCTGGGCATTGGTGAACTGCGAAGTTGCAAGGCCATACAAGATCGCAGCCTGCTCCTTATCGCCCTTTGCCCCAGCGCAATCGGCCATGATCGTATAATTGCATCCCGTGTGCACTGCCTCGGCGGCCTTGTTGTAGCACTCCAACGCGTCGGCATCTTCGGTATCGCTCTTGTACAATTCGGCGCCAGCGTTTCTCACTGCAATACGGGCATCGGTTTCCGCGCTCTTATTGGTGGCCTGCATGCCCTCTCCAAGAGTGAGCTTGTAGTAGTTGGCCGTACCGAACGGGACATCGGAGCGGAATTTCTCATCATGGCCCCTCAAGACGAACATCTCAAGATCGGTCGCGTCGAAAATCGTCCTGAAGATGGTCTTGAACTCCAGATCATCTCCTTCTGGGGAATGGAACTGATAGAAGCCGCCGAAATCCCAATTCTCCTCGCTCCATTTGCCCTCGTCGTAGTAGCGAATGCTTCCGAGTGCATCCGCGATGGTGCGCGGGGTAACAGAGCCCTTGTTGTCCAGCAGGATCCTCTCTACCGTGCTAGCCCTGGGCACGCTGTCCGGATACGCCTCGTACGAATCGTTCATCCACGACTCGTCCAGGAAATGATTTGCCGTAATAAGGTAATCCTCCTCGCCATGATCGCCGGCCTTACGAACTACATAGGCAGTGTCTTTTTGCTCTACAACATAAGCATTCCCGTTATTATCAGAAATGTTAATGTTGCCGGTATGGATCCACTCAGTTTCCGTAAGCATTTTGACCGCTTCATCTGCTGTAGCGCACTTTGTAGCTGTATACCAGTAAGCGAACAGGGTATCGAGGAACGTGCCTTCCCTATCAATCACCTCGGCACCCTCGCTCGGTGCCGCGTGGGGCCCTCCGGCATAGGTAATAATGAGGCCTTCAGAGTTCATGAATGCATTGCCCTGCATTCCGCCAGATGCCATAACCGCATAGCCATCATCCGGATAAGAAATCATATCCGAGAACATTGCAGCAGGCGTTGCGCTGATTGCATCAAGATTGGCGCCTCCAAGATGACGGCCGTCCAGGGTCATGTTTCCCCAAGCCGATACGGTCATGCACGTTTTTGAGCGCTCCGGATCATAATGCATCATCAAATCGTAGTTAAGGACAGAGGAACCCATAATTGCAACAATCGCATCTTCCTTTGAGATTCCTGCCCCATCAGCCACCCCTGACAAGAAGTCAAACACAGATGGCTCATCCGCTTCGTAGTGCTTCAGGATCTTACCCATGGCTTCGTTATATGCGGCATCGTCTGCCTCCGTATAAATCATGGCCATTACAGATGCCCAGTTATTCTCTAACTGCACTTTCTGCTGTAATCCGTACTGCCTTCCCATATCAAACCAGGAGCCGTTTACATAGACAACTTCCTGCGTGTTCCCTGCGTTGACGGTTGCATCGAACACCCCATCGAACTCTTCGGCGCCAGAAGCTACCGCTACATCCGTCGATGCATTGTCCGGCGTTCCGCTAGGCGCATTGTCCGATGCTCCGCCCGTCGTGCTCTCTGCGGAACAGCCCGCAAATGCCAGCAGACTTAAACATAAGCTGGCGCAAAACAATACACGAGCTACTTTTCTTCTCATAATCTAACCCTTTCTTTTCTCTCCAAAAGCCCTACATTGCCGGCAACTTGATGGCTAGCGCAAAATGCCCTACTTTGCCGACCCTGGGGCGTCAGAGGACTTTGAGCCTCATATGGGCGACGCGCTTAGGCCTTGGGCTCCTGTTGGGTGATGCAGTGGATGTTGCCGCCGCCGAAGACCACCTGGTCGGACTGGACGCCCACGCACTTGTAGACGCCCTCGCCCCACACCTCGTCGTAGATCTGCTGCAGCGTGTCCACGGCCAGTGGATCGTTCTCGTCGCCGTACTGGGGCACGATGACGCCGCCGTTGGTCACCAGGTAGTTCATGTAGGAGGCGATGAGCGGCTCGTCAGCCACGCGCGGCTCGGCGTTCTCGTCCATGTCGATGGTGTCGCAGGAGGCCTGGTCCATGTACAGGGGCTTCGCCGGCATGGGCAGCTTGTACACCTTCAGCGCACGGCCCTTCGCGTCGGTGGCGTTGCTCAAGGTCTCGTAGGCCTCATGGCACTGGCGGTAGAAGGGGTAGTCCTCATCGTCGGTCCAGATGCAGACCATCACGCCCGGGGCGATGAAGGTGGCCACGTCGTCGATATGGCCGTTGGTCTCCTCGGGGTCGATGCCCTCCTTGACCCAGATGACCTTCTCCACGCCCAGATAGGCCTTCAGGTGCTCGTCCATGTAGGCGCGCAGCTCCTCGCTCCAGGGCTCAAAGCGCTTGGCGTAGACGGGCCAGATGGTGTCCTCCTCGACCTCCTCGGCGAGCACGGCCGAGGCGGTGCGGCCCGGGGAGAGCAGGCACTGCTCGGTGACCACGAGGGTGCCCTCGCCGTCCACGGTGATGGAGCCGCCCTCCAGGATCATGTCATCGGGACGGTAGCGGCGGCAGTGTGACAGCTCGGCCATCTTGCAGGCGATCTGGTCGTCGGCCTTCCACGGGAAGTACAGGCCGTCGATGAAGCCGCCGTAGGCGTTGAAGTGCCAGTCGCAGGCTCGCTTGTCGCCCTTGCCGTCGATGACGTAGGTGGCGCCGGTGTCGCGGAACCAAGCGTCGTCGGTGGTCATTTCGATGACGGTCACATTCTCGTCGTCCTCGAAAACGGCCTTGCAGTTGGCGTAGTCGTCCTCGTTGGCGCACATAACGACCGGCGTGAACTCGGCGATGGCCCGGGCGATGGCGGCGTACTGCTTCTGGGCCGGCTTGGCGCCGTGGGCCCAGGTGTCGGTGCGGTGAGGCCAGCCTATCCACACGCGATCCTGCGGGGCGAACTCGGCGGGCATGAAGAAGCCGTCGGCGGCGGGGGTGGAGTCGGACTCGTAGATGGTTTTCATGAGGGAATTCCTTTCAAGAGGGGGGTACGAGTACAGCAATCTACAAAATCTTCTCGCTCTTGCCGTCGTCGGCGGCAAGAATCTGCTCGACTTGGGCCGGATCAACGGGCTCGAGCGAATCGGGCTCGCCTGCGGCCTCTTCAGCCAAACGCTCGGCGGCCATCGCGGGAGTGAGGCCCTTGAACTCCTCCTTGCGGCCGCGGGCGCTCACAATGCGCACCACCTCGCCCAAAAGGAGGAAGATGATGAAGATGGCGATCATCGGCACCTTGTCCGCCACTTCCTCGGCCGAGAACGGCACGAGCGTGGCCACGATGGCCAGTACCAGCTCGATGACCGGGATGGCCAGAATAACCTTCATGGCTGTGCCCTGGAAGGGGAAGCGGTACACGCGGGGACGGTTCGCATCGACCTTGCGCAGCTTGATGAAGGCCGGGAACATGGGGATGTAGGTGAGCAGTAGGAACACCACGGAGGTGGCGAACAGCGTCCAGAACAGCCCGTTGGAGATGGCCTCGTTGGGGATGAGCTGGATGAGCAGGACGGCGGTGGCCACCACGCCGTTCACAATGGCGGCGCCGGTGGGCATGCCGGTCTTCGGGTTCTCATGGGCGAACACGCGCGGCATGTTCTGGTTTTTCGCCGCATAGTCGGCCACGAAGTTCACGCCGAAGGACCAGCTGGCCATATTCGCGAACAGGGTGATGAGGAACACCACGGCGATGATGATGAAGATGGGGGAAGCCTCGCCCACCATGGTCATCACGGCCACGAGCATGCCGAAGTCGGGGTCGATCTGATCGGCCGGGATGGCAGCACCGATGCCGAAGCCGCAGAACAGGTAGATGGCGCCAATGGCCAGGCCGCCCAGGATAATGGCCTTGGGGATGTCGCGAGCCGGGTTCTGCATGTCCTTGGCGAAGGTGCAGATCACCTCGAAACCTGTGAAGTTGAAGATGATGATGGACAGGTAGCCGAGCGCAGCGGTGTTGGTCAAGTCGGGCAGGAACGTCTCGGGGGCCATGGATCCGGCGAATCCGTTGGCGCAGGCGTACCAGATGCCGAGCACGCCCACGGACACGGCCACGAGCACCTTCAAAACGGCGCCGCCGTTCAAAATCCACTCGGAATCGGACACCTTCGAGAAGCTCATGAACACGACGATCCACACGAAGGCAATCTCGATGGCCAGGGTCAGCGGCAGGTTCGCCTCGATGTCGGCCCCGAACACCATACCTAAGATGGGCGGGAACAGCGTGGCCAAGCTGGCGATCCACAACGGGAAGTTGATCCAATAGTACCAGCTAATGCGGGCGCCCCACTTGTCGCCGAGGGCGTCGCGCACCCAGTCGTAGATACCTCCCTCGGAGTCGTAGGCGGTGCCGAGCTCGGCCGCCACCATGCCGTAGGGCAAAAGGAAGGTGATGATGAGGAAGATCCACCAGAAGAACTGCTGGTTGCCGATGGCGGCAGCCGGTGCCGCCGCCTCGCACACGAACACCACGCAGATCACCGACAGGATAACGGATACGAAGGAGAATTTCTTCTTACCGCTCATAGGGTAACTCCTTAATGGGAAAGAGCGATCGGGAAAGTTGCGCCTTCCCCGATCGCGAATGGTTTACAGACCCTGCTTGCCGAGCTTCGCCATGCACTCGTCGATGGTGGCGCGGTAGTTGGTCGCCTTCTCCGGGTTCGGCTCGCTCTGGGGGCACAGAGTGGCGAGGATGGCGCGGATGGAGTGCTTGCGGTTCTCGGCCTCGTCCCAGCACAGGGAGCGCTCCGGGTCATCCATCACCTCGTCCACGACCTCCTCGCCGCGGTTGGCCGGCAGGCAGTGCATGAACTTGGAGTCGGGGCCGGCCACGTTCATCAGGTCCCAGGTCACCTGGTACTTGGGATAGAACACGTCCATGTAGCTGGTGCTGGAGACTTCCTCGTCGTAGAGGCCGTACCACACGTCGGTGTACACGAAGTCGGCGCCCTCGATGCAGGAGATGTCGTCGGAGACGGTAATGGTGCCGCCGGAGATCTTGCAGTTCTCCTCGCCGATGGCCATGAGCTCCTTACCGAACACAGCGCGCTCCTCATCGGTGCCTATGAGCAGGGCGCCGTCGGGGATCTGATGGCCCTTGGGCCCGAACTGCACGAAGTCCATGCCCATCTTCGAGCAGATGAACATGAGCGATACGCAGGTCTGGGTGGCATCGCCGATGAAGGCGAACTTGCAGTCCTCGATCTTCTTGCCCTCGGGCAAATTCTCGATCATGGTCATGAGGTCTCCGAGCTCCTGGGTGGGGTGGTTGTACTCGCTCATGCCGTTGATCACGGGGGCCGCGGAGTACTTCGCCAGGGCCACCACGTCCTTGTGGCGGTCGACGCGGGCCATGAGGATGTCGACGAGGCTTCCCATGACGCGGCCGGAGTCCTCGATGGACTCGTGGCCGCCCAGCTGGATGGAGCCGGGGCCGAAGAACTGCGCGTGGCCGCCCAGGTCGGTCATGGCCGTCTCGAAGGAGATGCGCGTGCGGGTGGACACCTGCTGGAAGATCATGCCCAGCGTCTTGTGCTTCAGCAAGAGCGGGTACTCGCCGCCCTCCTTGATGAGCCCCTTCATGGCGATGGCGAGGTCCACCATGCCGAGTAGCTCCTCCTTGGTGAAGTCGTTGGTGTCGATGTAGTCCTTGACCATGGAAATCCTCCTTTAGGATCTCGTTCGCGACCTCTGCACAAGATGATCGCGATGCGGTTTCATGCGGAGGACCCTTCATGTCGGCGCTATTCGGGCCGGATTCCCGTTCGCGGCCTCTTCTCGACTCGAGGCCGTCTCCGGAATTGTTGAGCGTCTTCCGCATCTCTCGAGGCTCAGCATGGAACGCGCTAGAAGTTTTGAGAAGAAATAATCAAGATTATTTCCAGATGGTAAAAGCTCACCGTGCGTCTAATCCCAAATAATCCCGCTACTTAGACCTATTGAACTGGCTTCTATGCTAGAAAAGATCCATCGCCTCTTTTGCTGATCTTTCAAGTTGAGGCACGACCTAAACCGCTCTAGACCGTCGCGGCTCATCATCGGGCCCTATGCGTCACCGAGGAGGCTCGCTTTGGAGACAGCGTTCTACTTCTACACCATCGTCGTGATGCTCGTGTGCGTGGCGTCGGGTTCCGTATCGCTCTCGGCCTATTTCGTTTCCCGGCGCCACTCGTTTCTCTACGCTGCGGCCATGCTGCTGTTCTACTTCCTCGACCTCGCGCTTATCTTTCAATACGAGTACCTGGGCCAGAACGTCGAGTATTCCATCAACCAGTTCTATACCATCGACCATCCGCAGCTGAAGATACTGCTCGCCTTGGGCACTCTCGAGCCCATGTGGCTCATACTGTGCGATTTCGTGAACGAGCGCCGCCGCGTTTTGCGCCTCGCCCCAGCCTTGGCCTTCATAGCGGCAAGCGAAATCGTCGTGCTGTGCCTGCCCGTGGACGAGTTTCGCCAATGGCTCTTCTACACGCTGCGCCAGGCGTTTCTCCTGTGGTGCTTGGCTTTCGGGGTCTATCGCTACAGCACGGCCCGCAACGAAGTGGAGAAGGCCCGCTTGCGCCGTCAGGAGCCGCTGTTCCTCGTCACTTTAGTTCTGTGCCTGTGCATTCTCATCGAGGATGTCGTCATGATCCTCGTCTTCGATTCCAGCTTCTTCGCGAACGCCGATATGCTGCCCCTATATATCAGCGAGCGGAACTTCTCTGAGAACATCCTGCTTCTGGCCCTGTCCTTTTTCACCCTGCGCGCCGCTGCCGACACCCTGCGCCTGCGCTTCAAGGAGCCGCCGAGTGCCGATGCGCCCGACACCCAGGAATACATCGACGAGCTGCTTCCCGCCTTCTGCGAGCGCTATCACCTGACCGCGCGCGAGCGCGTCATCTTGGAAGAAGTGCTGCAAGGCAAGGACAATCAGAACATCGCTAGCTCGCTGCAGCTGGCCCTCGGCACCGTGAAGGCCCACGTGCACAACATCCTGAAGAAAACCGGCACCACTACCCGCCAAGAGCTCGCCCAGCTGTTCTGGAAGGGATAGAGGATAGTAGGCGGACGCGAAACAGCGGCTGGCGCCGTGGGAGGTGCAGGTGTCGGAAGACCGCAGCCGCCCTTATTCCCGCAGCGCCCTAGAATCGAGCCCTTTTGCGGCGCCCTAACTCTTCTTTGAGCATTTGCGCAAGTCCGTCCCGGCCGCTCACGCCAAGCTTGGAGTAAACATTCGATATATGGGTTTTCACCGTGTTGACGGAAATGTACTCCTGCTCGGCGATCTCCTTGTTCGATGCACCCTTCTCGAGCAGCGACAGCAGCACCTCTTCACGCTTGGTCAGCCCGTATTCGCGGGCGATCCAGGGCACAAGGGATTCTGCCAGCTGCTCGTTGCGCATCCGCCGATGATGGGCGAGGAAGACGTAGGCGGCCACGGTGAAGCAGAGCGCCATAACCTCGACGGGCACCTCGCGAGGAGAAGCAAAGTCCCCGCTGCTCTCCTGCCCAAAGCTCACATACGTTGCCGCTTCTCCCAGGGCATATACGAGCACGAGCAAAAGCGAGAAAACCCATCGCCAACGGTTCATACATCGAAATTCCGCCACCAAGCAGCAGGCACCGTACCCTATCACCCACAATGACAGCAGCCTGGCAAAGAGGAACTCGCGCCACAACGCAACCGATTCGACCGATGGAGCGCCGCTCGCCCAGGCCATCATTATGCAAACTGCCCAAAAAAATCCTTCGACAGGAGAAAATCTGCGCGAGAGCAAACTGCCCAGCACGAGCCGGTACAAGAGGATTATAGCCATGTTGAATGTGGTGTAGAGCATGGGGTAGGCGTTTCGCGCATCTTCGAATTGCAACGCGAATTCTGGAACAAACTCGTACATGAACAATAAAACGATATCTATCGCGTACGCAAAGAAGATGAGCGCTGTGAAGATGTATCCCGGTTTGCGCTCGACGTAGTACAGGCTCCCATAGGCGGCTATGGCCAACGCATAGGCGATGCAGCTTGCCACATTGTAGAGAAAGGCGAGGGACACGACTCCTCCTTCATCGGATAGCAAACATTATAGACGGTTTGGCTGCCAAGGCTACCGACTTGCCTGACACTCGATTCAGCTTCTTCGTTATCCCAGTTCAGAAGAGGGGAGGACAAAAAATCATCCCCTAAATAATCTAAAAGCCCTCCCTGATTTCCTTAACAAGAGATTTCCCCGCTCTTAAAGTTAGGTCCTCGCAGCACCGAGAAGAGAGCGCTGCGACCGAACTAAGGAGGGTTTTATGAGCATGTCCCGTCTCGATCAGCTTCTCAGCCGCCGCCATTTCGTCATTGGATCAAGTGCGCTTGCGGCCGCCACGCTTTCGGGCGGTCTTTGGGGGTGCGCATCAGATGAGCCGCTCGGATCAACCGGCCCATCTGATTCCCCCGAAGAGAACGCCGCCGATCTCGTGCTGTACAACGGCCATGTGCAGACGATGGTATCGGAAAGCGAGGTTGCCTCGGCCATAGCCATCGCGGGCAACAAAATCGTCTATGTGGGCGATGATTCAGGCATCGACGCTTTCGTAGGAGACACCACCCAAGTCATCGACCTCGATGGCAAGTTCGTCTCCCCCGGCTTCATTGACGGCCACATCCACGCCCCTGGCAACTGGTTCACCAAACTCTACCAAATCGATCTAACGGGACTTAGCACCAATGAGGAATACCTCGAGGCAATCCGCTCCTTCGTGGAAGCCCATCCCGACGAAGAAGGCTACATCGGATCGCCCTTCATGCTCAATGCCTACCAGCTTCCCGACGGCTCGAATCCCGGGCCCTCGAAAGAGGATCTAGATGCCATCTGCCCCGATAAGCCCATTCTCATCCATGACGTCTCCTACCACGCCGCTTGGGTCAATTCCAAGGCCTTCGAAATGGCTGGCGTAACCGCCGACACCCCCGACCCAGAAGGCGGCCTGTTCTATCGCAACGAAAAGGGCGAGCCTTCGGGATGCGTCAGCGATGCCGCCAAGGGAATAGTATTCGCCATCATGCCCGACACCATGACCAACGATAATCTGGAAAAGGCCCTGTACAAATTCATGGAGGAAGCAAACTCCTATGGCATAACCGGCATTACAAATATCACCCAAGGCGGTCTTGATATTATCGATATGTACCACAAGGTGGAGCGCGAGGGCAATTTGACCCTGCGCATGCGCGTCGTCCCCACTATGAAAGAAGGTCGCACCTATGACGAAGTGCTTTCCACCATCAAGTCCTACAACGACTCCGCCACAGACATGATTTCTTCGAATACCGTGAAGATTTTCTACGACGGAGTGACCGAAAGAGGCACCGCCGTCTTCCTGGAACCCTACCTGGAATCAACGGGACTCGGTGATCATTGGTGCGGCGAACCCATCTGGTCTCAGGAAGACTTTACCCGTCTTGTACACGACTTTGATGCAGAAGGCGTTCAGGTGCACGTGCACGCCATGGGCGACGGCGCCGTTCACGACACCCTTGATGCCTTCGAGGAGGCTCGGGCGACCAATGGGGAGCGCGACGCGCGGCACACGATCACCCACGTATGCGCCATTACCGATGAGGATATCCAGCGCATGGCCGATTTGGATGTAGTGGCGAATCTCCAATTCCTGATGATGTACCACGATGATCTCATGGACCTGGAGCGCGCCTATGTCGGCGACGAGCGCGCCATGGCGATGTACCGAACAAAGCACATGGCCGAGGCAGGCATCTGCATCAGCGGCTCCTCAGACGCCCCCGTCATTCCATTTGTCCCGCTCGATGCGATCGAGGCCGGCGTTACCCGTAACTCGCCCTATCCCGAGGAAGAGGACACCGACATGACCCGCTGGCCCGAACAGGGGCTCACAGCCTACCAGCTGCTCGAGGCCTACACCAAGAACGACGCCTACCAGAACTTCATGGACGATATTATCGGCACCGTTGAAGTGGGCAAGTTCGCCGATCTCGTCGTGCTGGACACCAATATCCTGGAAGTGGATCCAAAGGAGATCTCCTCGGCGAAGGTCGTCTACACCATCTCCGACGGCCGCATCGTCTACGAGGGGTAAGACCGAGCTAGAAGACGCCAGCTATACGGAACGGCGCGCAAACCCTTGAACACAGGCCCCGCGGCTCTGCGGTCATTAGTCCCGCAGAGCCGCGGGGCCCGACCTATGCGCCCATGCAGCCCTTGCCGGCACTGCGGCAACACGCAAACACGCTGTATCCCGAAAAGGCGTTTCAGCCTCCTGGACTCACCCTTCCTACCCCAGGATGGATGAGAAGCCCGAAGAGCACCTCGCTTTCCAATTTGCGCCGCTCTATGCCAGCCTCCAGCAAGCCTTCGAGGCCATATTCGAACGCGCTCGTAGCCAGCGAGTCATCTTCGTCATTGACGAATTCCCCTATTTGGCAAAGGCCGACCCGAGCGTCTCTTCAATCCTGCAAGCTCTCATCGATCGCGCCTCTGCAGATTCGAAGCTGCTTCTCTTGCTGTGCGGGTCTTCGTTGTCGTTCATGAAAGAGCAGGTACTTGGAGAGAAGAGCCCTTTGTACGGGCGGAGAACAGCCCAGATAGAGCTTAAGCCCTTTGATTTTTTCACAGCCATGGAGCTCTTCCCCCAACGCAACCCCATCGAGACAGCCGAAATATACGGCATGGTGGGCGGCGTACCCCTTTATCTTATGCAATTTCAGAATGGTGGAACATTACGCGAGCTCACCGAGGCAGCGCTGCTCGACCCGAACTCAATCCTCTACGAGGAACCGAGCATCTTGCTCATGCAAGAGGTGTCGAAGGCATCGCGATACAACGCGGTCATCGACGCCATCGCAAATGGACGAACCCAGAGCGGGGAGATAGCAACCGCAATTGGCTCCACCACAGCGGAAACCTCGTACTACCTCAAAGAGCTTGAGCGCATTGGCCTGGTTACCCGCGAGCAGCCCCTTGGGGGAAAGGGCAAGAGGCCGATCTACAGACTCAGCGACAATCTCTTCCGTTTCTGGTTTCGATTCATCGCACCGCATACTTCCTCGATCCAACGTGGGATGCCAGGACGTGCTTGGCGCTCTATCAAAAAGGAACTTTCCGAATACATGGGACCGGTTTTCGAAGATATCTGCAACCAGTGGCTTTGGCGCCAGATGGCAAGAGACGAGTCGGCCATAGAATTCGATGACCTTGGACGCTGGTGGGGCAATGATCCGCAACGTAAGCAGGAAGCCGAAATTGACATCGTCGGCATAGAGGGCACACACGTGGTGCTCGCCGGAGAATGTAAGTGGCGAAACGAGGACTTTCCCGCCTCGGCCCTGGAGAAGCTTCGCCATCGCACGAACCTTATTGGCAATGCGGACGAGGCGCAGCTTTACGCGTTTTCGAAAACCGGATTCTCGCAAGCATGCCGAGCAGAGGCGAATAGATCGGGGAATGTGCGGCTCGTCTCCTTCAGCGACATGGTCAGCGCTTGAACCGAACGGCCCGCTCGACAGGGCCACACGGAGGGGCCATTGTGAGGGCCCGTCGTAGGGGGGCTTCAGCCGCCCTGCAGAAGGAGGACGCCCATCGTAGGGAACAAGAAGGGAGGGCCTAAAGCCCTCCCCTACCAGGAAGCGGACTCCCCGCCTGCGCTTGTGATGTAGCCCTGGGACATGGCGCCGGCCTCGGGGAAGGGCATGTCCGGGGTCTTGTCGTCGTTGGCCGCCGCGTAGGCGAAGGCGTTGTTGATCATGCCGACCTGGGGGCCGTTGCCGTGGGAGACGACGACGTTGGTGCCGTCCTGGATCATGTCCACGATGTGCTTGGCGGTGTTCTGCACGAGCTCGAGCTGCTCCTGCGGGGTGTTGCCGAGGGCGTTGCCGCCCAGGGCGATGACGACGGTCTTGCCGTTGCCCTTTTCATATGGCATAAGCGTTCTCCTCCTCTTTTGGGAATTCAACCTGAAACGCCAAGGACAGCCTGGCACAATGGGCCATCCTTGGCGCTCACTCTAATGTGACTCGAGAAATTGAAAAGTCCGAACTCGGTTTATTTTCTTTCTGCCCTCTGTCTAATCCAAAGTAAACCACTCAGCTTCTATGCCGCGTCCTCCTCTGGCCACGGGCTGGCGTACACGGCATAGCTCGCGAACTGAGGAGCACCCACGGCGTAGATGTCGTAGTCGGCCGCCTGACCAGGCTCGGTGTCGACAATCTTGAAGTAACCGCCCTCAATCTTCCCGTCTTGATCAAGCAGCACCACGTCGACGCGCGACTGCGTGGCGCCATCCAGCGACTCGGACGCCGTCACCGTGCCTGTGAACTCCTTGGCGCCGAACTGAGTATCGGTCGCGCCCCCGTCCTGCACAGCGTACACATCAGCCAGCTTCTGGTCCGTGGACTCCCACGAACCCTCGGGCGTCGTGATGGAGAACTCAACGGTCGCCGGCTTCACCACCTCGGTCGAGTTTGCCGAGGAATCAGCGGTCGACCCCGCCACGTAGGAATAATAGTAAGTGGAATCGGGCAACACACCCGGAGTTTCGATCGTCTCGTCGAAGATGACGTTGCCGCTATCGTCCTTGCCCACGACATCGATGACTGGATCGATGGCCTCTACGGTTTTGTTGGGGTTCTGCACCTTCACGGCGAAGTCCACCATGCCGTTGTCGGCAGCGAACCAGCCGGAATCGACGATTTGCAACTCGGCGGGGTTCGCGGCCTCCTGCTCGGCCGTGGCGGCATCGGCCTCGGCGTCGGCTTGCTCATCGACGGCGGCCTGCCCCGCAGCCGGGCCCTGGGTCTCTTCGGTCTGCACCACCGCTTGCTCGGAGCCAGTCGGCGCCGCCTGGTCGCGGTGAGCCGCGCATCCCGCGAGGCTCACCGCGAACAGACCGGAGAGCGCCACCCAGCCCATGTACTTCAGTTTCATCGTCATCACCATTCCCTTGAAGGTTCTTTTTACGCAAACCATGCAAGTAAATGATTACCCCGCTCGTGTACTAATTTAGAGCGCAGCGCCCTTTCGTAGTCTCTGCGCCACTGCTTTGTTTCAGCTGAAATTCCCACGTCAACGCCAGGAAATCAAGATGCGGAAGGTCATAGTTCACAGAGCATCAACCGAAGTGACCGCCCCTTGAACGCTTCGCTTCAGGTCCATGGCAAAACAGGGGATCCAGCCCGAAAAACACGAAGGCCCGCGAGAGGGGGATCCGCGGGCTTCGTGTTGTGGCGATAGCGAGACGAGGAGAAGCTTCGCCACCCAGTAAAACAAGAAGAGAGGAGGTGTTGCAGGGCTTCGCTCCCTCGGCCCTGCTGACAAAAGTTATAATAAGCTAACTGATCCGCTAGCACAAGTGAGTTAACCTAGGTTTACACTTTCTCCATAACTCGTCGGTCCAGATCCGCGGCCGGATCCGCGGGCAGCACCCAGATTCACTGGGCAGCCCGACCGCGCCTTCTTTGTTTAACGGAACCGTGCACGCTTATTTACGCGATGGTAACTGCAGCACCAAAGGGCTCCCCCAAAAGCCGTCCCTCCCCTATACTGCAAACCAGCGAAACGGAAAAGAGCTGATAAGTCTTCTCCTTTCCCCTTTCCTTTCCTTCTTCTCTCTTTTGGAAGCGGGTACCCCTCAACAAGCCCGCTTCCCGAGAACGAGATTTCCCCGATCCGTTCTCGAACCCCTGCAATGAGGCGGCTCCCCCAAGCCGCCTCTTCTTTTTGGCACGCAAAGCCTCTCCCGAATTCATGCGCGTGAGAAAAGGGGTGCCCAGATGACACCCCTTTCGCTATCGTCGCCGAACGGCGCGCGTCGGATCACCCTTACCGAGTGCCCGTCTCCGCACAGCCGCTACGGGCGCGCATCCAGAATTTTGAGCGCTTGCTCGTAGCCGCCGGCGCCGTAGCTGAGGCACTTGGAAACCCGGGCGATAGTCGTGGCCGAGGCGCCGGTCTCCGCCTCGATGGCCGCATAGGACTTCCCCGCCGCCAGAAGTCGCGCCACGCCTAACCGTTGGGACGTCTCGCGGATCTCGCGCACCGTGAACAAGTCTTCCAGAAGGGCGAATATAGCGTCGGGATCGTCGAGGGCGGCCAGCACGCTCAGCAGATCGTCGACGTCGGAGGTGCGAATCTCAGCCATTAGACCTCCGTGAGCCAGTCGGCGTACTCGCCGATGCGACCGTAGGCCAAATCGAAGAACCGATCCTGCAGCGCGCGCGTGATTTCGCCGGGCTTGCCGATGACGCGACCGTCCACGGAACCCACGGGCGTCAGCTCGGCGGCCGAGCCGGTCATGAACACCTCATCGGCGATGTACAGGTCGCTGCGGGTGAGGCTTTCCTCCACAGCAGGGATCTCCAGGTCGTCGGCCAGACACAGCACCGTGTCGCGGGTGATGCCCTCGAGAAGTCCGTCGGAAAGCGGCGGCGTGGAAAGCACGCCGTTGCGCACGATGAACAAGTTCTCGCCCGTGCCCTCGCAGACGAGCCCGGCCTCGTTCAGCATGATGGCCTCGGCATAGCCGTGGGCCTTTGCCTCCATCTTCGCGAGGATGGAATTCATATAGGAGGCCGTGGCCTTCACCGCCGGCGGAATGGCGTTGTTCGAGCGCTGACGCCACGAGGAGATGCCCACGGCCACGCCGTTTTCCAGCGCGTCGGCGCCCAGGTAGGCGTCCCAGGGCCACACGGCGATGACGACGTCCACGGGCGCCCCGGTCGGGTCTACCCCCATGACGCCGTAGCCGCGGTATACCAATGGGCGGATATAGCAGGCCGGAAGCCTGTTGGCACGGATGACCTCCAACGTGGCGTCCATCAGCTCGTCGACGCTGTAGGGCAACTCGATCTGGGCAATCTTGCAGCTGCGATGCAGCCGTTCCATATGGTCGCGCAGGCGGAACACGTAGGATTTGTCCTCGTCGGGCACCTTGTAGCAGCGAATGCCCTCGAACACGCCGGAGCCGTAGTGCAGCGAATGCGACAGCACATGGGTCGTCGCCTCCGCCCACGGCACCAGCTCGCCGTTCTTCCAGATGTAATCGACCTCGGTGATGTCGGACAATGGAACCATCCCTTTCTCAGACTAGAAAAGCCCTCGTCGCGTGCGCAACGCGAGCAAGGGCCATTGTACTCCAACACGCTAAAGCGAAAGAGCAGTTCCACGAAGGCGGCAAAACCAGAGTCGTCCCCTCAGGGCCAAAGCGAGTTCGAAGCCGCAGCATGCCACTTTTACGTCGGAATAATTGGCATCCGTGCCACTTTTACGTCGGAATAATTGGTATCCGTGCCACTTTTCAGATGGAATATTGCTCTGAAACATATTATCATGGCATTCGAACCGATGACTGGCGTTGGCAGAAAGGAGCTTGCCGTGGAGCGATTCGCCATAAAAGACCTCATTGCCTGGAAGAACTCCCCTCGCCGACGACCGCTGCTCGTGCAGGGAGCAAGACAGGTGGGCAAGACGTGGCTCATCAGGGAGTTCGGGCAGACCCACTTCGCCGCAGTGGCTTACGTGAACTTCCTCGAAGATGAGGCCATGGCGCGTCAGTTCGAAGGTGAGTTAGCTCCGGCGAGGCTGCTCGACGCCGTCACCTTGTACACCGGCGTTAACGCCAAAGACCCGAACACTCTCGTAGTGTTCGACGAGATTCAAGAATGCCCTCGGGCCCTTACCTCCCTCAAATCGTTCGCCGAGCGCAGCCCTGAAACCGCCCTCGTCGCTGCCGGGTCGCTTTTGGGCATCGCCCTTCACCGAGGCGTCTCCTTCCCTGTCGGGAAAGTCGACCACCTGCTCATCTACCCCTTGTCCTTTGACGAATTTCTCCTCGCAACCGGCAACAATCTCATGCTGGATACCCTGCGACGAGGAGATCTCGCGTTGGCCGATTCCCTTTCGGAGCGTTACATAGAGCAGCTGCGCAATTACTACTTCGTCGGCGGCATGCCAGAAGTGGTTCAAACGTTTTTGGATACGGGCAGCTTCAGCGAAACGCGAAAGCAGCAGAATCGGCTGCTCTTCGACTACGAGCACGACTTTTCCAAATACGCCGACGCTGCCCTCGCCGAGAAAATACGGCTCGTGTGGAACTCGGCTCCCGGACAGCTCGCCCGCGAGAACAAGAAGTTCGTCTACTCAGCTGTGCGCACGGGCGCCCGCGCACGCGGCTACGAAGAGGCCATCCAGTGGCTCGTGGACGCAGGACTGCTTCTGCGCGTCAACCGCATCACGAAGCCGGGACTGCCCCTCTCCGCCTACGAGGATCGAGACGCTTTCAAGATATACCTGCTCGACGTGGGACTCCTCGGCGCGGCAAGCCGTCTCGATGCCTCGGTTCTCGTTAACGGCCATAAGCTGTTTTCCGAGTTCAAGGGGGCCCTCACGGAAAACTACGTGTGCCAGGAGCTCGTTGCCACAGGCAAGGTGGTTCCTTACTACTGGTCGGCCGAGAACTCCTCCGGCGAGGTCGATTTCGTGTACGATTACGGCCGCTCCATCGTGGCCGTCGAGGCGAAGGCCACCACGAACCTGAAGGCGAAGAGCCTTCGCTTGTTCGTGGAGCGTAACCACCTCGGCCGGGGCCTGCGCCTGTCGCTGTCGCCCTTCAAAGAGCAGGACTGGGTAGTGAACCTGCCCCTATACGCAGCAGGGCTGCTGCCCGAGTGGTTCGCACAGATGCGGAAGGGTGCGATCTAGAATCAATCCGCACACCTATACAGGCTCTCGCAATAAGGGGAAGGCGGGCCCCAATCGAGTCCGCCTTCCCAACGTCAGTACTTTCACAAAGTGAGAAACTTGCTTAGACTTGCTGTGCGCTGAGCGATTCCAACGCGTCATCGATCATGGCCTCGGCTCGGGCCAGATAATCCATCGATCCATCGAAATTGTGAGCCGCTGTACGTCCTTGTCCATCAGAGCCCGCAAGCGGATTCGTGGTAAGGTTCTTATTGGCAAACGTAGTGATGAACGATTGCGCGCCCCACTCGATATAGGTGGTGGCGCGACTGTAGGCCTCTCGCGCCCCATCGAGCACGTCTTTGTTTGCAGAGCCCGAATTCACTGCTGAGAGAATCTGATCGTAAAGATTGTTCAGCTTGGTCTGCACCACGCCCTGCTTGTTCGCCAGTTCGGTTTGCTTCGCACGCAGGAAGTAAAGCATGTCCTTGGGCGTCTTTACCCCGTTTTGAGTCTCATGGCAATCGAGACATTTCTCAAGGGCAAGATTATTCTCCGAGATCACTCCCGACGCATTGTGACTCGTGTATGGCTTCCCGTCCTCAGAAGTCATGGAGACCATATGGCAATCTGAGCAGTCGAGCCCCATGGCCTCATGCTGGCTGCCGCTGTACATCTCAACAGTCGGATGGTTGGCGCGGTAGAGGACGATACCGGTCGCTTCGTCCTCGAGTTTGGTTCCGCCGATCTCAGAAGTGAACTGGAGGAATCCGTCGGGCGTAATGCCGTACTTATATGGATTCGCGTTCTTTATATCCAAGCCTTCCACATCTTTGATTGCCGCGAGCACGTTGTGGCACTGCCCGCACGCCGCAACATTGTCGGAGACCTTCGCCTTCAAGTCCGCGCCCAACTCGTTGAAATAGACGATCTGCGAAGAAACGGGGCCGTCCGGACCGCCTTCATGGCACGTCTCGCACGTCCACATGTCCTGAGCCTTCTCCTGCAATTCGGGACTCAAATCGCTCATGCGAGGATGGTTGCCCTCTGCATCGGTCTTGAACAAATCATCGCCAAGTTCATCGTACGCATCGTTGAAGAGGTTGGATTTGCACGCGATGCACAGCACGTTGTGATCTCCCGTACCGTCGTTTTCCCACGACATGTACTCTTCGATATAGGCATGGCTGCGGCCCTGCTCCGTGTGGTCGATGGACGCCCAAATCTCCGGGTATTGCGCCGCGATGTCGTTGTTGACCACGTGCCTGATTCCGTCTTTCTCATCAACGGTAAGGCCCTCGGGCGCACTCGAGCCCGTATCGGCCGCAGGGACAGAAGTTGTGCCCTGCGGGGCACAGGCGAACATGACGCCAGCGATGAGCGTCATGGCGGCTGCGACGCCGAAGCCGGCCGCAATCCTTCTCTTCTCCATGATTCCTCTCCTTCCATAGGTGCGGGCCCTCCTCGCAAGCCTCGCCTTCTTACCCTGAATCATAGAAAGAGGGCGCCGGCGATGCCATAAAGAGCGCTTTGCCGTTTTATTGCGAAAGTATTGCGGGGTGCCCTCACGCCTCGAAGGAGTAGCCGACGCCCCAGACCGTTTTCAGGTAGGTGGGCTTGGCGGGGTTCTCCTCGATCTTCTCGCGGATTTTCCGCACGTAGACGGCGATGGAGATGGCGCCGTCCAGGTACTCCTCGCCCCATAGCTCCTCGATGAGCTCGTCTTTGCCCATGACGGCGGCGGGATGGCTCGCGCGGAACACGCTGCCGACGCCCACTTCGCTCTGCACGGTGGCGCGGCCGCCGAGCAGTTCGGCCATCTCCTTCACGAGCGCAAGTCCCAAGCCGCTGCCGCCGTAGCGCCGCGAGATGGACGAGTCCGCCTGGCGGAAGCGTTCGAAAATGGTGGCGAGCTCGTCCTCGGGAATGCCAATACCGGTGTCGGCCACCTCGATGAGCAGGCCATCGCGGGCGGCCGTGAGCGCCACGGTCAGGCGCACCGAGCCGCCTTCGCCCGTGAACTTCACGGCGTTGGACAGCAGGTTCATCAGTATCTTGTGTAGGATGGACGAGTCGGCGAGCACCAAGGGGAAGCGCGGGTCGATGTCCGCGGTGAAGGCCACGCCCTTCTCGGCGGCCAAGGGCGCAACGGTCGCCTCCACCGCATTCACCACGTCGAGCACATCGAGGGGAGAATTTCAACCCGATAGCGGTCGGCCTCGAGGCTCGCCGCGTCCAGGGTGTCCATCTGGCGCCCCTGCCGTCGGAGCGCTCCGTTCACCGCCACGGCCACCGCCACGATGACCGCCGCAAGCGCCCCGAACAGGCTGACGTTGGCCATCGTGCGCTCGCGGGCCTCCGCCTCGTACACCTCCATGGGGATGGAAAGGCTCACCGCGCCGGCCAGATCGCCTGGCGCATAGCCCTCGCGGGGGAAGCCGGTCTCGTCCGGTTCGCCGCCCTCGCTGCCGCGGGCCTTATGCGCCCATGTCATGTTCAGCTTTCAGGATACCGCAAAAACGGGCGGGGGAAATATTGTCCTTTTATTGCGGGAGGGTGCAACGCGGCAGCTGTGGGCAACCCGCCCGCCCTCTGTTCCGCTATACTATCGGTACGAGCTGCACGGTCATTCGTCACAAAGGAGGCCCCATGCTTCTCTATCATGGCTCACGCCACGGTATTGACGGCCCCATTGCGCCTCTTAGCCGGGATCGATGTGATTTCGGACGGGGTTTCTACCTGGGCACCGAACCCCTGCAGCCGCTCACCCTTATCTGCGACTTCCCCGATGCGCGCTTTTACACCGTGGAACTTGATCTCGACGGCCTCGATGTGCGCGAGCTTTCCGCTGACGCAACCTGGGCCCTCGTCGTCGCCTATCATCGCGGCAAGATGGAGCAGGCCCGCGGCACCGCCCTCTATGCAGAGACAGCCGCCGTGCTTGAGGGTGCAGATGTTGCCATTGGGCCCATTGCCAACGACCGCATGTTCGTCGTCCTCGACCGCTTCTTCAACGGGGACATCACTGATGTCGCCCTTATAAAAAGTCTTTCCGCGCTGCAGCTGGGCAACCAAGTAGTGGCGCTCACCCAAGCCGCATGCGATGCCGTTCGCATCGTGGATGAGCGTAGCCTCAGCGAGGACGAGCGGACCGAGCTGATTGCCACGAGCGAGGCGAACCGGGCCGAGGGAGTGGCTTTGGCTGAGCGCATCTGTCGCGAGCATCGCCGCGAGGGACACTTCTTCGACGAGATACTGGAAGCCGGTGTTCCCCTTGGCTGACCTGCGATTAGACCAACGACAACTGTGCGACATCCAGGGACGTCTCTTCGAACTGGCCCGCGCGCGCGGCTACGATTGCCCCACCTTCATCGAGGCCTTCATGAACAGCGACGTGGCGCGACGTATGGATGGGGTCTTCGACTTCCTGCAGTGGGCCGGGGAGGAATACCTGTTGGAAGAGCTTGACGACGAAGTGGGCGGCCTGCCCCGTGCCGGAGCTTCCTGGGGCCGGGAACCCATGTACTGGACCGGCTACCTGTACCGTTTGTGGCACTATCTCACCGGCGAGACGAGTCGCGCCATCTACGCCACCGCCGATGCCGACACCATGGGCGGCGCCTACCTCGGCATGCACGTGCTCGATCCCGAACTGGCCATCGAGAACCTGAAAGAGCTGGCGGCGCAGCGCCCGTAACGGCTTTGAGAGAGTCCGTCATGCCGGCTTCCGACGAACGCCGACGTTAGCCTTACCCCGCATCAGCATTGTTGCGCCTCCACTTCCACAGCTGTCGACAGGCCCAACGAGCGAGAAGCGAGCCCATCGCACAAACGAGGGCCGCGAGCAGCCAGGCGCCTTCATAGCCAAGGGCGCTTTGGGTCTCCCCCACCGCGCCTTGGATACCCGACATTGTGCCCACCGAGACAAACGGTCCAATAGAAGCAGCAATCTGGACGGCCATCGTCATTATGGTGACGCCCAGGGAGTGCTGGTTCAGCGCCAGGCACCGCAGCCCTGTAGTCTGGAAATTGGCACACACCGTGCCGCAGCCGACAAACACCACCAACATCCCCGCCAGCAGTGTGATCTCGCTTGCCATCCAGGCGGCTACGGCCATCAGCACCGATCCAGCAGCCGCCACGGCCAAGCCTCGAGAAAGCAAGGGGGCGGGACCTCGGCGGTCGAGACGGCGACCGCCGGCAAGCGACGCGACAGCATAGGCCACCACGAGCGGGCCCAGGCACAGCCCCGAGAGGGCCGGGCCGAGGTGGGCGCATTCTTCTAAATACAGCGGCCCCATGACGTTAAGGGAAAAGTAAATGCTCATGGTGAGCACCACGAGCAGGGCCGCGGCGACAAAACCGCGGTTGAGCAGCACCCCGCGAAGAGAGACGGAGCTCCCTTGGACGTCGCCGCGTCTCGAGGGCCTGACGGCGACAAGGCCCCACAGACCTATAAGCGCCGAAGCCACCAGGGGAACCACGAACACGCTATGCCAGCCAAAGGCGCCGACAAGGGAACCGGTGGCCACAGGCGCCACGGCGGGGCCCAAGGCGATCATGCCGTTGCCCACGGCGAGATAGGTGCCCAATTTCTCCGATGCCACCGTTTCCAATATGGCGTTCATCATAAGGGGGATGAAAATGCCCGTGCCCACAGCCTGCACGAGCCGCGACGCAAACAGCACCGCAAAGGTAGGGGCCACCAGACCGCCCATCGACCCGAGTGCGTTGCACGCCAGAGCGACGAATAGTAACGTCCGCGGGCCGAGCCGTCGATACAGGGCCGCCATGGCCGCCACAACGAACACCGTGACCACCATGAACCCCGTCACAAGCCACTGCGCCGTCATGGCATCCACGGAAAACTCGCCCATAATGGCAACAAGCGCCATGTTCACCAGGTTCTCGTTAAAGCCGGCGATAAAACCGCCCGCAAAAAATCCTATGAGACGACCCGCGGCATTCCGCGCACTCATGAAAGAACCAACCGCCTCACGCCTGCCCCTTCTCGTTCGATCCGTTCTCGGCCCGCTCGAAATCGCGGGCCAGATCATCATAGCTTTCCCGCGGTGCAGGGGGAACCTTTTCGGCCCCCGCATCGGCGGAACGGCCGGGTAGCACGAGGTTCAGCACAATGCCCAGCAGCGCCGCCACGGCCAGCCCCGGCACGGAGTACTCACCGACGGGAATGCTCACGCCCATCGACTGCATGCCGATAGCCGCGATGGCCGGACCGCCGAAAATGATGAGGTTCCGGGAATCGGTCATGTCGACGGCGTGCTCCACAAGCATCTTCAGGGCATTGCAGGCAATCAGCCCGAATATCACGATGGACACCCCGCCGATAACCGGATCGGGAATAGTGCCCACCAGCGCCCCCAGCTTGGGACAAAATCCGCCAACGATGAATGCCGTGGCGGCAGCATACCAGAACACTTGGGTCGAATAGACGCGCGTCACGTTGAGCACGCCGATGTTCTCAGCGAAGGTCGTCGCCGGAGGTGCCCCCAGAAGGCCGGCGACAGTGGTGGCCAGGCCGTCCCCCAAAAGCGAGCGCCACAGAATGGGATTGTAATTCCTGTGGGTCATCTCGCCGATGACAAACAGATGCCCGATATGCTCGATCACCACGATAATCGCGATAGGGCTCACCAGCACAATGGCCGTCACATCGACGACGGGCAACGTGAACTCGGGCAAGCCGATCCAAGCCGCCTCAGCCACAGGGGTGAAGTCCACCATACCGAAAGCACATGAAAGGCCGTAAGCCACCGCTGCCCCGGCCAACACGGGGATGGTATTCAGCACCCGCTTCCCGAAGCACGTGCACAGCACGACCACGAAGAAGGCCACCCCCGCCACAACGAGCGTCTGCCACAGCGTCTCGCCCTCGGGCACGGTGAGCGCCTCCGAAACCGCCGTAGTAGCCAGGCCGCAGCCAATAACGAAGATGATCTCGGCCATGACCACCGTGGGAATGAGCCGATCGATCCAGCGCGTCCCCGTCTTGCGCACCACCAGAGCGCACACAACGAACACCAGGCCGGCCCCCACAATGGCCGAGCCGACCCCGGCCACTCCCGCCGTAGCGCTCGCAATAACCACTGGCCCCACGAAACTGAAGGAAGGTCCCAGGTAGCTCGGAATTTTCCCCTTCGTTGCCACGAGGTACAACGCCGTTCCGATACCCGAGCACATCACAGATACCGACGGCGAAAATCCCATGAGCATGGGCACGAGCACCGTTGCTCCGAACATTGAGAGGAAATGCTGTAGGCCCAGAGGCAGCGCCTGGTACCAGGGAAGCCTTTCCTCGACATCTACCACTCTCTTGCCCATGATGGACACCCCTTGTCAACGGCGCGGTGCCGAGCGAGCGCACAACTCTCTCGGCACCGCGACCCCTTGCTTGAACGGATGGGAAACCACAGCGCCTTAGGGCTCGACCAACTCGTCGTAGACCTGGACCTTACCGGCGCCCTCGGCCGCCGTCGTCGCCGTCACCGGCTTCTCGCCCTGAGACTCCTTGGGCAAGACGAGATTCAGGATCACAGCCAGCACCGCAGCCAGCAGCAGGCCGGGAACATTGAAGGAACCCAGGGGGATGGACACGCCGGTGGTCATCATGCCGATGCCCACGATGAGCGAGGCGGCAGCGATCATGAGATTGCGATTCTCATTGAAATCCACTTTGGCATCCACAAGCAGCGACAGACCGTTGCCGGAGATGAGTCCGAACAGCAGGAACGACACGCCGCCCAGCACGCAGTTGGGAATGGAGTAGAACAGCATGGCCAGCTTCGGGCAAAAACCGCCGATGATCATGGCGAAAGCGGCCGTCCACCAGAAGATACGGGTGGAATAGCACTTCGACAGACCCATAACGCCGATGTTCTCGGCGATGGAGGTCAAAGCCGGGCCGCCCAGGAAGCCGGAAGCCACCGTGCCAAGGCCGTTGCCGAGCAGCGAAGAGGAGAGGTACTTGTTGCAGTCCTCGCCGGAAAGATTGGTCACCGTCATCAGGTGGCCGATATGCTCGACTACGAGCACCAACGCAATGGGAGCGATAACGAGCAGGGCATTCACGCTAAACGTGGGCAGCGTCACTTCGGGAAGGCCGATCCAAGCTGCCTCGTTGATAGCGGTAAAGTCCACCATACCCAGGGGAATGGCCACGATATAACCCACCACGATGCCGATGAGCACGGGCACCATCTTAAGGAAGCCGCGACCCCAGGAAGATGCCACCACGGCCGCGAGGAACGTGATGAATCCGACAATGCAGCCCATCGTGTCGAAGGTCTCCGACGCACCGCCGTCGAACATCACGGAGTTGACCGCCGTGGCCGACAGACCCACGCCGATGACCACGATGATGCAGCCGGTCACTACCGGCGGCAGCACCTTGTCAATCCAGCCGGTGCCGGTAAGCTTCACAATGCCCGCCACCACGCAGAGCGCCACACCGACGGCCACAATACCGCAGAGCGCGCCCGAAATGCCATCGACGGCCGTCACCACGGCCATGGGCGTGATGAAGCTGAACGACACGCCGAAGTAGCTCGGCACCTTGTTGCGCGTGCAAATAAGATAGATGATGGTGCCAAGGCCGGTGCAGAACACCGCCAGCGCCGGATTGAGTCCCATGATCATGGCGGGCACAATAGCGCCACCGCCCACGAAGGCCATCAGGTGCTGCAACGAGTACACAATGGCCTTCCCCATGGGGACCTTATCCCCAATGGCGTAACCTCCGTCTTGTCTCATAACGAAACCTCCTTTTCTTTCCCGCCGTGCTTTCCTGCACGGCGCTTCAACCATTTGACGGACCCGAATGCCAACGATGGCGCCGGCGCGGGTCGATTCACGGACGCTCCGGCAAAGACGCCGAGCCCCTAAAGAGACAGCGCCTTCTCGGGGCACACCGCCACGCAGGCACCGCAGGCGGTGCAAGCGTTCTGGGGCTCATGCTTCCTATTCGCCACCGGATCTACCGCTTCGGGGCACACAGCCGTGCACCGGTCGCAGGTCATGCCCTTCACGCGCAGGCAACGATGACGATTAAGCTGCGGATAGACGCCCTCTTTGTCGACAGGGACGGCATTGGCCAGTTCCCGGCGGGCAAGATCGAACGAGCGGTCCTTTGCCTTCTCATCTTTCACCAGATCGCGAAGCACCTTGGCATCCAGGGCGAAGAAGGCACCGGCCGCCTCCAGAAGCCCGCGGTAGAACCGCTCGTCTACCAAGCGCGCCGCCAGAGCGGAGAACTCCGGGTACCAATTCAGGATATGGTGCTTGAGGAACGCCTGGGAAAGCAGGAGATCCTCACGCAGGGCCGTCATATCGGACGCGGCGCGCGCCTCAACGGCGCGATCGGCCAACGTCGCCATGAACTCGCACATAAAGGCCAGGTGATCCTCGGGAAGATCGATGCCTTCCGCCAGCTTGAGCGCCTGCTTCTTGTAGATGTTGTACACCTTGCCCCGCGCTGTGCCCATGTAATGCTGCGTTGCGTCCACAAAGGCGCTCTCGTAGGGCAGGGCGTAACGGCCGGCTTCATCGCGCATACCCAGAAACGCCGCCGTGAAATCGCGTCCCAAGAAGGCGCGCGTGCCCGTGTGGCGCTTCTCCAGATAACGCTCCATGACGTGCATGCCGTGATCGAACGCGGCGTCCTCGCTCTTCAGGGAGCCGATCTGGGCTGCCGCAAGCGCCTCAATGTCATCCTGGGAGAGCGGCGCCCTGAAAAGACGGCCGAAAAGGCGGTACAACTTCGCACGGTTCGCCTGCACCAGGGAGAACTCGTCGGGGGTCATCATGGTTTCCCCACCTTTCTTTGACAGGGCGGGCACGGTCCTCGCGGACAGGCCCGCCGAAAATAGCTAGCAGTTGAGAATGGCGCTGCGATTTGCTTGGGCGTCCTCGAAAAAGAAGAGGAATCCCGCACCGACGATCCACATGAGCATGCGCAGGCTGAGACCCCCCGCCATGGCGGCAACGAAACCGACGGCCGCCACCGCGACGAAAGCCATCGAAGGCAGAGGAGCGAGCAAGATCGCCGCGCAGGCCAGAGGCACCACCAGGCCGCAGACCACGATGCCGACCCAGAACAGCGTCGGGTTCTTCTTCGCCGTCTGCATCCCCAAATGCCCCAAGTACGCGGCCACCGTCACTGCCGAGAAGACAGCGCAGGCGGCCAGCAGCAGCTTCACGGGCAACTCCATAGCCCAGACGCCCCCTGTCGCCACCGACACCGCCGCGTAGAGAAACCCGCCGGCCACAAGCGCCGTGCCCGTATAGGCCAAAGGCAGCTTCTTCGTATTCCAGGTGGGCTTTGATGAGATGAGGTAGCCATGGCCCGTTACAAAGGCCAGCACGACGCCGGCCAGCGCGCCAGCCATGCCGAGCACGAGGCGCACCAGCTCGTTGTCGAACCACAGGCACGCAGCGCCATAGGCCGCCATGAGCGCCGATACCACACCGAGCATGATCAGCTCCACGGAAATGCCCGAGAAGGACAGCAGATGGGTCACAGCCGCAAAAGCGTGACGCGGCGTGGCCAGATGCATCATGGAGCAGACGGCGCCCACCACAACGAGCACCAACGAGACGCCCGTCGCCCAGAGCGTGACCGTCGTCGACTCGCCGAGAGCGCCTGCCACGCCCGCGAAAGCGAAGCAGCATCCGCCGCATCCCGCGAGCATTGAGAACAGAACGAGGGGCCACTGAATTTTCGGTGCCATTTACACCAGCTCCTTCCAATGAGCCGTCGAAGGCGAGAGGATATAGCGGGTCAGGGGCTCTTCGCCTTCGGGAGCGCCCAGCGTGTGAATGCACTCATCGTCGTACTTGGCCAGTTCCCGGGAAACAGCCGAATCCGGGTCGTCCAGATCGCCGTAGAACCGGGCGCCGCCGGGGCAATTGTGCACGCAGGCCGGATCGGCCTTGCCATCGGCGGTCAGATGCTGGCACAGCGTGCACTTGCGGGCCACGCCGTCCTCCTCGCTGAAGCTGCGCACACCGTAGGGACAAGCGTAGAGACAGTACTGGCAGCCGATGCACTTCGCCTCGTTCACCAGCACAATGCCCGATTCGCTGTCGCGATAAGAAGCGCCCGTGGGGCACACCTCCACGCAGCGCGCATGGGTGCACTGCTGGCACTGCACGGGCAGGTTGTAACGTTCGATGTTCGGGTAGGTGCCCGTAGGTCCTACCTGCATGACACGGTTGTAGAAGGTGCCCAAGGGCAGGTGATTCTCGAATTTGCAGCTCACGATGCAGCTGTCGCAACCGGTGCACCGGTCGATGTTGATGACAAGGCACTTCCTAGGCATGGCAGGCCCCTTCCTCGGTACGGGACTCGAAGGTGCGGCTGGGCATGAGGGGCTGGAACTGCTCCGGCTCGGTCCACAGGCCCTCGGGAGCCTCGGCTTTCCTCACGTTGACGCGGTAACCGCGCCAGGAAGCGGAGGCGAAGTTGTCGTTGACCACATCATCGCGGGCCATGAGGTTCACGTTGCACTGGCGCCAGCCGCCGCTCATGGTCTTGGTGGAATGGTCGTAGCTTTCGGGGAAGTAGAAACGCTCCATCATCACCACGCCGGGACGCACGCCCTCGGTGAGGTAGGCGCGGCCGCGCGTGGCACCGCGACGGCTCGACAGCTCCACCCAATCGCCGTGGGCCACACCGAGGGCCGCGGCATCGCGGGGGTTGATGCGCATATCGGGGACGGGAATGAGCTCGCGGCTGTAGGGAGCGGTGCGCAGCGTCGTGTGGTGGTAGTGGGCCACACGCCCCGTCGTGAGGTAGAAGGGGAAATCCGGATCGTCCTGGAGCATGTTCTCGCTCTGCTCCTTGTAGGTGCACACGGCATCGTACTCCGGCCACGTGCCGTCGGCGGCCACCTGGGTGTAGGGGAAGTGATAGGGAAAACCGGTGCGGCCGTTCAGCACCGCCATGGTCACATAGGGCTCGCACTTGCGAGACAGCGTGGCGAATCCGGCAGGCAGCCCATCGTCCACGATATCCAAGTGCTGATAGAACTGGTACAGCTCGTCAATAGGCACCGTGAGCGTGTGATCCTCGGAGTGCTTCACGGCCTCGGGCCAGCTTTCCACGCCGAACATCTCGGCCCAAGCCGGATAGATGTCCTCCTTGGTGCGATAGGTACCGTTGAATTGGAAGTCGCGGCAGAGCACCGCATCATCGCCGCCGAGCTTTTCGCACAAGCTGTCGACGATACGCGTCACGCAGATGAACGGATCCTCTGTTTCGCCCATATGCACGATTTGCTTGCGCATGAAAGTCTGGTTGAACTGGGTGGTCGTCTCGGTGGCGTGCTCGAATTCCAACCACTCCTGCATGGGCAGGAACAGGTCGGCGTCCTCAATGGTAGTGGAAGTCATGTGGGGCTGCTGATGCACGCAGAAGTCGATGTTGGCGTAAGCCTCGTTCCACTGCTCCCCGTTGCTCATGACGCAGTACTTGTTGCCGGACTGCTCCCAGCGCACCGAGATCTTGTAGGGCTCTCCGGTCAGCAACGCCTCGCGCACCGGCGCCAAGGCGTTCAGCTGCCACTGGTGCACGGCCTTGTGCTCCAGCGATCCCAAGCGGGCCAGCTGGTAGTCCACAAAAGCCTGCTGCTTGGCCTTGCCATCAACACCCTTCGCATTCCAGCGCTCCACAGCTGCTTGGGAACGGCGAAGGTTCTCGCCCTCGGTCAGGCCCACCGTCCAACCGATGCCGAAGGTCTCCTGATAGGGACGGTTGCACCAGAAGTGGGTGGGACGCGCGGTGTGGCGCGATTCGGGCTTCTGCTCGGTGAGCACCACGCCCGGCTTGTTCACCTTGCCGCACAGCATGTCCAGGGCCATAGTACCGAAGATGAAGTTCGAGGACAGCTCGCTCATATCGGCGAACTGGCCAGTGCCGATACCCGAGAGCGTGGTGGCGTACAGCTTGATCGCACGCTCGATAGTGTCGGCATCGACCCAGGTGAGCTCAGCGGTTTTCTCCAAGGTGAAGTCCTCGCAGGCCTCCCACTGGATTTGGCCGGCGCTCTTGCACAGACGCCCGTTCACCTCGGCTTCGCAGAATACCACCGGGTCGACCGGAGAGTCCTCCGGGGCGGTGTAGGGGAAGGGCTGCACGCTGTTGGTGCGAGCATCGAAGCACACGTAGGCCGGCGTATCGTACACATCGTTGGGGTCGGCCGAAGGGTTCACGTAGTCGGGCCACACCTCTTCCGCCTTCAGCGGCAGACGCGTGTCCGGGTCCACCAGGAAGGGGTAGTTGGTCCAGTACTTGCAGAACTGCTCGTCGTAGAGCTTGTTCGCGATAATGTAGTTGAACCAGCCCAAAAGCATGGCGATGTCGCCCATGGGACGAATGGGCAGCCAGATGTCGGCCTTGGCCGCCTCTTCGGTATAGTAGGGGTCGATAACAATGGTCTTTATGCCGCGCTCTCGCATTTCGGCGTTGGCGCGAGCGGCATAGGCTGCGCCGGAAGCGCTCGTTTGGGCGCCCCACAGCACCACGCACTCCATGGCCGGCTGCCAGGCGTTCCACATCTCGCGGGCGTTGTTGCCCTCGTGGCGGTTGTTGGAGCCACCGCGCATCCACTGGCCCGCGCAGTCGGCGGGCAGATAGCACTGGCAGCCACCGCCGGAAATGCACACCGGAGCACCAATGGCATCTTGGGTGACGCGCTGGAACACGTTACCGTAGGTGCCGCCACCGCCAGCGCCCACCATGATGGAATAGGGGCCGTACTTCCTCGTAGCCAAGGCCATCTGCTCGCCCACGATATCGTAGGCCTCATCCCACGACACGACTTCCCAGTCGTTGCCGTCGCGGGATCCTACGCGCCTCATGGGATGCAGTACGTGGCGCGGGCTGTACACCAGATGCTGCTGGTTGAGGGCCTTGGTGCACAGGCAGCCCTGGGTCAGGGTACCGTCGTAGTCGCCCTCGATCTTCACCACCACGCCGTCTTCGGTGTACACCCACAAAGGACAGCAGTTGTAGCAGCCATGGCAGCAGCTGTGATGGCGCTCGCGCAGCGGGGCCGAGCGGGCAAACTGCTCGTCAGCCTCCACGAGAGAGGCGTCCGAGGCCCAGTCGATGCCCTGCACCTTCTGCGCCATGTGGGCGAGCTTTCCGTAGCTCGACTTCCGTGCCGCCATTACTTGCTCCTTTCGTTTGAGGTCGCGAAGCTCGCTCCGGCCGGGGTGGTGCTCCAGGCCTCGTCCCACACCAAGCCGCCGGCCTTTTCCAGGTGCGCCACCAACGCGCTGGGGTACAGAGGCAGCCCGGACTTCCCGTTAAGCGAGGGCAGGGAGAGCTGCTTGCCGAGCAGCGCCTCTATTTCCGCAAAGCTTTTGGGCTCGCTGGCCGCACGCAGAATGGCACGGTAGGCGTCGTTGCGCTCCGGCGTGCGGGCGAACAGCTCTTCCAAGCGCACCTCAGGACGATGGGCTTGGGCAACCTGGACCCCGGCCGGCGTCGTCTCCAGAGCGCAGAACTGCACGAGCTCGTCTGCTGCGTCCTCATCCAGAGAGGCCAGACGAGCCGGATCCACGGGGTTGCCATCCCGATCCAAATCGATGCGCGCAAGGCCGCCGGCCTCGACGAGCATGAAGGCGATAGCGGCTTGGCTCTGATCGACATACTTGAATTCCGGATAACTTGCGATTTCGTCCTCCACCTCTGCCAGAAGCCGGCGCTGGCGGCAGAAGTCCAGGACTTTGCCCATAATCTCCGTGAAGGCGCCGCGGCGATGCAACGCCTTCTCGACGCGCGCCACGGCGGCCCCGTCGGGCTGGTCCCCAGGGGCGGCGGTGCTCGGGCAAATCGAGTCTGCCATGATGCGTCTCTCCTTCCTTGTTGAGTTTCCCGCACATAATTGATGGCCCGAGCCTACCAGCGCGGCCAAGGGGGAAACCATCGTTGAAGTGGTTGATTTTGAGCGCAACGGCCCATCCATCAAAACGTTGATTTTTAAGAAATGCCAGTTCAAGGCTTTGTAATTCGAAAGCTAAATTGTTGCGGCCCAAAATAGCGCTTTCTATAATGAGACGAGCGAAGCGAAAGGGGAATCATGTCGGATGAATCGAGATCACTGTTCTTCATGCGAACATTCGGCTTCGCCCTTTTCTGGATATGGCTCTTTTTGGTGGCCGTATCGCCCTCTCCGCTGTTCGGAGCGCTTAAAGGATTGGGGAGCCTCCCCTTCGAGGTATGGGAAGTGGGTGCGCGCCTCTTACTTCTCTCGCTCTCCCTTGCGGCCACCCGCCTACTCACCACCAGCCGAGGACGCTGGGTCTACCCCGTCTGCTGCCTTGTCGGCGGTCCCGTCGCCGCCCTCACCCTTTCCTCTGCCGCCACCCCTGAGGCCGTGACCTTGGCGGCCTTCATCACGGCCGTCGTCGATGTGGCCATGCTCATTATGTGGCTCTGCTATTTCGGCTATGCGAAAATCGGCGATATCGCCTTCATGCTTGCCTGCTCCTACGCCCTGGGCTCGATACTGTACCTGGCCGTCGTTGCTGCGGGCGAGACGGCGATGCTCGTCGCCGCCATCGCAAGTCCTATCTTGTCGGGAGCGCTGTTCGCCTATTTCGTGAAGAACCCTCCGTCCCTCGCTTCCGAAGGGCTGTTTCAAGCCTCCCCCGCCGCAGACCGCCGCCCGAAGCTACCGGCGGCCCTCAGGCGGCTGGCCATCGGTCTTACCCTGTACGCCTTCGTGTTCGCTCTCTTCTCGAGCCGTACCGCCGTCTCCGAATATACGTTCTCCAGCGGACCGCTCGTACAAGCCCTCGCCAGCATCGTGCTTGCCGCTGTCGTCATCGCGGCCATACGCCTCAGCGATGCGAGCATCGGCCTTTACGCGCTCTACCGCAGCGTGCCGTTGGTATTCGGCGGGGGCGCCGCCCTCTTCCTCGTATTGCCCGCCGGACTCTCCCTGTGCGCGGGCTTCTTCATCATGTTCGGCTATCTTCTCTTCGAGGCGCTTTCCTTCAACGATTTCTGCAATGCCACCAAAACCAACGACGGCTCGCTCTTGCGCTCGATGCTCATCGTGCGCATCGCCGGCTCCCTCGGCATTTTCCTCGGCTGGGTGCTGGGCACTCCTCTCAGCGCCGCGCTGGATCCCGATCAATCGAGCCGTCTGATAATCGCTCTGTGCTTTGTTGTCGTCATCGTTGCCGCGTCGCTCGTCTTCACGGACAAGGCCATGGGGAAGCTCGGCACCATCGCCGGCATGCGAGCCCGTCAGGAGGCCGCCGAGGCGCGTCTCGACAAGACGCGGTTTATTCCGCTGTTCGCCACCGAGCACGACCTCTCGAAACGCGAAGCCGAGGTGCTAGAGTACCTGCTGCAAGGCCGCACCATGCAGTACGCTGCCGAGAAACTGTTCATCGCCGAGTCCACCGCCCGCTCCCACGGTCACAAGATATACCAGAAAACCGAGACCCGGGGTCGCATGGAGCTTATCGACCGCTTCGAGCAGTTCTGCTCCGAACATCCGAAAGCTTAACCGGGCGAGGGGCTACGTATCGACACCTTCCATCCAGCATTCGTCGAAGGCATCCATCAGTTCCATGCGGGAGTGCACGCCGCACTTCCGGTAGATGCTGTGCACATGGGCCCGCACCGTGGACTCGGCGATGAACAGCTTCTCTGCGGCGAAGCTCGTCGTGCGCCCCGCGAGCAGATAGGACGCCACCTCGGCTTCGCGCCGGGAAAGCCCCTGCTGCTCGGCGAAGGCGGCGAAGGCCTCCTCGCGGGTGGGACCCTCCAAGGCGCCCTCGGATAGGGCCCGATCGTCGGCAACGGCGGCGAAGGAGGTCATATCGCGCTCGGTGAACACCAGCGAGACGGAAACCAGAGCCGCGAACAGCCCGAGGGCCACCAAGCTCGACACGCTTTCCGCCGCACCCGCCAAGGAGGCTGCGGCAAACGCCGCCAGCCAGCCCAAGAACATTCCCAGCGTAATGGCCAGCCGGGCCGCCGCCATCACGCGCAGGAGCGACGCGTCGTTGGCCTTCACGATATTGCAGCAGTCGTTGAGGACCAGCAGCTCGAAGAGCACGTAGCCCAAGGCAACGCAGAAACCTCCCACCTCGTCGGGAAGGGGCGAGACGGCCATCAGCAAGAATCCAGCCCCGATAAGCGGGGCAACGGCCCGATAGAGCTTGTAGGGTCGATCGGGCTGACGGTCGAACTTGAAGAAGGCCGCGCAGATAACCCCCAGCACAATCATGGCCGCCGGCTCCACCGTGAAGGCCCCGATCACTCCCTCCCCACTGAACAGGGCGATGCCGCACGAGAGGGAGAAGGAGAACGAGTACAGGGCAAGGGCCACGCCTATGCGCACTTTCTGGCGCACGGGACTCTCCGCGCCGCCCGCTGCCCCATGGCGAGAGGTCGCAACGGCAGCGGGCGGCAGCACGCCCCCGCCCGTCTCTCGAGCACCGTCACCCGAAACCGGCTCCTCGACAAACAGCTCCTCTCCCGTCCGCGCTTTCATAAGACGCTGGGAGAGCACGAAGGCCGTTCCCGATAGCGCGGGGAACAGCACCGAGGCGGCCGCCATGGCGTTGAAGCCCAATGCCGCCGTTAGAAGGAAGAGCACCGAGCCGATAGCATAGGATCCCACGAGCAGAACGAAGGTCTCGCCCACCTTCATGTACCCGAAAAAGCAGAGCCACAGCAGGAACATGCACACTTCGCCGATGGCGGCCGCCACCGCCGAGGCCGAAGCCGCCTCGGCGCCTCCGAGGCCGAGGGCAAGCGGAGCCGCCGCCGCACTTGCCGCAACCCCGAGCACGAGCAGCCCGCGCTGCCCGGCGACGGAAGCCAGCTGCCGCGAGGCGATGAGCACGACCACAAGCACCAGCGCTCGCACCGACAGTTCGACCATCTCGAAGGGGGCATTCGCAAAGCAGAGCGGCGCCCCGATAAGCGGAGAGGGGGTCACCCCCGCCAGAAAGAGCCACGCCCAATAGAACCCGAACCCCAAAAAGCGCACGGGAAAGAGGCTCTCCGCCGCCTGGCCCGCTGGGCCGCCCACGCGCCCCTCATTTGATGCATTTTTTCCCACTCCAACCATTATCCCTCTTTTCACCTGCGGAAACACAACCCCTAAGCGTTTTGGTGGAGGCCCGCTTATGGCAATTTACAGCGCTTTGGAGAATGTTCAGCGCAGATGCCAGCCCCTAACCTAAATGCCAACGGGAGGCTCGGCTTTGACGAGTGGATGAGCCTCCCGGAAGTGTAGCAGATTCCCCGCGCCGATAAGGGCGCGGGAAGAGACGAGGAGAGGGGAGAGCGTGAAGACGAGGGAGAAAACGAATTCCGCCGCGAGCCTCCAAGAGGACGGCGGGGCGACACGCCCCCAAAAGCCGGGCCTCAGCCGCCGGTCGCTCATCGGCGGCGCCGCGATGGCCGCAGGGCTTCTGGCCTTCGGGGGCGCCACGGCGGCCTTCGGCGGCGAGACCGATCGCCTGCGACCGCCAGGAGGCCAGGACGCCGACCGGTTCTGGGGCGCGTGCATCCGCTGCGACCGTTGCCGGGCGGCCTGCCCGCTTGCCGCCATCGGCGTGGAGGGGCTCACCCCCGGCATTATCGGGGCGCGGCTGCCGATCATGGATTTTCGCGAGGGCTACTGCGACATGTGCGACGGCGCCTTCCGCTGCATCGCCGCCTGCCCCACCGGGGCGCTTACGGCCTTCGACCCCTACGTGGACAAGATCGGCATGGCCGTGGTAGACGAGGCCGAGTGCCAGCTGTACGGCATCTCGGGCACGTGCAACGCGCCCTGCATCGATGCCTGCGAGTGGGACGCCCTGTCCTTGGACGAGAACGGGCGCCTGGTGGTGGACGAAAAGCGCTGCAACGGCTGCGGCGCCTGCGAGTACGTTTGCCCCACGAGCGCCTATCGCAATTACGACGCCAGCAACAAGCGCGGCATCAATGTGGAGGTGTGGCATGGCTAAGTCGACAACCCCCGAAAAGGGCGCCGAGGTTTCCGCGCAGCCGGAGGAGGGCAGCCGCTCGAAGGTGAGCCGCGTGCGTCGGTACGTCCCGGGCATCGTGTTCGCCCTTCTCATCATCGGCCTGGTAGCTGGCATCGGCTCGGGCACCCTGTGTTCGGTGGGCTACGATTCCATTGCGGCAGTATGTCCCCTGGGCGCGCTGGAATCGCTCTTCGGCGCCGGGGCCTTCGTGGCGCGGGCCGTAATCATCCTGGCCGTGGCCGCCGCGGCAGTGCTGCTCGTGGGCAAGGCCTTCTGCAGCTGGGTGTGCCCCATTCCGCCGCTCGACCGGTTCCTGTCGGGCAAGAAGCGCCGCGAGGCCGACAAGGCGGCGCGCATCGAGGCGGCCCATCACGTGAGCGGGCGCCTGGCCGCGTGCGCCGGTTGTGCGGGCTGCGACGAGAAGAAACCCGGCGAGACGCCCCTTGCCCCCGCCGATGGCACCGACAAGCGACGGTTCGCGAAGGTGGACGGGCGCCACGTGGTGCTCGGCGGCTCGCTTGTGTCGGCGGCAATCTGCGGATTCCCCGTGTTCTGCCTCATCTGCCCGGTGGGCCTCACCTTCGCCACGGCCATCGCCCTCTACCGCCTCGTCGGGTTCAACGAGCCCACCTTGGACCTCATCGTGTTCCCCCTCATCATCGTAGCCGAGCTCACCCTGCTGCGGAAATGGTGCCACCGCTTCTGCCCCATCAGCGCCCTTATGGGGCTCGTGGCCAACTTCAACAAGGCCACGCGTCCCAAGATCGACCCTGACCTCTGCCTACGCAAGGACGGCACGCCCTGCACCGTATGCGCCGCTGCCTGCCCCGAGTTCATCGATCCGGCGGGAGATCTGGGCGACCGGGCCCTGGCCGAGTGCACCCGCTGCGGCCAGTGCGCCGCCGCCTGCCCCGCAGACGCCATCCGCTTCACGAAGAAAGGACTGACCCATGGAAACCGCTAGCACACCCGCGCCCTACGTCGCCGCTGCCGACGGCGACCTCGCGCCCAAGGCCGCCGAGCCCGCATCGGCACCCGAAGCCGACGCCAGCGCCGAGGCCACCTTCGAGGAAGCCGTGGCCGCCCTTACCGAGACGGTGAACCGGGCGCCCCTGTACCGCGAGATCTTCCTCAAGCTGCTCGCCTTCTGCACCACCCAGCGCACGCTCGCCGAAGCCGAGGAGGCGGCTCGGGCCTGCCCCGAGTTCTCCTCGGTGGCCCAAAGCCCCTACCGGCTCATCCGCACCCTCGTGCACGCCGGCGGCCTGTACTGGCTGGAGCTGGACGAGACGGGCCGGCCCCTGACGCCCCAGGCCAAGGCGGGGCTCACTCCCGACGAGATCGAGGACGCCACCTTCGCCTACGCTGTGGTAACCACGCCGGTCGGCGAGCAGGTGGCCGAGGACCTCGCGCCCGAGAAGCGGCTGCAACGCCTCTTCGATCTCGTACCCCAGCGGCTTACCACCTACCTGGACCTTATGGACTTCTGCCGCGAGCAGCGCACCTTCAAGGAGATCGAGGCGCTGTTGCGCACCCGACCCGCCGCTGCCTTCGCGAGCACCACCTCAAGCCAACCCCTGCAGCCGAGCTTCTTCGTGGACGCACTGGAACGCTCGGGCGGCCTTGCCTGGAACGATGGATGGAAGATCACAGAGAGGGGAATGAAGGTATTGCAGCAACTTCGCTAGGAACGCCATTTTGACCGTAGAGAGGAAAGAGAGGACCCCCATGACCAAGGGAACCATCAGCCGACGCGGCTTCATGAAGGCCGCAGCGGCCACGGGCGCGGCCCTTACGGCCGCCGGCTCGATCCCGCTGCTCGAAACGACCGATCAGGCCTTCGCCGCCGGATCCGTGGAGCGCGTGATGCACAAGACCGCCTGCCATGGCTGCACCAACTGCTGCCCGGTGCGCGTGTACACCGAGGACGGCCGCGTCGTGAAGATCGAAGGAGACCCGGACGGCCCCCTGAACAAGGGCGGCGTGTGCCTGAAGTGCCTGTCCCAGATTCAGACCGTCTACAGCCCCCGCCACGTGCTGCACCCCATGAAGCGCGTCGGCGAGCGCGGCGAGAACAAGTGGGAGGCCATCAGCTGGGACGAGGCCGTTGACCTGGCCGGCGAGCAGATCGCCACGGCCGTGAAGAAGTACGGCCCCTACGCCTACTGGAGCGCCCGCGGAGGCGGCGGCGCCTACATCGAGTGGGAGACCTCCGGCCTCGACTACACCTTCGGCGGCTGCAACTCGCTGGCCTCCGGCGCCTGCCAGTGCGCCATGCCGCGCGACTTCGTCTCCACCACCTCGGTGGGCTTCAACTGCTGCGTTGACATGGACAACGTGGATCGCTGGGTGGGCATCACCGACAACGCCGAGCTGGACGGCACCCGCCGCGACGACACGGAGCGCGTCTTCGTGCTGTGGGGCAGCCAGCCGCACTCCTCCAAGGCGGCCCACGGCGGCCACGGGCTGACCGACGCCCGGTCGAACCTCGGCGTGAAGACCATCGTCGTGGACCCCTACATGACCGCCGAGGCCGCCAAGGCTGACGTGTGGCTTCCCGTGCGCCCCGGCTCCGACTGCGCGCTCATGCTGTCGTGGATTCACCACATCATCGAGAACGACCTGTACGACGAGCAGTTCGTGAAGCACTGGACGAACCTGCCCTTCCTCATCAACCCCGACACGCGCCTGGCCTATCGCGCCGAGGAGGTGTGGCCCGACTACGTGAACCCGGCCGCCGACCCCGCCGGCGTCTACGATACCCCGGCCTACGTGTGCTTCGACGCGAAAACCAACTCCGTCCAGCCCTTCCCCTTCACCGCCCCCGAGAACTGCGCGGTCGACCCCGTTATCTTCGCCACCGCCACCGTGAACGGCAAGGAGGCCAAGACGGCGGGCCAGATTTACAAGGAAGAGGCCGAGCCCTGGACCTTGGAGGCGGCCGGCGAGACCTGCTGGCTCGATCCGGAACGCATCCGCGAGGCCATCGAGCTGTACGCGAACGCCGACTTCGGCGGCTTGTCCAACGGCGTGTTCTCCGACCACCAGGAGAACTCCTCCACCGCGCCTTTGGGGGCGCTCGCCATCGACGCGCTGCTCGGCCACGTGGAGTCCCCCTGCTCCGCCTTCCAGAATCACGGCGCCGCCAGCCGCACCGCCGATCGCCCGACTCAGCGCCTGGGCGTGTTCTCCTCCACCTTCGAGCGCTACGGCCTGGGCTGGACCACCGGTCTCACCAAGGCCGAGAACGACCGCCTGCTGGATGCCATCGTGGCCGACTGGGACGCCAAGGGCCGCGACGGCAAGGAGATGCAGCGCTACTTCTTCCAGTCCCGCTGCGACACCATGGGCGCCAACGAGCACAAGGGCATCCACCAGTGGCAGACCTGCGCGCCGAAGGAGCTGCGGCAGGCCATCACCACCGGCGAGCCCTACCGTCCGCGCGTGATGTACGAGATGTCGGGCAACAAGTACGCCGTTATGGGGCCCTCCCTCGAGTGGAAGAAGGCCTACGACGAGCAGGACTTCGTCATCCAGCAGTACCCCAACATGACCTCATTCACCGTGCAGACCGTCGACTTGTTCCTGCCCACCACCGAGTGGCTGGAATACGACTCCTACGAGGCGCCGGGCACCCACTTCAACCGCCACTACGCCCGCTGCCAGGTGACGCACCTCGGCGAGACCGTGAACCCCTTCGTATCGCCCTACCAGGTGGCCGCGTCCGCCGTGGAGAAGCTCGGCGCCGAGAACGTGTTCGACCCCGACGCCTACAAGGTACCGTTCTTCGAGAGCCTGGAGGCGGCCCGGGCCGCCTGGGCCGAGCAGATGGGCAAGGGAAGCTGGCAGGAGATGCTCGACGACATCGACCACCGCTTCACCGAGGAGCCCATAGACGACTACATGGCCTACTACCAGTACAAGGAGCCGGTGAGCGACGGGCTGCCCCGCGGGTTCGCCACGATGTCGCGCAAGGTGGACGTGTACTCCGAGGCCATGCTGCGCCTGGCCCGCACCGGCTTCCCCTACATGTATCCCTTCGACCAGCCGGCCTGCGACGACTACGACCCCATCTGCACCTTCAAGGAACCGACGGAAAGCCCCGTCGAGGGCCAGCCGGGCTACGATCCGGAGTACCCGCTCGTCATCACCACGGGACGCTTGCCCCACTTCCATCACGGCACCATGCGCCACGCGCCCTTCATCCGCGAGGTCATGCCCGCCCCCGAGCTGAAGATCAACCCCGAGACGGCGGCGGAATACGGCATCGAGCATCTGGACTGGGTGAAGATTACCTCGCGCCGCGGATCGTCCAACGCGCGGGCCTACCTCACCCAGGGCATTGCTCCCGGTGTGCTCATCACCGAGCGCTTCTGGAACCCCGAGTGCTTTGATGAGACCCAGGAGACCATCACCCCCGGCATCGAGGAGTGCGGCTACAACATCATGTCCGCCGACGAGTTCCAAAACCCCTGCTTCGCCACGAACAGCTACCGTGCCTTCACGGTGAAGATCGAGAAGACCGAGCGCCCCGAGCGCATCTGGATCGAGAGCGAGCAGTTCCAACCGTTCATGCCCACGCTTTCGGGCGAACCTGTCACCGAGGAGGTGTTCTAAATGCGCAAGGGTCTGCTGATCAACCTGGATCGCTGCTCCGGCTGCGACAGCTGCATCGTGGCGTGCAAGCTGGAAAACGACCTGCCCCTGGGCCATTTCTACAACAAGGTGATCGCCGTGGGCCCCACGGGCACCTTCCCCAACGTGGAGAAGTACTGGCTGCCCTCCCAGTGCCAGCAGTGCGAGAACCCGGCCTGCGTGCACGTCTGCCCCACGGCCGCCAGCTACCGCGACCCCGAAACCGGCATGGTGCTTATCGACAAGGAGAAGTGCATCGGCTGCCAGTACTGCATCTACGCCTGCCCCTACGGCGTGCGCCAGTTCAACGAGGACGCCGGCGTGGTGCAGAAGTGCACGCTGTGCGCCCAGATCACCGCTGACGGCGACGGCGTGCCGGCCTGCGTCCACAACTGCAACTGCGGCGCGCGCTTCTTCGGCGATTACGACGACCCGGAATCCGATGTGAGCCGCGAGCTGGCGAAGTACCCGGAGGAGGCCATCCACACGCTGCCCGATCCCAATGACGCCAAGCCGCTCACGCGCTACATTCTGTCCCCCAAGTTCGCTTCCTGGAAGGAGCTGGTGTAACCATGGCGATTCAATGGCCCCTCGTCCTGTTCTCGCTGCTGGCCGGAGCCGGCGGCGCCATGCTCGCCTTCGCCGGGCTCTCCCAGCTGCTCGGCGGCTCGCGCACGGTGCGCCGCCGCGCCGTCTGGTGCGCACTGGCCCTGTTCGTGATCGGCGGTTTGTGCTCGGTGGCCCACCTGGCCTCTCCGCTGAACGCCATCAGCGCCGTGACGAACCTGCTGTCGTTCTCGGGCATCTCCATCGAACTGATGCTTTTGGGCGCGAGCTTCATCGCAGGCGCCGCCTACCTGGTGCTCACCCGCGAGGAGGGCCGCGACGGCGCCGTGCGGGTCGTGGCGGTGCTGGCGGTGATCTTCGGCGTGGCCATCGGGTTCTTCTGCGGCCACGGCTACGTGATCGACGCCCAGCCCACCTGGAGCACCGAAACGCTGCCCCTGGCCTACCTGGGCACGTCTTTGGCCCTCGGCGCCTTCGCCTACGCCCTGGTGGCGGCCGCGACCAAGACGCCGGCCGACAAAGCGGCCAGCGCCGAGGAGCTGGGAGGCAAGCTGTGGCCGGCCGTGCTCGTCTGCGCCGTCGTGGACGCCGTGGGCATTCTCGCCTACGGGCTGTTCCTCGGCCTTGACGCGGTCGCGGCCCAAGGGGTCCTGTTCTGGGGCGGGGCCGTGGCGTGCGGCGTCGTCGGCGTGCTAGCCTGCGCCATTGCCGGCATGACCCCGATGGCTGCGAAGGCGCCCGCCGCCCTGGCCGTGGCCGGCGTGGCCTGCGCCGCCATCGGGGGCGTGGCCCTGCGCATGCTCATGTGGGCCTGCGCCACCGGTTACCTCAACCTGTTCTCCCACGGCATCCCCAGCGTGATGCTGAACCTGTAGCGCTGTTCCCCGGCCGGGGGAAAGCCCCTTCCCGGTACTTTCCCCCGGCCCCTGCGGGACGGTCCGTCAAGCGAATCGTCCCAGCCCGCCCACTCGTCACCTAAGGAGACCGCCATGACCGACCTCGCCTGCGCCATCGACCTTCTCGAAGATCGCGCTTCCCTGTACCGCCTGCTCGCCTCGCTGTACTATCAGCCGCTGTCCGAGGAGCAGATCGATGCCCTGGCCGCCAGCGACCTCGCCAAGTTGGCCAGCGACAGCGAATCGCCCTTCGCGCCGGCCTATCGCGACTTGCACGGAGCGCTGCGCCTGCGGCACACGGGCACCAAAGAGGAGCTAGCCGCCGACTTCACCGGCGCCTTCTACGGCATCCGCACCCGCGAGGGCCGCACGGCCCAGCCCTTCGAATCGCTGTTTCGCACCCAGGGGCCAGGTCAGCTCATGGGCGAGGCTCGCAGCGAGGTATACCGGGAGCTGCGCGCGCACCAACTGCGCGTTCCCGAGGGCGTCGATCTGCCCGAGGACCACCTGTCGTTCATCTTCGCCTACTTGGGCCGTCTTTGCGACGATGCCGCCGCGGCCCTGCGCGCGGGAAACGAAGGCCAGGCCGCAGAGCTTCTCGAGCGCCAGCGATCCTTCTTCCGGGCCCATGTGGCCTCGTGGGTACGGGATTTTCTGGCCCAGGCGCGGCTGATGGTGGAAACCCGATTCTACCGGGGCGTCCTCGCGCTGACGGAAGCCTTCGTCGCCGAAGAGGAACGCTCCTTCGAAGAGGCGGCATCAGCGGCCGCATAGATACGGGCGCCCCGAATCGGGGCGCCCGTCGCGTTCTGCTGGGAAGAGCGTAGCGCATGGGCGCGTTTTTGGCTTGGAAATCACGGTTTTGTGACCAGCGGGCGGCAAACTCGCCATCTGCAAAATGCTCGACCTGGGAAAACGCCGCCCAGACTGCCCTCGCAAAGTGCCGAGGCGGCATTTTGCGTCACAAACCGTTCAAACCAAGCCAATTCGCGCGAAAAAAAAAGGAGCGCCGACACTGGCGCTAGGCGACCACCTCGGGCTGCGGGGTCTGCGCCGAGGCGCTCTGCTGCCCCTGGCCGCTCGTACCCTGCTGGTCGGCGCCGGTATTCGGCCCTTGCTGCGGGGCGGTGCCGTTCTGCTCGCCAGCCGTGGCGCCCTCGCCTTCGGTCGCATTGCCCTGGGCGTCACGCGCGCCGCCTCCGCGCGGACCGCCACCGCGACGACCGCCGTCGCCGCCACCCATGCGGCCCACCTCGTTGCTCGGCGTGGTGGAGGCGGTGAAGTCCACCGTCGTGCCACCCTCGACCGCAGCGCCAGTGGCATAGCCAGCGCTATCGGCGCCCGTCACCGTACCCCCGACGATCACTTTGCCCGTTGCACCCTCGGTCAGGCCGGGAGCGGACACGGCGGCACACTGGAAGGCCTTGGGCACGGTATAGCTGACGAGCACGGTGCCCGCCTCGTCGGTCACGACCAGATTCGTACCCGCGGCCCCCTCGGCCGCCACCATCGCGAAGGGCTGAGTGCCCTCGGTGAAGGTCTCGGCCATGCCAGTTGCGCCGGCGAGAATCACCGCGCCGCCCGTGATCTTGGCGCCGTACTCGTAGTCGAGCGCGCTATCGCCGCCGCCGGCCGAGCCACTCGCAAGAACCACGCCGCCGTTCACTTCCACGTACCCGTTGGAGTCGAGCCCGTCGCCGCCGGCGTCGACGGTTACCATGCCGCCGTTGATCTGGATGAGGCAATCCTCGCTCGCATTGGCCGCCACAGCCGCCTCGGCGGTCTCGTCGGAACGCTCGGCCACCGCCGCGTTGATGCCATCGTCGCTCGCCACGATGTTCAGCTCGCCGTCGTTCACGATAACTTCCTCGGCCTCGATGCCCTCGTCGCTGCCGGTCACGTTCAGCGTGCCGCCGTCCATGGTGAAGCGGGTCTCGGGGTTCATGCCCTTGCCACCGGCCTCCACCGTGAACGCGCCGCCCGTCATAGCCGCTTCCACTTCGGAGCGCAGCGCATGGTCGGCCGCCTCCACCTGGCCCTTACCGCCGGCGATGCGCAGGTAGGTGGCCGCCTGCACGCCCTCGTCTCCCGCCTTAATGGCAAAGGTGCCACCGTCGATGGCCACGAAGCCGCGGGTCGGGTCCTCGTCGTTGCTCGACTGGATGCCGTCTTCCCCGGCCGTCACCGCGAACGTGCCGTCGGCGATCTTCACGCAATCCTTGCCGCGCAGACCGTCCTCCTTGGCGGTCACGGTGATCGCACCGCCCGTGACGACAAGATCGTCCTTAGAGTTCACGCCGTGGCGGTAGTTGCCCTCGACGGTCAGCGCGCCCGTGCCATTGATGGCCAGATCAGCCTTGGAATACAGCGCGGCGTTGGGCTCGTCCTCCCCTTCCGCCAACGTGTAGCTTGCACCGTCGGCCAACGTGTTCTGCGAACCTGCGGCCAAGGTCACGAACACCTTGTCGGCCTGCTGGATGTTCAGCGCCGGTCCCGCCTCGTTGCGAATGGAGGCGCCGCTAAGCACGATCTGCACCTTGTCCGCATCGCCCGCGTTCACCGTGAGCGACCCGGCCGTCAACTCGCCGCTCACCACGTAGGTGCCCGCCGCGGTAATAATCACCGTGGAGCCTTCCACCGCAGCCCCTTCGCCGGACACCATCGCGCCCTGGCCCGTCAGCGCAATCTTCGTTGCCGCGGCCTCATCGTAGGAGGCGTCCCGGTCGCGGTCGGAGTACGCGAAATCCATACCGGGGATGTCGATGAGCGACGCCCAGTCCACCGCATCGGTCGCACCCGTGGCGCCGTTATCGCCCTGGGCCTGGCCGCTCTGTCCCTGCCCGGTCTTCTCGCCGGCACCTTCGGCGGCCTCTTCGAAGGTGCCCCCGGTGCACCCCGCCAGCGCCAGCGATCCCGCCAGCGCCACGGCCAAGGCCCCGCGGCCCCAAGCCCGTCGTCGCGCCACGCAAGCGCCCATTATCTCGTTCGTCTTCAACTTCAACATGTTTCTCCCTTTGATCGTTCGTCCTTATGGTCTTGCGCTGCTATTGGGTCTATCTCCCTAGGTGCTTTCCGGCATCGGTGCTCGCCGACCTCTGATCGCCCCGCGAAGAACGCGGCCGTTAAGAAATAGCTTCCACGTCAGCAGCAGCGATGCTGGGATGGTACCGACTCATGTGCGTTCCTTCCGCTATTTCTTTTGCCGCGTTCGCAGCGGGATAAAGCGATCAGCGGGCGGCGAGCACCGATGCCGGAAAGCACCTCGCGGAGCGCCCCGAGGACCTAAAGCGTCTCGCGCCCCTGCGGCGTCATCCCCAGAGATATCTTCAGATTCCCGTTCAGACACCGCAGCTCATCGATCATCGCTTTCTCAAGCCCCCGCTCGCGCAGGCGGAGCTGGTAGGTCAGCTGGAAGAGGCTGCCCATGTTGGTAGTCGTCACCTCCACCAGCTCCGACTCGGCCGCATAGCGCCCGAGCACCGCATCGAACACGCCGTCGTACTCCAAATCCTCGGGGATGGTGATGCGCAGCGTCTTGCCCGGCTCGCGCGGACGCCCGAAGGGCGTGAGCACGAACAGCAGGTTCACCACAGCCACCACCACGGTGAACACGACGGCAATCCCCAGAAAACCCATGCCCGTGGCCAAGCCGATGGCCATGGCCAGAAACACGCTGCCGATATCTTTCGCCGAACCGGGAATGGAGCGGAAGCGCACAAGGTTGAACACGCCCATAACCGCGATGCCCGCGCCCAGGTTCCCGTTCACCAGCGTGATGACCATCTGCACGATGAGCGGCAAGAGGGCCAGCGTCACCACGAAGTTCTTCGAATAGCTGTGCCGGAACATGTACACACCGGCGCAGGCCGCGCCCAGCACCACCGAGAACACGCAGCAGAGCAAGAAGTCCGCCGCCGAGACGGCCCCTACCAGCGATTCCGCTGTTCCGAACACTGACGAGAACGTTGATTCAAGCATGAGTTTCCTTTCTTGTTCATTCTCTGCCTACTCTTGCGAGCAACCTTCCAGACAATGCGCTCCCTCGTTTTGGGCAGGAATTCCGACTTGTTAGACTTCTTTGTTCTGAGCTTCGCCGAAAAGAGGGTCTGCGAGTGGGTTTTTCGCCTCAGATCGAATCACTTTTCCTCCGTTGAGGACCTTGAAGCTTAGCCCATGCCTAACAACTCCGTTTTTTCGCCTATTTCCAGGACTCGCATTTCCCGAACGGTTCACGCACCACCACGCATAGCCCTTCGATGATTTCGAGTGCGCGGCACAGCCGTTGCCATCTGATAAGCGTTGCCATACTTGGTAAATGAAGCCGAGTAGATGCGCTCGGCCGACAGCACGTCCACCAGCCACGGCGGGTAGGGCCCGGCGCTCTTTATCTCCATGACGGACTCGCTCGACTCGATGATGGGCCGCCATGGCGAACGGAAGCGATGACAGTCGAAATACGCCAAGCAGTCGTCGAAGGTGATGCGCAGCTCGGCGTCGAACAGCTCATCGCCCTCCCGCGCCTCGCGTACCTCGGGCCGATAGGCCCAGGCCACACGATCGCAGGCGATGCCCATGGAGGGCGCCAGGGGCAGCCAGCGGTCCATGGCCGCCTCAAGTTCGCGGGCGATCTGGCGCGTGGCCGGGGAAAGCGCGGCAGCGGCCAGCACGGGATCAGCCAGAGGCCAGCGAGCGCAGGCTTGCTCGTAAGGCAAGCCGCTCACGAAGGCCAGCGCCGCCGGCAGCGTCAGAGCGAGCCGTCGCTTGTACACGATGCCCTTGAACTTCTTCTTGATGCCAAAAAACACAGGGAAGCCCGCTGACAAACCGTTGCCCCGAAGCGCCTCTCCAGCGCACGGCCTGCACGCCTCGACACTTCCCACGGCATCTCCATCAGCATCGCCCATCGTCTGCAGCCCGGCGGCAGCAGGCGCCACTTGCAGCCCTGCGGCCGTCCTCGCCACTCGTAGCCCCGCAGCCACCCGCGTTTCCACTTCCCCATCGGAAAGCGGCAGGCCGCCTGGCTCGCGCACGATCGGCCCGGCGCCGAACGCCGCCATGAGCGTCGCACCGGCGGCGTCCCCGTAGGCGCGCAGCCGCAATTTCTCCTTGTAGAGCGGCTTTTCCACCGAACGGGCGATCATGGCGCGCTCGGGCGTGTCCAGATACAAACTTGTGATGCGGGTACGACCGTAATCATCAACAACCATGAGGCGCTCCGCCGCCGCTTCCACAGCCGCACGCTCGGCCACGTCGATGCGGTATTTCTTCTCCACGCGCTTGAACACGCTGTTGTAGGCGGTCACGGATACTCCTTCCTCGCTGGCCGCGGATCCTGATTCTCGCCGGCCCGCGAAACCCTGACCTCCCGCAGGCCGGCCCCAACAATAAGGGGACTTCCTGAAAACTGCCTGAAGCAGCCGATTCCTTTCAGGTTGCCTTCAGCTGGGCCGTTACAATGAATTCAAGTGCGTCCAGCGCCACAACAGCTCCGGGCACACACTGCGAAGCGCCACAACCGAGCCCGAGGCGTCGGTGCGCGACGGCCCTTACGGAAAGGATCACCATGCACGTTCTGGTCGTGGAAGACGACGCTCGCCTCGCCGAGGCGCTGGCCCGCATCCTTGAGGACAACGGCTATACTACCGACGTCGTGCACGACGGGGAGGCCGGCGTGCGCTACGGCGAGACCGGCACCTACGACGTCATCATCCTGGACGTCATGCTGCCCAAAGCCGACGGCTTCACCGTGGCCCAGCGCCTGCGCCGAGCGCATGTGGGCACGCCCATTCTGCTGCTCACCGCCCGCGATGCCATAAGCGACAAAATCTGCGGCTACGACTCCGGCGCCGACGACTACATGACCAAGCCCTTCTCCCCCGCCGAGCTGCTGGCCCACTTGCGCGCCCTCACGCGGCGCCAGGGCGATGTCGTCTTCGAGACGCTCACCGTGGGCGATCTCACGCTGAATCTTGAATCCATGGATCTCACCTGCGGCGACGAATCCATCCGCCTGTCGCAGAAGGAGTTCGCCATCGCCCGCATCCTGCTCGGCTCGCCGGGAGCAGTGCTTTCGAAAGAGCAGCTTATCAGCCGCGCCTGGGGGCCCTCATCCAGCGCCAGCGACAACAACGTAGAGGCCTACATCTCGTTTCTGCGAAAGAAGATGGCCCACGTGAGGTCGAAGGCGAAGATCGAGACCATCCGCTCGGTGGGCTACCGGCTCGCCGAGGAGGGCTAAGCGCCCATGGGACTCCCTCCGAAACCGCGCCTCGCCTCCTGTCTGAACCCGAAGGGCGTCAGGACTCCGAAGCGCGCAGCCGACGAAGCCGCCCCCATGCTGCGCCAGCTGAGAACGAAGTTCATAGCCCTGAACATGACGCTGGCCGCCCTCGTGCTGGCCGCCTCGTTCGCCACTATCTGCTACGCCGACTACCGCGCCGACATCGACGACGTGCGCAACCGGCTCATGGCCGCCACGAGCCGCTCCCTGCACGAACCGCAGCTCATCCCCGACGCCGAGCCTTTCCATCGGGGCGAGGCCCCCCGGGAAGACGGCGAGAACGCCGCAGACGCCGATGGCACGGACGATGACGACAATCGCGCTAGAAACGAGGCGGCCGGTGGCACCGACGCGGACAACGACGCGGAAGGCGCCACGAGCGGCAACGCAAACCCGGGCAAAAGCGTTGAAGGCGCGGAAACACCCGCAGAGGACGGCTCGGCCCCCGCTCCCACCCAGGATATCGGCGCCGGCACCAGCGATCCCGGTTTCGCGCCGCCCCGCATCGGAGGCCCCGGCACCGCCGAGGAGGCCTCGCTGCCCGTGGCGGTCTACTATATTGCCGACCGCACGGTCATGCAGCTGACCGACCGCTCGGGAGCCACCGTGCCCGAGGCGCTGCTCGTGCACGCCATTCCCGAAGTCGTCAGCGCTGAAGCGCCCTGGGGGTATCTGCCCGACGTCGGACTGTACTTCGCCAAGCATGAGGCAGGCCCCGACCTCATGGTGGCCTTCGCCGACGGAAGCGCCGCCGACGGCTGGCGCTCGCTGGCCCTCGTGCTCACCGCCGTGGGCCTGGGGGCGCTGGGGCTGCTGTTCCTTTTGAATCTCGTCTTCTCCCGCTGGGCGCTGCGCCCGGTTCAGCAGGCCTGGGCCCAGCAGCAGCAGTTCATAGCCGACGCGTCCCACGAACTGAAGACCCCGCTCACGGTCATCCTCGCCAACAACGCCATCCTGCGGCAGCGCGGCAGTGACACCATCGCCAGCCAGCGCCAGTGGATTGAGAGCACCCAGATGGAGGCGGAGCGCATGCAGAGCCTCGTGACCGATATGCTCGATCTGGCCCGACCGACCCCGCAAGGCGCCCAAACCTCGGAAGGCCCCGCGGCCGTCGTCGACCTCAGCCGCCTTGTGGAGGGCGAGGCCCTCACCTTCGAGGCCGTGGCCTTCGAACGGGATCTTACCTGGCAATGCACGGTCGCGCCGGGCATTGCCGTACGGGGCAACGCCGCGCGCCTCCAACGGGCCGTGGCCGTGCTTTTGGACAACGCCTGCAAGTACACCGACCCCGGGGGCACCGTGGCCGTGACGCTGCGGGCTGCGACGGGAGATGCCGTCCTTTCCGTGCGCAACAGCGGCGAGCCCATCGATGCGGCCGACCTGCCCCACCTGTTCGACCGCTTCTATCGCGCCGACAAAGCCCGCACCCACAACGCCGTCGACAGCGAAAACGACGGCGCCGGCGGCTACGGGCTGGGGCTGGCCATCGCCCGCGACATCGCCCAAGCCCACAAGGGCGCCATCGCCGTCACCAGCACCGCACAAGAAGGCACCACCTTCACTCTGCGCTTGCCCTTGGTATAAAACACCCCCGGCGCCGTGAAGAGGATAGGGGCGCCGGGGGGCTGGGGCAGATCGAGGTCGCGTGGCTGCCGGGGCGGATGCCGGGGCAGTCGGGAGATGCGACCTCTCCTGCTTTGCGGAGAAGTCTGAAGTTCGCCGCACGACGATCCCGTCGCCACCGTGCTGGCTTCGGCGAGACGCCATGGAGGGCCGGCTCACTAACGGCTCGCCGACTCCCTGCGCGGAGGGCCCCGGCGATCGGTGCGGCTCCCCTACCGTTCGAAGATGTCTCCGTTGAAGTCGAGGCGGAAGGTGTCGAGGATCTGGTGTGGGTTGTCGGTAAGGCTCACGGGGCGCGGCGTCATGACGTAACGGTGGCGGCTGCCGTCGGTGAGCCAGCTTGCAGGCACGGCATCGAGAAGCGTGATGGCGCCGGCCGGGCACACGTCCCCACAGCTGCCGCACTTCACGCAGTCGCCCGGGGTGTGGGCAACGCCTAGGGTGCCGTCGGCGTCGTCGAACTTCGCGATGGCGCCGGTAGGGCAGAATGTCGCGCACATGCGGCAAGAAACGCACTTCGTGCCGTCGATGACCACCGCACCCCACAGGCGGGTCTCCAGCTTGCCGCTCGCAGGCTCCCCTAGCTGCGCCAATGCGTCCAGCAATCGCTCGCGCCGATCGGGAATGAAGTGCGGCAGCGTGCCGTCTTTCATGACATGGAGGGAATGGGCGGGACGGCGCAGGACATCCGCCTCTACAGATGAACCGGTGAGAAATTCTTCAGCTTCGCGAACAGGCGGACAAGCCGGCTCTTGGGCAAAGTGGGCGTCGCGGGCAGCTTCGACGGCTCCGGTATCGACGCCATCAGCAAGAACGCCCACCGGAGGCACGTCGGTCACGACGATTTCCAGCTCGTTGCCCCAAGCGCCGAGCACCTGACGCGCCGTTTCGGCCACGAGCTCCGCCGTGTCGCGACCGTGGCGCTGGGCGCAACGCTCGCAGTCGCCGCAGAGCACCGTCACACAGCCCACGCCCTCGGCGGCGAGCCCCGCCAGAAGCGACTCATCTACGCGCCCTGCGCAAATCACGGACGCCGCAACACCAGGCACCAGCAAATCGCCCAAGGCCGCCTCCATCTGGCTGCAGACAATGACCACCTTGTCACCGCGCGCGGCGCGCAGGCAGGCGACCTTCAACTCGGCGTCCGACGGATTCAAGGATTCCAAAGCGCACGTGGGGCACACCGTGGCGCAGGTGCCGCAGCCGACGCATTTCGAGACATCGATCACCAACTCGCCATCGTCCAAAGAAATGCACCCTGAAGTGCACGCCGCCGCGCACTTCAGGCAGTCCACATTGCGGTTGCGCACCTTCGCGCACCGCTCCCGATGCACCCGAATGGCCCCGCTGTCCACGACCGTAAACGCGGCCCCCACATAGCGATGGGCCCCCGCATCAATCGTCTCAACCATTGTTTCTCCTCTTCCAAGACGGTCGAACCTCTCCCAAAGTCCTTCCCGCCTTTGCAGCCAGATGCCACCTCGCGAGGCGGCCCGCGGAGCCCGTGATCGACGACCTCTGCGCGCCCCCTGGAGAACGCGATCGTTAAGAATCAGCTTCCACTTCAGCAGCAACGATGCCGGGATGGTACCGACTTATGTGCGTCATCTTCGCTGATTCTTTTATCGCGTTCGGAAGGGGATCAAGCGCGCAGCGGGCGGCGATCACGGGCTCCGCGGGCCGCCCCCAACAAGTCGCTAGTCCAACCTCGGTTCCAGATCGTCCATGACCGGATCGGGAATTTCCACGACGGTCTTGCCCGCCTTCTTGCCGACAAACACCGGCATCGTGATGGCCTTCGTAGGACACACGTCCACGCAGTTGCGGCAACGTGTGCAGTCGGCCATGGTGCGCAAGCCGAATTCCGGATGACGGATGTTGATATCGGCGTCGCACACCTCGGCGCACTTGCTGCAGGAGGTGGCACGGGCCGTCTCCAGGCACTTCTCATCATTAATGGTAGGCACGAACGTGCGCGAGAAGCGCCCGACCAGGTTCATGAGCGCCGAGAGCGGGCAGAAATTCGAGCACCACTTGCGCAGCACCACCAGCTCGATAACAAGCATCGCCGGAATAAGGATGAGCCCGATCGTCGCGTCGCCGTGGGCGAAGGCGCGCCAGATGACGAGCACCGTGGCAAACGTGAGGCCCACCGGACACACGAGGCAGAACACCGGGAACCCGAACACGGCCGTGGAAAGCAGCGCGCCGCCGAGCACCGCGTGGCGCGAGTCCACCTTGCCGTGATGAACCGGCTGGCACTTACCGCAGGCGCCGCAGGCGTGGCCGTCCTTCGCAGCTTTCAAACTCGCCAGCTCTTGCTGCGAGATGGCCTTGATCTCGGAGTTCTTCTTCTCCGTCAACTCGCGGCGTTTCTTGGGCGAGCGGAAGAAGTCGCGGATGCGGTCGATGAGCATGGTCGGGCACAGCCACGAGCAAAACGCGCGGCCGAACACGAGCACCAGCGCGGCGATAAGCACGAGCGACACCACCGCGCGGGGAATCATGGTCTTCGTGGCGATCATGGTGCCCAGCGCGCCCAAGGGGCACAGCATCGAGAACGTGTCCCAACCGAAGCCGGACATCGTGCCCATGCTCACGCCGGCGACAAGCCCGGCGGCCATGCCGACGAACACCACGGCTCCCACAGCCGTGCGCAGCCGACGCGTCTTCAGCTTCGCGGCCAGCGCGTTCGCAGAGCCCTTCCCCTTCACGCCCGCAGCCTGAGATGAAACGGACGCTTCCGTAGTTTCCTTCTTCTGAGCCATAACTTACCCCCTTTAGGCTTCAATAGGGCGCACTACAATGGCGCGCTCGGTGGACTTGATGGAACCGGACGACAGCGACAGGCAGGCGGCCTGGCAGGCGCCGCAGCCGTTGCACTTGTCTTCCACGACGTAGGGAATGGGGTTCGCGCCGCCCTCGTCCTTAAGCTCGATGGCGCTGTAGTTGCAGGCGTCGTAGCAGTCGCGGCAGCCGGTCATGCGATAGGCCAAGCACGTGCGCGGATCGATCTCCGCCGTGCCGATGATGATGTCGCCCGTCTCGCCGGTCTCCGGGTTGCCCACCGTGTAGCTGGCGGGCAGTTCCAGGGCCGCCGTGGGGCACACAGCCACGCACAGCGGGTTGCCGCCGTTTTCCTCGTAGCAGAAGTCGCAGTAGTTCCCCGTATTGAAATCGAGCATGGGGCTGCGCATGCCGAGCAGGCCGTCCTCAATCTTCGCCGGCACGATGGCCTCACGGGGACATGCCTCGTAGCAGCGCTCGCAGCGGATGCAGCCGCTCACCAGATGGGCCTCGTCGGTGCCTCCGGGCGGGCGGTTCAGCGGGTTGTGGCCCGCATAGCGCAGAGCACCCAGGCCCAACAGCGCCGCTGTGGAGCCCACGCCGATGAACAGCCCGCGCCGCGTGATGCCGCCACGCGGCGCACGCTTGACTTCGGCCTCGTCCTTCTTTTCCTCTTGAGCCATAGCAGTCTCCTCTTCACTCTTTGCTTAAATGGCTTCCAAATAACGGTTGCCGCGTTCTCCAACCGTAAAATCGTTATTTGCAAGCCATTTCGAAACAGACAGGGCGGTTTACTTGCGTCGCCTGCGGGGCTTAAGCCGTTACATCAAGCCGCCCTGTCCAACACTCGTCTTCAGAGAAGGGCCAACCGACCAGAGATGGCCCTTCTCGCGTTCAACCTCTTACTGAAGCGCCCACTGGAACTGGATGAGGGCGTTCACGGCCACTTCGTAGAGCAGCACGCGCCACACGATGGTGCCGATCACGGCGCACACCAGGGCGATCACGGCCACGGCCAGAGCCTTCTCGGCGGGGATCTTGCCCACCATCACGAGAGCCGCAAGCACCGCCGGCACCGCGCAACCGATGACGACGTTGCCCAGCCAGAAGGCCACGGCATGCTCGCCGGCCAGAATGGCACCGGTGATCTGCCCGGACTGGCGCATAGCCACATCGGGCAGCGTCGGATCGAAGTAGTACTCCATCTCGGTATAGTTCGCGCCCATGCCGGAGATAGCGACCGCGTAGATGACGCTCACGATGGCGCACACCACGGCTCCGATGAAGGCCACGGTGGCGGACAGCTTCACGGCGTCCTCAGCTTTCGTGGCACCGGCGATGATCATGGCAGCCAGGCCGCCGAGCATCACCGTGGCCACCACGTAGTACAGAGGCAGCAGCATGGTGTCCCACACGGGGATGGCGCTCATCAGATAGGAGTCGCCCGTCGCGAACGGCAGCGCCAGGGACACGACGATGGCTAGGATGGCGCACCACTTGGGGGCCACGCCCTCCTCGGAGCGGCGCATCATGAGGAAGTACAGCACCACGGCGATGGCGAACACGATCACGAAGATGAGCTCGATGGTGATGCCCGAGGTGATGTGCCCGAAGCCGTTCAACATGCGCAGCGGGTGCTGCAGGTGGAAGAATACCGACAGGCCGCCGATGGCGAGGGCCACGATGGCACTCACGCAGGACGCGAGCTGCATGGCCTTGCCCTTGCCAGACAGGGTGAGGATACCCTGCATCAAGAAGATGCCGCCGGCCAGACAATTGAAGAAGGTGAAGAGAATAAGGGGCCACTGAATTTCCATGGGTTGTTACTCCCTCCACTTCCGGCCCTCGCGCAACAAGTACATGAGCTTGGGGTTGTTGCCCTTGTTGGTGAGGTGATGAATGTCGTTCTCGGTAAAGGCTTCCACGTAGTCCTTGAGCTTGACGCGGGTCTTCGTCATGTCGTCGTACTGGCAGCCGGGGGTGTCCGGGTGCGCCGGGGCCTCGAAGTTCTCGACGCCCTGATCGAGGTCGCCGAAGAAGCGGGCGCGGGCGCCGCACTGGGCCACGCACTGGGGCAGCTCGCCCTGACTCGTGCGCTGCTCGCACAGCGTGCACTTCTCCACAACGCGCTCGGTCTGGTTCAGGTAGCGCACACCATAGGGGCAGGCCATGGCGCAGAACTGGCAGCCGATGCACTTGTCCTTGTCGATCTGGATGGTGCCGTCCTCGGCGACATGAGACGCCTCGGTCGGGCACACCTTCACGCACTCGGGGTTCTCGCAGTGCTGGCACTGAACGGGGAGGAAGTACATCTCCACGTCCGGGAAGGTGCCGGAACCGCCCTCGATGGGATGCGGGCCGACGCGCAGGGTCTTGATCCAGAAGTTGCCCACGTCCACGCCGTTGATGGCCTTGCACGCCACGGTGCAGGCGAGGCAGCCCGTGCAACGGTTGAGATCCGTGATGATTGCGTAGTTGGACATCGTGTTTCCTCCTTCCTATTCCTTGATGAGGCTGATCGTCTGCAGGCCCTTCGCATCGGCGCTCGCGTAGGTGAGCTCCACCTTGGAGTCGTCCAGACGCGGGTCGTTGGCCAGCCATTCCTTCAGACGCGGGTCGTTGGCGTTGGTGATCGCCTCGTTGCCCCACGGGTCGCACGGCACGGGGTTGCCGAACGGCGAGTTCTCCTCGGTGGCCTTGTAGACGACCATCGGGTTGCCGCGCAGCTGGGAGGCGCCGCAGATCCAGCACTGGGCGTACTTGTCCATGGTGCAGTTGATGCCGACGAGCTCGAAGCCGTGGGCGGCGTGGTCCATCTCGGGGTACCACCAGGCGTGGTTGGCGTTGGTGGTGCCTTCCTTGATGCCGTAGTACAGATCGGCCACCTCGCGGATGGCGCCCCAGGGGGTGCGCACCCAGATCCAGTCGCCCTGCTCGATGCCGAGGCGCGCCGCGTCGTTCGGGTTCATTTCGAAGCGCGGGGACGGCCACAGCTCGCGGCACCAGGGCAGCTGACGGTGCTCGGAGTGGAAGTAGACGGGCTGGCGGGCGCCGGAGGTGCAGATAAAGGTGGCCTCCGGGTTCTCCTTCACGGCCTGCTTGTAGGCCTCGAGGTTGTCGGTGGCGCCGTTGTCGGTCGCCTGGCCCGTGCCCACCCCGGCGATGCCGTGGTAGGGCTTGTTCAGGTAGTTGTCGCTGTTGTAGGACGCGCCGTCCACGAGGTTGGCGTCGTACCACTCAGGTGCCTGAACGCGGGAGTTCTTCGGCTCGAACCAGTGCGGGAACTTGTCGATGTCCGGAATGTCGCCGGCATAGGCGTCGCGATCCGGCGAGCACACGTTCGCGAAGTACGGGGTCTTCTCCCCCACCTTGGCCGCGGTGCCCGGGGTCTCCAGCACGTAGGACTCGCTCACCGTGTCGCCGATGTAGGACTCGCAGATGGTCGACCAGATCTCCACCTTGCCGGTGGGGGTGCCGAAGGCGCACTTCTCGTCCACGGCGGCGTACAGGTTGTAGCCGGCCTGCTGGCGACGGTAGCCCATCTCCCAGCGGCGGTAGGTGCCCCAGCGCTCGGGATGCCACTTGCGGCAGTCGAACCAGCCCTCTTCCTGGAACTTCGCGGCGTACTGCGGGAAGTCGGGGCCGTCGGGGAACTCCTCGGTCTTCCACCAGTCGGTGGCGTCTTTGAGCACGCGGTACTCCTGCTCCTCGTAGCCCACCGAGCCGCCGGCCTGGATGAAGTCATGGTAGTCGAGGTTCAGCCACTCGTCGTATTCGGGGTCGCGGTCGTTGAATGGCACGCCCATGGACTTGTGCAGGCACACGACGAAGGTCGGGTCGAAGACCACGTCTCCGATGGGCTCGACGCAGCGCTGGCCGGCGCCGAAGATGCCGCCGGCGCCCTGGGACACGCGGCCGGTGTTGGTCTCCAGCCAGTGGGTGCAGGGGAACACGTAGTCGGCGGTGCCGTTGTTCGGGCACGACCACAGGTTGATGTCGACCCAGAAGTCGAGCTGCGTGAGCGCGTCCCACGCCTCCAGCAGATTCGACTGGTTCATGAAGTCGCCGGACATGCAGATGCCGCCGTAGAGCTTGTAGGGGGAGTCGATCTCGCGGATGGCGTCCCAGATGGAGGAGGCGTCGGTCCAGGAGTTCCAGAAGCGCAGAAGCGGGAAGCGCTCGGCGGAAATCTGGTCCGCGTTGTTCTCGAACGGGGTCTTCAGGCCCGGGAAGGAACGCGATCCCTTATAGTCGCCGCCCTTGCGCATGGCGATGATGCGGGCCTCCTCATCGGTGGGGATGTGGTTGCCGTAGCGCTCCATGAGCGGGGAGTTCTCATCCTGCAGGTACTTCACGAAGTTCTGAATGAGCGGAATCTGGTCTTCCACGGAAAGGTCGCGCGGCGTGTTGCCGAGCTCCATGGTGCCGATGCCCTCGCGGATGCCCCAGTCGACGGGCTCGTGGTCGGTCACGATCATGTTGGCGCGGCCGCAGCAGCCGTCCACCTGGGACTTCGAGGAGCCGCGGTTGCCGGCGGGCTCGTCGGAGTTGCCGGTGAGACAGGCGATGAGCTGCAGGGCGCGGGTGTTCTGCACGGCGTGGCCCGTCTGGTCGGGGGCCAGCTGGTAGTGGATGCCGCCGTTGCCGTGAAGCGGGTTCAGGCGCGTGGTGTAGGTGCGCACGGCTTCTTCGATCTTGTCGGCGGGAACCTCGGTGATCTCGGAGACGCGCTCGAGCGTGTACTCCTCCAGGTTGTGCTCCCACTCCTGCCAGACCGACTTGGCCTCGATCATCTTGCCATTGGCGAGCTTCACCTGCACGCCGTCGGGCCACAGCTCCGGATCCTTCGGCAGGCCCTTCGGGTTCGACTTGGCGCCCTTCTCATTGCCCTCGCCCGTCCAGTAGGCGTCGTAGGCCGGATCGGCCGGGTCGGCGAACTTCGAGGGATCGGGCAGCCACGCATCGGCGATGATGGGCTTGTAGGGGTGCTCGATCCAGGTGCCGGTGGTCGGGATCTTGTGCTTCTCGCCCTCCCACTGGCATTCCTCGGCGTCCCAGTAGGTCGGCTTCTCGTTGGCGGCGTCCCAGCAGATAAAGCGGCGATAGGCGTACTGCTCCGGCGCCGGCTCCCAGAACTGGGAAACCCACTCGCGGTCCAGATCGGCCTCGGTGAGCAGACGGCTCGTCATGTGGATGCCGCCGTTCATCTCCAAAAAGTAGCCCTTGTAGGTCTTGCCGTCGGCCTCGGGGTTGTACAAAAACGGACCGTTGGACCAGCGCTTCACGAAGTTCTTGTCGTAGGCATCGTTGTCGACGATCCACTTCAGCCAGCCGAGCGACATGGCCAGGTCGGTGCCGACGCGGATGGGCAGCCACAGGTCGGCCTCCTTGCCAAGCGGGCTCATGCGCGGGTCAACCAGAATGTGCTTGTAGGCGCGCTGCGAGCAGTCAACGACCGTACGGTTGGTAGAGTCGTAGTTGGAATACTCGGACGCGGTACCCCACTGCACGTACACGATGGGGCCCTGCTCCACCTCCATCCACGGCGAGCCCTTCTCATCGGTGAGCACGCCGCCGAAGTGGCGCGGGCCCTTGCAGATCTCGTAGGCGGAATGGAAGTTGTGGGTCCCGAAGACCGACTTCAGCGTACCGTAAGGCGGCTGCGCCCACACGCGCGAAGTGCCGCCCATGGAGAAGATCGACTTTCCACCGTACTTATCGATCAGCTCGTTGTACTTGGCGCCGATCTCGTCCATCGCCTCGGCGAAGTTGACGCGCACCCAGCCGGGATCGTCCTCGCCCTTGGGGTTGGTGCGCTTCATGGTGTAGCGCAGACGATCGGGGTGGTACAGCGCCAGCATGGATGCCTGCGACTTGGCGCAGCAGTGTCCACGGCTGTGTGCGTTGGACTCGTCACCTTCTACCTTGATGACCTTGTTGTCCTGCACGGTGACCCACACACCGCATTCGCATTTGCCGCACGCGCGGCAGCAGGAACGGATGCGCTTGACCTCACCAGCTGATTCGTCGACGCCCTCGGCCAAAGCCGCAGACGGTGCCGCGGCAAAGCTCAAGGTGCTCGCAGCGCCCGTGACGGCGGCCGCCTTCAGGAAGCTGCGACGAGTCAGTGAAAGTTTAGCCATGGGTCCTCCTCTCTCTTTCGTTCGATGCTTTCCAACAAAACACCGGGGGCCCTCGGCGGCGTCGGCGGCCTTCGCGAGTGGAGGGGTGAAGAGTCGCCTCCGCTGTCGAGCGGCCACCGATGTTTTGTTGCCCAACGGTTGCAAATGGTATGGGCCGCGCGGGCCGCGCAATCATAAGAGCAGGCCGATTTAGGGGGCGGCAATCATCCCGCGCGCTCATCTCGATGGGATGATTTACCTGTTCGAGGCCCTTCTATACTGGATGGCGAAGAGGATAGGCGGCAGTTTCCCCAAGATTCAAGACGAGCCGAAGCCGGCTGAAGGATCTTTTGCGGAACCTGCCAAAAAGAAAGGAGAGACGGATGAGCAAGCCCCATCCTTCCATGGCCCTTGTGCTCGATTTGGACGAGCGCATCGTCGATCACGAGCTGCGTTTGGAAATCGACCGCTGCTACTCGTATCTGGGAACGCCGGTGGTGCGCACCCACGCGGCGACCGACGGCGAACCCGTCAACAGTCTGCGCATGACCGTGCGCGTAGGAGCCCGCGAGTACCTGGATTCCTCCGTGGAAGGCGCCGACGCACTGTGGAACGACTACATTGAGCACTGGTTGCTGAACCAGGTGCATGCCGTGGACAACCAGATGAAGATCTTCAACCGCCGCCAGCGCGAGGAGAGCAAGCCCGAGCTTGTGTTCACGTGGCTGGAAATCGAGCTGCAGGGCGGTCGCCTCGTGGTGCGCATGCGGCTGGATTCCACCTGCGGCATCGACCCCGAGGAGAGCAAGTGGGTGAGCCGCGTGCGCGAGGCCCTGAACGCAGGGGCCCTCGGCCAGGATGTCGTCGCCGTGACGCTGCCTTCCGCGGCCTCCTACGAGAAGCAGCACGCCGCCGGTATGGTAGCGCTTGAGGCCCGCAAAGAGGCCGAGGCCGCTGCGGCCCGCGCCGCCGAAGAGGCGGCCGCAGCCGAGGCCGAGGCTGCCGAGAGGGCCGCCGAGGAGTCGTTCATGGCCTCCCCCGCTCTGGTAGCTGAGGCCGCCGAAGCGGCGCTTGAGGCCGAGGAGGCGGCCGATATCGTCGTGCGCGCCCGCATCGCCCACGACCTGGAAGAAATCGAGCGCGGCGAGCTTGACAAGACCGCCGAGGAAATCGTGGCCGAGCGCATCGCCGAGGAGGCGCATCTGGGCGAGGACATCCAGAAGAAGTACGCCCTGCCCGACGCCGATTTCGCTGTTGCCTTCGATCAGTGGACGGTCGTCTACGCCGATGGCTCCACGCGCGATTTCGACTCGACCAGCGGCATCTTGGCCGATTAGGAGGCACCCATGACTGACATGATGGCAGAAATCGCCGCTTTCGACGGCCGCACGGCCAAAATCGTCGGCCCCGCGCGCTCCGGCAAGACCGAGGCGCTGCTGCGCCGGGCCGCTGCCGCCGTGGCCGCCGGATGCGCCCCCGAGGACATCCTCATCGAGACCTCCACGGCCGAGGCGGCCCGCGTGGCGCGTCGACGCCTGGTGGACGCCCTGGCCGCCGCCGGGGTGCAGGATGTGGAAGACATCGCCGGCCGCATCACCGTGGCCTGTGCGCAGCAGGTGTGCCTCACCGTGCTGGAGGCGCCCGAGACCCGCGCCGCCACCGGCCGCACTCCCCGCGTGCTCGCGCCCTTCGAGTACAACTTCTTCCTGGAGGACATGAAAACCCTGGGGACGCCCGCCCGCCGCTTGCGCTCGGAGCTCGGCCACATCAAGCAGCAATGGTGCGCGCTTGTCCCCGAAGAGGACTGGGCCGTCGGCGAGGAGAAGGACGTGCTGGATTTGGCCCATCGCCTGCTTAGCGCCACGAACGCCATGCTGGAAGATGAGGTGGCCTACCTCTGCGGGCGCTACCTGCAAAGTGATGCGGGCGCTGGCGCGCGACAGCAATTTTCCCTCGTGCTCGCCGACGACTTCCAGAATCTTTCCGTCGCGCAGCAGACGTGCCTTTGCCTGCTCGCCCGCGACCAGCTCATCGTCGCCGGCAATCCGGACGAGACCGTGCGCGTTGCCACGAGCTTCCCGGCCCCCGAGGGTTTCGCCACCTTCGACACCCTGCGCCGGAACGTGACCGTGTTCACGCTGGACACCGCCTTCGGCAACCCCAACGTCACCGCGTTCTGCGACGCCGTGGCCCGCGCGGGCAACGATGGGGCGCTTGCGGCCGACCAGCGTGAGGGAACCATACGCGACATCGCCACGGTGAAGTGGAACACGCCGGACGAGGAATTCAACGGGCTGACGCGCTACCTGTTCGCCGTGAATGCCGCGGACCCCGAGGCGGCCCAGTCCGACCTCTGCGTCGTGGCCCCCAACAAGCAGTGGGCCGGCGCCTTCGAGCAGATGCTCACCAAGCGCGGCTTCGCGGTGTCCTCGCTCGGCTTCGAGCGCTTGGCCGGCGATCCGCGCGACATGGGCCGCGCTCGGGCGCTTGTGGCCTACACGTCGCTGAATCTTTTGGCCGACCAGGATGATCTGTTCGCCTGGCGTGCCTGGGTGGGCTTCGGCAACTACCTCACCTACTCCGATGGCTGGCACTTCCTGATGGATTGGTGCGACGAGCACAATGCCGGCATTCTGGACGCCCTGGAGGCGGCCGTGGCCGCCCGCACCGCCGGCGAAGCGGAGCCCTTCCCCCGGGCCGAGCGTCTGGCCGAGCGCTATGAGGCCGGTCGCGCGATGATCGCCGCGCATGCGGGACGCCGCGGGCACAACCTGCTGGCGGCCCTCGGTGCCGACAAGCTGCGCGACTTCGCAGCGCTTTCCGCGACGCTGGCCGGCGACGAGGACGCCGCGACCCTGTACGCCATGATCCGCGAGACGCAGTTCTTCCCCACCCACGAGGCCAACGTCCGCGCCGTGCGCGTCAGCTCCTACGAGCAGCTGTGTGGCTGCGGCTACCGCGCCCTGTACGTCACTGGCTGCGTGGACGGCTTCATGCCCGCCCGCGACGCCTTCGAGGTGGTCTCCACCGACGCCGACCGCGCCCGCGTGCGCAAGGCCGATCGCCGCACGTTTGCCGCCGGCGTCGCCAAAGCCACCGACGCGCTGATGTTCTCCACGTTCAGCCGAGCACCCCTCGAGCTGGCCGAGCGCACGAAGATGCAGGTAGCCCGCGTGCGCATGGAAGACGGCGAGCGTATCGCTACCCTACGCCCCACCTGCTTCATAGCCGAGGCCGGCGCGGCCACCCCCATCACCCTCGGCGGCCAAGCCCTCCTCGCCGATTTGGGCATGGACTAGTCTTTCCCCCGAAGCCCTCCTGCAAGAAAAGCCCCGATTGGGGCTTTTCTTATGCGCTCGTTTCTTAAGCAAATCAGCCCACACGTTGTGCGGTCGCGCGCCCAAAAATGGGTCGGCCCCGCCGAGGAGGGAGGAGGCGGGGCCGAAAAGGAGGGGAAAGAAGGAAGGGGCTGGTAAGGTTAGGCTTCCGCGGAATCCAGCAGCTCGCGCAGGACGGCTTCGTCTTCCCGGAGGGAGCCCAGCGTCAGCTGGGCCAAGCCCTGGTAGAACAGGGTGCGGGCATACATGCGCATATCGGCGACCAGCATGGGAACCCAGTTCAAGAGGTGGTTCTCCAGAAAGTCGTAAGAGGTGCGCAGGTAGGCGATCGCCTCGTCCTCGGCGTTGTCGGACAGCGCCTCGGCGGCGCGCAGGGCCATGCGCTGCATGAACTCGAGCTCAAGCGCGATGTGGTCCTCGGCCTCGTTCCAGTTGCCGCGCACAAGCTCGTTCTCGCGCAGCGTGGCGAGCACCTCGGCGCGGGCCTCCTGCATGAGCAGACGGCGCTCGGAGGTGTACACCGACTCGTACGGATAGGCGGCGGAATACCCGTTCACGCCATGGCCGATGAACGTGCTCACGTAATCGATGGCGAGCTCGGTCACCGAGTCGTCCCAGGCACGCTTCAGATAATCGTAGAGCTGGTGGTACCCCTCGTCGGCAGCCGCGTTGCCCGTGACCTGAGGGAAGCGCATCTGCTGCAGCTCGCGCAGGGTCGGCAAATCCACCTCTTCGCGGAACAAGCGCGCCAGCATACCGTAGGATCGGGCGCGGGCATTCATCAGCTCGACGAGATTCACCTCCTCGGGAGCGGCAACTTCCTCAACGGCTTCTTCCATAACGACCATAGCGTTAAGCCTCCTTCGCGCTCTTCAGCTCGGCGAGCATAGCCCGCCCCAAATCGGTCAAGTTCCAGGCGCCATCGCCCCAGATGACGCAATCGCAGGTTTCTAGCACGTCGATGAAATGCTGGCCGAAGCGGCGCGGCGACTTGGTGATCTCCATAGCGTCGGTCAGGCTCTCAATGGCGTCCAGCTTTCGCGGGGCCTCTTCGAGGGCTTCCATAACCGCCGTGTACACCTCGGCGTAGCGCGCCTCGTCGGAGCCCAGAACGACTGCGCGGAAGCTCTTGCCAGCGAGGTATTCCTCGCGCAGGGCCAAGGCTTCGGGCGTCGAGCGCCACACCGGATCCACGGTCTCGCGAATCTCCAAGTAGCTCACACCTTCCTCGACGCTCTCGTGCTCGTCGGTCACCTCGGGCATCTCCAACACGAGCGCCCCGGCGCGTTCCAGCATGCGGCACAGCGTCATCGGCGCGTACACCGACCAGTTGTCGCGCTGCCACTCGTCCACTTTCTCGGAGATGACGCTGGAGGCGCAGCCGTTTTCGCACAGCCCGATGATGTTCAGCAGCACGGGCCGGCGGTTGGGGTTGCGGACGATGAGCGCCTGCAGCGCCTCGGTGGCACTACCTTGGCGCGCCGGCGAGTACACCGGATCGTGGTGCACCGTCTCGGGCATGTTGCGCATGGTGGGGTAGTCGATGGTGTCGTAGGGGTTCTCGTCGTCCATCCATTCCTGGTCGATCTCCGAGTCGTCCACCGCCAAGGGGTCGAACTCGTCGTCGAAGGCGAGCAGCTGGAGGGTGTCTTCCGCGCCCGCGCCAGAACCCTGTCGGTAAGCCATAAGGTTCCTCTCTCGTAGCGTCTTGCGATGCCTCCCTGAGGCTCTGCGGCTCCACGCTTTGCGCTTCGCCGAGAACGATACGGCAGCCATCGCTTCCTATCCTCTTCGCTCTCTATTCTAGGAAGCGCCGCGCCATCCGGCTCATACGGCCAGGCCGTTCTTTGGCGGCGTCGGCGCGAAACAACATCATCCTCCGGTGATGATTTCGCCTCTTCTCAAGGATGATTGTGCGCTGCACCTGGGGTTTTGCCCTTGACCTTTCGCGGGCGCGCGTCATAATGGGGCCTGCGTTGCGAAACTGCGGGGCGACCACTATCCAAGGGAGCACTTATGACCAACGCAGCATTCGGCAAGAAGGTTCTTGCCATCGCGGTTCTGGCCTGCCTGTGCGCAGCCCTGATCGCTGTCCCGGCGTACGGCTTCTACTACGTGCACGACGACAGCGTGTCGGATTCCTCTGACGGTCTGGGTAGCTACGAGGTCTTCATGGTGGTCGACGAGACCGCCGTGGGAGGCGACGTGCACTCCGACCTGATGTTCGTTCCGGCGGGCAGCACGGCCGATGTCGTCCTTACCGAGGGCATCATCTCCAGCGAGAACCAAAACGGGCTGGACGCCATTCACAACTATGACGTTCAGTCGGTGGCCGACTACCTCGCCGCCAACAGTTACAACGCTGAGATCAGCGTGTACCCCACCGGCGATGTGCAGGCCTACAAGGACGCGGAAGGCGCCTACGCCGCCACGTCCCAGAACGTGAGCGAGGCTTACACCGCCCCCGCGAAGGGCGATGGCTCGACCGTTCTCGATCGCTACGACAACGTGGTGATCACGGTGACCAAGTAGGTCGCCGACCGTCGCGGGGCCATCGTCGACCAGCGGTGGCCCCGACCGCAGCGCGCAAGAGCACGCCGATGGCAACGGCATAGCAGCGCGCCGAACAGGAGGTTTTACGGGCCAGGGGATCCGTGAGCAAGTTGACGAGGCACCGTCCGCTATCTATAATCCCCTGACTCAGCAATAATGCGTCATCCCGCCCGGCGAGACGGCCGGGCCCGCAGGAGGGGGATTATGGGGTTTCAGGTTCCTCGCGTCACCATCAACATCGACTTCAAAGAGGGCACATCCTTCGGCGAGTTGAGCATCATCTCGCTCGGCTATGGCCTGCATCAGGCCTGGATCTACAGCTCGATGTTCGACAAGGGCGGCATCTTCGGAACCAGCGGCCTTCAGGCCGGGCCCTTCAACGATCAGCTGTCTCTCGCCTATTTCGTGTCCATTCTCGTGTACGGGCTCTTGCTGCTCGTCGCGAGCGTTCTCGATACCAGGCTCATTCGCCCGCTGCACGCCACGCCCACCCTCGTCATCGCCGCTCTGCTCGGTTCGACGGGGACACTGCTCTTGCTCGCGCCCGACGGATCGCTCCTTAGCTCGGAAGCGCTGCAGCTTGCCTCCGGCGTGCTCACCGGCGCCGGATCGTCGGTGCTGCTGCTGGCCTGGGGCATCGCCTTCTCGCGCCGCGATTCAGCCTCCGTCGTCATCAACGGAGCACTCTCCATCGCCATCGGATTCGGCATCTACGGTCTGGTGCTGCATCAGATCCCCTTCCCGTGGGGAGGCGTGGCAAGCGCGCTCATTCCCTTCGCGGAAATCGCCCTGCTGCTCGTGCTTCGTCGCCACGTAAGCCTTGATTTCGATAATCGCCAGCTCATCTTCCAGCCACTGCCCATCAACCACGCGCGCTTCGTGCTGCGCTTCGGGTTGCCGGTGTTCTTCCTCGGCGTGGCCTTAGGAATCATGCGCCAGACCTCCATAGAGACCATCCTGCCCGGCAGCGCTTTCGAAGACCAAGCACTGCTGTTTGTCACCGCCTGCGCCGCCACGGTGCTTATCATGGTGACGTTCCTGGCGCTGGGCGGCGACGAGCGCTGGCACACCTTCTTCCGCCCGCTCATCCCGTTCATCGCCGTGACGGCCGTGTTCATCCCCTTCACCGCCGGTGGCGCGTCGTTCTGGGGAACCTCGGTGGTGCTCGTCGGCTACATGTCCTTCGAGGCGCTCATGTGGATCTTCTTCTCGGAGCTTTCCCAGCGCTTCCGCCTCTCCCCCATCTTCGTGTTCGGCCTCGGCCGCGGCGTTATGGCGCTGGCGGCTCTGGGCGGATCCACCCTCCCCCTGTTCACCGGCGCCCTCGGCGCGCCGACGGGTCTGGGGGAGATGGGCACCGTGCTCATCGTGCTGGTCGCCATGATGCTCGCCTACGCGCTTCTGCCCGACGAGCGCGAGATGGCCTCCATCGTGGCCGTAACACCGAGGAAGGTGGCCGTACAGAGTGCCTCGCGGGCCCCGCTCATCGTGGTGAACGAGGGGAAAGCAGATGCGTTGGAACGTGCCCGGGAAGGCGCGGTCCCCTCTGCCCCCGAGCAGGCCGACGTGCGCACCCAGGCCCCTGCAAACTGGGAGCACGCCGTCGTGGCCGCCCTTGCCGAGCTGGGCGAAACCTCCGGCGCGGCATCGGGGCAGATCGCCTCCGCATCTTCTGTCGTTTCCGCCGCAGAAGGCCCGACCGCCGTGGACGCCATGCAGGACGATGCATCGGATGCAAGCGCCGCTTCCGACACCGCAAGCTCTGCCTCCACTGCCCCCTCCCCCGCCCGTCAGGCCATGGACTTCTCGCGCTCCATCTTCGCCGAGGAGACCCCCGCCCCCGCGCCCGCCGACGACACGCCCGCCGCCCGGGGCCGCTTCCGCCAGCGCTGCGAGATCGTCGCCAACACCTACTTGCTGTCGCGCCGCGAAAGCGAGGTCATGTACTACCTGGCCCGCGGCTACAAGTCCTCCCACATCCAGCAGCAGCTCTACATCTCCGAAGGCACGGCGAAGACCCACATCCGCCACATCTACCGCAAGCTGAACATCCACAGCCAGCAAGATCTCATCCACCTCATCGACGAAGTGGAGCTGTAGAGGCAATTTTCCCGATCGGGCTACGAATTTTGGGGCATTTGTGGCGATCGCGAACTTTTTCTTGATTAATTCGGTCATGAAAAGTATTATTTGATTCTATTAATAATTTCGGCTCCCAGAGAGAAAGGAGAAGTATGGCCTGTTCATTCCGCTATTTCCTACTTAAACGCTGCCAAGGTTTGACCGGTTTAAACACTACAAGCACGAAGAAGTTCTTCGCCGCCGCCGAGGATGCGCATCCCGAGGCATTCGCGCCGCTTCTTCTGCTTGCGATCTGCGACGGACGCGAGGAATACCTGCTCCGACGCGCGGAGGGCACGAAAGCGGCCGAAATGTTCGACGAGTTCGTCGAACACTGGCATGCGTCAGGGCGTCCGCTGGAGGTGTACTTGGGCATGTTGCCCGACAGCGACCCGTTCAAAACCATCCTCGTCGAATGGCGCACCGACTCCTCGCGCATCGAGGTCGACCGCAAAATCCTGAAGTACGTCTCAACCGCCTTCGGCGATCTTCTGGCCGACAAGAACATGACCCGCGCCGAGGCCTGCCGCGTCACCCGCCTGAACAAGGGCAACTTCTACGCCTTCCTCAAAGGGGACACGTCGAAGATGAGCCGCAAGACGGCCATGAACGCCTACCGCGAAATCGCCGCACTCTAGCGTACGCAGGGTCGGGCAGAACGACACGGGGCTGCAACCTCGCGTGAGGTTGCAGCCCCACTTTCATTGCGGCAGATAGCGGCCCTTGTGAATCCAGATGCGCCCTTCTCTCCTACTGCGCCTCTTAGGGGGTGGCGGGAAAGACGAGGGTCAAGAAGAGCTCGTCGCCTTCCAAAGAGGCCTCAACCTCTATGTTCTGGGCGGTAGCGAGGCTGGCCACCACGGCAAGGCCCAGGCCTGCGCCTCCTTGGGCGCGAGCGACATCGGCGCGGTAGAAGCGCTCGAAGAGACGGTTGACGTCGATAGCCGCCGGGTCGGGAACCTTGTTGGAAAAGGTCAAAGTGCGACCCCGCTGAATGATAGACGGCGCGGACGTCCCATAGCGCAGGGCGTTGCTCACCAGGTTCTCGAACATACGAGCCAGCGCCTCGCTGTCGGCATCAACCGTCAAAGATTCGTCGGGAAAGTCCACCAGAGGCTCCCAGCCGCGCTCTTCGAAAGCGGGAAACTGGCCAGTGAGCACATCGGCGAGCACGGGCAGAACGACAAGGGGGCGCCTATCCAGATCGGACGCGGCATCGGTGGCGCGGGCGTAGGCGAACAGCGCGTCCAGCAGGCCCTCCATGTCGGCCAGGCGCGCTTCGGCTGCCTGCAGGTAATGGGCGCGGCGAGCATCGTCCGGCTCCTCGGCGGCCAGGGAGACATAGCCCTTCGCACCCATGAGCGGCGTGCGAATGTCGTGGGACAGGCTCGCCAGATCGCGCTGGAACTGGCACTGCTCGGCGGCGCGCTCGCGCTCGCGCCGGTCGGCGGCATCCAGCGTGCCGTTCACCGCACGAGCCAGATCGGCGAACCCGGGTCCGGGCATTTCGGTGGTCAAGCGGCTATTGGAGCGCCCGTCGCGATTCCGCAGGAAGCGGGCCATGCGGCGAAGTTCGTGGCCGTACAGCAGCACCAGCGCGAACCCGCAGAGCGCCAGGCCCCCGAAGCAAATGGCAAGCGTCACAACTGTCCTTTCTCGTTTCGTTTGTTGCAGAGCACCTGTCGCATGGCTCTAGTTGTGGCAAGGGGCGACCGAGGTCGCCCCCTACGGGGGTTACCCGCGATGAAATATTGCCGCAGCGCCCCACTGACAGACTTCTACAAATCGCGCTTCCGCAGCGGGCCGAACGTCAGCACGGCGCAGAGGGCGACCGCGGCGGTGCCCACGATGAGCACCTGCACAGCGAGGGGCGCCATGGTCAGCGGGGCGGCAGCAGGCGTCGCGAGCAGCGTCGAGGCGTGATTGCCCACATTCTGCATGCAGGAGGCGAGCATCCACGGCTCCAACGCGCCGATCCAGGGCACGCCCCGGCCCAGCAGAAGCAGCACCTGGCCGAGAAGCGAGCCGGCGATGCCGGAGCTGAACACGAGCGCCCAGGCCACCCCGGCCCCGGCGCTGCGGCTCGCCCACACGATGACCGCCGTCGTGCACCCGTAGGCGAAGGCCAAAAGCCAGGCCAGCCCGAGGAAGAGCGCCAGGTCGCCCAACGGGCTTGCCGCCGCATAGGTGAAGCCTGCCGCCGCGAAGGACGCGGCTCCGGCCAGGGCGGCCACGGCCAGATAGAAGGCCGCGAGAAGACCGACGAGCACCAGCTTCTCGCCGTAGTAGCGCACGCGCCCCCGGCGATCCATCACCAAGTTGCGCGCGAAGCGCATGGAGAAGTCCTGGGCAAGAAAGAGTGCCGTCACCAGCGAGACGACCATGGCCAGCGCCCCTCCCGACACCGCCATATCTCCCAGCATATCGGCCGGCGAGGCCAGGGTGCGCATGTCGCGGGACACTCCTTCGAAATCGGCGTCGCTGAGCGCCTCGGGATTGTCAGCGACGAGATCCCACAGCTCGCTCGAGGCGAATGCGGAATCGCTCGCCGTCTCATCGTCGCGCACGCTGTCCTCTTCGGATTCGGCCGATCCGGCGGCCTCGGCAGCGCCTAGCGTGTCCAGCTCATCCAGCGACAGGCCGCGCCCCGAGGCGCCGGCCGCAGCCGCAGCTTCCGCCGATGCATTCGCAGCGGCAGCATCCCCTTCGCCTAGGACGTCAGCCGCGCCGTTCGCCCCGTCGCCGACGTTCACGGTCATCTCGAAACTCGTCGCCGTCATGCGCAGAAACTCCGGCGAGGACACCCAGTGCATCATGCCGGCCGCCAGAACAGACAGAGCCACCAGCACGATAGCGGCCACCCAGAGCATCTTGCCATGCACGAGGCGGTAGATATCGCTCTTCAGCAAGTTAAACATACTGCGCACCCCCTTCCATCAGTTCCACGAAGTACTCTTCCAGATCGCGGTGGCCTTGGGACAGCTCGCGCACCACCTCGCCGGCGCCGGCAAGCAGACGGCTGATAGCACCATCGTCGTAGTCCCCCGTGATAACAATGGCCCCATCCGGCTCCGCTTTGAAGGCGAGCGCGGGATACGCCTCTTCCAAAAGTGCCAGCGCCCGGGCCGGGTTCTCGGTGCGAACGCGCAGGCTGCTGCGACACTCGGCGGCCACCTCCTCGGCCGTCATCTCGCGCACCATGCGCCCGTCGGCGATGACCCCGTAGCGCGTGGCCATGCGATCGAGCTGATCGAGCACATGCGAGCTGACGACCACCGTGATGCCCAAGGTTTCGTTCACGCGCACGATGAGATTGCGCATGGCGCGCGTCGCCTCTGGGTCGAGCCCGTTGAACGGCTCGTCTAACAGCAGCACATCGGGGCTGCCGAGCAGCGCCATGGCGAGCCCCAGCCGCTGCTTCATGCCGAGCGAGAACCCGCGCACCTTCTTGTTGCCAACCGAGGAGAGCCCCACGAGCCTGAGCACCTCCTCGCAGCGGGCCGGGCCGTCCACGATGCCCCAGGCGAGTGCCTTCGCCATGAGGTTCCGGTAGGCCGACAGGTTCACAAGCAGCCCCGGCTCTTCGATCAGCACGCCGATGCGCCGCACGCCGCCGTCATCCGGCCCCGCAGCGCCCGCGGCCCCCGCCGCGGCCCGATCGCTTTCGAACAGCACCACCTCGCCAGCCGTGGGCAGCGCATCGCCGCAGATCATCTTCATAACGGTAGACTTGCCGGCGCCGTTTTTGCCGACGAAGCCGTAAATGTCGCTCGCCGCCACAGTCATGGAGAAATCGCGCACCACCGCGCGGCCGCCATAGACCTTGGTCAGCCCGCGGGCCTCGATGACGTTCATGCCTCGCCCCTTTCTCGCTTACCTCTGCCCTCGCGCTCTCGTTCTCGTTCGCGTTCGCGTTCCCGCTCTCGCACCATCGCCTCGTCCTTTCTCGCTTATACCGCACTTCCTACGGCTTTCAGTGTGGACGCGGGAATTAAAGAAAGTTCTGGCGAAGCGTTAAGATTGTTTGAAGATGCCGACGCCAACGCATCCGCGCGTATTATCCTGCTTCCCGTGGAAACCGTTGCCGACATACTCATCATCGAGGACGACCCCTCTATCAACGAGGTGGTCTGCGCGCACCTGGAGCGCCGCGGCTACCGCTGCCGCCAGGCCTTCTCGGGCACCGAGGGCCTCATGCTTCTGCGCGAGCAGCGCCCGGATGTGGTCATCACCGACCTCATGCTGCCCGGCGTCCCCGGCGAGGAGATCGTGCGCGCCATCCGCGGCGCCGACAGCGCGCTTCCCATCATTGTCATCTCGGCGCGCATCACCGCCGCCGACAAAATCTCCCTTCTGCAAGCCGGCGCCGACGACTATCTGACCAAGCCCTTCGATTTAGACGAGCTGCAGGCCCGTATCGAGGTGCAGCGGCGCCACCATGCCGAGCGCGCGCATGCCGGGACGGCCGCGTGCGCCGCGAAGGCGGACGGCCCCTCGCGGCTGCTCACCTTCCGCCGCTGGGAGCTGGACCCCGACGGGCGCGTCTTTCGCGTCGATGGCGAGGAAGTGGGCCTCACGCGCACAGAGTTCAACATCCTGGAGCTGCTCATGGGCAGGCCGCAGAAGGTGTTCACCAAGCAGGAGCTATTCGAGCTGGCGTGGGGCGAGCTCTACTCGGTGGAGGACTCCACGGTGAACGTGCACGTGTCGAACCTGAGCCGCAAGCTGAAGCCCACGGGCACCGACAACTACCTGCAAACGGTGTGGGGCATGGGCTACAAACTGCATAATGCCTGATCGACGTGGGCCGAAGAGCCCTATTCCTGACCTTCCCACGCAGCCTTGTTATTGACAATTTCCTTGCTCAGTCAATTGGGACGAGAAAACCCCCGAAATCCGTGATGGTCTGGCGCTTTCTCCCAAGTTGACACGGTGAAACACCGCGCACTGTGGGACAATGGGCAGACTTATCCAACTACTCCGGTGAAAGGTTCCGCCGTGTTCGATTTCTTCCGCAAAAAGGGCAACAACCCCGAGGAGTCCGCCAAAGACGGCGGCTCCCAGAACGCGGCCGGCGCCACTGCCTCGGGCCGCACCACCCGCGACGCGCTGGCGGAGTTCACCGCCACCCCGCTGCCCGACGCCATCGACGGCCTGCTGTTCCGCGTGTCCATGGCCGACCCGACCGACCCGACCTCGTCCTCGGGCTTCGACGCCTACGCCGCCCGCCTGCTCTCCGAAGCCGAGGCGCCCAGCCTGCGCGCCATCGCCGTGGAGCATCCGGTGGAGCTGCGTCGCCTGAACACCACGGGCCTGTTCTGGTCCATCTTCGACGACAGCACGATTTCGGCCGGCAACCGGGGCACCATTTTGCGCATCGAGTCCGTGCTCAATCGTTTGGCCCTCATTTCGAAGGCCTTGGAAGGCGACGAGGGCACCGCCTTTGTGAGTGCCACGACCGAGGGCGCCTGCAGCGAGCTGGACTGGCAGGTGCTGCGTTCCATCGCCAACGACGCCAACGACTACCTGACCGCCGCCGAACGCGACAACAAGCTGGACACCCAGTACGGCACGACGGGCACCCGCGGCGGGAACTGGGATCTCTCCACGCGCCTGGCCGCCGCCTGCGAGGCCATGGTACTCCCCTTCCGCCTGGAATACCGCTTCGCCTGCGATGCCGGCACGGGCACTATTGTGGCCAGCGTGTCGCTGCCCACCCCCGACGTGTTCCCGAAATCCCGCTTCAGCAGAGATGCGGGCCAGTGGATCGACTGCACCGCGCAACGCCCTGCCGCCGCGGCCGCCTACGCCCTGCGCCTGGCGGCCCTCATCGCCGCCGCCGCTTTCGGCACCTCCGTCGGCGTGACGCGCGTCGTCGTGAACGGCCGCGAGGGTTCCATCGCCGGGGCCAACGTGCTGTCGCTGGAGTTCGGCCGCATCCCCTTCACCATGGGCGCCATGGCGAAGATCCGCAGCGGCGAGTTCTCCGCGCCGGCCACCGAATGCGACCCGGCTGCGCTGTTCGATATGCTGCACCTGACTCACATCTCCGCCAATATCGACGGCGAGGGCAACCTGCAGCCCGTCGAGCCGCTGGCCGTGGAGCTGTCGGTTCCTTACACCCCCGTGGCAGAGGACACGCGTCCCTTGCCGGAAGATCTTCGCGGCATGCTGCACGCCGACATCGTGAGCGACTTGGACGTCATGAGCGAGCAGGACGCCGAACTGGGGGCCCGCTACCGCGCCATCATGGAAGAGAAGGACGACTCGCTGCTTCTGGCCGTGGCCCAGCTGGAGGATATCGTGGCCGAGACGAGCGCCACCGCGGCGGCCGATGTCGTGGCCGACGACCTCGCCCAGCCTTCGGAGCCGCGCCGCATCCTGTACTGCGAGAACGTCTTCGCCCGCTATCTGACGAGCCTCGTGGAAAGCGACCCGTCCGTGCGCTACGTGCGCGCCTCGGACATCGGTCAGGCGGCCCGCTCGTCGCTCTCGCGCATCTACCGCGACATGGGCGATTTGGATGCGGCCGAGGCCCAGGCCCGCGCCTGCATCGAACTGGCCCCCACGAGCGCCCCGGCCTACAACGACCTCATCACCTGCTTCGCCGAGGGCGACCACTACGATCGGATCATCGACGTGGCCCGGGAGGCCCTGCGCGTGGCCGTCACTGGCAACGATATCGCCTACGTGTACTACCGGCTGGCCTTCGCCTACTGGCAGACGGGCCGTCTGCCCGAGGCTTTGGCCTGCTACCTGCGCGTGCCGGAGGCAAGCCCCATGGGCGAGGCCGCCCTGCGCGAACGCAACGACTTGGTGAGCGAGATGGGCAACAGCGTGCCCGGCAGCGACTGGGACCCTGTGGCCTGCCTGCGCACGGCCGGCGTGCCCCTGGCGCCCTTGGACGACGTGATGGAAGTGGTGGGCCGCGCGCTCATCGAGCTGTGTGACGCCAACATGCCGCTGGCCGCCGCTCCCCTGGCGAGCCTCGTGGCGAGCACCCAGCGCAACGATATCCTCCACGCCGTAGCCGCCAGCCTCCGCCAAGGCGTGTAGAAAGCCGACAAGCTACGCAAGAATCTATTCCCCGCAGAAACTGGTCGGCTTGACAGAGAAACAGCCGAAGAACAGCTTCTTTGTTCCATCTTGAACCATTCCCTTGAGGTAGTATAATTTTCTATACAATTTTCCTACCTCAAGGAGGTCGCCGTGGATGCCGTTATGGATCCCATCTATCCGGTTTCCGCCCTGCAGAAGCGTCAGGGCGACGTTAAGCGGGCCGCCCAAGACCACATCGTGCGCATCACGGAAAACGGTACCGGCGCCTACGTGTTCTGCTCGGAGGCCATGTTCGAACAGCGCATGGCCGAGGTCGCCGAACAAGCTGCCTATGAGGAGCGCCTCGCGATGGGCATCGAACGTGGGCGAGCCGACTACGCGGCGGAACGCGTTGTCCGCGGAGTCGATGCTGCACGCGCCGAACTGAAGCGGCGTTACTTCCATGGCTGAGATCGTTTTCACCGAAGGGTTCATGGCAGATGCCGCCATCGTGGAGCGCGAGGAGAAGCTTGACGAGATCCTCGACACCATAGCGCTTTTGGAAGATGCGCCGGAGATCGGTTCCGCCATTCTTCCCGCATCAATTCGGCGCCGCTATGGCTCCCAGGTGCGCAAGCTTGTCGTGCGGCCCTTCGATATCATCTACGACTACCTTCCAAAAGACGACGCCGTAGTCGTTCTCACGCTCATTCACCAGCGCGGCGCCCGCTAGGCCCGAAATGCCCTAGCACATGAGACCTCGCGCGAATATGAGGCCTTCGCTGCCTGCGCCTATTCTAGCCTCGCGCCCATTGCGATTCGCTGCACTTGCGCATTTCGCCCGCAGAGTCTGGCAAGTTTTTCAAGGATTTCGACATTTGACCCGTGAAGCGCCGCGCAAAAGGGGCTTCAACGGCCCCATTTGCTGACTGATTATGCGTTTTTCGTTATCCGTCAACAACTGACCGGACGCCAATGTCGAAATCCTCGAAAAACTTGCCATCTGAGCGGCCTTCAAGATGCGCGACCCCCCCCCCGCCGAAAAAAGAAACCCGCCGGAATGGCGGGTTTCTCGCAGAAGTCCGATCCTTTTTCGCGCTTAGGCATAGAACAGAATCTCGTTGTAGGTGGGCACGGGCCAGGCTTCGCGTTCGACGATGATCTCCATGGCGTCAACGGCCGCGCGCAGGGCGTCCATCACGGGAATGATCTCGTGGGCGTTCATGTCGGCGCGCTTCTGCTGATCCTCCACTTCCAGAGAGGCGTAATGCAGCTCGTGCAGCCTCTCCAGTTGGCGGTTGATCTCGGCGGCGCCGGCCACGAGCTTCTCCAGCTTGTCCTTCATGAACGACGTGTCGCCCTCCGGAAGCACATTCTTGATGGCCGTGATGCCGTTGGCGAGCTTGGCGGCGTAGCGGTTGATGGCCGGCAGGTAATCGCGGCGCACCAAGCGCTTCATGGCGCGGATCTCGATGTTCATGATCTTGTTGTACTTCTCCAGCTTCACCTCGTAACGGGAACGGATCTCGTCCTCGGTGAGCACGCCGAACTCGGTGAACAGATCGATGGACTTCTGATCGATCAGGCAGGGCAGCGCATCGGCCGTGGTGCGATGGTTGGCCAGACCGCGGCGAGCGGCCTCCTTCTCCCATTCCGCCGAATAGCCGTCGCCGTTGAAGATGATGCGCTCGTGGTCGCGCAGGGTGCACTTGATGTAGTCGATGGCGGCTGCCTCGAACTCCTCGCCGGTCTTGCCTTCCATCTGGTCGGCGAATTCCTTCAGCGACTTAGCCATGGCCGTATTCAGTACCATGTTCACGTCGGAGAGGTTCTGGGCGGACCCGGGCATGCGGAACTCGAACTTGTTGCCGGTAAACGCGAAGGGGCTCGTACGGTTGCGGTCGGTGTTGTCCTTGATGAAGTTGGGCAGCACGTCCACACCGAGGTCCATGGACACGCGCTCGGCCGAGGTGTAGTCGTGATCGCCGATGAGCGCATCGACGATGGCCCCCAGCTCATCGCCGAGGAACATGGACACGATGGCCGGCGGTGCCTCGTTGGCGCCCAAGCGATGATCGTTGCCGGCGCTCGCCGCCGACATGCGCAAGAGCTCCTGGTACTCGTCGACTGCCTCGATGACGCCGGTGAGGAACACGAGGAAGCGAAGGTTCTCCATGGGATTCTCGCCCGGATCGAGCAAGTTGCGGCCACCGGCGGAAATGGACCAGTTGTTGTGCTTGCCCGACCCATTGATGGACTCGAAGGGCTTCTCGTGCTGCAGGCACACCAGGCCGTAGTGGCTGGCCAGAAGCTTCATCTTCTCCATGGTGAGCAGGTTCTCGTCCACCGCTCGGTTCGTCTCGGCGAAGATGGGCGCCAGCTCGTGCTGGGCCGGAGCCACCTCGTTGTGCTTGGTCTTCGCGGAAATGCCCAGCGCCCACAGCTCATCGTCGAGCTCCTTCATGAACTCGTTCACCGTGGGGCGAATGGCGCCGAAGTAGTGCTCCTCCAGCTCCTGGCCCTTCACCGGCGGATAGCCGAACAGCGTGCGGCCCGTGAGCATGATGTCGAGGCGCTTCTCATAGTCCTTCTCGGAGATGAGGAAGTACTCCTGCTCGGCGCCGAGGGTGGTGGTCACGCGATCGGACGAGTCGTCGCCGAACAGATCGAGCACGCGGCGTCCCTGGGTCTCGATGGCCTTCATGGAGCGCAGAAGCGGCGTCTTCTTGTCGAGCGCCTCGCCGGTGTAGCTGCAGAAGGCCGTGGGGATGCAGAGCACCTCGTCCTTGATGAAGGCGTAGGAGGTGGGGTCCCAGGCGGTGTAGCCGCGGGCCTCGAAGGTGGCGCGCAGGCCGCCGGAGGGGAAGCTGGAGGCGTCGGGCTCGCCCTGGATGAGCTCCTTGCCGGAGAAGGTCATGATGGCGCAGCCGTCATCGGTGGGATCGATGAAGCTGTCGTGCTTCTCGGAGGTGATGCCCGTCAGCGGCTGGAACCAGTGAGTGTAATGGGTAGCGCCCTTCTCGATGGCCCACTCCTTCATGGCATGGGCGACGACGTTGGCCACGTCCTCGTTTAAGGGCGCGCCCTCCTTGATGGTCTTCATCAGCTGCTTGTAGGTGGTCTTCGGCAGACGCTCGCGCATCACATGCTCGTTGAACACCATGGAGCCGTACAGATCGGTCACTTTCGACATAACGGGTTCGCTCCTCACTCGGGTCGATGATCGGAATAAGATACCACGTCGGAGCCACCGCAACGGCTGCACCCGGCACGTTCCAAGTTAATGGCGCATTGTTTCGAGGAGTTTTCTGGTAAGCGAAACCGACGTTACGAAAGGGGCGGTTCGTTTTCACGCCCCACGCAAAACGACCCCGCCGAGGCAGGGTCGTTGAGGAATTAAGATCGCGCTCGACAAATGGCAGCGCGTATTCGGCGCAACACGACGGTGTGCCTAGGGTGCAGCTAATCGATATGTTTCCCGTAGCGTTCCTCGGTGATCTCGTCCAGGGTGCGGCCCTGGGTGTTGGGGCACCAGATGACGCCCACCACGAGCGACACCAGAAGGAAGCCGCACATGATGATGCCGGCAGTCACGAAGCCCGCAGGGGTTTCCACGCCGAGGCCCGCCACGGCCACGAGCGACCAGATGCCCAGCACGCCGCGCACCAAAAAGAACATGATGCCCTGCACGCCGCCGCGATACAGCGTCGGGAACAGCTCCGTCGACCACAGCGCATAGAAGCACTGGGCGGAGAAGCCGGCTGAGATGCCCCACAGCGCCACGAACACCCACAGAAGCCAGCCCCAGCTATCGGCCGTGCCCGCTTCCAGCTGCATGCCGAAGAACACCATGACCACCCAGGCCGCCAGCGCCATCACGGCCGTGGCCGCGAACAGGATGCGATGCGGGATCTTGTCGCCGAACTTCGAGAAGATGGCAAGCGAACCCACCGCCGTGAGGATCCACATGACCGCCTGTAGAAGCGAGATGGTCGTGTCGTCCAAATGCCCGGCCGCCGCGTACATGTAGGGCATGAACTGGCCCATGGTGCCGGCCACGATGTTCCACGTCAGGTACACCGCCACCAGGAACACGATAGACTTCACGTTCACCGAATTGGTCAGCGCGCGGCCCATCATCTGGATGAAGGTGTCGCGCTTGCCCTCAGCCGCGGACTGCTTTTCCGTCCAGTCCTTCGACTCCTCCAGCTTGCGCTGCAGATTCCACGCGATGAGCGCCACCACGAACAGGATGAGGAACAACAGACGCATGGCGAACAGGCCGTCGAAGGGCCCGTAGGTGCCCGCCGGCAAAAGCGCGCCATCCGGCCCGAAGGTGGGGAAGATGAACGAGAACAAAAGCGCGATGAGGAAGATGACCGCCGGGCCGCAGGACCAGGCGAACTGGCTGATGCCGATGTTGGCGGCGCGGCTCGTGGAGGAGGACATCTCGGAGATGTAGCTCCACGACGACGGTACGCCGGCGCCCACGGACAGGCCGGAAATGACGATGCCGGCGCAGAGCATGGGCAGGTTCACCGCGCACATAATGAGGAAGACGCCCGTGGCGTACACGAGCAGGTTATAGGTGTAGATGAACTTGCGCCCGAAGCGGTCGGCCAGAAAGCCGCCGATGAGCGCGCCCACCGCCGCGCCGAAGGCATTCGCGCCCACGGCGCCCAAGATGGACACCCACACGTTGTCGAAGTTGAAAGCAATCGCCCAGGCCGCCAGCGCCACACCCGAGGCCACGATGCAGCCGGAGTCGAGGAAGTTGGTGAGTGATACGGCGATGGTGCCTTTTTTCTCTTGGGACAGAGCCATAGTTTTGCAGACCCTTTCTTAGTTGCTTAGTTGTCGGTCGCCGAAGCCGCGGGGAAATCCAGCATGGCCTCGTTGATCTTGACGTTGAACTCGCGGCCGATCTGCCGCAGCCCCTCGTCGGTGATGGTGTTCAGGAATTCGCCCGAGCCGCCGTTCATGGCGCGGGCGCGCCCGTAGATGTCGGCGGCCTTCTCGATGGTGTGCAGAAGCCCGAAGGTGGAGTCGAAGTCGGCGCCGGAGACGAACAGGCCGTGACTCGCCCACACCACCGCGTCGAAGGTCTTCATCTGCTCGGAGGTGGCCCGGGCGATGTCGGCCCCACCGGGCACCATCCAGGGCACCACGCCGACGCCAGCCGGGAACACGACGACGCACTCGGTCATGGCCTTCCACAACACGCGCGTGAACGTGCGCGCGTCCAGCGGCAACAGGTAGGAAAGCGCGATGATGTTGGTGGGGTGCGCATGGTAGATGACGCGGCAGGTGCCGTCGGTGGCCGCAGCGCGCACGGCGTGGTTCATGACGTGGGTCGGGAACTCGGACGTGGGACGGCCCCCGTCGTCGAGGCCCCACACGATGCGGTAGGCGTCGCCGGCGGCGGACAGTTCCACAATGCCGATGTTGCGAGAGGGATCGGACGCCACATTGCGCATGTAGTTGCCGGTGCCAGTGACGAGGAAGTACGCACCGCCCATAGTCGGCGCCTCAACGCCGAGGGGCGTCCAAGGACGCGGCTCCTTGTCGAAGAACTTGCGGGCGGTATCCACATCCTCGGGACGCAGGCGGTAGCTGAGGTTGCCGCCGTTGCGCTCGTGCCAGCCCTGCTCCCAGCCATCGTTGCACAGGCGCACGAACCCGCGCACGAACCCCAGCTGCTCCATGGCCACGCCGGACACCGCCCCGCGCGCCGTGTCGATGCCTTGGGAAAGCATCTCCTGTGCCTGATCGAAAAATGCCATATCGTTGCTCCTTGCTTGAAACTCCTCGGGGGCGAGACCTTGGTTGAGCTACACGCGCTCGGGCAGGACTTTGGCCTCGTAGGCGGCCACGGCCGGGTACAGCTCGCCATCGAGCGGGCAGCCGGCGCGGCGGCAGTACTCGTCCCACACGGCACCGAAGGGCATGCTCTTCGCCTGCTCGGCCAGCATCATCTTCTCGGTGAACTGGTAGGTGTCCTGCAGCTCCTTCAGGCGCTCGCCCGGCTGCAGCAGCGCGTAGAGCAGCGACTTTTCCATGGCGCGCGTACCCGTGGCCCAGGCGCCCACGCGGTTGATGGAGGCGTCGAAGAAGTCGAGGCCGATGATGACCTTCTCCCACGCGCCCGGGATGTGGGCGATCTCCATGGCCACTTCCTTGGTGGGGTCGTCGAAGAGCACCACGTGGTCGGAGTCCCAGCGCACCGGGCGCGTCACGTGCAGCGGCACCTTGTCGAAGAACAGCAGCAGGGCCGAGAGCTTGTCAGCCACGTTCTCAGTGGGATGGAAGTGACCCAGATCCAGCAGATCGTACACGCCGGGGTGCGTGGCGGCGTAGGCCAGGTAGAACTCGTTGGAACCCACGGTCATCGATTCCAATCCGATGCCGAACACCTTCGATTCGCAGGAGTCGATGACGCGGTCGTACTTCACGGCGTAAATCTCGTCGAGGGAATCGCGCAGGCGCTCGCGCAGGCCAAAGCGGTCGCCGGGCACGTCCTTCAGGCCGTCGGGAATCCAGATGTTGCAGAGCGTCTGGTCATCGAGCGCCTCGCCGATCTGCTGGGAGATCTTGCGGCAGGCCTTGCAGTGGCGGATCCAGAAGTCGCGCGTCGCCGCATCAGGCGAGGACAGCGACAGCTCGTTGTTCATCATGGGGTGGCCGAAGATGGTGGGGTTGAAATCGATGCCGTAGCCGTGCGCCTTCGCCCACGCGACCCAGGGCTCGAAGTGCTTGTACTCGATGGCGTCGCGGTCGACCCAGGGGTTCTCGTCGGTGAAGACGGCGTAGGAGGCGTGCAGGTTGATGCGCTTGGCGCCGGGCACGAGGGCCATGGCGGCCTCGAAGTCACAGGTCAGCTCCTCGAAGGTGCGAGCGCGGCCAGGGTAGTTGCCCGTGGTCTGGATGCCGCCGGAGAGGCCCCCTTCCTGATCGAAGCCGAGCACGTCGTCGCCCTGCCAGCAGTGCACGGAGATGGGCTTTTGAGCCAGCTTCTCCATCACCGCCTCGGTGTCGATGCCGAGGGCGGCGTACTCCTCGCGGGCCAAATCGTACATGGTAGTCATCGGGTTTCCTTTCTGTTGCCGTATCAAGAAACTACTTGTTCGTGCACAAAAATCGACTTATATAGCATTCGTTCGGGCGAAATTGCAGGTTTTCCGACTTATATAGCGTTTTCCACTACTCTCTTCCCTTTCGAAACGCTATATATCTCGATTTTTGTGCATTTCGACGCCACATTTTGTCACCAAGCGAACCAGGGCCAAGGAATCGGGGCACCTCGCGAAACCGCCGAATGCAAGCGAGGCCATCACGGCTCCACCTTCTGCACATCGAAGGATTCGGCGATGGCGGCGCGCACGGCCTTGAGGTGCGGGAACACCCCGTCGGCGAGCATCTGCACGGCTAGGTTGCCGAGCGCGGTGCCCTCCACGGGACCGGCGTACACGGGAAGGCCGCACACCTCGGCGGTGCGGCGGTTCAAGTGGCCGTCGCGGCAGCCGCCCCCGACGATGTTGATGGATTTGTAGCCGTGTCCCGCCAGCGAGCTCAAGCCTTCCACGGCGTCGCGGTAGCAGCGCGCCAGGCTCTCGTAGACGCAGAGCATCAGCTCGCCCAAGGTCTGCGGCACCGCCTGGCCCGTCTCCTCGCAGGCTTCCAAAATCTCCTCGATCATGGAATCAGGCGAGAGGAACCGATCGTCGTTCACGTTCACAATAGAAGCCTGAACGCCCGCGCATTCCGCCTCGTCAGCGGCGCGGATAAGATCCTCGAAGCCCACTTCCTGACCGAGGCCCTCCACACGCATGTACTGGTGCAGGCGGCCCTTGCGGATGGCCTTCTCGTCCACAACGTAGGTGATGCCGTTCAGTTCGCGGCGAATGGATTGGATCATCCACAGCCCCATGATGTTCTTCAGGAAGCGGTACCGGAAGTGGTAGCCGCCCTCGTTGGTGAAGTTTTCGCCGTAGGCCGCCGCCGTGGTGAGCGGGCTGCGGTTCTCCACGCCGAGCAGGCTCCACGTGCCCGAGGAGAGGAACACCGCGGGCAAATCGCACGCGGGAACCGCCAGAAACGCGCTGCCGGTGTCGTGGGTGGCGGGCAGCACCACGCACGTGTCGTAGCCGATCTTCTCGGCGATAGAGGGCTTCACCGGCCCCAGGCACGCCCCGGCCATGGTGACGTTGCGGAAGAGGCGCCGCGGGATGTTGAAGCGGGCCAGCACCGTTTCGTCCCAAGCGCCGGTCTCGGCGTTCAGAAGGCCGGTCGTAGAGGCGTTGGTGTACTCGAGGGCCTTCTCGCCGGTCAGCAGAAAGCCCAGGTAATCGGGGATCATAAGGAAGGTCTCAGCCGCTTCCAGCTGTTCGGGGTTCTCGCGCTGCAGGGCCAGGAACTGATAGATGGTGTTGAAGGGCTGGCGCTGGATGCCCGTGCGGCGGTAGAGCTCTTCGGGGCTCATGATGGCGTCGGCCACCTCGAACATGCCCTGAGTGCGCTCGTCGCGATAGGCCACGGCGTCGCCCACCAGGTTGTCGTCAGCATCCAGCAGGACGAAATCGACGCCCCAGGTGTCGATGCCGACGGATTTCGGCGCGAACCCCGCCTCCTTGCACAGGGCAAGCCCGCGCACGAGCTCGCCGTAGAGCAGGTCGATGTCCCAGCAATCGTGGCCGCCCCGGCGCACCTGGCGGTTGTCGAATCGGTGCACCTCTTCCAAATGGATGCGGCCGTCTTCCACAAAGCCCACCACCACGCGGCCCGAGGAGGCTCCGATGTCCACCGCCGCATAGCAGTCGCGCCGCAGATCACGGGCAGAATGCGCCATGTCGCCATTCCTATCTTCGCACGCCAGTAGGGGCCCCCGTTTTGGGCGAACCCCGCTGACCATGAGCGTATTTCTCAACTTTTACCTGGGAAAACGCACAAGCCATTAATGCGGCGCACAGTGTACCAGCAAAGGGGCCCTCTGCAAGGGCGCGCGCCCAAAGAGGTGGCGGCCTGTAACAAATCAACAACAATGACTTCATGGGTCGTCATTGAAAGGGGCCCGGACGAACCGGGCCCCTCGAGGGAGAACACCTGCTCGGATGCCCTCCCTTGTAGCCAATCGTGCAGCTTCAAACAGCCGCCCCTAGCCTTCCGGCGCGAAGGCCGTGAATGCGGCGGTATCCGGCTCTGGGCTTACCCCGCCACGCTCGTTGACCGAGCGCACGAGCAGGCAGTAGGTTCCCGGCACCTCGGGGGTGTACTCGAACGTCCAGTGAACCCATCGATCGCCCGTGGAGGCGGACACGTCGTAGTCGGTCCAGTTCTCGCCGTCGTCCAACGAGAACTGCACCGTTACAATGGGCACGCCGTAGTCCTCGGCGTAGCCCTCGAAGCGCACCGGGCGCCCCACCTCCACCGACAGCGGCGCTATCATCGCGATCTACTCCTGCGCGCCTGTCAGCACGCCGGCGTTCGGGCTGTTGGGATGCTCGTCGGCCTCGCCGGGCACGGCCGGCGCCTCGTCCTCGGCCGACACCACGATCTCCACCACATCGCGCACGAAGTAGTTCGCGGGCGTGCGGGTCATCCACAGCTGGTTGCTCCCGCCCACCGAGGCGGTGAGCGCCTCCTCGTTGATCTCGTAGCTGAGCACGCCGTGGCGCCCGATCACGTAGCCGAGCGGCAGCATGGTCTCGGTGCCATCGGCCGACACGAACGTCACCGCGTTGGCCCCGGGCTGCACGCCGGCGCGCTCCAGAATGGACTCGATCGGAATGCCCTTCACGTTCGCCGTAACGATGGCGCGACCGCCCGCAGGGTTGCCGCCGCAGGTGCACGTCATCTTCTGCTGCACCGACTCGTCGCCGGCAAGATCGCCCACCGAGGCGGTGTAGGCGTCATTCACCGCGCCCGACACCGTCAGTTGCCAGTCGAGCGGGTTCTCCGAAGCAAACGCAATACCAGCGCCGCACACCACGCGCACAGCCTTCTGGAACATCGTGCGGATCGTCTCGTTGGGTGTGACGGCCTCCTGGTCGTAGGAGAAGACGCCCTCGGCTCGGGCCACCTTCACCGCACCGGCCACGGCGGCGTTCTCGCCCACCTCCGCTTGCGGGTCGGCGGCTGCATTCCCGTCAGCGCCATCGCCCGGCGCCACCGCCAAGGCCGGCACCGCCGACATGGACGCGATCATCGTCAAACTCGCCAAGGCGCCAGCCGCGGCCCGGCCCTTCGATTTCAAATCTTTCATGGTCTCCCCCTACTCCACCGTGAACATGAACTGGGTATCGTACTGGCTCACGTGATCGGAGCCGTCCGGCGCGATGCTCGTCGTGCGGATATCCATCAGGTACGTCCCGGCCTCGGGCGGCGTGAAGTCCATGCGCCAGTAGGTCCAGTACTTGGAATCGTTATTCGGCGTGTCCAGCGTCGTCCAGGTCGCGCCGTGGTCGAAGGAGAACTCGAGCTTCTTGATGGGCTCGTTCCACGCGTCGGCGAAGCCCTCCAGATGCACCGGTTTGGCCTCGTCGCCCGTGAGCACCACATTGGTGGGGTAGTTCAGCACGCCGCTGTTGGGCTTGGAGTACACTTCGCCCGTGCAGTCGTCGGCGAACTCGCCCAGGTACACCTGACTCATGGCGGCATCCTCAGGCTGAGTCATGAACGTGAGGTTGCTGATGCGCTTCACGAAATTGCCGCCGGAGGTGTTGTACACCCACACCATGCAGGGGTAGCCCTGGGTGTTCGGCAGCGTCTCGCCATCCATCTTTGTGACGAGGATGGCGTTGTTGTCCACCACCCAATCGATGGGCATCTGGGCGTAGTCGTAGCCATCCGAGCCGATGGGGCTCACGATGTTCGCACTGGCCTTGGGCTTCGCGAACTCGATGACCTTCGACAGCGGAATGCCCTCCACCTCGCTCTGCATGATGGTGGCCTGGCCCACGCCGTTGATGGTGCAGTCCATCTTCATGACCTGCTTCACGGTACCGAACTGCTCTTCCATCTCGGGAAGGGTCATGGTCACCGGATTGTCGCAGTCGCCGTCGATGGAGACGGTCCAGTTCTCGTAGATGGACGGATCCACCTGCGTGTCGTCCACGAGCCACTCGGACGGCTCGTCCTTCACCGTCTTGAAGAAGCGGTTCTCGGCCGGAGTGATCGTGGTCTGGTCGTAGCTCGTCGTCACCTGAACCTCTTCGGCGGCTACGTCGGTGATGCCGTGGTAGAGGTTGTACTTGTAGTCGTCCCAACGGCCGAGGGTCTGCGTCTCCACGTCGTTGTAGTGGCACGAGAAGCAGGTGCCACCCTGGCTCGTGAACATCGCGTTCGTCATGTGGGTGTTGTGGATGGCCTCGCCCAGGTAGTTCGTTCCCTGGTAGGTCTTGGAATGGCACGCAATGCAGTTCGCGAAGGTCTGCTCGGTGGGATAGCCGAAGAAGATCAGGCGATGGTAGGTGGGCAGACTCATGATGGCGCTCTCAAGCGTGTGGCACGAGGTGCAGCCGCGGTTCTCGGCGTTCAGGTACGTAATGTTGAACGCGCGATCGTCGGAAGGCACCGGCTGCACGGTGAACCCGTTGCGGTCGGTGTAGCGAAGCGGCTCGTTGGCCTCGGCGTTGGCGGCGTTCTTCTCGCTGTTCTTATAGAAACCGGGCAGGGCGGTCACGCCGTCCACGAAGCGGCCCTCCGTGGGGAACCCGCTGATACTGGCCAGCTGATCGCTGTAGCCGTCACTTGTCGCCGGTGCCGGCTCGGTTGTTGTCGTGGAATCGGCCGCCTTGTCGGCCCCATCGCTCGGCGCGGCAGCCGGAGTGCAGCCCCAGGCCAGACATCCCGCTCCCAAGACGCACACGAGCACCGCCGCGCACGCAATCCCCTTGCGCGAGCGCCGCCCCGTTCTCGTTGCTTGCTCTCTCATAGCTCCTCCTTAGGTTTTGGAAAATAGGTTCCCCTGACGCTTCGCGCCTCCTTTCCGGGCTTTTGAAACTTGATGGAATTGGAATGGGCGCTGCGCCGGCACCCGTGTGCGGCCGCAGCGCTTAATCCCGGGTTGGACTTCGCCGTATCAGGCCGTCGCTGTCGGCGATAGAGGCACGTCGAAAGTCGTAGTGCTCGGTGTACATCTTGTCGAGCAGCGCCTTCTCGTAGAAACCGATGTCGCGGTTGTACAGCGCGGACGCCTCGTCGGTAGCGCGAAATTCCGGACGCAGCCGCCCCTCGTCGTCGTAGTAATGCAGATAGGCTTCGGCGCAATGCTCGCGCAAATAGGCCCGGCACCGCTCGTGCAAGTCGTCGTTGGCGAAGAAGAAGTGCCGCACGCCATCGTCGCTCTGTTGGAGAAAGCCCAGATCCATCAGGCGCCCGAAATCGCTGCGGGCACTCGGATAGGAAATGGCATAGCGCTTCATATGGATGTCGTAGGTGAATTCCGCGTTGCTATGCAGCACCGCCTCGAGCAGCACTTCCTTCTGGCGGGCGTTCATCGAGCCGTCGGCGTCGATGATGGCGCGCAGCCGATCGCGTCGCCGGCTCATGCCCTCGAGTTTGGTCATCACCCAGCGCTGCTCTTCCAAAATAAGCTCGACGGCACGTTCGAACACGAACGTCCAATCGTAGGTGCCGTCGTATTCCACGGCCAGATCCCCCGGCTCGAACGGCAGCGTCGGCGCGTCCGCCTCGGCGGCGTAGCGCCCGCGCTCTTGGGCGCACAGGGCGCTGTCGGTACCGTAGAGCAAGCGCATAACGGGGACATGGGCCGAGAAATGGTAGCCCGAGCGATGAAGGAGCAGCAAGTACAGCAGGTAGGCGAACGGGGCATTGCCCACAGGGAACATACCCGATGCGCTCACGAAGAACAGAGCCGTCAGCGCCACAATAAGGCGATGGTCGCCGCACTGGCCCTTGAGGGGGCCGGTGTCCCCATTGATGAACGAGCAGAGCAGCTCGAGTCCCTCGACTCGAGCGGAAACGTCCTCGGGAACCGCCTCGATGCCGGCCACCAGCCTGGCGTAGAGCATCTCAACGAAAGCGGGGGTGATCGCCTCGTCGCGGTATTCCTCTATCGACAACAGCACCTTGCCCGCATTGGCTGCCAGAAGCTCGATGCCGCATTCCGGCTCGCAAGCATGCACGCACACGCGCCGCAGCCGCGCGACATCGATGTCGGGATGCTCGAGGCCGATGGCGTACACCACCTCGTTGGCCGCCATATTCAGCTCCAGATGGCCGCCTTCCGGATCGTAGAAGATGCGCCCGTAATGGGACGCAAGCCCCTCGTTGATCTGGAACGTTTCGAGAAGAGCCTCCAGGTGCCAAGTGGGATCGTACCAACAGCGGGCCGAAGCCGAAAGCGGCGGCAGATCGTGCCCGAGACCGCGGCGCAAGCTGTTGATGGAAAACCAATACAGCGCCGCATCCTCGGGAGTGACACCGAGCGATTCCGCCAAACTGTCATAGGTTTGCGCCCGCTGGGAGGCGATGCGCAGAGCCCGATCGAGCAGCGGTGCCGAGCGAAATGCCGGTTTGGATTCCACGATTGTCCCCTCCCCTTTGCTCTCCCATTTTTCCTCCGAACGAAGCTATGTTCTCAGAAAGACGCGCCCCACTTCAAGAGGTTGGGCGCGCGCTAGAAAGTTTTTACCACCCCCTCGGCGCCCCCTCGAGAAGCCTTTCCGCCCATCGCGAAAGTATCTGGACACAAAAAAGCCCGCTGCGGACAGCGGGCTTTCGGTTGCAGTATTGCGGCAGCACCGATAAACGATGCGCGACTCCAAACTTAGCGCTTGGAGAACTGCGGGCGCTTGCGGGCCTTCTTCAGACCGTACTTCTTGCGCTCCACCATACGGGCGTCGCGCGTGAGGTAGCCAGCCTTCTTCAGCTCGGCGCGGTAGTCGCCGGCCTCCAGCAGAGCGCGGGAGATGCCGTGACGCAGGGCGCCAGCCTGACCGGACACGCCGCCGCCGTCGATGCGAGCCTTCACGTCGAAGTGGCCGGCGGTGTCGGTCACCTTGAAGGGGGTCATCGCGTAGTTGAACAGCGCCTCGCGGCCGAAGTACTCCTGGCCGTCGCGACCGTTGATGGTCACCTTGCCAGTGCCGGGAACGAGACGGACGCGCGCCACCGCGTTCTTGCGGCGGCCGGTGCCGTAGTACAAAGCCTCATCTGCCATGATTAACCCTCCAGATCGATCTTGCGGGGCTGCTGAGCGGCATGGGGATGCTCAGCGCCGACGTACACCTTCAGTTTCTTGCCCATCGCACGGCCCAGCGTGTTCTTCGGCAGCATGCCCTTGACGGCATGCTCGATGACGCGCTCGGGGTGCTTGGTCATGGCCTCGGTGAACGTCTCCTGCTTGAGCCCACCCGGGAACCCGCTGTGACGATAGTAGGTCTTGGTGGCAGCCTTGGTACCGGTGACCTTGATCTTGTCAGCATTGATGATGATGACAAAGTCGCCCGTGTCCACATGGGGGGTGTACTGCGGCTTGTGCTTGCCCTTCAGAATCTGAGCAGCCTTGGTGGCCACACGGCCGAGAACCTGATCCTCAGCGTCGATGATGACCCACTCGCGCTCAACCTCACCGGGCTTTGCATGATACGTCTTCACTGTTTTCCTCCAATAGATTGCAGGTTCTGTCGGGCGGCTGAAGCCTCCTCCCCTGCGTCGGCGTGGCAGCCGCGATAGCCGGGGTGGAACCGCACCTCCAGAGTGTTTGTTTTCAAAAGTGCACGATCCTTGGAAGTCGGTTTCCTACGCCGACACGCGGTGCTTCGGGCCTGGACAACCCTCGGCGGTTGCGTTTCCTTGAACCCATGCGTTTACGGGGCTTTTGAAAGCGAACTTTTGCATTCTCACCCGCCCGCGCGCGAATGTCAACGAAACCGCTCCGAGAATGCGAAGAATCGCCAAAACTCCACCCGCGAACGGCAGAGGAGCCCCCCCCCCAGCAACCGACTGCTGCTATTTCACAACTTAAGAAACAATGTGACCAACAAACTAGTCAAATAGTCATTTACGAGGTACAATTGCCGATATCCTTAGAGTACCCTAGAAAGGAGCTCCCATGGCAGCAAGCATTGCTTTGGCGGAGGCGAAGGCGAATCTTTCCTCCGTCGTTCGACGCGTAGATGAAACGGGGGCCGAGTTTGTCGTCACGGTGAGGAACCGGCCGTGCGCCATGATCGTGCCTATCCCCAAGCCGGCACCGCGTAAGCTGAAGGCCGCTGGCGCTCTTGCGGGAAAGAGACCGAAGGTGTCGCGCACCGAGGAAAAGGCCGCTTACCAGAAGGCGCTGGAGACGAAGTATGTCGACCTTCCTTGATACGAACTGCCTGCTTCGCTACCTCCTCGCCGATGTCGAAGACCAGTTCGAAACGGTATGCCAGCATGTGGAAAACGGCGCATGCACCTCACCTGAGTTCATAGCCGAGTGCGTCTACGTACTTGGCGGAACAGTTTACGGCTTCGACCGAACCGACGTGGCCAACACCATGATCGCGCTCCTCGATGACATCGCCTGCGAACACGAATCCACCATGCGCTACGCCCTCGAGCTCTATCGGAACCACTCGCTTGATTTCGCCGACTGCATCTTGGCGGCACGCTTCGTCGTGGAAGGCACCCCCGTGCTTACCTTCGACAAAAAGCTCAACAAACTGCTGAGGGAGCTCGCGTAATCCATCCCCCTCTGCGCCGTTGCGAGGGGAATTGTTTCCGTTGGCTTACACGCGGGCGGTTGCGCTCGCAGGGGCGCAGGCGATGGAGCACAATACGGGATGCTTTGTGAAATCCCGGGGTCTAAGGAAGCCTGTTCGCTATGGAAACGCTGTCGCCGTTCGCATTCGTCACGTTGGTCACGCTCATCTCCGGCGCCGGGGGAACGGGGCTCGGCGGCTTCATTGGCGCCCTGTTCAAAAGCGAGTCGAACCGCACCATCAGCCTGCTTCTGGCCTTCGCCGGCGGCGTCATGACCGCCATGGTGTGCTTCGATCTTCTGGCCGAGGCTGAGGAAGCCGCCAGCCAGATTGCCGAGCACGGCGTGGTGCTGGTCATCTTCGCCGTGGCGCTGGGCGTGGCCGTGGTGTACCTGCTGAACCACCTTATCGACCGCAAGACCCGCAAGGAGGTGTCGCACACCGCCGATGAGCATCATCCCGAGACCCATGACGACATCGACGAACTGGTGCACGCCGACCACTTGAACATGCACAAGCGCCACAACGACTCCAGGCTGTCGCTGTTCGTGGCCGGCGTCGTCATGGCCTGCGCCATCGCGCTGCACAATATCCCCGAGGGCATGACCATCGGCGCGAGCTTCGCCGTGTCCGACAACCTCATGTGGGGCACCGGCATGATCATGGCCGTGCTCATCGGCCTGCACAACATCCCCGAGGGCATGGCCGTGGCCGTGCCGCTCATCTCCGGGGGCACGGGACGCGTGAAGGCGACGCTGCTCACGGCCGCATGCGGTCTGCCCACGGTGCTCGGCGCATGGCTCGGATTCTGGCTCGGCGACATCGGGCCTTTGGGCCTCACGTTGTCGCTCGGGTTCGCCTCGGGCGCCATGCTCTACGTGGTGTTCGGCGAAATCATGCCCGAGAGCTACCTCATCTACCGCAGCAAACTCCCCGCCTTCGCCGTCATGGTTGGCCTAGCCCTCGGCATGTTCATGATCTTCTTCTAGAAAGCTGGGCGAACCTTGCCGATGCCCGGATGATCGAGGAATTCAGCGTAGGCAAGCCAAATCTCCCCGGGCTTCGAATCATGCGAGGGCATCGTAGGCCCCGTCGTCCTCTTCCGTCGTCCCAATCGGCAGGCAAAATGGTCCTACGCGTTTCTAGGCGCCATTCGCACCTGAGAACAGCGATGCGGGCGTCCGCCAAGAAGCGTTCCGTCAACGAACTGGTCGAAAAATGCACGAGATCTTGAGTTATAAGCGTCTCGGGGGTGTCTAATTGCCGACCCCGAATGGCTCATCCTTGCAGGCAGCAATCTGACCTGGGGTTTTGAAAATGCTTCTTAGTAACGCGTCCCGCCGCTGATTCCTCAGGGGCTTATAACTCGAGATCTCGTGCAGAAAACGCCCCCTTCGGCAACCGAACGCCATAAACCTACGAGAGCGCGCGAGAAGAGATAGCTCATAGCCACCATAAGAAGGCGAAGAATACCATCGTGAACGCGGTGCCCGCGGCAGCGACGCGGTGCTTGGCTTTAATCTCAAAGGCAAGAAGAACGCCCCAATAACCGTAGAAGGCGACATTCACGATCACATTGGCCACCGGACGGGGCAGCCCCCAGAAAAACGTCGCCAACATGCACAGCACAATGAGGATCGTCAGGACAATCGCACCGACGGCCCAGGGGTTCTTCATTGTCCAAGCCTCGTTAGTGTTTTCGTGCTCGATCCACCACAGAAGCCCCTTGCGCTCCGGCGTCTTATCGCCCATGGTCAACCAACCCTCATTGCTCGACATTCTTTCCAAATCAGTTTATTCCGAACACCATAGCTGTTGCCAGCAGCTCTCCCGTAACTGGATCGTCATAGCACCTCCACACTGGGTATGCTCAAGATCTTCCTCCAAAAGACATCGCGCAAGAACGCGCGCCTCCTAACCTTCACCCCAAGGCTTAACAAAGGCGAAACACCGGGGTCGGTTTCGCGAAACATTGCTCTCCTATTCTAAGGTTGCTCGCCTAGACGAGTCGCCTGCAGCACCGCGGCAGCCCATCCCCTCCAGGGCGCCGTAGCGAACAGCGACTCGGACAGGCGGGGCATTCCGCACAATGCACAAGGAGAACGCCATGTACGATTTCGACCGACCGCGCACCGCGCGTCCCGACGCCGCCGGCACTGGGGTCGTCGCCGGCTCCGCGCGCCTTGCGCCCTGCGACCGGCACCCGCGCGCGCCCCGCGAGGGCGATGTGCGCATTCCCGCTGGGTGCGCCATCGCGGCTATCATGGACCGAAGCGGCGCGCGCCACGACGGAAGCGACATCCTGCGTTCCATCGCGCTCATGCACGACCGCGGGAACGGCCTGGGCGGCGGGTTTGCGGCCTACGGCATCTACCCGGAGTACGAGGAGCTGTACGCCTTCCACATCATGTACGAGTCCGACGAGGCCCGGCGTGAGACCGAGGCCTACCTGGACACCTACTTCATGAGCGAGAAGCAGGAGCGCATCCCCACCGAGCCGGTGGCCTCCATCAAGAACCCGCCGGACATCTGGCGCTACTTCGCCGCGCCCCACCCCATGCGCCTAGCGGCCAGCGGCCTGGACGAGGCCGAGTACACCATGGCCCACGTCTTCCACATCAACGGGAAGATCGACGGGGCCTTCGTCGCCTCGTCGGGCAAGAACATGGGCGCCTTCAAGGGCGTGGGCTACCCCGAGGACATCGGCGCGTTCTACCGCATCTGCGACTACGACGCCTGGGCCTGGACGGCCCACGGACGCTTCCCCACCAACACCCCCGGCTGGTGGGGCGGCGCGCATCCGTTCACGCTGCTGAACTGGTCGGTGGTGCACAACGGCGAGATTTCCAGCTACGACGCGAACCGCCGCTACGTGGAGCAGTTCGGCTACGACTGCGAGCTGCAGACCGACACCGAGGTCATCACCTACTTGTTCGATTTGCTGAGCCGCCGCCACGGGCTGTCGCCGGAGCTGGCCGCTCACATCATGACCGCGCCGGCGTGGGATGAGATTGACGCCATGGATGCGGCCGACGCCGCCTTCGAAACTGCCCTGCGCACCACCTACGCGAGCGCTCTCGTGAACGGGCCCTTCTCGGTGATTCTGGGCTCGAGCGAGGGGCTGCTCGCCATCAACGACCGGCTGAAGCTGCGAGCCCTCATGGCCGCCGAGAAGGGCTCCATGGTGTACATGGCCAGCGAGCAGGCGGCCATCGAGCTGGTGTGCCCCGACGCAGAGAACATGCGCGCCATCGGGGGCGGCGAGCCTTTCGTGGTGCAGCTGGATTCCGTGGTCGCCGCCAAGGCCGCCGCCGATGCCGACGCCGAAAACGACCCGCACAACGCGCCGTTGGCCCACGAGGTCGGCGTGCTGCCCCGCCGGAAGGAGGCTTAAATCATGCGCGACTTCCGCAACCCCCGCTACAAAGTGCTGCGCGACCGCGAGGAGTGCATCGAATGCGACCTGTGCGTGCGCCAATGCGCCAACGAGGTGCACTACCGCGACAAGAAAACTGGCGCCCTTCGCGCCGATTCCATGAAGTGCGTGAACTGCCAGCGCTGCACGCTTCTGTGCCCCACCCGGGCTCTCGCCATCACCCGGTGGCCCCAGGTGGACGCCGGAAGCGCCGTGTGGACCGAGAGCGCCATGGACGACATCACCGCCCAGGCCCAGACCGGCGGCGTTTTGCTCGCTTCCATGGGCAACCCGAAGAGCTACCACATCTACTGGGAGCATCTGCTGCTGAACGCGAGCCAGGTGACGAACCCCTCCATCGATCCGCTGCGCGAGCCCATGGAGACCCGCGTGGTGCTGGGCAGCCGCCCGAGCAAGCTGCGCGTGAACGAGCGCACCCGCACCGTTGTCTCGCCGCTGCCGCCGCAGCTGTCGCTGGACGTGCCCATCATGTTCTCGGCCATGAGCTTCGGTTCGGTGTCGCTCAACACCCAGAAGGCACTGGCGATGGCCGCGCGCGAGCTGGGCACCTACTTCAACTGCGGCGAGGGCGGCCTGCACCGCGACTTGGAGCCCTACGCCGACCGCGCCATCGTGCAGGTGGCCAGCGGACGCTTCGGCGTGGACCCGCACTACTTGAACGCCGGCGCCGCCATCGAGATCAAAATCGGCCAGGGCGCCAAGCCCGGCATCGGAGGGCATCTGCCCGGCGAGAAGATCAACGAGGAGGTGTCGCGCACCCGCATGATCCCCGAGGGCACCGACGCCATCTCGCCGGCGCCGCACCACGACATCTACTCCATCGAGGACTTGCGCCAGCTCATCTTCTCGCTGAAGGAGGCCACCGGCTACGCCAAACCCGTGGCCGTGAAGGTGGCCGCCGTGCACAACGTGGCCGCCATCGCCTCCGGCATGGCTCGGGCCGGCGCCGACATCATCGTGCTGGACGGCTTCCGCGGCGGCACGGGCGCAGCCCCCAAGCGCATCCGCGACAACGTGGGCATTCCCATCGAGCTGGCCCTGGCCGCCGTGGACGAGCGGCTGCGCCAGGAGGGCATCCGATCGACGGTGAGTCTTGTGGCCTCAGGAACCCTGCGCAACGCCGCCGACGTGGTGCGGGCCGTGGCCCTGGGCGCCGACGCCGTCTCCATCGGGTCGGCGGCGCTCATCGCCATGGGCTGCCACCAGTGCGGCGACTGCGCGAGCGGCCGCTGCAACTGGGGCATCGCCACCCAGCGGGCCGATCTGGTGAGCCGCCTCGCCCCCGAGGCCGCCGCCGAGCGCGTGGTGAACCTCGTGTCCGGCTGGAACCGCGAAATTCAGGAGATGATGGGCGGCATGGGCATCAACGCCATCGACTCTCTGCGCGGCAACCGGCTCATGCTGCGCGGCGTGGGCCTGAACGAGAAGGAACTGGAAATCCTCGGCGTGAAGTACGCAGGAGAGTGATCGCATGGCTGAAACCATTATCGTGGAATTGGGAACGAAGCACTTCCAGGAGGCCAATGCCGCCGTGCGCGCGGCCCTCGCCGAAGCCGACACCGTCTGCATCGTGGAGGCCTACGCCCAGCGCTACCTTGGTTGCACCCTGCCCGCGGGCAAGCGTTTGGAAATTCACGGAACCCCGGGCAACGATCTGGCCTGCTATATGGACGGCGGCGAGGTGGAAGTGTTCGGAAGCGCCCAGGACCAGACCGCCAACACCATGAACGCCGGCACCGTGGTGGTGCACGGGCGCGTGGGCGATGCGGCCGGCTACGCCATGCGCGGCGGCGAGCTCATCGTGCGCGACGGCTGCGGCTGGCGCGGCGGCATTAACATGAAGCAGTACGGTGGGAAGTGCCCGGTCATCGTCATTGGCGGGGACGCGGGCAACTTCCTCGGCGAGTACATGGCCGGCGGCATCATCGTGCTTATGGGCCGCGCCGGCGATCATTTGGCCTCCGGCATGCACGGTGGGGTCATCTATCTGCGCCGCAACAACACGCCGGCCGTGGTGCCCGACGGGCTGGATCTAAGGGAGCTGACCGACGAGGACACGGCGACCCTCGGCGCGCTGCTCGCCCGCTACGACGCCTGCTTCGGCACCGAGCCCCACGAGCACGCGAGCGTGAGCGAGTTCGTCGCTTTGCGCCCCGCCTCCAGCCGCCCCTACGCGGCCATGTACGCGAGCTAGGCACATTTCAGCCGCAGAAAACGACGCGACCGGCGGTCGGGAACCCCTCCCCGAAAACCAGCTCGCCCGCAGCCGAGCCCGCAAAACGCAAGAGGCGCCTCGGGGAGGGTCGAGGCGCCTCTTGACAAGAATGACGCCGGGCGCCCGTCGAAAAGCGCCCGGCAGAAGGGGGATGGAGAATTTACAGGCTGGCGACGTACTTGCCGGTCACATAGCCCTGCGTGTGGGCACGGCCGAGAGACAGGCCCGGCATGTACATGGAGTAATCCACGCCGCCGTAGAAGTTGCCCGCGGTGTTGCCCACAGCGAACAGACCCGGAATGGGCTCGCCGGTCTCAACGGCCAGCACTTCCATGTTCGGGCCAACGTTCACGCCAGACACGACGGCCGACACGCGCACATGACGGTGGATGCCGTAGAAGGGCGGCGTGTCGATGGCGGTCAGCCACTTGGCCTCCTTGCCGAAGTCGAGATCCTTGCCGGCGGCGACGCACTCGTTGTAGCGCTTCACACTCTCGACGAACGCAGCCGTGTCGGTGATGCCGAGCTTCTCGGCCAGCTCTTCCAGCGTGTCGGCCTTAAACGTGGCGATCTGATCCTTGAAGACGCCGGTCTTCTCGCCGTCCTCCTCGGGCATGTACACCTTGATGGCCTCGGGATCGAACAGCTTGCCCGGCCACTCGGCGGCGGCGGTCATATAGTTGCTGTCGAAAATCTGGTTGTAATCACCCTGGTCGGCCTCGCTGCGCAGGAAGTTGTTCATAAGCGACATGCCGAGCGTCTCGTCGCAGAAACGCGTGCCGTCGTTCTTCACGGCCAGGAAGGGCATGTCAGCCATAGAGCCCGGGCCGCCGTCGAAGTCGTGCAGCATCTTGGTGTGCGTGATGTCCTCAATGGCACCGCCGGCCCACACGGCCATCTTGTGGCCATCGCCGGTCTTGTTCATCTGCTTGCGACCGAGGTTCTGCAGGTCGGGCAGGTAGTAGGCCATCATGTCGTCGTCGTTCTGGTAGTCGCCCGTGGCCAGGATGACGCCCTTGGCGGCATTGAACTGCACGTTGCCGTCGGCGGTTTCCGCAATGACGCCGGTCACGCCGGAGGCATCGCCCACAAGCTGCTTGGCCTCGGTGTCGTAGAACACGTCCACACCCTGAGAGGCAGCGTACTCGGCCAGCACCTGCATGCCGTTGCCCGTGTTGTAGGGCTTCGGGCCGAAGTCGATGGACAGGTAGTCCATGGGATAGCCGTTCACTTCCTTGATGGCGGCCGTCCACTTCATCGTGCTGTCGGAGATCTGGGCACCCTGGGCGGTAGCCAGGTCGAGTAGCCACGTGATGCACTCGCCGGAGTTCTTCGCCCACAGCTCCACCTGCTCGCGCTTGCCGCGGTACTGGTGATCCTTGATGAGGCGCGACACCACGGCCTCCACGCCGGCCGGGTCGGAGGTGTCCAGCAGAATGCCCGTAGCGGTGTTACCCTGGGAGATGGCCGTCGACTCCTTCTGAATGAGGGCGACGGTGGCTCCGGCCTCGCGAGCCGTAATGGCGGCGGGCACACCAGAGGCGCCGGCACCCACGACAACCACGTCGTAGTCCTTGGTCTCGGCGATATCCGTGATGGGCTCGGGCGCGGCCAGGAAGCTTGGAAGCCCCTCGCGCACGTGGCCAGCCACGGTGGTCGTACCGGTAGCGGCCGTCGGCGTGTCGCTCGAAGCGGAGCCGGCAGCGGCGCTGCCGGTCGGCGAGCAGGCGCCCAGAAGCGCGGCACCGCCGAGGCCCGCTGCAGCCAGGCCGCCGATCTTGAACAGGTTACGTCGAGTGAATTCAGCAGTCATGGTGAGTCCTTTCTATTACCCCTTGATTGCCTGCGCCAGAAGATCTCGGGGTTCCCTCCCCTGCGACTCCTCGGGACGCTGGGGCCACCCTAGCAGTCATCATGGGCGCACAAGCATCGACCATCAGCGCATTTCACGGGTTTATTTTTATAACCCCTTGCCATAACCCCCGCCTGATCAGGCCCGTTTCCAAATGTCCCCAAAACATGATGGAAAAGGTTACGGTATCATAGACCCTAGTTTTCGAAAAACTCGGAGAGGGGGTTAAGACCATGCACGGCGCACCGCATGCCGCGAGCAAGAAACCAACAGGTAAATCGGAGGCGCAGCCGGCCCCCATCGCAGACCCAGCTCCGGCCTCAAGCACCGGAAAGGCTCCATCATCGCTCGAAGCATCATCGGCACCTTCCGATCCCTCGGTCTTTGGAGGTACGGCGACCTCGGAGGTCGCCGAGAGGCACCGCTTCCCCGTAGTGCCCTTCGTCTTCCTCGGGGTGGGCTTCTACCGCGCCTGGATCGAGATCGCCTTCGTCGGCTCGTTCGTATCGTTTCCCGCGATCCCCTTCGGCGCTCGCGAGTGCTTTGACGGAGTGGGCGCCATCGTCATGCTCATCTGCGTGCTCCTTGCACGGCGCATTGGCCCCTTCTACCGCCATCCGTCGATCTTCGTGCTCTGCGGCACATGCATGACGCTTGCCACCATCGCGCTGTTCGCCACCATGATCGTGCCTGGTCCCGGTTACACGGCAACGTGGCTGGCCTCTATCGTCGGCGGTGTGGGACTGGGGCTTATCATTCTTATATGGAGCGAGGTGTTCGGCTGCCTGAGCCCTTTGCGAGTCACCCTCTATTACACGGCCTCCATCGCCCTGGGCGCGGTGATCGTCTATGTTTTCATGGGGCTGCGCCTGCCGTGGCTCGCCTGCCTCACAGCGCTGCTACCGGCGGTATCGCTCGTGCTTGCACGACGCAGCATGAATCGCATCCCTGCAGAAAAACGGCCTCAGCCGAACCTCGTCAACTTCAAACCGCCGTGGAAGATTTTCCTGCTCATGGCTTTATACGGGTTCGCTTACGGTATTTTGGAGACTCGTGTGTATACCGGTTCCTTCGGGCCGCACTCATCGCCCGGGGTGCTCGTAGTGGCACTCGTGATCTTCCTGAGCGTGGGCTTTCGCCGTGAGAAATTCGATTTCAACTCCATTGTGCGCATCGCGCTGCCGCTTACGGTGGCCGCGCTGTGGCTCGTGCCCATATGGGGCGCGGGAGCCACCTTGCTCAGCGGCCCTTGCGCTATTGGGGGCTACACGGCTGCCACCGTGCTGATCATGGCGCTATGTTCCAATATGTGCTACCGCCACGGCGTATCGGCCATCTGGTTGTTCGGCATCGAGCGCTCGCTGCGACTCGCTTTCATGTTCTTCGGACGCACGGTGGCCAACATGGGAGAGCATGGAAGTCTCGGAGCCGCAGATGGCGACCTGCTCATTTCGGGCCTTTCCATGATCTCCGTCATCATGGCCACTGTGCTGCTGCTGTCCCAGAAGAATGTAGATGGCCAATGGGGCCTCTCGTTTTTGAACGGTAGCGGGAAGAGCCGCGCCGATAAGCACGCGCAGCAGGTGGACAATCGATGCGTCGCCCTAGCCGCCGAATACCATCTCACGGCACGAGAGCTGGAGATCCTCAAGCTGCTCGCCCGGCACAAGACCGTCGGCATGATCGAACGCGAGCTAGTCATCGCCAACGGCACCGCCAAGGCCCATGTGCGCCACATCTACCAAAAGCTGAACATCCATTCCCGCGAGGAGCTGTTCAATCTGCTTGATCCCCGCCAGCTCGATCCTCTGGAGGCGCAGGAATAGAAGACTAGTTCCAGGGGTCTTCCAAGAACAAAGGCTCGCGCTCGGCGGGGCGGTCGGAATAGGGATCGTAGCCGTCGTCGTCCTCGTTCTCCGCGCGGACGAAGGGGTCGTCGGGAGCCGCGGGACGCAGGCGTCCCGGCCCGGCGGCCGCGTCGCTCTTTTTCGCCCGCTGGCTCGGCAGCGGCTTCACCACGATACGAGCATGGGGATCCTGTCGCGGATCAATGGCCATGAGGCGCCTCCTTCCTACCCTTTTTCGCCGGCGCGGGTGATGTCGTAGGGGGTTGTCTGGTACACATAGTAGTTCAGCCAGTTGGTGTAGAGCAACTGGGCGCAGGAGAACCACGTGGAAACCGGCTCGCGCGTCGGGTCGTCGTCGGGGAAGTAGTGGGCCGGCACGGCGATGTCCATGCCCTTGGCGATGTCGCGGTCGTATTCTGCTTTCAGCGTCTCGCGGTCGTATTCCGGATGCCCGAAGACGAAGAAGTTCTGCGAGTCGGTGGACTTCGCCACGTACACGCCGGCCTCGTCGGACACGGCGATCAGCTCCAGCGCGGGATGCGCCTCGATGTCGGCGGCCCGTACCTCGGTGAAGCGCGAGTGGGGGGTGAAGAACGTCTCGTCGAACCCGCGCACGAGCGGCGAGGTGCGCTTGACCACCTCATGGGGGAACACGCCGAACATCTTCTCGGGCAGCTCGTGCTTGGGCACGCCGTAGTGGTAGTAGATGCCGGCCTGGGCGCCCCAGCAGATGTGCAGCGTGGAGTGCACGTGGGTCTTCGACCACTCCATGATCTCGCAGAGCTCCGGCCAGTAGTCCACCGCCTCGAATTCCAGCCGCTCCACCGGCGCGCCGGTGATGATGAGGCCGTCGAAGTGCTCGTCGCGCACTGCGTCGAAAGTGGTGTAGAAGGCCTCCAGATGCTCAGCGGCCGTGTTCTTCGAGTCGTGGCTCGCCGTTTGCAAAAGCTCCACTTCCACCTGGATGGGAGTGTTCGAAAGCTTGCGCAGAATCTGCGTCTCCGTGGTGATCTTCGTGGGCATGAGGTTCAAAAGCAGCACGCGCAGAGGACGGATGTCCTGGTGCATGGCGCGATGCTCGGTCATGACGAAGATGTTCTCCTCTTCCAGCGCCGCTGTGGCCGGCAGCGCGTCGGGAATGCGAATGGGCATGCGTCCTCCTATTCCACGGCGGCCAGGGCCTGGTCGATGTCGGCGATGAGGTCGGCGGCGTCCTCGATGCCGCAGGACAGGCGGATGAGGTCGGCGCTGATACCGGCCGCCTCAAGCTCGGCGTCGTTCATCTGGCGATGGGTCGCGTTGGCCGGGTGCAGCACGCAGGTGCGGGCATCGGCCACATGGGTGGCGATTTGGGCCAGGCGCAGGTTCTTCATGAATGCTTCGGCTGCCGCGCGCCCCCCGGCCACACCGAAGCTCACGACGCCGCAGGATCCGTCCGGCAGGTACTTCGCCGCCAGCGCCGCCTCGGAGTCGCCCGAAAGCGAGGGATGGCGCACCCAGGCCACCTTCGGGTGGGCCGCCAAGTGCTCTGCCACCGCGCGCCCGTTCTCTGCGTGTCGGGCCATGCGCAGATGCAGGCTCTCCAGACCCAGGTTGATGAGGAAGGCGTTCTGCGGCGACTGGATGGAGCCCAAGTCGCGCATGAGCTGGGCCGTGGCCTTGGTGATGTAGGCGCCCTCCAGCCCGAAACGTTCGGTGTACACCACGCCGTGGTAGCTCTCGTCGGGCGTCGTGAGCCCCGGGAACTTGTCGGCATGGGCGTTCCAATCGAAGCGGCCCGAGTCCACGATGGCGCCGCCAACGGAAGCGCCGTGGCCGTCCATATACTTGGTGGTGGAGTGGGTCACGATATCGGCACCCCACTCGATGGGGCGGCACAGCACCGGCGTGGGGAAGGTGTTGTCCACGATGAGCGGCACCCCGTGGTCGTGGGCCGCCGCCGCGAAGCGCTCGATGTCGAGCACCGACAGGGCCGGATTCGCGATGGTCTCGCCGAAGACGCACTTGGTGTTGGGGCGGAAGGCGGCCGCCAGCTCCTCATCGGTGCAGTGCGGATCCACGAAGGTGCACTCCAGCCCCATGCGGGCCATGGTGTGGGCGAACAGGTTGTAGGTGCCACCGTAGATGGCCGAGGAGGCCACCACATGATCGCCCGCGCCGGCAATGTTGAACACGGCGAAGAAGTTCGCCGCCTGGCCCGAGGAGGTGAGCATGGCCGCGGTGCCCCCTTCCAGCGCAGCGATCTTGGCCGCCACCGCGTCATTGGTGGGGTTGGCCAGACGCGTATAGAAGTAACCGGACTCCTCCAGATCGAACAGGCGCCCCATGTGCTCGCTCGTATCGTACTTCCACGTGGTGTTCTGATAGATGGGCACCTGGCGCGGCTCGCCATCGCCGGGCCGCCAGCCGCCTTGCACGCAGATGGTTCCAATGCGCTCGTCCATGGAGGGCTCCTTTGCTGATCTCTTGTCTCATAGAAGGGGTTCGCCCATTATAGGGGTAACGGGCCCGTGCCCGTTATAGGAACTACCCAGCCAATGCCATCGGAAAAACCGAGGAATGCCTCAATGCCGCAGTTCGGAGCGAAAAAGCAACGGGCCCCGAGGAATTGCTCCTCGGGGCCCGATTTTCTATCGGCTCGCTTTCGCAGCGCACCCGTTTGCAAGGGGGTTTGGGGAAAGGCACCCTGCGAAAAGCGGCTTTTAGTAGAACATGAACACCGACGCACCCGCCGAGTAGAACACCATGCGCAGGCACACGGCACCCACGATTGCGCAGGCGAGGCCGACGCCGGCGAGGGGCACCGCGGGCGCACCCTTGCGACGGCCGAGAACCGCGCATACGACCGGTACCGCACAGCCGATGACCACCACGCCTATCCAGAACAGAAACGATGCTTCTCCGGACAGAATGTTCGCCGCCTCAGCAGGATTGGCGATGGGATAGTTGGGATGGGTCGGATCCCAATACAGACCCACCTCGGTAAAGGACGCCGCGCTCATCACGACCGACGCGCCCCATGCCACCGAGAGCACGGCGTTGGCGACGGCACCGACCACACCGCTGGTGGCGAGCACCGATCCCGCTCGCGCGACCGCTTCCGTCGGGGCAGTTGCCGGAGCACCCTCAGAGCCGCCCTCCGCAGCGGGGAAGATCGCAGCCAAGAGCGTCACCGTCAACGGGCCGAAGAGGGCGGCGTTGCCCAGGTAGGCCAGCCAAAGCAGGGGCGAATCCCAGGCCGGACGAGCGGCCATGTTGTAAGAATGGCTCATCACCACCACAAGCGCCACCGACACCACGATCGCGGCCACCGCCAGCCACCGGGGCACCACAGGCTCCGGCTTGCGCAGGTACACGAAGTACACCACCATCACCGCCGCCATCAGCACGATGGCGATAAGCTCCTGGGTAATGCCCGACGTGGGGTTACCGAAGCCGTTGAAGATGCGATCCCAGTGCTCCAGATGGAAGAACACCGCGATGCCGCCCACGGCCAGCAGCACGACCGACGTCACCAGCGCGGGCATTTGCACCCGCTTGCCGCCGCCTGCCAAGGCAAGCACCGCTGCCGTTCCAAATACACCGGCCGACCACGCCATGAACAGCGTGAACAGAATAAGGGGCCATTGCATTTCCATTGCCTACTCCTTTCCCCGCCAGGTGTGGTCGCGCAGGATATAGAGGAACGACGGCCTATTCCCCACATCGGTCAGCGTATGCACATCGTGCTCTCCGTCGAAGGGCTCGCAGAAGTCGCCCATCGTTTTCCCACAAGGCCCGCGGAAGCTCTCGATGCCCTCGTCCAAATCGCCGAACCATTTGGCCATGCCCACGCAATTCGTCACGCACTGGGGCAACTCGCCCTGGGCGATCTGCTGCTCGCAGAGGGTGCACTTCTCCACGACGCGCTCTTCCTCGTTCAGGTAGCGCACACCGTAGGGGCAGCTCATGGCGCAGAACTGGCAGCCAATGCACTTGTCCTTGTCAATCTGCACCGTACCATCAGGCAGCTTATGGCTGGCGCCCGTGGGGCACACCTTCACGCATTCGGGGTTCTCGCAGTGCTGGCACTGTATGGGAAGGAAGTAGAAGTCGTGGCTCGGCACCTCGTCCTGGCCCGGCTCATTGGGGCCGATGCGCAGCACCTTGTTCCAGAAGCTGCCGATGGGCACATTGTTTACCATTTTGCACGCACCGTTGCAGGCCATGCAGCCCACGCATCGGTTGCAGTCCACCGCAATGGCGTATCGAGTCATCGCTCGTCCCTCCCTTCGTAAACCGGCGCCCAGTCCTTCAAGCGCGGGTCGTTGGCATCATGAATGATCTCCACCCCGTCATCGGAGCAGGGACATGGATTGCCGAACGGCGAATTCTCTGGAGTGGCCTTGTACACCTTCACGGGATAGCCGCGCACCACCGACGCACCGCAATGGGGGTCATCGATATCGTTGTTGACCAGCTGGTTGACCGCCGAGAGCCGCCAGCCGTGCTCGGGAGCAGGCATTTCCGGATACCACCACATATGCTCGGCGTTGATGACGCCGCGCGGAATACCATAGTAGAGATCGACTGTTTGGCGGATCTTGCCTTGGGGGCTCTCGATCCACACCCAATCGCCCTGCTCGACGCCCCAGTCGGCCGCATCTTCTGGGTTGATTTCCACGCGCGGCACCGGCCACACCTCGCGGCACCAGGGCAGCTGGCGATGCTCGCTGTGGAAGTACACGGGGATGCGACGCCCCGTCAGGCAATGCACGGGATACTCTTTCCAAAGCTCGGGATTCTTGTCCATCGTGTCGGGATGGGGACGATAATCGGGTAGCGCATCCTCAGCACCATGGTAGGTCTCCATAATGGTGCACCAAATTTCCTGTTTCATGGTGGGCGTGTTGAATCCCGGAATAACATTCGATGGGGTGGGGTCTTCCGCCATCGACTTCTTCATAAAGCCAGTCTGGAATCGATAGTAGGTGCCCCAGTCGTCTGGACGCAGCTTCTTCACGTCCCACCAGCCGTTTTCCTGGAATTCCTCAACCAATTCCTTCCACGACGGACCCACTTTGCGCACAGTGTGGTCGAGAATCTCCTCCATCGTGGGATAAGGGTTGTCTTCGTCCCAACCCCAGGGTAGCCCCGCGCGCTCGTACAGATCCTCGACGATCTGCGGATCGTAACGCGTATCGGCTGGAGGCTCCACGCAAGGTACGCACAGTCCCAGCGCGCCACCCGACCCCTGGCTCTGGCGCGGCGAGGGCACCTCCAGCCAGTGCTGAGCTGGCAACAGAACATCGGCCATTTCAGCGGTGGGATGGTGCCACAGGTCGATGTCGAACATGAAGTCCAGCTGGGCAAGGGTGTCCCACGCCATCGTGGTATTGCCCATGTTCAGAAAGTCTCCAGACTGGCACACGCATCCCTTCACCGGATAAGGCTCGCCCGTGACGCCCGCCTCCCAAACCGTATTGGCGTTCGCCCAGTTCGTCCACCACGCGAACAGCGGATGCGTGTCGCGCCCCAGTTGCTTCTCCATAATTTCCGGATGGAACTTCGGGTTATCCAATAGGGGCGATTGGGGAAGGCTGTCGAAAGAGCCCATATACGTGACGTCTATCTTCGTGGAGCCGCGCTGACCGCCGGGGCCGTCGGTGTTCCCGGTAATAGCGGTGAGCAGCTCGATGGCCCGGCAATTCATGATGGCATTGCCGTGATGCTCTACCGCCAACTGGTACATGATACCGCCATTGCCCCAACGCGGATCTACCCGCGTGCCGTACACAAGGGCCGCTTCGGTCACCTTTTCCGCAGGAACTCCGGTGATGGATTCCGATTTCTCGGGCGCATATTCAGCGCAACGTTCAGCGAACTTCTGCCAAACGGGAATGGCTGTGTGCTTCGTGCCATCGGCGAAAGTTACTTCGAATGCCCCCTCGGTAGCAGGATCAATGGACTCGAAATCATCTAGCTCGGGAGACCACGCCTGCATGTGGCCCTCCCGCACGTTCGCCTCTCCCCATTGACCCGGGAAGTTCTCCTTTGACCAATGCTCCTCGAAGCCGGATCCGTCATAGCGCTTGTAGGGCTTCTCCCCTTCCCAGATGCCGCACTCCGGATCGGTGGCGGGATCGTAGTCGGGATTGGCCTTTGCCTGGTCGGCCGAAGCGTTGAACCACTTCAACGAATTGGACGCCTTGTCCCACACCATGTACTTCCAGGGACTTCCGTCTTCCTGCAGATCCGCCTGGGTCAACAACTTGGTCTTCACCATTGTTGTGGCATTGTACGTATGAGGAATGGGCGGTCCCGAGGGCTCCTTATCATCTACCACAAGGAAGCACGCATTGGTCCAGCGCTTCACGAACTTCCAATCCACCAGGTCATTCTCGATGATCACGTGACACATAGCCAGGGCGAGCGCTGCGTCGGTTCCGCCCTTCAGCGCCAGATGAATGTCCGCCTCCTTGCCCAGGTTTGTTGTGCGCGGATCCACCGAGATAAATGTCTGAGCCTGCATGGCCTCATCAACTACCGAGCGGCCGGCCTCATCATAGTTGGAGCCCTCGGGCGTGGAGGCCCAGATGGTGAACACTGGAGGCCGTTCCACCGTGGCCGACCAGCTGTGGTTGAATTCGGAGGTGAGTGCCGAAGCAAAGTGGCGCGGTCCCTTACACACCTGCCATGCCACCACGTTGTTAGGGGTCATGAACCAGCTATCATAACCGTTGTAGGGGGACATGCTCCAGATACGCCCCGTGCCTCCCATGGTGAACAGCGACTGGCCACCGTATTTGTCCTTTACCTGCTGAACGCCGGCCACAATGATGTCCAGTGCCTCATCCCAGCTAATGCGCACCCAGCCTGGATCCTCTCCCTTGGGGTTGGTACGCTTCATTGGATGGTACAGGCGGTCAGGATGGTAGCACGCCTGCAGCGACGCGACCGACTTGTTGCAGCAGCTGCCCATGGTGTGGGGCGCTGTCTCGTCGCCCTCGATCTTTACGGCCCGGCCGTTCGCCACGGTCACCCACACACCGCACTCCATCTTCCCGCATCCGCGACAGCAACTGCGAATGCGTTTGACTTCGCCCACACCATCTGCGGCAGTGTGCGAAGTTTCGGCCAGAGCGCTTTCCGCATTCAGAGCAAGATTCGCCGCAACTGCCGTGACCGCCGCCGTTTTCAGGAAGCTCCGTCGGGACAAGTTCAATGAGCCCATTTCTCCTCCTTCTCTTTACTCGTGGGGTTTTCCCGCATGGATCCGAGCCCGTACTCACGCATCTCCTCCCAGCAAATCGGACCGGTCGGCTACAATGCCGAGAGCGGCACTCGTCTAGCGGATTGTGCAATCAGTCTATCGCGCTGCTCCCAGCGATGGTGGTGCATTCTTTCTAGCCTTTACGCAGACCACGACGCCCTGTTGCGCAGCCGCCCAGCCTCATGCGCTCGCCTCCTACGGTGATGTTATATTTGCATCACCAATCCCATGAAGCCGCGCCACCGAACGGAGCCCTATGGCATACTGTTCATGGTTGAGGGAAAGAGGGGATATGGAAATAGAGCATCTACGAGAATTCGCCATCCTCGCACGCCACTTGAATTTTCGCGAGGCCGCAGCAGATCTGCACATCTCGCAATCGGCACTCAGCCGCCACATTGCCGCACTCGAGCAGTTCTATGGCACGGCCTTATTCAAGCGCGATCGCCACGCCGTCTATCTCACCGATGCCGGAGCCTTCCTTCTCAATTACGCCGAGCAACTTTGGGAGCAGTTCTCCCTCTCCCGGGAGCATCTCCAGCGTCTTTTTTCCGGAGAGCGCCACCTGCGTATCAGCGGCATCGTCGGGCACCCTTCGTTTTATCCTTACATCCTTAATGCGGAAACTCGTTTGCGTGCCGCCGATCCCACCGTCACCCTGCGGGTCGAGCGCAATACGAGCGCCTCGCTCCTCGAGCAAGTTGAGGCGTTGAAGAGCGATGAGACCGATTGCGCCCTGCTTCTCTCCTCCGTTGCCAGCACCAGGGAGTCCTACGAAAACATGGAGAGCATCCGTCTGGGTCATGTCCCCGTGTCTCTCATCGTGCGACGCGACCATCCCCTTGCCCATGAGCCGCTTCTCACCGCTGACGCGCTCCAGAACGGCCGTTTCGTGCACTTTACCGGCCCCGATTTCTCACCTTACTGGCACGTTTTCAGCCAGTTGCTCGATGAGGCCGAAATAACCTACACGACCGCACCCTACCCCGCCAACAGCGAGTACGACATCATCCGGGCCATTGATGCCATGGGTACCGACCTCTATCTCTCGCCCCGGACTTCCATTCTACCCGCCATCGCCCAAAACCCCGATGCGGCCATCATTCCCCTCGTCGGCGAAGAACTTACCCTGGACCTGGATTTGCTCTACCGCCCGGGGCACAAGGAAGATCTCGTGCGCCTGGTCGCTCCGTGCCTCAAAGACGCCTTCGCCGCATTCAACGCAACTCTGTAGGTGGGCACCGTCGGCCCACCCCGCACTTCACTCGGATCCCCGCGTGGCCGCGCATCCCCAAGCTTACGGCGCCCCTACTTCCCGCGCACGGCGTCGGCGGGGTGGATGGTCATGGACTGGAAGCGGTCGGCCATGTAGGTGTCGTTGAACTCGTGGTCGTAGAACTGCTGGATGGGGGTGTCCACTGGATCGCCCGAGAGGCGCTCGTACCAGCAATCGAGGGATTGTAGCGTCATGACGGCGTCCACCAGAATGAAGCAGGCGGCCACCGTGGTGAGCACATAGCGCCAGTTCCACGGAATGAAGTTCACGAGCCGCAGCATGAAGGGCAGAAGCAGCTTGATCCACACCACGCCGAGCAGACCCCAGCAGGCCATGAACGGAAGACACGTGCGGCCGCCGAACAGCGAGCCGGGCATGTTGGAGTAATCCCAGGCCACCGCGCCGAACGCGTACTGCATGAACAGGCTCACGAAGGCCTCGAAGGCGCCGCCGATGACGGCCGCCACCAGGAAGATGACAAGCCAGTTGCTCTTGTGGAAGCGATTGAGGAAGATGGTCATGAGCACCGCGCCGCAGCCGTAGATGGGCGAGAACGGCCCGAACAGAAGTCCCGCTCGGTCCTGCCACTGGCCCGGCACCACGAACAGGAAGTGGACGATCTCTTCCATGAGCAGCCCCAGCACGCTGGCCACCACGAATATCCAGAACAGGTTGAAGAAGTTCAGCGTGATGTAGCCCTTGCCGGACAGGTCACGCCCGAGCGTGCCAGCCTCCCCTTCCGCATGCTCTTCGGCTTCGCGAGCTCTGCGATGGGCACGGCGCTCTTCCAAAAGCGACGGATCCAGATAGCTTTGCAGAGCCACCGTGACCGCGAAACCGATGCCGTAGGGAATGAGCTCATAGCTGACGCCCGTCAGCATAATGGAGCACAGGGCGCCCGCCAGAAGGAGCACGTACAGCCCGTAGGAGAGCAGCGCCGCCCAGCGCCGCTGGTTGCGAATGAGGCGCACGCCGAACACGATGAGCGTGATGGCGAGGACCACCAGCACGGCCAAGTTCACAAAGGTCACCACAATCGTAGAGAGGCCTTCGCCGCGCATAGCCCCGGATTCGAACAGGGTCACGGCCTGGTAAATGGTCTTTGCGATGACCGGCAACGCGACGCCCGAACCAATTATGAGCAGCACGCCGAACACACGCAGAACCACGGGCAGGCGCTTCTTGTCGGCGGGGCTCGTGAACTCGGCAGCGATGGTAGCTGCGGTCTCGTCGAGGGCATGCTTCTTCTCGGCCACGGCCCCCTTGACGTCGCCGATGACGACGCTCGGATGTTCCACGACGTGCGCAACGTCGCGGGCCTCGTCGGCGACATGGGCGAGCTTTTCCTCGGCCGCCCGAGCGATGCGTTCGGGATGGCGCGCGTCATCGAGAGTTTCGCGGACCTTCTCCTTGTCGCGGACAATATCGGCCGCCAGCTCGGCGCGGTCGTTGTGCAGCTGGTCGTGCCATTCGCGATGGGTCTCGGACAGGTCGGCCTTCTCGAATTCCACGGCTTTCTTGAGGTCGTCCCGCAGATCGGTCTCGGCTTTGCGGGCGGCATCTTCCAGGCGCTCTGCCTCCCGGCGGGGCTCGCGCTTCTCGTCTCCCATGGCCGGCCTCCTTTGCTCTGAACGCATGCTTCTCAGCATCCAGTGTAAGGTGGCTCCGCGTGAAACCATGACCAGCTGACGCAACGTCTGCCAACCCGATAAGCCCTCGTTATACAGCGGTTACGGGAATCAGCGCTCTCCCAATTGGTTTTATGGCGCGATTTCGAACGACCGGCGGCCTACCCCCAGCAGGCGATGAACATCGCAATGCCCACGAACACGACGGCTAGCCCCATAACGACCATAATATCGCTCAACTTGTGCACGTCAGCCTCCTCGTGCTCGTTCTGTTCCTACTCTCTATTTACTAGACGTTTGAGAAGTCCGTTTTGTTGCACGCCCCACCCACCTTCCACAAAAGCAGCACGAACCAAAGAGCACCTCAGCCGCAGAAAGAGGGTCGGCAAAGAACAGCGCCGACGCTGACTCGCAGCTGGCTGACCCGGAAGCGGCAAAAGAGCCCGACATCCAAACCCTCTGCGCCAAGGCCGCCCGCACCTATGACCTCACCCGCCGCGAAGAGGACGTGCTGCGCCTCCTCGTGGAAGGGCGTACGGCGCCGCAGATCGCCGAGGAGCTCGTCGTCTCGCCCAATACCGTGAAGACCCACGTGCGCAACCTCTACCGAAAGCTCGGCATCAACCGCCGCGCCGACCTCGCCTGCCGCCTCGGGAGCTAAGAGGCGGCTCTCGCAAGGTAGCAGCACGCGCTGGTATTGCTCAATTCCTGACTTTGTGGAAGCTATGCTGTGATGTTTGTGCTATCTTGATAGCAACGCTCTTTCTTACAGCATGTTTCGCGCAATTCTCGCCTATTTGCTGAGCGTCTTCTATCCATTTTTTACGTAGGAAGGAGACTTGAGCATGTCTGAAGCAGCCAGCACATCGAGCATCGTCCTTTTCGAATCCGCCGATGGGGAGGTGAGATTGGATGTCGCGGTTGACGCCGGAAAGGATGAAATCTGGCTCAATCGCTCGCAGATGTCCCTTCTGTTCGACCGCGATATCAAAACCATTGGCAAGCATATCGCCAACGCGCTTAAGGAGGAATTGGAAGACTCGCCGAAACCAGTTGTCGCAAAATTTGCGACAACTGCTTCTGATGGCAAATCGTACCAGGTCGAATACTACAACCTCGATGTCATCATCTCAGTCGGTTATCGCGTAAAGTCCCAACGCGGCGTTGAATTCCGCCGCTGGGCCACCGATGTCCTGCGTCGTTATATCGTCGAGGGCCGCGCCGAGAACGAGAAGCGCCTGGCGCAGCTCGCTCAGGTCATCTCAGTCATGGAGCGCCTCCCGCAGGAGATCGGCGCCGCGCAGATTCTAGAGATCGTGAAAAGCTATGCACCCGCCCTCGACCTTCTGGACGACTACGACCACCAGCGCCTCGCCCGCCCCGATGGGTCGAAGGGTGTGTACGTGCTGTCTTACGAGGAGTGCCGCGACCTCATCGGCAGCCTGCGCTTCGCAGGCGAGAGCGACATCTTCGGCGTGGAGAAGGACGATTCGTTCCACAGCAGCATCGCGGCCATCTACCAGTCCTTCGGAGGTCAGGAGATATACCCCTCCGTGCAGGAGAAGGCAGCGAACCTGTTGTACTTTGTTGTGAAGAACCACTCGTTCCACGATGGAAACAAGCGCATCGCCGCCAGCCTCTTTTTGTACTTCCTCGGCCGCAACGGCCTTCTGTACGAGGATGGCCGCAAGCTCATCGGCGATGACGCACTCGTGGCCACCACCATTATGATTGCCGAGTCGCGGCCTGGTGAGAAAGAGGCCATGGTGTCGCTCGTGATGAACTTCCTAGCCCTAGGAGCCCAATAGGGCCACAATCGCTAGGTGGCGCAAAAAGCACGCGATGGGCGTTGGATCATCTTCCACGCCATGACGCCACCTTCTCGAAAAACGCTCATCGAACTTAAGCTAGTTAGGAGGTAGCCCCATGGAACGCGATCACATCAACGAGCTTTTGGGGATGACCGAAGAGCAACTAGACGAAGTTGCCGCCAGCTTTGAGAACGGCACCTGGGACCGCTCCGAATACGGTGCACCTGGCCGCGGACGCCCAGCCGCGTTCGGCGAGACTATGAAACCTGTAACCTTCAAGGAAACGCCTTCGGTCATCGCCGCCATGGACGAACGCGCCGCCGCTTTAGGTTCCTCCCGATCAGATTACTTGCGGGCCCTCGTAGCCAAAGATCTCGCGATGGCTTAAGCTGTCCAGGAAGCAAAAAGCTCTAATCCCCATAGGGAATAACCCCCGTAAAGGGATAGAAGCCGTCGGTGGCTATGAGGAGGTAGTTGTCGGCGCCGCCGAATTCGTCGTCGGAGGCGTCGATGACGTACACGTTGGCAAAGTGGCCGCGTAGGCGCTCCACCTGGGAGAAGAGGCGGTACATGGCGTCGCCGGTGTATTCCACGACGCAGTTGGCCATAAGCAGGCCACCCGGCGTCAAGCGCGCGTGGGCGCAGGCGATGCCCTCGTCGCTAGAGAAAAACGGCGCCGCCTCGCGCCCGACGAAAACGTCGTTGATGATGACATCGTAGGAGCCGCCGTCTGGCCGCCGCAAGAACGCCTCGCCATCTTCCACGAAGATGCGCAGATCGTCGGCGCGTCCCTCGTCGGCCAGTTGCGCCTCCAAGCGGTCGAGAAAGAAGCGCTCCCGGGCGATCTGCACCATGGCCGGGTCGATTTCCACCACGTCCAGAGCAACGCCCGGATGCTCCAGCAGCAGCTGCTTGGGATAGGCGAACCCGGCGCCGCCGAGCATGAGCACACGGTTTACGATCAGCGGATCCGGCGCCCCGGGAAACGCCGCCTCGAAGAGGTGATCGAAGGAGCGCAGGTACGCAAAGGGGCACGTTGCCCAGCGCTCGTCCAAGTACGTCGCCGACTGAAGCACCCCGCCCACATTCAGCATGCGCACAAGCGACCCGTCCCCCGCCGGCATCGCATACACCGCCGCTTCCCCGAATCGAGTTGGGAACACCTCGCGCTTTGCAAAGCCATTTCGTGCCCTATGAAGCCAATCATGCAGCACAGGCATACTCCATGATTTTTCGCGCAGTAGCGCGACTCACCTTAGTGAGGTCACCCCTATTGAGGTAAGCATACACATTCCCCTTATTGAGGCCGAGATCTTCGCATAAGCGATAGGCCGTGACTCCCCTTTCTTTCAAAGCAGTTAGGGTTTTCTCTCGCATGAGCCCCGAGACGCGTCTGTCGGCCACAACAGCATCGCGCTTCGAGAGATAGGCTTGCCACACCTTGCGATAGCGCTCGGGAGCATTCTCTGATTGGAGAAAATCGGCCACATCGCTGTCGCCTTCAAGATAAGGCAGAACCGCCCTATAGCCTTCTTCCATCCAGGCACCACGGCTCAGCTCCGCCAAATAGCGCGCTTTGCCCTGCACGGCAGCGAACGCCATAACTGCTTCCGCGGCCGCCGGCGCGCTCGTCGCAACAGCCTGAGCCAAACGCTTCAAATTGTCTGTATCGAGTCCCGTCAATTCGCGGCAATACGCTCGCAGGAACCCCTTAAACGTCAGATTCACAGCGCCACCTTTCACAAAAGCGCTCGTAGGAGCCTACCATTTCCTGGTAGCGACGCTCGGACAAGGCCGAGGCCTTCGACTCGTCCGGATCGTAAACAAGACGATCAAGCAGTTGCCAGTCGATCGCGCCCCGTTCGGCTGCGGCATCTATGTCTTGGACATCATTGGGGCGTTCGGCATAAAGCTTCATAACCACCAGATCTTCGGTTGAGGGTGTCATGTACTTTATTGTCCTCGCACCTATCTCAAGACTGACGAGCCTGTCTTCGAAGTTATAGGGTGTCTGATCCGCAAACGAGGCCACATACCCATTAACGACGGGATATGCGGCTAGAATTTGCCTCACTGCTTGAGCCGCCTGAAGGACGTCTACGTCATGTGTCACCGAGCGGCGAGTTAAATCGCGCAACATGAAAGCTGCACCACCGACGATTATCACCGCTGGCTTCGTGCGGCTATCGCCTAAGACAAGGCTCGCCTCCTCATCAATCGCGAGAAGAGTATCGACCAAATCATCTCTACGCATACAGCTCCATTCAAATACTATTATTCATGATGGATAATATTAACACAATTCCTCGAAGAGAGCCATGGGATAAGAAACCGCCGTGTTAGTTTCAGTTGCTTGCCTGATCGGGCGGCAATCGCTATGGTTGAAAGGAGAATGAAATCATCGGCGGCAAGGAGGGCCTTGTGGTGGCCACTGCCCTCTACGCCATACCGGAGTTCTCGGGTTCCCTAGCGACCCAAGAAGCAGCAATTAACCGCACCGTCATCGAATACGAGCTCAATGGCCAAACGAGCGAGTTCACCATTAATCTCAGCGCCTACGACCCCACAGCGGTCATCAGTTACACCGGCTCCCCCACCATAGCCGACGCTGTCGACGCCCAGCAGCTCTACAACATCCCCGGCAGCGCCAGCGAATTCGAAGAGGCCGTCTGCACCTACATAGAAGACCACGGCGGCACCGTCACCTCCGTAGAGACGATCTCGGAGTCTTAGCTAGATTATTAACGGTACATCAGCGAATCTCGGGAACTCGTTCGGCCAGCCCCCTGGAAACTCATCTAGCAGAGCACCTAGCCTCAGCCTTCCCGTTGTCCTCGACAGCACCTGGCACCACCAGCCCCCCTCATTCGATGGCGAGAGCGCTCGCGAAGGCTATCTGGCGTGCCGTCTGCCTTTGGACGGCGGCAATGAAGCGCTAGCTTGATGTATTCTCCGTTCGAAAGTGTTCCGAGTGCGGAACACTTTCTGTTGTCGATGTTTTTGTCGTTTAGGCGCAGGCCTTGGCGAGAAAAGTGTCGGGGTCGAGGTCTTCCCAGGAAGCGATGAGGAAATCGGCACGCTCGAACAGCGCTTCGCGGGTGCCGGAGATGTCGTTGTCGTAGATGGCACCAGTGCGGTAGCCGGCCGCGCACAGGGTGTCCAGGGCGTAGGCGGCATCTTCGAAAGCCCAGGTATGGGCGCGGTCGGTGCCAAGAAAGCTGCGGGCGTGATCGTAGATGGCCGGCTCGCGTTTGCTCGTCTGCAGGTCGTCTACGGACACGATGGCCTTCATGTAGGGGGCGAACCCGCAACGTTCGACGCAGGTGGCCAGCATGTCGGCCGGCGTGGAGGAGGCCACCGCCATGGGCACGCCGCGCTCGTGCAGGGCACGCACGAAGGCCAGCGCGCCCGGGCGAGCCTCCACTTCGTTGGCGTAGAAGGCGCGCATGCGGTCGAAGATCATCTCGAGCACCGTCTCGTTGCTCTCGCCGAGACCGCATTGCTCATGTAAATAGGCGCTGGCCTCGGGCAGCGACATGGTGGTGATGGCTTCGGCGTCGGCCTCGGTCAGCGTGATGCCAGCCTCGGCCGCCAGCGTGCGATCCACCTCATGCCACGCTCCCATGGAATCCACCAGCGTCCCATCGCAATCGAAAATGATGCCAATCACTTATTCCTCCACGCGAATGACGGAAGGCGTGTCCAGCACCACGTTGTCCAGGGCCAGGGCCTCTTCCAGAGCCTCGCGGATGTCGCGCTCGCGGCAGCGGTGGGTGACCACTACCTGGTCGACGCGCTCGGCGCCGGAGCGGCCGCGCTGCACGATGGACTTCACCGAGATGTTGTGACGCGCGAACACACCGGCCATGGTTTCCAGAACGCCCGGACGGTCGGTCACCGAGAAACGCAGGTAATAGCGCATGACCAGCTCGTCCATGGACAGGATGGGCAGGTCATCGGTGCAGGTGCAGCCCACAATGGGAGCCACGCCCTGCTGAATGTGGCGCGCAACTTCCAGCACGTCGCCCATGACGGCGCTAGCCGCGGCACCCGCGCCGGCGCCCTCGCCGAAGAACATGGTCTCGCCCACAAAGTCGCCCACCACGTAAATGGCGTTGAACACGCCGTTCACGGTGGCCAGCTGGTGGTTCGTCGGGATCATGGTGGGATGCACGCGTACATCGACCCCATCCTCGCGGCGATGGGCGATGGCCAGAAGCTTGATGACGTAGCCCATGTCACGAGCAGCCTCGATATCCACCGGCGAGATATTCGTGATGCCGTCGGTAAAGACATCGTCCAAGGTCACGCGCGAGTTGAAGGCGATGGAAGCCAAGATGGCGATCTTCGCCGCCGCGTCGAACCCGCCCACGTCCGCCGTGGGGTCGGCCTCGGCGAAGCCCTTCTGCTGCGCCTCATGCAGGGCATCCTCGTAGGACAGGCCGTTGTCGGCCATGCGGGTGAGCATGTAGTTGGTAGTGCCGTTCACAATGCCCATGACCGAGGTGATCTCGTTGGCGATGAGCGAGTGCTTCAGCGGATCGATGATGGGAATGCCGCCGCCCACGGACGCCTCGAAGGCCAGCTCCTTGCCAGCAGCCTCGGCGGCTTCCATAACCTCCTTGCCGTGGGTGGCCATGAGTGCCTTGTTGGCCGTAACCACGTTCTTGCCGGCAGCGAGTGCGTTCAGCACGACCGTGCGGGCGATGGTGGTGCCACCGATGAGCTCCACCACGATATCGATCTCGGGATCGTTGATGATGTTGTTGAAGTTGTCGGTGAACAGATGCCCCACCCCGTGGGCCTCGGCCTCGGCCGGCGACAGCGAGCACACCCGCGCCAGCTCGATATCCACACCGAAGTGGTGCAGGAAGTCATCCTTGTGCTTCTGGATGATGTCGATGCACCCGCCGCCGACGGTGCCGGTGCCCACCAAGCCGATTTTCACTGCCATGTTACGTCCTCTCCCGAGCGCGAAAGTTCTCTGTGATCGGACGATTATACAGGCACAGCCCTGGAAGTCGTCCGTCAGGGCGGGGAGAGGGCGGTTTCCCAGCCCGCTGCGCGCTTTCTCCCCCTGCGAACGCGGCAAAAGAAATAGCGAAAGGAACGCACATAAGTCGGTACCATCCCAGCACCGCTGCTGCTGACATGGAAGCTATTTCTTAACGGCCGCGTTCTCCGGGGGGCGCGCAGAGGTCTGGGAAACCGCCCTCTCCCCGCCCTGCCAAAAGCTGTATGGCTATTCGAATATCTCTTTCTCAACCACCAGTTCGTTCTTGATATGCCCCACGAGCTTCTGCAGCGCGTCGATGCAGTTGGGGCGGATGTCGGCACCGATGAGCACGTACATGAGCGAATCGCCCACGCTACAGCGCCCCTCGTTCAGCCAGGTGCGCACGTAATAGACGCCAGGCCAGGTGAGCGCCTCGGCTTCGGCAGCGGCCAGGCCCTCCGCATCATAGGAGAACTCGACGGCCACCACCTTGCCCAAGCCTTCTACCCCTTCGCGCACCTGGGCCTTCGGCGTGATGCGCACCACGCCGTTGTGAGTGAGGAACATGCCGCACTGGGCCGCCGCCGGATCGGCCTTAGCCTCGCGCAGCCACTGATCGATAGAAGGTTCGGTCTTCGCCATTTCGCGTCCTTTCGTTCGGGGCATTCCAAAGTAGAGCATTTCGCTCGACATTATTTGCTGCCGAGAATATACCACAGGAGCTGGCACCTCGACCGCACGCCGCCATTCGTTCCGAAATATCACACGGAAGGCCGCCGATTTTAAGCACTTGAAACAGAGCCTTGTTACCATAGGCGCCAGATCATGAGAGACCTGCGCTGCTGCAACGCGGCGCCGTGACACGCCGAGAAAGGACGCGGAAATGTCCCTGCCCGCCTCAGACCTGACGAAGAAGCCCGATATGCGCACCACCATGGAGCTGGGCGCCGTGCTGCCCGAGACCGCCGAGGTGCGCGACGACCACCTGCTCATCGGCGGCGTCGACATGGTAGAGCTGGCCCGCAAGGAGGGCACCGCGCTCTACGTGTTCGACGAGGCCGACCTGCGTCACCGCATGGAGGCCTACCGCGAGGCCTTCCGCAGCCGCTACGAGAATTCCGACATCATTTACGCGTCGAAGGCGTTCCTGAACAAGGAAGTGGTGCGCATCGCCGAGGCCGAGGGGCTGTGCCTGGACGTATCCGGCGGCGGCGAGCTGGCCTGCGCCCTCTCGGTAGACTTCCCCATGGAGCGCGTGTTCGTCCACGGCAACAACAAGACGCCCCGCGAGCTGGAAGAGGCCATCTCCGCCGGCGTCGGGCGCATCGTGCTTGATTCCCGCATCGAGCTGGCCCGCGTGAACGAGATCGCCGGGCGCCTCGGCGTGGTGCAGGACGTGTACATGCGCATCACCCCCGGCGTTGAGGCCGACACCCACGAGTACATCCGCACCGGTTGCGAGGACTCGAAGTTCGGCTTCACCATGCGCGAGGACTTCGCCTTCAAGTGCGTCGGCGACGTGCTGGCCGCCGAGAACGTGCGCCTGGTGGGCCTGCACTGCCACATCGGTTCGCAGATCTTCGCGCTGCACTCCTTCCGCGAGGCGGCGGCCGTGATGGTGGAGTTCATGGCCCGCATCCGCGACACCTACGGCCACGAGATCACCGAGCTCGACTTGGGCGGCGGCCTCGGCATCGCGTATTTGGCCGAGCATCAGCCCTCTTCCATCGACGACTTCGCCGAGGTCACCTGCTCGGCCGTGCGCGATCTATGCGAGAGCCATAACCTGCCCCTGCCGCGCCTTCTGGTGGAGCCGGGCCGCTCGCTTGTGGCCCCGGCCGGCGTCACGCTGTATACCGTGGGCATCTTGAAGACGCTGCCGGGCATCCGCAAGTACGTGGCGGTCGATGGCGGCATGTCCGACAACATCCGCACGGCGCTCTACCACGCCGACTACGAGCCCACCATCGCCAATAAAGCCGGGCAGCCCCGTGAGGAGATCGTCACCTTGTGCGGCAAGCACTGCGAGAGCGGCGACGCCGTGGTCATCGACATGCCCCTGCAGAAGGCCGACCTGGGAGATATCGTGTGCGTGTTCGGCACCGGTGCCTACAACATGACCATGGCCAGCAACTACAACGGCCAGCCCCGCCCGGCCGTGGTGTTCGTGCGCGACGGCGAGGCCCGCGTGGTCACTCGCCGCGAGACCTACGAGGACCTGTACCAGCGCGACCTGTAGGGCAACCGCTTCTTGTCGGTTTTATTGCGGCGGGTTGGCGGAACCGTAATAAGGAACTGTTCACACCCTGGCAACGAAACCAGCTTGCTAAGGTGAAGGCAATCGCGGAAAACGGCACCCACCCTCATGCCCATTTCCGCTCGTCCCTTGAGGCTCTGGGACTCGCCGTTGGCGCGAGGCCTTGCGCCGCACGTTCAGGATCGAGGCCAAGCCCTATGAATGCCATTTACCTGCGCAGCAGCGTCCGTCAGTACACCGACGAGCCGGTGGACATCCGAGATATCGAGAAGCTGATGCGCGCCGCCATGGCCGCCCCCTCCGCCGTGAACCAGCAGCCCTGGGAATTCTACATCGCGCGGGACGAGACCACCCGTCTGGCCCTGGCCGCCTCAAGCCCCTACGGCACGCCGGCCAAACTCGCCCCCTGCGTCATCGTGGCCTGCCAGCGCACCGAGGGCCTGCGCGCGCCGCAGGACGCCCCCTACGACATGAGCGCTTCCGTGGAGAACATCCTCATCGAGGCGGCCAACCTGGGCCTGGGCGCCGTGTGGCTCGGCATCGCGCCGGAGAAGGACCGTATGGCCGCCGTGGACGTGGCCCTGGGCAGCCCGCGCGGCGTTACGCCCTTCGCGCTTATCGCCGTGGGCCATCCGGAGCACAAGCCAGAGCCCAAAGGCCCCACGCGCTACGACGAGACGCGCGTGCACTGGATTTAGAATGCACCGTCATCTCAGCCGATGAGGGCGGACTAAAGTCCGCCCCTACGGAAGCGTTGACAGGCTCCGCAGGACACGGCGCCGCAGGAGCATCGGTCAGGCGCCCTTGGCGCGACGCTGCTCGGCACGACGGGCGCTGTTGCGCTCGGCGGTGACGTCGCTGAAGGCGCGCGTGAGCCCGCGCAAGGCATTCAGCATGATCGTGCGGTCCTCCGCAGGCGCTCCCATCACGCCGTCGCGCAAAATCGCCCACTCGCGGCCGCCCTCGAAGAGTTGGGAGGCATCAGTGATGCCGGCCGCCTTCAAAGCGGCGAACAGCGCGTTCACCATGGCCTCGCGCTCGCTGCCATCCAGCGAGGCGAGCCAGCGATCCAGCGCCTCGGCGCGACGCTGCGTGCGCTCGGGAAGCTCGGGGAGCGTGGCGAAGGCCCTTGGTGCCTCGCGCATCCCGTCTGCATCCCGCACCTCGCCCGCATCGCGCGCACGTTCTGCATCGCGTGGCCCCGGCGCCCCGTCCGCGCCTTCTACGACCCAGCGAAACACCGAATGCTGCTCGAAGCCGCGCCCGGTGGCCTGCACCACTTCCACGGGCATGAAGGATTCCATGAGGATGCCCACCATGGAATCGGCCGGCACCTGCTTGGTCATGCGGCCCGCAAGCGGCGCGTAGTCGGTCGCCGTGAACAAACCGGCCTTGAATCCGGGGCCGTCGTGGTTGTACAGGTGAGCAATGCGGCCTTGCACCTCCGGCGCCGCCGCGAGCGCCGCGTACTCGGCCAGGTTGCCGCCCTTGGAATGGCCGCCCACCATAAGCGTTTCGGGAAGACGCGGATCGGCGGCCACTGCCGCCAGGTAGCGGGCCGCCAGCGCCTGGGCCTCGACCGGCGCCTGATAGGCCATGTTGAAGTCCTCGCGCCACCCGGTGAGCGTCGTGTCGGTGCCGCGAAAGCCCACGTAGGCGAAGCGCCCGGGGCACACGTAGGTTGTGGCGGCGAACTGCAAATCACGCACCTCGTCGAATGCGGCCGCATGATCGTAGATGAGCACGTCCCGAAAACGCGGACTCGCGGCCATCCAGAACAGCTGCTGCTTCATCTGCGCTGCGTGCATACCGGAAAACATCGCAGGAAACAACTCGGCTCGCATGAGATCGACGAACCGTACGGGAGCCACGGGGGCCTTCGCGTCCTGCACCACTTCTGCCCGATCGCGCGCGGCTGCTGAAGACGGTCCGGCAGCTTCCTTCGCGGCCGTTGCTTTCGCCGCCGTTGCGCTGGGGTTCGCGGGGCTGGCCTCCGACTCTTCAATCCGCGCCCCGGCAATCCCCTCATCGGCATGTTCGCCCGCGCGCCTCCGCAGACGACCAATCAAACCGCGCAACTCGGCCAGAGGTCCGCGCCCGGCGGTCGTTTTCCGCGACGGCGCCTCCTCCGGATCCGCCCCGTACACCTGCGGCATAATCCCCTCGCCGCGCACCATACAGAACTGCGCGAGCAGCGCCGAGTCCACGGCGTTGAATGGCACCTCGTCAAAGGAGGCGAGCTGGTTCTGCAAGTATGCGAGCACATCGTTCATAGCTGCATTATGGGGCACCGCCCCCAGCCGTACGGTCGCCTCCCCCACCAGACACAGAGCCGTTGCCAAAGCTGCCTCGCATCACCATGACCCTCCCGCTTATCTTCCGCTACAATGACGCTGCAATTTCGTTCAAAACGCTTGGAAATCCCGCACCAGGAAGGTTCCCATGACCACCGACACCCCCTCCGCTTCCCCAGTCCGCGCCTCGGGCAACAACGCCGACGTCCCTACTTCGGTCGCTGCGCCCCGCGAGCACTTCGCCAGCCGTCTCGGCTTCATCCTCATCTCGGCCGGCTGCGCCATCGGCCTGGGCAACGTGTGGCGTTTCCCCTACATCGCCGGCGAGTACGGCGGCGCAGCCTTCATCCTGATGTATCTCATCTTCCTCGTCATCTTGGGACTGCCCGTCATGGTCATGGAGTTCGCCGTCGGCCGCGCCTCCCAGCGTTCGGCCGCCCAGGCCTTCGACATCCTGCAGCCCTCGCGGCGCTGGCACTGGTTCTCCTGGTGGGCTTACATCGGCTGCATGCTACTCATGATGTTCTACACCACCGTCTGCGGCTGGATGCTCGCTTACATGGCGAAAATGGCCACGGGCACCTTCGTCGGACTCGATCCCGATGGCGTCGCTGGCGTCTTCGGCACCATGCTCGCCAACCCCTCCGAGATGGTGGGCTGGATGCTCGCCGTGGTGGTCATCGGCTTTTTCGTCTGCAGCCTGGGCCTGCAAAAGGGCGTCGAGCGTATCACGAAAGTGATGATGATCGCCTTGCTCGGCGTCATGGCGCTGCTCGTGGTGCGCTCCGTCACGCTGCCCGGCGCCGACGCGGGCCTGGAGTTCTACCTGGTACCCGACTTCGGCAAGATGTTCGCCGGCGGCCTGGCCGGTTTCGGGGACGCGGTGTATGCGGCCATGGGCCAGGCGTTCTTCACGCTGTCGCTGGGCATCTCGGCCATGGAGGTCTTCGGCAGCCGCATCGGCAAGCAGAACTCGCTCACGGGCGAGGCCCTGCGCATCTGCGGTCTGGACACCGCTGTGGCCATTCTGGCGGGCCTCATCATCTTCCCCGCCTGCTTCGCTTTCGCCGTCGCCCCCGACCAGGGCCCCTCGCTCGTGTTCGTCACGCTGCCCAACGTGTTCAACCAGATGCCTTTGGGGCAGCTGTGGGGCACGCTGTTTTTCGTGTTCATGAGCTTCGCGGCGCTCTCCACCATCATCGCCGTCTTCGAGAACCTCATCACCTTCACCATGGAGAAATGGAACCTCGACCGCAAACGCGCCCTCGCCCGCACCGCCGGACTCGTCACCGTGCTGAGCCTGCCCTGCGCCCTGGGCTTCAACGTGCTCGCCGGCATCACCATTCCGGGCATCGGCGACATTCAATCCATCGAGGATTTCATCGTGTCGAACAACCTGCTGCCCTTGGGCAGTCTGCTGTACGTGGTGTTCTGCGTGTCGCGCAAAGGCTGGGGCTGGGACAACTTCCTTGCCGAGGCCGATGCAGGCACAGGCATGAAGTTCCCGCGCTGGGCCCGCGGCTGGCTCACGTTCGGGCTGCCCGCGCTCATTATCGTCATCTTCGTCATGGGCTACGTGCCGAAGATCATGATGTGGGCGGGTTTGGCGTAGTAGCTTGGCGTAGTAGCTTGGCGTAGCGGTTTAGCGTAGCAGCTTGGCGTAGTTCGGGGAATTCCCTAAGCGTCGCCGATTTCACCTCGACGTTGGCGAGCCCTTCCGCTATACTGCACTGGTGCCCCTGAGCCCGAGTGGTGGAACGGCAGACACGACGGTCTCAAAAACCGTTGCCGAAAGGTGTGCGGGTTCAAATCCCGCCTCGGGCACCACTAAAACCAACGGCCCCGTCTTTGCGGGGCCGTTTTGCATGCTTGAGCCGAATGCCTACTCCGTCGGGTGGTAGTAGATGTACATGTCCTCGTAGATACCATCCCGGTTGCGGAAGCCGCCGGGGATCATGCCGATGCGGGCGAAGTCGAGGCTCTCGTAAAGCGCCCGGGCCCGCTCGTTGCTCGCCACCACGGCGTTGAACTGCAGGCCACGGAAGCCGCAGACGGCCGCTTGGCGCAGACAGTCCTCCACGAGCAGGCGGCCGATGCCCTCGCCGCGGCTGGCCCCCGCCACGGCAAAGCTCGCGTTGGCGACATGCCCGCAGCGTCCGATGTTGTTGGGATGCAAGATGTACAGCCCGCGGATGCGCCCACCTACCGTAGCCACGGCCGTATGGGACTGCTCGGCAAAGAAGCTCCGCGCCTCTTCCAACGTCATCGGCTCGGTCTGCGGAAAGGCATTGCCCGCTTCCACGACCTCGTTCCAAATCTCCACCATCACCGGCAGATCTTCCTCCCGGTATGGCCGGGTGACCTTCAAGGCGAATGTATCCAGTGCGCTCATAGCGCCAATTCCTTTCTGCATAAAGAAAGGCTCCCTTGCGGAAGCCTTTCTCGGAGCAAACCTCAGAAGCGGACTAAATGTCGGCCAAGGTGAAGTCCTTCTCGCCATTGAACACGGCCAGGGCGTCGGCCACGGCCCAGTCGGCCAGGGTGATGGCGGAGATGGCCTTGGTCAGACGCACCGCCTCATCCAGGGAGCGCTGGTGGATGTTGCGACCCGTGGCGTTGCCGTCGGCACCGCCCACGTGGATCTGGTCATACAGCTGGGTGAGGAAGGTCTCGGCATCCACGGTGGAGCCACCCGCGCACACCAGGCCCGTGCGGCCGGCGGCGGTGGAGGCCACCTTCAGCGCCTCGGCCGCGGTGCGGCCGTCCTCGGGCTTCGGCGGGTTCACCTTCACGAAGTCGGCGCCGAGGCAGAGAGCCACGCCGGCGGCACCGGCGATGAGGTCCGGATCCTTCTCGGCGGTCACGGCCTTACCGCGGGGATAGATCCACAGCACCACGATGAGACCGTTGGCATGGGCCTGAGCGATGAGCTCGCCGGCCTCGGCCATCATGGTGGCCTCGTACTCGGAACCGAGGTAGATCGTGTAGCCGAGGCCCACGATGTTCACGCCAGCCTCCTTCATGGCCAGCACAGCATCCAAATCGTACAGCTGCGGGGAATAGGGATCCTCCTGCTTGGTGCCGACGAGGTTGGTCTTGGAGTTCATCTTGATGAGGTAGTTGATCTCCGGATAGTCGGCCGCGTACTGGGCCACCAGCCCGCGCTGGCCGGCGAGCACGCCGCAGACGCCCTCGGAACCAATCTTGAACAGGTGCTCCGGGTCGAGGTCGGCGATATCGATGCCCTCGCCGTAGAAGTCCTTGTTCAGGTGCTCGATCTTCTGATCGCAGGCGAACAGCATGAGACGGCCGGTCTCGCGCGTGGCCTTCATATAGTTGGTGATGTACTCGTCACGGGCCTCGGGCATGACGTCGGCGGGAACGCGCACCTCTTCCCGGGTGATCTTCGGCATGGGTTTCCTCCTAGAGAGTCGTTAGAGTCGTTGCAATAACGCGCCTATTGTACAGAAACAAAGCCTGACCGCGCCTTCTTTCACAAAGAAAGTAGGGGGCTATTTCTTGGTCATGCGGCTGTAGATGAGCAGCGCCACCACGGACACGATGGCGGTCACGGCGAAGATGATGACCGATTCCACGATATTGCCCGACACAAGCCCCGCTGCCGCGTAGGTGGAAAGCACGATGCCGGGAATACGGGCGAAGTTCGAGATGAGCACGAAATTCTTCATGGACATGTGCGTGAGCGGCGTGATGTAGGTAAACACGTCCTTGGGCAGCCCCGGAATGAGGAACAAGATGAACACGATGACGTTGAACTTCTCGGAGGTCTCCCACTCGCGGAACTTCCCCATGTACTTCTCGGGCACCATGGCCTGCACGAACGGAGCGCCCAGCTTGTGCACGAGCGCGAAGATAAATGAGCTGGAGATAACGCAACCGAGCCAGATGATGAGCGCGCCCAGCCAGGGCCCGTAGATCATGCCGGCGGCCACCTGCACTACCTCGCCGGGGATGAAGGCCACGACGATCTGCAAAAATTGAATGGCCAGCAAAATGAGAAAGCCCCAAGGGCCCGCGTTACGAATATCGGAGGTAACGCGATCGACGCCGCCGGGCTCGAACAGCTCGTGGATCATGGGCCAGATGAGCACCACCACCACAATCATGATGACGAAGAATGCGATGAGCCCCACGAATTTGAAGATGTCCGCCGCAGGCATCGGATGCCCGGCGACCGACTTCTCCTCGTGGGCCTTCGCCTCAAGTTTCTCGAGGCGCTCGGAATGGTGGTGGTTGTTCGGGTGCTTTTCCATGGCTTCCAGTCTAATGCAGCCGCCCCACGACGGGGGCGGCTTTCAGGAACTCTTTACCTTAGTGACGAAATCGTAAGAGCAGCCCCGCAGCGCGCAGGTCGGCGCCTCGGCGCCCAAAACGTCGGCGCCCAGCACCCGCCCGCGGCGCGCGGCCTAGTCGTCTTCCTTGCGAGCCTTGTCGTACTCCTCCTTGAAGGCGGAGAACATACCGCTCGCGCGCTTGATCTGGCGGCCCGTGGCGTAGGCCCCCTTGTTCACGGCTTTGCCCGCAGCCTTGGTGGCCGTGGACACGGCCGGCTTCACGGCCTCCACGGTCTCGCGGGCGCGATCGGCCACCACGGCCGTGGCCTCGCCGGCCTTCGCGGCCAGACCGCCCTCGACAGAAAGCTCGGCCACCTCGTCGGACACGAGGATGGCGCCTAAAATCGGCTCCTCCCCCTCGTCCTGACCGTTCACGGAAAGCGCCGTGCCAATGCCGCGCTTGAAGCCGCGGATGAGGTGCCCGGGGATCTCGCGAACACCGAGCAGTGCGTTGGCCGTGGCCCCCTGGGTCACCGTGAGCGAGCGAACCTCGCCGGTCTTCGGGTCGAAGGACACGTCGCCCACGGTGCCGTACACGGTGCCGTCCTCGCCCATGACGGGCAGCCCCGCCCACAGCACGCAGTCGTCGTAGTTCACGCCCATGGCCTTGCAGGCGCCTTTGCCCGTGGCCTCGGGGGCCTGGGATACCACGATACGGCCGTCCACCACGTCGTAGCCGTTGTAGGCCACGAACACGTCCTTACGGCGGAACATCCACAGCAAGTCGGGACGCTTCACAATGAAGCCGACGAAGCGGCGCTGGGTGGGATGGAACACGCAGTGGCGCACCTTCCCAAGCCGTTTCACTGCCTCAGGCTTCTTCGGCGTGCTCTTATCGAGGAGCACGCGCTTCCCTACGATTTCATTGATGGTGCCGTATCGCTTGGCCATGGTTTACTTCTCGTCCTTCTTGCCCTCGGCGGCCTTCGCCACCTCGCCGGCGGCCTCCTTCACCTCGGCGGCCGTCTCCTTGACGCCCTCCGCAGCGGTGGCGGCGGCGTCTTTGGCGGCTTCCTTGGCCGTCTCCGCGACGTCCTTGGCGGCCTCGGCGGGCTCGGCGTCGGCGTCGGCGTTCTTGGCCACCTGATCGGCGATGCGCTGGCGGGCGGCCTCGATCTTGTCGCGCAGCTCGTCGCCCTTCTCGTTGATGGTGGGGCTGATATTGCTGGCGGCCTCCTGGATAGTGGCGGCCACATCGGCCCCGCGGGCGGCGGCCTCGGAAGCGATCTCCTGGCCACGGGCCGTCACGTTGTTCACGACCTCGGCACCCTTCGTGGCCGCTTCCTGGTAGATGTGCTGGGCTCCGGCGGCGGCGGAGTCGCCCCACTGCTGGGCGTTGCCCGCGAACTCGCCGGCCTTGTCGGCCACCATGGCGCGCGTCTCGGCGCCAGAGCGAGGGGCGGCCAGCAGCGCCGCCACGGCACCGACGACGCCACCGATGAGGAACATTCCGAATTTATTGGCCATGATTGCCTCCTTTATCGACGGAATATCAATGTTGGCCCATTATAGGGGGAGAGCCCCGCGCGGGGACTCTCGCTGCTCATTGCTCACCTTACGGTAAACAAGTTGTAATTCGTCATAGATGAGGAAATCTCTCAGAGAAAACCTCAGTCCGTGCGAACCTAGAAACAGGCACCGCGGGCGTAGGCCTCGTTCACGAGCGAGTCCAGCACCGCGGGCAGCGACAGCCCCGCCGCCGCGCAGGCCATGGGGAACAGCGAGCGCTCGGTCATACCCGGGGACACGTCCACCTCGAAGCAGCGGGCCGCGCCGCCGTCCCAGATGAGGTCGACGCGCCCGAGATCGCGCACGCTGTAGGCGCGGTAGACTTCCAGCGCCGCCCGCTCGATTTCCGCGCGGATGGCCTGGGCATCGGCCGCATTGGGAGAAAGCGACTCGTCGCGCACGGGGCAGAAGAACTCCACGGCGTCGTCGGCCATGCGGGCCGTCGCGTCGTAAAAGCCCTCGCGGGCCACAATCTCTACCGGCGGCAGCGCATGGGCGTCCCAGCCGGTGCCGAGGATGGACACGGAAAGCTCCACGCCATCGACCCACTGCTCGATGTTCACGGCCTCGTCGTAGGACAGCGCATCGAGCACCGCCTCGCCCAGCTCCTCCTGGCTTTCCACCTTGTGAATACCCAGGGCGCTGCCGCCGTGAGCCGGCTTCACGCAAACCGGATACCCGCCGATAACGCGATCGGCCACCATGTCAAGCGCCGTGGCCGCGCCCATGCCCTTGAAAGCATCGCGCGCCAAGTAGACGCCCTGGGGCCAAGACGCGCAGCCCTCCTCGCCGGTAAGGTCACGGTACTTCGCCAGCGACGAGTGCAGGGCGTCCTTGTTCCAGGCGCGATGGCAGACGCTCGCCGGCGAGCCCACGAACGGAATGCCGAGGAACTCTAGCAGGCTCTGGATGGTGCCGTCCTCGCCGTGCTTGCCGTGCAGGGCGTTGTACACCACATCGGGCCGCTCGCTGCGCAGCGTGGGAACCAGATCGGCGTTGGTGTCGAGGGGCACCACCTTGTGGCCGGCCTCTTCTAGCGCCTCGCACACCACCTTGCCGGAGGCCAGCGACACCTCGCGCTCGAAGGACTTGCCTCCCATGAGCACTGCTACTTTCATACACGTCTCCTTTGTTATTGGAACTCCCCGGGGGCGGGCTGCGGGGTACCGCTCAGTCGCTCAAACAGTCCTCGCTGGCATCGAAGGCGTCGGGGCTGTTCGCTCCCTTTCGCCTGCCGCCTTCGATACCATCTGCGGAACTCGCTTGGTGAGCGGCACCCCGCATCCCGCTTCGCTCAACCACGGTTGAGCAGGTCTTATTCTGCGGCGGCTTCCTGCGCCTCGGTCACCTTCTCCTCGGCGATCTCGATCTGCTCGGCATCGCCTTCGCGGGCCTGCATGACCGCCTCCTCGTTCTGCTCGGAATCGACAATGACGTCCTTCCAAGAAGTGGCATTCTCGTCCATGGCTGCATCCTTTCTGTCGTAGCCGGGCAGCGCGCCGGCCTCGATGAACACGCGGTAAAGCTCGAGGCGCTCCTCAATCACCTTCGCCAGGCGTCGGATGGCCTCGGTGATGGACTCGGGCGTCTCGAAGCTGAAGTTCACGCGCATGGAGTTGCGTCCGGTTTTTCCATCGGGGAAAAACGAATTCCCCGGCACATAGGTTACGCCCGACTCCAGCGCTTCGGCAAGCATCGAATCGGTATCCATATAGTCCGGCAACGTAATCCAGAGAAACATGCCGCCGGCCGGATGCGTCCAGGTGGCCTCGGGTGGGAAGAACTCGTCGAGGGCCGCCAGCATGGCGTCGCGGCGCTCCTTGTACAGCGTGATGAACTTCTGCAGCGTGCGCTGCCACGCGACATCGGCGAAGTAGTGCTGCACGACCAGCTGGTCGAAGGCGCTGCCGCACAGATCGGCGCCCTGCTTCACCAGGTTGATGCGGGCGAGCACCGCCTCGGGCGCGGCGATCCAGCCTGTGCGCAGCCCCGGTCCCAGCATCTTGGAAATCGTGCCCAGGTAGATGACCGAATCGTCCATGGCCTTCAGGGGCACCTGGTGGCCGCCGTCGTAGCGGAGGCGGCCGTAGGGGTCGTCCTCCACCACCATGAAGTTGTACTCGTGAGCCAGCTCGAGCAGCCGGCGCCGGCGCTCGGCCGTCATGGTGACGCCGCCGGGATTCTGGAAATTCGGGATGGTGTAGCAGAACTTCAGACGCGGGTTGCCTTTGCCGATGCGCGCAAGTTCCTCTTCCAGAAGATCCATGCGCATGCCGTCCTCGTCGAAGGGGATCGCGCGCACATCGGGCTCGAAGGCGGAGAAGGCCTGCAGCGCCCCCAGATAGGTGGGGCCCTCGGTGATGATGATGTCGTCGGGATCGATAAAGGCCTCGGCGATGAGCGTTAAGGCCTGCTGGGCGCCCGTGGTGACGAGCACCTGGTCGGCCTTCACGCGAATGCCTAAGTCACGCATCATGTCGGCGAGCACTGCGCGCAGACCGGCGAGCCCGTCGGTGGGGCCGTACTGCAGCGACACCGCGCGCGCCTCGGGGCTTTCGATGGCGGCCAGCGTGGCGCGGCGGATGTCCTCCTCGGGCAGAAGCGACACAGCGGGCATGCCACCCGACAGCGAGATAACATCGTCGCGCGTAGCAGCGGCGAACAGATTGCGCACGGCCGACGGACGCATCTTGCGCACGCGTCGGGCGATCTTGTCGCCGGTGGTGTCGAAGGTGATGTGAGCTGACGACATCTTATTCACCCGTTCCTTCCAGAAGCGCCAGAGCGTCCTTCAGGGCGCCCAGAGCGATGAGGTCATCGATAAAGTTTACTGTAACACGGGCCAAACCGTCCCGCCTCGAGAGCCATTCCGTCGTACCTACAAACGTGGCATCGGCGGCGCAAGCGGGGTTCGCGGCCTGCAGGTCGATGACGAGATGCTCCAGCGCATGGGGCAGCGAGGTGCGGGTGAGCACCTCGGCGAAGGGGGCGTCCTCAGCGTTCAAGCAGGTGTGGAAGGCGAGAGAGGGCCGCGCGGCCAGCAGCCGGGCCGCGCCGCGAGGACCCAGGCAGGCGTCCACGCCCTCCGGCACGCGCACGAGCAGGGCCATGCGGTCGCGCTCGAAGGTGACGCGCTCGACGGCGAGCCTAGGCGCGGTCGTCGGACTTCGCATCGTCATCGGTGGTATCGGTAGAAGCCGCCGTTGCGCCGGGCTTGTCGCCGGCCGCATCGGGCTCTGTGCTGCCGTCGGCGTTGCCAGACTTCGAGCCATCGCCGGTATCGACCTTGGGGTCGGTCTTGGCTTCTTCGCCAGCCGGGGCCTCGGGCACGTCAGTCGCCTCGGGAAGCGACGGCGTTCCCGTGGGCGTGCGGCTCAGCAGCGTGACGCCCTTGGCCTCCTCCTCCGGAGCCAGCACGCGCCCCTGAGCGGACTCGGTCAGCGCGCGCAGCGTCCAGGCGATATCGTCGCCCAAGGTGTCGGCCGCCGAGAAGTCGCCATCCACCAGAGCCAGCTGGTTGCGATCGAGCGAAAATCGGTAGCGGCCGCCGCCCTTCAAGTTGCCGAAGGATAGCTCGAAGGTTTTATCCTGGTCGTTCAGCGCATAACGGTAGGACACATCATCAGTCAGCTGGATGCGATCCTCGGTGATGGTGATGGGCGTAGCCGTGCCGGCCAAATACCAGGTGCCCGCGAAATCGGCCGCATCGTCCTCGGAGAACCAGCGGAGCCACGCGAATCCGCCCGCCGCCGCACCGACAAGCAGCACGACAACGATAACTACGGACACCACCGCCACCCGCACCGGATGGCGGCGCTTGCGAGAAGGAGCGCTGGAGCGGTCTTCTCTCCCCTTCCGCACCTCGCGACCGGCGTCGCCTTCGCCGGACGGCGCCGCGCGACGAGACGACGGCTTCTGCGCCGTGGCGGCTGTCGTCGCAGCGGAGCGGAAACGACCCTCGGCAGGCGGCCGGCCACCGGAACCGGTCGGCGCGCCCGCCGCCGGCGACTGCTCTTCCATGGCTCTTTAGACCTCTTCCGGCCCGATCACCGTCTTGCCGCCCATATAGGGAACGAGCACCTCGGGCACCGTGATGGTGCCGTCGGGATTCTGGTAGTTCTCGATGACGGCGGCCATGGTGCGGCCCACAGCCAGACCCGACCCGTTCAGGGTGTACACGAAGCGGCTGCCCTTGAAGTTGGCCGGGTCGCGGTACTTGATGTTGGCGCGACGGGCCTGGAAGTCGGTGCAGCAGCTGCAGGAGGAGATCTCCTTGTAGGCGCCGTAGCTGGGCAGCCACACTTCCACGTCGTAGGTCTTCGCGGAGGAGAACCCGATGTCACCGGTGCACAGGCTGATGACGCGATAGGGCAGCTTCAGCTGCTGCAGGATGTTCTCGGCGTCTTCCACCATGGATTCCAGCTCGTCGAAACCGGTCTCGGGCGTGGCGAACTTCACCATCTCCACCTTGGAGAACTGGTGCACGCGAATGATGCCGCGAGTGTCGCGACCGGCACTGCCCGCCTCCTCGCGGAAGCACGGGGTGAAGGCGCAGTAGTGCAGCGGCAACGAATCGGCGTCGAGCACTTCCCCGGCATGCAGGTTCGTCAGCTGCACCTCGGCCGTGGGAATGAGGTAGAGGCCCTCGGTGGTATGGAAGAGGTCCTCCTCGAACTTCGGCAGCTGGCCCGTGCCCGTGAGCGTGGCGGCGTTGGCAAGCGCCGGCACCCACCACTCCTTGTAGCCGCGGGAGGTGTGCTGATCCAGCATGAAGGCGATGAGCGCGCGCTCGAGGCGGGCGCCGGCACCACCGAGCACGTAGAAGCGGCTCTCAGCCAGCTTCACGCCACGCTCGAAATCGATGATGTTCAGGGCCGGGCCCAAATCCCAGTGGGCCTGCGGCTCGAAGCCCTCGGCGGCGAAATCGCGGGGCGTGCCCCAGCGGCGCACCTCGGGGTTGTCGTTCTCGTCCTCGCCCACCGGCGTGGTGGCGTCCACCATGTTCGGAATGGAGAGCATGAGCGCGTCCATGGCGGCCTCGGCCTCGGCGCGGGCATCGCCCAGGGCGGTAAGCTTCTCGTTGATCTGGCGCACCGTCTCCTTGGTGGCGTTGGCTTCGTCGGTCTTGCCCTGGCCCATGAGCGCGCCGATCTCTTTCGACAGCTTGTTGCGCTCGGCCTGCAGGGCCTCTTCCTCGGCGATGACCTCGCGGCGCTGCACATCAAGGGCGGTGAACTGCTCCGGCGAGAAGGAGGCGTGGCGGTTCTTCATCGTTTCGGCGACCTCGTCGAGGTGCTCGCGTACGTACTTGATGTCCAGCATGGGGCGGCTCTCTTTCACGATGATCGGTTGCCTGGGACGCCGACGATCCGGCGGTTTTCAATGCGGCCCAGTATAGCACCGCCCGCTGACGCGGGCGGGAAGTCTTCGGGTGCGGCGGGCGCAGGCGGGCAGAAGTCAGGCTGAGGGTTTTCGCGCGGCCGGGGCGAAGCTATTCGCTTTCGTCCTCGTCGTCATCGAACAGCGACCAGTCGTCCTCGGTCTTCTCGTGGTTCTTGAACTGCTTGCGCGTCTTGCGCTCCAGAATGAAGCACACGATGATGCTGATCACAAGACCGCCACCGACCAGAATGCCGATACCGGGCATGGTCTCGAACAGAAAATGGTACAGCTCTTCGATGTTCATAGGTCGCTATCTCGCCTTCTTCGCCTACGCCGCTCGCGCCGCGGCAGGTGGGTTCGTCATTGGTGCTGTCAGTATACTATGACCTGCAGGGAAGTGGCCTACTTCTCTTCTTCCACATACCATTCTTCTTCGGCCCAGCGGGCGCGATCGGGGATGCTCATGACCGCGGCCAGGATGCCGAGAACGCCGGGCACCAGCGCTCCGAGCAGTGCCGCCGGAGCGGGTAGCCACGAGCCGCCGAAGGAAGCGAGATGGGCCGCCGCGCACGCACCGAACATGAGCACCACGGCAGCCACCACCGAACCGGCGATGTCGAAGGCACGGGTGCCGCGCACGCACAAGAGGCTGTAAAGGCCCGCAGCGGCGATCCAGCTTGCGCCCACGACCCAGGTGGCCGGCTGCGACGCCACCGCCAGGCACCCTGCCGCCGGGTTGCTCGAGAAGCCGAGGTGCATGACCGCGTCCCAGTTCATGATGTCGACCGAGCCGCAGCCGGCCATGATGAGGGCGCTCGCGAAGGCGAAGGCCGCCGTAATGACCGATTGCAGCACCGGCAGCAGCACGCCGCACGTCACCGGCGAGGCCGCCGCGAAACCCACGGAGCCGAGCAGCGGCTGCATGAGCGCCGAGACCGCCTGGGCGGTGCCGCGGCGGCCCACGAAATACCACCACGCGCCCGTAGCCGCGGTGAGCAGCACCGCCGGCACCCAGGCGCCCGCGCCGGCAAGCCCCACCACAAAGGCTCCGTAGCCGAACAGGACGCCGATGGAAGGCCTGATGGCAGCCACTAAAGCACATACGGCGATCACCACCCCGTAGGCAATGGGGGCATCGGTGGCGAGCCCCATGGCAGAACCCGGAGTGAGGTGCAGGTTCGCCATGCCCGCCGCCGCCAGCAACGCCACGGCCGCAGCGGCCACGATACGGCCCGCAATGGCGGCGCCGCGCAGCCCCAGGCGGTCGACGAGCGGGGGCAGGGGCTCCCAAGCACGCTCCGGCTCCTCGGCAGCCGGCTCTTCCATCTTCCCATTCACGATGTCGGCGAGCACCCGCTTGCCCTTCTTGGCATTGCCCAGATAGGGCGAAAGCGCGGCCGCAAAGGCGGCCACATCCTCGTAGCGCTCGTCCATGTCGGGATCGAGAGCGGCGAACATGACCTCGTCGGCCTCGGCGTCCAGCTCGTCCCAGCACAGCGACGGCAGCACGAGCTCCGCCTCTTCGATGGCCTCCTCCGCCGCGTCCAGATCATCAGCGAAAAACGGGTTCGAGCCCGTGAGCATCTCGTAGGTGAGACTCGCCAGGGCCCACTCGTCGGTGCGCACATCGAGCGGCTCCTGGCGCATCTGCTCCAGAGGCATGTAGCCGATGGTGCCGCCGCCCGTGGTGCCCGATCCCGTGGCGTCCATGAGGGCGGCTAGGCCGAAATCGGCCACCTTGGCCTGGCCCTTGCCGTTCACGATGACGTTTTCCGGCTTGATATCCAGATGCAGGGTGTGCTCGCCGTGGGCCACCTCCAGGGCATGGGAGACGGCCGAGAACACGGCGGCCACCACATCCAGCGTGATGTCGTCGTCCACCTCGTCGATGATTTGCGCGAGCGTCTTACCCTCGACGTATTCCATGATCACGTAGGCACTGCTGCCCTCCACGGCGCAGTCGTACACGGTGACGATATTCGTATCGGACAGCTTCGCGACGGAGCGAGCCTCCTCCAAGCCGGGGATGTGCTCGAACAGATCCAGCTCGTCTTCGGCGTCGGGTTCGGGCTCTTCGGCGATGACCCGCGAGGCGCGCACGCCGCGCAGATGGCGCACGTCCACCGATTCGGCATCGGGGGTGGCCCCGGTAGCATCGGGCGCCTCTTCCACCACAGTCTGCGGCTCATAGGGCACCTCGGGGGCGTGGCGCGTCTTGCGGCTCACCCGACCCGTGAGGCGCGCCGGCCCGCGCCGCCGACCGACGAAGTCGGTCGTGGAGGCGTTCCAGGGAATGAGGGAGTCTTCCCATTCGCCTTCGGCTGCCTCAGCATCAAAATCATCTGCACCAGCGACATCGACAGAGTCATCGCCAGGATCACCGAAGTCGTCCCAGTCCTCCCAGGGCGGCACCTCCTCGGCGGCGCACCGGGACACCGCGGTCGCGGACCGGCGCCGACGGCGCTCGTCGCGGGCCGCCAGGAAATCGGGGTCAGCGGGGAAGGCATCCGCCGACGAGCTGCCAGCAGGATCGCCCGCGGTGGCACCCATGCCTGCACCGGCGGCCGAGACTGCACCCGGGCCCGCATTCCGACCAGCGACCCCCGTCTCGGCGCCCGATGCCCCTGCTTCTACCTCTTCCAGATCGGCCGCCATGCGCGCTTCGAGAGCCTCGAGGCGCGCAGCAGCCAGCTCGTCCTCGGAAAGCTCGATGCACTTGATAGCCACATCGCGCTTGAGATGCGTGTCGAAAGCGTGCACCACCGTGCCGTAACCGCCGGAGCCGGCCTGGTCGATGACGCGATAGCGATCGAGTATGAGGGGGGATCGTGCCATAGGGGCAAAACCTCTCTTGGGTACGTTTCAGGAGTGTTTTCGAGGTGTGGCCATTTTACCATTGAGACATCGCCCATGCGATGGCGGTTTCGCGGGAAGCGCACCGCAGGGGACGGGCGCGCCAGAGCTCCAACCTGGCAACTGGGAAGCCTTGTCACCGCCAGGAGCCCCAAGCACGACAAACTTTTTTCCATTTTTGGTCAAAAAGTCGAGTTTTGAGTTTTTGAAGCGCTCCAAATCGCTCTTAATTCAACGGAATCTTGAACAAATGCCCGCACTGCACCGACTCAAGGGCATCTGAACTATGATTTTTGGCCAGGACAGGGGGTGCGGACTCCAAGTTGGACACCCAGGTGTCCGGAAGGGAGTTCGAATGTA
>ENA-OUPA01000026-OUPA01000026.1-human-gut-metagenome-genome-assembly--contig:-NODE-26-length-126318-cov-13.4784_pt1 | contig 126318 bp, 124 predicted proteins | sample MGYA00237939_ERZ548770 | MGnify/ENA primary metagenome ERZ548770 (study PRJEB26490, sample SAMN05356877) | human gut metagenome | biome: terrestrial biome; feature: human-associated habitat; material...
GGGGCGGGCTCCTCCTCTGGGGGAGGGGGCTGCTGCGGGGGCCCCTCTTGGGAAGGCCGGCGCGGCGGCGGGATGCGTGCCCGGGCCTGCATCTCCCGGGCACGTCGGGCGGCCTCCTCCCGCATTTTTCCCATGTCCCATTCTCCCGGCATGCACCTGCCTCCTTTCTATAACAGACCGGACAGCAGCCCGGAAAATGCGCCGCTCTCCTTCAACAGGGGCAGCAGCCGCAGCATTTGCAGGATGCGGATGGCTTCATCCACCTTCTTCTGGCGGGCGTGGCTCAGCAGGGGCCGCAGGGCCCGCAGCAGCCGGGTGGCGTCGTCCTCCTGGCCGGCCTGGGAGAGCAGCGGCCCCAGCCGGCTTACCAGGGAGAGGGTTTGGGGGGTAAGGCCCGCCAGCGCCGTGGTGGAGGGGTTCCCCGCGGGCTGGCTTCCGGCTAGGGCCCCCAGCAGGGAAGAAAGGTCCGGCCCAGCGTGGGCTGCCGTGGGTGGCTCTGGGGCGGCGGCTTCGCTGGCGCCGCTGCCGCTGTTCAGAGAGCTTAACAGCCCCTGGATCTGCCCCATGGCCTGGGGGTCCGAGAGGATATTCTGGATCTGCTGGCTCAGGTCCTCCATGGGAAGGGCCCCCTTTCTCCCGGGACGGGCGTGGTATCAGGGCTTTGCTCCGCCCTGGCCGCCCAAAAGCTGCAACAGTTTTTGGGCCTGGGGTGTGGAGAGCAGCTTTTTGGCCGCCTCCGGGTCCGAGAGGACCTTTTGCAGGGCGGCGGCCTGTTGGCTGCCAGAGCGCCCCATCAGCTGGGAGAGGTCTCCCCGCTGGGCGGCTTCTTTTAAGGCTTGGGGCGTGGTGCCCATGCGCTGGGCGGTCAGTTTCAGCATGGCCTCCAGCTGTTTTTCATTGGGATGGGAAGTGTTGTCCATTCCCTATTTCCCCCTTTCCGGTGGGATGGGCCCCTGGGGGGGCACGTTTCCATTGTATGCGCCGCGGGGGAAAAGGATGACTGGGAAGATCTTGGATGTGGAAAGGAAGAGGCAAGAAATGCGTATCCTAGTGGTGTCTGACAGCCACGGCAACGACGGGAACCTGCGCCGGGCCATTCTGGCCCAGCCAAAGGCAGAGGTGGTCATCCACCTGGGCGACGGGGAGGAGGAGCTGCTGCGGGCCAAGCGCTCGTTTCCGGAGAAGATGTTTTTGGCGGTGCGCGGCAACTGCGACTGGGGCTCTGCCCTGCCCCCCGTGGGGGAATACACGGCAGCGGGCGTGAAAATCTTTTACACCCACGGCCATTTGTACGGGGTAAAGTCCGGGCAGTACACCATTGTCTGCGCCGCCCGGGAGCGGAAGGCCCGGGTGCTGCTGTACGGCCACACCCACAACGCCTTTACGGACTATGAGGAGGGCCTGTACATGATGAACCCCGGCTCCCTCAACGGCTGGCAGGCCACCTACGGCACGCTGGATATCACCCCCCAGGGCATTGTGACAAACATTGTAAAACTCCCGTAAAGACGCCCTGTTTCGAGTTGACACGGAACACAAAAAATGGTAATCTTAATCATAGAAAACTAAGCATAATACCTGGGGGCTTTTGGGCCCCGGGCAAGGAAGGGAAGGTCTGCTATGACAGAATACGAAAGATGGCTGCAGCAGCCGCTGGATGACCAGGACTTGACCGAAGAGCTCCAGTCCATCCAGGGCCAGGAGGACGAGATTAACGACCGCTTTTACCGGGAGCTGGAGTTTGGCACCGCGGGCCTGCGGGGCGTGATCGGCGCGGGCACCAACCGGATGAACGTCTACACCGTGCGCAAGGCCACCCAGGGCCTTTCCAACTACCTGCTCAAGCACGCGGAGGGCAAGCCCCAGTCCGTGGCCATTGCCTATGACAGCCGCATCAAGGGCGTGCTGTTCTCCAAGGAGTCCGCGGCGGTGCTGGCCGCCAACGGCATCAAGGCCTATATCTATCCCCAGCTGATGCCCACCCCGGCCCTGTCCTACGCGGTGCGCCACCTGAAGTGCGACGCGGGCATCTGCGTCACCGCCAGCCACAACCCCGCCAAGTACAATGGCTACAAGGCCTATGGCAGCGACGGCTGCCAGATCACCGCCGACATGGCCGACGGCATCACCCAGGAGATCGGCGCCCTGGATATCTTCGCGGACGTGAAGAAGATGGACTTTGAAGAGGGCCGCAAGCAGGGCCTGATCGAATATATCGGCGACGAGACCATGGGCGCGTTCCTGGACGACGTGTACAAGGAGAGCCTGACCGGCGACGCCAGCAACCTGAAGCTGGTGTACACCCCCTTAAACGGCGCGGGCCGGGTGTGCGTGCTGCGCATTTTAGAGCGCATCGGCATTAAGGATGTGACCGTGGTGCCGGAGCAGGAGTATCCGGACGGCAACTTCCCCACCTGCCCCTATCCCAACCCCGAGTTCCGGGAGGCTTTGCAGAAGGGCCTGGAGCTGTGCGAGAAGGTCCAGCCCGACCTGCTGCTGGCCACCGACCCGGACAGCGACCGGGTGGGTATCGCCGTGAACCAGGGCGGCGAGTTCAAGCTGATGACCGGCAACGAGGTGGGCATCCTGCTGCTGGACTTTATCGCCCGGGTCAAGCAGGAGCAGGGCAAGCTGCCCGCCCATCCCGTGGCGGTGACCACCATCGTCTCCACGGACATGGTGGACCCCATCGCCCAGCACTACGGCATTGAAATGCGCCGCTGCCTGACGGGCTTTAAGTACATCGGCGACATCATCGCCGACGTGGAGCAGAAAGAGGGCAGCTATGAGAGCTTCCTGCTGGGCTTTGAGGAGAGCTATGGCTACCTTTCCGGCGGCTATGTCCGGGACAAGGACGCCGTGGACGGCAGCATGCTCATCTGTGAAATGGCCTCTTACTACAAGCGCCAGGGCAAGACCCTGGTGGACGCCATGAACGACCTGTACGAGACCTATGGCTATTACCAGAACGCCACCCTGAACTTCGGCTTTGAGGGCGAGGACGGCATGAAGACCATGCAGAAGATCATGGACACCCTGCGCAGCGACCCGCCCGCAGAGATTGCCGGCACCAAGGTCATCGGCCGCAGCGACTATGAGGCCTCCCAGTCCTATGGGGACAAGGAGGGCGTCATCGACCTGCCCAAATCCAACGTGCTGGAGTACCGCCTGGAGAACGGCTGCAAGCTGATTGTGCGCCCCTCCGGCACCGAGCCTAAGATCAAGATTTACCTTTCCGGCAAGGGCGCCACCATGGAGGAGTCCCTGGCGGAGATCGAGAAGATGAAGGCCGCTGCTCCTGGGTTGCTGGGACAGTGAGAAACAGCGCGCGCTTTCTGTGAAGAAGGGCCGCCCCGGTTTTGGGGCGGCCCTTTTTGCGGGTCTGCCAGGGCGGGAAAGCGGCCCTTACCTCTGGCGCATCCCCATGCCGGGCTCCCCGCTGACAGGCGGCAGCAGGTTGTAGTTGTACCGCGGCCGGTCGCCTGGCATGTAGAAGTAGACAAACTTCACCGAGAAGATGTCGCACACGATAAAGTTGTTCACATCCTCGTCGTACAGGGTGACAAAGCTGCGGCCCACAAAGTAGAGCATGCCCTGCTTGCGGATCATCTGCTCTGTGCCGATGAGGAACTCGATGACCACATATTCCCCGATGTTCTGGGCCAAAATGGCCTGCATGGAGCCCCGCATCTCCTCGCTGTCAAAGCTGGGCTGGGGTGGGGTGTTGAAATTGTCCATGCTGCGGCTGCCATCGGAAAGTTCCCGAAAATCGCTGCGGCCCCGCAGCCGGTCCATCTGGCTGTTGGGGCCATCGGGGCGGTTCCCTCTTCGTTCTGCCATAAACCATTTCCTCCTTCGCTTCAGGTCAGGGCATAGGCCTCTGTGGGGTTGTAAAAGCAGTGGTCCCCAATGCGGATGGCCAGCCGCCCCACACGGGAGGGGAAATTCTCTCGGCAGATGACAGAGAAGGGGTTGTAAAACCACAGGGCAAAGCCCAGGTTGGTCAGCCGGTTCCCCGCCATGGCCCAGTTGGCGATGTCGTAGTGCACCTGGGTGGGCCGCATGTTGTAGATGTTCTGCATGTTGTACTGGCCGCCCACGGTCTCCATGGCGCAGGTGAACTGCCCCTTTTGAAAGACCACCTCCCGAATGGTGTACAGCCGGCCATATTCGCCATAGTCCACCTCTACCCGGTTCATCACCACGCTGGCCACCGCCTTCATGCCGGACTCCCCCTCGCCGCCTGCTTCGCACTGGATAATGCGGGCCAAAAGCTCCTGGTCGGAATACGCCATTGCCATCTCCCCTCTCTCCACTTTCATTCCTATGGTCCCCCGCCCTGCGCCAGACCTGCGGGCGGGATTGGGCAAAGTAGAAATGTTGGGAGGGAAACTGCCTGCTTTTTGGAATATTTGCTGAAAGCGTGTTTTTTGTTTTTGGGGATTTCCATGGAGTCGAGTGGACTCTAATTCGGAAAAATATACACGTTTTTCCCAATTTTTTGCAATGATGAGAGCTTCCCCCTAGGTTGTGGCAGGGTTTTCCTGAAAAATCCCGTCGTTGTGTTCTGCATTTTTATGGTATACTATACAGAAGAGGAAGTTGGGAAAAACGAAAGGTGGTCACCCATGCGCTCCATCGAAGAGATCTCTAAAACAAACCCGGAAAAGCCCCTGCTTGTGCAGGTGGATGGGCGGGAGTATTACCGCTGCCCCATCCACACCCACCAGATCAAAGTGGGGGAAAACCTCTCGGACTTGATGACCCAGTATGTCAAGCCCTATTTTGAAGAGGGGGACGTGGTGTATATCAGCGAAAAGATTGTCTCTCTGTGCCAGAGGGACATCATCCCCAAAGAGAGCGTAAAGCTCTCCCGCATGGCCAAATTCCTGGCCCGGTTCGCCAGCACCAACGACTCCGCCGGGATCGGTGTGCACAACGTGTACAAGATGCAGGTGGCCATTATGCTGTGCGGCAAGCCCAAGGTGCTCTACGCCGCCCTGGCCGCCGGCGTGGGCCGGATTTTCGGCAAGCGGGGCGTGTTTTATGAGATCACCGGCCCCCAGGTGGCGGGCCTGGACGGCTTTTACAGCACCTATTTTGAAAATTACAAAAACTTTGGCATCCTCTCCCCTAAAGAGCCGGACAAGGCTGCCGCCAAGGTGGAGGAGGAGACCGGCGTTCACTGCTGCATTGCCGATATCAACGACTTTGGCGGCGAGGTGCTGGCGGTGTCCCCCCAGTCCCCCATGGGCAAGCCCCTTCTGCAAAAGCTGCTGAAGGACAACCCTGCCGGCAACGGCCACGAGATGACCCCCTTTGTCCTTATGCGGAAGAAGAAGGGATAACGCGACCTACAGAAAAAAGGACCGCCCGGAAGGCGGTCCTTTTTTTGTTTCCAGGGGGAAGGCGCGTTTTGCGCTCACCCCTTGATGACGTCCCGGTTGTCCTTGATGTAGATGACGCCGGAGACCACCGTGAAGAAGGTGGCGATGACAATGAGCACCTGGCCGGCCAAAGTCATGCCGGGCAGGGCCGCGGGCACAAAGGTGCCGATGTACTGCATCAGCAAAATGGCGATGATGGCCACCATCTGGGAGACGGTCTTCAGCTTGCCCCAGTTGTTGGCGGCAATCACCCGCCCCTGCTCCACCGCCAGCAGGCGGATGGAGGTGATGGCGAACTCCCGCACCATAATCAGCAGTACGCACACCGTGGAGGCCAGGTCCAGCCTGACCATGCAGATCAGAGCGGAGACCACCAGGATCTTGTCCGCCAGGGGGTCCATCAGCTTGCCAAAGTTGGTGATCAGGTTGTCCCGCCGGGCGATCTTGCCGTCCAGGTGGTCGGTGTAAGAGGCGGCGCAGAACAGGATGAGGGCAAAAAGGTACCGGTGGGGCACAAATTCCGCCAGCATGAAGAACACGAAGAAGGGCACCATGATGATGCGCAGGATCGTCAGTTTGTTGGGAAGGTTCATGCTTCTTCCCCCTCCCACTCGCCGGCCAGGTCAGCGTCCATGCACTCGTGGACCTTCACTTTGACAAAGCTGCCCAGGCGGGGGCGCCGGCCCTCGGGCACGGTGAAGAACACCTTTCCGTCAATATCCGGGGCGTCCCGCCAGGAGCGGCCGAACCAGCACTCCGCGTACCGGTCGAAACCCTCCACCAGCACCTCCAGGGTCTGGCCCAGCAGCTCTTCCCCCTGGGCCTCCATAATGGCCATCTGATCGTCCATCAGGATCTCCGCCCGGCGCTCCTTCACGTCCTCGTCGATCTGGTCCGGCAGCAGGGCGGCGGGGGTGTCCTCCTCCTGGGAGTAGGCAAAGCAGCCCATGCGCTCAAAGCGAACGTCCTTCACAAACTCCGCCAGCTGGGTGAAGTCCTCCTCGGTCTCCCCGGGGAAGCCGGTGATGAAGGTGGTGCGCAGCACCACCCCGGGCACCTTCTCCCGGATGCGCTCCATCAGGGCGGTCAGGCTGTGCCGGTCGCCCCGGCGGTTCATGGCCCGCAGGATCTTCCCAGAGGCGTGCTGCAGGGGCAGGTCGATGTAGGGCAGGATCTTCTCCTCCCGGGCCATCACCTCCAGCAGCTCGTCGGTGATGGAATCGGGATAGCAGTAGAGCACCCGCAGCCAGCACAGGCCGTCAATCCGGCACAGGCGCTCCATCAGCTTGGCCAAAGAGTACTCCCCGTACAGGTCGATGCCGTAGCGGGAGGTGTCCTGGGCGATGAGGATGAGCTCTTTGGCGCCGTTTGCCACCAGGGCGCGGCACTCCTCCTCAATGCTCTCCATGGTGCGGCTGCGGTAGCCCCCCCGGATGAGGGGGATGGCGCAGTAGGAACACCGGTTGTCGCAGCCCTCGGCGATCTTCACATAGGCAAAGTAGCTGGGGGTGGTCAGCACACGCTCCCCGCACAGGGGCATTTTGGATTTGTCCGGGAAGGACTCTACATACTGGTCCTCCTCCATCATCCGGGTGAGCAGCGGGGCAATGTCCCCGTTGGCGCCAATGCCGAGCACCGCGTCCACCTCGGGCAGTTCCTTGTGCATTTCGGCTTGATAGCGCTCGGAAAGGCAGCCGGTGACCACCAGCTTTTGGATGCGGCCCTCTTTCTTCAGCTGGGCCAGCTCCAAGATCTCCTCGATGGATTCCCGTTTGGCGCTCTCAATGAAGCCGCAGGTGTTGACAATGGCGATGTCCGCCAGGGCGGCGTCGTCCACGGTCTCGAAGCCCGCGTTTTTCAGAGAGGCCATCAGCACCTCGCCGTCCACCTGGTTTTTGGCGCAGCCCAGGCTGACCATCCCTACTTTATATGCCATGTGACTCTTCCTTTCTGTTATGAAAACTCCCGCTGGCCCCGCAGATACAGGGCGATGCGGCGGTACAGCTCCTGCTTATAAGCCTCTCCACGGGCGGGGCAGAGGGTGCCCTCGGTGCCCGCCACGGCCTCCCACTCCGCCAGGGGCATCCACTGGGCGGCGTCCGTCTCCCCAGCTTGGAAGCGGATGTCCTCCGGCTCCCCCTCCCAGGTGAGGGCGTAGATGTCAAAGTGGGCGTCGGTGCGGCGGTCCTCCCGCAGAAGGAGGGTCAGCTCCTGGGGGTCGGGGGCAAGGCCCGTCTCCTCCCGCAGCTCCCGCAGGATGGCCTGGAGGGAGGTCTCCCCCGCCAGGGCCGCCCCGCCGGTGTTCTCCCACCAACCGGGGCACACGGCCTTCTCCTTGGCCCGCCGGGTGAGGAGCACCTCCCCCCGGGGGTTCAGGATGACCACGATCACCGCCAGGTGATAGGTCCCCTCCGGCACAGGCTCCCCCCGGGGATGGGTGCGCCCCAGAGGGATGCGGTTTTCGTCATATAGGTCCCAAAGTTCCATGGGCAAGCTCCTTGTAAATGAAACTGCGTACCGCGAAGCGGCGTGAAAGTTTTGCGGTGTTGGCGCCCGGTGGGCACCTTCAAACACCGGGCTCGGCTCCGGCAGGCTGTCATTGGCAGACAACCCGGAGCGGGGCGCTTTCCTTTATCTTATCATTAAACCATAAAACGCAAAAAACCGCAAGCCTTCCGCCTGCGGTTTCCCCTTTCCCATATCTATATAGACGGCCGGAACCGGAAAATGTTACAGCCTTTTTGAAAAAATTTTATTTCTCTTCCAGCTGCTCCTTGGCGGCCTCCACCGCCAGCTTTACATAGTCCCCCAGGGGGAGCTGTTCCACGCCCACCACGGTGACGGAGCACCGGTTCACGGGAATGAGCACTTTCTGGGCCCGGCTTTCGCTGACCGCCGCCGCCATGGCCGGGGTGATTTCCCCCCACAGGGCGTTGGCGGTGAGGATGCCCATGGGCCCGCAGATCACGTCGGCGTCCCGGGCGTTGACCACCACGGGGTTCTCCCCGGTGGCGGCGGCATCGGCCCCAGCCTTCAGCATGGCGGCGGTGGCGGCGGAGTTGGCCCCCACGGCGATGATCTCCGCGGAGAGCCCCGCGGCCTTGCACTGGCTCACCAGGGCGGCGCCCATGCGCCCTCCCTGGCCGTCGATGACTAAGAGCTTTTTCGGTTTCATAAGTAACCTTCCTTATCGCGTTCCCATTATTCCCGGTAGTCCGTCTCCACCGTGCGGGTGATGGTCAGCTGGCCGTCCAGGAAATCCTGGGCGGTTTTTCCGTTTACCGTCAGCTCTTCTCCCTGGCAGCGGATGGACAGCTGGTCCAGGCCCTGGGTGTAGGCGGCGAAGGTGGCGGCCATGGCCTGGAGCATCCGCTCCCCCTCCTCCCCGGACAGGGTGGCCGCCTCCTGGGAAAATTCCAGAGTCAGGGAAAGGGTGTCCCCCAGGGTGTATGTAACGGTGCTGCCATCGCTGGACTCCGTGCCGCCGCTGTCCAGATTGGCGGAGAGCAGGGTGGTTCCCTGGGGCGCGCCGCCCAGGTACACCATCTGCCGGAGAATGTCCTCCGGGCTGTAAGGGGTGTTGTGGACGATGTACTCCGCAAAGCCCCCCTCCTCCGGCACGAACACAGACACGTCCCCGGTCTCAATGGGCAGGGACACGGCGGAGTCCCCGTCGTAGCCCTCTTGGGTGATAACGCCCTCAATGGGCTGGGTGGGGGTGTAGGGCGTGCCGAACCAGCCGTACTCTACCCCCAAATAGGCTGCCGCGCACACGGCCACCACCCCCAGGGCCAGATAGGGCATGGCAGCGTCCAGAAAGCGGCGGGCCCGGCGGCAGCGCTGCCGGGCGGCAAAGCCTCCCCGGCCCTGCTGGTCCAGGAACTCCTCCCACACCCGCTCCAGGTTGTCTTCCCCTGGGGCCAGGGCCTCCAGGTTGGCCCGGGCCTGCCCTTGGGTGATGCCCGCCTTTTTCAGGGCGCTTTCCGCCAGGCGCTGGGCCCGCAGGGGAGAGGTGCCCAGCACCCGGGCGCTCTCCTCCCCGGAAAGGCCCAGCCTCTCCCGGCAGAACAGGGCGGCCTTGTGGGCCAGGCGCAGCTTCATCACCTGGCGCAGGGGGTCCGTCAAGGTAAAGGGCAGGGCCCGGGGGACTTCCTCCAAGGGGGAGTCCTTTTTCTTTTTCCGGCGCTTGGGCCGCCGCAGGGAGTTGTCCAGGCAGTTGAGGTAGGCCGCCCGGAAGAACCCCTCCCGGGGGGAGGCGGCTTGGGCCCACAGCCTGGGGTTGGCGGCCATGTCGCACAGGGCGGCGGCCATCAGGTCCAGGGCCTGGGCAGGCCGCCCTGCCTGTAAGTAGCAAAGGGCGAACAGATCCGCCCCGTATTGGTCGAACAGCTCTTTGAGCTGCTGGGTGGACAGGTCTGGCAAAGGGCTTCACTCCTTTTTGGATTTCATGGCCTTTTCCCGCTTTTTGCGCTGGCGGCGCTTCCTGCGCTTTTGGCGCCAGTTTTTTATATCGGCGCCAATGCCGCTTTGCTCCAGCCACACGCTGACCTCTGCCCCCAAAAACACGATATACATGCAGAAGAACAGCCAGAACATCAGGATGACCAGGGTGGCCAGGCCGCCGTAAATGGAGAAGTTGGAGAACTCCTCTACAAACAGGGAGAAAAAGTAGGAGAACAGCACCCACCCCGCGGCGGAAAAGGCCGCCCCTGCCAGGTTGCACAGGAAGGGGGCGCGGCGCTTGGGCACCCCGGCGTACAGCAGGGTGAAAAAGCACAGCAGCAGCACAAACCCCGCCAGGGATTTGAACCGCAGCAGGAAGGCTGCGAACAGGGGCGGGGACTTTTCCAGCAGGAAGCGGTACAGGGTGCTGCCCAGCACCACCAGGGCCGCCGCCACAATCAGCGCCGCCGCAAAGACAATGACGCACAGCACCGCCATGGCCCGCAGGCGCACATAGCCCCGGGGCTCTTTGGCGCCATAGATCTGGTCCAGGCCCTTGATGACCGCCACCATGCCCATGGAAGAGGACCACACCGCGGTGATCACCGCCACGGGCAGCACCCCGGTGGACTCCAGCGCGCTGGGGAGAAGGGACTCCAGATAGGCGGCCACGCTTTCCGGGAAGGTCTCCAGGGCCGCCTCGATAAGGGAGACGCCGTCGGAAAAGTGGATGCGCTGCATCAGCGTCAGCAGAAAGGCCACAAAGGGCAGAAAAGAGATCAGCAGGAAAAAGGCGCCGTGAGCCGCGGTGGAGTCCAGGCGGTCCCGGTCCATCCGGTCTAAAAACCAGAAGAGATGCTTTTTCAGCAGTTTCACCGGTCTTCCCCCTTCCGCCCCGCGGCGATTATCCTATAGTATACCACAAACGGGGAAGGATTACCACTGGCTCCCGCGGAAAGGGGTTGCTTTGGAGAGGGCCTGTCCCCCGGGGATGGAACCGGCCCCAGCTGCCGTCCACAAGACAGGGACAAAAAAGCGTTTCGCAAAATAAAATGCAAAAAATTGCAAAAACAAGGGGGAAGGACGAGTGTCCATGGAGCGGGGATTTGTGAAAAACGCTCGGAAAAAGCGGGAAAAAGAGGGCTGCGGCCCTCGAAAAAAGGTTACAGAGCTGCAATATTTTTGGGAAAAAGGGGTTGATTTGGGCGCAAAGCGTACATTTTTCACAAAAAGGGATGTTTAGCAAATTTGAATTTTTCTTTATTGGCAGTTGCAAAATGTGCGCGAGTCGCGAGTGGCGTATAATTACCACATTGTGAGTCGATGGTGACCCAGCATGGCGCTGCCGGCTCATAAAATTTTATACTCTGAAAACCAGGGGGAATTTGAATGAAGCTCAAGAAGATCCTGGCTGTTGTTCTGGCTATGGCTCTGCTGTGCATGACCTTCGCCGCCTGCGGCGATTCCAGCGGCAGCAGCTCCAGCAGCGCGGCCAGCACGGGCAGCGAATCCAGCGCCACCAGCGAGGCCGGCGAGTCCAGCACCGCTGACGAGGGCGGCAGCGCCGCCGCCGGCGAAGTGACCCTGTTCACTCCCAAGACGGTGGACGCCTCTAAAAACCTGAACATCCGCATTGGCATGGAGCCCACCGGCCTGAACAGCCTGCTCTCCACCTACGCCAATGAGTTCACGATCCTGCGCCACATTTACGAGAACCTGTATGTGCTGGATGAGAACAACGTTCCCCAGCTGGGCGCCGCGGAGAGCGTGGACATCTCCGATGACGAGACGGTCTACACCTTCCACCTGCGGGAGGACGGCGTTTGGACCAACGGCGACCCTGTCACCGCCAACGACTTCGCCTTTGCCTGGCAGCAGGCCCTGAACCCGGATGTGGCCTCTGACTACGCCTACATGCTGTTCTTCATCAAGAACGCCGAATCTTATCTGAACGGCGAGTGCGAGTGGGAAGACGTGGGCATCAAGGTCATCGACGACCTGACCCTGGAGGTCACCCTGGAGCGGGCTGTCCCCTATGCCCCCCACATGTTCACCTTTGGCACCCTGGCCCCCATCAACCAGTCCTTCTATGAGACGGTGGGCGCTGACAACTACAACACCGAGGCCGAGTACTTCTGCACCAACGGCCCCTTCGCCCTGACGGAGTGGAGCCACAACAGCCAGATCGTGCTGCAGAAGAACGACGCGTTCCATGGCGCTGGCGACATCCAGGTGGAGCAGCTGACCATGAAGATCATCACCGACGGCCAGGCCGCCCTGACCTCCCTGATGTCCGGCGAGCTGGACTACACCGACCTGACCACCGGCGAGCTGGTCACCCAGGCGGAAGCCAGTGGCTACGATGTCACCTCTTACTCCGACGGCGCCTCCTTCTACATGATGGTCAACTGCGAGAACCAGTTCCTCTCCAACGTGAACCTGCGCCGTGCTCTGGCCCTTGGCTTTGACAAGCAGGCCCTGATCGACACTGTGTTCCAGAATGAGAACATGCCCATGACCAGCTTTACCGCTCCCGCTGTCGATGGCTATGACGCCACCTCTTTCCAGGAGGCCCTCAACGCCAAGGACGGCGACCTGTACCCCGCCAACGGCGATGTGACCCAGGCGCAGGAGTACCTGAACACCGCCCTGGAAGAGCTGGGCATCACTTTGGATGAGCTCAACGGCCAGCTCTCCATCGACTGCGGCGACAGCTCCTCCTCTCAGGCAGAGGCCGCCTTCTACCAGGAGCAGTGGCGGCAGAACCTGGGCCTGGAGGTCACCATCAACCCCATGATCACCAAGCAGGGCGCTGACAACCGGCAGAACGGCAACTACTGCCTGTCCATCACCGGCTGGTCCCCTGACTACAACGACCCCATGACCTTCCTGGATATGTGGGTTACGGACGGCGGCAACAACGACACCCGCTGGGGCAGCGAGGAGTATGACGCTCTGATCGACGCTGCCACCAACGAGACAGCTGACATGGCTGCCCGCCAGGAGTACTTCTACCAGGCTGAGGAGATGCTGGCCGACCAGTACATCATCCTGCCCAGCTACTGGAGAAGCGCTTCCTACACCTATAACACCAATAAGATCCTGGGCGGTCTGCGCAACACCACCTTCCAGACCAACTTTGCCTATGTGGAGCTTGCCGCCTAAGCGGTCTTGCGTACCGAACACCGCAGTATAACTTGCTATACGCAGGCGAGGGCGCTTTTGCAGAAAAAGCGCCCTCGCCCCGCGGTGTTTTTACCCGGAAATGCCGGGGGAATGGGGAAGGCGCCGTCCTTTCCCGCGGGCGTGGGGGGAAGCGCCCCCCAGCGGCCCGGCCTTGCAACAGCGCTCAATCAATTTGGATAATCATGGAAAGGAGGAAATTGCCGTATGGTCAAATATGTGCTCAAGCGGATTGGGTATTCCATTGTCACCCTGTTTGTGCTGGTCACCCTGACGTTCTTTATGCAGCGGCTGCTTCCCGGCGACCCCTTCACTGGCGATAAACAGCTTCCTCAGGCCACCATGGACGCCCTGTACGCCAAGTATGGCCTAGACAAGCCCGTGTGGATGCAGTACTTGATGTACCTCGGCAATTGCCTGCACGGCGACTTGGGAATTTCCCTGAACGAAAACCGCCCTGTCACCCGCATCATCGGAGAGTCTTTCACAGTCTCCTTTGACGTGGGCATGCGGGCCATCATCTTCGCATTTGTTTTGGGCGTGCTGCTGGGCACGGTGGCCGCCATCAAGCGGGGCTCTGCCACCGACACCATCTGCATGTTCGTCGCCCTGGTGGGCGTTTCGGTGCCCAGCTTCATTGTGGGCTCTGTTCTGCAGTACTTCCTGGGCCTCAAGCTCTATCAGGCCACCCAGGTGACGGTGTTCGCCACCACGGGATGGGATGGCTTGAACTCCAAGATCCTGCCGGTGCTGGCCCTGGGCTTTGGCTCTCTGGCGCAGATCTCCCGCCTGACCCGCACCTCTATGCTGGACGTGCTGGGCCAGGATTACATCAAGACCGCCCGGGCCAAGGGCCTCTCCCAGCCGGCCATCATCTGGAAGCACGCCCTGCGCAACGCCATCATGCCCGTTGTCACGGTGCTGGGCCCCATTGCCGCCGGCGTTCTGACCGGCGCCTTTGTGGTGGAGAACATCTTCGCCATTCCCGGCCTGGGCCGCTATTTCGTGCAGAGCATCCAAGCCTACGACTACACCATGATCTCGGGCACCACCATCTTCTATGGCGCCTTCCTGATCCTGGCCAACCTGGTGGTTGACCTGGTTTACGGCATCATCGACCCGAGAGTGAAGCTGGAGGAGGGATAACGCCATGGAAAAAATCGACAAGAGCAGGTTTGCCTGGGTGGGCTCCGACCCGGAAAAACGGGAGGGCATCTCCCGCCCCAGCGTGACCTATTGGAAGGACGCCATGGGGCGTTTGATGAAGAACAAGGTGGCCATGGTGTGCCTGGTGATCATCGTGCTGATCATCCTCTCCTGTGTCATTGTGCCCTTTGTCACCCCCTTTGAGAGCCGCGAGCAGCACTTGGGCGAGGCCAACAAGGGCATGTTCACCGTATGTACAGACTCCCGCTATGAGGGCCAGAACGCGGTGCACATCTTTGGCACCGACAACCTGGGCCGCGACCTGTTCGTCCGCGCCTTCGAGGGCGGCCGGATCTCCCTGATGATTGCCTTCTCCGCCGTGTTTGTCAACCTGATCATCGGCATGATCTACGGCGGCATCTCCGGCTACTTCGGCGGCATGGTGGACAACATTATGATGCGTATTGTGGAAGTGGTCAACGGCATCCCCTACCTGATTGTGGTGGTGCTGCTGATGATGGTGCTGCCCAAGGGCATCTTCACCATGGTGGTGGCCTACGCCACCGTGGGCTGGACAGGCATGGCCCGGCTGGTGCGAGGGCAGTGCCTCTCCTTAAAGAACCAAGAGTTTGTGGTGGCCGCCGAGGCCATGGGCGCCAAGGCCGGCCGCATCATCCGCAAGCACCTGCTGCCCAACACCCTGTCGGTCATCATCATCAACGTGACCCTGGCGGTGCCCAGCGCCATCTTTACCGAGGTGTTCCTCTCCTACATTGGCATGGGCGTGCCGGTGCCCCAGCCCTCTTGGGGCATGCTGGCCCAAGAGGGGGCCAGCGTGTTCCAGCTGTACCCCTGGCGGCTGTGGATTCCGGCCATCGCCATCAGCCTGACCATGCTTTCATTCAACCTGCTGGGCGACGGCCTGCGGGACGCCTTTGACCCGCGCTTGAGGAGGTGAGCACCGTGGCGAAAGATTTGAAGAATGTGGTTTTGGACGTGAACAACCTGCACGTCTCCTTCGACACCTACGCCGGCGAGGTAAAAGCCGTGCGGGGCGTCACCTTTACCCTGCATGAGGGAGAGGTGCTGGCCATTGTGGGCGAGTCTGGCTGCGGGAAAAGCGTCACCGCCCAGACTGTTATGAAGCTCAACCCCATGCCCCCCGCCCGCATCCCCCAGGGCGAGGTGCATCTGGACGGGCATGACATCGTAAAGGCCAATGAGAAAGAGATGCAGAAGCTGCGGGGCAAGGAGGTCTCCATGATCTTCCAGGACCCCATGACCTGCTTAAACCCCACCAAGCCGGTGGGCAAGCAGATTGTGGAGGCCATCCGCCACCACCGGAAGCTCTCTGCCCAAGAGGCCAAGGAAGAGGCCATCAAATACTTGAAGCTGGTTAACATCCCCAACGCGGAGGAGCGCGCCAAACAGTATCCTCACGAGTTTTCCGGCGGCATGCGCCAGCGCGCCATGATCGCCATGGCCCTTTCCTGCAACCCCAAGGTGCTCATCGCCGATGAGCCCACCACGGCCCTGGATGTGACCATCCAGGCCCAGATTATGGACCTGTTGGCCGAGATTAAGCACGACACCAACACCGCCATTATCCTCATCACCCACGACTTGGGCGTGGTGGCCGGCATGGCCGACCGGGTGGCTGTGATGTATGCCGGCAAAATTGTGGAGACCGGCACGGTAGAGGACATCTTCTACCGCAACTCCCACCCCTACACCCAGGCGCTGCTGAAGAGCCTGCCCACCGTGGACGCGGACAAGAAGGAGCGGCTGGTCTCCATTGCGGGCACGCCCCCGGACCTGCTGAACCCGCCCAAGGGCTGCGGCTTTGGCGCCCGGTGCAAGCACTGCATGAAGATCTGCCAGGAGGAGCAGCCCCCGGAGTTCACCGTCAGCGAGGGGCACACCGCCTCCTGCTGGCTGCTCCATCCCGACTGCCCCAGCGCGGAAGAAAGGGGAGAGAAAAATGTCGACTAAATCAAGCGAGGTGCTCCTCTCCCTGGAGGACATCTGCAAATACTTCAAAGTGTCCGGCGGCACCCTGAAGGCCGTGGACCACGTCTCCTTCGACATCCACAAGGGCGAGACCATGGGCCTGGTGGGAGAGTCCGGCTGTGGCAAGTCCACCCTGGGCCGGGTGGCCATGGGCATCTATCCCCCCACCCACGGCAAGCTCTCTTACAAGGGCAAGCCGGTGAACCTGAAGCACGCCAATGACCGCTTCAACTACTCCAAGGTGGCCCAGATCATCTTCCAGGACCCCTACGCCTCTTTGGACCCCCGTATGACAGTCTCCTCCATCATCGAGGAGGGCATGGTCATCCACAATATGTACGATGACAAGCGCCGCAAAGAGCGGGTGTTCGAGCTGCTGGAAATGGTGGGCCTGAACCGGGAGCACGCCAACCGCTTCCCCCACGAGTTTTCCGGCGGCCAGCGCCAGCGCATCGGCATTGCCCGGGCCCTGGCCATCGAGCCGGAGTTTATCGTCTGCGACGAGCCCATCTCTGCCCTGGACGTGTCCATCCAGTCCCAGGTCATCAACCTGCTGTCGGACCTGCAGGAGCGCCTGGGCCTGACCTACCTGTTCATCGCCCACGACCTGAACATCGTCAAGTACATCTCCGACCGCATTGCGGTGATGTACCTGGGCAACGTGGTGGAACTGGCCAGCTCGGACGAGCTGTACAAGAACACCCTGCACCCCTACTCCCAGGCGCTGCTCTCCGCGGTGCCCATCCCGGACCCGGCGGAGGAGGCCCAGAAGAGGCGCATCATTATCTCCGGCGACGTGCCCAGCCCCATCAATACCCCCAAGGGCTGCAACTTTGCCGGCCGCTGCCCCCGGGCCTGCGACCAGTGCAAGGAGTCCAAGCCCACGCTGCAGGAGATCACCCCTGGCCACTTTGTGGCCTGCCATCTGGTGCAGCCCCAGAAATGAGAGAGAAACGGCAGAAAAAGGCCGCCCCCTTGGGGCGGCCTTTTTCGTTGGGTTACAGCAGAATTCCCAGGGCGCCCACCACCAGCATAAAGAGGCTTAGGCCGGCCAGCGCGCCGTAGGTGACGTCCCTCTCCCCTCCCCGGACCACCTCCCGGACGGTGTGGGCTAGGAAGAACACAAAAGTAAACGGGGTCAGCCAGATCAGCCAGCTGCAAAGTGTGAGGAAGAGTTCGGTGAGATTCAGCATTGGCGGAAGACCTCCCGCGAGTTAGTTTTAACTAATTTCATAATAGCACACGCTTCCCCGCCTTGCAAGGAAATGTGTGGTTTTTAAAAGAAAAAAAGCGAATTTTTCCCCTTTTCAAAGGGGAGACGGCAGAGTACAATAGACCCGAACACCCGGTGGGAAGCCGGGCCTTTCAGAAGGGAGAAGCTGCTATGAAATCATTGACCCCCAAATACCCCCACATGCTCCACGGCGGGGACTACAACCCGGACCAGTGGCTGGACCGCCCCGACATCCTGGAGGAGGATATCCGCCTGATGAAAGAGGCCCACATCAACTGTGTGTCCGTGGGCATTTTCGCCTGGGCCAAGTTGGAGCCCCAGGAGGGCGTTTACGACTTTGACTGGCTGGAAAAGATCATTGACAATCTGTATAAAAACGGCATCTACACCGTGCTGGCCACGCCCTCTGGCGCCAAGCCCGTGTGGATGAGCGAACAGCACCCGGAGATCCGCCGGGTGCAGGCCAACCTGGTGCGGGATGAGACCGGCGGCCGCCACAACCACTGCTACACCTCTCCCTATTACCGGGAAAAGGTGAAGGCCATGGACACCGCCCTGGCCCAGCGGTTCGCCAGCCACCCCGGCGTAATTTTGTGGCACCTGTCCAACGAGTATGGCGGCGAGTGCTACTGCCCCCAGTGCCAGGCGGCCTTCCGCCGGTGGCTGCGGGAGAAGTACGGCACCCTGGACAACCTGAACCACCAGTGGTGGACCACCTTCTGGAGCCACACCTACACCGACTGGGAACAGATCCACGCCCCAGTGCCCCACGGGGAGACCAGCGTCCACGGCCTGACCCTGGATTGGAAGCGGTTCGTCACCCACCAGGTCATCGACTTTATGAAGGTGGAGCGGGACGCGGTGAAGGCGGTGGACCCCGCCATCCCGGTGACCACCAACTTTATGTACGACTTCTACCACTACAACTACTTCAAGTTCAAGGACCAGCTGGACGTGATCTCCTGGGATTCCTACCCCCAGTGGCACAACGAGGGCAACGTGGAGACCGCCGCGGACTTTGCCCTGTGGCACGATGTGATGCGCTCCATCAAGGGCCAGCCCTTCCTGCTGATGGAGTCCACCCCCAGCAACACCAACTGGACCCCGGTCTCCAAGCTGAAAAAGCCGGGGATGCACATGGCCTCCTCCATGCAGGCGGTGGCCCACGGCGCCAACTCGGTGCAGTACTTCCAGTTCCGCAAGAGCCGGGGCTCCACGGAGAAGTTCCACGGCGCGGTGGTGGACCACTACGGCGGCAGCGACACCCGGGTCTTCCGGGACGTGGCGGCGGTGGGCCAGCGGCTGGAGGCCATCGACGCCGTGACCCAAAGCGATGTGAAGGCAGAGGTGGCCCTGGTGTTCGATATGGAGAACCGCTGGGCCATCGAAGGGGCGGCGGGCCCCCGCAACTGCGGCATCCACTACGCGGAGCAGGTGCGGGCCCACTACCGGGCCCTGTGGAGCATGGGCATCCCCGTGGACATTGTGGACGAAGAGTGCGTCATCAGCGGCTACAAGCTGGTCATCGCCCCCATGCTCTACCTGCTGCGGGCCGGTTTTGAGGAGAAGCTGAAGGCCTTTGTGGAAAACGGCGGTATCCTCATCGGCACCTACCACACCGGCCTAGTGAACGAGAACGACCTGTGTTACCTGGGCGGCTGGCCCGGCGCGGGGCTGGGAGAGGTCTTTGGCCTGTGGCACGAGGACACCGACGCCCTGTGGGACGATGAACACAACACCCTGCGCCTGGCGGACGGCCGGGAGTACGGCCTGAAGGAAATCTGCGCCCTCATCCATCCCCGGAGCGCCCAGGTGCTGGGCGCCTATGGGGAGGACTTCTACCAGGGGGAGGCGGCCCTGACAGTGAACCAGTACGGCAAGGGCCGGGCCTACTACATCGCTTCCTTCGGGGAGGACGCCCTCTACCGGGACCTCTACCAGAAGCTGGCAGGGGAGCTTTCCCTGAAGAGGGCCCTGGAAGAGCTTCCCCCCCAGGGCGTGGAGGCCTGCCTGCGGGAGAACGGGGAGGCCCAGTACCTGTTTTTGCAGAACTTTTCCGGCCGGCAGCAGCAGGTTTCCCTGCCCCAGGGGTACGCCTCTCTGGAGGGGGAGCCTGTGCAAGAGGCCTCCCTGGCCCCCTATGACGGCCAGGTGTTTTGCCGGGAAAAGCGGTAACCGCCCGGATATTTCCCGGGGGGAAGCACAAAACTGAATGAAAATCAAGGGGGAAAATTAGCCGGAACGGCAAAAATAAAAAAACAGCCTTTTTTTCGTAGAAATGCGACAGAAACTATGTTAAGATTTTATTAAGAAACAGGCGGGGGCACTGGGCCCCGCCATTACGAACCTGTATTTTTCCAGATTGGAAAAGAAAGGAAAGGCTGTTGATGATGGAACAATCGGCTCAGAATTATTTCAGCCCCGAAAACCGGGTGGCCCCCCTGGGCATTGTGGCGATGAACGGCGCAGAGGAGCTTTCGGACAAGATCGAGGCCCATCTGGTGCGGTGGGCCCGCCGGGCGGGCATGGAGGTGGACTCCTTCCGCATTGGCTGCAGCTGCCCCCGGTTCTCCTCCGGCGACGGCAAGGGCATTCTAGAGAGCTCGGTGCGGGGCTATGACCTGTACTTTGTTGTGGATGTGGGCAACTACAGCTGCACATACAAGTATTTTGGCCAGGAAAACCACATGTCTCCCGATGACCATTTTCAGGACCTGAAGCGGCTGATCCAGGCGGCCATGGGCAAGGCCCACCGCCTGACCGTGGTGATGCCCCTGCTCTATGGCGGGCGGCAGCACCGCAGAAGCTACCGGGAGTCTTTGGACTGCGCCTTTGCCTTGCAGGAGCTGCAGAACATGGGTGTGGACAACGTGGTCACCTTTGACGCCCACGACCCCCGGGTGCAGAACGCCGTGCCCCTGATGAGCTTTGACAACCTGATGCCCTCTTACCAGGTGCTAAAGACCATGTTCCGGGCCTTTCCCGACATTTCCACCGGCCGGGAGGACTTTATGATTGTCTCTCCCGATGAGGGCGCTTTGAACCGGAACATGTATTACGCCTCTGTGCTGGGGGTGGAGCTGGGCATGTTCTACAAGCGCCGGGATTACTCCCGGGTGGTGGACGGCCGCAACCCCATTGTGGCCCACGAGTACCTGGGCTCTGACGTGGCGGGCAAGGACGTGTTCGTCTCCGACGACATCATCTCCTCCGGCGAGTCCATGCTGGACATTGCCTACAACCTGAAGGAGCGGAAGGCCCGGCGCATCTTCACTTACGCCACTTACGCCATCTTCACCAACGGCCTGGAGGCCTTCGACAAGGCCTATCAGGAGGGCGTCATCGACGGGGTGTTCGGCTCCAACCTGACCTACCGCAGGGAGGAACTGAAGAACCGGCCCTGGTTCTACGAGGTGGATGTCTCGAAGTACATCGCCTACTTCATCTCCGCCCTGAACCACGATATGTCCGTTTCCGCCATGATCGACCCCCATGAGAAGATCAAGGCGCTGTTGGAGCGGCGCCTTCTGGAGCACTCGAAAGAGGCCGGCGCCCAGCTGTCCTTTTAAGGGAAAATGACCGCTGCAGAGAGGGAAGGCCCCGGGGCTTTCCCTCTTTTTCTTTGGGAAAACGGTTTACAAATCCGCGCAAATCGCATATAATAGGGGCAAATGCTGTGATGGGAAGAAGTACCCGCCCGCCCGGGCGCAAGAGAGAAGGGGCCGCCGGCTGAAAGCCCCTTCCGCCTGGGAGCGGGGAAATGCGTCCCGGAGCAGGCGGGGGGAAATCCCCGCCCGGGGAGAGCCGTTATCCTCTGCAAGAGCCTAAATGCGAAGTGGGACCGCGAGACCATCGCCTTCGCAGACGCCGGGTGCGTCTGCGGGGGCTTTTTTTATTCCGGCCCCGTGTTATCTTGGATGGAGAGGGGATGCTGCCATGTTCCGTACCCTGAAAGAAGACCTGGACGCGGTGATGGAGAGAGACCCGGCTGCCCGCTCCCGGGCGGAGGTGTTCTTCCTCTACTCCGGGTTCAAGGCGGTGCGCTCCCACCGGAAGGCGAACTGGTGCTACCGGCACAACCTGAAATTTTTGGCCCGGTGGATCTCCCAGCGCAGCCGGAAAAAGACCGGCATCGAGATCCACCCCGGGGCGCAGATTGGCCGGGGGCTGTTCATCGACCACGGCATGGGGGTGGTCATCGGCGAGACCACCCAGATCGGCGACAACTGTACCCTGTACCAGGGGGTCACCCTGGGGGGCACCGGCAAGGATACGGGCAAGCGCCACCCCACCCTGGGGGACAACGTGCTCATCGGCGCGGGGGCCAAGGTGCTGGGGCCCTTCACCGTGGGGGACAACGCCCGGGTGGCCGCCGGGGCCGTGGTGCTGGACGCCGTTCCGGAAGGGGCCACCGCCGTGGGCGTGCCCGCCCGGGTGGTGCGCATCAACGGGGAGAAGGTGCCCGCAAATCCGCCCCGCCACCCCTGCGACGACATGGACCAGATCCACGTGGCGGACCCGGTCTCTATGGAGCTGTGCCGCCTGCGGGGGGAGATGGAGCGCCTGGAAAAGCGCTTGCAAGAGTTGGAAGAAGCCGGGCCCGGCGGGGCCCGTTCGTGAAACGTCCGGGGGGATACCCGGGAAAGGATGAGAAAGATGGAACTGTACAACACACTGACCCAGAAAAAAGAGGAATTTGTGCCCCACACCCCCGGCCAGGTGAAGATGTACACCTGCGGCCCCACGGTGTACCACTACGCCCACATCGGCAACCTGCGGTCCTACATCATGGAGGATGTGCTGGAGAAGTACCTGCGCTGGGCGGGCTACCGGGTGGACCGGGTGATGAACATTACCGACGTGGGGCACCTGTCCAGCGACGCGGATACCGGCGAGGACAAGATGCTGGCCGGCGCCAAGCGGGAGCACAAGACCGTGCTGGAGATCGCCAAGTTCTACACGGACGCCTTTTTTGCCGACTGCGAAAAGCTGCACATCCGCAAGCCGGACACGGTGGTGCCCGCCACCACCCGCGTCCCGGACTTCATCCACATGGTGGAGGTGCTGCTGGAGAAGGGCTGCGCCTACGAGGCCGGGGGCAACGTATACTTCGATACCTCCAAGCTGGAGAACTACTACGTCTTCGGCAACCAGAGCGGCGAGGACCTGGCCGTGGGCGTGCGGGACAGCGTGGAGGAGGACCAGAACAAGCGCAACAAGACCGACTTTGTGCTGTGGTTCACCAAATCGAAATTTGAGGACCAGGAGCTGAAGTGGCAGTCCCCCTGGGGCCTGGGCTATCCCGGCTGGCACATTGAGTGCAGCGCCATCTCCGTGAAGGAGCTGGGGGAGTATTTGGACATCCACTGCGGCGGCATCGACAACGCCTTCCCCCACCACACCAATGAGATCGCCCAAAGCGAGGCCTATCTGGGCCACCCTTGGTGCAAGTACTGGTTCCACGTGCTGCACTTAAACGACGCCCGGGGCAAGATGAGCAAGTCCAAGGGGGGCTTTCTCACCGTGTCCCTGCTGGAGGAAAAGGGCTACAACCCCCTGGTGTACCGGCTGTTCTGCCTGCAGTCCCATTACCGCAAGCCCCTGACCTTCTCCTTCGACAGCCTGGACAACGCCGCCCAGGCCTACCAGAAGCTGGTGCAGCGCATCGCCGCCCTGTCCAAGGAGGGCCAGCCGGATGAGACGGCCATGCAGCCCTATCGGGAGCGGTTCGCCGCCGCCCTGGGCAACGACCTGAACACCTCCTTGGGGCTGACTGTGCTGTACGACGTGCTGAAGGCGGACCTCTCCGACGCCAGCAAGCGGGCGCTCATCGGGGACTTTGACCAGGTGCTGTCCCTGGGCCTGCTGGAAGCGGCGGATCAGGCGGCCCAAAAGCCCGCCGGGAAGGAGCTTTCCCCCGAGGAGACGGCGGAGATCGAGGCGCTCATCCAGAAGCGGGCCGAGGCGCGCAAGGCCAAGGATTGGGCCACCGCCGACGCCATCCGGGACGAACTGGCCGCCCGCCATGTGGTGATGAAGGATACGGCAAACGGCGTGGAATGGCATGTGGAAGGCTGATGGCAGCCACGCCGAAGGCGCGTAAAAGTTTTGCCAGCTTTTTCAAAAGCTGCGGGTTGTAGGGCAGAGCCCTACGGCCTTAACCGGCGCAGCCGGTGGAAGAAGTGCAGCGGACGGGGCGCACGCTGCGAAGCAGATAGCCCCGGGAGCGGGCGCGGAGGCACTGCGCTTGCCCCTTCCACAAGCAAAACCCCCGGGCGCGGTGGCACCCCAAGAGGGGGACATCCGTCCCCTCTTTTTTTGAAGTATGGGAAGGCAGGGGCTGCGCCCCTTGCAACCCCGGAAGGCCCTGGGGTTTCACCCCAAACCCCACCACCTTTGAAAAGGTGGACGAAACTTTTACTTGTCTCCACCCAACTTGCGTGGAGGGACCCGCCCTTGCGGAACGCAAGAAGGCGGCTTGTCCTGTCCGGTCACGGACCCCGAGCGCGGGCTTTTGGGCCAGCGTCTCTCAGAAAACCCCGCCGCCCCAAAGCGGCGTGCGCGACTTGAGTGCCCAGGCACTGGGCGGCTTGAGAGAGGGAAATGAGGAAGTTGGCTGAAAACCCAGTGTTTATGCGGGTTTGGCAACTCCCCCAGGTGAGGGAGTTGAAGCGTCAAGTCCCTCAAACCGGCTGGCAACTCCCTCATGTGAGGAAGTTCGGGAACCCGCATAAAACCTAGCTTTTTTGGCAACTTCCTCACAAACTTTTTTCAAGTGGTCAAATCCCTTGACTTCATCCGGTTAAAGTGATATAACTAAAAGTGCAAAGGCCCGGCGGCGGGAGCACCGCTGGGCTTTTTCTATAGGACAGAACGAAGGAGGAAATCTACCATGGAAATTTGTGGGAAGCGGGAAATGGAGCTGCTGGAAAAGATCGGCTTTACCCGCATTGCCGGTTCTCCCGAAGAGGAGAAGGCCGCCCAGATCTTGAAGGAAGAGTGCGATAAACTGGGCGTGCCCGCCATCATCCAGCCCTTTGAGATTGAGCAGGGCATTGTGGAGGAGGCAACGCTGGAGATTCTGGAGCCCTTCCAGCAGGAGATCCCCGTCACGGGCTATCAGTGCGCCCAGAACACCCCGGAAGAGGGGCTGGAGGCCCCCTTCCTCTATGTGGAGAACGCTGACGACGTGAGCCTGAGCGACGCCCGGGGTAAGATCGTGCTGGTGAACGGCTACATGCGGGTGCCCCTGTTTCGGAAGCTGATGAAAGCCGGGGTGGCGGGCATCGTCACCATGGAGGGCCAGCTGCGGGACAAGCGGGAGGAGACCGACCTCTCCACCCGGAAGCTGCGCCGCACCCTGCGGGCCTTTGGCAACGTGCCCATGGTGCACACCCGGGTGCTGGACGCCATCGACATGGTGCGCAAAGGGGCCTGCAAGGCCCGCCTGGTGCTGAAGGGCCGCACTGAGGAGTGGACCTCCCACAACGTGATCGCCACGGTGCTGGGCACCGAGAAGCCCGAGGAGATCGTCTCCTTTGGCGCCCACTACGACTCGGTGGACTTCTCCAAGGGCGTGTACGACAACGGCGCGGGCAGCGTCATCAACATGGAGGTGCTGCGCTATTTCGCGGAGAATCCCCCCAAGCGCACCCTGAAGTTCGTGTGGTACGGCAGCGAGGAGATCGGCCTGGAGGGCAGCTGGGCCTATGTGAAGGCCCACAAGGAGGAGCTGGAAGCCCACAAGCTGATGATCAACGTGGACGTGGGCGGCCCGGTGCTGGGGGTGGACCGCATTACCGCCACGGCGGAGAAGGCCCTTGCCTCCTATCTGGAGTACTTTGTGAAGATCCACGGCTTTACCGCCGAGGTGAAGCAGGGCATCTATTCCAGCGACAGCATCCCCTTTGCGGACAGCGGCGTGCCCGGGGTGAACTTTAGCCGGGACGGCGCCCCCGGGGCGGCCTACATCCACGACCGGTTCGACACCCTCTCCTTCCTTTCGGCGGATATGCTGGAGAAGACCACCCGCATTGTGCTGGAGTTCGGCAAAGAGATGGCGAACGCCGCCCTGGTGCCCGTGGAGCGGAAGATTCCCCAGAACATCGTGGAGGATGTGGAGAAATACCTGTACAAGAAAGAGCTCTCTGAGGCGGCGGAAGAACAATAAACCCGGTTGACAAACGGGGCCTTCCGTGCTATCCTTAGTGCCAGAAACAAGCAAAGGAGTGGAAGGATGATCGTATAAGCCACAAATCACGGAAAGACGAGATTTGGCTTTCGGGCGTTGGCCCGGGGGCGGTTTCGCTTTGCCGGTTTTGGCTTATCGCATCCTCTGCCTGTATTTTTGCGGCCGCTGGGGCTGTTTGCCCTGGCGCGCGTTCCCTGGGGATGATGGGGCCTGTTCCGGCTGCGGAACAGGCCCTTTTCGCGCTCTAAGGAGGGATCGCGCTTGCTTCAGATACGAGACCTTGATATCACCATGAAAAAAGACCTGCGCCAGCTGCTAAAGGGCTTCACCTTTGCCCTGCAACCCGGCGACAAGGCCGCCCTCATCGGGGAGGAGGGCAACGGGAAATCCACTCTGCTCAAGCTGCTGTACGACCCCGCCCTGGTGGAGGGCTATGTGGAATACACAGGGGCCGTTCAAAAAGACGGCATGCTTCTGGGATATCTCTCCCAGGAGCTGCCCCCGGAGCAGGGGGAACTGACCGCTTATGAGTTCTGCTGCCGGGAGCCCGCTTTCTTGGAGAGCTCCCCCGGGGAGCTGGCCGCCGCGGCCAAGCGGCTGCGGTTTCCCCTGGAGTGGTTCTACGACGATCGGAAAATGAAAACCTTCTCCGGCGGGGAGAAGGTGAAGCTGCGCCTGGGGCTGCTGACCCTGGGACAGCCGGACTGCTACCTGCTGGACGAGCCCTCCAACGACCTGGACATGGAGACCTTGGAGTGGCTGGAGGAGTTCATCCAAAAGTGCCCCCAGCCGGTGCTGTTCATCTCTCACGACGAGGTGCTGCTGGAAAACACCGCCAATGTCATCATCCACATGGAGCAGCTGCGGCGCAAGACCCTGCCCCGCTGGACTGTGGCCCGCATGGGTTACCGCCAGTATGTGGAGGAGCGGCTGCAGAAGTTCGCCCACCAGGAGCAGGTGGCCAAAAAGGAGCGGGAGGAGGAGCGCAAGCAGCAGGAACGCTTCCAGAAAATCCAGCAGAAGGTGGAGCACCAGCTGAACGCCATCTCCCGCCAGGACCCCCACGGGGGCCGACTGCTGAAAAAGAAGATGAAGGCGGTCAAGTCTTTGGAGCACCGCTTCGACCGGGAGCGGGAGGACATGACCGAGTTCCCCGACAGCGAGGAGGCCATCCTGGTGGGCTTTGGGGAGGACACCGCGGTCCCCGCTGGGAAGACCGTGCTGGACTTCTCCCTGCCCCGGCTGGAGGTGTCGGGCCGGGGGCTGAGCCAAAACCTACGCCTGTATGTGCGTGGGCCGGAGCACGTGTGCATCCTGGGCCCCAACGGCGCGGGGAAGACCACCCTGCTGCGGCAGATTGCCGGGGAGCTGCTGAAGCGCGGGGACATCCGGGCGGCCTATATGCCCCAGGATTACGGGGAGACCGTCAACCAGGACTTGACCCCGGTGGAGTTTTTGGCCAAAAGCTGGGAAAAGGCGGAGCTTACCAAGGTGAAAACCTATCTGGGCAGCATGAAGTACACGGCGGAAGAGCAGGGCCACGCCGTCCGGGAGCTCTCCGGCGGGCAGAAGGCCAAGCTGTTCTTTTTGAAGATGATCTTGGACGGGTGCAACGTGCTGGTGCTGGATGAGCCCACCCGGAATTTCAGCCCCCTGTCCGGGCCGGTGATCCGGGGCATTTTAGAGGACTTCCCGGGCTGTATCATCAGCGTCAGCCACGACAGGAAGTACATCGGCCAGGTGTGCTCCACCCTGTACCGGCTGGAGCCTTCGGGCCTGGCGCCCATGGAAAACCTGTGGCGTGAGAGGCCGTGAGAGGAGGATTGGATATGGAAAGGAAACCCACCCTCACCCTGATGGTGGGGCTGCCCGGGGCGGGGAAAACCACCCGGGCCAAGGAGCTGGAAAGGGAGACCGGCGCCATCCGCTTTACCCCGGACGAGTGGCACCTGTTCCTGTTTGGGGACGACTTCCACGACCCCCGGGAGCACGCCCTCCACGACCAGCGCCACGACCGGGTGGAACAGCTGATGTGGGGCCTGGGCAAGCGGCTGCTGGCCCAGGGGGTCAGCGTGATTTTGGACTACGGCTTTTGGGCCAGGGAGCAGCGGGAGGAAAAGTTCCGGGAGGCCCGGGCCCTGGGGGCGGATTTCCAGATCTGCTACGTCCACGCCCCCCTGGAAGAGCTGTGCCGCCGCCTGGACGCCCGGGCGCGGGCGGGCCAGAAGGATGTGTTCCAGACCATCACCCGGGAGGACATGAAGCAGTGGGCGGCGCTGTTCCAGCCGCCGGATGAGGCGGAGCTGGCCGGGCGCTATGAGGGGGAAAGGGACAGCGGGATGGAGAGAAGAGAACGGCGGAAGGAGAGAGTTCCATGAGTGAGCGGATACGCCCCTTTGAAACAGGGGACAAGGAACGGGTCTGCGATTTTTTAGCGGGGATCAACCGGGAGGAGGCCGTAACGCCCAATTACCTGTGGGGCCGGTGGGCCTGGCAGTTCGGCCCCTATTGCAGCGAGGAACACCTGGGCTGCATGGGGGTAGCGGAGGAACAGGGGAAAATTGTGGGGCTGGCGGCCTATGAAAGCGATCTTGGAGAAGCCAGGTTTTGTGTGGCAAAGGGGCGCGAGGGCCTGAAAGAGCGGCTGCTGGAGTACGCCATAACCCACCTTTCCCAAGAGGGGAAGCTGCGGGTTTTGCTGCCGGATGAAGACCGGGCGTTTCAAAGAATCGCCAGGCGGCGGGGATTTACCGCCACCCAGGAGGGGGAGGCAGTGGCGCAAATCGACCTGGAACCCCTCCGCTATGAGCTGCCCGAGGGGTTCCGGGTGATGGACTTTGCCAGCCCGGAATTTGACCCGGACCGCTATTACAACGCCATTTGGCGGGGCTTCAACAACCAGCGCCCCAGAAACCGGCGGGAGATTGCGTCAGCCCAAGAGCGGGAGGAATTTTCCGCCCTTCACTATGACCGCCGCCTGCGGGTGCTGGTGGTTGCCCCCAACGGGGATTACGCCTCCCATTGCGGGATGTGGCATCTGCCGGGGGAGCGTTTCGCCTATGTGGAGCCGGTGTTTACCCTGCCGGAATATCGAGGCATAGGGCTGGGGCGGGCTGCCGTGTATGAGGGGCTGGAACGCTGCCGGCAGCGGGGCGCCCAGGCCGCTTTTGTGGGGTCTTCCCAGCAGTTTTACTACAGGCTGGGGTTTGCCCCCTTCTGGCGGGAGACCTGGTGGGAACGAAATTAAACATTTGTTCGAGAAATTTGGGAAAATCCATTGCTTTTCCCCGGGGATTCTTTTATAATAAAAGGCAGTGTAAGGCAGAGCGATTTTACTTTACAGGAGGTTTTTTGAGATGGCGGAAAGCAAGCGGACGCCGGTGAGCGCCAAGGCCAGCGGCGGCGCCGAGGAAAAGGCCAAGGCTTTGGAAACGGCCCTGGCCCAGATTAAGAAGCAGTTTGGGGAGGGCGCTGTCATGCGCCTGGGGCAGGATTCCGCCCTGAATGTGGAGGCCATCCCCACGGGCTCCCTTTCCCTGGACCTGGCCTTGGGCATTGGCGGCCTGCCCCGGGGCCGCATTATCGAGGTGTATGGGCCAGAGTCCTCTGGCAAGACCACCCTGGCCCTGCACTGCATTGCCGAGGGGCAGAAGCGGGGCGGCAACGCCGCCTTTATCGACGTGGAGCACGCCCTGGACCCGGTGTACGCCGCCAACCTGGGGGTGGATGTGGAGAGCCTGCTGGTCAGCCAGCCGGACACCGGCGAGCAGGCCCTGGAGATCACCGAGGCGCTGGTGCGTTCCAACGCCATCGATGTGATTGTGGTGGACTCGGTGGCGGCGCTGGTGCCCCGGGCGGAGATCGAGGGCGAGATGGGCGACTCCCATGTGGGCCTGCAGGCCCGCTTGATGAGCCAGGCCCTGCGCAAGCTGGCCGGCGCCATTTCCAAGTCCAACTGCGTGGCCATCTTCATCAACCAGCTGCGGGAGAAGGTGGGCGTCATCTACGGCAACCCCGAGGTGACTCCCGGCGGCCGGGCTTTGAAGTTCTACTCTTCCGTGCGCATCGAGGTGCGCAAGGCCGAGGCCATCAAGAGCGGCACCGACGTCATTGGCAACCGCACCCGGGCCAAGGTGGTGAAGAATAAGATCGCCCCGCCCTTCCGCACCGCGGAATTTGATGTGATGTACGGCACGGGCATCTCCCGCACCGGCGAGCTACTGGATATCGCCGTGAAGCTGGAGATCATCCAGAAGGCCGGGGCCTGGTTCTCCTACAACGGGGAGCGCATCGGCCAGGGCAGGGACAACTCCAAGGAATTTTTGGCCACCCACCCCGAGCTGGCCGATGAGATTGAGCAGAAGGTGCGGGAGAACGTGGACAAGCTCTATGACAAGCTGCCCGGACGGCCCGCCCCCCGGGAGGCCGCCAAGCCTGTGGAGCTGCCCCCGGCGGAGGCCCCTGCCCAGCAGACCTTGACCCCGCCGCCGGCCAATAAAGCCGCCGCCAAGAAGAGCATCGACATCACCGTGGATGACGACGACTGATGGAGCTGACAGCGGCAGAGCCCCGGCGCAAGCATTTGACCCAGCTGTATCTGGACGGGGAGCCGGGGCCCAAGATTGACACGGAGGTGTTCCTTCTCTCCCGGCTGAAGCCCGGGGACGCCCTGGGGGAAGAGGAGCTGCGGGCGCTGGTGGAGGAATCGGACGCCCGCCGGGCCCGGGAGAAGGCCCTGTACCTGTTAGAGCACCGCAGCCACAGCAAGCGGGAGCTGACGGAAAAGGTGGCCCGCACCGCCGCCTCCCGAGAGGCGGCCCAGGCCGCGGCGGACCGGCTGGAAGAGCTGGGGCTTTTGAACGACCGGGCCTTTGCCGAAAGCTATGCCCGGGAGCTGATCCAGCGCAAGCGCTATGGCCTGCGGCGGGTGAGGCAGGAACTGGCCCACAAGGGCATCCCCCGGGACATGGCGGAAGAAGTGCTGGCCCCTTACGGGGAAGAGGACAGCGCCGGGGAAAACATCCGCCTGGTGCTCTCCAAGCGCTACGCCCTGTGGCGGGAGGACGAAAAGGTCCGGCGCCGGGCCGTGGCCGCCCTGCAGCGGCTGGGCTACTCTTATGAGCAGGTGCGCGAGGTTATGGGCGGGCTGGATACGGAATAAAGGGGAAGCCGGGCGGCAGTCCGGCTTCTTTTTTGTGAGAATGGGCAAAAGTCTTGGATAACCCGCCCCAGCGCCTTGACAAGGGGCCCCGCAGCCAGTATAATCAGCACAGGAAACTATACTGAATCGGTATACTTTAGGCCGGTGACGGAGAGAATTCAAGGAAAGGGCGGTCCTGATTTTTGAGCGAGACCATTCTGGAGCTTCACGGCATTTATAAAGGCTTTGACGGGACCCCGGTGCTCAAGGGCATCGGCCTGCAGGTGGAGCGGGGGGAGTTTATCACCCTGCTGGGCTCCTCTGGCTGCGGGAAAACCACCACCCTGCGCATCATCGCCGGGCTGGAGGCCCCCGACCAGGGCCGGGTCCTGCTGGAGGGGAAGGACATGACCGATGTAGAGCCCAACAAGCGGGACGTGAATACGGTGTTCCAAAGCTATGCCCTGTTCCCCCACATGAACGTGGAGCAGAACGTGGGCTATGCCCTGAAGCTGCGCAAGCGGCCCAAGGGGGAGATCAAGGAAGAAGTGAAAAAAATGCTGGAGCTGGTGCAGCTCTCTGGCTTTGAGAAGCGCAAGCCCGCCGAACTTTCCGGCGGGCAGAAGCAGCGGGTGGCCATTGCCCGGTCCCTCATCAACCGGCCGAAGATCCTGCTTTTGGACGAGCCCCTGGGGGCGCTGGACCTGCAGCTGCGCCGCCAGATGCAGCAGGAGCTGAAACGCCTGCAGAAGAAGCTGGGCATCACCTTTATCTACATCACCCACGACCAGGAGGAGGCCCTGAATATGTCCGACCGCATCGCCGTGATGCGGGACGGCCAGTTCGACCAGATCGGCACCCCCTCTCAGGTGTATGACTCCCCCCGCACCGCCTATGTGGCGCGGTTTGTGGGAGAGGCCAACATTGTGCGGGGCACGGTGGGGGCGGTCTCCGGGGACCGGGTGGAGTTTTTGGGCGCCGGCGGGAAGGCGGCCTTCCTCAGCCGGGGGCGCCAGTTCACCCCGGGCGAGCCGGCGGCGCTGGCGGTCCGGGGCGAGCAGGCCCAGGCCCTGCCGGGGAAAGAGGGCCCCGGCCTGCCCGGCGTGGTAAAGGAAAAGAGCTTTGCCGGGGGCATGCTGCGCATCGCGGTGGAGCTGGCCGGCGGGGAGGAGTTTATCTGCCGCCGCCACGGCATCGACTCGGAGCTTGCCCCCGGGGACGCCGTACGCGTCACCTGGGAGCCGGACCAGGCCTGCCCGGTGGAGGGGGAGGAGGAACAGCCATGAGCAAGGAGCGCTCTACCCTGAAAAAACGGCAGCGGCGGGGGGAATTCCTCACGGCCCTGCCCCTGGTCCTGTTCACCCTGCTGTTTATTGTGGGGCCCATGGTGTACATGGTGGCCCTCAGCTTTATGACCCGGGCGGAGACCTGGGGCGTGGTCCCCCAGTTCACCCTGAAGAATTACGCCGGCATCACAGAGCCGGTGTATTTGAGCACGTTTTGGGAGTCCCTGAAGCTGGCGGTCATCAGCACGGTGCTGATTATCGCCATCGGCTACCCCTTTGGGTACTTTATGGCCAAGCTGGGCCCTAAGTGGAAGAAGCGCACCATGCTTTTGCTGATGATCCCCTTCTGGACCAGCTCCCTCATCCGGCTGTACGGGTGGATCATCATTTTCCGGGCCGGGGGGTTGTTCGACTCCTTCCTGATGGCGCTGCACGTCACCAGCGAGCCCTTGAAGCTGCTGTACACCTACCCTGCCGTGGTGGTGGGCATGGTGTACGCCCTGCTGCCCTTTATGATCTTCGCGGTGTACTCCAGCGCGGAGAAACTGGACTTTTCCCTGGTGGAGGCCGCCCGGGACCTGGGGGCCTCTCCCATGAAGGCGTTTTTGACCGTGAGCCTGAAGCTGACCCTGCCGGGGCTGCTCTCCGGCGTGGTGCTCACCTTTGTGCCCAGCATGGGGCTGTTCTTCATCGCGGACCTTTTGGGCGGCAACAAGGTGGTGCTGGTGGGCAACCTGATCCAGGCCCAGCTGATGAACGCCCACAACTGGCCCTTTGCGGCGGCCCTCTCGGTGGTGCTGCTGGTGCTCACCACGGTGATCCTCTGGCTGTACCGGAAGCTCAGCGGCGTGAAGGACCTGGAGGGGATCGTGTAGCCTCCCGCGAAGCGGTGTAAAAGTTTTCGGTCAAGCCTTTTTCAAAAGGCTTGTGGGTTGTAGGGCAAAGCCCTACGAGGGGGTGCGGGGCTTAGCCTCGCCGTAACAGGCGTAAACCTTTTTGGGGACATACGTCCCCAAGTTTTGCTGACGCTTTCTATGGCGGGCCGTGGGGATTCTGTCCCCACCCCCTGCCATCTTTGAAAAGGTGGACGAAACTTTTTTGCGCCTGCGGCGGGCGGTTCATCCCGCTTATTTTGTGATTTGGAGGTGCCCATGAAAAACCGCACAAAGCTGCCCAATATCTACCTGGGGGTGGTGCTGGCCCTGATGTATGTGCCCATCCTGGTGGTCATTCTGTACTCCTTCAACGAGAGCCGGATCAGCTCGGTGTGGGAGGGCTTCTCTTTGAAGTGGTATGAGGAGCTCTTCCGGGACCGGGACCTGTTCCAGGCCCTGTGGAACTCCATCCTGCTGGGGGTGATTTCCAGCTGCTGCGCGGCCGTCATCGGCACCCTGGGGGCCTACGGCATGAGCAAGGTCAAGTTCCCCTTAAAGGGCGCGGTGGAGTACGTCTCCACCCTGCCCATGATGATCCCCGAGATCATTCTGGGTATGGTGTTCATGGCGTTCTTTTCCCTTATCGGCATCCCCTTCGGCATGGGGACGCTGGTCATCGCCCACACGGCCTTCTGCATCCCCTATGTGTTCATGCTGGTGAAGGCCCGCCTGGTGGGCATGGACAAGAGCCTGCCCGAGGCCGCCCAGGACCTGGGGGCCTCTCCCGCGCGGGTGTTTTTCGATATCATCTTGCCCTTGGTGGCCCCGGCCATCGCCTCGGGCATGCTGCTGGCCTTCGCCATGAGCATGGACGACGTGATCATCAGCGTGTTCGTCACCGGGGTGGACACCAACACCCTGCCGGTAAAGATCTACACCCAGCTGAAAACCGGGGTAACCCCGGAGATCAACGCCCTGTGCACCCTGCTGTTTTTGGCCACCCTGCTGTTGTGCGGGCTGGCCGCCCTGCTGGGGCGCACGCCCAAAAAACAAGACAGAAGTAAAGGAAAGGACGTGACCGAACCATGAGAAAGATGAAAAAGTTTTTGTCCGCCGCCCTGGCAGCCCTGCTGCTGGTGGGCGCCCTGGCCGGCTGCTCCGGCTCCTCCGCTGGGGAGAACGGGGAGCTGGTGCTCTACACCTGGGAGAACATGTTCCCCCAGGAGGTGCTGGACGCCTTTACCGAGGAGACCGGCATCCAGGTGACCTACTCCAACTTTGACACGGACGAGACCATGCTGGCCCGGCTGGAGACCGCCAAAGGCGGCGACTACGACCTGGTCATCGCCGACGACTACATCATCGAGACCGCCATCCAGCAAGGGCTGGTTCAGGAGCTGGACACCTCGAAGCTGGAGAATTACGGCAGCATCAACCCGGTGTACCAGGGCCAGTTCTTCGACCCCGAGGACAAGTACACCGTGCCCTACGGCGCCGGTGTGCAGACCATCGTCTACGACCCCAGCGTGGTGGATGTGGACATCCAGGGCTACGCCGACCTGTGGGACGCCTCTCTGGAGGATAACGTGGGCATCATCGGCAGCTTCCGGGTCATCAACGGCATGGCTCTGAAGGTGCTGGGAGAGAGCTACAACACAGAGGACCTGGCCGCCATTGACGCCGCCGGGGAGAAGCTGCTGGAGCTGGCCCCCAACATCCGCCTCATCAAGGACGACAACACCCAGGACGACCTGCTCTCCGGCGAGGTGGGCGCGGCCGTGCTGTACACCTCGCAGGTGACGCTTGCCAAAATGGCCAACCCCGACCTGGAGGTGGTCTTCCCCCAGGAGGGCATCGGCTTTGGCATCATGGCCCAGTTCATCCCCGTCAACGCCCCCCACGCGGAGAACGCCTACAAGTTTATCGACTACATCCTCCAGCCGGAAGTGGCCGCCCAGTGCTTTGAGTACATCGGCTACTACTGCACCAACCTGGACGCGGAACAGTACATCTCCGAAGAGTACCGGGATTTCCTCACCCTGCCCGAGGACATTGGCTCTGGCAGCATGGAGATGATCGAGAACGTCTCCGCCGAGGCCCTGGAGGAGCATCAGAAGGTCTGGACAGAGTTTAAAGCGGCCTGCGGTGCGTGACCGCGCGGGACACGCTGCGGGCGGGTAAGATCTTTTGGGCCCCGGCCCTTCGTTGCAAGCCAGAAAAAAGGACAGCCAAGCAAATTGCCTGGCTGTCCTTTTTGCGTTCCTCAGATCATCCGGCTGCAGGGGCCGGGAAGCTGCCAATCTCCGGCAAGCCGCCCTCTCCCACCTGTTCCGCCTCCCCCTCCAGGGAGTTCCACAGGGCGTCCGGGTCCAAGGGGAATTTATGGCGCAGCTTGTAAAAGCCCTCCCCAGTGGAGAGCAATTCCCCGCCGCTGCCCAGGTGCATCACCTCTTGGGAGGAGTCCTCCCGGACAAAGACGAAATAGGTGCCGATCCCCCCGGCGGGCACGTCCTCGTTGACGGCGTCCCGCTCCACCCGCAGGGAGAACAGGGCCTGGGCCGCCTGGCGGATCTTCTCCGGGTCTGTGGTGGTCTTCCGCTGGGCGCCGGCGGGCACGCCCCCCTGGTACAGCTGCAGCTCCACCATCTCCTCCGGGTCCCAGTCCAGCCCGGGCACCCGGGCCGCCCGGCAGCCGGACAGGGCCAGCAGCAGGCAGAGCAGCGCGCACAGGGCAAGAGACCGTTTCATAAGCACTCCTCCTTTTCCCTTTCTAAGGCCATTCTACCATGCCCGGTGGGGAAAGGCAAGGCAGAGCGGGCGGCGTGGCGCCGTTAAAAAGGAGGAGGGCCTCCTTTCGGGGAAGTGCACCTCCTTTCGGGGAAGCGCCTCCTCCTTTTGTGGGGATGGAATCCGTTGAAATTTAGTTGAGGGAGAAGCCCGTCTCCAACAGGGGATACTGCTCCATGCAGGCCTTAATCTCCTCCTCGCCCTTCAAGGCGGGGATGCCGCCCCGGTGGGTGGCGCAGATGGAGCCCGCTCCGTTGGCGAACCGGCAGTAAGCGGCCAGCTCCTCCTGGGTGAGGGCGCTCAGGGACTCCCGGGTGGTGTGGCCGTTTTTCACCAGGCAGGAGAGGAAGGCCCCCCAGAAGCTGTCGCCAGAGCCGGTGGTGTCCACCACGGGGGTGTCATAGGTGGGCTGGTGGGTCAGGCCGTGGCCGTTGGAGAAGGCGCAGCCGTTGGGCCCCAGGGTCACCATCACCAGGGCGGCGCCCAGGGCGTGAAGGGCCTCTACCCCGGCGGAGATGCTCTCCTGGCCGGTGAGCAGGGCCAGCTCCTCCTCGCTGATCTTCAGCACGTCGCACAGGGGAAGGCCCAGCTTCATCCCAGCCACGCCCTCCTCTTCCGAGGGCCACAGCACCGGCCGCCAGTTGGGGTCGTAGGAGATGAGCTTGCCCATCTTGCGGGCCTTCTCCACCAGGGAAAGGGTGGTGGAGCGGCTGGGGTCGTTGGTCAGGGACAGGGAGCCGAAGTGCAGGATGGAGCACTCCTCCACCTCCTCCATGTTCACCTCTTCGGGCAGCAGCTGGGTGTCCGCGCCGGGGTCCCGGTAGAAGGTGAAGCTGCGGTCGCCGTGCTCGTCCAGCTGGACAAAGGCCAGGGTGGTGTGGTGCCGTTTGTCCATCACCAGGCCCTTGGTGGAAACGTTGTTTTCCTCCAGGCACTTCTTCAGGGAGAGGCCAAAGTCATCCTGGCCCACTTTGCCGATGAACCCGGCGGAGACCCCCAGCCGGGCCAGCTGCACCGCCGCGTTGGCGGGGGCGCCGCCGGGGTTGGGGCAGAACATGCTGGGATAGCCTTCGATGTTTACAGGGGAAAAGTCGATGAGCAGCTCCCCGGTGGTCAAAACTTGAGACATGATACATTCGTCCTTCCTGGAATGGGATTTTCCGTTTATTTTGCGGCGTACACCTCTACCTGGGCCTGCCCCTGGGCCACGGCCACCTTGGTGTAGGGGGTGTCCGGGTACATCAGCTGGGTGAAAGCCCGGGTGTACTGGTCCGCGTAGAGTTCGCAGATAGAGTGGTCAAAGTGGAGCTCCAGCTCCCATGCTCCCTCGTAGTACCGGGGGGCGGAAATCTTGGAGTACCAGTCGGAGAAGAAGTACTCGTTAAATCCCTTGTAGCCCGCCTGGGAGCGGTCAATGAAGATCTCGCCCTTCTCGTTGACGCCAAAGTCAAAGTGCTGGCCCCGGCTGTTCTCCAGCCGGATGGTGGCGGCGCCGCTGCCTTTCACCTTCAGGCCGAAGAGCTCGCCGGGCAGGTCCTGGCTGCCGCAGGGAGACTCTTGGAAGGGCCAGGCCACCGGGGGCGTGGCCATCCGCAGGCCGCCCTTGGGGGTGTGCACCAGCTCCATCTTCCGGGGCATGGCCATGTAGCCGCAGAACTCCCCGGTGGGCAGCTGCCGGGCGTAGATCCAGCTGGTGCCCCAGGCGATCATAATGCGCTCTTGGGCATTGTCAAAGGTGACGCCGGCGTAGTTGTCAAAGCTCTGGTCGATGAACTCGGCGGTGTCCCAGGGGGTGTCGCAGGTGAAGGTCTCCCCGTCGAACTGGCCGATGAAATACTGGGTGCGGGCGCCGTGGTTCTCGTGGTTGCGGCCCATGCTGACAATGAGGATCCATTTCTCCTCCCCGTCGATAGTGAGGGGGAACAGGTCGGGGCACTCCCACACGCCCTGGGAGTGGTTGCCCTCGGGGCCGAACTCGCCGGTCTTGCGCCATTCCTTCAGGTTTTCCGAAGCGTAGAATTCCACCCGGTCGCCGGCGGCCAGCACCACGCTCCAGCCGCCCTTGGGATTGGGGATGACCTTGGGGTCCCGGAAGTCGATCTTCTCCGCGTTGGGGATGACCGGGTTGCCAGTGTACTTGGCAAAGTTCACAGTGTCGGTAGAGTAGGCAATGCACTGCTGTTCCGTGTCCCCATGGCAGGTGTACATGGCCACAATGGGCGGGTGCTCCTTGGTGCCAAAGCCAGAGGTGTTCTCCTTGTCATACACGGCGGAGCCGGAGAACATGGCCCCGTCCGCATCGGGATAGAGGGCCACGGGCAGGTGCTGCCAGTGGAGCAGGTCCTGGCTGACGGCGTGGCACCAGTGCATGGGGCCCCACACGGGCTCGGGATAGTACTGGGCGAACAGGTGGTAATTGCCGTTTTCATACACCAGGCCGTTGGGGTCGTTAATCCAGCCGGTGGCGGGAGTGAAGTGGATCTCGGGGCGGAAATCGCGGATTCCTTGGGTGCTCATAAAACAGTCCTCTTTTCTTTATTCAAATAATAAAATGGTTTTTGTTTTCTAGGCGCTATATGCAAGGGCTCAACGGGCGGCGGGGGCATAGACCTCCACCTGGGCGCTGCCCTCCACCACAGAGGCCCGGGTGTAGGGGGTGTCCGGGTACATCAGCTGGGTGAAGGTCAGGGTGCCGCCGTCGGCGTAGAGCTCGCTGATGGAGTGGTCGAAGTGGAGCTCCAGCTCCCAGGCCCCGTCATAATAGCGGGGGGCGCTGGTTTTGGAGAACTTTTCCGAGGCAAACTGGGGGTCAAAGTCCTTGGCGCCTGCCTGGGAGCGGTCCACAAAGACTTCGCCCTTTTCGTTGACGCCAAAGTCAAAATGCTGGCCCAGGCTGTTTTCCAGCCGGAGGGTGGCGGGGCCTTCGCCCCTTGCCTTCAGGCCAAAGAGCTCGCCGGGCAACTCCCCGGTGCTGCAGGGCGCCGCCTGGAAGGGCTGGGCGGCGGGCACAGCCGCCAGCCGTAAGCCGCCCTTGGGGGTATCTGCCAGAGAGAGCCGGCGGGGCATGGAAAGGTAGCCGCAGAACACGCCGGTGGGCAGCTTGCGGGCATAGACCCAGCTGGTAGCCCAGGAGATCAAAAGGTGACGCCGGCGTAGTTGTCAAAGCCCTGGTCCAAAAGCTTGACCGGCTGATAGGGCATGTCGCAGCGGAAGGTGTCCCCGTCGAAGGTGCCGGTGAAGTATTGGGTGCGCTGGTGCCCCATGCTGATGACCAGAACCCATTTTTCCTCCCCGTGGATGGTGAGGGGGAACAGGTCGGGGCACTGCCACTGGCCGGGCATAAAGTTCCCCTCGGGGCCGAACTCGCCGGTTTTCTCCCAGTGCTTCAAGTCCTGCGAGGCGAAAAAGGCCACCCGGTCCGTCATGGTGATGGCTACGCTCCACCCGCCCCGGATGGGGTTGGGGAACACCTTGGGGTCCCGGAAGATCCGGTCCTCCCCGTTGGAGAGCACCGGGTTTCCCCGGTACTTTAAAAAGTTGCGGAAGCCCGGGTCGTTCGAGGCGGCCAGGGACTGCTGCTCCATGTGGCTGTGACTGGTGTACATGGCCACCAGGGGCGGGTTCTCCCGGGTGCCCAGGCCGGTCACGTTCTCCTTGTCGTACACGGCAGAGCCAGAGAAGGCCGCCCCCAGCTTGTCGGGGTAAAGCGCAACGGGAAGCTCCTGCCAGTGGATCAGGTCACGGCTGACAGCGTGGCACCAGTGCATGGGGCCCCAGATGGGCTCTACGGAGTATTGGGCGAACACATGGTACTCGCCGTTGACATACACCAAGCCGTTGGGGTCGTTGATCCAGCCTTTTTCAGGGGTAAAGTGGATTTCCGGGCGGAAATCGCGGATGCCTTGGGTGCTCATAAGAATGTCCTTTCTCCACTATGGGATTTTCGTCTTTAGAGAGAGGGATAAACCTCTATCTGGGCCTGGCCCTGGGCCACCATTGCCTGGGTGTAGGGCTCGTCCGGGTAAACTGCCTGGGTGAACACTAAGGTGCCGCCGTCGGCATACAGCTCGCAGATGGAGCGGTCGAAGTGGAGCTCCAGCTCCCAGGCGCCCTCATAAAAGCGGGAGGCGGCCAGCTGGGAGAACCGGGGTGCGCCAAAGTCCGGGTTGAAATCCACGGCGCCTGCCTGGGAGCGGTCCAAAAAGACCTCTCCGGCCTCATTGACGCCAAAGTCCAAATGCTGTCCCCGGCCATTTTCCAGCCGGAGGGCGGCGGGACCCTCCCCCCGGGCCTTGACGCAGAACAGTTCCCGAGAGAGGGCCAGTCCCTCCTGGGGAGCGGATTCATAGGCCCAGACGGCGGGCATGGCCGCCAGACGCAGCCCGCCCTTGGGCGTGTCCGCTAAGGAGAGCCTGCGGGGCAGGGTCATGGTGCAGCAGTACTCCCCGGTGGGGGTGTCCTCGGCGTAGCGGGGATAGGTGGCCCAGCCCATAAAAATCCGGTCGGGGGTGTGGCTGAAGGTGACACCGGCGTAGTCGTCATAGCCCTGGTCCAGCAGCTTGGTGGGCTCGTAGGGCGTGTCACAGCGGAAGGTGTCCCCGTCGAAGCTGCCCGTAAAGTATTGGGTGCGGGGGCCCTCCTCCGTGCGGCGGGTCATACTTACTAAGAGCACCCACTTCTCCGTTCCGCCCACTGTGAGGGGGAACAGGTCGGGGCACTCCCACACGCCCTCCATAAAATTGCCCTCGGGGCCGAACTCGCCGGTTTTTTCCCAGTGCCGCAAGTCCTGGGAGGCGTAGAAATGCACCCGGTCATGGGCGGCCAGCGCCATGCTCCACCCGCCCCGGATGGGATTGGGAAATACCTTGGGGTCACGGAAATTCCGGATTTCCGTGTTGGGGATGACAGGGTTGCCCGCGTATTTGGTGAAGTGGACATAATCGGTGGAATAGGCGATGCACTGCTGCTCGTGCTCCCCGTGGGCGGTATACATCAGCACCATGGAAGCCTTTCCCCCGGCCCCAAAGCCGGAGGCGTTTTCCCTGTCCACCACCGCAGAGCCGGAGAACATGGCGCCCAGCTCGTCCGGGTAAAGGGCCACGGGCAGGTGCTGCCAGTGGAGCAGGTCCTGGCTGACAGCGTGGGACCAGTGCTTGGGGCCCTTGTGGGGCTCGGGGTAGTACTGGGCGAACAGATGGTAGGTCCCGTCCACATAGGTCAGGCCGTTGGGATCGTTGATCCAGCCCTTCTCCGCTGTGTAGTGGACCTCCGGGCGGAAATCGCGGATGCCCTGGGTGCTCATAAGAAAAATCCTTTCCAAAAAATATTTAGTATGTAAGTATTATATATAGTATAAAGGGAAGCGGGGGAAGCCGGCCTCCGTGAAAAGGGATCGGGAAAAAGGTTACAACAATGTAATAAATAGAGGCGTCCCCAAAGGGGGGAAGCCCCAGCCCCGCCTATCTTGTGGTGTGCGGGAGACAAGAACACCACGGTATAGTGGCCGCGGATTCACAAATTGGACGCAATTCGGTAACAAGTTGTTACAATTAGTTAATTTAGTTAAGTTATACAGCGTTCGCCACGTTCTGTCAATTGTCAAAAAACTACAATCATTTTGCTGGATTTTTGGAGTTGTTCTTTCGCCTTATTTTTCCATAAAGGCAAAAGAAAGAGAAAAAGAGAAAAAAGTTGGCTTAAATAAGTGCAAATTACCAAATGCGGGGTTGACAAACGGAAAAAGCCGAGTAAAATTATATACATGAACTCCGTTAACGTTTTTTGAGACGCGTTCCTGCTTTTCGCGCTTGACGGGGTCCATCCTGCTGAAAGGGCTTTTTTCCTGAAAAAAGCGCACCAGCGGTTTCTGCCAAAACCGCTGAGGCCCATTTCTGGCGGGAACCTTTCAAACCAAATCTTTCAAAAAGTGGGGTTGAAGCTAATGGCAAAAGGTGGAACGGCAACTATGAAGAAAGGGAACCCAGGCAAGACCCAGGAGAAGAGCACCCTGATGAAGGTGCTTTCCTGCTGGCAGCTCTACGTCCTGATGATTCCCGCGCTGGTGTGGCTTATCCTGTTCTGTTATAAGCCTATGTACGGCGTGCTTATCGCGTTCAAAGATTTTAAGGCCCGGGACGGCATTATGGCCAGCCCGTGGGCCGACCCGATCTGGAAGTACTTCGACCAGTTCTTCAGCACCAGCATTGCGGTGACGGCTATTAAAAACACCATCATCCTGAGCTTGGAGCAGCTGGTGATCAACTTCCCCATCCCGATCATCTTCGCCCTGCTGCTGAACCAGGTGAAGAACAACAAGGCCCGCAAGTTTGTCCAAACGGTCAGCTACGCGCCTTACTTCCTGTCCAACGTTATCCTGGTCTCTGTTATGAACCTGCTGTTCGGTGCCAACGGCGTTGTGAACGCCCTGATCACCGGCGCCACCGGCGGCAGCCCGGTGCAGTTCACCTCTGCGGCAGAGTACTTCCGCCCGATGTACATTGGCTCCACGGTGTGGCAGTCCATGGGCTTTAACGCCATCGTGTACATTGCCGCCCTGGCAGGCATCAGCCCCGACTTCTACGAGGCGGCTGTGGTGGACGGCGCCACCAAGCTGCAGCGCATCTTCTACATCGACATCCCGCTGATCATGCCCACCGTTATCCTCATGCTCATTTTGGCCATCGGCCAGATCATGGGCCTGGGCTATGAGAAGGCTTACTTGATGCAGACTGGCACCAACACCACCGTTTCCGAGATTATCACCACCTATACATATAAGGTGGGTCTGCAGGGCGCCCAGTACAGCTTCGCAACGGCTGTGGGCCTGTTCAACTCGGTGGTCAACTTCGTCATCCTGGTTCTGGCCAACTTCGTCTCTAAGAAGACTGCCGACGTCAGCATTTTCTGATGGTATAAGGAGGGAAACAGCAATGAGCAAAAAGAACAAAGAGCGCCTTCCGCATCAGACAACAGCAGTTGGCGTGAAAGAATCTGTGGGCGACCACATCTTTAACATCATCAACACCATTTTGATGATCGTGATATGCCTGGTCATCCTGTATCCCCTGTGGTACGTGATCGTGGCCTCTTTCACAGACCCGAAGATTACTAACAGCGGCGCGTTCCTGTTGATTCCCCAGGGTTTCTACACCCCCGGTTACGAAGAGGCGTTTGACTATCCGCTTCTGTGGAGCGGCTACTGGAACAACATCGTCTACACTGTGGTGGGCGTGATCGTCTCCCTGGTTGCCACGATCCCCTGCGCCTACGCCCTGTCCCGCTACGACATGGTTGGCCGCCGTCCGCTGATGTTCCTGTTCACCTTTACCATGTTCTTCAGCGGCGGCATGGTGCCCCTGTATTTGACTATTCAGGATTTGGGCCTTTACAACACTTTGTGGGCTCTGGCTCTGCCCATGGCGGTCTCGGTGTACAACCTGATCGTCTGCCGCTCCTTCTTCGAGTCCAGCCTGCCCATCGAGCTGCTGGAGGCTGCCAAGCTGGACGGCTGCTCGGACTTTGGCTTCTTCTTCAAGATTGCCATTCCCCTGTCCTCCACCATCATCGCGGTTATGGTGCTGTTCTACGCCACCGCCATGTGGAACGTGTACTTCAACGCTATCATGTATCTGCGCGATGAGAGCAAGATGCCCCTGCAGGTCATCCTGCGCAACCTGGTGCTGGCAAACCAGGTGAACATCGGCTCCTCCGGCGCCGAGCTGGCCGACCGTACCGCTCTGGCCAACCAGCTGAAGTACGTGGTGGTCACCCTGGCGGCCTTCCCGCTTATCATCGTCTATCCCTTTGTACAGAAGTACTTTGCCAAGGGCGTCATGATCGGCGCTGTCAAGGGCTAAGTCCTTTTGAATAAAAAGTGATACGCGCTTTGCGCGCCCAACCGAAGGAAGGGAGGTGCCTGCCCGCAACCAACGTGCTTCTGTGATGTAAGAAAGGCATGAAAACAAATCGTACAACATTTTTGGAGGTACAATCATGAAAAAGAGAACCCTTGCGCTGCTTCTGGCAACGCTCCTGCTGCTGACCATGGCGTTTGCCGGTTGCAGCGGCGGCGGCGAGTCTTCCACCAGCGAGGCTTCCACCAGCGGTGAAACCTCTGGCGACGCTTCTACCAGCGAGACCAGCGGCGAGACCAGCGAGACACCCGCGTTCCTGAGCGAGAACGGCGAACTGCCCATCATCACCGATGAGGCGGCCTTTGAAGAGGCCAACGGCGGCAAGCTGACCGCCGCCATCGTGGGCGACGCTTCCCGTACTGTGGACATCAACGAGATGGCCATGGTGCAGCGCTGGTATAAGGATACCGGCGTGCAGTTCGAGTGGACTGTGCTCAACTCTGACGCTTCCGCCGCCACCGAGCAGATCTCCCTGATGCTGACTGCCGGCGACGACCTGCCCGACGTGTTCTGGAACTTCATCGGCGGCCAGTCCTCTGACTTCGTCGTGCGCTATGCCGACCAGGATGTGTTCCTGCCCACCCAGGACCTGATTGCTGAGTATTGCCCCACCGTTCAGAAGGTTCTGGACGAGAACGCTGAGTACCAGCTGGAAGTCACCTATCCCGATGGCAACATGTACGGCTTCCCCTACATCGAGGAGATGAAGGGCCTGGTTCTGACCTCCGGTCCCCTGCTGATCAACCAGGATTGGCTGGATCAGGTTAACATGGAGATGCCCACCACTCCCGACGAGCTGGCTGAAGTGCTGCAGGCCTTTGCCGACGCCGGCGACCTGAACGGCAACGGCGTGGATGACGAGATCCCCATGGCCTCCAAGTTTGGTGCCCATGCTGGCGACACCTTCGGTTCCTACAACATGTTCAACCGTCTGACCGGCTGCTTCGGCCAGGCCGATAGCTACTGCGAAGGCAACCCCAACGCGGACCATCTGGCTCTGATCGACGGCGCCGTCACCTTCACCGCTATGGACGAGTCCATCCGCAAGACTGCCGACTACTTCCATGAGCTGTACACTGCCGGCCTGCTGAACTCTGACTGCTTCGAGAACGCTTCCGGCTCTACCGACTACACCAACAATGAGCTGACCCAGGACGTGGCCCTGATCGGTGTCTTTGGTGTTTGGACTGACATGACCATCACCAACAACGAAGTGCGCCATCAGTACGTTGCCATTCCTCAGCTGACCGGCGAGGACGGCGGCCTGTCCGGCTTCCCGCTGAACTACTCTCAGCTGCAGGATCCCTCTTGCACCGCTATCACCACCGAGTGCCAGTATCCTGAAGTCATCGCTCGCTTCGTGGAGTACTACTGCTCCGATCCCGCTCTGGCTGTTCAGTCCAACTGGGGCGCTGTTGGCTACAACTACTATGAGGACGAGGACGGCGTTCTGCGGTTCAACCTGGACGAGAACGGCGACATCATCCCTGTGGAGCCCTTCGCCAACTTCGGTGAGATGCGTTCCAACACCACCACCGCCCGCGGCTCTATGATCGTGCTGGACGAGTACTATGACACCGTTTGCGAGTACACCTACGACGCTGTGAACCTGCTGGCCTTCCAGGAGGAGAACGGTAAGCGTGAGCAGTTGGCCCGCGGCGAGGCTATCCCGAAGGTCATCCTGACCCAGGAAGATACCCAGCGCCTGTCCCAGATCCAGCCTCCCATCTCCGATATCGTGGACCGTTACATTGCTGACTGGATCCAGAACGGCACCTCTGATGATTCTTGGAACGCCTACCTGAGCGAGCTGGAGGGCGCTGGTGTGGCTGATCTGGTTGCCATTTACCAGAACACTCTGGACGGCCTGGATTTGACCGATTACTATGCTTCTCTGCAGAACACCGAAATCGGCCATGGCGATTCCTCCGCTGCTGAGTCCTCTGCCGCTTCCGAGGCTGAGTCCTCCGTGGCTTCTGAGGCTGAGTCCTCCGTGGCTTCCGAGTCCGCTGCTGAGTAAGCAGAAAATTTAAGGGAGATTCTTTCCCCCAACAAATAACCCGTACACTGAGAAGCGCACCTTGCAAAAGCGGGTGCGCTTTTCCATTCCAAACCATTCGGTGGAGGTATAGCAATGCGCGATTGGAATGAAACCATGGGACAGAACAACCAGGATGTCTCCAATGTGAATAAATCGGCCCTGCTGAAATTCCTCCGCCAGAACGGGGTGTGCTCCCGGGCACAGATCAGCAAGGCCATGGGGCTGACCCAGGCCTCCATCTCCAAGATTACGGCCCAGCTGCTGGAGGAAAACATTGTGCAGGAGACCGGCTATATTTTCGGGGAAAAGGGCAGGCGGTCGGTGGGCATCACCTTTAACACGCGCTGCAAAAAAGTGCTGGGGGTGCGCATTTCCCGCCGTTCCTTCGGCGTGGGGCTGTTCGACCTGTCTGGCAAGATGTATGAGAGCATGACCCGCCAGTTTACGGCAGAGACCACTCTGCACCATGTGATAGCCCGCATCCGGGATATTCTGCAGGGCTATCTGGAGCAGTCCAGCGAGATTGCGGCCATTGGCGTGGCGGTGCCCGGCCCCATAAACCTGCGCACCAGCGAGATTGTCCTGACCACCTCTATGGCTACCAGCGACTGGACCAACTTAAACCTCCGCCAGGAGTTTGGGGAATTTGCGGTTCCCATCTCTTTCTCCCATGACGCGGACGCGGGCGCCCTGGCGGATTGGTGGTTCAGCACCAAGGCGGCGGGCCTGGGGGCCACCCTGGTCCATTTCCTGGTGGGAGACGGTGTGGGCGCGGGCTGCGTGTCCAATGGGGAAATCCTCAACGGATACCGCAGGTTTTCAGAGGAAATCGGCCATGTAAGCGTGGATGTGAACGGCCCCAAGTGCCGCTGCGGCAACCGGGGCTGCCTGGAGCTCTATTGCTCTACCTTTGCCTTCATGGATTTTGTCTCCCAGGGCCTGCCCCTGCACCCAGAGTCGCCCTTGTACCGCATTGGCGACCTTTCCCCCCGGGATGTGTTCACCGCCGCGAAGAGCGGAGACCCCTATGCCCGGGACTGCGTAGACCAGCTGGGCCGCTATGTGGGTTATGGGGTGGTGAACATTATCAACGCCTATGCCCCGGACCTTATTGTCATCAGCAACGAGATGGCCTGGGCGGGAAAACAGCTGCTAGAGCGCGTCAAAGAGGTGGTTCAGGAGAGGATCTCTCCCGTGGTGGCCGAGCATGTGAACATCCAGCTGGAGGATGACTGGATGTTGAGCGACCCCATTCTGTACGGGGCCGCGGCAGTGGCTGTGAACAACTGCATTGAAAACCCCATTATGCTGCTGGGCAAGTAAGCTTCCCAGCCGCGTGGGCGGAAAAAAGGCATCCAAGCCAAGCGCTTGGATGCCTTCTCTTTTTTTCTTTTGAAAAGGGACGCGCCCTTCAGCGAAGGCCGCTGACCACCCGGTCCAGACCGGCCCAGTCCTGGGCGGTTTCCACCGCAGTGAGCCCTGCCTGTTGAAAAAGCCGCGCCACGGCCGGGCCCTGACTCTCGCCGATCTCCACGGCCACCAGGCCCCCGGGCTTGACCAGAGGCGCCCACAGCCGGGCAATGGCCCGGTAGAACACCAAGCCGTCCGCCCCGCCGTCCAGGGCCAGGGCGGGCTCCCGCCGCACCTCCGGCTGGAGGCCGGGCAGTTCCCCCGTTTCAATGTAAGGGGGGTTAGAGGCGATAAAATCCAGGCTGCCGGGGACAAACTCCCCTGCCAGCGCCGGGGAGAGGACGTCCCCTTTCCGGGCGGCAGCGAGTCCCTTCCCATGGCGGCGGAGGTTTTCCTCCAGATAGGGGAAGGCCCGGTCTGAGAGCTCCAGGCAGAGGACTTCCGCCTGGGGAAGCAGCGTGCGCAGGCCCAGGGCCACCGCCCCGGTCCCGGCGCACAGGTCCAGCCCCCTGGGGTGGGGCCGCTCCCCCAGCCGCCGGGCCAGCTCCTCCACCAGGACCGCCGTGTCCTCCCGGGGGCAGAGCACCCCCTCGCCCACTGCCAGGGGCAGGCCCATAAACTCCCATTCCCCCAAGATGTACTGCAAGGGCCTCCGGGCAGCCCGTTCCTCCACCGCCTGGAGAAAGGCGGCCTCCCGTTGGGGAGGGGGCGCCTCTTCCCCGTGAAGGGCCAGGCCGGCCCGGTCCAGGCCCAGAAAGCGCTGGGCCAGGGCGGCGGCGTCCGCGCCGGGGGAATCCACCCCGGCCCCTCCCAGGCGGCGCCGGGCCAGTAAGTACAGCTCCCGGCAGGTCACCGGATCAGGTCCTCGCCGTTTTCCGGGATGACAGCCTCCATGGCGGCAATGGCGGCCTCAATCATTTTGTCGTCCGGCTCCTTCACAGTCAGGCGCTGCATCCACAGGCCCGGCGCGGTCACCGCCCGGGAGAGCCACCCATCGTGGCGGGCGCAGGCCTTTTGCACCTCGTAGCCCACGTTCATAATGACGGGGATGCACAGCAGCTTGGTGAAGGTGCGCAGGAAGGGGTTGGAGAAGGGGATGAAGAACCCCACGATGATGCCGATGACCAGCATGAGGATGAGGAAGCTGGTGCCGCACCGGGGGTGGAAGCGCTTCTGTTTGCGCACGTTTTCCACCGTGAGGGGCAGGTCGTTCTCGTAGCAGAAGATGGTCTTGTGCTCTGCCCCGTGGTACTGGAAGGTGCGCTTGATGTCCGGCACCATGCCGATGAGCACCACATAGCCCACAAAAATGCCGATGCGGATGACCCCCTCAAAGATGGAGCGCCACCCGGAGATTTCCCCCGGGGCCACAGCCTCCAGCAGGTTGAACAAGACGGTGGGCAGGAAGAAGAACAGGGCGATGGCCAAAGCAATGCCCAGCACCGAGGCAATGGCCATGATGACGCCGGTGATCTTCTCCCCCAGGTGGTCGTTCAGCCACTTGTCAAAGCCAGAGAGCTCTTCTTCCTCCTCCCCCCCGGTGAGCTTGTCCGCGGAGAGGGACAGGGCTTTGTAGCCCAGGCGGAAGGAGTCGATGAGGGAGAAGATCCCCCGGATGAAGGGCTTGCCCAAAATGGGATACAGTTTTGTCAGCCGGGGCACAGAGATCTCCTCTGTGGAAATCTGGCCCTCCTCGCTGCAAAAGGCCGCCACAGTGCGCTGGGGGCCCACCATCATAATACCTTCCATCAGGGCCTGGCCGCCGATGGTGGTGATTTTTTTTGCCATGGGTCACGGTTTCCTTTCCTGGATAAATTTTAAAAGCTCGGGGGTTTCGGTCAGCTGGGGGTCCGCCTCCAGATGGGAGCAGGTGGGCAGGGAGATGGTCACCGTGGTGCCCACGCCCTCCTGGCTTTGAATGTCCAGGCTGCCCCCGTGCAGGCGGGCGATCTCATCGGCCACCGCCAGCCCAATGCCCGAGCCCCGCACCAGCTGGTTGGCCTTGTAGAATTTCTTTTTCACATTGGGCAGGTGCTCGGCGGGGATGCCGCACCCCGTGTCACGGATGGACACCCGCACCCAGCCGCTGTCCTCCCGGGAGGAGACCGTGATGGTGCCCCCGGGGCTGGTGTATTTCAGCGCGTTGTCAATGATGTTGACAAACACCTGCCGCAGCCGGTCCACGTCCCCATAGACCGGGGGCAGGGCGGTGGTTTCCTCGTAATGGAGCTGCTTGTGCTCTGTGCGGGCCCGGTCGGTGAACATGTACACCGCCTCGTCCAGCTCGGAGAGGATGTCCAGGCGGGAGACGATCAGCCGCAGGCGGCCGTTCTGCAGCCGGGAGAAATCCAGCAGCTCCTCCACCAGGCCGGAGAGCCGCTCGGACTCCCGGATGATGACGTTCATACCCTTGGCCGTGGTCTCCGGGCCGGCGCCCTCCTGCAGGGTTTCGGCCCAGCCCTTGATGGCGGTCAGGGGGGTGCGCAGCTCGTGAGAGACCGAGGAGATAAAGTCGTTTTTCAGCTGTTCGGCGGCGCCCAGCTCTCCGGCCATGTCGTTGATGGCGTCCACCAGCTGGCCAATCTCATCATCCTTGGCTTTTTCAATGCGCACGCCGAAGTCCCCCTGGGCAATCTGCCGGGCGCTTTGGCTCAGCTGCCGCACCGGCACCACAATGGACCGGATGAAGTACGCGCCGGAAAGGGTGAGCAGCAGCATGATGAACAGGCCCGCCGCCACCAGGATCAGAATGACCACGGAGATCTGCTGGTCGGCCCGCTCCATCGAGACCAGGTACCGCACAGAGCCCACCAGGCCCCCGTTTTCGTCCCGCACCACCCGGGTGATGGCCATGGCCTTTTCCCCGGTGTCCAGGTGGCCCACCCATTTGCCCGCCCCCGAGGAGCTGCGCAGGGCCGCTTCATAGTCCGGCATTTTTTGGTCCTGGTCGGGCTCAAAGCCGGTGGAGGTGATGAACACCCGGCCGTTTTGGTCCAGGGCCATAATCTCCATGTTGTTCTTGTCCTGAAAGTCCTCAATGTAGTCCCGCACAATGCCGGAAAAGCTGGAGGAGCTGGACTGGCCCGCGTTGATAAACAGCCAGTTGAGCAGCTCGTCGGCGCGGCCCGCCAGGGAGAGCTCGATGCCGTTGTAGGTAGAGCTCTGCACCATCAGGGAAAGGGTGGTGATAGAGACCACCAGGATGAAAAAGACCACGCCGGTGGTGTTGACCATCCACCGGCGGGACACCCCTTTGGAAAACACGGCGCCGCTCCCCCCTTTCTCACACAGTCTGCGCCCGGTTTCTGGGTGTGCTGGGGTTTACACGTCCCAGCGGTAGCCCAGCCCCCACACGGTGACAATGTGCTGGGGGTTAGAGGGCTCCTCCTCCACCTTCATGCGCAGGCGGCGGATGTTTACGTCCACAATCTTTTCCTCGCCCCCATAGCCGGCGCCCCACACATGCTTGAGGATGTCCCCACGGGCCAGGGCCACGCCGGGGTGGGAGAAAAAGTATTCCATAATCTGAAACTCCACCTGGGTCAGCTCGATGGGGCGGCTGCCCTTGAGGAAGGACCGGTTGCGCAGGTTCAGGCAGAACTCCCCAGAGACCAGCTGGTCCCGCAGGCCGCCCTCTTGGCGCTGGTTGGCCAGGTCCACCCGGCGGTACACCGCGTCCACCCGGGCCACCAGCTCCGAGGGGGAGAAGGGTTTGGTCACATAGTCGTCGGCGCCCATCATCAGCCCCGAGACCTTGTCCATCTCCTGGGTGCGGGCAGAGAGCAGGATGATGCCGATGGAGGGGTTGCGCCGGCGCAGCTCTTTGCACACAGCCAGGCCGTCGTGGGCCCCGGGCATCATAATGTCCAGCACCGCCACGTCAAAATCGCCGTTTTCCTGTTCATAGAGCTCCAGGGCCTGGTCGCCGTTCTCCGCCTCATAGGCCCGATAGCCCGCGCGCTCCAGGTTGATGACCACAAACTCCCGAATGTTCTGCTCGTCCTCTGCAACAAGGATCTTTTTCATGGTAGATGGCCTCTCCTTCCTGATGTTCTCTCCAACAGGGCCGCAGGCCCCTCATTCCGCAATGATGTGAAATCCCTGGCGGATCTGCCCAATGGCCCGCAGGTAAGCCTCGTCCCGGGTGAAAACCTGGATGCCGTACACCAGGTCCCCCTGGACGGCCAGCTTTTCATAGCCGCTGGTCACGCCCCGGCTGTCCCAGGCGGACTGGGTGAACACCCGGATGGCAAACAGGGGAGAACCCAAAAGCTGCACCCCGTCTTCTGAGGTGACCACCTCGGTGTAGGTGACGGTGCGGCGGGCCGAGTCGTTGGAGGCGGAGATCTTTCCCACCAGGGACTCTGGCAGCTCTAGCCAATAGTTCTCCCCCAGGTCCATCAGGGCGTACAGCACGGCCTCTGGTTCTCCCTGCGCCTGAAAGCGGCTCCACTGCACCAAGTAGCTGGTGGAGTCCAGGGTGACGCCCTGGGAGAGGACGGGCAGCTGGCTTACCACGGGCAGTTCCAGCAGGCCGTCCCCGTTGATATCCTGGGACACAAAGGGGGCGGTAGAGGGGCGGGCATAGGGGTTTTGATAACTCTCCGCATTGGCGCCGGAGGGGATGTTCCGGAGGGCCCCCTCTTCCAGCAGGAAGACCTGGGTGGTCATGCTGCCGTCTGCCTTGGCGCCGTCCAGCACCACGCCGGAAAGGCCCCGGTCCAGCGCGCCAAAGTGGATGGAGGTGTAGTTGGTGAGGGAGTTGTCCGCGGCGGTGGAGGCGAGCTCCTGCAGGGCGCCCTCCTCCCAGGCGAAGAGATGGGCCAGGGCGGGCAGGTCCTCGGCGCCCTCTTCCTCGGCGGCCAGGTACTTGTCCACCGTGAACACCTCGATCACACCGTCGCCGTCAAAGTCTGTGGCTGTCATTTCGCCGTAGGTGCCCAACAGGTATTCGGTGACGTTTTCCCCGTCAAAGAGATAGGCGTCCACCGCGGCGGTGCGGCCCGTGGTGCCAGAGGCGCTCCCCCAGCCGATGAGCACATCCTCCCGGCCGTCGCCGTTCAGGTCCCCAAACAGGACCATGTCCACCTGGGTGGCGGTGTTGGAGAAAGAGGCGGCAATGCGCCAGGCGCTTTCCCCCTTTTCCAAAAAGCTGACCTCCACGCCGCCCCCCTCTGGGGAGACAAAGCCAATGGCGTCCTCCACGCCGTCGCCGGTCCAGTCCCGCATGATGATGGCAGAGCGGTGCTCCCCCCGCTTGGGGTAGACAAAGGTCAGCTCCTGCCCGTCCCCCTGCAGCAGCTCATAAATGCCCTGCTGCTCCAAGTTGGCCCGGGGCGGGGACATAAGGTTTTGGGCGTCGAGAACAGAGAAGGAGCACCCCGCCTGGGCCAGGCAGAGAAAAGCCGCCAAGGCCGCGGCGGCCAGGCGTTTCCATACAGCCAGTCTCACAGGAGCGCCTCCTTCCGGGATGTGGGTTTCAGGTATACATAGACAGTATACCATATCCCGTCAAGAAAATCATCAACAAAGTTTGACCGCCCCGTGGGAAAAGGCGTTGACAAAACCCCGGGGGCAGGATAGAATCAGGAGCAGAGAACGCGGAAAGGGAGGGGAGCGCAATGCCCCGTTTTTTTGTGGAGGGCTGCCCCAAGGGAGAGGTGCTGCTGGGCGGTGAGGACGGCCGGCACATCGTCCGGTCCCTGCGGATGCGCCCGGGGGAGGCACTGACCCTCTGTGATGGGCAGGGGACGGACTATGCCTGCACCTTTGTCTCTGCCCAAGGGGAAAGCGCCCTGGTGCGGGTGGAAGAGGCGTTCCCCAACCGCACCGAGCCCCGCGCCCAGGTGACAGTCTGCCAGTGCCTGGCCAAGGGGGACAAGCTGGAGACCGTCACCCAGAAGGCGGTGGAGCTGGGGGCTGCGGCCCTTTGGCCGGTGGAGAGCGCCCGGTGCGTGGTGAGGCTGGACCGGAAGGGGGCGCAGAAAAAGACTGCCCGCCTGCAGAAAATTGCCCGGGAGGCCGCCATGCAGAGCGGCCGTGGCATCATTCCCGCGGTGGAGGAGCCCCGGCCCCTGAAGCAGGCCCTGGAAGAGGCCGCCCGGCAGGGGGAAATCCTCTTCTTTTACGAGCGGGGGCAGGAGAGCCTGAAGCAGGCCCTGCAAACCGCCGGGGGGCGGCTGTTCGTCTTTGTGGGGCCGGAGGGGGGCTTTGCCCCCGAGGAAGCGGCTTTGGCCCAGTCTCTGGGGGCCAAGCTCCTCACCCTGGGGCCCCGCATCCTCCGCACGGAGACCGCGCCCCTGGCCGCCCTGGCCGCCATCCTCTATGAACGGGGCGACATGGAGAGGTGAAGACTTTTACCAGCAGGGAGGGAAAGCTGTGAAAAACGCACTGGTGACAGGGGCCTCCGGCGGCATTGGCCGGGCGGTGGCGAAAGAGCTGGCCCGCCGGGGCTGGCGGGTGGCGCTGCATTACCACGCCAACGAAGCCGCCGCCAAGAGCTTGGAGGAGGCCATCTGCCGGGAGGGGGGCTTTGCCCGGGCCTATCCGGCGGACCTGACCCAAGAGGCCCAGGTAGAGGCCCTGTTCGGCGCCGTAGAGCGGGACCTGGGCTTTGTTGAGGGCCTGGTGAACAGCGCCGGCGTGGCCTGGAAGGGCCTGTTCACCGACATGACCTTGGCGGACTGGCGCTGGGTGGTGGACGGGGATTTGACCAGCGTGTTCCTGTGCTGCCGCCGGGCCCTGCCCGCCATGATCCGGGAGAAGCGGGGCAGCATTGTCAATGTCAGTTCCATGTGGGGAGAGGTGGGCGCCTCCTGCGAGGCGGCCTACTCCGCCGCCAAGGCGGGGGTCATTGGCCTGACCAAGGCCCTGGCCAAGGAGGAGGGCCCTTCGGGCATCCGGGTGAACTGCCTGTCCCCCGGCGTGATAGACACCCCCATGAACGGGGATCTGACAGAGGCGGACTTGGCAGCCCTGCGGGAGGAGACCCCCCTGGGGCGGACCGGCACGCCGGAGGAGACGGCCCAGGCGGCGGCCTTCCTGCTGGAGCAGGAGTTCATCACCGGGCAGGTGCTGGGCGTCAGCGGCGGCATGGTGGTGTAGCCGGCCGGGCCGTGGCCGTGAAAGAGGGACCCTTCCCCCGGGAGGGTCCCTTTCCGCATCCCGGCGGGGCGTCCGGGGGCGGGAAAGGGCCCTTTCGGAAGAAACAGGGGCCGGGCGCAGGATTGATTGACAAATCCGCCTGTTTCTTATAAAATATAATGGTTAAGCACACTGAAGTAAAGGCGCCCGAACAGGGCGGCGCGGGTTTCGCGGAAAAACAAGTTTTTGAACGGGAGAAAAGGACATGAGCTTTCAGATTCTGGGCACGGGCAGCTTTGCTCCGGAAAAGGTTTTGACAAACGAAGACCTTTCCCACATGGTAGAGACCTCGGACGAATGGATCACAAAACGGGTGGGCGTGAAGCAGCGCCATGTCTGCACCACAGAGACCGCCACCGACATGGGCGTGGAGGCGGCCCGGCGCGCCCTGGAGAACAGCGGCGTAAAGCCCGAGGAGCTGGATATGATCATCGCAGCCACCATCAGCGCGGACACCATCTCCCCCGGCCTGGCGGGCATGGTGCAGAACCGCCTGGGCGCCGGCAGCTGCCCTTGTTTTGACATCAACGTGGCCTGCCCGGGCTTTCTCTATGCCCTGGATGTGGCCGACGGCTTTTTTGCCCGGGGCCGGGTGAAGAAGGTGCTGGTGGTCAGCTCCGAGCGCATGAGCGGCCTGATCGACTGGGCCGACCGGAGCACCTGCGTCATCTTTGGCGACGGCGCCGGGGCCGCCGTGCTGGGCGAGGGGGATGGCTACCTGTCCTCGGTGCTGACCACCAAGGGCGGGGAGGACGTGATCTCCATTCCCACCAAGTGGGACAACTCCCCCTTCTACGAGAACCCGCTGAAGAAAAACGTGGTGAATATGCAGGGCCAGGAGACCTATAAATTCGCGGTCACCTCTATGGTGCGGGATGTGCGCCAGGTGATGGAGGAGGCCGGCATTACCGGTGAGCAGGTGAAGGCCGTCATCCCCCACCAGGCCAACTACCGCATTATCAACGAGGCACGGCGGCGCCTGCCGGAGATTGCCCCGGAGAAGTTCCTCATCAACATCGACCGCTATGGCAACACCTCCTCCGCCAGCGAGCCCATCCTGCTGGATGAGGCCAACCGCCAGGGCCTGCTGCAGCGGGGCGACTATGTGGTGCTCACCGCCTTTGGCGGCGGGCTTTCCACCGCGGCTTGCGTAGTTCGCTGGTAAATTTTCAATTTCCCAGCGAACCCCTTTCGCTTGGCGGGGGAAGGGCCAACACAGTTTGGCCCCGGCCGCCAAAGCGGGGAGCGATCTTGAGACAGTTGCTTTTTAGCTAGTATATAAGACACTTTAAGGCGGGCCCAGCCCGCCGGGAAAGGATGGAATGTCATGATTAAAACGCCCATCTGCGACCTTTTGGGCATAGAGTACCCCATTTTCCAGGGCGGCATGGCCTGGATCTCCGATGGAAAGCTGGCGGCGGCCGTCTCCAACGGCGGCGGCCTGGGGATCATCTCCGCCATGAACGCCAATGCCGAGTACCTGAAAAAGCAGATCGACCTGGCCCGCAGCCTCACCGACAAGCCCTTTGGCGTGAACATCATGCTGATGTCCCCCTTCGCCGAGGAGGTGGCCCAGCTGGTGGCCCAGGAGAAGGTGGCCGTGGTGACCACCGGCGCGGGCAACCCCTCCCGCTACATGCCCATGTGGCTGGAGGCCGGCATCAAGGTCATCCCCGTGGTGGCCAGCGTGGGCATGGCCAAGCTGGTGACCAAGGCGGGCGCCGCGGCCATCATCGCCGAGGGCGGCGAGTCCGGCGGCCATGTGGGCGATTTGACCACCATGGTGCTGGTGCCCCAGGTGTGCGACGCCACCCACCTGCCGGTGCTGGCGGCCGGCGGCATTGGCGACGGCCGGGGCATCGCGGCGGCCTTCATGCTGGGGGCTCAGGGCGTGCAGGTGGGCACCCGGTTCCTGGTGGCCGAGGAGTGCGGCGTTCATCCCAACTATAAAAAGAAGGTCTTAAAGGCCAACGATATCGCCACCATGGTCACCGGCAAGCGGCTGGGCCATCCGGTGCGGCAGATCAAGAACCAGTTCGCCAAGGATTACGCCAAGGCCGAGTACAGCCAGATCTCTGACGAGGAGCTGGAGAAGCTGGGCAGCGGCGCCCTGTACCGGGCCGCCGTGGAGGGCGACGAGAAGACCGGCGACTTTTTGGCCGGGCAGATCGCCGGCATGGTGAATAAAGAGCAGCCCGCCGCCGAGATCATCCAGGAGATGTTCCAGCAGGCGGAAGAGGTGCTGAAAGGAGCGGGCAAATGGGTAAGATAGCCTTTGTGTTCGCTGGGCAGGGCGCCCAGTACAGCGGCATGGGCCGGTCCCTCTGTGAGGTGAGCCCCGCCGCCCAGGCCGTGTTTGACACGGCGGACAAGCTGCGCCCCGGCACCAGCCAGCAGTGCTTTACCGCTCCCGTGGAGGAACTCTCTATTACCGAGAACACCCAGCCCTGCCTCTACTGCGTGGACCTGGCCGCGGCCAAGGCCCTGGAGGAGGCGGGCGTTTCCCCGGACTATGTGGCGGGCTTCTCCCTGGGGGAGATCGCGGCCCTGAGCTTTGCCGGGGTGTTCGCGCCGGAGCAGGGCTTTGATTTTGTGTGCAAGCGGGGAAAGGCCATGCAGGCCGCCGGGGAAGCAAACCCTGGGGCCATGGCCGCGGTGCTCAAGCTCTCCAACCAGCAGGTGGAGGAGCTGTGCGCCGGGTTTGAGAAGGTGTGGCCCGTCAACTACAACTGCCCCGGCCAGCTGGTGTGCGCCGGGGAGAAATCCCAGATCGAGGCCTTCTGCCAGAAGGTGGAGGAGGCCGGCGGCCGGGCCAAGCTGCTGGCAGTCAGCGGCGGGTTCCATTCCCCCTTTATGGAGAGCGCCTCCCAGACCTTGAAAGAGGTGCTGGAGCCTTTGGAACTTTCTGAGGCCAAGGCGCCGGTGTACGCCAATTTCAACGCCCAGCCCTACACCCAGGCTGCCGCCAAGGAGCTGCTGGTGGACCAGGTGAAGAGCCCGGTGCGCTGGCAGGAGACCGTGGAGCGGCTGTGCGGGCTGGGGGTGGACACCTTTATCGAGTGCGGCCCGGGCAAGACCCTGTGCGGGCTCATCCGCAAGACGGTCAAGGGCGTCACCGTGCTGAACGTGCAGGACGAGGAAACCCTGAAGGCGGCAGTGGAGGCCGTGAAGGCCCGGGGCTGAAAGCCCGAAAAGCCCCCGCGGGGGTTCTCTTGATAGTTGCTGTAAAGAGACCGCTGTTCCATCATTTTTAAGAAAGAAAAAGCAAAGAAGCCGTCCGGACGCTTTGCCAAAGCGGGGACGGGCAGGAGGTCAATGAAAATGAAGCTGGAAGGAAAGATCGCGCTGGTCACCGGGGCTTCCCAGGGGCTGGGCAGGGCCATTGCCCTGAAGCTGGCGGCCAACGGCGCGGACGTGGCTATCATCTATGTGGGGCCGGAAGAGCCCGCCCTGGAGACCAAGGGCGGGATTGAGGCCCTGGGACGCCGGGCTGTGTGCTATCCCTGCGACGTGCGGGACGAGCAGGCTGTGGAGGCCACCGTGGCCCAGGTGAAAAAGGACCTGGGCAAGGTGGATATCCTGGTGAACAACGCCGGCGTCACCCGGGACGGCCTGATGGTCACCATGAAGGACGAGGACTACGACATGGTGCTGGACATCAACTTAAAGGGCGCTTTCCACATGATCCGTGCCTGCTACCGGGACTTTATGCGCAAGCGCTCCGGCAAGATCATCAACATCAGCTCCATCGCGGGCTTGGTGGGCAACGTGGGCCAGGTAAACTACGCCGCCAGCAAGGCGGGGCTCATCGGCCTTTCCAAGAGCGTGGCCAAGGAGCTGGGCAGCCGGGGCGTGTGCTGCAACTGCATTGCCCCCGGGTTTATCGAGACCGCCATGACCAAGGACATCAAAGAGGACAACCCCCTGCTGGTGCAGGTGCCCATGCGGAAGATGGGCACCCCCGAGGACGTGGCCAACGTGGCCCTGTTCCTGGCCTCCCCCGAGAGCGACTACATCACCGGGGAGACCATCCGCGTGGACGGAGGGCTGGCTATATGAGAAGAGTTGTAGTAACCGGCATGGGCTGCGTCACCCCCGTGGGCAACGACGTGCCCTCCTTTTGGGAGAGCCTGAAAGCGGGCAAGTGCGGCATTGGCCCCATCACCCACTTTGACACCGCGGACCACAAGGCCAAGGTGGCCGCCGAGGTGAAGGACTTCAACCCCCTGCAGTACATGGAGAAGTCCGACCTGCGCAAGTACGATATCTTCTGCCAGTACGCCATGGCCGCCGCCACCCAGGCTGTGGAGGAGAGCGGCGTCAAGGGCACCCTGCCCCCCGAGCGCATCGGCACCTATTTCGGCTCTGGCATTGGCGGCATGCACACCTTTGCCGAGGAGCAGAAGGTCCTGATGGAGAAGGGCCCCCGGCGGGTGTCCCCCTTCTTCGTGCCCGGCATGATTATCAACATGGCCGGGGGCCTTATCGCCATCAAGTACAATTTCCAGGGGGCTTCCATCCCCATTGTCACCGCCTGCGCCACGGGCAACAACGCCATTGGCGAGGCCTACCGGGCCATCAAGCACGGCTATCTGGACGCGGTGCTCACCGGCGGCGCCGAGGCGGCCATCATCCCCATTGGCGTGGCGGGCTTTAGCAACATGAAGGCCCTCTCCACCCAGGAGGACCCCTCCATCGCCTGCACGCCCTTCGACGCCCGCCGCAGCGGCTTCGTTATGGGCGAGGGCGCCGGGGCCCTGATGCTGGAGGAGTACGAGCACGCCGTGGCCCGCGGGGCTAAGATTTACGGCGAGCTGTGCGGCTACGGCGTCACCTGCGACGCCTACCACATCACCGCGCCCCAGCCCGACGGCCAGGGCGGCGCCGCCGCCTTGAAGATGGCCCTGGAGGAGGCCGGCGGCTGCGAGGACTACTCCAAGCTGTACATCAACGCCCACGGCACCAGCACCCCCCTCAATGACGCCTGCGAGACCAAGGCCATTAAGACGGCCCTGGGCGAGGAGGCCGCCCGCCAGTGCATGGTTTCCTCCACCAAGTCCATGACGGGCCACATGCTGGGCGCCGCCGGGGCCGTGGAGGCCATTGCCTGCGTGCTGGCCGTGAAGGAGGGCATTGTGCCCCCCACCATCGGCTATCAGGAGCCCGACCCGGAGTGCGACCTGGACTATGTGCCCAACCAGGCCCGCGAGGCCCAGGTGGACTTGGCGCTGTCCGCCTCCCTGGGCTTTGGCGGCCACAACGCCTATCTTGCTTTCCGGAGGGTTTGAGCTATGGATGTAAAGAAGATCGAGAGCTTGGCAAAGCTGATGAAAGAGACCGGCCTGACCGGCCTGGAGCTGGTGGAGGACGGCCAGCAGCTGCGCCTGGAGCGCCAGGTGGAAGTGGTGGCCGCGCCGGTGGCGGCCGCTGTTCCCGCGGCTCCGGTCCCGGCAACGGGGGCCGAGGCCCTGGGCGTCACCCACGAAGAGCCCGCCCCGGTGAAGGAGGGCACGCTGGTGCTGGCCCCCACGGTGGGGGTGTTCTACTCTGCCCCCAGCCCGGACGCCCGTCCCTTTGTGGAGGTGGGCGACCAGGTGAAGAAAGGCGACACCCTGTGCATTATCGAGGCCATGAAGCTGATGAACGAGATCCCCGCCGAGGTGGACGGCACTGTGGCGGAGATCTGCGTGGGCAACGGCCAGGTGGTGGAGTTCAACCAGCCTTTGTTCCGCATTGTGTAAGGGGGCGCACTTGTCTCCACCTAACTTGAGCGCGGGGCCGCTACGTCCCGGTGGGACGTTGCCCAGCGGCCGACCGAGCCGGCAGGCGAGACAAAGGCTAGCGTCTCTCAGCCAGCTCCGCCGCCCTAAAGCGGCGTTCGTGACTTGTCCAGTCCGGTCACGGACGGCTTGAGAAATGGAAATGAGCGAGTGAACGAAAAACCCAGTGTTTATGCGGGTTCCGCCACTTGCACCTATGTACGAGAGAAAAATACCGTGCAAGTGAAAATCGTTTTCACTTGTACATTGGTACAAATGAAAAAACCTAGATAAAACCTAGCTTTTATCTTCATTTGTTCACTTTCTCATTTCAAGTAGGAAACTGTGTCCATTGCTACAGGAGGAACGTCTGTATGAATAAAGAAGAGATCAAAAAGATCCTCCCCCACCGGGAGCCCATGCTGCTGGTGGACGAGGTGGAACTCGTCGACGGCGTGGCCCACGGTAAGTGCCACATCAAGGGGGACGAGTACTTCCTTCAGGGGCACTTCCCCGGCAACCCGGTGGTGCCCGGGGTCATCCAGTGCGAGATGATGGCCCAAAGCGCCTGCGTGCTGCTGGCAAGCGGCGCCGCAGAGGGCTGCACCCCCATGTTCACCTCTCTGGACAAGGTGAAGTTCCGGGGCCAGGTAAAGCCCGGCGACACCCTGGAGACCGAGTGCGAGATCACCCGGCAGCGGGGCAATTTCTACTTTGCCAAGGGCAAGGGCTCGGTAAACGGCAAGGTGTGCGTCAGCGCGGAGTTCTCCTTCGCCCTGGTGAAATCCGAATAAGGGGCGGCCGCCCCTTTGCGGAAAGGATGAAAGCATGTGTTCACAAAAATTCTGATCGCCAACCGGGGGGAGATCGCCATTCGGGTCATCCGGGCCTGTAAGGAAATGGGCATCTCCACCGTGGCGGTGTATTCCGAAGCCGACCGGGAAAGCCTGCATGTGGCCCTGGCGGACCAGGCCATCTGCATTGGCGGCGCCCGGGCCGAGGAAAGCTATCTCAACGGGGAGCGCATTGTCAGCGCGGCCCTGGCCACCCACGCCCAGGCCATCCACCCGGGCTACGGCTTCCTTTCGGAAAACGCGGAGTTTGCCGCCCTGTGCAAGCAGTACGGCATTGTGTTCATCGGCCCCCCGGCAGAGGTGATCTCCCACATGGGGGACAAGGACACGGCCCGGCGGCTGATGAAGGAAAACGGGGTGCCCACCACCCCGGGCACCGACATCCTGAAGGACGCCGGAGAGGCCAAGAAGGCCGCGGAGCAGATCGGCTATCCCGTGCTCATCAAGGCCAGCGCCGGGGGCGGCGGCAAGGGCATTCGCCTGGTAGAGCGCCCCGAGGACATGGAGCGGGCCTTCCAGACGGCCTCCAGCGAGGCGGAAAAAGCCTTTGGGAACGGCCGCATGTACATGGAGAAGTACCTGGACCCGGTTAAGCACATCGAGGTGCAGCTGCTGGCCGACGAAGAGGGGAACATCGTCTGCCTGGGCGAGCGGGAGTGCTCTATCCAGCGGAACAACCAGAAGCTCATCGAGGAGTCCCCCTCCCCGGCGGTGACGCCGGAGCTGCGGGCCAGGCTGATGAACACCGCCGCCCGGGCGGCCAAGGCCTCTCACTATGTAAACGCCGGCACGGTGGAGTTCCTGATGGACCGGGACCACAATTTCTATTTTATGGAGATGAACACCCGCCTGCAGGTGGAGCATCCCGTCTCCGAGCTGGTGACGGGCATCGACATTGTGAAGTGGCAGATCCGCATCGCCGCCGGCGTGCCCCTGGACTTTACCCAGGAGGACATCCGCGTGCAGGGGGCGGCCATCGAGTGCCGCATCAACGCCAAGGGCCCGGGCAAGGTGGGCTTTTTCCACACCCCTGGCGGCCCTTGGGTGCGGTTTGACACCTTCCTGTACGAGGGGTATGAGATTCCCCCCTATTACGACAGCATGCTGGGCAAGATGATCGTCTACTCCTCCACCCGGGAGGAGGCCATCCGCAAGATGATGGCCGCCCTCAGCGAGCTGGTGGTGTGGGGCACCCAGAACAACATTGAGGACCAGATTGAGATTATCCGGGACGAGCGCTTTAAAAAGGGCGACTACTACACGGATTTTATGAAGACGTTCCAGGGGCCGGGGAACTGACCCCGCCGGAGCGCGAAAGGTAAAGAAGGGTGATGGCTATGAATTTGATGGGCCTGTTCCGCTCGCCCCAGAACGAGCTGGAAAAGGGCGGCAAGCCGGTGCCGGAAGAGGACGCCGGCATCCGCACCACCTGCCCCCACTGCGGGGTGCAGCTGCCCTTGAGTGAATTGCAGGATAACCAGCAGGTGTGCACCGCCTGCGGGTATCATTTCCGCATCGGCCCTCGGGACCGGATTGGCTATCTGACAGACGAGGAGAGCTTTCAGGAGCTGTACGGCGACATGATGAGCCGGGATATCCTGGATTTTCCCGGCTATGACCAAAAGCTGCGCAACGCCAAGCTGGCCTCTCGGGAGAAAGAGGGCGTGGTGTGCGGCGCCGCCCGGGTGGGCGGCGAGCCCTGCGCCCTGTTCGTGATGGACCCCAATTTTATGATCGGCAGCATGGGCACCGTGGTGGGCGAGAAGATTACCCGCCTGTTCGAGTACGCCACCGAGCACTCCCTGCCGGTGGTGGGCTTTACCGTTTCCGGCGGGGCCCGCATGCAGGAGGGCATCCTCTCTCTGATGCAGATGGCCAAGACCAGCGCCGCCCTGCGCCGGCACTCTGACGCGGGCAACTTCTACCTGACGGTGCTCACCGATCCCACCACCGGGGGCGTCACCGCCAGCTTCGCTATGGACGGGGACGTGATTATGGCGGAGCCCGGGGCCACCATCGGCTTTGCCGGGGCCCGGGTCATCGAGCAGACCATCCGCAAAAAGCTGCCCCAGGGCTTCCAGAAGGCAGAGTTCCTCTTAGAGCACGGCTTTGTGGATTTGATCGTCCCCCGCACCCAGCAGAGGGAAGCCATTGCCAAGCTGTTGAAGCTCCACAGAAAGGGGGCGGCACAATGAGCGCCTATGAAAAAGTCCTGCTGGCCCGGGCCAAGGACCGGCCCACGGGGCTCTCTTACATCGAGAACATCTTTGAGGACTTTATCGAGCTCCACGGGGACCGGCGCTTTGCCGACGACCCGGCCATTGTGGGGGGCATTGCCACCCTGAAGGGCCAGCCCGTCACCGTCATCGCCATTGACAAGGGCAAGGACATGCGGGAGCGGGTGAAGCGCAACTTTGGCTCTCCCAACCCAGAGGGCTACCGCAAGGCGCTGCGCCTGATGCGCCAGGCGGAGAAGTTCCACCGGCCGGTGGTGTGCTTTGTGGACACCGCCGGGGCCTTCTGCGGCATGGGCGCCGAGGAGCGGGGCCAGGGGCAGGCCATTGCGGAGAACCTGCTGGAGATGTCCGGCCTGAAGACCCCCATCGTCTCCATCCTGGTGGGAGAGGGCGGCAGCGGCGGGGCCCTGGCCCTGGCGGTGGCCGACCAGGTGTGGATTCTGGAGAACGCGGTGTACTCTGTCATCTCCCCCGAGGGCTGCGCCAGCATCCTGTGGAAGGACTCGAAAAAGGTGAAGGACGCCGCCGACTGCCTGCGGCTGACAGCCCAGGACATGGCGGACCTGGGCGTGGTGGAGCAGGTCTTCCCCGAGGACAAGGACTTTGCCGAGACCTACCGCCAGATCCAGGAGGAGTTGGAGCGCCTGCTGCCAGAGCTGCAGGCCCTGCCCGTGGAAGAGCTGCTGGAGAAGCGTTACCAGCGGTTCCGGAAATATTAAACCCAAAAGCCAAAAGGCCCGCTGCCAGGGAGCTTCCCAGCGGCGAGCCTTTTTTCACCACAAAAATCCCTTTCAGAGAAAGGAGCGGCGTTATGGAGAGGAACCATTCCCACCGCCCGGGCCCCCGCGGCTCCAGCCGCGGCGGCGAAGCGGGCAGGCCCAGCCAAAAGGCCAAGCCCTCCAGAGAGGCGCCCGCCCCCTGGCTGGGGGCCGCGGGCGCGCCCTGCCCGGTGTACCGCAAGTGCGGCGGGTGCCAGCTGCAAAATTTAAGCTATCCCCGCCAGCTTGCCTGGAAGCAGGACCGCTGCCAAAAGCTGCTGGGCAAGTTTGGGAAAGTCTCCCCCATATTGGGGATGGAGACGCCCTACCACTACCGCAACAAGGTGCAGGCGGCCTTTGCCTACGACAAGCGCCGGGGCAGGATCATCAGCGGGGTGTACCAGTCCAGCACCCACAAGATCGTGCCCATCGACTCCTGCCAGACCGAGGACGAAACCGCCGACCGGATCATCGTCTCCATCCGGGGGCTGCTGAAGGACTTCAAGCTCCAGGCCTATGACGAGAACACGGGACGGGGCTTTCTGCGCCACGTGCTGGTAAAGCGGGGCTTTGCCACCGGCCAGGTGATGGTGGTGCTGGTGACGGGCACCCCCGTGTTCACCGCCAAAAAGCACTTTGTGGAAAAGCTGCTGGCCCTCCACCCGGAGATCACCACCATCCTGCAGAACGTCAACGACAAGCGCACCTCCCTGGTGCTGGGGGAGCGGGAGAAGGTGCTCTACGGCCCCGGCTACATCGTGGACGAGCTGTGCGGGTGCCGGTTCCGCATCTCCGCCAAGTCCTTCTATCAGATCAACCCCGTGCAGACAGAGGTGCTCTACAGCAAGGCCATGGAGTTCGCGGGGCTTTCCGGCAGGGAGAAGGTGCTGGACGCCTACTGCGGCATCGGCACCATCGGCCTGGTGGCGGCCAAGCACGGCGCCGGCCAGGTGCTGGGGGTGGAGCTGAACCCCGACGCGGTGAAGGACGCCATCCAGAACGCCAGGGAAAACGGCATGAAGAACGCCTGGTTCACCTGCGGGGACGCCGGGGCCTTTTTGGAAGAGGCCGCCCTGGAGCGGGAGCGGTGGGACGTGGTGTTTATGGACCCGCCTCGGGCCGGGGCCAGCCGGGAGTTTCTCACGGCCCTGTGCGCCTGCGCCCCCAAACGGGTGGTGTACATCTCCTGCGACCCGGAGACCCTCTCTCGGGATTTGGGTATCCTCCAGGCCAACCACTACAAGATAGAGCAAATCCAGCCGGTGGATATGTTCCCCCACACCCAGCACATCGAGTGCGTGGTGCGGCTGACCCGGAAGTGACCTACAGCCGCAGCCCCTTGATATCCTTAATCCGGGAGAGGATGACGTTGCAGCTGCACTTCTCCAGGCCGGGCAGGGAGTCGATGACGCTGCGGAGCAGGTCCTCCATCTCCTGGTTGGTGGCGGCCACGGCGTGGACGTGGAGCTTGTGGCTGCCGGTCACCCGGTAGATTTGGGTGACGGTGGGGCAGGCCTCCAGCCGGGCCACGGCCTCCCCGAAGCCTGCGGGGGAGAACTCCAGCTCAAAGTAGCAGGACACCGCCCCGCTGATTTTCTGGGGGTTGATGATGGTGGTGTACTCCTCGATGACGCCCCGCTGCTCCAGGGCCTGGATGCGGCTTTTCACCGCCACCCGGGAAAGGCCCACCTTCTCCCCAATGTCCGAGTAGGAGAGCCGGGCGTTCTCGATGAGCAGGGAGACAATCTGTTGGTCCAGGGCGTCCAAACCTTCTAAAAACATGGCGCTTCCTCCTTTGCGTGATAGCTCGATTATACCCGATAGGTTTCTAAAAGTAAAGAGCAGATTGACTTTGGAAATTTGTTTTGCTATAATTCTTTCGTAATGTAAGATTTTAATTACGAAAGGTTTGAGGAGCGGATGAATCGAGATTTGACCCGGGGCCCTGTCACCAAAGGGATGCTGCTGTTTGCCCTGCCCATGATTTTGGGCAACCTGCTCCAGCAGTTCTACAACGTGGCCGACACCCTGATTGTGGGGCAGTTTTTGGGGGCCACGGCCCTGGCGGCGGTGGGGTCCTCCTACACGCTGATGACCTTCCTCACCTCCATCCTGCTGGGGATGTGCATGGGCAGCGGGGCGGTGTTCTCCATCCGCTTTGGAGAGGGGGACCGGGCCCGGCTGAAAAACAGCCTGTCCCTCTCCTTTTTGATGATTGCCGGATTCACCGTGGTGATGAACCTGGCGGTGTTCCTGCTCATCGACCCCATGATGGGGCTGCTGCAGGTGCCGGAAGAGGTCTACCCCCTGATGCGCTCTTACCTGTGGGTGATCTTCTGGGGCATTGGGGGCACTTTTCTGTACAACTACTTTGCCTGCCTGCTGCGGGCCATTGGCAACTCCGCCACGCCCCTGTTGTTTTTGGGCGTCAGCGCTGTGCTGAACATCGCGCTGGATTTGGTGTTTGTGGTGGTGGTGCCCTGGGGCGTGGCGGGGGCCGCCTTTGCCACCAGCCTTTCCCAGTGGGTGTCGGGGCTGGGGCTGCTGGCGTTTACGCTGGCCAAAATGCCCCAGCTGCGCCCCAGCCGCCAGGATGTGCGCTGGGAAAAGGACCGGGTGCTGGAGATTGCCCGGTTCTCCCTTCTCACCTGCGTGCAGCAGTCGGTGATGAACTTTGGCATTTTGATGGTGCAGGGGCTGGTCAACTCCTTTGGCACCGTGGTGATGGCCGCCTTTGCCGCCGCGGTGAAGATCGACTCCTTCGCCTACATGCCCGTGCAGGACTTTGGCAACGCCTTCTCCACCTTTATCGCCCAGAATTACGGCGCCAAGCGGATGGACCGGGTGCGCCGGGGCATCAAAAGCGCGGTGGTCTCCTCGGTGGTGTTCGCCCTTCTCATCTCTGTTCTGGTGTTTGTGTTTGCCAAGCCCCTGCTGCTGCTCTTTGTCAAGCCAGAGGAGACGGAGATCCTGGCGGTGGGGGTGCAGTACCTGCGCATTGAGGGGGCCTTCTACTTTGGCATTGGCATCCTGTTTTTGCTGTACGGCCTGTACCGGGCCATCGAGCGGCCGGGCATGAGCTTGGTGCTGACGGTCATCTCCCTGGGCACCCGGGTGGCCCTGGCGTATATTCTGTCGGCCATCCCGGCCATTGGGGTGGTGGGCATCTGGTGGAGCGTGCCCATTGGCTGGGCCCTGGCGGATGTTACGGGTGTGCTGTATTATAAAAAGCTCAGGGGGCAGCTGGCGGGCCGCCCTTGACGTTTGGAAAGGAGAAAAAACTATGAAATCGGACCGGCCCTATCCCTTTGTAACGATTGATGCCCGGGGCGCCAAGCGGGCCCAGCAGGGCCACCCCTGGGTGTTCGACAACGAGATCACCGCCCAGGAGGGCGCCCTGGAGGACGGCGCCCTCTGCGACGTGCGCAGCCCCAAGGGGCGGTATTTGGGCACGGGGACCTACAACTCCCACTCCAAGATCCGGGTGCGGCTGCTCTCTCAAAACGCCAACGACCGGTTTGACCAGGCCTTTTTCGCCCGGCGGGCCCAGTACGCCTGGGACTACCGCAAGACCGTCATGGGACGGGACGCGGACAGCTGCCGCGTCATCTTTGGAGAGGCGGACCGCTTCCCCGGCCTGACCGTGGACAAGTTTGGGGACATCCTGGTCACCCAGACGTTGTGCCTGGGCACCGAGCTGCGCAAGGACTGGATCTTCCCCGCCCTGGTACAGGCCATCGAGGCCGGCGGCGAGCACATCCGGGGCATTTATGAGCGCAACGACGTGAAGATTCGGGAGCTGGAGGGCATGGAGCAGAACAAGGGCTGGTACCCCCTGGAGGGCAAGCCCCTGCCGGAATCCACCCAGACGGAGATTGTGGAGAACGGCATCCGCTACCTGGTGGACTTTGAGAACGGCCAAAAGACCGGCTTTTTCCTGGACCAGAAGTACAACCGGGCCGCGGCCGCCCGCATCGCCCCGGGGAGGGCCGTGCTGGACTGCTTCACCCACACGGGCTCCTTTGGGCTCAACTGCGCCAAGGCCGGGGCTAAGCGGGTACACTCGGTGGACGTGAGCGAGACGGCCATTGCCTGCGCCAAAGAGAACGCCGCCCGCAACGGCCTCTCGGTGGAGTATGAGGTGGCCAACGTCTTTGACCTGCTGCCCCATTTGACCCCGGGGGAGTTTGACTACATCATCCTGGACCCGCCCGCCTTCACCAAGTCCGGCAAGACGGTGAAAAACGCGGAGCGGGGCTACAAGGAGATCAACTACCGGGCCATGAAGGCCCTGCCCCGGGGCGGGTACTTGGCCACCTGTTCCTGCTCCCACTTTATGACGGACGCCCTGTTCCGGAAGATGCTCCAAAGCGCCGCCAGCGACGCCCAGGTGGAGCTGCGCCTGGTGGAAGCCCGCGCCCAGGGCCCGGACCACCCCGTGCTGTGGAATGTGCCGGAAACGGACTATTTGAAATTTTATATTTTCCAAGTGGTCTAGGTCCGTGACCGGACTGGACAATTCGCGCTATGGGGTGTTGGTGCCCAGTGGGCACCGTTAAACACCGACCGAGGCGGCAGCCGAGACCGGCGGCTACGGCCGCGCCTGTGCTGACAGCCAGTGCACGTCCGCGCCCAGTGCCTGGGCTCTCAAGTCGCGGCGCGTGGCCGCGCAGGACAAGCCGCCTTCTTGCGTTCCGCAAGGGCGGGTCCCTCCGCAAAAGCTGGGTGGAGACAAGTAAAGTTTTCGCTCAAGCCTTTTTCAAAAGGCTTGTGGGGTTTGGGGTGAAACCCCAAGACCTTACAGGGGTGCGGGGGGTCCTGGTGCCCGGTGGGCACCGTTCAGGACCGACCGAGGCGGCAGCCGAGACCCGAAGCCACCGCCTTCCCATACACAAAAAAGGGGGGACGGATGTCCCCCTCTTGGGACAGCACAAAACCCGTTGCCCCAGGGCTTGAGAGAGGGAAATGAGCATCTTAGGGAAAAAACCAGTGTTTATGCGGGTTTGCCAAGATGCTCAGGTGAGCATCTAAGAGCCCGCCCCTTTTCTAAGATGCTCATGTGAGCATCTGGTGAAAGCCGCATGTTTCCTAGCTTTTTTCTTTAGATGCTCATTTTCTCATTTCAAGTAGGGGCTTGAGAAATCAAAATGAGCATCTTAGGGAAAAACCCAGTGTTTATGCGGGTTTGCGAACTTGCTCAGGTGAGCAAGTTGCCGGTCTTGTTCTTGTTAAGATGCTCATGTGAGCAAGTTCTGAAAGCCGCATATTTCCTAGCTTTTTTCTTAACTTGCTCATTTTCTCATTTCAAGTAGGGGCTTGAGAGAGGGAAATGCACCAGTAAGGCGAAAAAGCCAGGTTTTATGCGGGTCTTATTCATGCAGGTGCATGAGTAAGGAGCTTATTGATGCAGCTTTCCCGCTTACTGGTGCAGACGTCGCAGTAAGCAGAAATGGCTTATTTCCTGGTTTTTTTAGCTTACTCGATCACTTTTGGATTTCAAGTAGGGGCGCCCCTTGCGAAGAGCAGGTGCGGCGCCCTTTTTTTGCGCCTGTTCACTCTTTCCCTTTTGGGAAAGCTGTGGTATAGTATATTTATAATACCCGGAAGGAGGCGGCGCCTGTGGCGGATTTTTTCACGGCAGCCTTGCCCTTTATCGCCATCGGCCTGGCCATTGCGCTGCTGGCGGCCAATGCCCGGCGGGGCAGGGAGCGGAAGAACTACCTTACCGAGGGCATGTGCCTGGGCCTGGCCCTGGGCGCGGGGCTCTCTGGCCTGCTGCAAATGGAGCTGGGGCTGGCCATGTCCCTGGGCCTTCTGCTGGGGGCGGCTTTGGGCCAGCTGGTGCCCAAGGGCGAAGAAGACAAAACAGAGGAGGAAGAACGGGATCATGGCGAAGATTGACGCATTTTCCTATAAACTGGGGGCAGCGGACTGCTTCTGCGAAATGGTGCAGACCGGGGTGAAGCAGATCGCCCTGGCCCATCCCTGCGATACCAGGGAGGAGCGGGACAGCTTTCTGCCGGAGTTTGAAAAGCTGTGCCAGGAGTACGGCGTGAAGATGTACCTGGAGGACGAGGGCTTCCTCACCGATTTGTTCCCGGTTTCCATGAACAAGGACCGGTTCAACACCATTTTTTATGGGGAGGACGGGGTGCTCCAGGCCTATCTGGATTTGAAGGCGGAAAAGAAGCGCGCCCAGGAAACGGGGACTTATACCCCGGAAAAGCGGTACGACATCGCGTACCGGTACGGCAAGCTGCTGTCCTATACCGACGCGGGCATCCAGCGGCTGCTCCGGGAAAACCAGGAGAAAGAGCCCTGAGCCCCTTTGACAAAAACCAGAGAAAGAGTGTGAGCATCCATGTCTATGAGGTATAACCGGCAGCTGCCCAGCCCCCAAGAGCTGAAGAGGGAGTATCCCCTCTCCGCCAAGCTGCACCTGCGCAAGTCCCAGCGGGATGAGGAGATCCGGGCGGTGTTTGAGGGCAGAAGCCAGAAGTTTCTGGTGGTGGTGGGGCCCTGCTCCGCCGACCGGGAGGACGCGGTGCTGGAGTACGCCGTCCGCCTGGCCCGGCTTCAAGAGCGGGTGAAGGAGAAGCTGCTCTTGATCCCCCGGGTGTACACCAACAAGCCCCGCACCACCGGCGCGGGCTACAAGGGGATGCTCCACCAGCCCAGCCCGGACAAGGCCCCGGACCTGCTGGGGGGCATCATCGCCATCCGGCGGCTGCACCTGCGGGTGATGGAGGAGAGCGGCCTCACCGCCGCCGACGAGATGCTCTATCCCGAGAACCGCAGCTATCTGGACGACGTGCTCTCCTACGAGGCGGTGGGCGCCCGGTCCGTAGAGAACCAGCAGCACCGGCTCACTGCCAGCGGTATGGAGATCCCCGTGGGCATGAAGAACCCCACCAGCGGCGACCTTTCGGTGATGCTCAACTCCATCCAGGCGGCCCAGAGCGGCCACACCTTCCTCTACCGGGGCTGGGACGTGTCCACCACGGGCAACCCCCTGGCCCACGCCATCCTGCGGGGCGGCGTGGACAAGTACGGCACCTGCGTGCCCAACTACCACTACGAGGATTTGATGCGCCTGTGGGAGCTGTACCAGAAGCGGGGGCTCTCCTTCCCGGCGGCGGTGGTGGACGCCAACCACTCCAACTCGGACAAGAAGTACAAGGAGCAGCCCCGCATTGTCAGCGAGGTGCTCCACAGCCGCAGCCGCAGCCCGGAATTAAAGGCCCTGGTGAAGGGCGTGATGATCGAGAGCTATTTGGAGGAGGGCTGCCAGCCCATTGAGGGAGAGCGGGCCTACGGCAAGTCCATCACCGACCCCTGCCTGGGCTGGAAGGACACAGAGCGCCTGCTGCTGGAAATGGCAGAACGGGTGTGACAAGGCGATGAAAGGAGGACCTCCCATGAAGGAGCGGATTGTGAACAAGCTGGTGCGGGACTACATCCCCGATATCATCCAAGAGCAGGGGCAGACCCCGGTCTTTCGCACGTTGGACGACCAGGAGTACGCCCAGTGCCTGGAGCAGAAGCTGCGGGAAGAGGTGGGGGAGTTCCTGCAGGAAAAGAACCTGGATGAGCTGGGGGACATTTTAGAGGTGCTGGAAGAGCTGGCCCACCTGCAGGGCTGGACCGATGGGGAGATCCGCCACACCCGGGAGGAAAAGGCCCAGACCACCGGCCTGTTCCGGGAGCGGGTGTTCCTGGAAAAGGTCATCGAGGAGTGAGGCCCATGGAAGCCCAGGAGCGCACCCGCCAAAAGCTGGCCGCCGCCATCAAGGAGGAGATGGAGCACACCTCTCTGGACAAGATCACCGTCACCCAGATTGTGGAGCGGGCGGGGGTCACCCGGCAGACCTTCTACCGCAACTTTAAGGACAAGTACGACCTGGTGAACTGGCACTTCGAGCAGCTGGCCCAGAAGTCCTTCAAGCAGATGGGCGCCGGCCTCACCCTGCGGGAGGCCCTCATCAAAAAGTTCCAGTTCCTCAAGGGGGAGCGCACCTTCTTCACCCAGGCCTTCCGCTCTCAGGACTGCAACTCTGTGGTGGCCTATGACTACCAGTGCATCTTGGAGTTTTACACCGGCATCATCCAGCGGAAGCTGGGGGTGGAAAAGCTGCCCCCGGACATCGCCTTTCTGCTGCGGATGTACTGCGAGGGCTCCATCCACATGACCGTGGAGTGGGTGACCACCGGCATGGAGCGGCCCATCCCCCAGCTGGTGGACCTGCTTTTGGAGGCCATGCCCCAGCGGCTTCAGGAGCTGCTGTCGGATCTGGGCAAATGACAACCGGATAAAACGCTTTCCAAGTGACACTTTCCCCAAAGTGTCACTTGTTTTTTGAAAAACTTCTTGCTACAATTTTTTCAGAAGCAACCAACCGGGGGCCGCCACGGGCCCCAGCGTACAGAGAAAGGAAGTTTTTTCTATGGCCAACCGTTTTGTTTTGAACGAGAGATCCTACCACGGCAAGGGCGCGATCCAGGAGATCGCCGGAGAGGTGAAGAGCCGCGGCCTGCAGAAGGCCCTGGTCTGCTCCGACCCCGACCTGCTGAAGTTCGGCGTCACCCAGAAGGTCACCGATGTGCTGGACGCTGCCGGCATCGCCTATGAGGTCTACTCGGAGATCAAGCCCAACCCCACCATTGAGAACGTGAAGGACGGCGTGGAGGCCGCTAAGGCCGCCCAGGCCGACTGCATCATCGCCATTGGCGGCGGCTCCTCCATGGACACCGCCAAGGCCATCGGCATCATCATCACCAACCCGGAGTTCGCCGACGTGCGCTCCCTGGAGGGCGTGGCCCCCACCAAGAACCCCTGCCTGCCCATCATCGCCGTGCCCACCACCGCTGGCACCGCTGCAGAGGTCACCATCAACTACGTCATCACCGACGTGGAGAAGAACCGCAAGTTCGTCTGTGTGGATCCCCACGATATCCCCGTGGTGGCCATTGTAGACCCGGACATGATGGCCTCCATGCCCAAAGGCCTGACTGCCGCCACCGGCATGGACGCTTTGACCCACGCCATCGAGGGCTACATCACCAAGGGCGCCTGGGAGCTCTCCGATATGTTCCACCTGAAGGCCATCGAGATCATCGCCAAGTCCCTGCGGGGCGCGGTGGAGAACACCCCCGAGGGCCGGGAGGGCATGGCCCTGGGCCAGTACATCGCCGGCATGGGCTTCTCCAACGTGGGCCTGGGCGTGGTCCACTCCATGGCCCACGGCCTGTCCGCCCTGTATGACACCCCCCACGGCGTGGCCTGCGCCATCATCCTGCCCACCGGCCTGGAGTACAACAAGCCCGTGGCTGGCAAGCGCTACCGGGCCATCGGCAAGGCCATGCAGGTGCCGGGCATCGACAACATGACCGATGAGGAGGCCGCCGACGCCACCATCGCCGCGGTGAAGCAGCTCTCCGCCGATGTGGGCATCCCCGCCGACCTCCACGGCATTTTGAAGGAGGAGGACGTGGCGTTCCTGGCCAAGTCCGCCTACGCCGACGCCTGCTGCCCCGGCAATCCCCGCGACACCAGTGAGGCGGAAATTGCGGAGCTGTACAAGAGCTTGCTGTAATAGAAGACCTTTCAAAAGGCCCGGGATTTCCCGGGCCTTTTTTGCATCCGTTCCCCGGCGGAGCTGACCGTGAGAAAGGAAGTTCCTTTTGGCCGGGAACTGTGCTACAATAGCAGTGAAGAAAGGAGGGAGGCTGCCATGGAAAAGACCCTGTATGTTTCTGACTTGGACGGCACCCTGCTGACCCCGGAGCAGCGGCTTTCGCCCTTTACCGTCCGGGTGCTGGAGTATTTGCTGGGGCAGGGGGTGGCCTTTACCTACGCCACCGCCCGGTCGGGGTATTCCGCTGCGGCGGTGACCCAGGGTCTGGAAAGCCCCCTGCCGGTGATTCTCTACAACGGGGCGTTTGTGCGCTTGGGCCCCCAGGGAGAGGTGCTGCTGCGGCAGGGGTTTTCCCCAGAACAAGGGGAGGCTGTGAAAAAACTGCTGGCCCGTTGGGAGATCCAGCCCCTGGTGTACACCCTCCTGGAGGGGAAGGAGCGGGTCCGCTGGGTGCCCGGCAAGGAAACACCGGGAGTGGCCCGGTACTTGGAAAGCCGCCAGGGGGACCCCCGCCTGCTGCCTGCCCAAGAGGCGTCCCTGTATGAAGGAGAGGTGTTTTACTTCACCTGCATCGGCCGGCGTGAGGAGCTTCTCCCCGCCTGGGAGGCCCTGCGCCGGGAGGAGGGGGCCTGCGCCCTGCTGCAGGAGGAAATCTACCAGCCGGGGGAGTTCTGGCTGGAGGTCATGCCTGCCGGGGCCACCAAGGCCAACGGGGCCCGCAGGCTGAAAGAGGGCCTGGGCTGTTCTTCCATGGTGTGCTTTGGGGACGGCCTCAACGACCTGCCCCTGCTCCAGGCCGCGGACCACGCCTGCGCCGTGGTCAACGCCGTGCCGGAGCTGCGGGCCGCCGCGGACGAGGTCATCCCTTCCAACGCCCAGGACGGGGTGGCCAAGTGGCTGCTGGCGGACACGGCCCCCGCCCTGGCCCTGGGGGAGCGGGCCGGGGCCTTCCGGCTGCGGCTGTACCGGCCGGAGGACCTGGAGGAGCTGGTCCAGCTGTTCTATGAGACGGTGCACACCGTGAACCTGGGGGACTACACCCGGGAGGAGACGGACGCCTGGGTGCCTTCCCCGGCGGCCGTGGACCGGGCTGCCTGGGGGGAGAGCCTGGCCGCCCACTACACCGTGGTGGCGGAGCGGGAAGGCCAGCTGCTGGGCTTTGGGGACATGGACGCCACCGGCTATTTCGACCGGCTCTACGTCCACCGGGAGTTCCAGGGGCGGGGGGCAGCTTCCGCCATTGCGGAGGCCCTGGAGGGTTACGCCCTGGGCCTGGGCCTGGGGCGGGTCACGGTCCACGCCTCCCGCACGGCCCGGCCCTTCTTCCAGAGGCGGGGCTACAGGACGCTGTACGCCCAGCAGGTGGAGCGCCGGGGCGTGCTGCTGGAAAATTTCGCCATGGAGAAAACGCTGTAAAGGGGGAAGACGCATGGGAGCGATCAAGGCGCTGCGGGCCCTGCTGGGGGTGCTCCTCTGTGCCCTGCTGGCCCTCAGCCTGTGGCTGACGGCCCAGCGGCAGGTGCTGGGCCGGGAAGAGGCGCAACTGTTCGGCTATACCTTGAAGGCGGTGGAGACCTCCGCCATGGAGCCAGCCCTGCCCCAGGGCGGCCTGGCGGCGGTGGCTGCCAGCCCCTCTTATGAACTGGGGGACCCGGTGCTCTGCGGGGACGGAACCCTTACCCGGCTGGTAGGCGCCGTGGACGGGGATTTCATCGCCCGGGGCGACGGGCAAGGAGAGGAGGCGGAAGCCCTTCTTTCCCCCGGGGACATCCGGGGAAAGGTGGCGGTCCTGGTTCCCGGGGCAGCGGGGGTTTACGGGTTCCTCAGCTCTTGGTGGGGGCCGCCGGCGCTTCTGGCGGCGGGGGCGCTGCTGCTGTCCCTCCCCGCCCTTCTGGGCCTGGGAAGGGACCCGGACGCCCCGCCCAAAAGGGGCAGGCACAGGGGCCGCCACGCCCGCAGGGATTGAAAAAGCGCCTTCCCCGTTGGGGGAGGGCGCTTTCTTTGCGGCCATAGATCAGCGGTCCAGATACCAGCGGAAGGTCTCCTTCCGGTGGGAGAGCAGCCAGCTCTCCGGGTACATGTTGTTCTGCCAGTCCAGGGGGTAGGCCCCGGCGCTGCTGTGCTGGGAAGCCATGGCGTAGGCGGCCCGCACCTCTTCCTCCTGCTCTGGGGTGAGCACGCCGGGCTGGATGGAGGTGAACAGGGGGGTGCCGCTCTCTGCCAGCAGTTGAAGCCACTGGCGGTTCAGCTGCCAGGGGATCTCCCCGGTGACGCCCACGCAGTCCGCGTCAATGGCGAACAGGGCGCCGTGCTGGGGCAGGGAGAAAGAGAGGGTGTTCACGCCCATTTTCCGGGTCTGCTCCCAAGAGCGGCCGCTGGTGTCGTCGCCGGTGCGGTTCAGGTGCATCAACCCGGCGCCCAGGTGGCCGATGCAGTTGCAGCCCAGGATCAGCCCGCTGCCGGCGGCCTCCCGCACGGCCTTGTAAAAGTTGAGGACAGCCTCAGCGCTGGTGACGGTCTCGTCGGCAAAGCGCCAGCCCCCTTCGGTGATCTGGCTGCCCATTTGGAAGCCCCAGCGGCCGAAGATGTCATAGGTGGAGAAATCGTGCTTGATGAGCTCATAGCCCCAGCGGCGCAGGGTGCGCAGGTCCTCCTGGATGTAGGAGAGCACCTCCGGCACGGTGGGGTCCAGGTATTCCCGGTCCCGCTTCGAGCGCCAGCTCTCCGGGATCTGGGGGTCACGGTTCCACAGCAGGCGGATCCAGATGCCGGGCCGCGCCCCCCGATTGGCGATCTCCCGGGCCAGGGCGCCCATGTCCGGGAACTTTTCGTTGCCCGCTCTCCAGGGGCCGCCGTTGTAGCCCGGTTCCATGTTGTGAAGGCTTTGCCAGCCGTCGTCGATGACCATGTAGGGCCGGTTCTCCAGCCCCTGGGTCAGGGAGGCAAGGTAGTCCGCGTCCTGTAAAATATCCTGATGCGAGCTGTTCCCATAGGCATAGTACCAGTTGTTAGAGCCGTACACGGGGTGGTCCGGCAGGAGCGGTACGGGGCACAGCTCCTTGAAGAACCGCTGCAGCGCCTGGAAGGCCGTGGCCCCGCTGCGGCGGAACACCACGCTGGCCGCGGGCAGGGTGCGCCCCCGCAGCTTTACCCCTTCGCCGCCGCAGCGCAGGTCCAGGTGCAGGGAGAACCCGTGGGGGTCGGCGCTCCACCAGCAAAGGGCGTGGGGCTGGGCCTTCACGCCGAAGCACAGCACCTCTTGGCCGTTGTCCGCCGCAAAGTACCAGGCCATCACCCGGTCGGGGGCAAAGCCGCGCCACTCCTGGCTGCCGTAGCCCCGCTCCCAGGGGCCGCCGAGGAACCGGCAGCCTTGGGGGAAATCCAGGTCCCAGCGGAGGACCAGCTCCTTTAGGGGTGTCTCCTGGGCGGTGATGGAGACATCCAGGCCGTGGGTGGTTTCGGCCAGCTCCCAGGAAATGTCCCGGAAGCGGCGGGCGGCCAGCTGGCTGCTGGAAAGGGGCACCTGCTCCTCTTGAGTGCGCAGCAGGGCCCGGTCGGGCAGATGGTGGAAGGGAGAGATCATACAGCAAAACCTCCTATAAGCAGGATATTTCCGGTTCTTCCCACCATTGTAGCGCGAAATGGGGAAAAGCGCCAGGGCTTTTTTGGGCGCGCCCTGTTCTAGAAAAAATTTTGGGCGCCCGCTTTGTGTTTTCCCCCGGATGTGCTACAATGGCAGAAGAAGGGAGTGTTGCGGGAATGACGGCGGTATGGGTGTTTTTGGGCGTGCTGGCGGCGCTTTTGGCGGCGCTGCTGGGGGCGGCGGCGTTCTTTTTCAAGTTCTCCATCTGCCGCTATAAGCGGGAGCGCACGGACGAGCAATATGAGGAACAGGACTCCATCTGGAACCCCTTCGCGCCGCGGATGAAGGAGGCCCAGGCCTTTATCCGCGCCCATACCGCGGAGCATGTGAAGCTGACCTCCTTTGACGGGCTGGCCCTTTCGGCCCTGTACCTGCCCGCCCAGGGGGAGTCCCGGGGGACGGTGGTGGCCTTTCACGGCTACCGTTCCCTGGCCACCATCGACTTTGCCCTGGAGGCGGAGTTCTTCCACGGCCTGGGCTTTGATGTGCTGCTGCCCTACCAGCGCTCCCACGGGGAGAGCCAGGGCAAGTACATCACCTACGGGGTGAAAGAGCGCTTTGACTGCCAAAGCTGGGCCCGCTACGCCGCCCGGCGCTTTGGGGAGGACAAGCCCCTGTTCCTGATGGGCATTTCCATGGGGGCGGCCACGGTGCTGATGGCCTCGGGGCTGGAGCTGCCGGGGAACACCCGGGGCATTGTGGCGGACTGCGGCTTTACCACCCCCTGGGACATTATGGCCCATGTGGCCCGGCGGGATTACCGCCTGCCCCCCTTCCCGCTGCTGTACCTGCTGGACGGGTTGGCCCGGCTGCGGGCGGGCTTCCGCCTCAAGGGGGCGGACACCCGCAAGGCCCTGGAGCGGAACCGGATTCCGGTGCTGTTCCTCCACGGAGAGGAGGACAGCTTTGTGCCCCTCTCCATGACCGAGGAGAACTTTGCCGCCTGCCGCGCGGAAAAGCGGCTGTACACCGTGCCGGGGGCGGGCCATGCCCAGAGCTTTGGCGTGGACCCGGAGGGCTGCAAACGGGTGCTCCGGGAGTTTTTAGAGCGCTGTGGAACGCAGCGCTGAGGCGGGGAGCGGGGAAAAATATTTTTTCCCCGCCGCCCAAATAGTGATTGCAAAGCGGCATGAGACATGGTAAGATACTCTGAGAACATACGGCGTAAGTGGAGACCGGGGGACCGGGAGCTGCCTTCGTCGTACTTTTTTCGCCTGGAAACAGGCGCAGAATGAAGAAAGGGGTCGTTTTATGGCACAACGGATCCGCAGCATGACAGAGGGTTCTCCCACCCGGCTGATCTTCACCTTTGCCCTGCCGCTGATGGTGGGCAATGTGTTCCAGCAGCTGTACACCGTGGTGGACACGGCTGTGGTGGGCCAGTTTGTGGGCGTGGGCGCCCTGGCCTCCCTGGGCGCGGCGGACAGCCCCAACTGGGGGGTGCTTGGCATCATCCAGGGCCTGACCCAGGGCTTCTCCATTTTGATGGCCCAGCACTTTGGCGCCAAGGATTACCGGGAGCTCTCCCGCACGGTGGGGGTTTCCACCACGCTGTGCGTCCTTTTCACGGTGCTGCTGGGGGTGGGGGGCCAGCTGTGGGCCGGGTCCCTGCTGCGGGTGCTGAACACCCCGGAAGACGTGCTGGGAGGGGCCCTGCTGTACCTGCGCATTGTGTATGGGGGCATTCCCGCCATTATGGCGTACAATTTCCTGGCGGCCATCCTGCGGGCCCTGGGGGACAGCAAAACGCCCCTGTACGCCATTGTGGTGGCGGCCCTGATGAACGTGGTTCTGGACCTGCTGTTCGTGGTGGGCTTCCACTGGGGCATTGCGGGGGCGGCCATTGCCACGGTGGTCTCCCAGGTAGCCTCTGCCATTTACTGCTTCTTGAACGTGCGGCGCATCTCCATCCTCAGCGTGCAGCGGCAGGACCTGCGGCCCGAAAAAGTCCTCACCCTTACCCTGCTGAAGCTGGGCTTCCCCATGGCGCTGCAGAACGCCATCATCGCTGTGGGCAGCATGGTGGTGCAGTTTGTCATCAACGGCTACGGGATGCTGTTCCTGGCGGGCTTTACGGCCACCAACAAGCTTTACGGCATTTTGGAGATCGCCGCCACCTCCTACGGCTTCGCGGTGACCTCTTATGTGGGGCAGAACCTAGGGGCGCGGCTGGTGCACCGCATCAAGCAGGGGCTGCGCTCGGCGGTGGCCATTGCCCTGGTCACCTCGGTGATCATTGGGCTGGCCATGCTGCTGTTTGGCCGGCTGGTGCTGGGGCTGTTTATCTCTGGCGAACCCCAGCAGGTGGAGGCCTCCATGCAGATTGCCTACCACTACCTTTCCATTATGAGCGTGTGCCTGCCCATCCTGTACATGCTGCACATCTACCGCTCGGCCCTGATGGGCCTGGGGGACACAGTGGTTCCCATGTTCTCCGGCGTGGCGGAGATGGTGGTGCGCATTGGCGTGGCCCTGCTGCTGCCCCTGGCCCTGGGCCAGGAGGGCATCTACTACGCAGAGGTGGGCGCCTGGACCGCCGCGGCCGTCATCCTGGTTACGGCCTATTACCTGCGGATGAACGCCCTCTCCAAGCGGAAGGGCTTTGCCTTGGATGAAAAACAGTGAAAGGAGCGCGTTTATGGAGCAAACGGTCAAGGAAAACAGCATCACCCAAGGGGTGATCTGGAAACAGCTGCTCATCTTCTTTTTCCCCATCCTGATCGGGACCTTCTTCCAGCAGCTGTACAACACGGTGGACACCATAGTGGTGGGGCAGTATGTGGGCACCAGCGCCCTGGCGGCGGTGGGCACCACCAGCACGCTGATCAACCTGCTGCTGGGCTTTTTTGTGGGCGTCTCCTCTGGCGCCACGGTCATCATCTCCCAGTTTTTCGGCGCGGGAGACGCTAAAAACGTGAGCAAGGCGGTGCACACCTCTATGGCCCTGGCCCTGGCGGGGGGCCTCGCCATCATGGTGCTGGGGCTGCTGACGGCCCGGCCCTCCCTGGTCATGCTGGGCGTGCCCCAGGAGATCATGGGCGACGCGCTGACCTATGTGAACGTGTATTACTGCGGCATCATCGCCAGCATGATCTACAATGTGGGCACGGGCATTCTGCGGGCCATCGGCGACAGCCGCATGCCCCTGTATGTGCTGATGGTCTGCTGCCTGGTGAACATTGTGCTGGACCTGCTGTTTGTGCTGGCGTTTCACTGGGGCGTGTTCGGCGTGGCCATTGCCACGGTGCTCTCCCAGGTGGTCAGCGCGGTGCTCATCATGGTGCGCCTTATGCTCACCCGGGAGTCCTACCGGGTGGAGATCCGCAAGATCCGCTTTGACAGGGGCATCCTGCGCAACGTCATCCGCATCGGCCTGCCCGCGGGGCTGCAGTCGGTGCTGTACTCGGTCTCCAACCTGGTGGTGCAGGCCAGCATCAACTCCTTTGGCACGGACGCCATCGCCTCTTGGGCGGCCATCGGCAAGATTGACGGCTTTATCTGGATGGTGATGAGCGCTTTCGGCATTGCCATCACCACCTTTGTGGGGCAGAACTTTGGCGCCCAGAAGTACGGCCGGGTGAAGCGGAGCATCAAGATCTGCCTTGTTATGGCCCTGAGCACCACCATTGCCCTGAGCATCCTGCTGCTGCTGTTTATGGAGCCCTTGCTGCGGTTCTTCACGGGGGATGAAACCGTTATTGCCATTGGCCAGAACTTTTTCTGGGTGCTGGCCCCCAGCTACTTCACCTATGTGTTTATTGAGATCCTCTCCGGCGCCATCCGGGGCGCGGGGGAGTCCTTCCAGCCCATGCTCATCACCTGCTTTGGGGTGTGCGGCCTGCGCATCATCTGGCTGGCGCTGGTGGGCTTTATCCCGGCCATGCACTCCATGCAGATGGTGGCCATGAACTACCCCATCACCTGGGTCATTGCCGCGGCGGTGTTTATCGTGTATTACCTGCGGATGAACTGGCTGCGCCGCTGCATCCAGCGCAGCGGCCAGCCCGTGCCGGAAGCGCTGTGAGGGGCGTTTCCCATAAAAAAGCGCGGTCCCCGCGGGGGCCGTGCTTTTTTATGGCTCTTTTCCCGGGAAAAAGGGGAAACCCGGCCGCTGGGGCACTTTTCCCCATTGCTTTTTTGCGGGATCTGCGGTATGATAAGAACACAAATTGGTGCGTACAACCTGCGCACGGAAATCTCAGTTTTGAATATGGGAGGAATTGCAAATGACCAATATCCCGCAGGTAAAGCTGGGCATTGTGGCGGTCTCTCGGGACTGCTTCCCCATCGGGCTTTCCCAAAGCCGCCGGGCCGCCGTTGTGGCCGCCTGTGCCCAGAAGGGCCTGGAAGTCTATGAGGCCCAGACCACCGTGGAAAACGAAAAGGACATGCTGGCTGCCGTGAAAGAAGTCACCAAGGCTGGCTGCAACGCCCTGACTGTGTTTTTAGGCAACTTTGGCCCCGAAACCCCCGAGACCCTCATCGCCAAGTACTTTGACGGCCCCTGCATGTTTGTGGCTGCCGCCGAGGGCGACGGCGACCTGATCAACGGCCGGGGCGACGCCTACTGCGGCATGCTCAACTGCTCCTACAACCTGGGGCTGCGGGGCCTGACCGGCTACATCCCCGAGTACCCCGTGGGCACCGCCCAGGAGCTGGCGGACAAGATGGCGGAGTTTGTGCCCATTGCCCGGGCCATCATCGGCATTAAGAACCTGAAGATCATCACCTTTGGCCCCCGGCCCCAGGACTTCTTCGCCTGCAACGCCCCCATCCAGGGCCTGTACGACCTGGGCGTGGAGATTGAGGAGAACAGCGAGCTGGACCTGCTGGTCTCCTACAAGGAGCACGCCAAAGATCCCCGCATCCCGGATGTGTGCGCCGACATGGCCCAGGAAATGGGCGAGGGCAAGTACTACCCCGACATGCTGGAGCGCATGGCCCAGTTTGAGCTGACCCTGCTGGACTGGGCGGAGAACCACAAGGGCAGCCGCCAGTATGTGGCCTTTGCCGACAAATGTTGGCCCGCCTTCCCCAGCCAGTTCGGCTTCGAGCCCTGCTACGTCAACTCCCGCCTGGCCACCCGGGGCATCCCCGTGGCCTGCGAGGTGGACATCTACGGCGCCCTCTCCGAGTACATCGGCATGTGCGTCTCCGGCGACACCGTCACCCTGCTTGACATCAACAACTCCGTGCCCGCCTCTATGTACGAGGCCCAGATCCGGGGCAAGTTTGGCTACGACTACCAGCTCACCGACACCTTCATGGGCTTCCACTGCGGCAACACCCCCAGCTGCAAGCTGTGTGCCGACCGGGCCGTGAAGTACCAGCTCATCCAGCACCGCCTGCTGGAGCCCGCCGGCTCTGACCCGGACTTCACCCGCGGCACCCTGGAGGGCGACATCGCCCCCGGCGAGATCACCTTCTTCCGGCTGCAGAGCACTTCCGACGGGAAGCTGCGCTCCTATGTGGCAGAAGGCGAAGTGCTGCCCGTGCCCACCTGCTCCTTCGGCGGCATCGGCGTGTTCGCCATCCCGGAGATGGGCCGCTTCTACCGCCATGTGCTCATCGAGAAGCGCTATCCCCACCACGGGGCGGTGGCCTTCGGCCATCACGGCAAGGCCCTGTTCGAGCTGTTCAAGCTGTTGGGCGTGCAGGACATCGGCTTCAACCAGCCCAAGGGCATGCTTTACAAGACCGAGAACCCCTTTGCGTAAGGAAAACGCATCCGGATAAAACAGAGGAAGGCCGTCCATTTCTTGGACGGTCTTCCTCTTTTCAGCGAATTTTCAGCGAAGCCAAAGGGGTTTATGGCGGGATTTTACATTTCAAAGGTTACGTCGCTGAGGCCAGCGTTCACATGGAGCAGGGTGCCCAGCTCGGTTTCCTCGGCCTCTGCGCCGTTCAGGGCCTTCACACCCTTCACGTTGCGCAGGAGCACTTTCAGCCCTTCGGCCTTGCCCTCGAACTTCATGGTGACTTTGCCCCCGTCGTTCTGGGCCCAGGCCTTCAGCATATCGTTGCCGTACATGTCCTTCACGTCGGCGCTGGCCCGGTCCTTTAGGGCGAACAGGTGCAGGGTCAGGTCCTTGCCGTAGTCGTACTCCACCTCTTGGTTGTTGCAGCCCACGGGGATGAGGGAGTTCTCCCGGGCCATCAGGGGCAGGCTCATAAAGCCGTGGACCTCATGCTGCCACTTGCCGCCTTCCACCACCCGGTTGTCCAAAAAGCTGGTCCAGGTGCCCTCGGGCAGGTAGTAGTCCACGTCCCCCTCCTTGGTGAAGACAGGGGCCACCAGCAGGTCGCCGCCCAGCATGTACTGGCGGTCCAGGTCGGCGCAGGGGATGTCCTGGGGGAACTCCAGCACCATGGCCCGCATGGTGGGCACGCCGGTTTTGTGGGTGTACACGGCGTTGGAGTAGAGGTAGGGCATCAGGGTGCACTTCAGGTTGGTGAACCTGCGCAGCACATCCACGGCCTCCTCGCCGAAGAGCCAGGGCACCCGGTAGGAGTTGGAGCCGTGGAGACGGCTGTGGGTGGAGAGCAGGCCGAAGGCCGCCCAGCGCTTGTACACATCGTCGGGAGCGGTGCCCTCAAAGCCGGAGATGTCGTGGCTCCAGAAGCCGAAGCCGGACATGCACAGGGAGAGGCCCCCCCGCAGGGACTCGCTCATGGAAAGGTAGTTGGAGGAGCAGTCGCCGCCCCAGTGCACGGGGAAGCGCTGGCCGCCCACGGTGGCGCTGCGGGCGAACAGGCAGGCCTGCCCCTTGCCCTTGTACTCTTCCAGCAGCTGGAACACGCACTTGTTGTACAGGTGGGTGTAGTAGTTGTGCATCAGCTCGGGGTCGCTGCCGTCGTAGTAGGCCACGTCGGTGGGGATGCGCTCGCCGAAGTCGGTCTTAAAGCTGTCCACGCCCTGGTCCAGAAGGACCCGCAGCTTGTCCTGATACCACTTCCAGGCGCCGGGGTTGGTAAAGTCCACCACCGCCAGGCCGGCCTGCCACAGGTCCCACTGCCACACGTCGCCGTTGGGGCGCTTCAGCAGGTAGCCCAGCTCCATGGCCTCCCGGAAGAGGGGGGACTTCTGGCCGATGTAGGGGTTGATCCACACGCAGATGTGCAGGCCCCGCTCCTTCTTCATCCGGGAGAGCATGCCGGGCACATCGTCGAACATGGCCTCGTCCCAGGTGAAGTTGCACCACTCGTTCTCCTTCATCCAGTAGCAGTCAAAGTGGAACACATGCAGGGGCAGCTGCCGCTGGGCCATGCCGTCCACAAAGCTGCGCACGGTCTTTTCATCGTAGCTGGTGGTGAAGCTGGTGGTCAGCCACAGGCCGAAGCTCCAGGCGGGCAGCAGGGCGGGCCGGCCGGTGAGGGCGGTGTAGTTTTGCAGCACGGTCTTGCCGTCGCCGCCGCCCACCACCATGAAGTCGATCTTTTCCCCGGGCAGGGAGAACTGCACCCGGGTGACCATTTCCGAGCAGACCTCATAGGAGACGCGGCCGCTGGAGTTGACCAGCACACCATAGCCCCGGTTGGTCATGTAGAAGGGGATATTCTTGTAAGAGATCTCGGTGCAGGTGCCGCCGTCCTCGTTCCAGATGTCCACCACCTGGCCGTTCTTCACAAAGGGGGTGAAGCGCTCTCCCAGGCCGTAGACCTTCTCGCCGATGCCCACGTCCATCTGCACCCGCATGAAGGGGCCCTCGGGAGTCTTCAGGGTGCTGATCATGGCGTGGCCAAACCGGTCGCCAATGCGGGTGAGGTACTTGCCCTCATAATAATAGACAAAGGAAGCGGGGTTTTTGGTGATCCGCAGCTCGGTTTTGCCGCTCTTGATGGAGAGGCCGCCCTCGAACTCCTCTACCTCCAGGGGGCGGGCTTCCGCGTCCAGTTCGAACTGGGGCTCCTTTTTGGCGCTGCCCATGAAGTGGAATGCCTGGGTGCGGAGGATGTCCTCCTTGGGGGAGGAGATGAACATTTCCAGCACAGGGCCGCCCATGCCCCGTTCGTCCTGGGGATAGGGCACCGCGTAGAGATACACCTTGTCCGGGAACACCTTCACCTCCCGGATCTGCACGCAGTCGGCGCACTCCACGCCGGGTTGGTTCATCCAATAGCCTTTTGTGAATTTCAAGATGCCAGCTCCTTTCAAGCGGGCGGGCCCTTTCCGGGGCCCGCGAAATGGGGGACTTTTCTTGCCCGGGCGGGTTGAAAAACCTGCCGGGATGCTATATAGTATTGGTATATGCCCTTTGTGGGCGGGCCCTTGGGCCCCTGTACCTGTTGAGGCTATTCTACCGCGTTTTTCCGGAAAATGCTTGTGGGAAACAGACGGCTTGTTGCACGATTTTGATTTTTTATTGGGAAAGGCGGGGCTTGCGTGGTGGACAAACGGCTGAAAGAGGTGCGGCAGCACGGGGCCATGGGCCTTCCGGTGGGCTGTTACCGCATCCGGCCGCCCTATCCCGCCCACTGCGAGGAGCTGGAGTGCCACTGGCACGACGAGATGGAGCTCTTCAAGGTGGAGCGGGGCACGGTGCGGGTGCGCTGCGGCAGCGAGTATTTCGAGGCCCGCGCCGGGGAGATGGTGTTCTTCAACAGCGGCGAGCTCCACGCCGCCCAGCCCCTGGAGGGCGGCCCCCTGGACTACACGGCGGTGGTGTTCCGCCCAGAGATGCTCTGCGGCGGCGAGGACGACATTGCCCGGGTGAAGTATGTGGCCCCGGTGCTGGAGGGGAGGCTCCATCCCCAGCGGGTGACGGACGGCTCCACCCCCCAGGGCCGGCGGGCCCTGGAGGCCTTTGACCAGGCGGCGCAGCTGCTGGAGCAGCGGCCCCCGGTCTATGAGCTGCGGATGCGGGCCCAGCTGCTGGAGGTTTTCGCTGTGCTGGCAGAGGGCGGCGGGCAGAGCCCTGCCCCCAGGGAACAGGCCCCAGCCCAGGGGGTGAAGGCGGCCATCGAGTACATTCAGGAGCACTACCGGCAGCCCATCACCGTCTCGCAGCTGGCGCAGCTCAGCCACATGAGCGACGGGCACTTCTGCCGCCTTTTTAAAAGGTACACGTTTAAGACGCCGGTGCAGTATGTCAACGGGGTGCGGCTCTCCGCGGCGGCGGACCTGCTGCTGGAAAGCGGCCGCAAGGAGCTGGACATCGCCCTGGAGACGGGCTTTAACAGCCTGAGCTACTTTATCGGGGTCTTTAAGCAGAACATGGGCTGTACGCCCACGGAGTTCCGACGCCAAGGCGGCCGGAACACAAGCAGGGAGGAATGAAAAGATGATGGCTGTATGGATTGCGTTGGGGATTGTGGCGGCGGGGGTGCTGTTCTGGCTGTGGGCCATTGCCCCCTCTCTGCCCCGGGCGGATTTCTCTGCCTTTCACAGGTTTGACTACGCCCACCGGGGCCTCCACGACAAGGACAAGGGTGTGCCGGAGAACTCCCTCATGGCCTTCGACCTGGCGGTGCGGGGCGGCTTTGGCATGGAGTTCGACCTGCAGCTGACCCGGGACGGCCAGGTGGTGGTCCACCATGACCGCTCCATCGCCCGCACCTGCGGGGTGGACAAGAACATCGACGAGATGACCTATGAGGAGCTTTCCGGCTACCGGCTGCTGGGCACGGAGGAGAGGGTACCCCGGTTCACAGAAGTGCTGGAGCTGGTGGACGGCCGCACGCCCCTCATCATCGAGCTGAAGAGCTATACCCGCCAGCAGGAGCTGTGCGAAAAGACGGTGGAGCTGCTGGAGGGCTATCAGGGCCTGTACTGCGTGGAGTCCTTTGACCCCCGCATCGTCCGGTGGTTCAAAAAGCACCGGCCCCAGGTGGTGCGGGGCCAGCTGATGTGCCGCATGCCGGAGAAGGGCATGTCCCCCCTGGCGGACTTCATCGGCCGGAACCTGATGACCAACTTCCTGACCCGCCCCCACTTTGAAGCCTATGACTTCCACCTGCGCCGCAACCCGTCCCTGCGGGCCGCCCGCAGGGTGTGGGGCATGCAGGAGGTCAGCTGGACCCTGCGCTCCCTGGAGGATTACCAGGCCGCCAAGGCCGATGGCTGCCTGTGCATTTTCGAGAAATTCCTGCCCCTGGAGACCTCCGCCAGCGAGCACCCCTCTTTTTCGGACCTTTTGAAACAGTACCAGACGGCGGTGTGCCTGCGGGCCGCCGAGCCGCCCCAGGGGAAAAGCAGCGCAGCCAAGTGAAATCTGTGGGTCTTTCCCAGGAAAAGAGGGGGATTGCCCCCTCTTTTTTGGCAGGAGGGGCAAAGGCGGGGGGCTCCGGAAAAATTCTGAAAAAATTTCGAAAAATCCTTGCAAAACCTGGGGTTGTATGGTATTATAATCAAGCGTGACTGCACAGGCGTTCCAGACAAGGGGACGCCAGATATGCGATGAAGCGGGAGGTTGCGGCCCACAGCGGCCGGTTTTTCCGTGGAGTATGTCCGATTTGAAACCGGGCGAAGGAATTTGAAGGGATGGGAACCGCCGGGCGTGCCCGGAAGGCCAAGATTATGCCCTTTGAAGGATCAATATGGGTTTGTCCTTGCCCCGGAGTCCGTGAAACGCGGATTTCCGGTTTTCTTATGTCCAGGGTGGAAACACCCGGAACAGTGTTGAAAAACCCAGCCCGCCTAAAAGAAATGTATAGGAGGCGATTCTAGTGGCAGTCAAGGAAAAAATTCGCATCAGGATCAAGGGGTACGATCATCAGCTGGTGGACCAGTCTTCTGAGAAGATCGTCGCCACCGCAAAGCGCACCGGCGCCCGGGTCTCCGGCCCCGTGCCGCTGCCCACCGAGAAGCAGATCATCACCATTCTGCGGGCCGTTCACAAGTATAAGGACAGCCGCGAGCAGTTTGAGATGCGCACCCACAAGAGACTGATCGACATTCTCCGGCCCAGCAACAAGACCGTTGAGGCTTTGATGGGCCTGGAACTCCCCGCCGGCGTAGAGATCGAGATTAAGCTGTAAGGCTTGTTCTTAAACTACACCGGAGCAGGAGGGTCATGTTGGAGGAATCCAACCAATAACTCTACAGGAGGAAAAGAAAGATGAAAAAAGGGATCATCGGCAAGAAGATCGGCATGACGCAGATCTTCGACGAAAAGGGAAGAGTCATTCCCGTCACGGTCATCGAGGCAGGCCCCTGCGTGGTCACCCAGAAGAAGACCGAAGAGAACGACGGCTACAACGCCGTGCAGATCGGCTTCGGCGACCAGAAGCCCCAGCGGGTCTCCAAGCCCCTGACCGGCCACTTCAAGAAGGGCGACGTGGCCCCCAAGAAGACCCTGCGCGAGCTGCGCCTGGACGACATCAGCGCCCTGAACGTGGGCGACCTGATCAAGGCCGACGCCTTTGAGGCCGGCGAGAAGGTGGACGTCACCGGCAAGAGCAAGGGTAAGGGATACGCCGGCGTCATCAAGCGGTGGAACTTCCGCCGCCTGAAGGAGACCCACGGTTCCGGTCCCGTTGCCCGCCACGGCGGTTCCAACGGCGCCTGCTCCACCCCCTCCCGTGTGTGGAAGGGCCTGAAGATGGCCGGCCACCTGGGCGCTGAGACTGTCACTGTGCAGAACCTCACCGTTGCCAAGGTGGACGCCGAGAACAACCTGATCGCGGTCAAGGGCGCCATCCCCGGCCCCAACGGCGGCATCGTCGTGGTCCGCGACAGCGTGAAAGCGTAAGGGAAGGAGGAAACAAGCATGCCTAGTATCGCAGTTTTGAACATGCAGGGCAAGGAAGTCGGCCAGCAGGAGCTTTCCGAGGCTGTGTTCGGCATTGAGCCCAACGTGTCCGTGATGAACGACATGGTCAAGAATTACCTGGCCAACCAGCGCCAGGGCACCCAGTCTGCCCTGACCCGCTCTGAGGTTTCCGGCGGCGGCAAGAAGCCGTGGCGCCAGAAGGGCACCGGCCGCGCCCGCCAGGGTTCTACCCGGGCTCCCCAGTGGACCCACGGCGGCATTGTGTTCGCCCCGAAGCCCCGGGAGTACCGCTACACACTGAACAAGAAGGTGCGCCGCCTTGCAATGAAGAGCGCCCTGTCTTCTAAGGTGCGGGACAATGAGATGATCGTCATTGACCAGATCACTGCCGATTCCTATAAGACTAAGACCATCGCCGACATGCTCAAGGCGGTGGGTTCTGAGAAGAAAGCCCTGATCGTGCTCTCCACCATGGATGAGAAGGTCATCGCTTCCGCTCGGAACATCCCCGGCGTGAAGACCGCCCAGGTCAACACCCTGAACGTGTACGACATCCTGGGCGCCGATAAGTTCATCGTCGTCAAGGATGCAGTCGCTAAGATCGAGGAGGTGTATGCATAATGGCAGCCCAGGATATCATCATCCGCCCCATCATCACCGAGAAGACCATGGACGGCAACAGCCAGAAGAAGTACACCTTCGAGGTGAGCAAGGACTCCACCAAAATCGACATCAAGAGAGCTGTGGAAGAGCTCTTCGGCGTTAAGGTCAGCAAAGTGAACACCCTCCACGTCAGGGGCCGCATGCGCCGCCAGGGCCGGTATGAAGGCTACACCAGAAGCTGGAAGAAGGCCGTTGTCACCCTGACCGAAGACAGCAAGACCATCGAGTTCTTTGAGAGCATGATCTAAAAGCCGCCGGCGCGTCCGGCGCCTCCGGGCGGGGCCCGGGGGATCATGTAAGCCCAAAGATGGGCACGAATGGGGGCAGACGCCGCCCCCGCAAAGCCAAACTTAGGAGAGTGAAAACCAAATGGCAATTAAGAATTACAAGCCGACCACCGCGGCAAGGCGGAACATGTCCGTAACGGACTACACCAGCCTTTCCAAGAATGGTCCTGAGAAGAGCCTGCTGGCTCCTCTGGATAAAAAAGCCGGCCGCAACAGCTACGGCCGCATCACCGTCCGCCACCGGGGCGGCGGCAACCGCAAGAAGTACCGCATCATCGACTTCAAGCGCCAGAAGCACAATGTAGAGGCCACCGTGCTGGGCATCGAGTACGATCCCAACCGCTCCGCCTTCATTGCCCTGGTGCAGTATGAGGACGGCGAGAAGCGCTACATCCTGGCTCCCCACGGCCTGAAGGCTGGGGACAAGGTGGTTTCCGGCGCGGACGCCGACATCAAGCCCGGCAACGCCCTGCCCCTGAAGAACATCCCTGTGGGCACCTTCATCCACAACGTGGAGCTGTATCCCGGCAAGGGCGCCCAGCTGGCCCGGGCCGCCGGCATCATGGCCCAGCTGATGGCCAAGGAGAACGGCATGGCCCTGCTGCGGCTGCCCTCTGGCGAGCTGCGCAACGTGCCCGAGACCTGCATGGCCTCCATCGGCCAGGTCTCCAACATCGACCACGAGAACGTGAAGATCGGCAAGGCCGGCCGCAAGCGCCACATGGGTTGGCGTCCTACCGTGCGCGGTTCTGTGATGAACCCCAATGACCACCCCCACGGCGGCGGCGAGGGCAAGAGCCCTGTGGGCCGTCCCGGGCCTGTCACTCCCTGGGGCAAGCCGGCCCTGGGTTATAAGACCCGCAAGAAGAAGAACCGCAGCGATAAGTTTATCGTGAAGCGCAGAAACGGCAAGTAAGGCGCACGGGAAAGGAGCAGAGATACTATGAGCAGAAGCCTGAAGAAGGGACCCTTTGTACAGCCCGTGCTGCTGAAAAGGATCCAGGCCATGAACGAGGCCGGCGAGAAGAAGATCGTCAAGACCTGGAGCAGGTCTTCCATGATCTTCCCGGATTTTGTCGGCCACACCATCGCCGTCCACGACGGCCGCAAGCATGTGCCGGTGTATATCACCGAGGACATGGTGGGACACAAGCTGGGCGAGTTTGCCCCCACGCGGACCTTTAAGGGCCACGCGGGCGCCAAGACCTCCAAGTAAGGGAAAGGAGAGAAGAAGCAATGGAAGCGAAAGCAACACTGAACTACACCCGCATCTCTCCCCGCAAGGTCGGAATCGTCCTGGACCTCATCCGTAACAAGCCGGTGGACCTTGCCGCCGCTATTTTGAAGCACACCCCCAAAGCCGCCTGCGAGGACCTGGAGAAGTTGCTGAAGTCCGCGGTGGCCAATGCGGAGAACAACTTCAATATGGACCGGAACAGCCTGTATGTTTCGCAGTGCTATGTCACCCCCGGCCCCATTCTGAAGCGGATCCGTCCCAGCGCCCACGGCCGGGCGTTCCGGGTGTTGAAGAGAACTTCTCACATCACCATTGTGGTGAAGGAAAAAGAAGCGTAAGCGGTAAGGAGGCAAAGATATGGGTCAGAAAGTGAATCCCCACGGTCTCCGTGTGGGTGTTATCAAGGACTGGGATTCCCGGTGGTTTGCCAATGACAGCCAGTTCGGCGACATCCTGGTGGAGGATTACAACCTCCGTAAAACGCTGAAGAAGCAGCTGTACGCCGCCGGCGTTCCGAAGATTGAGATTGAGCGCGACGCCTCTAAGGTGCGCATTCACATCCACTGCGCCAAGCCGGGCATGGTCATCGGCAAGGGCGGCTCTGAAATTGAGAAGCTGCGCCAGCAGTGCGAGAAGATGCTGGGCAAGCCTGTTGTCATCAACATTGTGGAAGTGCGGCAGCCCGACCTGAACGCGCAGCTGGTGGCCGAGAACATCGCCTCTCAGCTGGAGCGCCGGATCTCTTTCCGCCGCGCCATGAAGGGCTGCATCGGCCGCAGCATGAAGCTGGGCGCCAAGGGCATCAAGACCAAGGTTTCCGGCCGTCTGGGCGGCGCCGAGATCGCCCGCAGCGAAGAGTACCATGACGGCACCATCCCGCTGCAGACCATCCGCGCCGACATCGACTATGGATTTGCCGAGGCCAACACCACCTACGGCCGCATTGGCGTGAAGGTTTGGCTGTACAAGGGCGAGGTTTTGAATGACCGCGGCGGCGAGCGCCGCGAGCGTCCTGAGCGCCGGGAGCGCCGCGACCGCCGGGATGACCGCCGGGACCGCCGTGACCGCCGCCCCAATGGAAATAGGGAAGGAGGCCGCAGATAATGTTACTTCCAAAGCGCGTAAAATACCGCAGAGTTCAGAGAGGCCGCATGAAGGGCAAGGCCCTGCGCGGCAATAAGGTGACCTATGGCGATTTTGGCCTGCAGGCCCTGGAGCCCGCTTGGATCACCTCTAACCAGATCGAGGCCGCCCGTGTGGCCATGACCCGTTACTGCAAGCGTTTCGGCAAGGTCTGGATCAAGATTTTCCCCGACAAGCCCGTCACCCAGAAGCCCGCTGAAACCCGAATGGGTTCTGGTAAAGGCTCTCCCGAGTACTGGGTGGCCGTTGTAAAGCCCGGCAGGGTGATGTTCGAGCTGGGAGGCGTCAATGAGGCCACGGCCCGCGAGGCCCTGCGCCTGGCCGCCAACAAGCTCCCCATCAAGTGCAAATTCGTCATGAAAGAAACGGAGGCCAGTGAGTGATGAAAGCTGCAGAAATCAGAGAATTGACCGCTGACGAGCTGAACACCAAACTCGCCGACCTGAAGGCTGAGCTCTTCAACCTGCGTTTCCAGCTCGCTATCAATCAGCTTGACAACCCCATGCGCATTTCGGCTGTGAAGAAAGACATTGCCCGTGTGAAGACTGTCATCCGGGAGAACGAGCTCCGCGCCGACAACGCCTAAGGGAAGGGAGGATTAACAAGTGAGCGAACAGAGAAACATGAGAAAGACCGTTGTGGGCCGTGTTGTCAGCGACAAGATGGACAAGACCGTGGTCGTGGCCATTCAGGACAGCGTGAAGCACCCCATTTACAACAAGGTCATTAAGCGCACTGTGAAGCGCAAGGCCCATGACGAGAACAACGAGTGCCGCGTGGGCGACCGGGTCCGCATTATGGAGACCCGCCCCCTCTCCAAGGACAAGAGATGGCGCCTGGTGGAGATCATCGAAAAAGCCAAATAAAAACTGTTTGGCAGCTTTTTCAAGAACAAAACTATTTGGCTTTTAAGCAAAGGAGGAACGCACTGTGATTCAGCAGCAGTCTTACCTCAAGGTGGCCGACAACACCGGCGCGAAGGAGCTTATGTGCATCCGTGTGCTGGGCGGCACTGGCAGGAGGTATGCCAATATCGGCGACGTGGTGGTTGCTTCCGTTAAAAAAGCAGCACCCGGCGGCGTGGTTAAAAAAGGCGACGTGGTGAAGGCCGTTATCGTTCGGACTTCTTCCGGCGTTCGCCGCGAGGACGGCACCTACATCCGTTTCGACGAGAATGCGGCCGTTATCATCCGTGACGACAAAAACCCCCGGGGCACCCGTATTTTTGGGCCCGTGGCCCGCGAGCTGCGCGACAAGGAATACATGAAGATCCTGTCCCTGGCTCCCGAAGTTCTTTAATGGAGGTGCACTGATAATGAATAAGAAGATTCATGTAAAAACCGGTGACACCGTTATGATCATCAGCGGCAAGGACCGCGGCAAGGTGGGCAAGATCATGCAGGTCAGCCCCAAAGAGGGCAAGGTCATCGTGGAGAACGCCAACTTTGTCCAGAAGCATGTCAAGCCCCGCAGAATGGGTGAGCCCGGCGGCATTATCAAGGCCGAGAGCGCCATCTATGCCTGCAAGGTGCAGCTGATGTGCCCCCATTGCAACAAGCCCCGGCGTTTCCGCACCAAGGTGTTGGCTGACGGCACCAAGGAGCGCGTTTGCGTCAAGTGCGGCAATTCGCTGTAAGGGAGGAACAATCATGGCTAGAATGAAAGATTTCTATAAAGAAGAAGTGGCTCCCGCTCTGATGAAGAAGTTTGGCTACAAGAGCGTGATGCAGATTCCCAAGCTGGATAAAATCGTCATCAACGTAGGCGCCGGCGAGGCCAAGGAGAACGCCAAGGCCATTGATTCCATCAGCGGCGACCTGGCCAAGATCACCGGCCAGAAGCCTGTGGTGTGCAAGGCCAAGAAGAGCGTGGCTAACTTTAAGCTGCGCGAGGGCATGCCCATTGGCGTGAAGGTCACCCTGCGGGGCGACCGCATGTACGAGTTCCTGGACCGCCTGTTCAACGTGGCCCTGCCCCGTGTGCGCGACTTCCGCGGCATTAACCCCAACAGCTTTGACGGGCGCGGCAACTACAACATGGGCATCCGCGAGCAGCTGATCTTCCCCGAGATCGACTACGACAAGGTCGACAAGGTGCGGGGCATGGACATCTGCTTTGTCACCACTGCCAATACGGACGAAGAGGCTCGGGAGTTCCTCACTCTGATGGGCGCTCCGTTTACGAAATAAGGAGGGATTATTGTGGCCAAGACTTCGATGAAGGTAAAACAGAAGAGACCCCAGAAGTATTCCACTCGGGAGTACAACCGCTGCAAGATCTGCGGCCGGCCGCATGCCTACCTTCGGAAATTCGGCATCTGCCGTATCTGCTTCCGGGAGCTTGCGTATAAGGGCGAGATCCCCGGGGTGAAAAAGGCAAGCTGGTAAATCATCAAGGAGGTACTAAGACATGCAAGTTACAGATACAATCGCCGATCTGCTGACCCGCATCCGCAACGCCCAGGCCGCCCGGCATGACACCGTGGAGGTGCCGGCCTCCAACATGAAGAAGGCCATTTGCCAGATCCTGGTGGACGAGGGCTATGTGAAGGGCTTTAACGTGACAGAAGACGGCAAGCAGGGGATGATTACCATTACCCTGAAGTACGCGAACGGCAAGCAGCCGGTGATCAAGGGCCTGAAGCGGGTTTCCAAGCCCGGCCTGCGCATCTACTCCAACGCGCAGGACCTGCCCAAGGTTATGAAGGGCCTCGGCGTGGCCATCATCTCCACCTCTAAGGGGATTATGACCGACCGGGCTGCCCGGAAAGAAAACGTCGGCGGCGAAGTGCTGGCGTTCATTTGGTAAAGAAGGGGGTGCGAGAGCATGTCGAGAATTGGAAGAAAACCCATCAATATTCCCGCTGGCGTTGAAGTGACTGTTAACGGCAGCGAAGTGACGGTAAAGGGCCCCAAGGGCACCCTGGACCAGACCTTCAACCCCAAGATGGCCATTGCCGTTGAGGGCAGCGAGATCCTGGTTACCCGTCCTGACGACGAAAAAGAGTCCCGTTCGCTCCACGGCCTGACCCGCACGCTCATCCACAATATGGTGGTTGGCGTGACGGAGGGCTTTTCCAAGACCCTGGAGGTTCAGGGTGTTGGCTACCGTGTGCAGAAGCAGGGCAAGGACCTGGTGATGAACCTGGGCTTTTCCCATCAGGTGGTGGTCTCTGAGAATGAGGACATCAAGATTGATGCCCCCAACCCCAACACCATCGTGATCTCTGGCATTGACAAGCAGAAGGTGGGCCAGTTCGCCGCCGAAGTGCGCGAGAAGCGTCCGCCGGAGCCTTACAAGGGCAAGGGCATCCGCTATGCTGGCGAGTTTGTCCGCCGCAAGGAAGGCAAGGCCGGTAAGGGCTCTAAGTAATAGGTAGAAGGAGTGAGAAATAATGGTCAATAAGGCAGATACAAACAAGGCGCGCCTCCGCCGCCACAAGAGAGTGCGCGGGAAGATCTCCGGCACGGCCGAGCGGCCCCGCCTGAACGTGTTCCGCTCCAGCGCCAATATCTATGCCCAGATCATCGACGACACCACCGGCCGCACCCTGTGCGCCGCATCCACCCTGGATAAGAGCTTTAACGGCTACGGCGGCAACAAAGAGGCCGCCCGCGAGGTGGGCAAGATGATCGCCCAGAAGGCAGCAGAAAAAGGCATCACCAACGTGGTCTTCGACCGCGGCGGTTATATCTTCCACGGCCGCGTCAAAGAGCTGGCCGAAGGCGCCCGCGAGGGCGGCCTCAACTTCTAAGCAAGGAGGAAATGATTTTGGCTAACATTGACGCTTCTACGCTGGACCTGCAAGAGCGGGTTGTGGCGATTAACCGTGTTTCTAAAACCGTCAAAGGCGGCCGGGTGATGAAGTTCTCCGCCCTGGTTGTGGTGGGCAACGGCGCCGGCATTGTGGGCTTTGGCATCGGCAAGGCCGCTGAGGTTCCGGACGCGATCCGCAAGGGCATCGAGGACGCCAAGAAGCATCTGACCACCATTGCCCTGCGGGGTTCTACCATTCCCCATGACATCATGGGCGAGTTTGGCGCCGGCCGCGTCATTCTGAAGCCCGCCGCCCCCGGTACCGGCGTTATCGCCGGCGGCCCGGTGCGTGCCGTGGTGGAGTGCGCCGGCATCCGGGACATCCGCGCCAAGGCGCTGCGTTCCAACAACCCCTGCAATGTGGTGCGGGCCACTCTGGCCGGCCTGACCCAGCTGCGCACCGCTGAAGAAGTGGCTGCCCTGCGTGGGAAGACCGCCAAAGAGATCCTGTAAGGGAGGGCCTGAACATGAAAATTACGCTGAAGAAGAGCCTGATCGGCTCTAAGAAGGACCAGATCGCCACGGCGATTTCTCTGGGGCTGAAGAAGGTGGGCGACACCACCGAGCAGCCCGACAACGCCCAGACCCAGGGCAAACTGAAGAAGATCAGCCATCTGATCGAGGTAAGCGAATAACTAGCTAAGGAGGTGCGTGACAATGAAGCTCAATCAGCTGACAGCTACGCCCGGCGCTACCAAGGAGCGCAAGCGTATCGGCAGAGGGTATGGCTCTGGCACCGGCAAGACCGCCGGTAAGGGCCACAAGGGCCAGAAGGCCCGCGCCGGCCACGGCCAGCGCCCCGGCTTTGAAGGCGGCCAGATGCCCATGCAGAGACGCCTGCCCAAGCGTGGCTTTAACAATATCTTTGCCAAGGAGATCGCCGCGGTGAACGTGGGGGCTCTGAACAAGTTTGAGGACGGCGCTTCTGTAGACGCCGCTGCCCTTGTTGAGGCTGGCATCCTGAATAAGAACTGCGACGGTGTGAAGATCCTTTCCAACGGGAAGCTGGAGAAGAAGCTTACCGTGAAGGCCAACGCCTTTTCCGCGGCTGCCAAGGAGAAGATCGAAGCCGCTGGCGGAAAGGCCGAGGTGATCTAAGTGTTTAACACGATCCGAAATGCATGGCGGATCCCGGACCTGCGCAAAAAGCTGCTGTACACGCTGCTCATCATCATCGTGTTCCGCTTTGGTTCGGTTATTCCAGCGCCCTTTCTGGACGCTGCGGCCCTTTCGGAACTGATGGCGAACGCGGGGCAGAACTCCGCCCTGGGCTACATCAACATGCTCACCGGCGGCGCGTTCTCCTACGCCTCTCTGTTTGCCATGGGCATCACGCCCTACATCAACAGCTCCATCATCATGCAGCTGCTGACCATTGCCATTCCGCCCCTGGAGCGCCTTGCGAAAGAGGGCGAGGAGGGCCGCAAGAAGATTGCCACCATCACCCGCTATGTCACTGTGGTGCTGGGCCTGATCCAGGGCGTGGCGTACTACTTCTACCTGCGGACCAACGGCATTGTGGCCTATACCGACGGCTTTGCCGGCGTGTTCGTGGCCGTGGTCATTGTGCTGACCTTTACGGCCGGCACCGCCCTGATCATGTGGATGGGCGAGCAGATCAATGAGAAGGGCGTGGGCAACGGCATCTCCATCATCCTGTTTGCCGGTATCGTCGCCCGGCTGCCGGTCACCTTCGGCACCGTGTGGCAGTATATGCAGCTGGGCATGGAGAGCGCAGCCACCAGCGGCCAGTACCTGGTGCTGGCGCCCCTGTTCATCGTGCTGTTCCTGATCGTCATTTGGGTCATCGTCTTTATGAACGAGTCCGAGCGGCGCATCCCTGTGCAGTACGCCAAGAAGGTGGTGGGCCGCAAGATGTACGGCGGCCAGAGCACGTTCCTGCCTGTTAAGGTGGCAATGAGCGGTGTGATGCCGGTGATCTTCGCCAGCTCCATCCTGTTCATTCCCCAGTTCATCCAGTTCTTCTGGAACCCCTCTGGCGGTTTTGGCAAGGCGGTTTTGGACGCCTTCTCCCAGACTGGGTGGCTGTATATCGTGCTCTACTTCCTGCTGATCGTCATGTTCGCTTATTTCTATATGTCCATCCAGTATAACCCGCTGGAAATGGCCAATAATCTCCGCCAGAACAACGGCACCATCCCGGGCATCCGCCCCGGCAAGCCCACGGCGGACTTTATCGCGAAGATCCTTTCCAAAGTCACCCTGATCGGGGCCCTGTTCCTGGCTTTTGTGGCCCTGATTCCGATTATCTATACCAACGTGACCGGCATGTATGGCCTCTCCCTGGGCGGCACTTCTATCATCATTATTGTGGGCGTTGCCCTTGAGACCGTCAAGCAGCTGGAATCCCAGATGATGCTGCGTCACTACAAAGGCTTTTTGGATTAACGGAAACGGAGGACGATACCATGAAGCTGATCCTGTTAGGTGCGCCTGGCGCCGGCAAAGGCACCCAGGCGGAAAAGATCTGCCAGAGAAACAACATCCCCACCATCTCGACGGGGAACATTCTCCGTGAGGCGCTGAAGAGCGGCACGGAAATGGGCCTGAAGGCCAAGACCTACATGGAGAGCGGCCAGTTGGTGCCCGATGAAATCCTCATCGGCATCATCAAGGACCGCCTGGCCCAGGAGGACTGCAAAGGCGGTTTCATCCTGGACGGCTTCCCCAGGACCATTCCCCAGGCCGAGGCTCTGGACAACATGGGTGTGGAGATCGACGCTGTCCTCGACATCGAGGTGGCGGATGAAGACATCATCACCCGTATGTCCGGACGCCGTGTTTGTGAAAGCTGCGGATCCTCTTACCATGTGCTGTACAAGCAGCCCAAGGAGGAGGGCAAGTGTGACATCTGCGGCGGCACCCTCGTCCAGCGCAAGGACGACCACCCCGACACTGTCAAGGAGCGGCTGGAGGTCTATCACACCCAGACAGAGCCCTTGAAGGAATATTACAGCAAGCAGGGCAAGCTGCTCGTGGTGCATGGGCAGGATAAGGTGGAGGACACCACCCGCCTGGTTATGGAGGCCCTGGAGGACCTCACATGATCGTGCTCAAAACGAGCCGCGAGCTCTCCATTATGCGCAAGGCAGGGAAGATCTCGCAAAAGGCTTTGCGGCTGGCTGGAGAGGCGGTCGAGCCCGGGGTTTCCACTTGGGAAATCGACAAGATTGTCCGCCAGTATATCGAGAGCGAGGGGGCAACCCCCAGCTTTCTGGGATACAGCGGCTATCCGGCCAGCGCCTGCATTTCTGTAAATAACGTGGTCATCCACGGCATACCCTCCAAAAGCACCATTCTAAAGCACGGCGACATCGTCAGCGTCGACGTAGGGGCGTTTTACCAAGGGTTCCATGGCGACAATGCCTGGACCTTCCCCTGCGGGCAGATCAGCGAGGAAGCCCGGGCGCTTTTGGAAGCCACAGAGAAGAGCCTGTTTTTAGGCATTGAGCAGGCCCGTCCCGGCAACCGCATTGGCGATGTGGGCCATGCGGTGCAGGGGTATGTCGAAGCTCGCGGTTACTCGGTGGTACGAGAATTCGTCGGCCACGGAGTAGGTGCGAAGCTCCATGAAGATCCCAGCGTTCCCAATTACGGCACGCCCGGCAGGGGCGTGCGGCTGATGCCCGGCATGGTCATCGCCATCGAGCCCATGATCAACGTGGGCAAGCCCGGGGTGAAGATCCTGGACGACGGCTGGACCACCGTGACCCAGGACGGAAGCCTTTCCGCCCACTTTGAGCACACCGTGGCCATCACTCCCGATGGGCCCGTGCTCCTCACCGCTTTGGACTGAGGAACGGCCATGGAGTGGAAACGGGGCCAGGTTGTGCGGTCGCTTGCCGGCCATGATCAAGGCAGCTTCCTCACCGTGCTGGAAGCCGCCCCGCCCTACGCGGTGGTGGCGGATGGAAAGCGCCGGCCCCTGGAGCGGCCCAAGCGGAAAAAGCTTTTCCACTTGGCGCCCACCAGCCAGGTGCTGCCCGAGGAGGCCTTAAAAACCAATCGACAAATTCGCGCCGCCCTGCGCTCCTTTGAGCAAGCGGCGGTAAAGTGAAGCGGAGGTTTTCCTATGTCAAAGCAGGACGTAATTGAAGTGCAGGGGGTCGTAAAGGAAGCGCTGCCCAATGCCACGTTTCAGGTAGAGCTTCCCAACGGGCACACGGTGCTGGCCCACATTTCCGGCAAGCTGCGGATGAACTTCATCCGCATCCTTCCCGGAGACAAGGTCACCATGGAAATGTCACCCTATGACCTGACCAAGGGCCGCATTACCTGGCGCTCGAAATAAACGCGAACAAGAACTGTATCCTTATAAAGGAGGCACATCATGAAAGTAAGACCTTCTGTTAAGAAAATGTGCGAAAAGTGCAAGATCATCAAGCGCAAGGGCAAGGTCATGGTCATCTGTGACAACCCCAAGCATAAGCAGCGCCAGGGCTAAGGGCCGGCGCAATACCATGGAGGTGTAAGAATGGCTCGTATTTCCGGTATTGACTTACCCAGAGACAAGCGGATTGAGATTGCCCTGACCTATATCTACGGCATCGGCCGCAAGACTGCCAGCAATATCTGCGCCCAGACCGGCGTGGACCCTGACATCCGGGTGAGAGACCTTTCTGAAGACGATACAGCGAAGCTGAGAGATTATATCGACAAGAACTGCCATGTGGAGGGCGACCTCCGCCGGGACGTTGCCTTTGATATCAAGCGCCTGATCGAGATTGGCTGCTATCGCGGTGTGCGCCACCGCAAGGGCCTGCCGGTCCGCGGCCAGCGCACCAAGACCAACGCCCGCACCCGCAAGGGCCCCCGCAAGACCATGGCCAACAAGAAGAAGTAAGAGGAGGGATTCTACATGGCAGCACAAAAGGGTACTAAGGGCGCTGTGCGCCGCCGCCGTGAGCGCAAGAATATCGAGCGCGGCGCCGCCCACATTCAGTCTACCTTCAACAACACCATCGTCACCATTACCGACACCCAGGGCAACGCTGTTTCCTGGGCCAGCTCTGGCGAGCTGGGCTTCCGCGGCTCCCGGAAATCCACTCCCTTCGCCGCGCAGACGGCCGCTGAGACCGCTGCCCGCCTGGCAATGGAGCATGGCATGAAGTCCGTGGAAGTTTACGTGAAGGGCCCCGGCGCCGGCCGTGAGGCCGCTATCCGCGCCCTGCAGGCCGCCGGCCTGGACGTGAGCATGATCAAGGACGTCACCCCCATTCCCCACAATGGTTGCCGCCCGCCGAAGCGCCGCCGCGTCTGAGTTGAAAGGAGAACAAAGCTATGGCTAAGAATATGCAGCCCATCGCAAAGCGCTGCCACGCGCTGGGGATCTCTCCTGCGGTTATGGGCTACGCGAAGAAAACCACCCACCGCAACCCCGGCAGCCAGATGAGAAGAAAGAAGGGCGAGTATGCCCTGCAGCTGCAGGAGAAGCAGAAAGTCAAGTTCGTTTACGGCATTCTGGAAAAGCAGTTCCGCTCTTATTATGAGAAGGCTACCCGCATGCCCGGCCGTCCCGGCGAAAACCTCCTGATCCTGGTGGAGCGCCGCCTGGACAACGTGGTGTACCGCCTGGGCTTTGCCACCACCCGCCGGGACGCCCGGCAGCTGGTGACCCACGGCCACTTCACTGTCAACGGCCAGAAGGTGGACATCCCCTCCTACCTGGTGAAGGTGGGCGACGTCATCGAGGTGAAGGCTTCCAGCCGTTCCTCTGTGAAGTTCTCCAAGCTCACCGGTGAGGACGCCCCCCTGGTGACCGTTCCCCAGTGGCTGGACCGGGAGAAGAACGCCCTGAAGGGCACTGTGGTACAAATGCCCGTCCGCGAAGATATCGACCTGCCCGTGGAAGAGCACCTCATCGTGGAGTTGTACTCCAAGTAATGCGGGCTCCCATTTTAAGCAGCAAAGTTTGCACTGTGTAAAAAGGAGGATCGCGGATGATTGAGATCGAGAGACCCAAGATTGAAATTGCTGAAATTTCGGAAAACGGCACATACGGCAAATTCGTGGTCGAGCCCCTGGAGCGGGGATTTGGCACCACGCTGGGCAACAGCCTGCGGCGGGTGCTGCTCTCCAGCCTGCCTGGGGTAGCCGTGAAATCCATCAAGATCGACGGCGTGCTCCACGAGTTTTCCACCATCCCGGGGGTAAAGGAAGACGTCACCGAGATTGTGCTCAACATCAAGGGCCTGGTGGCGAAGCTGTACTGCGACGGCCCCAAGACCGTGGAGATCTCCGCGGAGGGCCCCTGCGAGGTTACGGCCGATTCCATTAAAAGCGACAGCGAGGTAGAGGTGCTGAACCCCGAGCTGCACATCGCCACCCTGGGCGAAGGGGCCAGGCTCTATATGGAGCTTACCCTGGATAAGGGAAGGGGCTATGTCTCGAACGAGCGCAACAAGCAGAATATGCCCGAAGGCGTGATCGGAGAGATTGCGGTCGATTCTATTTACACACCTGTGCTCAAGGTCAACTTCAATGTGGAAAGTACCCGCGTGGGCCAGAGCATCGACTATGACAAGCTGACGCTGGAAGTTTGGACCAACGGCGTCATCAACGCCCAGGAGGCTGTCTCTCTGGCGGCCAAGGTCCTCACCGACCACCTGAACCTGTTTGTGGACCTGTCCGACAAGGGCAAGAGCACCGAGATCATGGTGGAAAAGGACGAGGGCGGCAAGGAAAAGGTGCTGGAGATGACCATTGAAGAGCTGGACCTGTCCGTCCGCTCCTTCAACTGCCTCAAGCGCGCCGGTATCAACACGGTGGAGGACCTGATCAACAAGTCCGAGGAGGACATGATGAAGGTCCGCAACCTGGGACGCAAGTCCCTGGAGGAAGTCGTGTGGAAGCTGGCTTCCCTGGGCTTCAGCCTGCGCAAGGAAGACGAATAAGAGCAACCTACTTTTTGATACGATAGGAGTGAATATCCATGCCGGGAACGAGAAAGCTGGGCCGTGAGACCGCCCATCGCACCGCTATGCTCCGTGGCTTGGTGACCTTCTTCCTGGAGAACGGGAAGATCGAGACCACCGTGACCCGCGCCAAGGAAGTGCGCGCCATGGCGGAAAAGATGATCACCATTGCCAAGCAGGATAACCTGCACAACAAGCGCCTGGTGATGAGCTTCATCACCAAGGAGAGCGTGACCAATAAGCTGTTCACGGAGATCGCCCCCAAGTATGCTGACCGCAACGGCGGCTATACCCGCATCACCAAGCTGGGGCCCCGCCGCGGCGACGCTGCGGAGATGGCGATTCTGGAGCTGGTTTAAGCAAAAAGCTCTGAGAAGAGCAGTGATCTAGAAATACAAGCCGCGGCCAGCATTGGAAAAGCGACCTTCTTTTCCAATGCTGCGGCAAGAAGAAAGCCCGTGGGCGCAAGCCTGCGGGCTTCCTTTTTGCAATGCGAGCGACGCTGCGGAGATGGCGATTCTGGAGCTGGTTTAAGGAAAAAGCTCTGAGAAGAGCAGTGATCTAGAAATACAAGCCGCGGCCAGTATTGGAAAAGCGACCTTCTTTTCCAATGCTGCGGCAAAGAGGAAGCCCGTGGGCGTAAGCCTGGGGGCTTCCTTTTTTTTGCGCAAAAAAGAGAGGGCAGCGCTTGCCCTCTCTTTCCCATTCTATGTGAGAAGAAAATGCCGTTCAGTTTTCCCAGTACATCTTGGTCTTGGTGTTGATTTCCCCGGACTCCAGCGCAAGGGTCATGGGGGCGGGGGCCGCTCCCGCCAGGCCGCCCCGCTCGGGGATGGTCAGGTCGCTGTGCAGGGTGAGCTTGCTGCCGGTGAACTCCAGGGTCAGCACTAGGCCGGTGGACATGCGGGTGTTGCGGATCTCCACCTCCAGCCGGTCGTGGGCCCTCCAGGCGCCGTTGGCCCCAAAGACCGTCCCGTCGATGAGGGAGTCCTCAAAGTGGCCGGTCATGCCCAGGCGCAGCTCCCGGGTGCCGTTGTCCTGGTGGAACAGCAGCCGGGCGTCGTCCCCCTGAAAGTGGAACTCCAAGCGCTGCAGCTTGCCGCCCACGTCGCTGAAGTGTCCGCCCCCGGCTACCAGGTCGTACAGGCCGGGGATAGAGCCCTCCGGCAGGTACACGGCGCCGTGGAGGGAGGCCTCCGCCCCGGGGTTGCGTTTGCCCAGCTTGGGGTTCAGCTCCAAACGCTCCAAGCGCTTTTGAAGCCGGTGCTGGGCGTGGGGGTCCTCCGGCAAGGGGCTGTCGGAAAAGGCGGGAAGCAGCTTGTCCCACAGGGCGGTGAGGACTGCCTGCAGCCGCATGGAGGCGGACTGGATGACCACCACCGCGTCCTGGGGCCCCAGCACCACGCCGTACTGCCCAAAGGCGCCGTCTCCCCGGAAAACGCCGGGCTTCGAGCAGCGCCAGAATTGGAAGCCGTAACCGGCGTGCCAGTCCGGGTCCCCATCCCAGCCGGGTCCCCGGTTTTCAATCTGCTTGGAGGTGGCCGTCTCAAACCATTCTGCGTTTAAAAGCTGGCGGCCCTCCCAAACGCCCTTGTTGGCCACAAATTGGGTGAAGCGTGCCATGGCGTCCAGGGTGAGGTAAGATCCGGCGCCGCCCATTTCCGTGCCGTCCGACAGGGCGTGGCAGTGCACATCCCCCATGCCCAGGGGCTCGAAGAGCCGGGGCTTTAGGAACTGGGTCAGGGTTTGCCCCGTCTTCCGTGCCAGGATGGCGGCAAGCAGGTTGGTGCCGGCGGTGTTGTAGAGGAAATGGGTGCCGGGCTCGTAGACGAAGGGGTGATGGAGGAAGGAGGCAATCCAGTCCGGGTCATCCTGCCCCAGGTTGGGGATCTCGGTGGCGTGGCCGCAGCCCATCATCAGCAGGTGGCGCACCTGGCACTTTTGCAGGTTCTCGCTGGGTTCCTCCGGCAGCTTGTCCGGGAAGAGGTCCACCAGCCGGTCATCCAGGGAGAGCAGCCCCTCCTGTACGGCAAAGCCGATGGCTGTGGAGGTCAGGCTCTTGGTGAAGGAGAACATGGCGTGGGGGGTCTGAGGGTTGTAGGGCTTCCAATGGCCCTGGGCAAAGACCTTGCCGTGGCGCAGCAGCATAAAGCTGTGCATCTCAATGCCATAGCGGTAGAGCTCATCCAGCAGGTCCAGCACGGCCTGGGAGGGCACGCCCACACTTTCGGGAGAAACGCGGGGAAATTCCATGAGGCAGCATCCTTTCTAAAACGGTTTTTATCGCAAAAGCTCCGGTGCCTTTTCAAGCAAAGGGGCCTGTGCCGGCACCCTGCTAAAAAGCCCTGTGAAAAAAGTGTAGCACAGATTAAACGGGAATGCAATGCGGCATACTAGCCATGACCGAATGAAAAATGGAAAGAGAGGGGACCATCACATGGTAAAGATCCAGAAGGTATATGGCTGCGAGATCTTGGATTCCCGGGGGAATCCCACGGTCAGCGCCACGGTGCAGCTCTCCGACGGCACCATGGGCACAGCCGCGGCGCCCTCCGGGGCTTCCACCGGCAAGTTCGAGGCCGTGGAGCTGCGGGACGGGGACCAGCGCCGGTATGGGGGCAAAGGGGTGCTCAAGGCGGTGCGGAACATTGCGGAGGTCATTTCCCCGGCACTGGAGAAAATCCCCAGCCTGACGGTCCGGGAGATTGACCGGGTGCTGCTGCGGCTGGACGCCACCCCCAACAAGGCCCGCTTGGGGGCCAACGCCACTCTGGCAGTGTCCATGGCGGCGGCCCGGGCCATTGCCGCTCACTACCGCATGCCCCTGTACCGGTTTTTGGGCGGGGCCAACGCCCACACCCTGCCCCTGCCCATGATGAATATTCTCAACGGCGGGGCCCACGCGGGCAACAACATCGACATCCAAGAGTTTATGATCGTTCCCACCGGGGCCTGCTGCTTCCGGGAGGGGCTGCGCTGGTGCGCGGAGATCTATCACACCCTGGGCGCCCAGCTGAAGGAGCGGGGGCTTTCCACCGGCGTGGGGGACGAGGGCGGCTTTGCCCCCGACCTGGAGAGCGACGAGGCCGCCATTGAGGCGGTGCTGGCGGCCATCGAAAAGGCGGGATACGGCGGCAAGGTGCAGCTGGCCCTGGACGCCGCTGGCAGCGAATGGGCCCAGGGGAACCGCTACCGCCTGCCCAAGCGGGGGAAGGAGCTCTCCACCCAGGATTTGATCGCCTATTGGGAGGGGCTGGTGGAGAAATACCCCATCCGGTCCATTGAGGACCCCCTGGGGGAAGAGGACTTTGCGGGCTGGGCAGAGCTGACCCGCCGCCTGGGGGACAGGGTCCAGCTGGTGGGGGACGACCTGTTTGTCACCAACCTGGAGCGGCTGCAGCAGGGTATCGACGAGGGGGCTGGCAACGCCATCCTCATCAAGCCCAACCAGATCGGCACCCTCTCCGAGACCTTGGACTGCATGGAGCTGGCCAAGCGCAGCGGATACAGGACCATCGTCTCCCACCGCTCCGGCGAGACGGAGGACACCTTCATCGCCGACCTGGCGGTGGGTGTCAACGCCGGGCAGATCAAGACCGGCGCCCCCTGCCGCACAGAGCGGGTGGCCAAGTACAACCGCTTGCTGCGCATTGAGGAGTGCGAGTGCCCCGAGGCCCAGCGCCGGGAAAAGTGACCTCTGCATAAACCTGCCTCCCGCCGGGAAGACTGGGGGAGAGGACCGGCCGGAAGGAGGGGGAGAGATGGAAAAGCATGTGCTGATCGTGGCCACCACCCAGGATTTCCTGCTGAAATTTGAGAGGGACAATGTAAGGCTCCTTCAGGAGATGGGCTATACGGTCCACTATGCCGCCAACCTGAAGGAGCCCGCCTATGTTTCAGACGGGGCGCGCATCCGGGCCCTGGGGGTGGAGGTCCACCACATCAGAGCTGCCCGCTCCCCCTATCTGCTGCGGGAAAACCGCGCTGCCCTGTCCCAGCTGCTAGAGCTGGTGGGGCGCTATCCAATTCGGGCCATTCACTGCCACACCCCGGTGGGGGGCCTGCTGGGAAGGCTGACGGGGCGTTTCTCCCGGGAGCGGCCAGTGGTGGTGTACACGGCCCACGGGTTCCACTTTTTCCGGGGGGCGCCCCTGTACAACCGGCTGGCCTTTTATCCCGTGGAGCGGGGCCTGGCCCGCTTTACGGATGTTTTGGTCACCATCAACGCGGAGGACTACCGGGCGGCCCGAAAGCTGCCCTTGCCCCCCGGCGGCAAGGTGTTCCGCCTGCCGGGAGTGGGCCTGGACCGGGCCCTGTTTTCCCCCCTGCCCGCCCCGGAGCGCCAGGCGCTGCGCAGGCGGCTGGGGGTGGGGCCCCAAGAGCTGTTCCTCCTCTCGGTGGGGGAGCTGAACTTGAACAAGAACCACCGGGTGGTGCTGGAGGCCCTCTCCCTGCTGAAAGGGCAGCCCGGTGGCCTGGAGGGCATCCGCTACGGCATCTGCGGGGAAGGCTTCTCCCGGCCCATGCTCTCCCAGGAGATCCGGGAGAGGGGCCTCTCGGACACGGTGACCCTTTACGGCTACCGGCCGGATATCCCCCAGCTGCTGGCCTGCGCCGACGCCACCGTGTTCCCCTCCCGCCGGGAGGGGCTGGGCATGGCGGGGCTGGAATCCCTGGCCATGGGGGTGCCCGTGCTGGCGGCGGACAACCGGGGCACCCGGGAGTACATGGTCCACGGGAAGAACGGGCTGGTCTACCCCTGGGATGACCCGGCGGGCTTTGCCCGGGGCATTGCCCTGCTGCGGGGGATGGACCCGGCCCGCCGCCAGGCCATGAGCCGGCGGTGCGTGGACTCGGTGGCACCCTTTGACAGGAGCCGGTCCCAGCAGGTGATGGGGGCTGTGTACCGGGAGATGGACAGAAAGGTGAGGGAGCGTTATGAGACAGGACCCCTTGGTCAGCGTAGTAATGGGCTCGTTTGAGCCCTGCTGGAGCAGGCTCCGCCGGGCGGTGGACTCTCTGGTGGGACAGACCCTACCAGAGTGGGAGCTGCTCCTCTGGGACGACGGCTCCTCCCCCCAGGGGGCTCTGGCGCTGGAGCAGGCCGCCCGGCTGGACCCCCGGGTGCGGCTGGTCCACGCCGGGGAAAACCGGGGGCTGGCCCATGGCTTGAACCAGTGTGTGGAAAGGGCCCGCGGCCCCTACATCGCCCGTCTGGACGACGACGACCTGTGTTTTCCACAGCGGCTGCGGCGGCAGGTGGATTTTTTGTGGGAGCACCCCGCCTATCAGTGGGTGGGGTCGGCGGCGCTGCTGCTGGATGAAAGCGGCCCCTGGGGCAGGCTGCGGCCCCCCACCCGCCCGGGGCGGCGGGACTTCCTCCGCGCCTCTCCCTATATCCACCCCTCGGTGATGTTCCGCCGGGAGGTGCTGGAGCTGGCCGGGGGCTACCGGGAGGACAAGGCCCTTTTCGGCTGCGAGGACTACGAGCTGTTTGCCCGGCTCCACAGCCGGGGCTTTCGGGGCTATAACCTGCCGGAGTGCCTTTTGGGCTATTGGGAGAGCCGGGCCTCCTACGCCAAGCGCACCCCGGCCCGCCGCCTGCGGGAGGCAGCCCTCCGCTGCCGGGCGCTGCCCCGGCTGGGCCTCCCCCTGCCGGAGGCTCTGTGGGGTGCAGCCCGCCCTCTGGCGGTGAGCCTGGTGCCCCCTGGGGTGCAATACCGGCTCACGCGCTGGGAAAGGGGGCTGCCCCATGGATGAGCGGAGCGCCCTCTACCGCAGCTTGGCGGGGGAGCCCATCGCCCGGCGGGTGGAGGGGCTGCCCGGCTCCTCCCCGTGGGAGCAGGCCGCCTGCTGGGCGCTGGCCCCGGCCGTGGGGGCCTTTTCCCAGTGGGTGCTGGGCCGGGCCCTGAAGGACGGGGTAAGGCGGCTGTACTTCCTCTCCCGGGACGGCTGGCACTTCTATCACATGGCCCAAAGGCTGTGCCGCGCCTGGGGCTTGCCGGTGGAGTGCCGGTATCTCTACGGCTCCCGGTACGCCTGGCGGCTGCCCCTGTACCACACGGACTACCGGCGGGCCCTCTCCCAGCTGTGCGGGAAGGTGCTTTCTCCCACGCTGGAGGGAGTGCTGCGCCAGGCGGGGCTTTCCCCAGAAGAACGCGCCGGGGTGCTGGGAGAGCTGGCGGTTTCGGGGAAAAGTATCCTTTCCCCCGGGGAGCGAAGGGCGCTGTTCCAAAAGCTGAAAGCCTGTCCCCGGTTCCTGTTCCTGATGGACCGGAACTCCCGCCAGGCATTGCCCGGGCTTGCCGGGTATCTCCGGCAAGAGGGCCTTTTGGAGGGCATCCCCTGGGCCCTGGTGGACAGCGGCTGGATGGGCTCTACCCAGGAGACCCTGGCCCAGGCCCTGGCTTTGCTGGGGGCCGCCCAGGGGCCCCGGGGCTATTATTGGGGGCTGTACCGGGCGCCCCAGCTGGGGCGGTGGGCTTGCTATTCCTTTTCTCCGGGGAGGGAGCTGAAGCGTCAGGCGGGCTTCTGCCCCGGTTTTTTCGAGGCGGCGCTGGCTGCCCCCCAGGGCATGGCCTTGGGTTATGAGGAGCGCCGGGGCCGCTTTATCCCCCGGCTGGGAGATCCTCCGCACGGGGGAACGCTTTCCCGGGAGCTGGAGGCGCTCTTCGCGGACTATGGGGAAAAGCTGCTCCAAGAGGGAGCGCCCCGGAACCTGCTGGGCCGGGCTGCGGCGGAGCTGCCCCGGGTCTCCTCTCTTTTGGAACAGCTGATGACCTGCCCCACCCGCCAGGAGGCGTCCGCCTTTGGGGCGCTGCCTTTTTGGGACAGCCCGTTGGAGGGAGCTGCCGGGCCCCTGGCCTCCCCGCCGGGCGGGAAAAGCCCTTGGCCCGAGGGCAGCGCCGCGCTGTATGGGAAGTGCCCGAAACAAGAGCTGGCGGCCTTGCGGGCCCGCCGTTGGGCCAGGGTGTTCAAGCTGGCCTGGAAGGCTTAGAAAGCGGAAAGGAGCGCGTTATGGAAAAACGGGAGCAGTGGCGGCAGTATGGCTTTGTCATCCAGCAGCTTACCAGCCGGGAGCTGAAGAGAAAGTACGCCCGGTCGGTGCTGGGGGTGCTGTGGAGCGTTCTCAACCCCCTGCTCTCCATGGGGGTGCTTTCCCTGATCTTCTCCCAGATGTTCCGGCGCTCCATCGAGAACTACCCCATCTACTACCTGACGGGGTACCTGCTGTGGCAGGCCTTTACCGCCACCACCAACACGGCCATGACTACCCTGGCGGACAACCGCCCCCTTCTTTTGAAGGTGAAGTTCCCCATGGAGCTGTTCATCCTGGCCAGGGCGGCCACCGCCCTGGTGAACCTGGGATATTCCTTTTTGGCCTATGGGGTGATGCTGCTGGTGTTCCGCATCCCCCTCAGCGGGGCGGCCTTGGCCGTGGTGCCGGTGGTGGCCTGCCTCTCCCTCTTTTCCCTGGGAATGTCCTACGCCCTTGCCGCGGCCTATGTATTCTTTGGGGATGTGAAGCACCTGTACGCTGTGGCCCTGACCCTGTGGATGTACTGCTCAGCCATCTTTTACCCGGCGGACCAGCTCTCCGGGCCCATCCGCTGGGTGGTGGAGGTAAACCCCCTGTACCTGTTTATCCGGGTGCTGCGCAGCGCGGTGATGGAGTCCCAGCCCCCCAGCGGGGGAGAGCTGCTTCTCATGCTTTTCTGGGGTGGGGGCGTGTACCTGGTGGGCCGGGGGATTTTCCGGGCCTGCCGGGAGGCCGTCCTGCGGCGGCTGTGAGGATACCGGCATGGAACAGAACACACCTGTCATCCAAGTGGAGCGTGTAACCATGGAGTTCCGCCGGTCCCAAAGCCCGGCGGGCAGCTTGAAGGAGCTGCTGCTCTCCCGGCGGCAGCGGCCCCAGCCCTTCCGGGCTCTGGAGGACATAAGCTTTTCCGTGGCCCAGGGCCAGGTGGTGGGCATTGTGGGGAAAAACGGTTCGGGAAAGAGCACCCTGCTAAAGCTCATTGCCGGGGCACTGACCCCCACCGCCGGGCGCATCCTGGTGGACCGGGACAAGGTGCAGCTGCTGACCTTGGGCACCGGCTTTGACCCGGAGCTGACCGGCCGTGAGAACCTGTTCTTGAACGGGGCTCTCATCGGCCGCAGCCGTAAATTTCTTCAGGAGAATTATAATTCCATCGTGGAGTTCGCGGAGCTGGCGGGCTTTATGGAGGAGCGGGTGAAGAACTACTCCTCGGGCATGGTGTCCCGGCTGGGGTTTGCCATCGCCACCGCCGGGGACGCCCCGGAGATCCTGATTTTGGACGAAGTCCTCAGCGTGGGGGACATGTTCTTCCGCAAAAAGAGCGAGGCCCGCATCCGGGAGCTGATCCACGGGGGCTCCACGGTGCTGATCGTCTCCCACTCGCCGGGGGTTGTCCGGGAGAACTGCACCCAGGCCCTCTGGCTGGACCGGGGCCGCCTGCGCCGGCAGGGAAGCCCCCAGGAGGTCTGTGCCGCCTATGAGGCCCAGACCTGACGACGAGTTTGGAAAGGAGCATGGCTGTGAAAGAGCAGTTGTACCGGATGATCTTCCGCTCCCCCCAGGCACGGGAGCGCTGGGAGGCCCTGCGGCGGGAGGGGGCTCCCCGGTGGAGGGCCCTGGCCGCCCTGCCTCTGGGCGCCCGGGAGGAGGGCCGCCCCCTGCCCGCTCAGGAGAGCGAGTCCGCCCGCAGCCACCGGGAACCGCCCCGGGCGCTGGCCCGCAGGCTGGCGCATTTCGATGTGGTGAGCTTCGACGTCTTCGACACCCTCCTCCTTCGGGACGTGGACCGGCCGGAGGAGGTGTTCTCCTTTGTGGGGGCCAAGCTGGGCTATCCGGACTTCCGCCGCCTGCGGGTGGAGGCGGAGCGCCGGGCCCGGGAGAAGAAGCGCCGGGCCCAGGGCACTGGGGAGGTGACCCTTCGCGAAATTTGGCAGGAGCTGAAGCGGATGACCGCCCTGCCCCCGGCGGAGGGCATGGCCGCCGAACGGGAGGCGGAGGCCGCCCTCTGCCGGGCCAACCCCTATTTCCTGCCGGTGGTGGCGGAGCTGCGCCGCATGGGAAAGGAGCTGGTGCTCCTCTCCGACATGTACCTGCCGGGGGAGTTCCTCCAGCAGCTGGTGGAGCAGGCGGGCTTCGGCCGGTTCTCCCGCTGCCTGGTCTCCGGGGAGGCGGGCGTTTCAAAAGGAGCGGGCGGGCTGTTCCGCCGCCTGCGGGAGGCGTACCCGCCCGGCACCGCTTTTGCCCATGTGGGGGACCACCCCCTGTCCGATGGGGCCCGGGCCCAGGAGCAGGGATTTGTCCCTTTCCCCTACGAGAACGTCCACCGGGCTGGAGGGCCCTTTCGGGCCAAGGATCTCTCCCCCCTGGTGGGCAGCGTGTACCGGGCCCTGGTAAACCGGAAGCTCCACAACGGCCGGTGGGAATTTTCCCGGGCGTACGAGTACGGCTTTGTGTACGGCGGCCTCTTTGCCTTGGGTTATTGCCGGTTTATCCGGGAGTACGCCCAGAGGAAGGGTGTGGACCGCCTGCTGTTCCTCTCCCGGGACGGGGCGGTTTTGCGCAAGCTCTACCAGCGGCTGTACCCGGAGGACCCCCGGCCGGTGTACGCCTACTGGTCCCGCCGGGCGGCCATGAAGGTCTGCGCCGGACTGTTCCCAGAGGACTTTTTCCGGCGGTTCCTGTCCCACAAGGCGGACGGCCGCCGGACTTTGGGGGAGGCCCTGCACAGCATGGAGCTGGAGGCCCTGCTGCCCGGCCTGTGCCGGTCCTTGAAGCTGGGCCCCGCCGCCCCGCTGACGCATAAAACCGCCCGGGCGGTCCAAAACTACCTCACAGAGGCGTGGGACCAGGTGCTGGCGGTGTACGCCCCCCAGCGGGAGGCCGCCGGCGCCTACTATAAGAAGCTGCTGAAGGGCTGCAAGCGGGCTGCCGCCGTGGATATCGGCTGGGCGGGCACTGGGGCGGTGAGCCTCTCTTTTGCCGCCCAGAAGCTGTGGGGCCTGCCCTGCCGGATCAGCGGCCTGTTGGCGGGCACCAACGCCCAGAGCACCCCGGAGTGGGACAGCGCCGAGCCCCTGCTTCTCACCGGGCAGCTGGAAAGCTACCTTTTCTCCTCCCGGGAAAACCAGGACCTGTGGAAGCGCCACGACCCGCGCCTGGGGCACAACCTCTTCTGGGAGCTGCTGCTAGGGGCGGAAGAGGGCAGCTTGGTGGGGTTTTACCCCGCCCCTGAAGAGGGGTACCGGCTGGAGTTTTCCCCCGCTCCCCATAGGGAGGCGGTGGGGGACATCCACCGGGGGCTGCTGGATTTCGGGGAAGAATTTGTGGACACGGAAAAACGGCTGGGGCTTTCCTTGCCCATCTCCGGCCGGGACGCTTACGCCCCCATGCTGGAGGTGTTCTCTGGGAAAAACGCCCCCTATCGCCGGGAATGGGAGGCGTTTCTGGATGAACCGGGCATTGGGTGAAGGGGTGCTGTACCACGCGGTCAGCTCCTATCAGCTGTTGGAGGCGATGCTGCACCGGCGGCTGTTTCACCGGGAGGAGCGGGCCACCCTGCTGCTGCCGGACTTTATCGTGGGGAAATACCCCCAGTGGCAGCGGCTGGAAGGGCCCTTCTTTGACCGGGTGGCCCTGTTCCCCTATCTGCTGATCCCCCACGGGGAGGAGTGCCGGGTCCTTGCGGACACAGCCGCCGCCTGGCAGAGCCTGGGCCTGCCCCCGGCGGATAGCTTCTTCAAGCGGTATGTGATGGGGGCACACTTCTACTTTTCCCTGTATCTGGAGGCCAAGGGCCTGCCCTTCTCCTTTTTCGAGGACGCGGCGGGAACCTTGAGCCGCCCGGACCAGGCCGCCGCCATCCTGGGGAGAAAGTTCCCCCAGCACGCGGAGCTGGCCCGGCGCCACGGGCTGTTCTCCGGGGAGAACCCCCTCATCCGGGAGGTGTTCTGCTGCCTGGAAGCCCAGGCCCGCTTCCCCCAGCTGCCCGTGCCGGTGTGGGACTTTTCCGTGGAGCGGGCCCTGGAGGCCCTCTCCCCCTGGGAGCGATGGCGGCTGGTGCGGTTTTTCGTGCCCCGGCCCCTCCGTTGCAGGGGAGAGGCCCTGCTGCTGACCCAGCAATTCTCCGCCCTGGGCATGCTCACGGAGGAGCAGCAGCGGGAGCTGTACCGCTCTTTGGCGGAGGGCCTTTTGCGGGGGGTGCCCCTGCTCATTAAAAAACACCCGGACGACCCCCTGGACTATGGGGAGGTGTTCCCAGGGGCCAGGACCATCGGGACGGTGTTCCCCGCGGAGCTTTTGCCCTATGTGTTCCGGGGAAAGCGGCCCCAGCGGGTGTACGCCTTCGATTCCGCCAGCCTGGCGAACTTAGGGGAACACTTTGAGACCGTGGGGCTGGGCAGCGTAGAGGTGCCCGCCCCCAAGGGAAAACCTGTTGGAAAGGAGGAGCTTCATGCCTAAGAGCCTTGCCCTTGTCAATTCTGTGTACCACCTGCTCACAGTGGTGAATCTGCAGCACTTGGCTCCCCCCGGGGAGGAGACCGACCTGCTGGTCTCGGACATCACCCCTGGCCTCCAGGAACTCATTCCCCGCCTGGGAGAGACCGGCCTGTTCGCCCGGGTCCTTCCCGTGGGGAGCAAGGACTTGGGGGAGCGCTTTCCCATGAACCAGGAGGGGCCGGTGGCCCGCTGCCTGGAAGAGGGGGAGGCGCACCTCCGCTGGGCCCTGGGGGAAGAGCTGGAGGGGGAGTACCGACGGGTGCTGTTCCCCAACTTCGACTGGCTGGCCCGGCTGCTGGCCTGCCGCTACAGCTGCCCCTTCTATTGGGTGGAGGACGGCTTTTCCAGCTATGTCATCGACTTTGCCCGGCCGGACCGGGCGGCGGTCAACCGGCACCCGTTGGGGGCCAGGCTGGGGGAGAGGACGGAGGCCGCCCTGCTCTACGAGCCCCGCCTGGCCATGCGGGGGGACGGGCGGAAAAACCTGCCCCTGCCCAAGCTCTCCCGGCAGGATGGCGCCCTGCGGGAGCTGCTGAACTTTGTCTTTGCCTATCATCCGCCCCAGGACCTGCCCCCCTTCCTCTTTTTGGAGCAGTCCTTCCGGGCGGAAAATATCCGGGGCAACGACCTGGAGCTGATGGCCCAGTGCCAGCAGGCGGTGGGGCCGGGCCGCTTCGGCGTGAAGCCCCACCCCAGGAACGGGGACCACCTGCCCCAGGCTTTGGGGCTCTCCCGCAAGGTGGACTTGTCCGTTCCCTGGGAGCTGTTTTTGCTCAACCAGGAGCCGCCCCGGCCCACGGTGCTGACGGTGTGCTCCAACGGGGCTCTCAGCGGCAGGCTGTGCCTGGGGTTGGAGGACGATACAGTGATGCTCTACAAGCTCTACACCGGCAAAGTGCTGTGGAAGGAAAACCAGGTGCTCTCCCGGTATTTGGAGGCGTTCCGGCGCCAGTTTGCCGGGCGGAATTACTATGTGCCGGAGACCGTGTTCGAGCTGCGGAACGTGCTGAAGGTTTTGGGAGGACAGTATGGAGGTTAAGGTTTCCCTGATTATCCCCGTGTATGGGGTGGAAAATTACCTGGAGCGGGCGGTGGATTCCGCCCTGGCCCAGACCTTGGAGGAGAAGGAGGTCATCCTGGTGGATGACGGCAGCCCCGACGCCTGCCCCCAGATCTGCGACCGCTATGCCGCCCAATATCCAGGGGTGGTGCGGGTGCTCCACCAGGAGAACCAGGGCCTGGGCATGGCCCGCAACGCCGGGGCCCGCCTGGCCCGGGGGGAGTATATCGCCTTTATGGACTCGGATGACACCATCGAGCCGGAGATGCTCTCCGCCCTCTATGAGAAGGCCAAGGAGGGGGATTTCGACTGGGTCATGTGCGACGTGCGCATCCGCTATGTGGAGGAGGGGCGGGAGGTGGAGGTGCCCTCCTATCCCCGGGAAGAGGTGGACCTGGCGGACTACATCGCCCACGGCAACAACATCACCTACAGCGTGAACAAGCTGTACAAGCGCTCCATTTGGGAGAGGGAACGCTATGAGAAGATGCTCTTTGAGGATATCGCCCTCATCCCCTCCCTGGTGACCCGCTACCACCGCATGGCCTATGTGCCCCGGGCCTTTTACAATTACTACCGCCGGGGGAACACCATCTCCACCACCCCCACCGGGGACACGGTGGATATCGTCCAGGCCTTCCGGAAATTCCTCACCACCTGCGACCCCGCCTACCGGGAAGAGGCCGTGTACGCCGCGGCCCGCCAGCTGCTGTGGAACATGACCCAGTCCCGTCCCCTGTTTTTGCCGGACTTTATCGCCTTCCTCCACGAGTTTGAGGCGGATTTCCGCCTGAACCCCTACCTCAGGCAGGATAAGGAAGCGGGAAAGCTGCTGGACTATTTGGAGACCCCCGTGCTGCCGGACACCTTGGTCTGCGCCCACTGCCGCCGGGAGCTGCCTCCAGAGCTTTTGCGGGCCGTAAAGGAGAACTTTCCCCATGCCCGGGTGGTGGAGCCGGGCGAAAGCTGGCTCTCCCGGGAGGAGGTGCCGGAAAACGTGCGCCAGGCCGCGGAGCGGGGCCATTGGCGGTATGTGGAGGAGTATCTGTCCCTGCTGTGCCTGTGGGAGGAGGGGGGCATTGCCCTTTCCCCAGAGGCCCTTCCCAGCCTTCTGCTCAAACGCCGCCGGATGGAGAAGGCCTTTTTCGGCTTTGAGAACCAGGAGGACCTGACCACCCTGTGCTTCGGGGCCGTCCCCCGCCACTATGTCATCCGGGCCCTGCTGGATTCCTACCGGGAGGAGCACCTCTACAACCGGGCGTTCCTGCCCCTGGCGGAGCGGCTGCGGGACTTTCTCATCACCCGGTTTCACTTAAAGCCCAACGGCCGCCGCCAAGTGCTGGAAGGGGACGTGGTGGTCCACCTGCCCAGCGTGCTGGCCTATGACCTGCACGATGGGGAAAACTGCTGCAAACACAACTTCCCCGCCCCGGAGGGCTGCGAGGTGGTCAGCGGGCAGGTGCTGGCGTTCTGGTCCCAGCGGGTGCTGGAGAACTGGAGCCTGTTCAAGCGGGAGAGGGAAAAGGGCCGCGCCCCGGGAAAAGCCCCTGCCCCGCAGAAGGCAGCGGCGGCAGGGTGCACCCAAGAGCAGCTGGAGGCCGAGGGCCGCCGGGTGGCCCAGCTCTATGAGAGCTCTACCAGCTGGAAGGTGACCCGGCCCCTGCGGGCGCTGGCCCGCCTGTGGAAACGGGAAGCCCGCTGAACCATCATCATTTTCCCGCGGCGCCCGCGGGATTGTTCAAGGAGGTAAACGCGATGCGTGTGATCGGAATTATCCCCGCCCGGTTCGACTCCAGCCGCTTTAAGGGCAAGCCCCTGGCGGACCTGTGCGGCCGGCCCATGCTGTGGTGGGTGTACCATCAGGTGAAAAAGGCCAAGCGCCTGGCGGAGGTGTGGGTGGCCACGGACCACGAGGCCATCCGCCAGGCCTGCGGGGAGTACCAGATCCCCTGCAAAATGACCTCGCCCCAGTGCCCCACCAGCACCCAGCGGGTGTATGAAGCGGCCCAGTCCCTGAAGGCGGACCTGTACGTCTGCGCCAACGGGGACGAGCCCCTGCTGGACCCCGCCCTGGTGGACGCGGTGGTGCCCGACTCCCTGGAGGGGTTCTTCGCCGCCAATCTGATGGCGCCCATCCACTCCCCGGTGGAGGCGGTGGATGACACCAACATCAAGGTGGTGGCGGACGAGGCGGGCAACGCCCTGTTCTTCTCCCGCAGCCCCATCCCCCACCCCAAGGCCAGCGTGGAGTACCAGTTCTACAAGCACCTGGGGGTGCTGTGCTACACCCGGGCGGCCTTGGAGTTTTTCGATCAGACGCCCCGGGGGCCCCTGGAGTCCATTGAGGACGTCAACGAGCTGCGGTTCATCGAGCACGGGCGCAAGCTGAAGATGATCCCCGTGGAGGCCAAGACCCTTTCCGTGGACACCCCCAAGGACCTGGAGTACGTCCGGGGGGTGCTGCGGAAAAAGGTGGACAGGGGGGAGATCTGACATGGGCGTACAAGTGCTGGACTGCACCCTGCGGGACGGGGGATATATCAACAATTGGGAATTTGGCAGGCGGGCCATCGCCTCCATTTTGGATAAGCTGGAGGCCGGCGGCATCGACATCATCGAGTGCGGGTTCCTCACCAGCCGTCCCCGGGGGGAGGACTGCTCCCTGTTCCGCAGCTCCGGGGACATTGCCCCCCTGCTGCCCCAGCGGCCGCGCCGGGCCATGTTCGTAGCCATGATCGCCATGGGGGAGTGGGAGCTTCCGCCGGACCAGCTGCCGCCCCGGCGGGAGGGGGACATCGACGGCATCCGCCTCACCTTCCACCGGGAGGAGGCGGACCGGGCCTTTTCCTGGGCCGGCGCCATAATGGCAAAGGGGTACCAGGTGTTCCTGCAGCCGGTGGGCACTGCCTTCTATTCGGACCTGGAGCTGCTGCGCCTGGTGGAGCGGGTCAACCAGCTGAAGCCCTTCGCCTTTTATATTGTGGACACCCTGGGCAGCATGTACCGCAACCAGGTGGCCCGCCAGTTCCACCTCATCGACGAGAACATGGACCCCCAGGTCAAGCTGGGCTTTCACGGCCACAACAACCTGCAATTGGCCTTCTCCAACGCCCAGGTGCTCTCCACCATCCAGGCCAAGCGGGACCTGATCTTGGACAGCTCGGTCTACGGCATGGGCCGGGGGGCGGGCAACCTGCCCACAGAGCTGATTGCCCGGTATATCAACCAGAACATCCAGTCCCGGTACAACGTGGCCATGGTCATGGACATCTACGATGAGTATATCGCCTTCCTCCGCCGGGAGTACGAGTGGGGGTACACCATGGCTTACCACATTGCGGCCATCCACGCCTGCCACCCCAACTACGCGGCTTACCTGCTGAACAAGCAGACACTGACCATGCAGGACATCGAAAGTGTGCTGCGTTCCATTCCCAAAGAGCGGCGGGTGGAGTTTGACAAGGGGCTTATCCGCCAGCTGTACGCCCAGTTCCAAAACCGGGCCATCGACGACAGCCGTGCCGTAGAGGAGCTTTCTGCCTTGCTACGGGGAAGAAAGCTGCTGGTGCTGGCCCCGGGCCAAAGCCTGCGCACCCGGGAAACCCAGGTGCTGGAGTTCATCCGCCGGGAGGCCCCCTTCGTGTTCACCGTGAACTTCGCCGACCCCAAATTCCGGCCGGACGCCTGTTTTGTCAGCAGCCACAAGCGGTTGGACATCATCGGGCCCCAGGTGCGGGACATGGCGGGGGCGCGGCTTATCCTCACCTCTAACCTGGCGGCTTACGGCGGGGAGGGCTGCCTGTTTGTGGACTATGGCCAGTGCGTCAACGAGGACGGCATGGTCTCGGACAACGCGGGGCTGATGCTGCTGAAGCTGCTGGAGCGCTGCGGGGCCCGGCAGGTGTTCCTGGCAGGGTTTGATGGCTTCCGCCCCCAGCCGGAGGCCAGCTACTACAGTCGGGAAGCCGTCCTGCCCGTCAACGCCGCGGAGCTTTTCGAGCGCCAGCGCCGCATGGGGGAACAGCTGCGGCGCCTGCCCCTGGAGATGGTGTTCCTTACCCCCTCGGCTTATGAGGACAGGGAGGGAAAAACATGAGCGCCTCCACGAAAAAGCGGCTCCTGTGGGCGGGGGGTATCCTTCTGGCGCTGGTGGTGCTGGTGGTGGGCATGGGCGTTTATTACGCCGGTCAGGCCAAGCGGACCTTGGACCAGGTGACCCAGCCCGGCGCTTCCCAGCGGGAGGTCTCCGTCTATGTGCTGGCCGATGACCCTGCCCAGGATCTTTCTGACGCGGCGGACTACCGCTTTGGCTCCCTGGCGGGGGAGGAAGAGGCGGTGGCCCGGCTGGAGGAGGCCCTGGGCGGTCCTTCAGCGGTGGAGGAATATCCCACAGCCTTCGCCCTGGCGGACGCCTTGCAGCAAGGGGCCTGCGGGGCCGTGCTGTTGGAGGAGTCCTACCAGCTGAGCCTTTCCGACGCCCGGGGCTATGAGTGGACCGCCGAAGGCATGCGCAGGCTGGGGGCGGTTTCCCTCCCCCAGGAGGAGGCCCAGCCCCTGCCGGTGCCGGAGGGCACCCCAGAGCGGTTCCTGCTCTACCTCAGCGGCAGCGACACCTTCGGGGACATTTCCACACTCTCCCGCAGCGATGTGAATATTCTGGCGGCGGTGGATACGCGGGCCAAGCGTCTGCTGCTGGTAGCCACGCCCCGGGACTTCTATGTGTCCTTCTCCCAAACCGGGGGCGCCAAGGACAAGCTGACCCACGCGGGCATTTACGGCATCCAGGCCTCGGTGGACGCCCTGGAGACCCTCTATGGGGTGGAGATTGACTACACCCTGCGGATGAACTTCACCGGCTTTGTGGAGATCATCGACGCTCTGGGGGGCGTCAGCGTCTACTCGGACCGGGAGTTCACGGTGGAGAATATCCGCACCTACCGGCAGGGGTACAACCAACTCACCGGCATTGAGGCACTGGCCTTTGCCCGGGAGCGGATGAGCTTTCCCGAAGGGGACTACCAGCGGGCCAAAAACCAGATGGAGGTCATCCGGGCCGTGGTAGAAAAGGCTTCCTCTCCAGCCCTGGTGCAAAACCTTCCCGCTGTGCTGGAGGCTGTTTCGGGAAATTTTGAGACCAATATGCCCCAGGCCCAAATTCTGGCTATGGGGCCCCAGCTTTCCGGGGATTGGGACATCCAGACCTACACGGCCAGCGGAGAGAGCGCCTACCGGGAGACATGGTCCATGCCGGGACAGGAGCTGTACGTCATCCTTCCGGACGGCGCCAGCGTGGAAGAGGCCAGCGAAAGGCTGAGGGCCTTCCTGGAGGGAGAATGAGGGGGATTTCCAGAAGAGAAAAAACATGGGAAGATTTTTGTAAAAATAATTAAAAAGGGAAAAGCGAAAAAGGAAATACTTGACAGGTTGACTTTTCTGGGCTTATACTGTATTGTGGAATAAGTGGTGGAGTCTGTCATAGGGAGCGAACGCGTCCCTATTTATTCCGAGCTTTGCGCTGTGTGAAATATGGCGGGGCCCTGCCGGAGGGGGCCTGTGATCCCGGGCAAGAAGCGGCTCCCCCTGTTTGGGAGCCGCTTTTTTCACGTTTCAGGGCAAGCTGGGAAGCGGGCTTCCCCTTCCAAGCAAAAATCCATTTTTTGAGAAGGGTTTGGTGAGTTCTATGGACGAGAGTCAACTGTCCCTGTTCTATGGCCTGTCGTTCCTGTGCGTTGCCCTGGCCTTCGCTTTTGCCGCCTACTTGTACCTGTGGGTGAAAAAGCAGAAGACTGAGAACGCCAAGATCCAGGAGGTGTCTTTGCTGATTAAGCAGGGCGCCAACACGTTTATGCGCCGGGAGTACAAGGTCCTGGCAAAATTTGCCGGTGTGGCAGCCATTGTCATTTTGATTTTGCTGCCCTCCCCCATTTGGACCGGCGATTTTTTGGACAACATCAAGATGGCGGTGGCCTATCTCTGTGGCACGGCCTTGTCCGCCATTGCCGGAAAAATCGGAATTTTGGTGGCCACGCTGTCCAATGCCCGCACCGCAGAGGCTGCCCAGCGGGGCATTAAGCCGGCGTTCCTCATCGGCTTTCGAGGCGGCGCCGTTATGGGCCTGTTGGTGGTGGGCTGCTCCCTGCTGGGCGTAGCCGCCGTGCTGATGGTCACCGGCGACTCCAGCATCCTGCTGGGCTTCTCCTTCGGCGCCAGCTCTTTGGCCCTGTTCGCCAAGGCGGGCGGCGGCATCTTCACCAAGACTGCCGACGTCTCTGCCGACCTGACCGGCAAGGTGGAGCTGGGCATCCCCGAGGATGACCCCCGCAACCCCGCCGTCATCGCGGACAACGTGGGCGACAATGTGGGCGACGTGGCCGGCATGGGCGCCGACCTGTTCGACTCCAACGTGGCGGCCATGGCCTCTTCCCTGGTGATTGCCCAGTCCCTTTCCGGCACAGGGTTTAACAATGTGAGCATGGTGTTCTGCTACGCCATTCTGGGGCTGTTTGCCTCCATCATCGGCATTGCCACCGCCCGTGTGGGCAAGAAGGGCCCCACCAGCGCCCTGAACTCCTCTACTTATGTGACCACCGCCATTTACCTGGTGCTCACCGCCATTGCCACCGCGGTGTTCCCCGGCTTCTCCTGGCGCATTTGGGGCGCCGCCGCCGTGGGCCTGCTGGTGGGCGTGATCATTGGCATCACCACCGACTACTTCACCGATGACTCCAAGCCCATCGTGCAGAAGGTGGCAAAGGCCTCCTCTTCCGGCCCGGCGTTCACAGTGCTCTCCGGCATTTCTTACGGCTTTATCTCCGCCCTGCCTGCCATGGTGGGCATTGCCATCTCCGCCCTGGTGGCCTATAAGCTTTGCGAGCCCATGGGCGAGGGCTACGCCATCTTCGGCATCTCCATGGCTGCTGTGGGCATGCTGTCCATCGTGGGCATGATCATCTCCAACGACGCCTATGGCCCCATTGTGGACAACGCCCGGGGCCTGGCGGAAATGGGCGGCCTGGGAGAAGAGACCATCCGCACCGCTGATGAGCTGGACAGCGCCGGCAACACGGTAAAGGCCGTGACCAAGGGCTTTTCCATCAGCGCCGCCGGCCTGACGGTTATCTCCCTGCTGGGCGCCTTTATGAGCGAGGCCAACGATGCCCTGGCCGCCGCGGGCCGGGACCCGATTACCGGCTTCGACATTATGAGCCCCACGGTGTTTTTCGGTGTGCTGGTGGGCGCTGTGGTGCCCGCGGTGTTCTCTGCCATGCTGATTTTGGGCGTGGATAAGAACGCCCAGCGTATGGTGGCCGAAATTCACCGGCAGTTCAACTCCATCAAGGGCCTGCGGGAAGGCAAGCCCGGCGTTAAGCCCGAGTATGACAAGTGCATCGACATCGCCACCTCCGGTTCCCTGCGGGAGCTGATCCCCGCCGGTTTGATGACGATTATCGCCACGGTGGTGGTGGGCTTCATTGGCGGCCCCAGCGCCATTGGCGGCTTCCTGCTGGGCAACATTGTCAGCGGCCTGCTGATTGCCCTGTTCATGTCCAACGCGGGCGGCCTGTGGGACAACTGCAAAAAGTACATCGAGGCCGGCGCGGAAGGCGGCAAGGGCAGCGACTCTCACAAGGCGGCTGTCATTGGCGACACCGTGGGCGATCCCTTCAAGGATACTGCCGGTCCCTCTATCAACACCCAGATCACCGTGGTGAGCCTGGTTTCCTCGCTGCTCTCTTCTGTGTTCGTCATGTTCTCCTTCTTTAGCTGAACGCAGCTTTCCCCAGAGCGCAGGAAAGCGGCAGAACAGGAAAAAGCACCCAGATGGGTGCTTTTTTCTATGTCTGCGGCAGGTTTCCAGTGGGGATTGGCTGGTTTGGCAAAAAACAGGCCGGATTTTTTACTTGCAAATAATAGACATGAATGAAATTATGTGTTATAATCCAAACAAGAAGTTCAAAGAAGGGGCATGCCCCTTTCTTCTGTGAGACAACCTCACAGAAGCGGCCTTATTTGAAAAGGAGGAACTGTAAATGAAGCGAAAATTGTTGGCAACTCTGTTGGCGTTGTGCCTCATCGTGGGCATGATACCCGTGGCAGCAAGTGCAGAAGAAAATTCTCTAAGCGTTACAGAGCAGACAGCTGCGGATGGCAATATTCAGTATGTGAAATCTGTCCCTATACCGGATGGTGCCGCTACGAATAGCATTTTTCTGAACGGTAATGATGCAACCATCAGTGCAGAGATTACTGAGAATTCCTATACTCTGCAAATTTTGGTTAACGGAAAAACCTATACCTATGAACTGAAAAATACAGAGGGCAAACCTACCAATGTCCCGTCAATTTTCGGTGGCAAGTATATTGGGGAGAGTCCAAGTGCTGATGTGACTGTTAATAGGGATCAAACTATTACGGTGGACAGCACTGTACTGCTATATTTAGATCGGTACTATCCAATCTCTAGACTGTTAGCTGGCGGTGCGGGTGCAGCTACCTCCTATGGCAGCCGAGCCAGTGGTACCACATATTATTATAAGGCTACCACAAATGGAACAGTTACATTAAATGTTGCGGGCTATGTTTCTGCTGTCCGCGGTGGCGGTTCCGGCGATTCAACCGTTAATAGTTCAATTATCAATGTGTCCGGTCAGGCTTACACAATTTATGGCGGCGGCGATGCCCCCCTTGGGTCTGTCGCTGATTTGACAGGCGGTGGTACTACCTCCACCTGCCATGTTAACAATGCCCAGATCAACATTACGGAAACGGGACACGCTACCTACGTCTACGGCGGCGGATACTCCATTGCTTCTGTGGGAACGGCAAGCATTGTGGTGGCTGGCAACGCGAGTACGGTAACGGCTTCCGGCTCAAATGGTTACACTGGCTCCAGTACTATTCAAATTGAATCCACCGCCACCATTACGCCAGCGGAGGGTTATCCCGCTATTGCCTACGGCTGGAATGGCTACGGTGTAGGTGCCACCGTGACTAATAAAGGAACTATTAATGGCGATGTTGTGCTGGGAACACTGAATGAAACAAATTCTGTAAGCGGCACCAATGCGGTGTTAAGTTTTACAAATAACGGTACTATGACTGGTACAGCAATATTCGGCAACATTGGCAAACAGGATATTAAGCTTTCCGGTGATGTGACCTTGAGTGCAGAGAACTTTAGTGATACTGGAAGCTTTATGCTGGATAATGACCAGACGATTACCCTTAGCGGTGGCGCTACATGGGTTGGAGAAATCCAGACGACTGAAGGTACTGTGCTTAGCGCAACATCAGAATCTGGGACAACCACTCTAAGTGCTAAATCTTCTCAGGAGCAGGATGGGGTGGCCAGTGTGAACGGCACGAGTTATACCTCTCTGGCTGACGCGGTCACCTATGCGCAGGAAAACGATACGATTTTACTGCTGGGCGAGGCAGAATTGACTTCAGCGATTGATAAGAATATCACGATTCAAGGCAATGGGCAGACACTGACCGTGAAGGAAAACGGTGCTATCAACGCCAATGTAATCTTGAACAACGTAGCGTTGACGGTTGCCGACGAGGGCGCTACTAGTTTTCTGAACAGCACAGGCACTTTGAGGGTTCAGTCGGGTACTAGTCTGAAGATGCTTGATGCCGAGATGATTGGCAATAACGGCAATCTGAAACTCGGCGAGAACGGCGCTATTACCCTCCGGATGGGAGAAAATAAGCTGAATGTCACAATTAACGGCGAAGCGGAAGTTCCCAGCGGCAAGCAGTGGACCACGCGGATGACAACCGGTGTAAGCGAGGACACTGCCATCCTGATGGATGTTACCATCTCCGAGGACGCTAAACTGACCGTTTCCAGCACCGGAAGTGACAGTACCAGTGAACCTAACAAATATGGTTTCCGTGTTGCCAACGATACGACTTTGACGGTGAATGGCACATTGAATGCAGCTGATGGTGTCTTAGACCAGTCGAATAGCGGTAACGTAATCATCGGCGAAAACGGCTCGGTGTCCATCAACGGAATCAAAGATCTTTATCAGGGAAAGATTACTGGCACTACCACGGTAAATGTCGGTGGTCAGTTGACAGTGGGTGAAACCCAGATGGTGGGTGCAACCGGAAACCTGAATGTAACAAGCGGCACTCTTACCTTGGATATGGAGGAAATCACGAGTGCTTCAGATCCCTCCATTGACGTGACCTTGAATGGTCAAGCTGAAATTCCCACTGGGAAGCGCTGGACTACTATGATGGGAACAGAACCCAAGCGCGTTGCTATGGCTGTCACAATTGCAAATGGTTCAACTCTCACCGTCAATGGCGGCACTACGGATAGTAGCGGCCTGCATGTGGCCAACGATACCACTCTTACCAACAACGGCACCATCAATGTGAATACTGAGATGACTGTTGGTTCCAGCGGTAAGGTTGCTGGCAACGGCGCAATTACCGTGGGCAGCAGAGGTGCGTTGGAAATTGACACCAACAGCAGCAATACAGGTACATTGCAGAACAGTGTTTCTAACAGTGGCACCGTAATTTACAACGGAACCCAAAATAGCAACAATATCACTGGCACCATTACTTTGGTTTCGGGTGGTAAAGTATACAGCCAAGCCGATCTTAGCAACCATCTCTCTGGTGAGGAAGTTTTGTCAAACAAAAACTATGAGGGAACAAATTATAGCTTTGCTTGGCAGTATGATGTACCTTCTGGAGGCGATACTCCCTCAATTCCCTCCAACCCTGGCGACAACAAGCCTGAAGAACCGGAAGAGCCTGCCTTCCCCTTCACGGACGTGACGGAAGGGGACGACTGGTTCTATGACGCCGTGGCCTATGTGTACGAGAA